>ERZ778025.255-NODE-255-length-143610-cov-14.234753_pt1 | contig 143610 bp, 113 predicted proteins | sample MGYA00375755_ERZ778025 | MGnify/ENA primary metagenome ERZ778025 (study PRJEB29350, sample SAMN05389825) | bioreactor metagenome | isolation source: Thiocyanate bioreactor | place: South Africa: University of Cape Town | collected 2014-03-17 ...
CCCACTCTAGATCCGTCTAGAATGAGCGTACGATTCAGTTTTCAAGGACCGAGGCATCCGGGAGTTCCCGTCTGCGTTGGGGTCGCGAATCTTACTCGCGGCACCCTCTTCGTCAACTTCTTTTTTCCGTTCGGTTTCTCTTTTCGACCGACCCGTTTGCGCGGGTCGTGCCGGTGGAGAGTCTCGAGCACTATCCGCGATGCGGGCGCCCGAAACAACCGAACCATGTGGAGAGCGGAACGACTTCCCGTTGCCCAAGCTAACGCTTGGGCCGGCGACCCGAGAGCGGGTCCTTTACGTCATCGCGTCCTTACTCGCAGCCCCCGCTCGATTGCGCTTTCGCGCTTCGTGCGTTCAGCCCCTTGCGAGGTGGGACGTATCCTGCTCCGTGGCGGGCGGTTCGTCAAGCTTCTCGTCGAAGATTTTTTCTTCGCCGTTTCAGCAGCTTGAACGAAAGCAGCTCAACTCACCTCTCAGAGGTGAGCCACGGAGTTTCTCCACATGTGAAAGAACGAGTGCTGTGGTCCAGATCGACCAGTTGTTTCGAATGGTTGCCCATCGGAAACTCTGGGGAGAGCTAGAGACTCCACAGACTGTCCCCAGCTGCTAACTCGGGCGGCAAATTCCCCAACAATGTCGGGGCGCCGTGCCGTGTTCGTCAGCGGGAGGGCCGCGGAACATAGTCAGGCAGGCGACCAAGTCAAAACGAAAAGGTGACGCATGTGCGCTTTTGACACATAGGCTGGAAATCACTCGGGATTTTCCCGTGCAGGGCTCACGTGACGGCTCTGCTCGTGCGATTGGCCTGGATCCTCGAGCTCGAGGAGCGCCGAGTGCTGGCCTTGCTGGGGGCTGGGATCTGCCGCCCGCAGCGCCGCGCTGGCGTTGACCGGAGGCAGCGACCGAGGCTTTCGTCTTTTCGCCTCGGCCTCAGTCTCTCTCGCGGTGCCCGATTCCTGGTGCGGTTCGGCCGTCTGACCTCAAGTTCCGTTTCGGCGTCGGCGCTGCGGGGAGCGCAGACGAGGTCGGCGCGGTCGGAGCGCGAGCGTTCGGCGAGCGAAAGCCGGGCGCGAGGCCTTCGGCGGATCGGTGGCGCGTGGCCCTACGGAACGCAGGAGCTCAGACGGGCTCGTCGGCGTACCACCGCTGCCGCGGCTCGCGAACGAGGGTCAGCTCACTGCCTTCGGCGGTCCTCACGCGAAAGCCGCGCTCACGAACGGAGAGGCCCATCACCGCGCCGAGCACCTCGACCGCGGTCAGCTTCTCTCGCTCGTCGTGCTCGGCGCCACCGACTTGCGTGGGACGACCTCGACGGTCCGTCCTGACCGTGACCTCGAACCACGACCGCTGCTTCACACCGTCGCGCTTCTCGAGATCGGTCCACCCCGCCTCTTGGGCGAGCGCGCGTGTGCAGACCTTGAGAGCGCGCGTCGAGATGGTGAAGGCGGCCCGCGAGCGAAGCAGAAGCACGAGCACGTAGCCGTCGGGAAGCACGCTCGCGGCGATGCTCTTGCGGCCGCCGCGAATGACGAGCCAGCGAGGCTCTCCAAGCGCACCGAAGCGCTCGATGCTCGCGAGAATGATCTGCAGATGAGCCGCGGAAACGCGGAGATCGAACGGCTCGCCTCGACCGGCATAGTCGACGGTCTCGCCCTGGGAGTCCACGAGCGCCGCCGACACCGCACCGGAGACCCGCTCGATGAGCGCCTCGAGGATCGGCGTGAACGGCGTCGCGTCCGTATCGCGGGGGACGATGGGAGCGGGTGCCATCGAGGACGGCTGTGCAGGAACGTCGTGCCGGAGGTCGGCGCCTTCAATCCCTGACTTCACGGGGTGCCGACCGTGTCGTGCGAGAGCTTCACGACTCGCATCAGCTCCTCGGCTCCCGGAGCGAGGTCGACCCGGTGCGCGGCGCGCAGTGCATCGAGGCGCGCCTTCATGAGGTCCCGCGCGCGCAACATGTACACCTCCTCCGCGAACGCAACGCGCCGCTCATCCAGCGGCATGCGCTTCTCGGGCAGCCGCGCGAGGAGCCGGATGACGTGGAATCCGAAGCGGGTCTCGACGACGCCGGTCGTCGCACCGGGCGATGGCAAGGCGAACGCGGCCTTCGCGAACGTCTCATCCATGCGCCCTCCCCCCTCCGCGACCCAGCCGTCGTCGGTGAACGCCGGGAGCTGCTCCACCCTCAGCTCGAGCTTCGGATCGTGCTGAAACGCCTTCGCCGTAGACTCGAAGTCGTCGTCGCTCGCCGCCGCGACGGTCCTCTGGAGCTCGTCGGCGGCCGCACGTGCGCTTGCGACGAGCGCCGTCTCCTTCGGAAGCAGAACGATGGCATGGATGACCCTGACCGTCGGCGGTCGGTCGACCTCGGCCCAATGCAGCTCCGTGAGGAGCCTCACCTCTTCGTCCGTCGGCGGGCCGCGGCGCTTCCCTTCCTCGCGAAAGTGATCGGCCGCGAACCGGGCGCGCGCGGTGACGAGACGCCAGGACACGGGCAGACGCTCGCTCATGCCCTGCGCCCGCGCCGCCGAAGCGGCGATCTCGTCGTCGACCAGCTTCCTCACGGCCTCGCGCGCCGTCACGCCCTGCGCCTCCGCGACACTGGCGACGACGCTGAGCGGGATGGTTCGCGAGCCGACCCGCGCCGCCACCTCGCCGCCCAACGCTGCGTTCTGATCTTCGGCCCGCGTCGGCTGCTGCTCCCCGCACGACAGCGCGAACACACTCGCTGTCGCGAGAAGGATGCGCCGCATGCTCATGCGCTTGCTCCCGGGCGTACGAGCTGGACACCGGCGCGGAGCGAGACGATGCCGACGACGAGGTAGTAGGTCGCCTCCACGTCACTCGCGCGCGCGAGCGCCATCGCACCAAACGTGAATGCGCCGGCGGCGAAAGCGACGACCACGGCCGCTAGAACGTCGAGCAGCTGCATCGGCGTCCAACATAACGCCGCAGGAGCTCAGCGCGCCATCCCGAGCACGACTCCGGCGACCGCGAACAGCGCCAGCATCACGAGCCAGGGCAGCGCTCGACGGAGCCGGAGCCGCCCTGAAGCCGCGCTTCGGGTGCCGTGGCGCGCGAGGGCGATGCTCGTGGTCCCACCGAGGACGGCGATCCCGCAAACGACGGTGACGAGCCGGACGAGCACGGCCCGCTCCGGGACCGGCACGCCCCATCCCACCGCCTGCATCGAGAGCGCGAGCACGACCCCGACGGCGACATAGACGCCGTCGCCGCGAGGAAGCTCGCTCCTCGGCTTGAGCGACGTGCTCGCGATGATCCTCCGCTCACCGTCGTTCGGATCCGCTCGGAGCGCCGGGCCCGCAGATGCGAACGCGAACAGCGCCCACCCGACCATCCCGAGGGCCCCGCGAACGCCGTCGAGTCGCGCGGACGACAGCGCTGCCGGCGCGAGCGCCCATACGATCGCGCTCGAGAGAACGAATCCCCACACCGACCAGACGCGCGCCCATGTAGGACCGGTCCACGAGCGCATCATCCCGAGAAGGGACGTCCGCCGCTTCGGAACGCCCTCGTTCTGCGGCGTCCGGGAGGGAGACGCACTCGCCTCCGGCGAGCGCGCTGGACCGGCGCCCTCGACGAGTGGCGCCGTGACGAGCGCAAGCACGCCGACGACGGCAGCCGCCTTCGCGAGGAGAGGCGCTCCGCGCGACCACGCCGCCGGCGCGACGGTGATCGCCCAAGCATAAAGGCCTGGGATCGCGGCCTGCGCCGACGCGCCGATGCTCGCGATCCGCTCGAGCACCTTGCGTCTTCGCGGCGGCATCGGGCGACCGGAGACGGGACCTGAGGGCGGCGGTGGGATGGACGAGTCGCGAAGCGCGTCGCTCCCGTCGCTCATGCGTTCAGCCCTGCGTGCCCGACGCAGACACCGCGCGCACGAGCCGCGCGGCGGTCACGAGCCCCGGCTCGTCCTCCGAGCCCTGGGCGGCTTCGAGCCCGAGCGTGCGCCAGAGGCCCTTGTCGAGCAGGTGGCTCGGCCGAACGTGCTGGAGCGAGGCGAACATCACGTTCTTTATGCCGGGGTGCGTCCGCTCGAGATCGTCGAGCATGCCGCCGACGATCTTCCGCTGGAGGTTGTCCTGCGAGCCACACAGGTCGCACGGGAGGATCGGGAACGCCTGCGCCTTGGCGTAAGCGGCGATGTCCTCCTCGGCGCAATACGCGAGCGGACGGATCACGACGTGGCCCTCGTCCGACACGAGCTTCGGCGGCATGGCGGCGAGCTGGCCGGCGAAGAACATGTTGAGCAGCAGCGTCTGCAGGATGTCGTCGCGATGGTGACCGAGCGCGATCTTCGTGCAGCCCAGCTCCCGCGCGACGCGGTACAGAATCCCGCGCCGGAGTCGCGAGCAGAGCGAGCAGAACGTCTTCCCCTCCGGGATCTTCTCGGTGACGATCGAGTACGTATCCTCCTCGATCATCCGGAAGTCGTAGCCCTCCTCGCGCATGTACTTGCGGAGGCGATCGGCGGGATAGCCCGGATGCCCTTGGTCGATGTTCACGACCAAGAGCTCGAAGCGAACGGGCGCACGGCGCGACAGATCGCGGAGCAGGTGCAGCATCGTGTAGCTGTCCTTGCCCCCGCTCACGCAGACCATCACGCGATCGCCGTCGGCGATCATCCCGAAGTCGGTGAGCGCACGAGAGAGCGCGCGCGTGAGGCGACGCTCGACCTGATGAGGCGACGCGTGGGGCGCGTCCGACGCGCTCGAAGAGTCCATTACACGAGACGGCTAGCAGCTCACCTGATGGTCGGCAAGGCGGGCCCGCTCGCTCGGCACGCGCGTCTCGAGCTGTAAGGCATCGCCGCGAGTACGTCTGCCGCTCGCCGCCGGCCATGCGCAGAAGCTCGCATGGCCGAGCGAGTGAACAGGATCAGCGACGCTTGCGACCGGCGGCCTTCGTACGGACCTCGGAAGGCGGACGAGCTCCCTCATCCGCGCCGGCGGCCTTCGCCGACTTCTTCGTGGCGACGCCCTTGCCCGCCTTCTTCTCGGTCTCCTCGACGACGGAAACCGGAGGGGCCGCCTTGACGACGGACGGCGCCGCCGGGGCACCAGCCGTGGTTGCAGCGCGGCTCGCGCGCTCGACGAGGGAGAGGAACGTGAGCACGCCGTGCCCAGTGCCGCCCTTGGGGTCCCAGCCCCGGATGCGGTCGCCCATCGCCGGACCGGCGATGTCGCAGTGGATCCAGTTCGGAACGGTGCCGATGAACTCGCGGAGGAAGAGCGCGGCGCTGATCGAGCCGCCCCAGCGATCGCCCGTGTGCTTCAGATCGGCGGCGTCGCTCTTGAGCTGATCCTTGAGGTCCTCGAGGAGCGGCATGCGCCACATCTGCTCGCCGGACACCTTCGCAGCAGCGGCGAACTCCTCGGCCGTCGCGTCGTTGTTCGCGTACCAGCCGGAGCACGAGTTTCCGAGCGCGACGACGCACGCGCCGGTGAGGGTCGCGTTGTCGACGAGGAGATCAGGCTCGAGCGCGCGCGCGTACGCGAGCGCATCGGCGAGGATGAGACGGCCCTCGGCGTCGGTGTTGATGATCTCGACGCTCTTGCCGTCGAGCGAGCCCCACACGTCGCCGGGACGGTAGGAGTTCCCGTCGGGCATGTTCTCCGCGGCGGCGAGGATGCCGTGCACTTCGACGTCGGGCTTGAGCTTGCCGATGATGCTCATGAGGCCGACGACGTTCGCCGCGCCGCTCATGTCGTGCTTCATCTCGCCCATGCCGGCGGCGGGCTTGATCGAGAGACCGCCCGAGTCGAACGTGATGCCCTTGCCGACGAAGACGATCCGGCGCTTCGCGTTCTTCGGGACGTACGAGAAGTGCACCATCGCGGGCTTGTGCTCGCTGCCCTGACCGACAGCCTGGAGCAGCTTCATGCCGCGCTTCTGGATCTCCTTGTAGTCGAAGACCTTGATGTCGAGGTGCGCGTCCTTCGCCGCGACCTTGGAGGCATCGGCGAGCGTGTCCGGGTAGAGGACGTTCGGCGGCTCGTTCGAGAGGTCGCGCGCGAGGTTCACGCCCCCGGCGACGATCTGTCCGAGGTCGATACGCTCCTTGGCGTCCTTCGGGGCGTTGCCGACGATGCAGATCGCAACCTGGGAAAGCTCCGCCTTCGGCTTGCGGTCGCCGGTCAGGTACTTGGTGAACCGGTACGCGCCGAGCTCGAGACCTTCGACGATCTCGCGAAGGCGATCCCCGAGCTCCTCGGGGATGCCGAGGACCAGGCGCTTCGCCTTGTCGGCGTTCGCTGCGCGGGCAGCCTTCGCCGCGAACGTGCGGACGTCGCCGGGTCCGAGCTTCGTGACGTCGCCGAGGCCGACGACGATCAAGCGATCGGCCTTCACACGCCCGAGGGTGGAGAGGGCGATCTGCTGATCCTTCTTCCCTTTGAACTCTTCCTTCTTGATGAGCCGACCAAGCGCCCCCCCGAGCGCGCGATCGAAACCATCAAGGGTCGTGCGCTGGTTCTTCTTTGCGCGACCGCCGAAGAGAGGTGTGCCAACGACGATGATGTCACCGGCCTCACGCGACGGCAGCACGGAGCGAACGCTGATCTTCAGGGGCATCGAACCGTAGCCTCCCAGGGGAAAGGGGGCATCGGTTATACGCCGAGGAACCGCGTGTGGGATACAAAGAAAGAAATCCCCGCTGGCCCCCGGACACCCGCCCGAACGCCGCAACCACCCGCAGAAGCGCCCCGACCACGCGCAGGGGGAGACCTGCCCTCAGCTCGACGCGCCGCGGTACACCGCGTTCGGTCCGCACCACCACGAGCGGCTCACGCGCATCAGCCCACGAGGCGTGCGTGCTTGCCCAGCGTCAGCGGCATCGACAGCTTCGGCTCCGGGACGCCGATGAACACACTCCGCGTCGGGATGCCGTCCACGCCGAGCGCGACGATCGTCGGGGAGCCGCGGTAGACCCAGTGCACGTTGCACGGAAGCACGTACTCGACACCGGTGATCGCATCCGCCGCGCGGAGGATCACCTGCGCGCCCGCAGGCACCGTCCCCGCGCAACTCACGATCACTGCGCCCGCCGCCACGCTCCGGATCTCGACGGGGAGAATCGTCCCATCGCCGATCATCTGTGCCGGAAGCGCGTGCCTCGGGCGCTCGTACGGACCGATCGGAGGTACGTCGAGATCACCCGTCACGAGTTGCATCAGCGAGAGAAGCTCGATCTGCTCCCGCGCAGCGAGCGGCTCGCCGAGCGAAGCGTTCCGAGCCTTCAGCTCCCAGAAGCGAACCAGAAAGTCGAGCTTGTCGATCAAGGCGCACCCTATACGGCGAGGTGTCACGGCGTTCGAGGAGGCAACGCAGTGACTGGTGGTGTCCGAAGAACGTGCGAGGCACATGCCACTGAGGCGACTGTTTCGTTGGACGGCCCTCGCTGCGGAAAGTTTCGCGGCGATCGCGAAAGCGTGGGCCCGCGGCCACACTCACACGACGCCAACGGCGTTGCGCTGGTCCGCACGAAAGATCGAATCGAACGGCGCTCGTCGACCCGCTCGCACTGCAGCAACGAAGGCGAGCGGACGATGACGGCCGCGCGCGCCCTCGTTTGCCGGGCGGTCCGGACACCATGTCTCGGGTGTCATGCCTCGCGCGTTTTTGCGATGCCGCAGGGCTGCGCCTCGCCACTCATCGCGCGACGACCGGCGCCGGGAGAGCTCGTCCCGCGCACCTGGCTACGTTCGGATCGATTCGCAGCGCGTACGTCCTGACGCGGCGAGAGCTTGCGATGTCGAGGTCGCTTGAGCCAGAGTGTGGGCATGGCTCGTCGCCTCTGGTGCTCGGCGCTCTTCTTGCTCGCCGCGGGCGTGGGCTTTGCGTGCTCCGAGCCGAAGGTGTCGCTCAACAAGGGCGTGCGCGAATACACGGACAGCGACTACCCGCAGGTGCTCGAGCGCTGGACGCGATCGAAGAGCCTCGTCGCGATCAGCGAGCTCGACAACCTCCTCACCGTCACGTCGACGTTCGAGTCGTGGGACTTCCGCTGGGCCTACGTCGTCAAGTACGCGAACGACTACCGACTCACCGTCGAGCAAAGGCGCACGCTCCTCGAGAAGACGCTCGCCGAGACGCAGGACAGCCACCGCTTCTACGTCACGCTCTACGGGACGAAGGTGCGCTGGACCGATCTCACCAAGCCGCAGACGGCCTGGATCGTCCGGCTGATCGACGACGAAGGAAACGAGACAGCACCGACCGCGATCGAGCTCATCTCGCGACCGGGGCCGCTCGAGATTCGTTACTTCCCCTACACGACCGTCTGGCGCCACGTCTTCCGCATCCGCTTTCCGACGACCACGCCGGATGGTCGCCCGACGATCGCGAGCGACGCGCGCTGGTTCGGCCTTCGCTTCGCAGGCGCCGAGGGCAACGAAGAGCTTCGCTGGGAGATCGGCGAGGAGAACGCCACGAAGAGGACCGCGTTCGCGGCGCCGCGATCCCTCGCGGACGCGGCCGCGCTACATCCCGGCGAAGACCTCTAGGAGCGGCGGACACGTCACGAGCAGCTCCTGCGCGACCCGACGATCGCCGAACATGACGAGCGCGCCGCCCGCGCCTGCACGCGCCATCGACGGCGCCGAACCCGCGCCGAGAACCTCGGTCGGGAAGAGGAAGTCGCCGGAGCTGACGGCGCCCACGACCTCGTCGCCCTTCACGAGCTCGAGCTCGCCGATGCCGACGAGGAGGAGCCCCGGGACCGCGTCGCCTTCGTTCACCACCACCTCGCCGGCGATGAGCGGGCGCATCGTCAGGCGGCCGACGATCTCCTCGCGGATCGAAGCGTCGAGCCGCTCGCCGAGCGGTCCGATCGTGATCCCGACCAGCGTCTGCACGCGATCGGCCGCGGCGCGCAGATCTTCCTCGACCCACGGGATCGAGCGGAACGCATCGTCCACCGAGGAGTCCGACCACGCCGCGAGCCGACCGCTCGCCGTCGCGCAGATGAGGCGAATGGGTACGCTCTCGTCCGTCGTGCCGCGGGCGCGCAGAACCGCGCCCTCCGTAAGGCGTACGGCAGGCGCATCGACGACCGTTGCCGCAACGTCGAACGATCCCGACAGGACATAGGCGAGCGCGAAGCTCCCGATCTCCTCGCCCTCGGCGAGCGTGTGGATCGCCGCTGCAGCGGCGAATTCGGTACGCGCGTCGTCCGGAAGATCCGCGAAGGCCTCGACGTCGTCGAGATCGAGCGGCGCCGCAGCCGTCTCCGCGATGGCGGCCGGCGGCAGCGCCGAGGTCGTCGCGACACTCGATTCCTCGGCAACGTCGGCCGGCGGAAGGACGCTCGGCGCCTGCTCCACGGCATGGGCCACCAATGCCTCCGGCTCGGGCGCCGCCGATTCGAGCGCTGGCGGCGCCGCGCTCCGCAGCTCCTCCGGCGGAGGCTCGTACGCTGCGATGTCCGGCACCGCGACGTCGGCAGACGTCGTCTCTTCGGGCTCCGATGCCTGCGCGACGGCCAGCGGCGGCTCCGAGACCACGACCGGTCCGGACGCGACGACGGGCACCGACGGCTTCGGCACCGGCGGCCGCGCGCGCGGCGGAAGCGGCGGCGGAGCCTTCGGCGGCGCCGGCGGCTTCGCGGAGACGTTCGGGCGCGACGGCTTGGCCGGAGGCGGGACCGCTGGCAGCGGGGCCGGCGGCGCAAACGGAAGCTCGCGCTCGTCGGTGGCCGGTCGAGAGAGCGCGTGCGGACGCACGCTCGTGACGATCTCTTCTTCCTCCGGCTCGATCGCCGCGCCTGGTGGCGGCGGCGGCGGCGGCACCGGCGCGGGGGCGAGCTGTGACGACTGATCCGCCCAGGGATCGAACATCCCCGCATGAACCTTCTCGGCAGGCGGAACCGACGTGGCGTTCGCACGCCCTTCATCGTCGGCGAGAGCTCCGGGCGCTACGGTCGCCATTCCCTCCGCGGCGAAGAGCGGCTCCGGGTTCGGAGGCGGCAGCGGCCCCGGCGGAGCAAATGTGGCCGCCGGAGGAACGGCGGTCGGGGCCATGTTCGCCCACGGCGCGGGCGGCACGTCCTCGTCGAGCTCGATGGGCGTCTCGTCGGCGGGATTGCCGGCGCCACCTGCGCTTGCTGCCCCCACCCCGGAGGAGGCAGCGTCGTCGGCGCTCGCCATCCACTCCGTCAGCTCTGCAGCGTGTCTGGCGAGCTCGAGAGCGCGGTCGTCGTCGTTCGCATCGCCCGCGGCCTGAGCCGCACGGCGGAGCCAAACGAGCGCGTCGATCCGCTCGCCGCGCTTCCAAAGCGTCTCGGCAGTCTGGAGCCCCCAGACCACGTCCTCCGCATCCGTGTCCTTGGCAGGCGGGATCTCCAGCATTTCGCGAGTAAAAGAGCGGTCGAGGATCTCTGACGCCAAACGCGTCAGACCCACGGTAGATCACGGCAAAAGCAAAGTCACGGTACCGTCCTCCGAGGGAACGATCAGGCTCCCATCCGACAGCATGGAGAGAGGGCCGTCGACATCACCGCCGGTCTCGAAGCGCCACCGCAGAGCCCCGTCTGGCCCGACCGCGTAGACGGCGTCGTCCTGCGCCCCGAAGTACAGCACTCCGTCCTCGTCCTCGAGGGGACCGCCATGGATCCCGAACTCGCGCGCTCCGGTGCCCTGGACGGCGAACGCACCGACCACGGCGCCGTCCGGGCTCAGCCGCACGACGCGTGGAGCAGGACCGTAGGTGCCGGCGAGGACGTCGCCGTTCCTTGCGAGCGAGAGCGCGCCCCGAACGAAGCCGCCAACGGCCGTCCGCCACAAGATGTGGCCTCGAGCGTCGAGCTTGACCACGTCGGCGGCGTCGGTCCCGACATGGATCGATCCGTCGTCGCCGATGACCGGTCCGCCATCGACGTCGGCGCCGAGATCGACCGTCCACGCAAGGACGCCGCCTGCCGCCAGCGCGTGGACGTGATTGTCCTGCGAACCCACGATCACGAGGCCGTCGTCGGTGATCGCTGGCGCGGTGAACACCTTCCCCTTGGCCGTGAAGCGCCAGGCCAGATCTCCACCCAGACGTGCAGAATACACATTCTTGCCGGCGGTGAAGACGATCGTTCCGTCTTTGCCGAAGGCCGGCCCCGTGTCCGCCTCACCGTCGGTCTCGAGGCGGAACACCGTCTCTCCCTTCGGCGAGAGCGCGAACAGCTTCTTCGCGTCCGTGCCGACGTAGATCGTGCCGTCATCGTGGACGAGCGGCGTCGCGTACGCGCGGTCGCCGAGCGCGACCGACCAGCGGCGCGCTCCGTCCACGCGCGAGAGCGCGACGATGCTCCCGCCGAGTGTCGCGATGTAGAGCGTCGACTCGTCCGGCGAGGTCGTCACTTGAGCGGTGACGGGTCCGTCGACACGTGCGCGCCAGCCGATGTCGGGCGAGCGCGGGCCACGCGCCGCGGTGCGATGCGTGCGCCGCGGACCGCCGTGGAGCATGCGCGGAGCTCCCGGCGGAACGTCGGCCTTCGGCGGAGGCGACGGACCGCGGAGCGGAGCATCGAAGGGCGCGGCTCCGTCCCTCGACGACGGGGCCGGCGCCTTCCCCTGCGTCGTCGTCACGACCGGCCGCGACGAGCGTCGCGCGACGACCGCCGCCACGACGACGGTGACGAGCACGGCAATCGGGACGGCGCGAAGGAGGGGTCTGGAGAGACGACGGGGACGCGCTCCCATCGCTCACCTCGCGTGCGGGCTCACGATGTGTCCGCTATTGCGGCCTCTAGCGCTTACGCTGGGTGGCGCGGAGTCGCCGCTCGGACTGACGTGCCTCGGCAACGCCGATGGCATGCGGCGCCTCACCGGGCATGCGACGCGCGAGCCACCCGATCAACGTGAGCCCCGCGGTACGCGTGGTCTCCGGCATCTGCGGTTCGCGAATGAGGCGGGTGATGTCGCTGATGAGGCGCGCGCGTTCGCCCTCGTCCGGCACGTGCGGGTCGGTACAGAACGACCCTTCGCGAGTGGCTCCCCGTGCGTAGATGGCTTCGATCGTGAGCTCAGAAGCTTTGCGCGAAGAAGGCACGAGAGAACGTGAGTGTACCCGTTTCTCTCCGCTCGTCGAATTTGCCGTAGGCCTCAATGCGCCTCCTCCTCTCCTCGCCACCGCTCGCCACCGCCTGTCGCTATGGGAGTCGCCGCCAGGAGCTCCCTGCCCTCGATGAGGGCTACCCTTCTCGTCTCGCGCTACGCACCACACACACACGCCGGTTGGATGTGCTTCGACGGAGTCGCTCCCCGCGATCCCTCGACGCAAAGCCAGGAGCGGCCGGAATAGCGCAACCATCCTTCGGCGCAAGCGGGATCGGGTCGTTTTTTCTTGACGACGCGACTTTCGTTGGTCTGCTTCCTGCACACCCGGCCGGGAGCTCGAGCTTCGCGAGGTTTTCTCGCGGGTTGGCACGATTCACGCCAACCCGCGTCGTGCCGGGGTCGGGCAGCCGGTCGCGGCCTATGCCAGCGGGCACACGGCCTCAGCGGGCATCGAGCGTCCGGCAGCTCCGGCCGATCTCGACGCGCTTCATCCCTCGCGTGACGTTGACCTTCACCAGCGACTCCCCGTTCGCATCGAGGAGCCAGACGGTCTGGTTACCGTCCGCATTGCGCGGCCCTTCGATGGTCGCGGTCGGCGCCATCGTTCGCTTGTCTGCGCCCTTTGCCGTCGGGTCCTCCGCGAACACGACGGTCACGGCGTCGGCGCACCCGTTGTGGACGTCGAAGGGCTTCCGCTTCTTCGGCTCGGGAGCGGGCGCCGCCGGCGCTTCGGGAGCCGCCGCCGTCGCCGGAGGAGCCTCGGTGGACGCCGCCGGGGTGGCCGGCGAGGCGGGCGGCTCCTTGCCTCCGCAGGCGAGGGCGAGCGAAGCGACCATCAGAGCAGCGAGACCACGACGACCAAGCGGCCCGACCGAGCGCGAACGAAGCTTCATCGCGGGCGAGCGTATCACTCACTTCGTGCTCGAGGGGTGACGCCCTCGAGCTCACGGGCATGGCTCCGCTCGGCCTATTTGACGACGAAGACCCGCGTCTGTCGTGCGGGGACGGTGACGGTGGGCCCGTTCGCGCTCTGCGCGCTGACGAGATCCTCGAGCGGGCCGGCGGGGAGGCCGGAGACCGGCTTCGGCGCGTCGCTCCGGTTGATGGCGACGTAGACCGTGTCGCCCGTGGTCGCGCGCACGTACGTCCAGGTGTCCTTGTCCGAGCTCAACGTCTGACGCGTGCCCCGTCGGAGCGCGGGGTGCTTGCTGCGGATGTCGGCGAGCTTCTTGATTCGATCCCGGAGGAAGGTCTGATTCGAGTTCAGCCCGCTCCACTGCATGAAGCGGCGGTTGTCCGGATCGCCGGCACCGGGGAGACCGATCTCGTCGCCGTAGTAGACGAGCGGCGCACCGCGGTTGGTGAACAGGATCGCGAAGCCGTTGGCGAGCCGCTCGTACGCCTCGAGCTCGCCGACCGCGCCGGGCTGGTTCTGCCATGCGCGGTCCTTGCCGTCCGCCCCCTGGTCGTCGCCCCAGATGCGGTTGTTCGCGGCGAGGTGGATCGCGCGCGGGAGATCGTGGTTGCCGACGAACGTGCTCATCACGGCGTTGGCACCGTAGAAGTAGTCGTTCGAGTCCATGAACGCCGCGAGGTCGCTCATACTCCGCGTGCGCATGAGCGCCGCCTCGACGATGTGCCGGCGAAGCGGGAAGTCGAACTGCCCGTCGAGCTTCGTCGCCGGATCGATGTACTGCTTGAGGAGATCGCGATTCCCGAAGTCGTAGGTCTCGCCGACCATGTAGAAGCGCTGCTGCGGCGTCTGCTTGGCGGTGACGTCCGTCTTGATCTTCGCGCGCAGCTCCGTGAGCCACGAGATGTCGACGTGCTTGATCGCGTCGGCGCGGAAGCCGTCGACCCCGATGCCGGACGCGTCCTGCGTCTTCGTGATCCACGCGACGGCGTTCGCGACCGACCAGGAGCGGGCGGCGGCGTTCGTGTAGTTCCAGTGCGGAAGGTAGTCCGTGAACCAGCAGCGCTCCGCGTCCGTCTCCCACTTGCAGAACTGACCGCCGCAGACGCAGTCGGGCGAGCCGTTCTTGCTGTTCGGCCAGAACCAGTCGTTGTGCTGCTGGTAGACCGTCGACGACGAGTGCACGTGCACCATCGCGTAGTCGAAGAGCACCTTCAGGCCCTTCGCGTGCGCAGACGACACGAGCGTCTTCAGATCGTCGAACGAGCCGAAGCACGACTCGTGGGAGAGCGACGTGGGATCGTTCGGCGTGTCGAGCTTCGGCCAGTAGCCGTGGTAGCCGGAGTACCGCTTGTCGTCGCCACCGACGCCGCGACCGGCGACGGCCGGATTGTCGAACGGCACCGTGATCCAGAGCGTGTTGACGCCGAGATCATTGAAGTAGCCCGCATTGATCTTCTGCGTGACGCCCGCCCAGTCGCCGCCCTGGTAATCGGCGATTGCTCCGCTCACGCCATTCACGCGGCACGCGGCGTCGAGCGACGTGTTGCCGTTGAAGAAGCGGTCGACGAAGACGAAGTAGATGACCGAGTCGCGCCAGTCGAACACGCCGGGCGGGAGCTGACCTTCCTCCTCGCAGAGGGCGGGCTCGCACGTCTTGCCGGCGAACGTGTTGTTCGTGTTGTCGTTGGCGTCGGTGATCGTCGGCTGCGCCGGGTCGACCTTCCACTCGCCGTCGACGACGAACTTGTATTGGATGGGCGTCGAGAGCGGGATCTGGATGTCGGCGCTCCAGACGTTGCCCTTCCTCACCATCGGCTTGCCGACCTCCCATGTGCCGGGGCCGCCGAAGTCGCCGCGCAGCTCCACGGAGGTCTCGCTGCCGGCGGGATACGTGATCGTGTGCTCGCATCGCTTCAGCTCCGCGGGGCACTCGACCTTGCCGGGGCCCTGCCCGTACCCGTAGGGATCGCTCGAGCCGCTGCCCGGATTGAACGTCGACGGATCGGGCGGCTGCCCATAGTCACGGTTCTCGACGTCGGAGCTTCCGCATGCGGCCGACGCGGCGGCGAGCACACCGGCGAGCGCGGAGACGGCGGCGAAGCCTCGTGCTTCTTTACGAAATCGCGCGGAGAAGCTCGTGAGGAAGGGCGGCATGGGATTTTGCGTGCGCCCTCGCGTGCACGTCCGAGTCGAGAGCGGGCCGTAAGGGTGGCTCAGGATGGCGGAAGGTCGAGATTTGTCAACTCATGCCTGAGTTACGGATGCGTCTCGGCCCCGGCCCTTCCGCACTCGAGCCCGGAGCGCCGCCCAGTCACTTCGCGCAGGAGGAATCGGCCGCCACGTAGACGTGAATGCCGAACGGCTCCGCCGGGACACGGAGCACCTTCGACGAGACGTCGAGGCGCGTTCGCGTGACGACGTCGAAGAGCTCCGGGGGCGTCGCCTCCGGAAGCGGGACGTCGATCGGACCGGTCGGCCGGCGAACGAGCGCGACGATGGCCATGTCCTTCGATCCTTCCTCGCCAGACGACGGCTCCCGCTCGATCTCGCGCGCGAAGACGAAGCGCTCGGCATCGGCGATGAGCGTCGTCAGGCCGCCGCGTCGCAAGGCGCGCGAGCGCGCCCGGGCGCGGCCGATCCTGCGGGCCAGCTCGCGCGTCTCGATCTGGGCTTCGATCAACGCATCCTCGGCGGGCATCACCCGGCGACAGTCGGGATCGCTCCTCCCCGCGAGGCCGACCTCGTCGCCGTAGTACAGGACCGGAGCGCCGGGCAACGTGAGCACCGATGCGAGCGCGACGCGTTGCTTCGCGTAGACCGTGGGATCGATCGGCTGCGGCGGTGCAGACCACGTGTCGCCGCCGTCGTTGCCGGCGCTCACCGAGGCGAAGCGCGAGACGTCGTGGTTGCCGATCATCAGGCCCATGACCGCGCCCGCGCCTTCCCACGCCGCTTCGCCGGCGCGGAAGCTCGCGTCGATCGACGACAGCGGCGCCGTCTCGAGCGCGATCGCCTCGCGGATCGTCCACATCAGCGGGAAGTGGAAGCTGCCGTCGAGGCCGTACGGCCCGAGGTCGTGGCGGAGGCTCTGGTAGTTGCCGGGTCCGGTGAAGTTTTCACCGAGGACGTAGAGCGCGTGACCTGGATGCGCGTAGCGGCGCCGCGCTGCCGTCGCGATACGCCGGGTCGCGGAGCGCGGCATCATCGGGACGGCATCGATCCGGATCCCGTCGGCGTCCCAGCGGTCGAACCACCAGAGCACGTCGTCGGTCGCCGCGCGCGCAGCCTCGTCGTTCGCCCAGTCGAGATCGGGAAGGTAGGGCGCGAACCGGCACGTCTTGATGTGCGTGGCCCAGTCGCACGAGCCTTGTCCGCACAGGCAGTCCTGTCCGAACCAGTCCGCATGCTCCGCCACCCACGGATGCTGCTCGTGAACGTGGTTCGGGACGACGTCGAAGAGGACGCGGATGCCCCGCGCATGCGCCGCGCCGACGAAGGTGTCGAGCTCCGCTTCGGTCGCGAACCGCGGGTCGAGCGCGCGCGACGCGATCGGCCAGTAGCCGTGGTAGCTCGAGTACGGGCGGCCGTCGTTGCCGGGGAACTCGCCGATCGGGTTCGCGTAGAGAGGCGAGAGCCAGATCGCGGTCGCCCCGAGCGCCTCGATCTCGCCGCTCTCGAGCGCCTGGCGCACGCCCGCGAGCGTCCCACCGGCGCGGGCCGACGGCGAGGGCGGAGGCGCGAGGGGACCACCGTCGCCGCGAAAGCGATCGAGCACGACCTGGTAGACGATCGCGTCGCGGGGATCCCACGGCTCGCCGCTCCCCGAGGTAACGTCGATCCACACGGTCGCGCGGGCGTCCTCGGCGACGACCCCGGACGCGTCGCGAGCCTCGATCTTGTACGTGTACTTTCCACGCTGCAGGTCGGACGCCTCGAACGTCAGCGTCCCCCGCGAAGCATCGACCGCCGCCACGCCGAGCGTCGAGCCGTCGCGCCCTCGGGCGACGATGCTCGAAGGATCGATCGGTCGCCCGCTGCGCGCAGAGACGAACGTCGCGCGGACGGTCGCCTTCCCAGCGGCGGTAGTCTCGACGCCGTCGACGCGCAGTGAAGGACGCTCGCAGTCCGCGACGGTCGCCACGGTCACCTCGTGACCGTCGTGCTCTCCGGTCATCGGCTCGTTCTCGTCGGCGAGCCAGACGCCGTCCTCGACGATCGCGTAGGCGTGCTCCCCCGGCGGCGCGGCGACCGCGGCGACCCGCCAGCCGTCCTCGCGCTTCTGTAGAGCGAGCCCGGGCCGCTTCCACCCGTCCCAGTCGCCGACGACCTCGACGTGAGCCTCGGCGCTCGCAGGCTTGTGCCAGATCCGCAGGCCGCAGGTGCGCACTGCCCGGCTCGCCGGCGGAGCGTCTTCCGAGCACGCCGCTCCGCCGGCGCCGATCAGCGCGGCCAGGAGGGCGATGCAGAGCACGGCAGTGGCTCGGGCCACCGCGACGTACTAGCTGGCGATCCCACGCCGCGCAACGAGACGAGCGGCTCTATCGAGCCATGCCGAGCCTGTGGAGCAGCCGCGAGTAGCGCGTTGCCTTCCGCTGGTACGCGCGGAGGATCAACGTCGCGATCGCGAGGCCTCCGAGAGCCAGGAGCCCGGCGATGAGCGGCTTCGCGCGGGTGCGGAGCGGACGGACGGCCCTGGCCATCCGGCTCTTCCGTTCTTTCGCCGCCGGATGATCGGGCGCGAGCGTCAGCGGCGCCTCGTATTCCTCGATGAAGAGGTCCTCGACGAGCACCTCGACCTGCTCGTTCGTAGGCTGTCCTCCCTCGGTGGAAGCAGGCTCCCTCGGTTCGTTGATGCTCATCGCTGGCTCCTCATGGCAGGGATGTCGTCCTCGGGGTCGGGAGCCGGAAGCGGATCGGGGTTCCAGGGCACGTGGGGCGTGTGGTGCCGCGGCGGGGGATCCGGAGAGGGTCCCGGCACGGGCGGGAGCGATCGCAGTGGCTCTGCTCTGCCCGATGCGTTCCGACTCATGGCAGGCGCTGCACGCATCGCGCATGCCCGGATGCCGCGAGACGAGCTCTGCTACTTCTTGTCCCGCTCCCACGTCACGAGGCGCAGGCTCCTCGGCAGCACTCGACCTTCGCCGATGCCGCGGTCGTCGGAGGTCCACAGCCGAACGCGCGTGGCGAGGAGCCCCGTCTGCACGAGGGCGCGGCGCTCTACGACAGCCTTCGGGTCGGTCGTCGTGTCCGCGGGGAGCGGCGCAAGGGCCGCCTTCGCGAGAGCGCCCGCGTCGTGGCCCAGGGCCGTCCAGTAGCTCGGCCGCACGCCGAAGCGCTCCATGAAGCCGCGCACCTCGTCATCGCGCGCTTCTTCCGGCGTCGCCGCGAGCACCGGCACAATCCCGGCCGAGGCGCTGAGCACGGTGACGCCACGCGGAGCTTCGTTCAGCGGGATGCCCGACTCGAGCGTAAGGGCGACCGTCGGAGGAGACGACGTTCTCCTCGTGGTGAGCGAAGCGCCGACATCGTGCAGGAGGTCACGCGCGCACGAAGATGGTCCCGAGACGAGCCAGCCGCGCGCCCCTCCCCGCCACCACGCGTCGACGGGGAACCGTGTCTTTCCGGCCTGCGCGAGCGGAACGTCACACCTCACCGGTGGAAGGAGCGTGAGCCGCTGGTCACGCCCTTCGAGCGATCCGGCCGCGGCCTCGTCGTCGGAGGCATCGGCGATGAGCGCCGCCGTCTCCACGCCACGACGCACGAGCGCATCGGCGAGCATCGCGATCTCGCGTTCGGTACGCTCGCCGAGAACGACGGCGCTGTTGCGCGGCATCTTCGACGTGCTCGGGGCAGCGAGCAGCAGCACGGCGACGCCGCTCTCCTCGCTCCACGACACGGCGCGATCCGCGCTCGCGCGATCGAAGCCCGCGACGATGATCGTCGCACCTTCGCCCGCGAGCTCCTCCATCGCCGCGCGCGTGCCCGCGACGTCGATGCCGTCGTCGCGCGTGATGAGCCGCGCCCCCGCCTCCCGTGCCGCCATGCGCGGCAGGTCGAGCGCCCAGGACATTCCACGCACGACGTCGGCGGCCTCGTCGCGCAGCTCGCGGTCGCGCGTGGGGAGCAGGAGGCCGACGGTCCGTCCCGTGACGGTCGCGAGCCCGCGCCGGCTCGCGGCGAGCTCGCCGAGCTCGAGCCCCGCATCGCCGCCGGTCTGCGCCGCGCTGACTCCGCTCTGCTCGACGAGCCATCGCGCGAGCGCCGCGTCGTTCGTCTGCACGGCGATTCGCGCCAACCGCTCGGCGACGAGCTTCTGCGTGTCCGGCCCGTAGCCCGAGGCGACTCCCCTCGCCCGCATCGTCTGGTACGTCTGCTCGAGCACCGGTCGCGGCAGCGTATCGAGGATCTGTCCGATCTTCGGCTTCACCCGCTCCTTGTCGTCTTCGCCGACACCGCGAAGCCAGGCGTCGAGGTACGCGAGCGCCTCGTAGTCCGTGTGCGCCGCGATCGCGCTGAGGGCGAGCTCCTCGAGGAAGACCTCGCGGTCGGCGTCGTCGATGACCTTACCGACGAGCGGACGCAGGCTGTCGAGCGCGGACTGGGGCGCCCCATGAAGCCTCAGACTGCGAGCCCGCGCGACGGTCGCGAGATCGCGCGTCGCTCCGGGAGGCAGGTCGCCCAGTGCGCCGAGCACGCCATCCGCGTGGACGAGCTGCCCGGAGTCCATCATCGCAAACGCCAGGTAGATCTTCGCGAGCGGGACGGCGCCGTCCCGGGGATGACGCGCGATGAAATCGGCGGCGGCCTGACGATCGAGCGTCCGCGCGTCCCAGGCCTCGCGCAGCTGCGCGAACTCGGCGGCCGCTCGAGGGCTCGTCGAGAGCGATGCGACCGGCTCTGCCTTCTTGGCCGAGCGCGAGCAGGCGAGGCCGGTCCCGAGGACCAGCGCACCAACAAGACAGAGAAGCGTGCTCCGTGACGCCACCGCAGCGCAGCATAGCGGCTGCGAGCGCCGGGAGCGCTCTACTCTCGAGGGCGGACGGAGATCTGCCTGCCTCCCATGCCACGTGATGGAGCAGGCCCCGGCCGCGAAGGTGGCACTGACGAGATCGGACCGGCCACGTATACTCCGCGCGGGATGACGGCAGAGGAGAGCTCGGCATCGGTGAAGGACGCCGACGAGGAGAACGGCGAGGCGGAGCCCGCGACCGGCGGGACCGACGCGAACGGCAGCGACGGCGACGGCGACGAGTCGTCGAAGAAGGCGCCCGCTCGGCCCGCAGGCAACGACGGCGAGCGCCATCGCCGGCTCCATGCCCTCTCCGGCGCGCTCGCGCTCGGGGCCTTCCTGATCGTGCACCTCCTGACCAACGCGTCGGCGCTCGGCGGCCATGCGCTCTACGACTCGGTCGTCGGCTCGCTCGCGCGATCGAGCGTGGTCACCTTCATCGAGGTCGTCTTCATCCTCCTCCCGCTGGGTTTCCACGCGGGCTACGGGATCGTGCTCCTCGCGAAGAACGCGACCGCGGACGCGGAAATCGAGCGCCGCTACGGAGATCGCCGATTCTTCGTCCTCCAGCGCGTGAGCGCCGTCCTCGTCCTCGTCTTCGTGCTCGCGCACGTCTGGGAGCTCCGCCTGCAGCGGCTGTTCTTCGGCCTTCCCGCGGATGGGCTCTACACGACGCTGACGGCCCACCTCTCGTCGACGTGGGCCGGCGTCCCGTTCGTCGCACTCCTCTACATCCTCGGGATCTTCGCCGCGACCGTCCACCTCGCGAACGGCCTCTTCGCGGCGTCGGCGATGTGGAACCTCGGCCTCTCCCCGGCGGGACGACGGAAGATCCGCCTCGTCACGGCCGCGCTCGGGCTCCTCCTCTTCCTCGTCGGCACGGCCACCGTGATCGGCCTCGCGACAGGAACGCGCTTGCTCTCGGGGGCGGATGGCGATAGCGCTCCCCCTCAGGCACCGTGCGGCTCTGCCGTCCCGCCTCCATTCCAGCTCGCGCCAGCCACTTCACGCTGAACGCCTGCGGCCCTAATCCTCCGAACCACACGAATGGCCAAGACAAGCATCGTCACCGAGTCAGGCAAAGTCCGCCGCGTCATCGTCGTCGGCGGAGGCCTCGCCGGCCTCACCACCGTCATCAAGCTGTGTGAGGCGGGCATCCCCGTCGACCTCTTCTCGCTCGTCCCCGTGAAGCGCTCGCACTCGGTGTGCGCGCAGGGCGGCATCAACGCGAGCGTCAACACCAAGGGCGAGGGCGACTCCCCCGAGGTGCACCTCGAAGAGACGGCCTACGGCGGCGACTTCCTCGCCAACCAGCCGCCGGTCAAGGGGATGACCTACGCTGCGCCGGGCATCGTCTACATGCTCGACCGCATGGGCGTGCCGTTCAACCGCACGCCCGAAGGCCTGCTCGACTTCCGCCGCTTCGGAGGCACCCTCTTCCACCGCACCGCGTTCGCCGGCGCGACGACGGGCCAGCAGCTCCTCTACGCGCTCGACGAGCAGGTCCGCCGCTACGAGACCGTCGACGTCGAAGACGACCGCGGCATCGTCGTCCGCGGCGAGAAGATGGTCCGCAAGTGGGAGCTCTGGGACTTCCTCGGCACCATCCTCGACGATGAGGGCCGCGCGCGCGGGATCGTCGCGCAGGACCTGAAGTCGATGGCGATCGAGGCCTTCCGCGGCGACGCGGTCTGCCTCGCGACCGGCGGGCCGGGCATCATCTTCGGCAAGTCGACGAACAGCGTCATCAACACCGGCACCGCCGCGAGCGCCGTCTACCAGCAGGGCGCCGCCTACGCGAACGGCGAGTTCATCCAGGTCCACCCGACCGCGATCCCGGGCGCGGACAAGCTCCGCCTCATCTCGGAGAGCGTACGCGGCGAGGGCGGGCGCGTGTGGGTGCCGAAGGATCCGAAGGAGAAGCGCCGCGGACGCGACGTCCCCGAGAAGGAGCGCGACTACTTCCTCGAGGCGAAGTACCCGGGCTACGGCAACCTCGTCCCGCGTGACATCGCGAGCCGCGAGCTGTTCCTCAAGGGCTTCCACGAGGGCAAGGGCGTCTTCAACCCGAAGAGCGGCAAGAACGAGCTCGAGGTCTACCTCGACGTCACGCACCTCCCGAAGGACGTGCTCCGGAAGAAGCTCGAGGGCGTCCTCGAGATCTACGAGAAGTTCGTCGGTGAGGATCCGTACGAGAACCCGATGCGCATCTTCCCGGCCGTCCACTACTCGATGGGTGGCCTCTGGGTCGACTTCGAGAAGAGCGCCGACGGGAAGCTCGTCCCGGGCTCGCCGCGCAACCAGGCGACCAACATCCAGGGCCTCTACGCCGCCGGCGAGGTCGAGTACCAGTACCACGGCGCGAACCGCCTCGGCGCCAACTCGCTCCTCTCCTGCATCTACGGCGGCATGGTCGCGGGCCCCGCGATCGCCTCGTACGTGAAGGGCCTCCCGAACAGCTCGTTCGACCTCAAGTCGTCCGTCTTCGAGAAGGCCGAGAAGCGCGAGCGCGACCGCTACCAGGCGATCCTCGCGATGAACGGCAAGGAGAACCCCTACAAGCTCCACGACGAGCTCGCAGCGGTGATGCTCCGCGACTGCACGATCGAGCGTCACAACGGCGTCCTCGAGAAGGTCATCGCGAAGATCGACGAGCTCGAGGATCGCTGGCACGACGTCGGCGTCACGGACACGAGCACGCGCGCCAACCAGGGCGCCCAGTTCGTTCGTCACCTCCGCAACATGTTCGTCCTGGCGCGCGTCATCGCTCAGGGCGCGAAGAACCGCGACGAGTCGCGCGGCGCGCACTTCAAGCCCGACTTCAAGCAGCGCGACGACGCCAACTGGCTCCGTACGACGATGGCGCTCTACAAGGACGACGGCAAGCGCAGCTCCGTCGACTACGTGCGCGCCCTCGACTACCCGCTCAACGGCAAGACTGTCCACGTGACCGACGAGGTCGACATCAGCCTCGTGAAGCCGCGAGCACGTCGTTACGAGACGGCAGGCGCCGCGAGCGCCACCGCCGCGAGCTCCGACGACGCGAAGAAGACGAAGGGCGCCGAGGCCCCCCCGGCGAAGTAAGGCCGAGCGGAGCACGAGCGGCGCGCGCCCGGATTCCCGGGGTCTGCGCGCCGCCCGTGTTGGGCTCACGCCCCAACCACCTCCCCGCAGCGGTGGGCCTTCGGCCTGCGTCGAGCTCGGGGTCGCGCCCCAACCGCCCGCAGAGGTCGACGACCGCCGGCAAGTTGGCCGTTCGGCGCGCGATTCTATACAGGTGCTCCCGTGAGCGAACCGCGGGGCGTGGCCGGTCTCTTCTCGCTTGTCTGTGCCCTCGCGCTGCCTGCGTGTGCCGAGCGGCCCGAGCCGATGACGCCGGTCGCCCAGCCTGCGAGGATCGAGAGCGTTCGGACGCTCCTCTCGCGCGCGGCGCGAATGACGCCCGCTCCCGCGCCACCGGCCAGGACCGCGGCTCCGCGCGAGGTCGTGGCGGACGAGCATTGGTACTTCGAGGCGCTCTCGTCCGACGGCAGGCGCGCGCTCCTGCGGCAGCTCGATCCGAAGAACCGCGCGACGTTCCACATCCGCGTGGTCGACGTCGACAGCGGGCGCACGCTCGAGGAGACGGCCCTTCCCGAGCTCGCGAAGATCCCGGCGTCGACGATCGGCGGCAAGCCCACCGAGCTCGCGGAGCTCGAGTGGATGCTCGCCTCGCCCGCGTTCGGCCGCGACATCATCAAGGGCTCGCACCTCGCCGGCAGCTTCCCCTTCGGTGCGTGCGGCCGGCTCGCGGCCACGCGCAGCGGCGCTGCGATCGCGTTCGACGCGGGCGACTGGCTCTACGTCGCGGACGACACCGGGCGGGTGCGCCGCCGTCTCGTCGAGGAGGCCGCCTACGATCCGCGCTTCACGGCCGACGGAAAGCACCTGCTCTTCCGCCGAGCCACCGGCACGGTCGACATGTTCGCGAAGTACGAGCTCTTCGTGGTCCCGTCGGACCTTTCCACTCCGCCGCGCGCGCTCCCGGGCACCGCCGGCATGCGCGATCGCTTCGTCGCTCACCCGGACGGTCAGACAGCGTTCGCCGTGGCCTCGCAGTCCCGAGGACCGTCGCGCAGCCGCGCGACGGAGGCGAGCCGCGCGACGGACACGTGCGTCGTGTCGCTCTCGCTCCGGGCGCCGTTCGCGACGAAGAAGCTCGCCTGCCTCGACGGTGCCGAACAGCTCGTCGAGTCGGTGATCTCCCCGAAGGGAAAGTGGGCGGCGCTCTCGACCAAGAAGCGCGTCGATTCAGGGGCGTCAGCCACTGATGGCGACGCGCGACGCGTACAGTGGCGCCTTCGCGTCGTCTCGCTCACGAACGGCAAGGTGATGCGTGACGAGCCGGAGCCTCCGGGCCTCGCCATCCGCGCGATCAGCGACTCGGGCCTCCTCGTGCAGAGCGGCTCGCACGGGATCATCGTCACGGACGTGCCTGCGAAGCAGTCGCGTGAGATCGACCGGCCCATCGATCTCGGCTACCGCGGCTTCTTCCGGAACGACACCGACCTCGTATACGTCTCCGGCAGGGCCGTCGGCGTCCTCGACGTGTCGGTGCCCTCGACCGACTGACGACTGACGGCGGCGCGAAGCCCGGACGCAGCATGAGCCGGCAGCGATCTCGCTTCGCACTCGTGCGCTCGTCGACACGAGTCCGACACGGGGTTCGGCTATCCTCGACGCATGCCGGGCGAGGGGACGATCACCGCGCCGCCCCGGCGCGTGCTCCCGCTCCTGCTCGTCGGCTACGCCGCGTTCTACCTGTGCCGCGCGAACGTCGAGCCGGCGCTGAACCTGCTCGCGATCGATCACGGCTACGACAACGAACAGATCGGCGTCGTGATGGCGATCGCGCTCGCGGCCTACGCGGTGGGCAAGCTCGCGCTCGGACCTCTCGCCGATCTCTGGGGCGGAAAGCGCGTCCTCGTCCTCTGCCTGCTCGGCACTGCGTTCGTGTCGATGACGATCGCCGCATCGGACGCACCGCGGCGCTTCGGCCCCGCGGCTGGGCTCGCGATCGTCGGGGTGCTCGTCGTCGCGAACCGCTTCGTCCAAGCGGGAGGCTGGGGCGCCCTCGTCGACGTGGTGTCCGTCACCTACGACGCCTCGCGGCGCGGGACGGTCATGGGGATCCTCTCGACGAGCTACGACGCCGGCAACGTCCTCGCGCTCGTCCTCTCCGCCGCCATCGTCGAAGCCGGCGCCGGATGGCGCGCCCTGTTCGTCGTCAATCCACTCATCGTGCTCGCCGTCGCGCTGGCCGTGCGCGTCGCGCTGCCGTCGCCGCGGCGCGCTCGCTCCGCCGCCCCCCGCACCGAGCCGGCGACGCCCCACACCACGAAGCTCGAGCGAGCAGAGCCGGAAGGGGCCATCGTCGCCGGGACGGACGATGCTGCGGCCGAGCCTTTCGCCACGATCGCCCGCCGCCTCTCACGACAACGGGCCTTCTGGTTCGCCACCGCCCTCTCCTTCCTCCTCACGTTCGTCCGCGCGGGGTTCATGACGTGGACTCCGCGTTTCCTCTACGAGGTGAGCGTCGCGGCGAACGTGCCGTCGGCCACGTCGACCTCGATCGCGAAGAGCGCCTTCTTCGGCATCGCCGGGATCATCGGCTCGGTGGTGACGGGGCGCATCTCCGATCTCCTCGGGCCCGGACGCCGAGCGCCCGTCATGACGACGTCGCTCGCGTTTCTCGTCGCATGCACGCTCGCCCTCGCCCACGCAGGCGTGAGCTCCCCGCTGGTCGCAACGGCTGGGGTTGCCGCGTGCGGCCTCTTCCTGCTCGGTCCGTATTCGCTCCTCGCGGGCGCCGTATCACTGGACGTGGCGGGAAAACGCGGGGGCGCGACGGCTGCCGGGTTCATCGACGCCGTGGGCTACGTCGGAGCCAGCCTCGCAGCGCTCGTGCTCGGGAGCGTCTCGAAGCGGGCGGGCTGGACGGCCGCCTTCGACGTGGTCGCGGGCGCCTCGGGCCTGGCTCTGCTGCTTGCGCTGGCCTGGAGCAGCGACCTGGGCGGCCACGCAAAACGTGCGCCCGCGACCTCGACATAGCACGAACCGTGTTACGAGCTTGTCGAAGTACGCGGCTTTCACCACAATGCGGGTCAAATGCCAGAGCAGCGCATCGTAAAGTTGAAGATCCTGCGTCAGGACGGCCCCGAGGCGAGCACCCGCCGCTGGGAAGAGTTCCACGTCCCTTGGCATCCGCAGATGAACGTCATCAGCGCGCTCATGGAGATCCAGAAGTCTCCGACGACCGCTGACGGCAAGACGGTCGCGCCGGTGGTCTGGGACTCGTGCTGCCTCGAAGAGGTGTGCGGCGCGTGCACGATGATCGTGAACGGCAAGGTCCGCCAGGCGTGCTCGGCGCTCGTCGACAAGGTGAGCCCCGAGGGCGAGACGATCACGATCGCGCCGATGACGAAGTTCCCCCTCGTCCGCGACCTCGTCGTCGACCGGTCGCGCATGTTCGAGGACCTCAAGAAGGTGAAGGCGTGGATCCACCTCGACGGCTCGCACGAGCTCGGTCCTGGTCCGCGTCAGTCTCCCGAGAACCAGGAGACGGCCTATCCCCTCTCGCGCTGCATGACCTGCGGCTGCTGCATGGAGGCCTGTCCCCAGGTCGGCGACCACTCGGACTTCATCGGCCCGGCGGCGATCAACCAGGTCCGCCTCTTCAACCTCCACCCCAGCGGGAAGATGCACAAGGACCAGCGCCTCGAGGCGCTCATGGCACCTGGCGGCATCGACGGCTGTGGCAAGGCGCAGAACTGCGTCGAGGTGTGTCCGAAGGAGATCCCGCTCGTCGACTCGATCGCCGACGTCTCGCGCCAGACCACGAAGCACATGCTCTTCGGCTGGCTCCTCAAGTAACGCCATCCACTGTTAGGCTTGCGAGATGCGGGTGTGGCATCTCGGATCGCTGGCGGGCGCCTTCGCGCTCGCCGTAGTGTCGTGCGGTGATGATCCCGACTCGCTGAACGGGAGCGGCACGCTTCGGCGCGGGAAGGGCGCGACCTCGTCGTCGGGGTCGTCGTCCGGCACGTCCGGGAGCGAAGGCTCGAGCGGCGAAGTCGTCACCGGCGCCGGCGCGACCGCCAACGAGCTTTGCTGGAGTACGATCAACGAGTACCGGAAGAAGGCCGGGCTCCCTCCGTACGAGCGCTGGACGGAGGCCGAGGCGTGCTCCGATGGCGAGGCCAAGAGCGACGCCGAGACGAACCGCGCGCACGGCGCCTTCCCGCGGTGCGGGGAGTTTGCACAGAACGAGTGTCCCGGGACGCCCGGCCCCCCGGAGGAGGGCATCCCCGACTGCCTCGCCATGATGTGGGCCGAGGGGCCCGGCGGTGGACATCACGACAACATGGCGAGCAAGCAGTACACGAAGGCGGCGTGCGGCGTCTTCGTCACGGCGCGCGGCGCGATCTGGAGCGTGCAGAATTTCCGCTGATGATATCGTCGAGCTCGATGAGCGTGCTGCGTCGGCCCCCGGTACGTCGCTCGGCACGTGAGCTCGCGACGATGCTGGCCGCGACGCTGCTCTCGATCGCACCGATCGCGCGCGCGGACGAGCCCTCGCCGACGGCGGAGTCCCCCGCGCGCGGCCCCGGCCTTTCGCAAGAGAGCGCGCGGATCGATCTCACCAAGGACACGAGAGGGACAGGCGGCGAGGAGCTGGACGCGCCAGCGCCGGAAGCTCCACCTCCGCCGCCGTACAAGAAGACGCTCGTCCTCGACTCCACGGTCGGAGCCATCGGCTTCCTGGGCGAGTTCGGCAAGGTCGCGCCGCCGGGACCTTGGATGCACGTCCAGCTCGGATACGAGCTGCTCCGGTGGCTGATGCTCTACGGCGAGGGCGAGCTCGCGTTCACCGACACCTCGAACAGGCAAGCCGCACCGAACACGCGCACCTTCCCCCTCCTCGGCTTCGGTGGGGGCGCGCGCTTCACCATCCGCTTCACGGAACGCGTCGGCGTCTATGCGCAGGGCGGCTTCGGGATGCTGAAGGCCGATATCGCGACGAACGCGCTCGGGATTCTCGGCTTCCGTGATGCAGAGTCGCTCGGCGTCTACGTCGGCGGTCGGCTGGGCGTGGAGTGGTTCCAGATCAACCGACACTTCGCGCTGGGCCTCAACGCGGGCATGCGGACGGCGCAAGGGTTCGCGAAGCTCGGAGCGGGGACGGACACGCCGCTGATGCTCGATGGGGGAGCATCCCTGCGGTACGCGTTCTGACCACCTGGACGCCTCGGTTACCACCCGGCGAAAGCTGGCTTCTCGGCCACGACGAGCGCAGAATCTAGCTGAAGCGTACGCGTTGGACGCGCGCGTGTGACTCGAGCGGGGGTGCCGAGCACGAAGCACGTCAGGAGGATCATCATGCGACGAATCGCGTTGCTCGTGGCGACGAGTGGGCTCGTGGGATGGGGGCTTGCGGGAGCGCTTGGCGGTTGCGGTAGCGACGACGCCATCATTCCGGGAGCTCAGGACGGCGCATCGGTCGACGACGGCTCGAGCGGGACCAGCGGCTCGAGCGGGACCAGCGGCTCGAGCGGGACCAGCGGTTCGAGCGGCGACCCGACCGACGGCGGAGGAACGACCGACGCCGGCGATGGCGGCTCGAGCTCGGGGAGCAGTGGCAACCCCGTATCGAACCCGAACAAGATCACGTGCGGGGCGGTCGAGTGCGATGCGGGCGGGTTCGACTTCAACAACGCGAACCGCTGCTGCATTCGAGACGGAGGGGCCAACCCGGTCTGCACCACGGCGAACGCTTGCAGCGACGACGACCTCCAGCTCGCATGCGACGAGCCCGCGGACTGCCCGGGCATCGCCGGCATCCAGCAACGGTGCTGCCTGCTCGGCATCAGCGGCGGCGGTCAGGGCAACGGCGACCCGCGGTCGGAGTGCAGGAGCAACCGGCAGCAATGCGGGATCCCGCTCTGCAAGACGAACGCAGACTGCGGTGATGCCGGTGTCTGCAATCCGAAGAAGTGTGGAAACTACAACGTTCACGTTTGCGGCAGTCCCCAGAACTGCCAGTAGAACCCGGCTCACCTCCGCCACTGTGCCGTCGCGCTCGCCGGATCAGGAGCGAGCGCGATACGGCACGGCCCGAGCGAGCGTCTCGCCCGACGTTCGGGGCCTCAGACCTCGATCGCGAACATGCGGGCGGTGCGCGCAGGCACCTCGACGACGAACGTAGGGCTCGCGCCCGAGCCGCCCGCAGTCGAAGGCTCGATCCGAGCCGCCTCGCGAGTGTGCGGTAGCAGGTCGACGATGGCCCGCGCCGGAGTGCCGAGCCCGACGGTGGCAAGAACCGCCTCGGGCTCGGGGTTCATCACGAAGGCGACACGGGGCGTCCCCTGCTCGTCTTCGTGAACGGTGACGTAGACCGTCGCGGGATCGGCCGGGAACGTCGGCAGACCGAGCTGCTCGACGAAGCGCGCGACCAGCGCATCGGCGCGCGAGGGATCGTCGAGGGACTCGACGTCGAGACCGCTCACGTCGTGAGGACGATCGAGCACACGCATCGACCCGTCCCGCTGCGGAACGGTCGGACCGATGGTGACCGCAGCGCCGCGAGCCTGCGCGTCACGAAGCGTATCGAGGACGTCGCGCTTGAGACCACCCGCAGTCGTACAGACGACCCAGGACGCCCCTTCGATCGATGCTGCGAGCGCCTCTCCGCCCGCGTACGCGAACGGGACGCCGCGGGCGAGCAACGCGCGCTCGAAGGCGCGAACGAACGACTCGCCCGCGATCGGCGCCGCGGGAGCGTGGCCTTCGATGCCGCCGGTGCCTTCGGTGAGCCCGAGATCGTCCTCGAGGCAGCTCTCGAGCGGTCCGGCCCCCGCGACGTTGAAGAGCGTGGGTGTGACCGGCCCAAAGGCGTGCGTCGCGCGGGAGAGACGGCGGAGCGCTCGCGGAACGACGAGACGAACGGGGGCTCGCCGGCGGAGCGTGTTGAACTTCACGCGGTCGAGCGCCTCGATGAGCGCGTGGTAGTCGTCAGCGAGGCGGCGCGGCAGGCCGTGCTCGTCGATCGGCGCGCCGACCCAGCGATCGCGATCGACCGCCATGTAGAGGTTGAAGCCGCGGAGCCCATACGCGAGGGCCGAGACGAGGGTGTAGAGCGAGTCCTTGTCGTCGAGCGGCGCGAAGAACGGCGGAAAGCCGGCGCCGACCTCCGCGCCGTACGGCGGAACGCGGATGCCCTGGCAGCGCGCCGCGAGCTCGCCGGTGCGCCGCAGGATCGTCAGGTGATGCTTCGGATTCGCGGGGTGGTAGTAGTCGAGACCGACGAGGTCGACGACCTGCGCGATGCGCCCGGGGTTGAGCGCCGTCGCCGCCTCGCCGAGCGGGAGGTTGTGCATCGTCGGCACCGACGCGCAGCCGGCGTTCTCGAGCGCCTTCGCGAAGCGCGCCATCGCCGAGGCGAGCAGGTGCTCGTGAAACTCCACCCAGTCCATGTGCCGCGCGAGCTCGTCGGCGGTCTTCGCGTCGAAGCGTTGCGGGGGCACCGCGGTCGCGAACGTGACGTTGGGCTCGTTCCAGGCGTCGCGGAGGGACTTCGCGCTCGAGTACTTCTCGCGAAGGAAGGAGCGGAAGAGGCGGACCGCGTCGGGGTGGTAGTCCTGATCGTAGGGCCCGTCGCGGAAATAGAGCGCGCCCTCGTTGTCGATCTGCCACATGACGATCGGGCCATGTGGATACTGCAGCGGCGCGAGCACGCGACCGACCGCCTCGAACCACAACGCGGCCTCGTCGTGGAAGGCATCGCTCGCGTAGCTGGGGACCGGGAACGCCGTCGGAACGATCGGCAGGACGACCGGGTTGTTGCGCGGCGTCCGCGCCTGGCACTCGGGATCCCACACCACACGTTCGGGCAACCCGAAGTACGTGAGCTCGGCGTTGATGTGCGGCCCCGGCCGGGCCACGACATGGAGGCCGCGCTCGGCGCACAGGCGCATGAAGCGCGTGACGTCGAGGCGCGCGAAGTTCTCGCCGAAGTCGAACGTCCCGTGCGCGGTCTCGTGGACGCCCCACGGGATGTACGTGTCGACGACGCGCAGACCCATCGCCTTCATCGCATCGAGGCACGGCCCCCACTGCTCGGGCGCGTGCCGCCAGTAGTGCATCGCGCCGACCCAGAGCGGAAGGACCTCGTCCTGACCTTCGCCGCGCTGGAGCAACAGGCCGTGGGGATGCACCTCGACGGTGCGCGGAGGCGGAGCATCCGAGCCTCGCGAGCGGGCGCCGCCGAGAGGTGATGCGCTCGTGTGCTCGCGTGATGTCTGAGGCGCACGCGTCATCGTCGGGGGCCGCACATTAGCACGTTACGCCGGTTCGACGCGCGCGGTAGCTCGTCGCCACCGCGTGTCGGGGCACTCCGTCGTGCGGTGCTCGAGAGCACCGAGCGCGCGGACGATCTAGTCTTTCCTCGGGGCTCCGCCCCGCACTCCTCGCTTCGCTCGTCGTCCCCGCAATTCGCTCCCGCGAACTGCCCTAGTACGGCACCGGAGCCGTGGTCCCCGCACGAAGTTCAGGCGTGCCGTACTAGCCGATCTCGTCGGGCAGCGTGCGCTTCAGGATCGCGAGGAGCTCCGCCATGTCGGCGTCGTGCGGAGCGAGGCGCTCGAGCGCGCCGGCGACCTTCTCGATCGTCGGCGTGACGAACTTGAGGAAGGATGGATTGCCCTTCTGTCGATCGATGAAGACGAAGCGCCCCGCGTCCTTCAACTTGCGCTGCACGGTGACGAGATCGAACTCGGAGAGCAGGCGCAGGCGGCTCTCCTTGCTGAACCCGCGCGAGAGCGCCGCAGCGTTCGCGTAGTCGTCGAGACGCGCCTCGACGAAGGCGCGATCGAACTGCTGGTAGCTGTCGTTCAGGAGCGCGACGAGGTCGTAGACGCGAGGTCCGAGGAGCGCGTCCTGGAAGTCGATCCACACGAGCCGCGAGCCGTCCGTCCCGGGGACGACCATGATGTTGCGTGACTGGTAGTCGCGGTGCACGAAGCCCCTCGGGAGCTCCGCGACACGCCTCGCGAGTCGATCGGCGATGCCGTTCCACTTCGCGACGTCGTCCGGCGCGAGCGGCTTGTCGCGCGCGTCGAGGCCCCACTCCCTGAAGTGCTCGATCTCCCAGCGCAGCAGATCGAAGTCGAACGTGCGGCTCGCAACGACGCTGCCCGGAGGAAGCGTGGCGAGCTCGTTCTGTGCGCGGGCGAGATCCGAGACCGCCTTCCGGTAGAGCGCCTCACGATCGTCCGGGTTCTTGAGGAGCCAGTTGGCGAGCGTCTCGTCGCCCAGGTCCTCGATGAGGAGCCAGCCGTGCGCCGTGTCCTCCGCGAGGATGTTCGGGACGTCCACGCCGTGCTCCGCGAGGAGATCGCGAACCTCGAGGAACGGCCACCGAGTGCCGTCGTGCGCCTTCTGCACCTCCTCGGGACGCCCGCCTTCGGGGACGAACATCGCCACGGCGGTCTTCCCCTCCGGCAAGGTGAGGCGGAAGTAGCGACGCGTCGAAGCGCCGCCGGGCATGGCCGTGAGCGAGAGCTCTGCGCCGAAGGACCGATGGACGAGCTCCGCGAGCTTGTCCTCGCATGCCTCGAGCGACGGCTGAGAAAGGGAGGGAGAAACGACGGTCACGCCATATTCCCATTATCCTTTCTGGCCGAACGACGCCACAGTTCGCCGCGATGACGGCGACGGGACTCGACGCCCTCGGGTCCCGAACTCCACACGTCGACCGATCGTGACCTGGCTGGACCTCCTCCGTCACTGAAACGCGTGGATCGAGCTCACGGGCGCCGGTACGCTACGCCGCCATCGACTGAAGCCGTATGCAGCCATCGAGCGCCATGCGATGCTGGCGCCATGTTCGATCCCAGCGCCGCACGGACGCGTCTCGAACGCCTCTGGAAGCTCGAGGCGCACTTCGGGATGGAGCGCGGAAGCACCCGGGTCTTCCTCGACGAGATCGTCAGCGACCGGATGCAGCTCCTCGGAGGCCTGCAGGTGCTCCGTGACGAGCTCCAGTTCTCGATCCCGCCGGCGTCGCTCGATCGCGAGGCCTGCTTCGCCGACTTCACGCAGCCGAGCGTGATCACGACCCTCGCGTACACGAACTGCGGCGATCGCATTCACCACGGCGAGACCGAGAACTACCAGCGCGTCGTCGCCTCGCGCTTCGCCACGATCTCCGAGGTCGGGACGCTCAAGCCGGAGGCCTTCCACCCCACCGGTGGCGGCACCGACGACGGCGCCACCCTCGCTCACGTCACCTGGGCCCACGCCCTCGACGAGCCACTGATGAAGCGGACGTACGAAGGCAACGCGCAGAGCTTCGTCATGTGCGCCTTCGATCTGAAGACGCACGTCGGCCGCGATCTCGAGGCGGAGGTCTACGGCAAGACGCGCGAGTCGAAATGGCGTGAGGCCCGCGCGGCATGCGGCGCCGTCGTCGGCGCGCTCAGCCACTACAACCCGAGCAACGACGTCCACCGGCGCATCAGGAACGACCTCGGCGACGCGAACTTCGCCCTCCTCTCGGAAAAGGGCGTGAAGACGAGCGACGGCATCGACATCACGGCGGTCGTAGCGGCGGCGATCGTCGCGATCCACGGGATGCTCGAGACGGCCCGCGCACTCCGAACGGAGATGGACGAGCGGGGGCTCTCGCACATCACCGCGTCGCTCACGGTCAACCGCCCCGGGATGCCCGACACGATCCTCTATCTCGCGCGAGCGACGGTCTTCGATGGAGAGCTGAGGACGCAGGGCTTCGGCGTCGACGCGGCGAAGTTCGGCGGCGAGATGGTCGAGCACCGGGGCGAGCGCCGACTTCGCCTCACGTACGACGGCGTCGCCGGCGCCGACTTTCCGATCTGCGAGGAGAAGTACGCGGTCCGGAAAGGCCCGGTCCCGGCCGACCCGTACGCCTGAACCCGAGCGCGGCCCACGCGAGCGCAGCCCGCGCGAGCGCTCAGGCTTGATCCGCGCGCCACGCGAGCGCGACGAGATGAATCGTGATCCCCGTCTTCTTCGGCTTGGTCACGACCGACTCCAGCGCGAGCGTCGACGGATCGTGCGCGGTCGCGATCTGCGCGAGGGCCTTCTGGGCTTCCCGCTGCAGCTCCGCATGCTTCGCGGTGAGCGCCGCGAGGTCCTCTTTGTCGCGAGCGACGTTGTTCGCCTTCGCCGAAGCGCGGCTCGCGCTGCGCGCCGTGCGGACCGCGCCCCGAACGACGTTCCGGCTGGAGCGACGACCGAAGAACGCGTCGAAGATCCCGCCGCCCACCGAGAGTGCCGCGTCGACACGCTGGGCACCGGCCGCGGCTTCGCTCTTCGCGAGCGCGTCCTGCTTCCGCCGGATCTTGTCCTCGACCGCAGCGAGGTTCGACGCGAGCTTCTCGCGGACCTCGCCCGTGTCCTCGTCACGCGCCTCGCGCGCGAGCTGCCCGAGACGCGCACGGAACGAGCGCTCGTCTTCTCCGGGCCGCGAGAACATCTTCTGCTTCGCGCTCTTCAGGCGAGCGACCCCCTGGGTCCGCGCGAGCCATTTCGCGAGCTCCTTCGACCAAAGCGCATAGCTCTTCGGCGAGAGCGCCGAGGCCGGAGGCGGGATGAATCGCGCGCCCGCCACGGGCTCCGCACCGAGCGCGCGAACGTCGATGCCGCCGGCCCATTTCGCGTCTTCCCATCGAACCGGGAGCGGTCCATCGACGATCGGCGTCACGAAGACGACCTCGCGCGTGTAGTCGAGGCCCGTCCGCACGTCCTCGAAATGAACCCGCGCCGCCCCGACGAGCATCGGCCGGTAGAGCGGATGCGGAGCGGTCGTCGGGAAGAAGACCTGCGGCACGTCGGGCGGAAGGACCGGCCGGGTGGTGGTGCTCCCGTCAGGCGACGGCGCCGCCGCGATTGGCGGCATGAGCACCGTACCTTGCGGCGCTGTCGGAAGTCCCATCGCCGGCATGAGAACCGTGCCTTGCGACGCTTGCGGCGGCGGCGGCGGCGCCGGCGCCGGCGCCGGGGCGAGACGCCGGATCTCCGCCTTCGTGAGCGGGCCGCGGAGATAGGACATCGTCCAGCGCGACTCGATCACCGCCGGACCGTCGGCATGGACATCGTGAACGTAGAAGTTCCGCTTCGCGAGCCCGGAGAGCGTTCGACCGACGGCGTCGCGATCGAAGGGCTGACCCGAGCTGCCTCGATCGGCGCCCTCGAGCCCCTCGAGCACGCGCGCCTTGTCCCGCTCGGTCTGGAGGCGGCCGATGATCCACGTCCCCGCGTTCGCGAGGCCCTTGTAGTCGAGGTCGACCGGATTCTGCGTCGCGAGAACGACACCGAGACCGAACGCGCGCGCCTGCTTCAGGAGCGTGAGGAGCGGTCGCTTCGACGGCGGCATCGCCACGGGCGGGAAGTAGCCGAAGACCTCGTCCATGAAGAACAGCGCACGCAGGCTCGACGTTCCCGGTTGCGCGCGCATCCACGCGAGGATCTGTCCGAGCAGGAGCGAGACGAAGAACATGCGCTCGGCATCGCCCAGGTGCGCGATCGACAGGATCGAGATGCGCGGCTTGCCTTCTTTCGTCCAGAGCAGGCCGTCGACGTCGAGCGGCGGTCCTGCCGTCCACGCATCGAAGCCCGGAGTCGCCAGCAGCGCGTTGTAGGCGACCGCGAGCTCGAAGCGCTCCTTCTTCGGGAAGAACGACTCCAGCCCGAGGACACCGAGGCGGTCGAAGGGCGGGTCCTGGATGCGGACGACGAGACCGGCGAGATCGAGGTCCTCGCCGGCCTCCCACGTCTTCTGCAGGATCGTCGCGATGAGCACGTGCTCGCGGCTCTTGCCTGGCTCGGCCTGGATGCCGACGAGCCCGAGCAGGCTCGTTGCGACCTGACCGATCCGCTCGCTCATCGCCTCCTCGTCGGCGCGAGCCTCGGGCGGCGGAGCGGCGAGCGAGCCCGTGATGGAGAGCGGCCGTCCCGAGCGACTGCCGGGTGTGTAGAGCACGACGTCGGCGGCGTCCTTCAGACGTTCGATCCGCGCGCCGTCCTGTCCCCAGGCGGCGAGCCCTTCGCGCCACTTTCGCGCTTCGTCGTCGGCGTTCGCTCCCTCGGGCACCCACGGCGCGAGGTCCTCGGCGGAGAGCTGCGGAAACGTCAGGAGGAGGTTTCCGAGATCGCCCTTCGGGTCGACGACGATCGCGGGGATGCCGTCGATCGCGGCCTCCTCGAGCAGCGCGATCGAGAGGCCGGTCTTGCCGCTCCCGGTCATCCCGATGACGACCGCGTGCGTCGTCAGATGCCGCGCGTCGTAGAGGAAGGTCTGCCCCGACGGGGGCGGCGTGACGGTTCGGCCGAGATAGAACGCGCCGAGCTTCTCGAAGTCCGCGATGGAGGGGCGATCACCGCTGTTCATCGATCAGCGGGTCTACCACGATCCGTCGCCGTCCTGGCGAACGCGGAGGCTCAGGAGATCACGCCGCGCTCCGGCTCGACGGGCGGCGGAACGTTCTCGCCGAGGCGCTCGCGAAGGTTGCGCTCGATGGTGCGCGAGATGCCCTTGAGCGGAAGATCGTTGATGTCCGTGCCGAACGGCTGCTCGAGCTCGTCGCCGATCGCGTCCAGGCCGAAGAAGCAGTACGAGATCGCGAGGACGACGAACGGCGTCGCCCATCGGACGGTGTCCATCAGCCCGAACGGGAGCAGCGCGCAGTAGACCGCGACGATCCGGTGCATGAGCACGGTGTACGAGTACGGGATCGGTGTGCCCTTGATGCGCTCGCACGCGCCCTGGATGTCGGTCATCGCGGTGAGCGCGCCCTCGAGGACCGGTACGTGGAACGCGTGGATCCATCGCTTCCGGCGCGCCTCGACGAGGAGCTCGCCCATGCGCTGGAGCATCGCGTAAGGCACGTTCTCCTGGCCGCGGAACCGGCGCGTCTCCTCCACCCCGATGATGTGCTCGAGCACCTCGAACGGCGACGTGTCGCGCAGGTGATGGCGAAACGCGTGCGCGTAGGCGATCACCAGGTGGACGAACGACGCCTCGAACGCCTTGATCTCGGAGGCCGTCTCGGGGCCCGCATCGGCGTCGGGCTGTGGCTCGATGAGGGTGAGGATCTGCCGCGTGAGGCTGCGCGACGTGTTGACGAGCGCGCCCCACAGCTTTCGTCCCTCCCAGAACCGGTCGTAGGCGGTGTTGTTGCGAAAGCCGAGGAAGATGCCGAGCGGCAAGCCGACGAGCGTGAACGGGGCGGGCGTCAGCGAGTAGTGAAGCTGCGGGACCTCCTCGTAGATGATCGTCACCGCAACGCTGATCGCAGTGACGACGATCGTCCGCAGCCAGATGTGAGGTAGTGCGAAGCCCCCGAGAACGACCGTCTCGATCCAGGTGTGCTTGCGGTCGACCCACATATGTCGGGCCAGACTCTACACGAAGCCGCCCCGCACGCGCCAACGACTGCAACACGGCGCATTCGATGGCGCGCCCCGACCGGTTCGACCTCCGTTGAGCGCGAGACCGGCGACCTTGGCGCTGCGGATCGTCCAGCGAGTGGACGAGGCGATCGAACGGTCGGGGGCTCGCCTCACGTCGCGGTGCAGCTCGAGCCGTTGCTCACGGAGCACTGCCGTACGGGTGGGTGAGGATCTCGAGGTTGTGCCCGTTCGGATCCTCGAAGTAGAGCCCACGTCCACCGTCGCGCCTGTTGATCGCGTTCGGCTGACGATGGTGCGGATCAGCCCAGTAGGGAAGACCTCGCTCGCGGATCCGCGCAAAGACCTCGTCGAACTCGCGCTCACTCACCAGGAAGGCGTAGTGACTCGAGGCGATGTCTCCCGCCGAATCGACGAAGTCGAGCGTGACGTCGTTGTCCGCCTTGACGGTCATGAAGGGACCGAAAGCCGCTGGGCTCGCAAGGCCGAGGATCTCGGCGAAGAAGTCTGCGGAGGCGCGCTTGTCGTGAGCCGCGATGATCGTGTGGTTCAGCTGGGCCATGGCGATACTCCTGACCGAAGGGGTGAGCGCTTCGCACGCGCCCCTCAAGTTAGGACGGTGACGGGCCGTTCGCCGTGAACGACGAGGTGCCGCCATTGGTCGAGGTCGAACGGACCTCGCTCGAGCTCTCGACGGCCGCGCCTGAACGGCTAGGGTACTCGTCGGAATGACGAGTCGCGCCCGTCTCCACGACCGCTTCGCGCTCGGTTCGCTTGCGCCTGACATCGCGCAGGGAGTGCGGGCGGCCATCTCGACGTTGGTCCCTTTCTACTTCGCGCGGAAGCTCGGCCATCACGAGCTCGTCTGGGTCGCGCTCGGCGGATGGCTCGGCACGCTTGCCGACCCCGGCGGAGCTCGGAGCGAGCGGGCGAAGATGCTCGCCATCTTCGCGCTCGCGGGCGCGCTCGTCGTCGCGCTCGCAGACCTGTCCGCCTTCTCGACGGTGGCGTCGGTTGCCGTCCTCGCGGGCGTCGCGTTCGTCGGCTCGCTCCTCCGCGCGCTCGGCGGAGGCGGCGCCGGCATCGGCGGCATCCTCGTGGTCGTCGCCGCGATCGCGGTCGGAGGCCAGCACGGCTCGCCGCTCCGGGACGCGCTCTCGTTCGCGATCGGCGCGACGTGGGCCATGGTCCTCTCGTCGATCGTGTGGCCCGTGTGGACGCACCTACGCATGCGACTCGGGCTCGCCAAGGTCTTCCACGCGCTGGCCGGCTACGCCCAAGCGATCGACGATGCCGTGTTGCAGAACGTCCCCGAGCACCACGCTTCGTGGACGCTGCTCGCAAGGACGCACCAGCGCACGGTGCGGGCCGCGATCGAACATGCCCGCGCGATGGCCGTCGCGAGCCGGGCACGTCGCTCCGGTGAGTCGATCCTCGGGAGCAACCTCCGCACGCTTCTCGGCTCCGCCGAGGCACAGCTGACTCTCCTCGTCGTGCTGGCGGAAGAGCTCGAGTCGATGCCATCGGCCGCTCGCGTCTCCGCCTCGAGCGAGTCACTGACCGCGCTTGTATCGACATATGTCGACGTCGCCGGGGTGCTCGAGACGCGAGCGCTCGGCCCCCGCGAAGACGTGAGCCGCCGGTCGGAGGCCCCGCCGTCCGAGCACGCTCTGCCTGCCGCCGTGGTGCTCTCACGTCGTCTGATCGCGGAGAGCGAAGCAGCCGCCCGGATCGCATCCGCGCTGGGCTCCACACGTACTCCGGAACATGACGAGAGCACGACCGTCGTCGCGCGGCGTGTGCTCGCCGAGGACCTCCGAGCGCTCCGTGATGCCCTCTCTTTTCGATCGACCTACCTTCGTCACGGCGCACGCGTCACGCTCGCGGTGAGCGCCGCTCAGATCGCCGGCAACCTGTTCTCGTCGAGCCACGCGCAGTGGGTGACCGTGACGACGGTCGGCGTCCTCCAACCTTACCCGGGCGTGACGCTGACGCGCGCCGTCGAGCGCGTGGTCGGCACGGTGCTCGGCAGCATCACCGCCGTCGCCATCATCTTCACGGTGCACGACCCGCTGTTGCTCTCGGCGATCATGGTGCCGCTCTCGATCGCCGCGGTGGCGACCCGACCGAGAAGCCATCACCTCTTCACATTCTTCCTCACGCCGGTCTTCGTCATCCTCGCCGAGCGGTGGCACGGCGACTGGTGGATCGCCGCTGCGCGCTCGGGCGACGCGCTCATCGGTGGAGCGATCGCGCTCGTCGCTGCGCTCGTCTTTCCTTCGCGCGAAGAGAAGCGCCTCGCGGCGGCGCTCGACGCGAGCATCTCCGCCGTCCGTCGCTATGCCGAGGTGGTCGTCGACGCCCAGCTCGCCGAGACGCCGGCCTCGCAAGCCGTCGTGCTGGCGCGCCGCGAGGTCGGCGTGACGCTCGGCAACGCGGAGACGTCGCTCGAGCGCATGCTCGCCGAGCCGCTCCGCTCGCCGACGGAAGGAGCGGACGCGATGCTGCTCGTCACGCACGCGCGCAGGCTCGCCACGGCGTTCACCACCCTCGATGCGCAGCAGCTCGCTCCGGAGAACGGCGCCATGATGCAAGCCGTCCTCGCTCATGTCCTGGACGCACTGGATCCGAAACGAGCGCGCGACGGCATCCCGGCACTGCCGGACCTGACCGAGGCGGCCCCCGTCGCCCAGCACACCCTCGCGCGGATCTTGCGACAAGCGGAGCTCGTCGCCTCGTCGCTTGCCGATCTCCACGCCTCGCCCGCCGAGCGCTCGTGAGCTTCGACCGCGCGAGAGCGTCATTGGGGCTAGGACGCGTCGCCGGCCTCTCGCGGTGCCGGCACGCGCAGCGAGTCGCGTCGGCCGTCGCGTCGAGGCGTACCGACCATGGCGTAGACGACGGGGAGGACGAAGACCGTGAGGAGCGTCGCCGAGACGAGCCCGCCGATCACGACGGTCGCGAGCGGTCGCTGCACCTCGCTCCCGGGCGACGTCGAGAGCGCCATCGGGAGGAAGCCGAGCGATGCGACGAGCGCCGTCATGAGCACCGGCCGCAGCCGTAGCTCCGCCGCGCGCGCGATCGCCGTATCGTGCGGCACCCCCGAGCCCTCGAGCTGCCGCGCGAACGAGATGAGGACGAGACCGTTGAGGACGGCGACCCCGAAGAGCGCGATGAAGCCGACGCCGGCGGAGATCGAGAACGGAAGCCCGCGCACGAGCAGAGCGCCGATCCCGCCGATCACGGCGAACGGGACGTTGAGGAAGATCACGAGCGCCGCGCGCCTCGAGCGGAACGCCAGCCAGAGCAAGAAGAGGATGAGCGCCAGCGCGATCGGAACGACGACGAGGAGCCGCGCCCTCGCCTCGATGTAGTGCTCGAACTGCCCGCCCAACTCCGCTCGATAGCCGACGGGAAGGTGGACGTCGGCGGCGACGGCGCGCTGCGCCTCCCCGACGACGGAGAGGAGATCCCGGCCGCGAACGTTGAACTCGATCGTGAGGCGGCGCGACTGACTCTCGCGGCTGATCTGCGCCGGACCGGAAGCGAACTCGACCTCGGCCACGTCCCCGAGCGGCACGATCTGCCCCGTGACCGATCGAAGCGGCAATGCCCGGAACGCTCCGATCTCTCCGCTCCATCCGTGCGCCGTCTTGATGACGACGGAGAAGCGGCGATCGCCTTCCTGGACCACTCCGACGCGATGGCCGACCGCGATGGTCTCGGTCACCTGGTTCACGTCGGCGATGGTGAGCCCGTAGCGCGCAAGCTTGTTCCGATCGGGTGAGATGCGAAGGTAGCGAAGACCCGCGACCTGCTCGACGCGCACGTCGACCGCGCCCGGGACCTTGCTCACGGCAGCAGCGACCCGATCGCCCAGCTCCTTCAGCGTCTCGAGATCGGAGCCGTAGACGAGGACGGCGACATCCGAACGAACGCCGGCGACGAGCTCGTTGGTGCGCATCTGGATCGGCTGCGAGATCGAGCCGGCGATCTCCGGCACGCGGCTCTCCATGCGCTCGGAGACGGCGGCAGCGATGTCGGCCTTGGTGATCCCCGGACGCCACCGCTCGCGTGGCACGAGCTCGACGTAGACATCGCTCTGCTCGAGCCCCATCGGATCGGTCGCGACCTCGGGCGCGCCCGTGCGCGTGACCACGGTGGACACCTCCGGGATCTCGCGGAGCGCGCGCTCGAGGCGCAGGCTGGTCTGGACCGACTCGCTCAAGGAGATGCCGGGCAGGCGCCGCGCCTCGATCAGGAAATCGCCCTCATCGAGCTGCGGGACGAACTCGGCGCCGAGCCGAGACCCGACCGCGACCGCAGCCGCCACGCTCAACACGGCGAACGAGATCGTCACCCAGCGCCGCTTCATGACGCGATGCAGGAGGCGGGCATAACGCTCGCGGAGCCCTCGCAAGAGGCGCGTCTCGTGCTCGCCGGTGCGCTCGCGAACGAGGTAGCTGGTGAGCACCGGCACGAACGTGAGCGAGAGGATGAATGCTCCGCCGAGCGCGAGGAGCACCGTCACCGCCATCGGCCGGAACAGCTTCCCTTCGATCCCGGTCAACGCGAGGAGGGGCACGTAGACGATCGCGATGATCGCCTCGCCGAAGACGCTCGCGGAACGGACCTCGAGCGTGGCGCGCTCGACGGTCTGCACCCGCTCCTCCGGCGTGAGCGTGCGGCCGCCTACGCGCCGCGCGTGCTCGGAGAGCTGTCGAACGGCATTCTCGACGATGATGACGGCGCCGTCGACGATGAGGCCGAAGTCGAGCGCGCCGAGGCTCATCAGGTTCCCGGAGAGCCCGGTCGCGTTCATCACGACGACCGCGAAGAGGAGCGAGAGCGGGATCACCGTCGCCACGACGAGACCGGCCCGCAGATCCCCGAGCAGCAGGAAGAGGATGATCACGACGAGGAGCGCGCCCTCGGCGAGGTTCTTCGCCACCGTGCGGATCGTCCGGTTCACGAGCTCGCTGCGGTCGTAGAACGGCTCCACCCGGACGCCCTCGGGGAGCGAAGGCGCGATCGCCGCGAGCTTCGTCTTCACCGCCTCGGTCACGGTGCGCGAGTTCTCGCCCATCAACATCAGCGTCACGCCGACGGCGACCTCCCCCTCCCCGTCCTTGGTCGCAGCGCCACGTCGAAGACGCGGGCCGAGCTGCGCGTCTCCCACGGTGGCGACGGTGATCGGGACGCCTTGCGGCGTCGCGCCGATCACGACGCGTCGGAGGTCGTCGAGGCTCTTCACCAGACCATCGGTGCCGATGACGAAGTGCTCGCGGTTGTGCTCGATGTAGCCGCCGCCTGCGTTGGCGTTCGCCTTCTCCAGCGCGTCCGCGACCTGTGCCACCGACAGGCCCGACGCCTGGAGCCGGGCCGGGTCGAGCACCACCTGGTACTGCTTGTCCTCGCCGCCGAAGCTGTTCACCTCGACGATCCCGGGCACGGTGCGGAGCTGCGGGCCGATCTGCCAGTCGAGGATCTCCTCCACCTCCATCAGCGAGTGACGCTCGCTGCGGACGGTGAACTGGAAGATCTCGCCGAGGCCGCTGCTGATCGGGCCCATCTCGGGCGTGCCGTATTGCGAGGGCACCGCCTCCTGCGCCTCACGCATGCGCTCTGACACGAGCTGCCGCGCGAGGTAGATGCTCGTGTCGTCACGGAACACGACCGTGACGACAGAGAGCCCGTACTTCGACACCGAGCGGACCTCGGTGGAGCGCGGCACGCCGGCCATTGCCCGCTCGACCGGCACCGTGACGTACTGCTCGACCTCGACCGGGCTGAGCGCAGGCGCAGGCGTGATGATCTGGACCTGCACGTTCGTCAGATCCGGAACGGCGTCGATCGGGAGCTCGAGCGCCGCGCGCACGCCGAACGCCGCGAACAACAGCGTCGCGAAGAGCACGACGGCTCGGTTCTGCAGAGACCACCGGACGAGCGCGGCGAGGAATGCCATCTCAGTCCTCGTCCGCGAGCGTTCCTCGCAGGAGGACGCTCTTGATCGTGAACGCACCGGAGGTGACCACGCTCTCGCCTTCGCGCAGCCCGGACAGCACGCGGACCTTCCCGGCCGCCGCCTCTCCGAGCGCGACCTCGTGGAGCTCGAACTCCTCGGGCCCGACGTGAACGAAGACGACGGTCTTCCCTGCGACGTCGATCACCGCGTTGCGCGGGACGACGAGCGCCGGCTCGCCCGCCTTCTCGCTCTTCGTGACGACGTGCGCCGTACCGAAGAGCCCGAGGCGCAACATCTCCGCGCGGTTCGGCAGCCGGATCCGCGCCGTCACCGTTCGGGCCGCAGGATCGATCTGCCGGCTGATGTACTCGATCCGTCCGTCGAAGGTCTCGGTCGGGTACGCGTTCAGGGCGACCTCGGCGCCGGCCCCGACGTCGAGCTTGCCGAGGTCCTTCTCGAAGACGCGGGCGAGGAACCAGACCTCGCTCAGATCGGCGATGCTCGCGATCGTCTGGTCCGTCGTGACGGGCTGACCGACGACGGCGTCTCGCGCCACGACCACGCCCGAGACCGGTGCGCGGAGCACGAGATCGGCGCCGCCGCCCGACGTCCCCATTCCCAGCGCCGCGAGCTGCTCGGCGAGCGCCTTCGACTCGGCGTCGAGTGCGTCGACCTCGGCGCGCGCCGCGACCGCCTCCTGCTTGGCGGCCATTCCCTTCTCGACGAGCGCCTCGAGGCGCTGCGCGTTCGCTCGCGCGGCGGCGCCCTTCGCGATCGCAGCACTGTGAGCGGCGCGCACCTTGCCGATTTCGGGGATCCGCAAGGTCGCCAACGCGTCGCCCTTCTTCACCGAGCTCCCCTCCTTGAAACGGACCTCGGTGAGGCGACCGGCAACCGGGCTCGAGACGCGTGCGCTCTTGTCCGGATCGGCGACGACCTCGCCCGGGAGCGACAACGTCGGCGCGAGCACCTCCTTCTTCGCCGGCTGCCACTGGATCTTGGCTTCGTCGACGATCGTCTTCGTGAGCTTCGCGCGCTTCGGGATCGTATCGTGCTCGCCCTCGCCTTCGTGCGACGTCGACGCCGCGGGCGGAGGCTCCTCCTTCACCTGCTTCGAGTCCTTCGGACAACCAGCGAGCACGAGGCTCGCCGCGAGAGCGACAAGCGGTTTGCGGACCGAGTATTTCCGCCGAGCTCCGAGCAGCGCGAGGAGCGACGACGACGGATACTGGGGTATCCGGAGGAGGAGCGACGAAGCGATGCGACGGAAATCGGCGGAAAGACGACGGGAGCAAACCGCTTGTCGCTCTAGGATCACGCCACGCCTCATCGGTTCGCTCCTTCCAGCGCCACGCCTGCCGCGAGCGCCAGCTCCACCGACGCGACGCAGAACGCGCGGCGCGTCTCGACGAACCCGCGAAGCACGTCGATGAGCTGCTGCTGCGCGAGGAGGGCATCGCGAACGGGGAGCCGGCCCGCCTCGATCTCTTTGCCGATCTCGGATAGCAGCCGCTCGGACCGATCGACGCGCTCCTGGGTGAACAGCGCCGTCTCCGCGCGACGGCCTTCGTAAGCGGCCACCGCAGCGGCGAGGTCGGCGCTCAGCTCGCGCACGAGGAGCTCGCTCTTCGCGACCGTCTGTCGTGCCAGCGCCTCGGCCTCGCGGATCTCACCGTCGTAGAGACGACCGACAGGCTGCGGCAGCGGGATCGGCACGCTCAGGCCCGCGCCGAGCACGCGCTCGTTGAAGCCGTCGTTCTGCGAGAAGAGCTGGAGCGTGAGGTTCGGGACACGTGCACGCCGGAAGGCCTCCGCGTGCGCCTCGTAGGCGCGTCGATCGCTCGCGAGCGCCCGCACCTCCGGCCGCTGGCGCGCGAGGTCTTCGCTCACCGAGCGCGCGATCGTGTCGACTCCCGCGAGCGGCTCGAGCTCTCCAGCCACCGCGACGTTCTGCTCGAGCGGATCGCGGCCGAGCAGCGATGCGAGACGGGCCGCGTCTGCGCGAAGCTCGCGCTCGGCGTCGATCCGCGCCTGCGTGACACGCAAGGACGCTGCGTCGGCGACCTCGGCGTCGAGCGCGGAGGCCACGCCGGCATCGGCGCGACCGCGCGTGACGCGCGCGATCTGCTGCGCGGTGCTCTCCAGCCTCCGCGCCACCTCGACGGAGTCGCGCGCGGCGACGAGATCGAAATACGCCACGTAGCCCGCGGCCGCGACGCGTCGCGCGGTGGCCGTGGTCTCCTGCATGCGTGCATCGACGTCCGCCTCGGCTGCGCGCCGACGCGCTCCGCGTTGACCGGCGATCGCGATCTCCTGCGAGAGCGACGCGGTGTAGTTGAGCGTGTCGGAGCGCCCATCCGGCCCGCCGCGACGGGCGAGCGTGACCGCGAGCACCGGGCTCGACGGGAACCACGGCTCCGTCGCGACGCGCCGCCCCGCCGCCGCGGCGGTGGCCTCACGGTCCGAACGAACGGCCGCGCTCGCGCGCACCACGCATGCGGCGACGTTCTCGCGCGTCACCGGAGCGCAGGCGTTCGACGCGTCCACCGGCGAGGCAGCAACGGTCGTGACCGTGAAGAGAACGACTCCAGCGAGCTTGTTCATGGGGAAGAGGCGCGCAGCCCTCGATTCAACACTTCACCATTTGCGCAAGTGATGGCCTAACACGGCTCGCGGAGCCGGGCAACAGGGAGGGCGCTCGAGCTTGCTACCCACGCGACAGAGCCCCTCACGGCGGAGCCCCGGAGCACGAGACCGCTCAAACCCGGGGCCTACGCCTCAAGCGCCCGCCCCGCTTGGCGCGTCTCGAAGGAGGCGCGCCAAGCGGCCCTCCCCGCCCAACACCACGCGTCGCGACGGCCGGCGGGGCGGACCGCACACGCCCTCCGTTTTCGTCATGGACCGAGCGGCGTTCGGCAACGAGCGGTGGATGCTCGAAGGTCGGACTAGCTTCGTTGCGACCTGCGTTGCGGTGGTGATGGCGTCACTCTTCGCCTGCAGCGAGGAAAGCTCGGGCGCCGGTACCGGCGGCGGCGCGGACAGTGATGCCGAGAAGAAACCGCCGCCGAGCACCGGAACGACGGCGCCGCGCTCGAGCTGAAGGGACAGCCCTCGTACGAATGGGACGGCGACGAATGGCTCCCGCGAGCGAGCGGGGACGCGCTCATCCCGCTCGACAAATCGCATGGCACCTACCGCATCAGCGGGTACCTGCCCGAAGGCAGGCGCGCGTTCATCGTCGTCGAAGATCTCTGACGTGCGCGCGTTCAGCGCGCATCCGGCCCCAGCGCGTGAAGCTTGTGAACGGCGCAGTCCGGGAGCGCCATGGTCCAGATGCGAACATCCGAGTACTCGGCGGTGAGATACGGGTCCGCAGAGTACTGCGAGCGCCCGAGCCAGGCGTTGTGATCGACGATGGAAGGCAGCGGCACCGTCCGAGGCACGCGCGCGACGAGGGCTCCCTCGTAGTAGAGAGAGACCGTGGCGTTCGAGACGGCAACGACCACGAAGCGGCGCTCCTGATCGAGCACGACGTCACTCAGCGCGACCACCTCACTCGGGGCACCACCGGCGCTCATGAGCACGGCGAGCCCCGACGGGACGTTCCCAGTACCAGGCGTCACCGCGAGATACGAACGTCCCACCGTCGACGCACCGGCTGGGGGATCTTCTCCGAGGCTTCCGGTCCCGATGTCGAACAGGCGTGTGTAGCCTGGGCCGCCGAGGCGACGAACCCAGAGGGCGACGCTCACCTCGGTGAGGCCGGCGAGGATGCCGTTCGGGAGATCGACGTAGTCGTCGACCCCGTCGAGGCGAAGGACGCCGCTACCGTCGAGCGTCGCACCACCGACCACCTGCCCGCTCGGACCGCCGCGAAGGTCGATCACCTCCGTACCGAGTCCATCGAAGGCATAGTGCCGTGAAGGGGCAGGTGGATCGCAGAGCGCCGCATCGACCGACGCGTCCGGGATGCCACCGGAGTCGCTGACCGTGCCGGAATCGAGCGCCGGGGTGGTCGTGTCTTCGAGCCGCCCGAGAGCGATCGGCCCGGAACTGCACGCGCCCATCATGGCGAGACCGACCAGCAAGGTGCTCGCAGAGGGGCCTCCCGTACCGCGCGCGCCGCCCATGCCTCTCGATAGCACGAGCTCGTACGGCACGTGTGCGCCCGAGCTTGCTTTCGAGACACGGATTCGTCCCGTTGCGGCAACATCATGGGCGTGAACGTGGACACTCCGAGGCGATCGGACGCCAGCTCGCCGGCCATCGAGGACGGCGAGCTGGCGTCTGACGGCTCGAAGCCGGCGCTGAGCTTCCTCGCCGTCTACGAGGAGCTGTTTCCGTTCGTCTGGAGAGTCGCACGCCGGCGTGGTGTCCCGGAGGCTGCGCTCGACGACGTCTGCCAGGACGTCTTCGTGATCGTCCACAAGCGGCTCGCCGAGTTCGAAGGCCGCTCGTCGTTGAAGACCTGGGTCTATGGCATCCTGAACAACGTCGTCTTGATGCGCCACCGGACGGCGACACGTCGTGACCCCAACCGCGCGGATATCGATCCGGAGCTCCTCGTCGATTCGACCACGAGGCCCGACGAGGCCGCGAGCGGCGCCGAGGCAGCCCGCATCGCGCACGACCTTCTCGCACAGCTCGGTGACGACAAGCGAGCCGTGTTCATCCTCGTCGAGCTCGAAGGGATGAGCGTCCCCGAGGCCGCCGAGGCGGTGCAGACGAACCTCAACACGGCCTACGCCCGCCTGCGTGCGGCGAGGGCGGAGTTCGCGGCGGCAGTGGCACGATTCCAGGCAAGAGAGCGGAGGAGGACGTGATGGACGAATTCGGTCCCGACGAGCAGAAGTGGCTCGACGTGCTCCGTGCGGCCGACGAGCCGAGCCCGGAGGATCGCGCCCGCGTACGCGCGGTCGTCCTTGCAGGCATCGCGGGCGCGGGCGCGGGCGCGGCAGCAGGCGCCGCAGGCATTGCCAAGTCGGGTGCGGTCGCGAAGACCGCAGGCGCGGCGAGTCTCTTTGCGGGCGGCTGGAAGATCGGCGTCGCGGTCGTTTCGATCGTCATCGCCGGCGGAGCGGCGGCCGTGATGTTGGGCAAGGCGTCGAATGACCGCGCCGTCACGTCGATCGACTCGACGAGCACGATTGCGCCACGCGCCACGCTCGAGAGCGAGCAGGCCGCCCAGCCCGCCAGCGTCGTGGCACCGGAAGGCATGGCGGCTCCCAAGACGATCACGAGCACCGAGATCGCGCAGGCCGCCGAGCCCACCATCGTGAGAGGCGCGGACGCGCCGAAGCCGCTCAACAGCGCACCCGCGCGCGCCCCCATCCGAAGCGCGGTGTCGCGACCATCGAAGCCGGCTCCAGGTGACGACGTCGAAGCCGAGCTCCTTCTCATGACGCAGGCGCAGCGATCGCTCGAGCGCAGCGATCCGAACGGCGCCCTGGCCACGCTCGCGCATCATGGTCGGAACCATCCGCACGGAGTCTTCGCCGTCGAGCGAGAGGGACTGCGCGCGATCGCATCCTGTGAAGCGAAGCGAGCCGAAGGGCGCTCGCTGGCGGAGCGTTTCGTGAGCCACAATCCGAAGTCGCCGCTCGTCACGCGCGTACGCGCTGCGTGTTTGTCGCCCTAGGAGGCATCGGCAGATCGTAGACTCCGAGCCGAATGGCTCGCCCCCACGCGCTTCGTACGTGCACCGCCGTACTCGCGCTGGCAGCCGCTCTCGTCGCCGAGGAGAAGGTCGCGCGGGCAGAGCCGTCGCTCGACCTGACGTGGACCGCACCACCGGGCTGCCCCGACCGTGCGTGGATGATGTCTGCCGTCCTTCACCTCGTCACCGGGTCGCCGCCGCAGGCGCTGCTCGTCACCGGCGCGGTCCATGAGGAAGACGGTCAGTGGGTAGTCGACCTCGAGCTCTCGGGAGCAGCATCGGGCACGCGGACGCTTCGTGCGTCGAGCTGCAAGTCCGTCTCCCGCGGAGCCGCGCTGATCGTCGCGCTCGCCCTCGATCCACAGGCCGCCGCCTTGGCGTCGGAAGAGCTCGCCCGCTCCGAGGCCCCGGCCGCTCCCCCGCCCTCTCCTGCTCCACCGCCTCCCCCACCGGAGGCGCCGCCGGCACCAGCACGCGTCGAATCGCCCGGCATTCGACCGATCGTATTTGCCGGCCCGACGGCGACACGCGCGCTCCTGCCCGGGGTCGCGCCCGGTATGGCCGTGGGAGGCGGGATCGTCTGGCGCTCGGTGCGCGTCGATCTCGCGGGCGAGCTCGTCCCTCGTTCGCACACGTCGCTCGCGCGCGTCCCTGCGGTCGGCGCCGACCTCTCTCTCGCCGCCCTCGCGCTCCGTGCATGTGTGGGGCATGCGTTCCCCTGGCTCGCAGCGCACGGGTGCACCGCCTTGCGCGGCGCACGCATCGCCGGACAGGGCACCGGACTCGCGGAGTCGTACCGACAGACGGCACACGTCCTCACGCTCGAGCCGGGAGTGCTCCTGCGCGTCCCGGGCACCACCCGCGCGGCGGTCGAGCTCGAGGCAGCCCCGGTGCTTCCGCTCACTCGGCCGGACTTCGTCATCCTGTCGAGCGGTCCCAGCGAGCCGTTATTTCGCGTGTCGTCGGCAGGGATACGTGTCGCCGGAGCCGCGAGCTTTCGGTTCTGATCGAGCCCGGGCAGAGGTGGACGTCGATTTCGACACGGACCGGGCTTCCTCCGGCGACTGGGCCGTCGTGAGCCGCTCCGTTCTGGGCGCCTTTGCGCTCGCGTCGGTCTTGGTCTTCTCGTGTGGCGAGTCCACGTCGCCCAGTGGCGGCCCGAACGACACCCCGAGTGGCGCCGATCCCACCCCGTCCCCGTCTGCGAGCTCGTCGCCGCCGCCGCCCCCGCCCGCGCTCGGCACCGGGCTCGGAGCGTATCCGGTCGAGCCTTCGACGCCGACACGCGGCGGAACGATGACGTTCACCAATGTCGGCGCGCCCGGCTTCTGGCCACGTCGGATCAACCGTCCTTCGGGCGATCCGGCATGCGACTACAAGGACGGCACCGACACCTGGGGCGGCCGTTGCTGCATGAAGAAGCAGACCTCGGCGAGCGATCGACTCGCGCCGTTCGACGAGGAGATGACGCTCATCCTCAAGGCGATCGACGTGAAGCAGGTCGCGGTCTACCAGCCGTCGGCGACCGACGCCGCGAGCTGGGGGCTCGTATCGGCGTGGGATCGCCGGACCAAGGTTGGACAGAACCTCGGCTTCACGCAGGGGAAGACACAGGTCGCCGAGAGTGAGGGCGAGCTCCAGAAGAGCGACTGTGTCTGGTATCTCGCGCAGACCAGCCCGTTCGAATGTGGTGACGGGCGTGACTACTTCTGCCCCGACGATCCCGGCGTCAATCGGCGCGGCTGGTCGGGCTCGAAGCTCTTCGTGATCCTCACGTCGATGACGTTCGACGACGGCGCGGTCGAGTCTTGCAACGGCGGTGGCAACGCGCATCCGGGGCCGTGGGTGGCGCTCGTCGCGTCGGAGCTCATTCGTGACGGCGCCCGCAAGTGGAACGGCGCCTGCAACTGCTACTCGAAGACGGGCAGCGTGGGTGACGGCTGCGGCGAGATCAACTTGTTCGAGGTCGTGATGGACGGCAACCAGTACAGCAATCGCGAGTTCGCGAGCACTGGTGTGCGTTCGTATCAAGCTGGCCACGTGGGCGGGAACGTCTGCGGAACCGGATGCTCGCGCGACGCGTTTGCGCCCGACGTCGACGTGCTCGATGCCTGCACGAAGAAGGCGTACGCGAGCGGTCCGGAGATCGTCGTCGGCGGTAAGTCGGACGGCTGCCCGGTCTGGCGCAGGCCCACCGGAGATCGTTACCTCGTCGTCCTGCTCGACGAAACGACGCGCACCATACAGGTCTCGCTCATCCACCCGGCGAACGTCCCGAGCGCGGCGGCTCCGCTGCTGCCGTCGCTGCCGTCGGCGATCGCTCGCAGCGCCGTCGACTCGCTCGTCGGCCTGCGTCTCCCAGCTGCGAAGTGAGGATCGCCATGATGAATCGACTTCACGTGCTCCCGATCCTCGTGCTCGTCGGTGCATGCTCGAGCGACGCATCGTCGACGGACGGGGCCGACCGCACCGACGGACCGGACACCAACGCGTCTGCAGGAGGCGCGGATGGTGGAAGTCCGGGGGAGGGCGGACGTGATCTTCCCGACGGGGGGCGACAGCCACCTTCGGGCACGACCACCGGATGCAAACGTGGCGTTGCGTACGGTCACCACTCCCAGGCCGACATGCAGGCCCTCTCGAAGGGGATCTCGTGGTGGTACAACTGGGCCTTCGAGCCCGACACCGGCGTGCAGAGCTCATTCGCCTCGATGGGCATCGAGTACATCCCGATGGTGTGGGGCGCCAAGGTGGACACGGCCAAGGTGCAGCAGCGCCTGCTCCCAGGAGCATCGACGCTGCTCGGCTTCAACGAACCGAACTTCCACGAACAGGCGAACCTCTCCGCCAGCGCCGCCGCGGCGCTCTGGCCGAACGTGCAGGCGGTCGCCGACGCGCGCGGCCTCACCCTGGTCTCCCCCGCCGTGAATTTCTGCGGCGGAGGCTGCCACGACACCGATCCGTTCAGGTACCTCGACGACTTCTTCGCGGCCTGCCCCGGCTGCCGCGTCGACGCGATCGGCGTTCATGTCTACGTCGGCTGCAAAGGCGAGAATGGGAACCACGCCCAGTGGCTGATCAACCACCTCGAGACGTACAAGAAGCGATTCTCCCAGCCGATCTGGCTCACCGAGTTCGCCTGCCACGACGCGGCGAATCCCGATGAGCAGCGCGCCTTCCTCGTCGACGCAGTGACCTACCTCGAGAGCGAACCACGCATCGCTCGGTACGCCTGGTTTGCCGGCCGGGCAGACAACGTCCGGCACGTCGACCTCCTCGGCGCCGATGGACAGCTCACGGCGCTCGGTCAGGCCTACGTCGATCAGCCGCACAACGCGGCCTGCCAGAAGTAGCGGCGGCTCGCTTCTCGGCGCAGCGCGAACGGGTACGCGATCGTTCCTCGTTCGCGCTGCAGGTCGTCGACGACCAACGAGCGAGCGATCGGACGCTACGGAGCGCCGTAGACGACGTCGTCGAACGCGAGATCCGAGGCGCCCCACACGCCGGTAGCCGTGATCTTCACCGTGACGACCGAAGCGGCGTTCGTCCACCCGAGGACCTTCGTCTGATACGTCCCGTGGATGTCGCTATAGATGCGCTCGGTGTTGCCCGCGGAGCTGAGCTTCACCGTTCCGCTGCCGCCGCTGCCGGAGGCGATCTTGAGCGACTTGAGGACCGTCCCTGCGGGAAGCGTGAAGGTCGCGGTGACCTCGCTCGTCGACGTCGAGTCGACGTAAGCGTTCTTCGTGTAGCTCGGTCCGTCCCAGATCCGCCAGCCGCCGCTCGTGGTGCCCCAGGTCACTCCTCCAAACGTCCCGAGCACGGCATCGTTCACCAGGCTCTCGAACGTGATCGTCACGTCGGATGTCGACGCGCTCGTGATCGTGATCTGCGACGTGCCCGACCGGCCGCCGCTCGACGCCGTCGCGGTGAACGGACCGCCGCTCGACGCGCCTGCGGTGAACAGCCCGGACGACGAGATGGTCCCGCCGCCGTTGACCGACCACGCGAAGGCAGGCTGAGACGCGAGCGCGACCGAGAACTGATCGCGAGCGGTAGCCGTGAGCTGTGCGGTCGCCGCAGGAGCGAGCGTGAGCGTCGCGGGCGAGACAGCGATGCTGGTCGGCGTCGCTTGGACCTCGACCGAGACGTTCGACGTGGCGGTGAGCCCGCCGGAGTCCGTCACGGTGACGCGAAGACCGTAGGTGCCCGAGCGGGTGAACGTCGCGGTCACCGACTTGGCGGCGTTGCTTCCGTTCGCGGAGAACGTGACGCCTCCGCCTGACGGCGTGGTCACGGCGCTCCACGCATAGGTGAGTGAGCCTTCTCCTCCGTCGTCTGCGCCGAGCGCCGTGAGCGCCGTAGTCGTTGTCGTCACCGAGCTCGGGATTGCGGCCGCCGCCGTCGCGATCGTGGGAGGCTGATTGCCCGGTGAGCCTGCGAGCTCGCCGTAGACGAGATTGTCGAACGCGAGATCGGACGCGCCCCATGTTCCAGCAGCGGTGATCTTGACCGTCACGACCGATGAGGCGGCGGTCCAGCCGAGCGACTTCGTCTTGTACCCGCCGTCGATGTCCGTGTAGACGCGCTCCGGATTGCCCGGAGAGCTGATCTTCACGATGGCGCTGCCGCCGCTACCGGAGGCAATGTTGATCGACTTCAGGACGCGGCCCGCAGGCAACGTGAAGGTCGTGGTGACCTCGCCGGTAGAGGTCGTGTTCACGTAGGCGTTCTTGCTGTAGACGCTTCCGCCATCCCAGACCTTCCATCCGCCGTTGGCCGTCCCCCACGTGATCCCGCCGAACGTGCCGAGCGCGGCGTCATTCGCGAGGCTCTCGAAGTCGACCACCGTGTCTGGAGGCGTCGAACCGTCGGGAGACCCGGGCGGATTGAAGGGCTTCGAAGCGTCGTCCACCACCAGCACCCAGTCGCCGCTCGCCGGCGGCGTGAAGCTCCGCGCGCCGGAGGTCGCGTAGGTGCCGATCGCGGTCGCAAGGCCCGCCGACGGCTCGTACCACCAGGCCTTCGCCTGGGCGCCGGAGACGCGACTCATGTCGACCGTGACCTGCCTCGCCGTCGGCAGGTAGGCGATGACCGTCGCGCCGTCGCTTGCGCGCGCGGCGGTTGCGTACGTCATCGTCCCGTATGTGCCATACCCCGCGGTGAGCGTCGTATGCGAGAAGTCAGGGACGAGCGTGTGCCATGGGCGCGACGTGAAGAGGCGGTTCACGTGCTGCATCGAGGTCGAGCCGGCGCTGCTGAGCGATGCCTTCCAGTTCGTCGTGCCGCACCAGTTGACCGAACCGAAATGCCAGATGGGGCAGTTCCCGAAGACGTAGCCCATCCCTCCGCTCAGGACCGCCCAGTACGCTTGCGAGCGGAGCTCCTGGGTCGATACGCCACGCTCGTTCTCGTACTTCGACTCGAGCATGAAGAACGGCATCGTCGGCGTGTACTGGTAGGCCGTCTCGTAGTGCCGGTACATCGCATCCTCGTAGGAGTAGATGCTGTTGATCCCGAGCCACGACTCGCCCGGCCAAGACGTGACCGGGAACGACTCGGCCTCGCTGTGCGCCGTCATCAGATGACGAGGGTCGTGGTCGCGAATGCCGAGAGCGACCTCGCGCGTCTTCGTCCTCACGGGCGACGGATCCATGTCACCGCCGATCATCCAGACGATGTTGTCGAACGACGCGTAGCGGGCGCCGACGTACTGGCCCCACGAGCGCATCTCCGCGTTCGTCGCGGCCTGGACCGTGGTGCACCAGCCCTCGGAGCCGCAACCGGCTCCGAGGTAGACCGGAGCGAGCAGCACCATGATGCCCCGCGCTGCCGCGGCCTGGATCACGGCGTCGGCGTGCGCGAAGTAGGCGGGGTTCGGGGTCGCGAACGGGCGCCCGGTGAACGGACGTACGCCGTAGAAGTTGGCCGGCGGATTGGTGGAGAACGTCGACTCGATGAGGCTCACCATGACGACGTTGAAGCCCTTCGACTTTCGATCCTCGAGGTACTGCTCCGCATCCGCGAGGCTGACCTGCGCGATGAGCGACCAGGCGGCATCCCCGGCCCAGAAGAACGGCGCGCCCTGGGCGTCGATGAGGTGCCGGCCTCCCGCCGGTCCTCGCTGAAGCGGATACGCGGGACCGAGAGGACTTCGGACCTGTTCGATGGGCGGGGACGGAGGCGAGTCCGTCTCCGGACGACACGAGACGACGAGCAGCGCGAGGAGCGTAGCGAGGCGTAGCGGCTTCATTGGAGCGCGCGCCCGGCAAGAACCGTGCGCCGCAGAGGATCTGCGTTGCGCCGCGATCGGGGCGAGCGCGCTTGGAGAACGGAGGAAGCCTTCGTTCCCCGCCGGTGGCAGCACCCGTTCGACGCACCGCGCGAGGTCTCCGAGGCGTGAGGCGAGCGCCTCGCCTCTGCCACCGATCGATCACGACCAGCTCGTTTTCGGGATCGGCGCCACTCGATCGGGCTCCGACTTAGCTGAGCCGTTCAGTGCTCGCATCGGAGCTCGTCGTGTGCCGTTCATCCGGGGGTTCGACGACGCCTGCATCGCCGTGCGGACGTCGCGATCGACTCACGCTTGGTCACAGCTGAGCTTCATACGTCATCCGTCGACGCGTTGCGCAGTCACGAAGCCTCCCACCAATCGTCACGAGCACGACGCAGATGCTTCGTTCCTGCTTACGTCGCAGGTGCGGACGGGCTACGCGAGATCACGAACGCCGGCATCGGTCGCGCGCCGACGATGCCACCAACCACCGAGGTACGCAGACGCGTGCTCTCGGAACGAAGGACCCGCATGCGCCGATCGAAGCAAACCTACCTTGCCCCTCTTCTCGCCGCCGCCGCCGTACTGGTGGCTTGCAGCAGCGAAGAAGGATCGACCGCTACCCCGCCGCCGCCCGACGGTGGCGCCTCCGCCCCCGTCACTCCGGAGGCGGCCTGCGAGCACCAGTTCCGCGTCAGCATCGAGCGCTGCATCAAGGACAGCATCGCACCGGCGACGATGACGAGCGCGCGCGAGCGCTATGTCGCAGACTGCGTGACGGCGCTCGGCCTCTCGGGATCGACGCGCACGGCAGACGAGGTCGACGCGTGCGCGAGCGCAGTCGAGGCGGAAGAGTGCGGTATCTTCGCGGAGGCCCTCCCGGCGTGCGCGCCGAAGGCAGGCACACTTGCGACGGGCTCGGGGTGCAACGTCAACGCGCAGTGTCAGAGCGGAAACTGCGAGCTTCGCGGTGAGGGGAAGGGTTGCGGCGTCTGCATGGCCACCCCCGCCGAAGGCGAAGGCTGCTCCGCCGAACGTCCAGCGTGCGCGCTCGGCACCTTCTGCGTGGGCGAGCCGAACTCGTCGCGGATGACCTGCAAGCGCGTCAGCTACGTCGACGAGAAGGCCGCGTGCAACGGCGCCGACATTCAGTGCCGGCCGGGCTTCATCTGCGCGTCCGTGGACGGAGCCAAACCGGCTTGCATCCAAGCGCTGGCCGTCGGGGAGGAGTGCCGCGACGACTCGCACTGCGCCAAGGAAGCGTTCTGCAGCCAGAAGACGGCGAAGTGCACCAACCGCGGCAAGGCGGGCGACGCCTGCGACGCGACGACCCCCTGCGCTGACGGGTTCGGCTGCGATCGCACCACCCAGAAGTGCGCGGCCTTCACCTTCGCCGAGCCCGGCGAGGACTGCGGAGGAAGCGTCGCCTGCCGCGAAGGCGTCTGCGGCCAGGGCACCGGCGCACCGCGCTGCCCCACGGTCGTCGAGGACGGCAAGGGTTGCCTCGCAGGCGCGCACATGACCTGCCGCGCGCCGGCTGCCTGCATCGGTGGGGCCTGCGTGATGCCCACCACGGCGACCTGCAAGTAACCTCGGCGCAGAAAACGCCTCGCGCATCCGAGCACCCGGACGAGGGCAACCTCGTTCGGGTGTCGACCGTGGTGCCGGTCGGCGCTGATCGGTTGGATCGACGTCCGACTCACGCTGGCCGACGGCCACCACTGCGGATGTTCGGGCGCGAGCCCGGATTCGCGATTCCCGCTGCGCGAGCCGCGCGAATCGGTCGAAGCGGCATGATCCGATCACGCCGCTTCGATTCGAGAACGGCGCAACTCGATCGGGTTGCGCCGCTCTCGCTCCGTCAGTCGCCCTTCGTCGAGCTGCCGTACTGCAGCGGGAGGCGCGGGAAGCGATCGTGGTTCTTGTGCAACGTGACCTGGTAGGTGAAGGCGCCGCCCCTCTCGCCAGTGAGCGCCGCCCAGTGGAGGAAGAAGTGCCAGAGGCGGTACCAGCGCTCGCCGTAGGCCTTCACGACCTCGGCTCGATTCGACGTCCACAGATCGCGCCACGCGCGGAGCGTGAGGACGTAGTGAGCGCTCATCCGCTCCACGTCCTCGATCTCGAAGCCTGCGTCCTCGGCGGCGCGCAGCATGCTCGAGAGCGGCAAGCTCGCGTCCGCGCCGGGGAAGATGTAGCGGCTCATGAAGAGCGCCCAGATCAGGTCCTCCGGCTTCAGCGAGAGCGCGGTGAGCGGGTTCTGCGGCTGATAGAGCTTCCGGATGCCCGTCCACTGGAGGACGAAGAGTCCGTCGTCCGCGAGGAGCTCGTGGACCTTCTCGAAGTAGGCGGCGAGGTTCTTCACCCCGACGTGCTCGACCATCTCGAGGCTGACGATCTTGTCGAAGCGCCCGGTCACGTTGCGGTAGTCCCGCACTTCGACCTTCGCGCGATCGGCGACGCCGTAGGCGGCGATGCGTGCGGTCCCGAAGTCGACCTGCTCGCGCGCGAGCGTCACGCCATGCGCCCGCGCGCCGAAGTCACGGGCCGCGCGAGCAACGAACGTCCCCCAGCCGCAGCCGATGTCGAGCAGCGACTCGCCGGGTGACAAGCGGAGCTTCGCGCACGCGCGATCGATCTTGCGATACTGCGCGTCCTCGAGCGACATCGTCGGCGTCTCGTACGATGCTGCGGTGTAGACCATCGCCTCGCCGAGGAACCAGCCGAAGAAGTCGTTCCCCCGGTTGTAGTGCTCGCCGACGATACGGCTGTCCTGCTTCTTCGAGTGGATCGCGACCTCGGGAAGGAAGTTCGTGATCGCCCACTTCACGTGCGACTCGGTGAGCCGGAACGACACCGTGTCGTGCCTCGACTCGAAGAACGGCTCCCACTTGTCCGTGGGGATGTCGACGCGCCCGTCGATGTAGGCCTCGTAGAGGTCCGACATGGGCACGCGCTTGCCCTTCCACGCCTGGGCAAGCCGGTGATCGTCGAAGGTCACGAAGTCGTGGAGGCTCATGCTCATGGAACCTAGCCGTACACCTCCTGTACCACTGGTACAAGCCATCTTTACGGCACTTCGTGCACGCACGGGGAGTGACGTTCCCGGATCGACGTGGTACCGACGCCCCATGGCCCGCCCGCGTTTCCAGCAGCTTCCGCGCGAACGTCGGGAGGAGATCCTCGGCGTCGCCGCCGCCGAGTTCGCGCGTTCGGGGTTCCACGGGACCTCGTACAACCAGCTGCTCGAACGGCTGCAGCTAGGAAAGAGCTCCGCCTACTACTACTTCGAGGACAAACGAGACCTGTTCCTCACGGTCCTCCAGCGCTGCTACGCCGCGTACTTCGCCGTCATCAAGCAGCTCGAGCCCCCGACCAGCGCTGACGGCTACTGGGCCCATCTCCATCGCACGACGGTGCTGGGCTACGGATTCATGCTGGAGGATCCCACCGCCGCGCATCTGATGCAGTGCATGCAGCGCGAGAAGGCCCTCCTCGGCGAGCTCGTCTCGAGCGAGCTCCTTGCGTCGATGCAGGACTCCTACGAAGAGATGATCCGCAATGGGCAGCGGCTCGGCGCGATCCGCTCGGACATGCCCCAGAGCCTCCTCGTCGATACCGTTCGAGACGTCGCGATGACCTTCGATCGCTGGTTCATCACCGAGCGCAGCCACGGCGGTGATGCGCCGACGCCCGAGCATGCCGCAACGATGTACACGGACGTCGTCAGGCGCATCTGTGCGCCGGTGAGCTGACGCGCCGCGCTCGACGTCCATCGCGGCGCGGACGTCGAGCGCTCTCGTTCGTCACACCAGCTTGACGATCTGCTTGCCGAGGTTCTTGCCGCGGAGCATTCCGAAGAACGCCTCGGGCGCGCCCTCGATGCCGTGCGCAATCGTCTCGTGGTAGCGGATCTTCCCCTCGGCGACCCACGCCGACAGATCGGCGAGCGCTTGGGGCCAGCGATCCATGCGGTCGGAGACGATGAAGCCTTGCAGCTTGATTCGCTTCCACAGCAGCGCGGCGACGTTCGGCAGCGGATACGGCTCGGTCGCGTTGTATTGCGAGACCAGACCGCACAGCGGCACACGCCCGAACGTATTGAGCTGGGAGAGCACCGCATCCATCACGGGTCCGCCCACGTTCTCGAAATTCACGTCCACGCCATTCGGCGTCGCCGCCCGGAGCTCGTCGACGAAGCTCGAAGAGCGGTAGTCGACGCACGCGTCGAAGCCGAGATCTCGAACGACGTAGTCGCACTTCTCCTTGCCGCCGGCGATGCCGACCGCACGACAGCCTCGCAGCTTCGCGAGCTGACCGACGACGCTTCCGACCGCGCCGGCCGCCGCTGACACGACGACGGTCTCGCCCTCCTTCGGCTCGCCGATGTCGTAGAGCCCGATGTACGCCGTGACCCCCGGCATTCCGACAGCGCCGAGGTAGACCGAGAGCGGGAGCTTGCCGTCCACCTTCTTCAGGCCCTGCCCGTCGGAGACGCCGTACTCCTGCCAGCCGAACGAGCCGACGACCTTGTCGCCGACGGCGAACGCCGGGTTCTTCGACGCGATGACCTCCCCTGCCGTACCGCCGATCATGACGTCACCCAGCGCGACTGGCGCGGCGTACGACCGAGCCTCGTTCATTCGACCGCGCATGTAGGGGTCGAGCGAGAGGACGTGGTTCTGCACGAGGACCTCGCCGTCCTTCAGCTCGGGCACCGGAGCGCGTTCGATGCGAAAGTTCGACGCGTCGGGAAACCCGGCCGGACGTGACGCGAGCCTGATCTGCGTGTTGATGACCGCCATGCCGACAACCTAGAACGCCGGCGCGCTCTCGACCACCGGCTGCGACCGGCTGTGGCCTTCGCCAGATCGCAAGCGCCGAGCGCCCCCAGAAGCGCTGGCGTGCTCAGCGCAACGCGGGCGTGGCGGTACAGCCCTTGCTCGTGAGCCCCGCCCTCGAGGAGAACAGGGGTTCGCAAGCACGGATTCTCGAGCACTGAGGTTCTGGCGCAGCACATCGGTGAGGTATCGGCGCAGCAGGGCCGCCTAAAGACCTGCTGAACCCGCTCAGCATGAGTGGGCCCCGTCCGGCCCACGTCCGAAGGAGACACGAAACATGACGATGAACAATCTTTCTCGCGCGGCCGTTGCCGCCTTCGCCCTGTCCCTTGGCGTCCTCGCGTGCGGCGACAAGGAAAAGGAGGCCGCCCAAGCCGCCGCCGCCGCGTCGGCGAAGACCGCCGAGGAAGCGACGAAAGCCGCCGAGGAAGCGAAGAAGAAGGCCGAGGAAGAAGCCAAGGCGGCCGCCGCGAAAGTGAAGGCCGAGGCGGTCAACAAGGTTCAGAAGGAACTGGACGCGGCGGATCGAAAGTTCACGTACCTAAAAGACAAGGCCGCGAAGGCGACCGCCGCCCAGAAGAAGAACGCCGACGCGGCCGTGGCCGAGGTCGACAAGCGTCGCGAAGCCGTGAAGAGCGCGATCGAGAAGCTCGCCGCCGGCGGCGATGACTGGGAGGGGCTGAAGACGGCGGTGGAGAGCGCGCTCGGAGAGCTCACCAAGGCCATCGACGGGCTGGAGGCGGTCTTTGCCAAGAAGTGAATCATTGCGGGCGGGCGGGCGTCAGCCTCGCAGACTCCATTCGGCCCGCTCGATTTGGGGCTCGCGCCCCAACCACCCGCAGCGGTGCGCCTTCGGCGCGCCTGAATTTGCCCCGCTTAGAAAGGAAAACTGACGATGTCGGCGTTCGAGCACAATTCGGAAAAGTTCGGATACATCAACCTCGAAGATTTCGACGGCGTCCAGACCGCTCTTGCACACCTCGGCTTCGATCCCGGCAAGGCTGACGGAATCGACGGCCCGAAGACCCAGACCGCGGTGCGTGCATTCCAGGCCAGCGCGGCCATCGGCATCGACGGTATCGTCGGTCCGATCACACGTCAGGCGCTCGTCGATTCGCTCGCGACCAAGGCCGACGAGGGTTCGGCCGCGAGCTGACCTCATCGGGCCTGCTCGGTCCACGCGCACACGATGGGGGCGCGTGGACTGGCGGGCACGAATCGATGTTCCATTTTTTACACCTTGAACGCCCGCCAGAGCGAAGGGTCGAAACCGCCATGTCATCTCGTCACAAGCTCTTCGAAACGAAGACTCCTTGGGCACGCCGGATCTCCGTCGTTGCCTTCGCCGCGCTGTTCGGTGCTTCTTTGCTCGTCTCCGGTTGCAAGGAGAAGGAAGACCGCTGGGCGCAGGGCGCCGCGAGCGCGGAGAAGGCCGCAGACCAGGCGCCCACCGCGACGGCCCCCAAGGCCGAGACGGGCAGCTTCAACAAGTTCTTCCCCGCCGACGGAACGAACGATCTGTCGCGCGTCTTCTCGGCCGACAAGGAGGGATACGCCGAGGCCAAGCTCTCGAAGGACGGCAAAGAGGTCGCGCTCCTGGCCGTCACGGACCTGAACGGCAAAGACGCCGACAAGAAGAAGTTCGAGAGCGCAACAGAGAAGGTGGAGACCTACCCAGTGGCGACGTTCGGCAAGAACAAGACGATGATCCTCGTCAAGGATCGCTACCAGGTCAGCGCATCCAGCACGACGCTCGACCACGAGGCCCGCAAGGCCCTCCTATCGAAGTTCGATCTTCGCGGCATCGCAGCACTCTAGAGGTCTTCATGAGCCAATCCATTCACACGCTTCTCCAGTCTCTTCCCGAGACCAGCCTCACCACGCGCGTCCTCGGCGCGCTCGACTACCTCGCCCCAGGCGAATGGCAGAACGTCACGAGCTTCGAGAAGATGGTGGAGCTCGTCACCGGTGAGACCGATCCCGCCGTCGTCCAGGCGGTGGGCGAGAAGGCCCTCCAGCTCTGGTTCGACGAGAGCACGGGGTACCAGCGCGCCGCTTCGATCTTCAAGCTGATCGACTCGGGGAGCACGTTCGCGGGAGCTGCCTCTCTCGCGAGCCTTGCCGGAGATCGGTTCCAGATCCTGAGCTTCCTGAAGGACATCACGCCGAATCCGGACACCGTGCAGGCGATCGACGCAGGCGCGAAGTTGGCCGCCGAGCTCGCTGCCTTTTGCGTGATGAACGGCCTTCCCGGCGACAGCGTGGGCGATTTCGTGAGCTCGCTGCTCTCCGCGGGCAAGGAGGACGCGATGCGCTTCTCGGCCTGGATCGCGCTCGACATCATCCTCCCGCTCGGACCGGACGGCGTCTCGAAGCTCATCGGCGCAGTCCAGAACCTCACCGAGGGTGACTTCGCGCAGAGCAAGGTGTTTCGCCTCGTCGCCGATCACCTCCCCGGCGGCTTCGCGGAGAAGAAGCAGCTCATCTCGAGCGCGCTCGACGGCGCCAAAGGCGCCATCGACGCGAAGATCCAGAGCCACGACATCAGCCAGCAAGGCATCCTGGCGAAGGTTCGACAGTACGTCGATGTCACCGACGACAAGCTCGATCTCGTCGCGGCCGCGCTCGACGTGAGCAACAACTACTACGAGCACACCGGCATCCAGACGGTCGCGCGCCGCCTCGTCACGCGCGCGTACGGCGAGATCTGACGACAGCGGCCGTGTAGAGCGCGCGAGCCGGCGGCTGCGCTGAGCTGCATCCCGCCGGCTCGCCCTCGCAGCGTCGAAGGCGGTGGCGCTCTTCCGTGGGGGCGGAAGCAGAGGCGGAGGGCCTATTCGGCAGGATCCGCGACGCGGATCGAGTGCGGGGGCAGCCCGCGCAGCTTGCGGAGGCGGGCCTTCGCGTTCTCGACGCCGAGATAGAACGCGGGGACGACGACGAGCGACAGCACCGTCGAGCAGATGACGCCGCCGATGACGGCGACGGCCATCGGTGCGCGGAACTCGCTGCCCTCGCCGTTGCCGAGCGCGGTCGGGAGCATGCCGAGCACCATCGCGGCGCTGGTCATGAGGATCGGACGCAAGCGCTCGGGGCCGGCCTCGAGGATGGCCGCGAGCGGCGTCTCGCCGTGCTCACGCACGCGGACGAGCGCGCGGTCGACGACGAGGATCGCGTTTTTCGTGACGAGCCCGAGAAGGAAGATGATGCCGATGAGGGAGCCCATCGCGAGCGAGGTTCCCCAGAGGAAGACGCCGACGATCGCGCCGACGGCCGCGAGCGGCAACGTCGTGAGCATGATCGTGATGGGGTGGATGAAGCTCTCGAACTGCGCCGCGAGCACGATGTAGATGAAGACGAGCGCGAGGCCGAACGCGACGCCCATCGCGCTGTTCGACTCCTGCATCTGCCGGACCTGACCGTCGAGCTGGTAGCTGCCGCCGGGCGGCATCGTGATCTTCGCGAACGCCGCGTTCATCTCGGGGACGAGCTCGCCGAGCGAGCGACCGTCGGGAGACGCCGCGATCACGATCTGGCGCTCACGGTCCTCGCGCTCGATCGTGCTCGGTCCCTCTCCGTGCTCGACGGTGGCGAGGTCACCGAGGGACATGAGGCCGTTCGGCGTCTGGATCGTCATCTGGAGGACGTCCTCCATCGTCGCGCGGTCCTGCTTGCCGAGACGGACGCGGATCGGCACGTCGTCCTTGCCCTGGCGGAGCTTGCCCGCCTCGTCGCCCTCGATCGCTGCACGGACCGCCATTGCCACCGTGGCCACGGGGACGCCGGCGCGGGCAGCCTTGTCGCGATCGACGGCGACGCGGAGCTCGGGCTGGCCCGGCGTGTACTTCATGTCGACGTCGGTGATGCCCGGGATGTTCTTGAGCGCGTCCTCGAACTGTTTGGCGAGCGGCGCGAGCGTGTCGTAATCGGGCGCCCGTACGAGCACCATGATCGGCGCCTCGGTCGCGCCGCCCTCGACGAAGGGCGGATCGGTCACGACGACGCGGGCGCCGGGGACCTTGTCCTTGATCGCCTGACGCGCGAGGTCCTTCAGCTCCGCGAGCCCGACGGTGCGCTCGTTCTTCGGCACCGTGATGATGCGCCACTTCGCCTTGCTGACCTCACCGCTCGGGCCGAGGGTGGACAGCACCGTGACGAAGCGCGGGTCCTGCAGGAGGACGTCCTCGGCGGGCCGCACGAGCGATGCCGTCTCCGAGAGCTTCGTGCCCGCGGGCAGCTCGATGTCGACGACGAACTGACCGCGGTCCTCGGCGTTGACGAAGTCGAAGCCGGTGAGCGCCGCGATCGGGAACATGCCGATGAAGGCGAGGAACGACAGGACGCCGACGACGAGCTTTCGCCGCACCGTCCAGCGGAGGACGGTCCGGTAGGTGTCCTCGAGCCGCTCGAAGAACCAGAGGAACGGCCGCTTCATCCAGAGGAAGCGATCGGGCGCACCGTGGACGTGCGGCTTCGAAAAGCGGCTCGACAGCATCGGGTCGAGCGTGAAGGCGACGAACATCGACATGCCGACCGCGGCCACGATCGTGAGGCCGAACTGGCGGAAAAACTGCCCGACGATGCCGGTCATGAACGCCACGGGGACGAACACTGCGGCCACCGTCAGCGTCGTCGCGAGGACGGCGAGCGCGATCTCCTTCGTGCCGTTGAGTGCGGCCGTACGCGGGGCGGCGCCGCGCTCGAGGTGCTTGGCGATGTTCTCGCGGACGACGACGGCGTCGTCGATGAGCAGACCGATGCTGAGCGAGAGCGCCAGCAGCGTCATCATGTTGAGCGAGAAGCCGAGCAGGTACATGACGAAGAACGTCGAGACGACGCTCGTCGGCAGTGCCACGGAGCTGATGAGCATCGACCGGAGGTCGAGCATGAAGAAGAGGATGACGATGATCGCCATCGCGCCGCCGAACACGATCGCGATCTCGACCTCGTGCGTGTTCTCGCGAATGAAGACCGCCTGCTCGATGATGATGTCGGCGCGGATGCCGCCCGGAAACGTCTTCTCGAGCTGGGCGAGCTTCTCCTTCACCGCGTCGTTGACGGCGATCGTGTTCGTGCCCGACTGCTTGACGACGTCGAACGCGACCGCGGGCTCGCCGTTCACGCGGATGCGCGTACGGAGCTCCTGGTAGCCGTCCTCGACCATCGCGATGTCGGAGAGGCGGACGCTCGATCCGTCCGCTGCGGTCGCGACGATGAGCGCTCGGATCTCGTCGACGTTCTTGAGCTCGCCGACCGTGCGGACGCTGATCTCCCGCGCGCCCTCGTCGTAGTGCCCCGCGGGTACGTTGAGGTTCTGCGCCCGCAGCTGCTGCATGATGGCGAGCGGAGAGAGGTGGAGCGCATCGACCTTCGCGCGATCGAGCTCGACGTGGACCTCGCGCTCGGCGCCGCCCTTCACGTCGACCGAGGCCACGCCGTCGACTTGCTCGAGCGCCGGCTTGATGACGTCGCGCGCGAACTGCGCGGTCTCCGGCAGCGAGCGACCGCCGCCGCTCAGCGTGTACGTGAGCACCGGCGCGGCGCCGACGTCGAACCGCGCGACGCTAGGCTCCTTCACCTCGTTCGGGAGCTTGTAGCGCGTCTGCGCGACACGCTCGCGCACCTGGGTCGCGGCGTCCTGCAGGTCGACGCCCAGCTTGAAGAGGATGATCGTCTGCGACATGCCCTCGCGGGACGTCGTCTTCAGGCGATCGATGCCGTTCAGCGAGACGACCGAGTCCTCGAGCGGCTTCGTGACGAGCTGCTCGACCTCCCGCGGCGAAGCGCCCGGGTACGGGATGTTGACGACGACGACCGGAAAGGAGACGTCGGGGAACAGGTCGGTGCCGAGGCGCGTGAAGCCCATGGCGCCGAGCACCATGAGCGCGACGGTCACCATGACGGTGAACACCGGACGCTTGATCGCGATCGCGGAGAGATTCATCGGTCTCCCGGTTCTTTCTCGCAGAGGCTCCGTCGAGCCTTGCCTGTTCTGCCTACTGCGCCACTTCGACCGGGTCGCCGTCCTTGAGCTCGACGTTCGGCGACAGGAGGACGACGTCCTCCACGCTCACGCCTCGCTGCACGACGAGCGAGCCGTCCTCGTCGACCGCGAACGACACCTTGGCGATCTTCGCGATCTTCTTGTCGCCCGCGGTCACCACCTTCACGACCTCGTCCTGCGAGCCGGCCCGGCGAGCGAGCGCCGGGAGGCGGACCGCCGGCATCTCGCTGGCTCCGAGGATGCGTGCTCGGACGAACCCCCAGCCGAGGAGGCGCCCGTCGTTCGGGACCTCGATCTCGACCGGCGCCCGACGTGTGGCCTGGTCGAGCGACGGGACGATCGCGATGACCTTGCCGTCCACGGAGTGCTCTCGGTAGACGATCTTCACGGTCGCGCCCTGGGCGATCAGCGGCACGTCCTCCTCGCCGACGGTGGCGCTGAGGCGGAAGCGCGACGTGTCCTCGATGTGGATCAGGGGTACGCCCGGATTCACGATCGAGCCGATGCCTGTCGGCGCCCTCGTCACGATGCCTGCGAACGGCGCGACCGCGGTGGAGAGCCCGGCCCCGGTCTTCGCGAGCTTCGTCGACGCGTGCGCGCCCTCGAGCTGCGCCTTCATCAAGGCGACCTGCTGGCGCGCCTGCTCGGCCTGCGCCTCCGGGATCGCCTTCTGCGCGGCAAGCGCCTCGGTGCGCTTCAAGGTGTCCTGCGCGAGCGCGAGGTTCGCCTCCGCCGCCCGCACGCCGGACTCGGCCTGCCCGACCTGAGCGACGGCGCGCGAGTTGTCGAGGAACGCGAGGACCTGGCCCTCGCTCACCTTGTCGCCGACGCTGACGCCGATCCTAACGAGGCGTCCCTGCGTCTCGAAGCCGACGTCCGCGTCGCGCCACGGCTTCAGGGTCCCCGTGAGATCGACGCGCGAGATCCACGTGGTGGGGGCGGGCCGCACGGTCTTCTGCGGCTCCTTCACCTTCGGCTTCGTCTCGGCGACGGCACGCTCGGCTGCGAGCGTCTCCTTCTTCGCCACCGCCTGCTTTACGCGCACGCCGATGAGGCCGAGAAAACCGACCCCGAGACCGAGGGCGATCACGAGCCCAATCCGGCTGCCTCGCTTCGGTCCACCGAGCGTCTGGGGAGGTTTTGGCCCCCCGCCTCTCGACTCCGTTCCGTAGGGAGTGCTGCCTTCCATTTCGGTCACCCTCTCAATCTCTCGCCGCCCGCACCCGCGACATCGAAGCGGGACTCGTCACGCCACCCGAGGCACTTGGCCAAAGCTCGTGGATCCCCGTCGACCTTCGCCGGTTCCGACGATCGAGCGCCGCGAGCAGCTCGGGGGTCCCGAACGCGCGCACGAACGTCTCCTGGGCGAACTCGAGCCACGTCTCGAACGGCGGTCGTCGCTCCGACTTGATCATCTTCAGCGACAGCTCCTCGTAGGCGCCGCCCATGAGGGTCGCTGCGAGCTCGATGTCCGTCTCCGGCCGAACGAGACCGTCCTGACGCCACTGCTCGAGCCACTCGCGGCTCCGGCGCTGGATGTCCACGTGGAACGCCTCGAACAGGTAGAGATAGTCGCCCCGACACGCATGCACGATCCGCATCGTGGGCCGGCTCTCCCAGAGGAACTCGAAGAGCTGCACGTCGCGTTCGATGCAGAAATCGAGCAGCGCGTAGGGATCGGCGACCGTGTCGGGGTACTCCGCCGGAGGGGCGAAGAAGGACGTGCACCGCGTCAGCCAGGTCTCGACGATCTGCTTGAGCGCGGCCTCCTTGCTCTCGAAGTGAATGTAGAACGCCCCCTTCGACAGGCCAGCCTTGCGCGCGATGTCCTCCACCTTCGCGCCGACGATGCCGCGGTCCGCGAACACCTCTTCGGCAGCGCGAAGCAAGGTCGCCTTCGCTTTCGGGTCTGCAACTCGTGACACCTCGCCCTCCCTCCTCAACCCGGTGCCGTCGGCAACACGACCGTGTCCGAGCTCATGGTTGAGCTCCTGCGTGACCGGCCGGTCAATAATAGGCTCTGGCATCTAGCAGACAAGGTCGCGAGCTCCTCCATCGATTTTCGAGCTGAACCCGATGACGCGCTTTGTTTGGCCCAGCTAGGGCCGACATGCGATGCCGGGAAGTCATGGGGCCTTCAGCCAGAAGGGGGAGCCTCCAGCAAGGAGCGCTCGCGAACCGCGATCCCGACCTCGGAGAGCTCCGGCGGATCGCCGAGGAGACTGCCCGTGAGCGCGGGCAGAAGCCGACGACGACGCATCTGCTGGCCGCGATTGCGAGCGGGCGAGACGACGCTGCGCAGCTACTGCTCGAGCGCCGCCTCGATCCGGAGGTCATCCTGCGCGCAGCGCGCGTGACGACCGACGACGCTGTCGACGGGGTTGCCCGCGCGATCCAGAAGGCGCGCGAGGTCGCCGGACGCACGGGTGCAGGCCGCACCGACGCCCGCTCGATTCACGTCCTCTTCGCCCTCTGCCAGGAGCAGGGCACGGCCGCACATCGCGCGCTCGTCCAATGCGGGACCGACGTCACACGACTCCGTGTCGCGTCCATGCAGCTTGCGATGGGTCTCGTGCCTCCCCGCCGTCCCGTTCCGATCTCGTCCGCGAGCACCGCCGCCATGGCATCGAAGGCGCGAGGCACCGCGAGCCAGCTCACGCCGCAGATCACGCCACCACCGGCCAGCGCACGTCCGAGCGGAGTGATGCCGGTCGCTCCGGTCGTGCGTCCGCCGGCTCCGGTGGACAAGCGTCCGCAGACGCCGCCGGCACCGAAGGCGCCGCCGGCGATGAAAGCACCGCCGGTGATGGCTCCGCCGAAGGTGGCGCCTCCCGCGAAGGACGCGCCGAAGGCGAAGCGCCCTGCAAAGGACACGGCGAAGCCGTCCTCGACGAGCAGCCGCTTCGCGCTCGATCCGAAGCAGTTCCCGCTCCTCTCCCAGATCGGCAAGAACCTCACCGAGCTCGCGGCGCGCGGCGAGCTCGATCCCGTCGTCGGCCGCGAGGCGGAGATCGAACGGGTGCTCGACGTGCTCGCGAAACGCGAGCGGAGCAACGCATGCCTCGTCGGAGGCCCGGGCGTCGGCAAGACGAGCATCGCGCGTGCGCTCGCCCAGCGCGTCGCCAACCGCGACGACGTCGCTTGCTTCGAAGAGAGCGTCGTCATCGGGATCGAGCCGGCGGCGCTCCTCGCAGGAACGGGCATCCGCGGTTCGCTCGCCGAGCGCATCACGCAGCTCAAGGGCGAGATCGCGAAGGCGAAGGATCCGCAGACCGGCCGAAGCCGCATCATCGTGTTCTTCGACGAGACCCACGTCCTGTTCGGGCCCGAGGCAGGCGACGAGGCCACGACCGAGCTGAAGCTCGCGCTCTCCCGTGGGGAGATCGCGTGCATCGGCGCGACGACGGAGCACGAATACCGCCGCTCGATCGACGCCGACCCCGGGCTCAGCCGCTGCTTCACGCCGATCGAGGTGACGGAGCTCGGCCCCGAGGACGCGATGCTCGCGACCCTCGGCGTCGCGCCCCTCTTCGAGAAGCATCACTCCTGCACCTTCCAAGAGGAAGCGATCGCGAAGGCGATCACGTGGAGCGTGCGTTACATCCCGAACAAGGCGCTCCCCGACAAGGCGGTTCAGATCCTCGACCTCGCGGGCGCACGAACGCGCCGGCGGGGCGAGAACGACGTCGGCATCGAGCAGATCGCCGAGGTCGTGAGCGAGCTCGCGGGCGTCCCCGAAGAGCGCCTGCTCGAGACCGACGCCGAGCGGCTCCTCCGCATCGAAGAGCTCCTCGGCGAGCGCATCGTCGGCCATCGGTTCGCGCTCGAGAAGATCGCGACGGTGCTCCGGCGAAACGCCTCCGGCTTCCGCTCGCGGCGGCCGATCGGCACGTTCTTGCTCCTCGGTCCGACGGGCGTTGGCAAGACGGAGACGGCGAAGGCGATCGCGCAGTGCCTCTTCCACTCGGCCGACGCGATGACGCGGCTCGATCTCTCGGAGTACGCCGAGTCCCACGCCATCTCTCGCCTCGTCGGCGCCCCTCCCGGTTACGTCGGTCACGACTCGGGCGGACAGCTGACGGAGGCCGTCCGCCGGCGACCGTACCAGGTCGTCCTGCTCGACGAGATCGAGAAGGCGCACCGCGACGTGCTCGAGGGCTTCCTCCAGGTCTTCGACGAAGGTCGCATGACCGACGGACGCGGCCGCACGGTCGACTTCACGAACACGGTCATCCTCCTCACGTCGAACATCGGCGCCGACCTCTCGCCGAAGGCGAGCTCGCGCGGCCGCATCGGGTTCGGCGCGGAGCCTTCCGGCGGCAAGAGCCGGCAGCTCTCGACGGACAGTGAGCGCGAGATGACGCGCTACCGAGAGGCCGTGACCGACGCGGCCCGACGCGCGCTTCCGCCGGAGCTCTTCAACCGTCTCGACGAGGTCCTCGCATTCGCACCGCTCACGCGGGAAGACGTGGCGGAGGTCGCTCGGAGGATCCTCCGCGCGCTCGCCGCCGACCTCGAGAGCGCCCGAGGCGTCAAGCTCGACGCAAGCCCCGCCGCGATCGAAGCGCTCCTCGACGCGGGCGGGTTCGATCCCGAGATGGGTGCACGTCCCATGCGTCGCGCCATCGGCCGTCACGTCGAGGCCCCGATCGCGGAGCTGCTCCTCAAGGGCGAGCTTCGTCGCGGAGACGTCGCGCTGGTCGAGGTCGAGAACGGCGCGATCGTCGTCGATGCCGTGACCCCCGACGCCTGACGGCTCCCACCGCTCGACGGAGTAGACTCGAATCATCCGCCCGCTCCACGCTCTCCTCGCCATCGCATTGCTCGGCGCGACCGCATGCGGTGCCGCGGAGGGCGCGGCGCGCGCACGACCGGAGACGAAAGGCGGGAACGCTCGCCTCGCCACCGCGACATCGACGGGAGAAGGAAAAGGCCTCACCCGAAGGGCCGCCCTCCGCTACGACATCCGCGGTCGTCCCTTCCCGATGCCGACGGTCTCGGGGACGATCGGAGGAAAGCCGGTGTTGATGCTCGTCGACACGGGCGCCAACTCTCACGTCGTCGCCGGCTGGCTCGCCCGCAAGCTCTCGCTCCCGATGCGGAAGCTCGGAGACCTCGGGAGCGATCACGTCGGCAAGTCGATCTCCACCTACCGGATCGACGAGCTCGAGATGACGATCGACGGCTGGGGCCCTCTCTCGACGACGACCGTGCTCGCGACGGAAGTGCCCGACGCGTTCGAGAGGCTCGGCATCGGCGCGTTCATCTCGCCGCAGCGCCTCGACGAGGAGGGTGATGCGGTCGTCGTCGATCTCGCGAAGGGCGAGCTCCGCTCCGCGTGGTGGGACGAGGCCCACGACGAGCTCTCTGCTACCGGAACGCCGCTCGTGCACCCGGACCAGGCTCGCGCGTGCGAAGAGAACGACGGTCCGGTGAAGGCCCTCGCGTTCGTGGTGCCGGCGACGCTCGACTCGCACCCGGTGCAGCTCCTCGTCGACACCGGCGCACCGTACTCCGACGTCTTCACCACGTCGGCCGCAGGCCAGAAGCTCGCGAGTCGGAGCACACCGAACAAGGAAGCGGTGTACACGGTGGCGGGAAAGATCTCCGCGCGCAAGCTGAAGGGCGTCCGCGTCACCAGCGGCGCGTTCACGCTCACGGCCGACGTCGATCTGATCCAGGGCGCTGCCGACACCTCGTGCCCCCGCGACGGCGTGCTGGCGATGGACGTCCTGCGCTCGTGCACGCTCCTCTTCGGTCGCTCGCAGGCCTACGGACGCTGCCTGCCCCCGAAGTGAGGGGCGAGCGCGGTGCCGCCCGCAACTCAGCGATCCGCGCGCGCGAGCTCCTCAGCGACGGCCGCGAGCACGGAACGCGCAGCGTCGATCGACTCGGGCGGCATCCGGCCGAGCGCACGGCGCACCGCGGCCTCGACGGTGCCCGCCTGCGTGGCGTCGATCGTCTCGCCCGGCGGCAGCAGGACGAACTTCGATCGCCGCGCGTCCCCCGGATCCTTGTCGCGGCGGACGAACCCTCGATCGACGAGGCGGCGGAGAACGCCCGTGAGCGTGCTCGGATGCACATGCACGAGCTCCGCGAGGCGGCCCGCGGCGATCTCGGGATAGCGACCGATGAGGCGGATGATGGTCCGCTGCATGCCCGTGACGCCGAGCTCGACCTCCATCCGCTTCGAGCGTCGCTGGAGGCCGTGATCGACGGCCCAGAGAAGGCGGAGGAAGTCGAGGGCGACGCCGAGCTGGCCCGACTCGCGTGCCGACGTCGCCTGCGCGCCGCGGGCTCGCGCCCGTTTCTCTGCCGCGGTCACTGGCCCACCACGACCGGCAGGCGGACGCGCTTCGAGGGAAGGGTCACCGTCCCGAGCTCCGGAGAGAGAGGCAGCGCCTGGTTCTTCGCATAGACCGGATGACGCCCGCGGGTGCGGTTCCACTCGGCGACGCTGGCCGTCGCCTTCATTTTCTCGATGACCTGGCGCCAGCCGATGCCCGTGTTGTAGGCGCAGAAGCTGATCTCACCCATCTGCGTGCCGTAGGGGATGATGCACATCTCGGTGCGACGGAAGTCGTAGTTGTAGAGGTCCTGGAACCACATCCCGGCGACGAAGAGGACGCGCCACTCGAACTCGCCGGCGTCGCTCTCGTGCTCGCCGATCTTCTTCCCGCGCGCGCCGGTCTGACTGAGGAACTGCTTCAGAAGCGTGGGGAAGGTCACCGGCGACGCGTCGGCGTCGAAGTTCTTCAGGAGCGCGATCGCGAGCTCGGCGAGGGTGAGCGTGCGGCCTCGAGCAGCGTCGGTGATGTCCTGGAGGTCCGAGAGCAGTGCCTCGAGATCGAGGAACTGGGTGAGCGGGACCGCCTGCTTCGTCTTCTTGTTCACGAAGAGGACGGTGCCGACTCCGCAGTTCGGGTGACAGCCGCACTTCATCGAGCCCCAGTCGGCGCGCTCGCCGAGCAGGTGGTCGGTGAGGTCGCTGAACGGGCCCATCGCCGACAGCGGGAACCAGTCGCGGAGCGGCTCGGTCACGCCGGTCTGCGCTTTGATGTCGTGCGCGAGGTGACTGAGGGTGTAGCGCTGGCGAGCGCGCTGCTCGTCGGAGATGTCCTCGTCGCGACCGGTGAAGCTCACCGGCTGGAAGCTCACGACGGTGACCTTGTCGGCGTTCTCGATCGCGAAGTCGACGATGCGACCAACCTCGTGATCGTTCACGCCGTTGACGACCGTGACGACGAGGATGACGTCGATGCCGGCGGCATGCAGGTTCTCGATCGCGCGCACCTTCACGTCGAAGAGGTTCCCCACCTTGCGATGAGAGTTGACCTCGTTGCCGACGCCGTCGAACTGGAGGTACGCCATGCGGAGGCCGGCGGCCTTCGCCTCGCGCGCGAAGTCGGGCTCCTGCGCGAAGCGGATGCCGTTCGTCGCGCACTGCACGGCGAAGAACCCCTTCTCTCGCGCGTAGCGGATGGCGCGGAGGAAGTGCGGACTCAGCGTGGGCTCTCCGCCGGAGAACTGGATGCTCATCTGACGGCGCGGCTGCACTGTGAGCGCGTCGTCGAGGATCTTCGCGATGTCGTCCCACTCGAGCTCGTGGACGAAACCGACCTGGTTCGCGTCCATGAAGCACGGGTCGCACATCATGTTGCAGCGGTTGGTGAGGTCGACGGTGAGGACGCTGCCCCGCCCGTACTTGATGCTGGAGCTGCCGTGCTCGCGGAGCTTCGTCAGCGGGGCGAGGAAATCGCGGCCTGGATACAGCCTCTCGATCCGCCGGAGGAACTCGGCATCGATCGCCATCACGTCCTCGAAGACCCCGTGCGTCGGGCACTCCTTCTTCATCAGGATCGTCGGCCGGCCGTCACGCACCTCTTCCACGATGTGCGCGCGGATCTCGCCGGGCCGCCCGTCGATGAGCGTTCGGAGATCGGTCTTCCCGGAGAGGACGTCGGAGCGGACCTCCTTCACACAGCGCGGGCAGAGCGAGTCGGTCTCACGGGGGAATCCGAGCTGGGGGAAGGAGCGCTCGCGGCGCTTCGGGAGTGGAGCCGGAGCCCAGGACGGCTGGGGCGCCGGACGCTCGATCGCACGGTTCAGTCGCCGGATGACCGGCCACAGATGACGAGCCGTCGTCGAGAGAGCGCGCTGGAGCACGGTCGGGACATTAGCCAAACCGCGTGGTCGCCACCAGGGGGCTCCGGGGCGGGTCAGACAGGGATGCCCAGCGCCCGCATCAGGACGAACGCGAGCGCGCCGATGGCCGCCGCGCCCGGAACCGTGAGCACCCACGACCAGACGATGCGCTGAGCGACCCCCCACCTCACCGCCGACAGCTTGCGGACGGAGCCCACGCCGACGATGGCGCCGGTGATCGTGTGCGTCGTCGAGACGGGGATCCCGAGCGCCGTCGCCGTGAAGAGCGTGGCGGCTCCGGCCGACTCGGCGGCGAAACCGCCGACCGGCGCGAGCTTCGTGATCTTCATGCCCATCGTCTTCACGATCCGCCAGCCTCCGCTGAGGGTGCCGAGCCCCATCGCGGCGTGGCAGGCGAGGACGACCCAGAGCGGGATGGGTTGAGGTTCTCCCTTCGGCGCCGCGACGACCACCTGGTTCGCGAGCAGCGCGGCGACGATGATGCCCATCGTCTTCTGGGCGTCGTTGCCGCCGTGCCCGAGCGAGTAGAGCGCCGCCGAGACGAGCTGTCCGCGCCGAAAGATCCAGTCGACCGTGCGCGGCGAGCGCTGGCCGAAGAGCGCCATCGTCAGCTTCATGATCGCGAAGCCGAGGACGAGGCCAATCAACGGCGAGAGCAGGATGAACAGCGCCGTCTTCCCGAAGAACGGGAGGTCGAGCGCTCCTGCTCCGGCCTTCACGAGCGCGGCACCGGCGAGCCCCCCGAGGAGCGCATGCGAGGACGACGTCGGCAGCCCCCACCACCACGTCAGGAGGTCCCAGATCACGGCGCCGACGAGGCCGGCCGTGACGAGCCCGAGCGTGACCACAGCGGGGTCGATCCCCTTCGCGATGTTGCCGGCGACATGTGTACTGAAGACGAGGAACGCCACGAAGTTGAAGGTCGCGGCCCAGATGACCGCGACGTTCGGGGAGAGGACGCGCGTGGAGACGACGGTTGCGATGCTGTTGGCGGCGTCATGGAAGCCGTTGATGAAGTCGAAGACGAGCGCCAGGACGATGACGAGAACGAGCGCGGTCATGTCACGCGTACTCGAGGACCACGCCTTCGACGACGTTGGCGACGTCCTCGCAGCTGTCCATTGCCGACTCGAGGCTCTCGAAGATGTCGCGCCACTTCATGACCAAGAGCGGCTCGTTCCCCCTCCTGAAGAGCTCGGCGGTCGCCTTGCGGTGCACGGTGTCGGCAGCGTTCTCGAGCCGATTCACCTCCACGCACAGCTCGAGGATCGCCGGCGCCTGCTTCATGTCGTGGAGTAGTCCGGTCGCCTTCCCGATCGCCTCGCAGGCACGAACAAGAAGCTCGGCGAGCTCGCTCGCCTCCTTGGGAGCGGTCCGCACCTCGAACAGAGCCAACCGATCGGCGGCCTCCTCGATGAAGTCGAGGACGTCATCCATGCACGTGATGAGATCGTGGATGTCGGTGCGGTCGAGCGGCGTGATCCAGTTCTCACGCAGGCGCTTGATGGTGTCGTGGGTGATCCGGTCGCCCTCGCTCTCCACCTCCTTGATCCGCGACGCGGTCGAGATCGCCATCTCATCGGCGGGGCCGGCACCGTCCTCGCTCACGTAGGGCGCGCCGGGGATCGCCGCGAGGCGCTTGATGAGGTCGAGGAGCATCTTCGCCGCGTCGACGCTACGGTCGGCGTGGCTCGAGAACGCGCTGAAGAACGCCGCATCCTTCCGGCTCGAACCGAACATGAGCCTGCCTCTCGAACCATTGGCGCCTTCGCCGGGGGCCGGCTGATGCAAGAGGTGGACGCACCTGGACGCATGCCTGGAGGAGCTGCGATAGTGGCGCCGTGCAGGGGAAAAACCTCGTCATCGGTCTCCTCGGCGCGCTGGTCGCCGCGCTCGGGTTCGTGTTTTGGCTGGGCGCCACCGGCGGCGGGCGGGCGTCCGACAGCGGCCTCGCGCAGTCGTCCGTGGGTCGCGCTCCGCCGGAGCCACGACCAACCTCCACAGCAACGACGGCCGCGCCCGACAGCGGTGCGGATCACGACGGGGGCACGGTCAGCGCGACCGTGACGGATACGCCGGACGGCGGCAAGGGCCGCTGAGCTGCGTCGAGCGCGGGCGATCGCAGCCGAGCTCCGCCGCACCCGCATGCACATCACGGGGGCGCGGCTTGGCTGACCTTTCGAGGAAGTGCTGACCTTTCGAGCGAAGTGATGGGCATGATGTGCGCGAGGACGAGCCGACGCCGATGAAGAGCCACACCGAATACTTCACCTTCAATACGAAGAAGAAGCGCGAGCTCGTGCACCTCACGCCGAAGCTCGAGGAGGTCCTCGAGCGCGCGAACGTGGCCGAGGGCTTCATGCTCGTCAGCGCGATGCACATCACCGCCGGCGTCTTCGTGAACGACAACGAGCCCGGCCTCCACGAGGACATCTGGAAGTGGCTCGAGGGGATCGCGCCATTCAAGGACGACTACGCGCATCACCGCACCGGCGAGGACAACGGTGACGCGCACCTGAAGTCGCTCCTGATTCATCACGAGGTCATCGTCCCCATCACGAAGGGACGCCTCGACCTCGGGACGTGGCAGCAAGTCTTCTACGCCGAGTTCGACGGCCAGCGGAGCAAGCGGCTCATCGTGAAGGTCCTGGGGGAGTGACGGCATCGATGCGTCGCGCGCTCTTCCCTGCCCTCGTCCTCGCATGCAGCTTCGCGACCGCCTGCGGTCCCGCCGCGGGCCAGCCCCAGGGACCGGATGCGAGAGCTGGTGACGGAGCCAAGGCGTTCGAACAGGTCGAGGACGAGGTCCTACGCGATCTCGCGGCCGTCGACCGCCGCATCGCGCAGCGCGCGCGTGTGACGCCGCCTCCGGAAGACCTTCGCCGCGTCGCGATGGCCGCCGTCCTTCGCGAGGATCCCACCGTCGTGGTCGTCGACGGCGCGATCGATCCGTTCTCCTTCGATGCGCGTGCACGCGGCCTTGCCAGCGCGAAGCAGAAGATCACCGCCCTCCCCTCCGGTCCGCGCGCGAGCGAACGCGACCTGCTCGCCCGACTCGTCGAGGAGGAGGAGGTCCGCCTCGAGGAAGAGCGCGCGCTGCCGCGATCGGCGAGCTCCCTCGTCCGCGCGATCGTGGAGACCTGGCAAGCACCGAAGAACCCTCGTGAAGCCGCCGATGCCGACCGCTGGCTCGCGCGGAGGCTCGCGAGCGTGCGTGAGGCGATGGCTGGGTCGAACGATCCGGCGACGGCCCTCGACGTGGTGCGCGCCCGTGAGCTCGATGACGCGCTCGACGCGCTCGAGCGCCTCGTATCGGTTCCCGGCTTCACGGGCGCGATGCAGGAGCTCGTCCGCGTGCGCGACGCGCTCGAAGCCGCGGGGGCGAAGCCCGCGGCGAAGGCGCATTCGGAGTGGACCGTGATCGCGCGCCGGGCACGAGCGCACCTCGGGATCACCGAGTCGCCGGACGACCTCGCGCGTGCGCTCGCCGCCGCCGAGGCCGACCTCCGAGCCCAGGCGGAGAAGGCGGTCGCCTCGGCCGGCCTCGGCCCGGATGATCTCGCGACGAGCCTCGAGAAGCACGTCTTCGTATCCGGTCCGTGCCTCGACGCCGTACCGGGCTCACGCGTCCGCTCGATGGCTGCGCCTCTCGAGCGCGAGCCGGCGTGTCATCTACGCCACCTCGTCTCGCAGATGGAGGACGAGCGGGAGCGCGCGCTTGCCCTGGCCGCGATGCACGACCATGTCGCGATCGCATCGTGGGCGCTCGATGTCGCGCGGGGCGCGTCCACGATCGACGAGGCCGAAGCCCGGCATCGCCTCTTCGTCCCCGTCCTCCCCGATACCCGCGCGCGCTACGAGCGCATCGCCCTCGCGCGCCCGGTCGCCGCGATCGGCGCAGGCGAGGCCGTGCGCATCCTCTCGGCGGGTGATCCGAAGACGCGCGCCGGCGCTTGGTCGGCGCTCGGCGACGTTCCATTCGACGTCGCACGCAGGGAGCTCGGAGCGATCCGCGCCCCCGGACACTGAGCTCCCGCGTGGAACACGCCCCGGACGGGGCGAAGGCTCGCGCGGCACAATACTGCCCGCGCGAGCGTCTGCAGATCAGCTCTGCGCGGCGGCGGCGCGGACGCCGCTCTTGGAGATCTTCGCGAGCTTCTCTTCGACGAGCTGGTCCGCGACGCGGTAGGTCGGCGTGCCGGTCTTCTCGCTCCGATCGGAGATCTCGAAGATCGTGTCGAAGATCTTCATCGTCTTGTCGCGCGCCTTCTCCGCGTCGTAGCCGATGACTTCCTGGGCCACGTTGCAGAGACCGCCGGCGTTGATCGCGTAGTCGGGCGCGTAGAGGATGCCGCGCGCGTGAAGGTCGTCGCCGTGGCGCGGCTGCGCGAGCTGGTTGTTCGCGGCGCCAGCCACGATGCGCGCCTTGATGCGCGGGATGCTCGTGTCGTTCAGCGCCGAGCCGAGGGCGCACGGGGCGATGACGTCACACTCGATCTCGAAGATCTGCTCGAGCGGCACGATCACCGCACCGAACTCGCGCTGCGCGCGCTCGGCCTTGAGCGGGTCGATGTCGGCGACGGAGATCTTCGCGCCCTGCGCGTGGAGCTCCTTGCAGAGGTGATAGCCGACGTGACCGACGCCCTGGACGGCGACGTGGATGCCGTCGAGCGAGTCACGCTTCATGCGGTACTTCACGGACGCCTCGATGCCGCGACGAACGCCGAGCGCGGTGAACGGCGACGGGTCACCGGAGCCGCCATGGGCCGGGCCAACGCCGGTGACGTGCTTCGTCACCGTACGGATGACCTCCATGTCCTCGAGGCTCGTGCCGCTGTCCTCGGCGGTGATGTAGTGACCGCGGAGGTCCTCGATGAAGTTTCCGAACGCACGGAACATCGCCACGCGGTCGAAGTGCTGCTTCGGCCGGATGAGGACGCTCTTGCCGCCGCCGTGCGGGAGCCCCGCGAGAGCAGCCTTGTAGGTCATGCCGCGCGCGAGCCGGAGCGCGTCGATGATGGCGTCCTCGTCCGAGTCGTACGGAAGGAAGCGACATCCGCCGAGCGCCGGGCCGAGGCGGGAATCGTGGACTGCCACGATCGCCTTCAGGCCGCTCGCCTTGTCGTGCTTGAAGTGAACCTCGCCGAAGTCGTACGCACTGAGATGTCCGAAAAGATCCATCGCGCGATCCTCGTAGCACAGACGAGGCGCCGCCTGGCAAGCCGTGGTTCGTGCACGACCCGTGACGCGGCGTGACATGAACACCTGCGCATCCCACGACGCCGAGCACGTCGTATTTCGAGGCGATCGCGATGCGCGCGGCGACGGTCGAGCTCGCTCGCACGACCGGCGCACCTGACCTGAACGGGCACGTCGACTGCCTCCGGCACGCCGCCATGATGGCCTGCCTTGCTCCACCGGGAGGAGAGGCTCGATGACCCGTCACCTCCTCGCCTCCGTCCTCGCGTCCGTGAGCCTCACGAGCCTCTCTGCTTGCGACGACTCGCCGCCTGGCTCGACGACCACCGAGCCCCGGCCCGTCGCGAACGACGACAACGTTCCCTTCCCTTCCGCGGAATCCGGACAGGGCGCTGCGCCCGCGGACGCGGACGGAGCGACAACGCCACAACCCGCGCCGACATGTGCACCGGACACGTCGATGCCGCTCGGCAACTCGTACACCGCGCTCACGTGCCTCCCGCAGCTCGATGCGATCGGCTACTGGCAGTCAGCTCGAGAGTGGGCCACGTACGACGATGTGCCCGTGACAGTCGCGGTGCTCGACCTCTCGTTCCTCACCGATCACCCCGACATCGCAGGCGCCGTCGACATGACGTGGAACTTCATGCAAGCGGACTGCACGGCGTTCGATCTCGGTAAGGGCGCTTGCAGGAAGGTGGCACCGCCCGTCCCCCGTCCGCCGCCTCCGCCGACGTCCGGAGAGGAGTCGATGATGCTCATCCACGGGACCATGATCGCAGGGATCATCGCGGGGCGCGGCGTACCGGGTCAGGGTGTCGTCGGGGTGAATCCATCCGCGAAGCTCGACCTCTTCGTCCGCGACATGAACACCGACAACCTCTCGGCGCTGCGCTTCGCGATCGACCGACACGTCGACATCATCTCGATGAGCTGGCCGCTCGGAGCTCAGGTCGGCAACAAGGACGTCCCCGAGTTCAAGGCGCTGCTCGAAGCCGCGACCGAACAAGGGACGGTCATCGTCATGGCGGCCGGCAACTCGAGGATCGACGTCGATCGACAGCCCGTCTACCCCACCCGCTACTCGTCCATCCCGGGGGTGATCGCCGTCGGCTCGCTCGACGCGAACGGTGACCTCTTCACCCAGTTCTCCAACTACGGTCCGTCGTACGTCGATCTCGGCGCACCGGGGACGGCAGCCTCGGCGGGCGGTGACTTCCAGCGCGGCCGCTACAGCGTGCAGGTCGGAACGTCGTACTCGGGCCCGATGGTCGCCGGCGCCACCTCGCGCGTCATCCAGTACATGAAGCGAAAGAACGCGACCTACACCGCCGCCGACATCGAACGCCTCGTCGTCGAGGGCTCACGCTCGAGCCCCAAGCTCACGCCCTTCTTCAAAGACGGCCGCCAGCTCGACATGACGTCTCTCCTCACCCACCTGAAGACGAGCATCCCCTGATTCGCCGATGACGAGAGGCGCATCGTGCTGCAAGCAGATGCTCGAACGCATCGTCTCCATACTCGTGAACCGCGCGCGAAGGTTCGAAGGCTCGGGATCGGTCACGGGCTCGGGTTGCGCTTGCTGGGTATGGCCCCAGAGAAGAGGCGCTCGTGGTCGAGCGGAGCGACAACGTCGCCACCAATTTCCTCGCGGCGGACGCGTGCGCCATCGCGAAGCTCCCGATCGTAGAGAGAGAGAGAGAGAGAGAGAGAGAGAGAGAGAGAGAGAGAGAGAGAGAGAATTTTCACAGGGAGACAGGGAGACAGGGAGACAGAGGCCCTGCTTCCGTTTCTACCTGGACCCTCATGGGCGCTCCCAGAATTGCTTCGCAATTCTGCTCGCAGAATTGAGCCTCCCTTTCGACCTGCGAGGTGGTTCAGCAGAGGCACTGGCGTCATTGCCGGCTGCCCAGCTCGCCTGTAGCTAGGCACTCGCGACGATGCAGAACGGCTCGAGTAGAAGCGGCGAACTGAATGAAGACCCCCGCCATGTAGCTAGGCACTCGCGACGATGCAGAACGGCTCGAGAAAGCTCGCTCGACCATCGAGGACGGCGGCCCTCGATTCATGTAGTTTGCACAAGCAACTCGCGGCGCGCGCGCGCCGACACGACGCGACGCGACGCGATCATAGGGTCGCGTGCACGCGCTCCACGACGGCGCGCGACACGAAGCTCGATTCGTGAGCTCCACACCGCGCCCTCTCCCGAAGGTCTCGGGCCGGAGCGTGGAAGACGCGCCGTTTGGGGGAGGCCCATGATGCCTGGAAGCGAGATCTCCCTTTCCGAAGGAAATGCGAAGCATTTCCTGAGGCCCGCGAGGCACCAGGTCGAAAGTGAAGACGGCCCCTCTCGCTCCCTGTCTCCCTGTCTCCCTGTGAATCTCTCTCTCGATGGAGGCGGACCGAACGGCGATCTCGCCCTCTACGCATCGACTCCGTCCCGAAGGAGCCCGAAATGACGAAAGGCGCGGTGGTGGCCGCGCCTTTCATCACTCGTCGTCGGTTCGGTCAGTGACCGTGGCCGTCGTCCGGGCCGTGTCCCATCCCGTGGGGCATTCCCGGCATCCCCGGCGGCATCCCCGGCATTCCGGGCATGCTCGGCATCTCGAGCTTGGCGGGGCCGGCCCCGGCGTCGGGCGACTTCTGGAACTTCGACACCTCGGCCGTCGCCCAGTCCGCCGAGTACGACGGGATGCTGTAGATCGTGTCCGAGCCTTCCTTCATCGCCCAGCGGTTCGTGCCCGTCGACGTCTTGCCGACCTTCACGACGAACTTGCCGGCGTTGTCCTTGAGCTGGATCGTGACCGTCGCGTCCGGAGCGTCGAGCCCGGTGTCCGCCGCCGTCTTGCCGTCGCCGAAGTCGTCGGCCGTGAGCGACTTGAACGCGCGAACGGCGTCCTTCACCTTCTCCTCGTCGAAGCGCTCGATCGGGCGGCCCTTCCAGGAGCCCGACCACTTGTCGCCTTCCTTCGTGAAGGAGAGCGCGCCGTCCTTCTTCTCGATGACGATGCCGTTGGCGTTCTGATCGTCGAACTTGAGGATCTCGGTATCGCGGAAGCCCTTCGCCTCGCGCGTGTAGAGGTAGCTCGAGTACCCCGTGACGGCGTAGATGCCGGGCTTGCCGTCGACCATCGCCATCTGGCCACGCATACCGGAGCTGCCGAACGTGAGATCGAGCTTCTTGTCGCCGCCCTTGTACGCGACGACGTGGACGCCCTTCTCCGGGACGAAGTCGTAGTCCTTCTTCGACTCGTCCGAGGCGGCGGAGACGATGACCTCCTTCGCCTTCAGGTCCTTCAGGTTCTTCACGAGCTGGTCGACGTTGCCCTGGTTGGCCGCAGCCTCCACCGGCTTCGTCATCGTCCACTGCTCGCCCTTCTTCTCGAGGACGATCTCGTCTTTTTCGCCGTTCTTGACGCTGATCTTGTCGAGCTCGTCCGGCGCCTTGATCTCGGGGAGCTCCGCGCTCGTCGTCGACGAGGTACCGATCTGCGCGTCCTTGTTCTTCGCGTAGTAGATGGCGCCGCCGAGCGCGGCGAGAACGACGACTCCTGCGTACAGCTTCGTGCTCTGGCTCATGATCTCGCTTGCTATCAGAGAGGTTGTGACGACTCCTCGCCCGTGAGCGCGAGGAGTCGTCAGGTCATCAGGCGGCCAGGAGGTCGACGTTCTGGCGGCGTGCCTCGCGGATACGCCAGAGGACGATGCCGAGGCCGACGAACAGGACCGGGATGCCGAGGGTCATCGTGCCCTCGATCCAGCGCTGCTTCGTCTTGCGCTCCTTCTTGATGCGATCCTCTTCCTTCTTCAGCTGCTCCTCGGTCATGTCTTCGCCCGCCTTGGGCTTGACGACGTCGCCGTACGCGAGGTTCGGCTCCATGAGGATCTTCGCGCTCGCCGCGAGGAGGTCGACGTCGCCCGTCATCCAGTCGAGGAGGTTCTTCGTCTGGAGGATGAACGTCGTTCCGATGAGCTGGACGTACGGTCCGGCGATCTGGTTGAGGAACTCATCGCCACCGCCACCGGGCATCATCATGCCCATCTGGCCCATGTCCGGGCCCTGGCCGGAGCGGACGAACGGGTTGGCGAAGAACTGCGACGACGAGAGGACGAGAACGCGCGCGTTGTTCGTCGCCTCGGCGGGCGTCTCGACGCCCATCTTGTCGCCCTCGGGGAAGGCCGTCTTCAGCTTGCCCTCGGCCGCAGCCGCGATCGCGTGCTGCTGGAAGTTCCCCTTCGGGCGCCACTGGCGGGCGGGCTTGAGCTCGACGGTGTCGCCCGTCTCCGTGATCGCCGCCGGCGTCGACTGCGCGATGACGCGCAGCTTGTCACCGAGCTGCGGCTGCTTCTCCTTCTTCAGCGTGAGCGAGGAGGCGAACGGGAAGGACGCCTGCGGGATGCGGAAGAACGCGGCGAAGCTCGTGTCGAGGAGGACCTCCTCACCGGTGAAGCGGCTGTCCTCGCGGACGTCGAGCACCTGCGGGAAGATCATCGTGCGCGGGCCGGTGAGCGTGTCGACGCGGACGCGGAACGGACGGCCGAACTCGAGGACGACGTCCTTGTTCATCCCGATGCCGTAACCCTCGAGGAGCTTCTCGAGACCGTGCGTGTTCAGCGTCGCGGTCATCGACGCATCGCCCGCCCGCGTGTTCACGGCGCTCGCGAGGACCGCGAGGCTCTTACCGCGCATGACGAACTGGTCGATGCGGCGGAGCTCCTTCTCGGTGATCTCCTTCGCCGGCTGCGTGATGAGGAGACCGTCGAGATCCTCGTCGACCTCGGCGTCGCCGCCCTTCAGGTCGACTTCCTTGATCTCGTAGAACGGGAAGTACTGGCCGATGATGCCCTGGATCGACGGGCCGCCCTGACGGCCGCCGCCCGGGACGAGGTTCGCGTCGGAGAGCTTCAGCTCGTCGTGCCCGGTGAGCACGCCGATCTTGTGCTTCGTCTTGTCACCCGCGTCCTTGAGCTCGCGGATCTTGTTCGTGATCCAGAACTCGAGGCCGGCGTTGTAGTCGGGCGAGAGGACCGGGATCTTGTCGCGCTGCGTCTTGTACGTGAAGACGAGGCCCATGTAGCCCTGCGCGACCTCGGCCTTGTCCTCGGTGTCCGAGCCCTCGATGCGCTGCAGCTTCTGGAGGCCTGCCTCCTCCGCCTTCTTGCGCTCCTCTTCCGTCTTCGGCTCGATGATCGTGTAGTCGAACTTGCCGCCGCCCTTCTCCTTGTACTGCTGGAGGAGGTCGCGGAGGTCGCGAACGAAGGCGTCGAGCTTCGGCAGGCCGCGCGTGACGTACGCATCAACCTGGATCTTCTCGCCGTCCTTGATCGAGCGGATGAGACGACCGCTGCCTTCCGACAGCGTGTACTTCTCCGCCGCCGTCATGTCCTTGCGCCAGTACATGAAGTAGCTGAGCACGTTCACGGCGACGACGATCGCAGCGAGGATGAAAAGCAGGGCGCCGCTCTCGGTCGCCGCCTTCTTCTTGCGTTCCATGGCCATGTTTCGGTTTGCCCTATGAAGCCGAGATGAGTCTCAGAGAGTCCCCAGTGAAGCCCGTGCGCCAGCGTCAGCCGCGGCTCAGGCCCACTTCCTGCGCTCGAGCGCGTGGAACGCGACGACCAGACAGAGGACGGCGATCGACACGAAGTAGATGATCGCGCGGGAATCGAGCAGACCGCGCGCGAACGGGTCGAAGCGCGACTGCAGGCTGATGAACGCAATCGCGTCGCCCGGCCAGCCCTGGAGCGACTCCAAGGCGCTGAGCTGACCGATGCCGAAGAGCGCACCGAGCGTGATCATCGTCGCGAAGAGCGAGAGGATCTGGCTGTCGGTGAAGCTCGAGTACATGAGCCCGACCGCCGTGCCCGCGGCCGACAGAAAGAAGAGGCCGCTCATGCCGACCCAGAACGCGCCCCAGTCGAGCTCGCCGAGGTGCCAGGGCCACTTGAACATCGCGAGCGGGTAGAGCACCACGAGCGCGAGCTGCATCGTCACGATCGTGAGCGCGGCGAAGTACTTGCCGAGAATGACCTCGCTGTCCTTCACCGGCATCGTGATGAGGAGCTCGATCGTTCCGACGCGCTTCTCGTCGGCGAGCGCGCGCATCGTGAACAGCGGGATCACGAGACCGCACAGCGCCCACGGCAGCGAGTCGAACATGCGCTGCATCGTCACGCGGTCGACCTGCCAGAAGCCGCCCTTGTACATGAAGAAGTAGAGGCCGAGCGCGGCCATGCTCGTCCCGATGACGATGTAGGTGATGACGGAGTTGAAGTACGCCGCGAGCTCGCGCCGGGCGATCGTCATCGTCATCGAGAAGGAGCTCGGGCGGTCGATCGCGACCTTCTCCTTCGGTCCCGCGTCGAGCATCGCGAGCGGCTTGGTGGCCGCGTCGTCGCTGCTATCGCCGTCGGACTCGCTCTCGTCGCGCTCCTCGGCCTCCTCGGCGGCGTGGGACGTATCCTTCGTGTCCTTATCGATGGTGCTCTCGCTGCTCATCGCTCGTTCCTCTTGCCGTCGTCGTCGTCGGAATCCGAGTCCTCGTCGTCATCCGACTCGTCCTCTTCTTCCTCGTCGTCGTCGTCCTCGTCATCCTCGTCGTGTGCGCGACGAGCGCCGTCCTGCGCCGGTCCGAGCTGGCGGTTGCGCCGCTCGTCACCGATCGTGAGCTGCCGGAAGACGTCCTCGAGGGTCTGCGTGTCGCGATGCAGCTCGAGGAGAACCCAGCCCTTGTCCGCGATCAGACGGAAGATCTCCGGACGGAGATCCTTCGCGTCCTCGCCGGCGAGCTCGTAGGAGTGCGCGCGCTCGTCCGTGGGGAGCTCGTTCACCTTCTTCACGCCCGGAAGCGAGCTCAGCGCACGCTCGACCTCGGTCTGTCGCGGCGGCGTGCCCTTTCCGCGGTACGGCGTATCGCCGGCGGACTCCTGGATCGACACGACGTAGCGGACGCGACCGCTCTTCGCGCGGATCTCGTCGAGCGGACCGTCGGCGACGATGCGACCGCGGGAGACGATGATCGCGCGTGCACACGCGGCCTCGACCTCCTTGAGGTTGTGCGTCGAGAGGAGGACGGTGCGGTCCTTGCCGATCTGCTTCAGGTAGTTGAGGAACTCGGTGCGCTCGTTCGGATCGAGATCGCTGGTCGGCTCGTCGAGGATGAGGATCGGCGGGTCGTGGATGAGCGCCTGCGCGAGGCCGACGCGCTGCCGATAGCCGTGCGAGAGCTGCCGGATCTCCTTCGAGAGCGACTGAGCGAGGCCGCAGATCTCGACGACGCTACGCGCGCGCTGCTTGAACTTGCTCGCGTCGATGTTCCGGATCCGCGCCGCGAACTCGAGGTACTCGTAGACGGTCATCTCGAGGTACAGCGGCGCACGCTGCGGCAGGTAGCCGATGTTCGCTCGAACCGCGAGAGTGTCGTCGAAGACGTCGTGGCCGCGGACCTTCGCCATCCCGCTGGTGGGCGAGATGAAGCAGGTCAAGATCCGCATCGTGGTCGACTTCCCGGCGCCGTTCGGCCCGAGGAACCCCACGATCTCACCTTTGTTGACCTCGAAGCTGACGTCGTCGAGCGCCCTGAACGAGCCGTATCGCTTCGTCAGGCCGTTCGCATAGATCATCACGTCGGTGGACATCCATCCTCCGTCGCCCGCCCCCCGCCGCTGCTGGAGAGAGTATCGGACGCGCACATTCGAACGAGAGAGCGGGTAGCTGAGTCACATTCCTTGGTCGCTTCGCTTCCCTTGGAATGGTGGGTACGTCTTCTGACCCGCCCGCCGCGCGGAACGAGCTTCCTACCGGATTTCTTCCCCAGACCCAACAGTCCGTCGGTTTGACGCCCCACGACGGAGAGCCAAACGCGGCGAGATTTCATGAGAAGACCTTAAAGTCCCTCGGCCGCGCATCCTAATCGCGGGCCATGTCCTGTCAACGGATCGGCCAATGAATGCGGGCCGAAGGACCACCTCTGCGGTACGTTCGCGCGCGCTCGCGTACGTTCGGATCCCGTTCGCGACCATTCGCCGGCGAGGCTCGAGGTCGTGCGGGCGCCGGGCCCGGGCTGCGGGCCGTTCACGCGCGAGCCGACCTCGCAGGGGTCGTACGTCCGGCGGCGCGCGCGCTCGACCGTGTGGGCCTCAGCGGCGATCGCTCGCGACCTCGCCGTCGCGCTCGAGCGGCCGGACGAGCACGAGCGCCGCCTGGCTCATCGATGATCCAGCCCGAGCTCTCCGCAGCGGTCCGGCGCTCAGAGCGCGGCCGGGACCTTGATCTTCGGCGCGCTGATGCCGAGCGGCTTCGGGGGCACGCTCTTGTCGGCATCGGCGATCTGAACGTCGGCCTTGCTGTTCTGGACGACGAACTTGAGCCCCGAGTCGCCGGGATCGACCTTGCCGCCGACGATGATGATGCCGACCTCGCTCCCGTCGACCACGCCGGCGGCGCGATCGTTGCGCTCGAAGTTGGTCCGCTCGATCTTGAAGTCGGTCGAGCCGCCGAGGATCCCGATGCCGTCGCCGATCATCTCGGTGGCGGCGAGGTTGGTGGGGACGGGTGACGCGACGGTCTCCTTCACGGACCCGCCGACGATGATGATCCCCTTCAGCTCGATCCCGCCCATGCCGATGATGCGGTTCTTCGTGAGCTGCGTGTCCTGGATCGCGAGCGCCGGGGCTTCGAGGGTTCCCTGGAGACCTTGCGCCCAGACGCCTCGCTCGCGGTTCTCCGCGATCGTCGAGGCCTTGATGAGACCTCGCGTGCTCTTGCCGTCGAAGAGCACCCCCGTGCCCTCGTTCTTCTCGACCGTGACGCCGTCGAGCGTCAGCTTCGCCCCGCCCGCAGCGACGACGCCCACGCCGGAGGAGAGCGACGTGCCTCCGTTCTCTCCCACGCGCCCGCCCGTCATCGTCACCTCGACGCCTTCACCCTGCGCGTAGAGGCCGTACGTGCTCTTCTCGATCGCGACGTTCTCGAGCGTCGCGGTCGATCCGCCCTCGGTGGTGGGAAGGACGGCGACCGCCGCCTTCTTGGCGCCGGTGACCTTCACGTCGAAGAGCCTCACGGAGCGTGCGACGATCGCGATGCCGGTGCCCGGCGCGTCGAGCAGATCGAAGTTGCCGAGCTGCGCCTTGTCTCCGGTGACGCTGATCGCGCCGAGCGCGCCGACAGCGCCGGTCGTGACCGTGAGGGCGGCGCGGCTCCCCTTCGCGCCCACCAGCGTGACGTCGTGGCCGACGACCACGGGTACGGTCGACGTCACGCTGCCCGTGAGGACGACGCATCCGCCTGCCCCGACGTTCAAGAGACCGGAGACGAGGGACTTCTCGTCCGTCGCCGAGACGACCTTGGCGCACGCGACACCATCGGGCGGCGAGCTCGTGACCGTGTCGTCGTCCGAGCCGCATCCGGTCGCGAAGCCCGATGCGAGGATCCCGGACAGAAGGAGGACGGCGGGGACGAGGGGCGTTCGTACCATGCGGGCAGAGACTTTCTACGCGTCGACTGTGGCGTTGCTTCCCTGACCAAAACGCTTTGCCACGGATTCCGCCGCGTTCTTCTGGCCGAGGCCGAGCAGCCTCGCACAGGCCTCTTCCTTGTGCCATCTGGCCTGTTCGAACGCCTCACGGCTCCTCGTCTCGTGGAGCCTGGCGAGGAAGGCGTCCATCGCGGTCGCGTGGGCCAGGGCCACGAACATCGCGTTCTGCGATCGCTCGGCCGCTTCGACGGCGGCACGCGCACGCTCGACGGCTGCATCGACGTTCACGCGGGCGAGCTCGACTTCCGCCAGCGCACGCGCGCTGTCGGCGAGCACGTCCAGGTACCCGCCCTCTTCGGCGAGCCGGCAGGCGCGATCGAGCTCGGAGGCAGCGACCTCGTGCTCGCCGAGCGCGAGCTTGACCTGTCCGAGGTTCGAATGACCGATCGCCTCGCGTGCGAGCCATCGCGCCTTCTTGGCCGCCGCGAGCGCGCGCTCGTAGTAGAGCGCCGCCGCCGGGAAGTCTCCGCGAGTGTACGCGACGCCGCCGAGGTTCACGAAGCCATCGGGCATCCCTTGGATGTCGCCTCCGAGCTCGCGCAGCTCGAGCGCCGCCTTGTAGGCCTCCTCGGCCTTCCCGAGGTCGCCCCCGTGGAAGTGGATCGCGCCCTCGGCGTCCTTGAGGCGCGCCATCGCCACATGCCAGCTCGCGTCACGCACGTGGAGCTCACGCCCGACGCGGATGCCCTCCTCGACGTCGACCTTCGCGCCATCACGATCGCCGCGCGACGAGCGCTGGAATGCGCGCGCGGCGTGGACGCGCATGTGGAGCAGGCTGGGAGGCTGCACCTTGCATGTCTCGGCGGCGCGGCCGAGGAGATCGATCGACTCGTCGATGCGGCCATACTCCTTCAGCACGAGCCCGCGCTCGAGGAGGAGCCATCCATGAACGGCGTCCTCGCCACCAACCCCGGCCGCGCGGAGATCCTCCTCGGCGGCGTCGAGCGAACGGAGCGCGTCTTCGAAGCGACCCGTGCGCGCCTCGGCGGCAGCGCGCTCGCGCAGCACGCCGGCGCGTGAGATCCGCTCGTCGGAGCTCGTCTCGTCCTTCCACAGCTCGGAGACGCGCTCGAAGAAGCCGATCGCTTCCGGATACGCGCAGACGCCGACGGCTTGGCGGGCGGCGTTGAGGAAGAGGCGGCGCGCGCGCGGGCGATCGCCGGCGGCCTCGAGATGCTGCGCGAGGTTCGCCTGCCCGCCCTCCCAGAGCTCGCCGCTTCCCGAGAGCCAGTCGGCGACCTTGCGATGAAGCACCACCGACTGCGCGCGCGGGACGAGCTCGTAGGCGGCATCGCAGAGCGCCTGCGTCGCGAAGGACAGCTCGCGCTCCCCCGACACGCTCGACGTCGGCTGCGCCTTTATGAGCTCGCGCGAGCGGAGCGTGTCGAGGCTCGTCATGAGCTCGTCTCTCGGCACGTCGGGGAGGAGCTCACCGAGGACACCGACCCAGAACACGCGCCCGACGACGGAGGCGACCTTGAGGATCTCCTTGTGCGCAGGGAGGAGGCCATCGAGACGCGCCTGGAGGACGCCGCGGACCGTGTCGGGGAGATCGAGCTTCGCCGATCGGTTCTTGTCCCATTTGATCGGGACGTGCTGGTCGTCGACCCAGAGCGCACCGCGATCGACCAGCAGGCGCACGAGCTCCTTGCACAGCTCCGGGTTGCCCTCCGCGCGGCGGATGATCTCGCGCTTCACGTCGCGCGGGAAGCTCGGCACCTGACGGAACAGGTCGTCGAGGAACCGCTCCATCACGTCTTCGCCGAAGGGCTGGAGGTCGATCCTGGTCCGCACGTCCGCGCCGGAGAGCCAGGCAGGTACGTGCTCGCTCGACTCCGGTCGCGACGAGACCAACAGGAACACGCGCTCGCGGCGGAGCGATCGAATGAGGTACTGGAGGAGCTCGAGCGAGCTCTGGTCGCTCCACTGCACCTGCTCGGCGAGCATCACGACGGGCCTACTCCTGGCCAGCCTGCGGACCCAATCGGCGAACGCGCTGATGGTCCGCGTCGCGTCGGTGGAGAGCTCGGTCTCGAGGAGCGGAAGGGCCGGCGTGGGAGCGACGAGATCGGCGAGCAAGCGGCCCGCGTCGCGGCCGTCTTCGATCTCGTTCGCGTCCCACGCATTCGCGACGGCGTCGACGACGCGCGCACGCACGGCCTCGGGAGACTCGTCGACGCGCACGTTGAAGCGCGCACGGAGCATCTTGCCGACGAAGCCGAGCGGAGCGACGCCGAGCACACGCGTCGCATGAAGGATGTGGGGAGAAGACTCGCGCGCGCCGAGGGCGATCCGAAGCTGCTTCAGGAGGTGCCCCTTGCCGAGGCCCATCTCGCCGACGATCTCGGCGACGCGCAGCGCCCCCGAGACCTCCACTGCCTCGTAGAGGCGGAGCAGCAGCGCGAGCTCCGCCTGCCTCGCGAAGAACGGCGTGCCGGAAGCGCTCCTGAGGCGCACGGAGCTCGCGGGCTCGTCGTCACGCTCACCCGCGACGCGGAAGACGGGCAGCGGATCGCCGTCGCTCTTGAGCTGGATCGGCTGCGTACTCACGAGCTCGAAGTGATCGTGGACGAGGCGCTCGGTGGGGCCGCCCACGAGGACCTCGCCGGGCTGCGCCCCCGACTCGATGCGGCTCGCGAGGTTGACCGTCGCGCCCATGATGTCGGGCACCGCTCGCGTTCCCGCACCGACCGAGCCGACCATCACGAGCCCGGTGTTCACGCCGACGCGAAGCGCGACGTCGTGATGACCACGCGCGCGTGCGACCTCGCGGATGCGTCCGGTCATCGCGATGGCGGCACGCACCGCGCGCACCGCGTCGTCTTCGTGCGCGACGGGCACGCCGAAGACGGCCATGACCTTGTCGCCGATGTACTTGAGGACCGTCCCGCCCTCGCGCTCGACCTCGCGCGCGAGCGGCTCGAAGAAGGCCTTCGCGAGCTCGTGGACGCTGTCGGGCTCGAGGTCGCTCGACAGCGCGCTGAACCCGACGATGTCTGCGAAGAGCACCGTCGCGAGCTTGCGCTCCTCCGCCCACCGGCCGCTCCCGACGGCCGATCGAGGAGGCTGCGAGCCCAGGCCCGAAGTCGACGGCGACCCGCTCGGGAGCAACACACCCGAATCTCCGGCGCCTGTCGACGTCGGCGACCGTGAAGCCGGGAGCGCGGCCCGCAGCGCGCTCTGCATCGCGCGCGCGTTCGGCCAGCGGTCTTCTTTCTTGAACGCGAGCGCGCGGTCGACGACGTCTACGAGAGCCTTCGGCGCGTCCGGCGCCACCTGCGCCAGCGACTTCGCCTGCGCCGTGGCGGCCGCGATCACCACCTCCATGTGCGTCTTCGCGTCGTGGACGATGCGCCCGGACACGAGCATGAACAGGGTCGCGCCGACCGCCCAGATGTCGCTCGCTGCGTCGACGTCGTCCGTACGCCCGAGCGCTTGCTCCGGCGGCATGAACGCAGGTGTACCGATGGTGACTCCCGTGCGCGTCCGCAGATGGGGCGAGGACACCTCGTCGGGAGGGAGGTCATCGACACCGCTCGTCGTGCGGAGGCGCGCGATGCCGAAGTCGAGCACCTTCACGAGGCTCGGCGCGGCGGCCGAAGCTCTGGTCAGGAAGACGTTCTCCGGCTTCACATCGCGATGGACGATGCCCGACGCATGCGCGGCCACGAGCACGTCGAGCAGGCCATCCCCGAGGAGCGCCACGTCCTCGAACGGCAGCCGGCCCCCGAGCCGGCGGAGCCGCGCGTCTGCGGTCTCGCCTTCGAGCAGCTCCATGACGAGAAACGCAGCGCCGTCCTCGGTCTCGTCGTCGTCGAGCACCCGCACGACGCCGGAATGGTTCACCGCATTCGCGACGTACCCCTCCCGCGCGAACCGCGCCCGGATGTCGCCGAGCATGGAGAGCTGCGGGTGCAGGATCTTCAGCGCGACACGGCTTCCGTTGCGGTGCGTGGCGGCATAGACCGCGCCCATTCCGCCGACGCCGAGGAGCTTGTCGACGCGCCACTTGCCCCGGATGCGGGTGCCCACGCGCGCCTGCGCAACGTCGCTGAGGCTCGGGTGAATGGGAGGCACGGCCAGCTCGCTCGGTTCTCTCGATCGCCACGTCGTGGAGACGCCGCACGAGGATACCACGAGCACCTCGCCCCTTCCGACGCCACCCGCTCGTTCCCGAACCTCGCGTGGACTCCCATGTCATCGAGCAGCGACGCGAGCGCGATCGTTGCTCGACGATCGCGGCGCTCCCTCGATGCTGGTCAGGCCTGGCCGGGCGTCGTGCTCTTCGCGCTGAGCTGCACCGCAGGCACCGCCGCCCCGCTCGCCTCCGACGTCACCTCGTCGGGGAACGCCTTGAGCTCCTCGCTCACGCGTCGCACGTACTGCTGCTTGACGTGGAACGGCAAGAACGCGCTCTTGAACCCGGACAGGATGATCTGCTTCAGGTCCGACATCGAGAAGCCCATCACCTTGTGACAGAGCCACAGCTCCTTCGAGACGGTGGTGTCGGTGACGAGGCGGTTGTCGGTGTTCACGGTCACCCGGAGACCGAGGTTCTTGTAAAGCTTGATCGGGTGGCTCGCGAGATCGCGGATGGCGCCGGTCTGCACGTTCGACGACGGGCAGCACTCGAGGCTGATGCGGTGATCGTTGACGTAGTGGAGCAGGTCGCCGTCCTCGCGAAGGCGGCAGCCATGACCGATGCGATGCGCGCCGCAGACGTGGATCGCCTGGTGGATCGACTCGGGGCCGTATGCCTCGCCAGCGTGGATGGTGACGTTGATGTTGTTGTCGCGAACGAGCTGGAACGCCGCGCGATGATGCTTGGCCGGGTGATCGTACTCGGCGCCCGCGAGGTCGTAGCCGACGACGCCGCGATTCTTGTACGCGACCGCGAGCTCCGCCATCTCGAGCGAGCTCTCGGGTGACACGTTGCGGATCCCGCAGATGATGACGTTCGACTCGATGCCGTACTCGTCCTGCGCCGCGCGGAGTCCCTCGAGCACCGCCTCGACGACGTTGGTGAGCTTCAAGCCTCGACGCGTGTGCAGCATCGGCGAGTAGCGCACCTCCATGTAGCGGACGTTCTCGCGCGCCGCGTCCTCGGCCAGCTCGTAGGCTGCGCGGGTGAGTGACTCGGCGGTCTGGAGCACGCGGAGCGTCACGTCGAACGCCTTCAGATACTCGACCAGCGAGCCGCAGTTCATCCCGAGGTTCATGGCCTTGCGAAGGCCGTCCTCGTCGTTCGCCGGCAGCTCGATCCTGCCTTTTTCCGCGAGATCCAGGATGGTCGCGATGCGGAGCGAGCCGTCGAGGTGGACGTGGAGGTCCGTCTTCGGGAGCTTCTGGATGATCTCGAGGGGAAGCGTGGGCGACATGTCCGTGCATATCACGGCCCAGTCCCCCCAAGGAATGCTGCACACATGTTGCGGCCCGATCCGTGTCATCCTTCGGCTCGGTGCGGCCTTGCTCGCGGGGCGGCTGCTCGCTCTCGACCACGCCTCATGTACCGCCAGCACGCTCGTTTCAAGAAGCCGCCGACGCTGATCGAGTACCGGACTCGCTGGTTTCGTCCGTGGCTCATCATCGTCGGCCTCGGCCTGTTCGTGGGCGGGCTCGTGGCGGTCGGCGGGCACCATGCGACCCTGCTCTCCTGCTCGCGGGCCGGAGACGAGCGCGGCTCGTGCCACGTGCGGCGCTACGCGCTGGTCGGATCGCTGGACCTCGACATCTTCGCGGACCACATCGCCACGCTCGACGTGAAGATCCGCACCGGCTCGAAGGGTGGCAAGTACGCCAACGTGTACCTGGTCACGACCCCATCGAGCGGCTACGGGGTCATCGACGTCGAGAGCGGCACGTGGGGCAACATCAATCCCGAGCGAGCCCTCGACGCCCGAGCGCGCATCGACGCCTTCAAGGTCGGTAGGATCCAGGCGTTCGAGACATGGCTGACGCCCGGGTTCAACACCCTCGCGCTGACGATCATGGGGCTCGTCCTCCTCGGGCTCGGCGGCACGATCCTCCGCGACCAGATTCGTCAGATTCTCCCGATCCGCATCGTCGTGGATCACGCACGCGAGGTCGTCGTCCTCTCGCAGCACGAAGTGCCCTTCGACGAGATCGACGACGTCACCGTCGAGCTCGGTCGCGCGCACTACTGGTCGAGCGGCAAGAACGAGTACATCCCCGGCCACCGCGTCGTCGTGGTCCGGAAGTTCGGCGACGACATCCCTGCAACGAAGGACTTCCGCGCCGGCGACCACCAAGTGCACGACGGAGCCCGCAAGGCGCTCCTGCGCGCGCTCGGGCGAGACCCGAGCTGATGCCCCTGACGACGTAAGACGACGCGTCCGACACCCGCGCCTCGCACGCGTTCGACGTTCGAGTCGACATCGCATGTGTGCGTGTGCGCGTGTGCGCTCGCGGGAGCGCTGTGGCGTTCTCGCACGCCTCGTCCGCGCCTCGCGACGCGCGACGCCGATTGGGATCTCGGACCTCTCCCGAGCCTCGGACCCTCGTGCTAGGCCGGAGTGTGCACGGCGATCACGACCTCTTGAAGGCGCTCACGGTCGTGCTCGGCACGGCCGGCGCCGCGGCGCTTCTCTCGAAGCGCCTGCACCAGCCCGTCGTGCTGGGGTACATCGTCGCGGGTCTCGTCGTCGGCCCGAACGTCGGCGTCCCGCTCGTCGCCGATCCGGAGGTCGTGAGCACGCTGTCCGAGCTCGGCGTCGTGTTGCTCATGTTCTCGCTCGGGCTGGAATTCAGCCTTCGGAAGCTGATCCGCGTCGGCGCGGGGGTCGCCATCACGGCGATCATCCAGTGCAGCCTGCTCTTCTGGCTCGGCTTCACCGTCGGACGGGCCTTCGGCTGGACGACGCTGGAGAGCCTCTTCACGGGCGCGATCCTCGCGATCTCGAGCACCACGATCATCGCGAAGGCGTTCGACGAGCAGGGGATCAAGGGACGGATGCGCGAGCTCGTCGTCGGCGTGCTCATCGTCGAGGACCTCATCGCCATCCTCCTCATGGCGACCCTCACCGCGGTGGCCAACGGCGCGGGTCTGTCCGCCGGCGCGCTCGCGAGCACCGCGGCGCGCCTCGCCGGGTTCCTCGTCGCCCTCGTGGTGCTCGGGCTCCTCGTCATTCCGCGCGCGACCCGGCGCATCACCGCCATGAAGCGCCCCGAGGTCACGCTCGTGGCCAGCGTGGCAGTCTGCTTCGGGATCGCGCTGCTCGCCCGCGAGCTCGGCTACTCGGTCGCGCTCGGCGCCTTCCTCGCCGGCTCGCTGATCGCGGAGTCGGGAGAGGAGCTGGTCATCGAGCACCTCGTGCGCCCGGTGCGCGATCTGTTCGGAGCCGTCTTCTTCGTTTCGGTCGGCATGATGATGGACCCGAGCCTGATGGCGCAGCACTGGGTGCCGATCCTCGTCCTGACTGTGATCGTCGTCGTCGGGAAGATCGTGGGCGTCGGCCTGGGCGCGTTCCTCACCGGCAACGGCGCGCGAACGTCGATCCAGGCAGGCATGAGCCTCGCCCAGATCGGCGAGTTCTCATTCATCATCGCTGCGCTCGGGCTGTCACTCGGGGCGACGCGCGAGTTCATCTACCCCGTCGCCGTCGCGGTCTCGGCGATCACGACCCTCCTCACCCCCTGGCTCATCCGCGCATCGGTACCGGTCGCGAGCTGGGTCGATCGGACGCTCCCAGGCCCGCTCCAGACACTGGTCTCGCTCTACGGGAGCTGGCTCGAGCACCTCCGGCCGAGCACCGAAGGTCCCGCGAGCACCCTCGCGATCCGGAGCCTCTTGAAGAGGCTCATCCTCGATGCCGTCGTGCTCGCGGTGATCGTCGTCGCCGGCGCGCTCGGCGCTCGCCACGCGCGCGCGTTCCTGGTCGCGCGGGATCTGATGCCGCCCGAGATCGCGGGGGCGATCACCATCGCGCTCGTCGCCCTCATCGCAGCGCCTTTCTGCATCGGCATCGTTCGCGTCGGTCGCAAGCTCGGCACGACGCTGGCGGATCTCGCGCTCCCTCCGCCCCTGGAGAGCTCCCAGCTCGATCTCGCCGCTGCTGCTCGCCGCGCCCTCGTCGTGACATTGCAGCTCGCGATGATCCTGCTCGTCGGAGCTCCGTTCGTCGCGATCACCCAGCCCTTCCTTCCGGGTCTCCACGGCGCCGAGCTGTTCTTCGGCATCCTCGTCATCGTCGCGCTCGCTTCGTGGCGCAGCGCGCGAAACCTGGAAGGACACGTGCGCGCGGGCGCGCAGGTCATCGCCGAGCTGCTCTCTCGGCAGAGCCGCGAGCCCGCGATGACGGCGCCGGTTCCCGGTGGGCTCACCGTCGCCTTGCAGGGTTTAGGCGAGCCGATCGCGATCGGCGTGTCGGAGGGCAGCCCAGCGGCAGAGCGGACGCTTTCCGAGCTGAACCTCCGCGGGCTCACCGGCGCCACCGTGCTCGCGATCACGCGCGGTGACTCGGCGCTCCTCGTCCCCACGGCCGACGAGCGGCTTCACGCGGGCGACGTCCTCGCCGTGGCGGGCACACGCGAGGCGGTCGCGTCCGCACGGGCCCTGGTGACGGGGACCGAGCCCGCCGACGGGCCGAGCGGTGAGGACGAACCTCGAGACTCGACCGACTGAGAACGCGAGCTGCTCATGCTCGGCCGTCGTCCGCTCCCATCAAAGTGAAGAAAGTGAGCCGGCCCTTCGAGCGCACGAGCTCCGCCTGGGCTCTACCGTCCGCGCGCCGATGATGTTCGTCGCGCTTTGTCTCCCCGATTGACAAGTCGCCGAACTGAATGCACCCTCGCGCCGTGCGTATCGGACTCCATCATTGCCATCATCAGCACCACAACGGTGCCGGCTGATGGTGTGAGTCCGTTCTACGCGAATTGAACCCACCGACGCCGGCGAGAGCCGGCGTCGCGCGTTTGTGCGCTCGTCGTCGGCCGACCTCGCGTCCCTGACGAAACGAGCGCCCATGATTCCCTCGTCTGATCGCAACGAGCTCCGCCTCGCCCTCCCCAAGGGGCGCATGCAGGATGCCGTGTTCAAGCTCCTCGCCGATGCCGGTCTCCCGGTACGGGTCGGGCCACGCGCCTACCGTCCGACGTTCGCTCTCTCGAACGTCGAGGCGAAGCTCCTCAAGCCGCAGAGCATCGTCGAGATGCTCCACACGGGCTCACGCGACGTGGGCTTTGCCGGGGCCGACTGGGTCGCCGAGCTCGGCGCCAACCTCGTCGAGCTGCTCGACACCGGATGCGATCCCGTCCGCATCGTCGCAGCGGCGCCCGCAGCCATCGCGGGGGAGCTCGAGCGCCAGAAGCCCCTCGTCGTGGCGTCGGAGTATCAGCGGCTCACGGAACAGTGGATCCGGCAGCGCGGGTTCGACGCTCGCTTCGTTCGGTCCTACGGTGCAACCGAGGTCCTTCCCCCGGAAGACGCGGACTGCATCGTCGACAACGCGTCGACCGGCGCCACGCTCCTCGTCAACGGGCTCGTGGTCGTCGACGAGCTGATGACCTCGACGACGCGTCTCTATGCGAGCCCCGCGGCGCTCGAACGCCCCGAGCTCCGCGCACGGATCGAGGATCTCACGCTGCTCGTCCGCTCGGTCATCGAAGCGCGATCGCGCGTGATGATCGATCTCAACGTCGCCGCCTCGTCCCTCGACGCGGTCGTGGAGGTCCTGCCGTGCATGCGCGAGGCGACGATCGCTCCACTCCACGGCAACGGAGGCTTCGCGATCCGAGCCGCCGTGCCCAAGGCCGAGCTCCCGCGAATCGTCCCTGCCGTGAAGGCGCGCGGCGGCACGGACATCGTCGTCTTTTCCCCAGCGCAGATCGTGCCGTGAGTGACGCCATGAATGCACCGCTGACGCCCTACGCCGTCCCACGACCGTCGGTTCCGATCGACCTCTGGCTCGACGCGAACGAAGGTGAAGCTCCGCCTCTCGAGTTGCTCGACGCACTGCGCGCCGCGGGCGGCGACGCGCTCCGCCGGTACCCGGACGCTCGCCCCCTCGAGGCGAAGCTCGCTGCTCGCCTCGGCCTCGCCGCTGAACAGGTCCTCGTGACGCCAGGCGCCGACGAGGCGCTCGATCGAGCGTGCCGAGCTCACCTCGGCCCCGGCAAGCGGATTCTCCTGGCCGAGCCGACCTTCGAGATGCTCTCCCGTTACGCACGCCTCGCGGACGCCGAGGTCGACTCCTTCGAGTGGGTGTCGGGGCCCTTCCCCGTCGAAGCGGCGCTCGCGCGCACCACGCCTGCGACCGCGCTCGTCGTCGTCGTGACGCCGAACAATCCGACGGGCGCCGTCGCGACTGCGAGCGATCTCGAACGCCTCTCCGCGGCGGCTCCCGACGCGATCGTGATCGTGGATCTCGCATACGTCGAGTTCGCCGACGAGGACCTCACGGCACGCGCGCTGGCGATGCCGAACGTGCTGGTCACGCGCACGCTCTCGAAGGCATGGGGCCTCGCGGGCCTTCGGGTCGGATACGTGGCGGGGCCGCGCCCAATCATCGACGTGCTGCGCGCGACCGGGTCTCCGTTCGGGGTCTCCAGCCCTTCGCTCCTCCTCGCGGAGGCCTGGGTCGAGCGCGGCGAAGAACGTGTTCGTTCGTTCGTCGATCGAATCCGGTGCGAACGCGCCGAGCTCACCCGCATCCTCGCGACTCGGGGCGCAACTCCGCTCCCCTCGCAGGCGAACTTCGTCCTCGCACGATTCGCGGACGCTGAAGCCGTCCACGATGCGCTCGCCGCCTCCGGGATCTCCGTCCGGATCTTCCCGCGACGCGCCAGCCTCGAAGGCTGCTTGCGCATCACGTGTCCAGGCAATGCAGCCGATTTCGCCCGCCTCACGCGGGCCCTCGAAGCAGCCCTCTCCGCTTCGACCGGAAAGGAGACTCGACGATGAAGGTCCATGTCGTTCGTACCGGAGTCGCAAACCTCGCCTCGGTCTTCGCGGCGATCGAGCGGGCCGGAGGCGCGCCCACGTTCGCCGAAGACGCAGCGACGGTGACCGCTGCGGAGGCGCTCGTCCTCCCCGGTGTCGGTGCTTTCGGCGCCGCGATGGATTCACTCCACGAGCTCGGGCTGGTCGACGCGCTTCGCGCGCGGCTCCAGGCCGGACGTCGCACGCTCGCGATCTGCCTCGGGATGCAGCTTCTCTTCGAGGAGAGCGACGAAGCGCCGGGCGTGAAGGGGCTCGGCGTCGTTCCTGGACGGGTCGTGAAGCTCTCCGGCGACGTTCGGGTTCCGCAGCTCGGATGGAACTGGGTCCTGCCCGACTCCCCCAGCGGAGTGCTCACGCCCGGCCTCGCCTACTTCGCGAACTCGTACCGCGCGGAGGCCGCGCCCCGAGACTGGTCCGTCGCACGCACGCCGTACGGGGAGAGCTTTCCGTCGGCGATCGCTCGCGACGAGGTGCTCGCTTGCCAGTTCCACCCCGAGCTCTCGGGCGAGTATGGCCAGGGGCTCGTACGCCGGTGGCTCGCTGGCGGCGCGCGTGACGATGCGCGACGTCGGCGCGTGATCCCGTGCCTCGACGTGCGCGACGGCCGGGTGGTGAAGGGCGTCAAGTTCATGAACCTGCGCGACGCGGGATCCCCGGGCGAGCTCGCCGGAGCCTACGAAGCGCAGGGGGCGGACGAGATCGTCGTGCTCGACGTCTCCGCGTCGACGGAGGCCCGACGAACACGGCTCGCGACCGTCCGTGAAGTACGGGCACGCCTCGCGATCCCGCTCACCGTCGGAGGCGGGGTTCGCTCTCTCGACGATGCCGCCGCGCTCCTCGAGGCCGGCGCCGACAAGGTCTCGATGAACACCGCGGCGGTGCAGAGGCCCGACCTCGTGAGCGAGATCGCGTCGCGGTTCGGCACTCAATGCGCCGTCCTCGCGATCGACGCAACGGAGCGAGCCGACGGAGGTTGGGAGGTGCTCACCCTCTCCGGACGCGAGCGCACCGGCCTCGACGCGATCGCCTGGGCCCGAGAGGCCGAGTCGCGCGGCGCCGGCGAGCTCCTGGTCACGAGCCTCGATCGCGACGGAACGCACTCCGGCTACGATCTGCCGCTCCTCCGAGCGATGTCGGACGCCGTTCGGATCCCGGTCATCGCCTCCGGCGGCGCCGGCACGCCGGAACATCTCGTCGACGCTCTGCGCGCCGGCGCCGACGCCGTGCTCGCCGCGTCCATCTTCCACGACGGGCAGCAAACGGTCGGGACCGTCAAGCGCGTGCTCTCGAGCCACGGGATCGAGGTGCGACCTTGATCGTTCATCCCATCGACATTCGAAATGGCACCATGACGGAGAGACCATCATGATCATTCGTAGCGCCTCCGATCTTCCGAGAGCCCGCCGGCAGGCCATCGACGCCGATACCTACGCCGCGGCGAGCGCGATCGTCGACGACGTGCGCGAACGGGGCTGGCCTGCGCTCGTCGCTCACGCCGAGCGCCTGGGCGACGTGCTCCCTGGCGCCCCGCTCGTCTTCGATCGCGCCGCGCTACTCGCTGCGCGAGACGCCCTTCCGCGAGAGACGCGCGCCCTCCTCGAACGCACGGCCGATAGGATTCGCCGATTCTCCGAGCGCCAGCGAGCCGCCCTCACCGACATGACGACGACGATCGACGGCGGCTCTGCCGGACACGTCGTCGCCCCGATCGAACGTGCCGGTTGCTATGTCCCCGGCGGACGATTCCCGCTGCCGTCGACCGCTCTCATGACCGCGGTGACGGCGCGCGTCGCCGGAGTCTCCGAGGTGTGGGTCGCGTCGCCGAAGCCGGCGCCCATCACGCTCGCGGCCGCAGCCGTCGCAGGCGCCGACGCCTTGCTCGGCGCTGGTGGCGCACAAGCAATCGCCGCGCTCGCCTACGGTGCCGGGTCCGTTCCCTCGTGCGACGCAGTCGTGGGCCCCGGCAATCGCTGGGTCACGGCCGGCAAGAAGCTCGTCGCCGGCGACGTGCTCATCGATGCGCTCGCCGGACCTTCCGAGCTCGTCGTGCTCGCAGACGATGCCGCCGATCCGTCGACGGTCGCCGCCGATCTCCTCGGCCAAGCCGAGCACGATCCCGACGCCGTCCCCGTCGTCGTCTGCCTCGGCCGCGACTTCGTCGCGCGGGTGGAAGCAGAGCTGACACGCCAGCTCGCCGACCTCCCGACGGCGGCGACCGCGCGCGCCGCGCTCGAGAATGGCTTCGCCGTCGTCGCCTCCGACCTGGACGAGGCGATCGAGGTCTGCGACGAGCTCTCCCCCGAGCACCTCGAGCTCTGCGTCGAAGACGCGTCCGCGATTGCGCCGCGCCTTCGAAACTATGGAGCGCTCTTCGTCGGAGCAATCGCCGCCGAGGTGCTGGGCGACTACGGCGCCGGCCCCAATCACGTCCTCCCGACCGCACGAACCGCGCGCTGGACCGGCGGCCTTTCGGTCATGACGTTCCTTCGCGTCCGCACGTGGATGAAAGTCGACGACCTCGAGGCGGCAGCGCCGGTCATCCGCGACGCTGCCACCCTCGCACGCCTCGAGGGACTCGAGGCGCATGCCCGCGCCGCCGAGCGACGACTCCGTCCCTGAACCCACCCGATGACGCTCACCGCGAGTGCAGACGGCGTCGATGCGGTCGGCGGCGCGATCGTGCGTATCAGCACAACTCAGTAGCGCTGATTGTGAAAAGTAAGAAGCGAGTGGTCAGAGCGGTTGCTTTGGACCGAGCTCGACGCCCGTTAGCCCGCTCGGGCGGGCAACGATCTCGGTCCATGCAAGCGAGCACCGCTAGGCAGCCGTTCGGGCTACTTGCACTCTGCCATCTTCACGCACTTTCCGGCGCCGCCCTTGGTGCACTCGCTCTGCCCGCGAAGCTTCTTCGTACCGGCGCTGTCGCAACAGCACTGCTGCACCGCCGGCCCGGCGTCGACCGCTGCAGGAACGGCAGCGCATCTGTCCTTCTTCACGCATTGCCCCTTCTTCGACTTCGTGCACTCGCTCTGGCCGACCTGTGCGAGCGGCTCACCGGGGACGTCGCAGCAGCACGTCTCGACCGCCGTCGTCCCCGCGTCGGCTGCAGCAGTAGGAGTGCCGTCGGCATCGGCGCTGGCGGCCTTCGGCGTTGCCGGAACGTCCTTGTTCCCGGCTTTCTCCGCCGGGGCGGCAGCCGTCGCGGGCTCGCCGGCCTTGTCCGGTTCGGCCGAGGTGGACGCCGCCGGCGCCACGGTCGCGACCGACGTCGCGCTCGGCGCCGCGTCTGCTGCCGCCAGGTCCTCCTTCTTGGCACAGCCGGCAAGCGAGAGCGCAAGCATGCACACTGCAATGACGGATCGATTCGACATGAGGCCTCCGGTGTGAGCTACGAGCTCGACGCGAGCATCTTCGCCGCGAGGAAGCGCTGGGGCCAATAAGGATGAGCTTTCGACCAATCGTTTGATCGTGAGGATCATCCGAATCAGGCTGCAGTCTGCACCTTCACCTGACCGACGAGGTACGCGGCGAGGTTCATGCGATCACGCGAGATCCGCTGAGCACGGGTGCTCCCGCATCCGGCCGGCCCCGACGCGTACCAAGCGATGGGATGACTCGGACACACGCGGAGCGAGGTTCGCAGCATCGTCATCGCCGAGCCCACGCACTCGTCGGGGTCGCGGAGCAACGCGGGAGTGCCGCCGGAAGAGCGGTGGATCTGGAACGCACAGAACGACTGGCCCTTGTCGCCGACGGCATCGGCGATGAACGTCGACTCGCGATAGGCAACGGCAACGAGCAGTGCTGCAGTCCGGCGTCGATCGGCGTCGTTTGCGAACAGCGGCTTGTTCGAATCCACGGCCCGCGCGATCGCTCCACCGAGCTCGTTGTGATCTCGTCCAGGCGCAAGCTGGGTCATCGCGGCGAGAACGAATGGCAGGACGGTCATGCGGGGTCTCCACACCGTTGACGATCGATCGCCGAGTGAGCGAACGAGGTGCGCGCCCCTTGCGAGTGCCGTGCCGACACAGGCGCAAAAAGGCGCGTCACCTCGTCACAGAGGCTCACGACTGCACCTCGTCGGGTACATCGCCGAAACGACGGGACCGATCCGGGTGCTGCACGCGATCGCGTCCGCAGGCGCGGCACACGATGCCCGTGATGACCGCGTTGTTCGATGCGACTAGCCCGCGAGAGATCGGGGCACTTCGCACCGCGGCTCTGGACTGCACTCGAACCGGCGCGTCGCGAGGGCTCCCCACGTGCGATCCTCGGTGCCTTCAGCGGCGCCGTCGGGCGGTCGGCGCGCCACCTGAGGCTCGCGATCGCTCCCAGCTGGGACGACGCGCACGGCGCGCAGGCGTGGCCGTCCGTGGCATTTCCCCTCCCGCGATCGAAGCGCCGTAGCAAAGCGTCCCGGCGCGACACGCAGACGCGCCGGGACGCGCTGAGGATCGCGCCCCGACGCGATCGCCCGTCGAGTGGAGTCGAGTCGGGTGGAGTCGGTCGCAGTCGAACGGTGTGGTGGGCGGCGCGCGAGCCGAGGCGCCGCCCTCACGTCGTCACTTCTTCGGCTCGTCGACCTTCCGCGTGACGCTGCCAGCGGGATACTTGTACCAACCCGGGTCTTCGTACGACGTGATCCCCGCGCGGACCTTGAGCACCGTGAACATGCCGCCCATCTCGATGGGGCCGAACGGCCCCTCGCCCGCCATCATCGGGAGCGTGTTCTTCGGGCGCCCCATCTCCATCATGTTGCCCATCCCGTTCTCGCCCATCGCCATGTAGCCGGGGAGGATCGCGCGGACCTTGTCCTCGAGCGCCTTCGGCTGCTTCACGCCGAGCATGTTCGGCACGTCGTGGCTCATCGCGTTCATCGTGTGGTGCGACTTGTGGCAGTGGAAGGCCCAGTCCCCCTCGACGTTTGCCACCAACTCCACCGTGCGCGTGGACCCGACCGGGACGTTCACCGTCGTCTCGGGCCGGCGCGCGGACTTCGGCACCGGGCCGCCGTCGGTGCTCACCTCCTCGAACGTGTAGCCGTGGACGTGAATGGGATGGCTGTCCATCGTGAGGTTGCCGAAGGAGAAGCGAACGCGCTCGCCCTTCTTCACCACCCACGGATCGGTACCCGGAAACACACGACTGTTGAACGTGAACAGGTTGAAGTCGTTCATGATGTTCGGGTTGGGCGTGGCCGTCCCCGGCTCGATGAACCACTCACCGAGCATGACGACGAAGTGGCGATCGACCTTCGGGACCTCGGGGACCTTCGGATGGATGACGAAGAAGCCCATCATGCCCATCGCCATCTGGACCATCTCGTCCGAGTGCGGGTGGTACATGAACACGCCGTTCTGCTTCAGCGTGAACTCGTAGACGTAGGTCTCGCCCGGCTCGATGTGCGGCTGGTTCAAGCCGGCGACACCGTCCATTCCGTTCGGCAAGAGGATGCCGTGCCAGTGAACGCTCGTGCGCTCCGGGAGCTTGTTCGTCACGTAGAAGCGAACGCGATCGCCTTCGACGGCCTCGATGGTCGGCCCGGGAGTCGAGCCGTTGTAGCCCCACGCATTGACGATCATTCCCTTCGCGAACTCGCGCTTCACCGGCTCGGCGGTGAGGCGGAACTCCTTCACGCCGTCCTTCATCGTGAACGGCAGCGTCGAGCCGTTCGGGGTGACGACGGGCGTGTAGGGCAGCTTCGCGGGTGCGTTCTGGGCGCGCGCGGCGCGCGGTAGCGCGAACAGAGCGAGTGCGCAGATGATGACGACGATGGCTCGGATCGACTTCATGACTTCCTCAATGCGAGTGTGAGTGAGCGGCGGGCGGCGGGGCCACCGTCGATGTCCCGGGGTTGGCTGCACTCGGCGAGGCCGCAGCAGCAGCGAGGCGTCCGCCGATGGCGCGTTCGAGGTCGCTGCGCGCGACCCAGTAGTCACGGAGCGCCTCGATGTACTCGCGGTACGCCTCGAACTCGCTCTGCTTCGCCTGGATGAGTTGGTAGACGCCGAGCAACATCGCGTCGTACTGCTCCTGCGAGTAGCGGACGACGTTCTCGCGCAGCGGGACGATGACCTTGCCGTAGTCCTCGACGACGCCGCGCGCGGTGAGCATGCGTGACCGCGACGAGCGAACGTCCGCCCGGACGTCGATCGCGAGAGCATGGAGCTCGTTCTCGGCCTGGCGCTCGTAGGCCTCGAGCTTCGAGACCTGCGCCTGCCGCTGATCGAACAGCGGGATCTCGAGAGCGACGCTCGGGCCGAACGCGATGCGCTTGTTGTGGCGGAGACGGCCCGCCTGGACGGCGACGGAGACCGTCCCGGTCCAGCGCGTGGTCTTCGCCATCGAGAGCGCGTAGGAGAGCGCTTGCAGGTTCCGGCGCGCGGCGCCGACGTCGAGGCGCTGCTCGACGGCGACCGACTCGAGGCGCTCGAGCGAGGCCTCGTCCTTCGGGAGCTCCGGGAGCTTCGGCCCCAGCTTCCATGCCGTGCGCGGGCCCCAGGTGCCCATCGCCTTGTTCAGCTTCTCGCGCAGGACGGCAGCCTCGCCCTCCGCACGCTTCCGATCGAGCGTCGTCTGTGCCGAGAGCCCGAGCTCGTTGTTCAGCGCGAGGTCACTCATGTTGCCCGCCTCGTGCTGCCGGGTCGCGAGCTCCGCCGAGGTCTTGGCCGCCTCCTCCACGAGTCGGCGCATCGCCACGACCTGCTCGGCGGCCTGCGCCGAGTAGAACGCCTCGCGCACCTCGGCGGCGGTCTCGAGGACATGGTCGGCGACCTCGAGCTTCGTCGCCTCGAGCTCCGTCGCCGCCACGCGCTTGCGCATCGGCATCGTGACGATGTCGAGGAAGTTCTGCTCCACCGACGCAAACAGGTTCGGCGCGATGTGCTCCGCCTCCCACGCGGTGCGACCGATGCTGAACACGGGATTCGAGAGGAGACCGGCCTGCACGAGATCCGCCTGCGCGATCGCGAGCTCCTCGAGCTTCGCCCGCAGATGCGGACTGCCGAGCAGCGCGACCTGCACGGCCGCGTCGGCGGTCAGCTCTCGCTTCAGGAGATCGTCGATCGCCTTCTCGGCTTCCCGATCCTCCTCGGAGCCCTGATTCCACCGCACGGCGTGACCGGACCGGGCCTTCACGTTCTGCGCGACGTCGTCGAACGCCGGCTTGGCGGAGGTCGACGCGCAACCAGCCAGAAGCGCGACGGCTCCGGCAAGCACAACCGAGCGAATCATCGCAGTGTCCTCACTTCTTCGGGACGAGCTTCATGTTGCACTTCGGACAGAGTCCGGGCGCATTCGAGGTGACGTCGGGATCCATCGGACACACGTAGACCGTGCCCTGGGGGTCTCCTTCCGCGCCCGCCGCCGTCGGTTCCGCATGATGCGCGTGCCCGGCCGCGTGATTGTCGTGGGCGTGACTGCCATGAGCGTGATGCGCGTGCCCCTCGGAGCTGGACGGCCCGGGTACTGCCGCCGATGCGACGACCGGCGTCGTGCCCTCGGGCGCCGCCGGACTCGAAGGATCGCGCGGCGACTGCGAGACCGGCATGGCTCCCGGGGAGCATGCGCCAACGAGCGCGATCGCGCAGAGCGCGCCGATCATGGTGAACGTCTTCGGCGACGCGATGCAAGAGCGACTAGAGCGACTAGATGACATGGGGGCAACCTCCAGCGCGTGCGAGCGCAGTACCTTCTAGCGAGCCACGACGATTTCGTGACCCACGACCGTCGCGATTGTGACGGCCTGCCTCGGCCGTATCGAACGACCTCGTACGGCTGACGCCGCCGGGCCTCGAGCATTACACCGGCGGAACGAAGAATCGTCGGTCGCTCGATGCCCGATTCCGGCGCGCCACGACCTCCCAGACCTCGGCCTCCAGCGCTCCCGACGCCCGCGCAGGAACGTGAGCTCCTCGGCGTACACCACGGCGACGCCCGCGCTCGCCCTGAGCCCTTCGATGCGATCGAGCTCGAGCTCGGAATTCTCTGGTCGGGCTGATCGCGAGAGGACGCCCCGGTCGAATCAGGACGAGCCGCAGCCGCGCCCCGCCCCGCCCGGCTTCTCGTCGCACGTGCAGGAGACGCAGCCGTGGTCCGCACAGGTCCCGCACGAGACGGCGAGCTGGCGCCGGAGCGCTGCGCGAGCGCGGAAGACACGGACGGCGGCGTTGTTCGTCGAGATGCCGCGCTCCTCGGCGAAGCCCTTCACGGACATCCCCTCGACCTCGACGCTTCGGAGCGCGTCCGCGTACTCGGGCTTCAACGTGTCGGCCAGGCGCGTGACGCAGCGGCAGACCTCGGCGTGCACCGACTCCGGCGGCTCCTCGTTCGACGCGATCTCCTCCGCGAACTGCGTCAGCGCCCGATCGGCAACCTTCGCTCGACGGTAGTAGTCGACGGTCGCGTTCCGCAGCGTGCGGTAGAACCACGCGACCACCGCCTCGCCGTCGCGCAGCGTCTGGAGCTTGTCGAGGCCTCGCGCGAAGGCATCCTGGAGGATGTCCTCAGCGACGTCACGCCGCCCCACGCGCCGCTCGAGGAAGCGCAAGAACTCGCGATGGTTGTCGACGAGCACCCTCGTGACATCGGGATCGAGCGCTCGGGCGGCCTCGGCGACATCCAGCTCGTCGGACATGCTGCTCACTTCACCGCTTCGGAGACGGAGACGCAAGCTCCGCCCCCGGCGGCGATCGGAAGGAGCGCGCGCCGCCCGCTCCTCGGCCCCCGTTCATCCGCCCTCGAGCTCGACCGGAGGCGCCGGCGCGCGGCCGGCTTCGGACTCAGGGCCCTTCGTGCCCCCACGCGGGGTCGTCGGTCGCGAACCGGGTGAGCCACGTCGCGAGCGTCACGCCGCTCGGTGCGACCGGCAGCGGGTTCTGCTTGAGGAGCACGTGGTCGTCACCGGCGATGAAGTAGGTGCGCTGGTTCGGACCGGCCGCGCCACGTAGAGCGAGGAGGTGGTTCTCGAAGTCCGATCCGACGAGGCGGCCCGTGAACGCGCTGATGGTCTTGTCCTTCGTGTAGCCGAGGAGCGCGAAACGCCCCTTCCTCATCGTCGAGGCGAGGTGGGGCATGAGCTTGGCGACGTCCGAATCGCAGTCGGTGCAGCCGGGCGGCAACTCGAGATTCCACGACGACTGCATGTCCTGCCAGGTCGAGCCCGTCGGCTGGACGGGCGGGCCGCAGTCGTCGAGCACGTCGAGGCGCACCGACGGCCAGGCCGTCTTGAAGCGGTGCAGGTTCAGCATCGCGCCGTAGCCACCGCCGCTCGCGCCAGTGACCCATATCTTCGGGGGCGCCGGGTACGTAGCGAGGAGGCGCTTCAGGATCGCGTCCGCGTTGCGCGCGCCGCGGTGCTTGATCGTGACCGACTTGGTGAGCAACGTGTACGTGCGCTCGGAGTCACCGGCGTGGATGTCTCCGGTGCAATACGGCACGAAGACGAACGAAGCGTCGCGAAATGGATTCGTCTGCGCGTCGCGGTCGAAGAGGGCCGCGACGCGCGGCACGTCGGCCGAGATCTCCGCTGCACCGACCTCCGAGGCGACGTTCGAAGCAGTACCGCCGAGACACGTGAGCGCGTTCCAGCACGCACCTCCGCCCATGAAGAAGACGAGGAGCGGCGCGCCCGCGGTCGGCGACGGGTTGACGGCGATGCCGCTCGTCGTGCCGTTGCCGCAGACGACGTCGTTCATCGGTACGTACGTCCACTCCCCGGCCGGAACGGCGATCGGAGCGCCGCCCGCATACGGGTTCGGCGGCCCGGCCTCCGGCGCACCGCCGTCGTCGCCCGGCGCATTCGTCGCGATCGGTGCAGGGCTCGTGGTCGTGGTCGGCTCCGGCGCCGGTGCGCTCGTCGACGACGGCGAGGGGCTCGTGGACGGGTCGGTCGTGGAGGCGCCTTCGGTCGTCAGGCCACACGCCGGAACAGCGACGGCAGCGGCGAGGAGGGCGAACGAGAGGAGGAGCGCGCGCGACGAGACGTGGTGCTTCATGACTGCTGCCGATCGGACGGGGGACTCGCAAGTAGAGCAAATGCTCTAGACGAACACCAGCGGCCGATCGCTGTCGCAACGCCGCTCCGACGCGCTCGTTCGGCTTCGCTACGCCAACCACAGCCTGCGCAGGTCCTCCGGGAGCTGACTGGCGACTCGATCGATCTCCTCTTGCGGGAGCGCTCTCGTCACCGCGGCGAACACCGACTCGACGATTGCCTCTGCGTCCGGAAGATCGGTGCCGAGCTCCTGCGCGACGTTCGCGGTGAGCTCGTCGAAGCCGAACGTCGTCGGCTCCTCGCGGCGCTCGATCATGCAGCGCTCCACGAACGGCCGGATCGTTCGCGGGAGGCCGAGGAAGAGATCGCGCGCATCACCGCCGCTGAGCCGCTGCGCGAAGATGCACATCACCGAGGCGAAGGCCTCGCGCGCCGTGAGCCCCGCGGAGAGCACGCCGCTTCGCTCGATGTCGTCGAGGATCTGGCGAAGCAGATCGAGATCGCCCGCGATGTCCTCCGTCGCGTTCGCCACGGGCGCTTGCCAGACGTCACGCAGATCGTGAGGCAGCTGCTGGGCAACGTGGCCGATCACGTCGGAAGGCAACAGCTGCTGCACCGCGCGAAAGACGGCCGATGCGATGAGCTCCGCCGACGCGGGCGCCACGCCGAGGTCGTTCCCGACACGATCGAACAGCTCTGCTCGGCCGCCTTGCCAGGCCAGCATTCCGTGGCGTTCGAGGCTCGCGGCCTCGACGAGCTGCCTCACGTCCGAGGGCAGCGAGGTCAGGACGGCATGCGCCTGCCCTTGACTGAGGCGTTCGAACAGCGCGTGCAGGGTGGACGTCAGCGCAGCCGCCGGCTTCACGTATGGAGGCAACCCCGCGTACTCCCCGATCGCAGCGAGGCAGCGCGAAAGCGCGCTCTCGCCGGAGATCTCGCTGCTCGTCACTCCCATGGCTCGTCCCATCGAAGCCCGATGCATCTTGCGGGCCTCTCGTGCGCATACGCTTGCGTGGTCCTCTCTCGCCTGCGAGCGCAGAGCCTGGAACCACGGGGCGCTCGAGCGGCCGAATCGATCTCGACCATCACTTCGATGCGAGACACGAGCGCCGGCGCGATCGCCCGGGCACGCGACATGCTCCACCGCGCGTCGATCGGAGAGAAAGGAGTGGTGTCATGATCGCACGTGTCTTGCGGCTCGGCCTGCTGCTCGTTGGAGCGTGCGTCGGAGCGTGTGTCGGTACTGCCTCGACCGGTACGACCCGTTCGTCGGCGCCGGAGAGCGCGTCCACCTACGAGGTCGTCGGACGCGTCACCGACTACACGACTGCCCCTCAAGGCGAGATGGATGGGGTCATCCTCGCAGACGGGACGCGCATCCATTTCTCTCCTCGTGCGGGCTCGGCGCTCCTGCCTCTCGTGCAGCGAGGTCAGACGATTCGCGTCGTCGGATGGCGTTCCTACGGAGCAGGTGGCGAGCGCATCGAGGCGGACACGATCACGAGCGTCGGGAACGGCCGAACGGTCGACGTCACCGCGATGGCGCGTTCCGAGGAACCGACACGGGCGCCACGCGAACGCGAGCGCGAACGCACGGTCGCGCCTCCTGCACCCAGGGCGCCCGAACCGGCGCCGTCGACGACGTTGACGGGCGCAGAGCTCACGTCGACGGAAGGACGGATCGACGGCTACACGACGACACTGAACGGCGACATGGACGGCCTTCTATTGAGCAACGGCGCCCGGGTCCATTTCCCTCCGCATGCCGGGGCCACGCTGTTGCCCCTCGTCCAGCGTGGAACGCACGTGCGGGTCACCGGCTGGCAGACATCCGGACCGAACGGCCTCGTGCTCGAGGCGAGCAAGGTGTCCAGCTCGACGACGGGCCGAACCGTCGACGTCGCGTCCATCCCGGCTCCGCAACCGACCTCGGGCGCCGTTGCACCTCCGCCTGCGCCGAGCGCGCCCGCACCGGGCTCCGCTCCGCCGCCGACGCGCGTGCGGTGAGCGCCACCGGTCGCTTCGTCTCCAGCCGCATCGACTCCGAAGCGAGCCGCGACTCGCGCCGTCTCAGCGCGCCGGGCTCGCGACAACGGACGGCTCGACGAGCTCGCGCGCCGCGGCGAGCGCGTCTTCGAGCGTCTCCTTGATCCTGAGCTGAGGGTACCTGATCTCGAGCCTCGCCCTCTCGAACACGCTCTGCGGCCGCGGGAGCGGACCGGAGACGATGACCTGGCGCTTCCGGCGGATCATGGTCTCGATCGCGTTCTCGAGCGCCGCCAGACCGGTCGCGTCGATGACGGGGACACGTCCGAGGTCGAGGACGAGAACGTGAAACGTGTCGTCGCGGACGGCCGCCAGCGTCGCCATCGCGTTCTGTGCAGCGCCGAAGAACAGCGGCCCGTTGATCTCGTAGACGATGACGCCCTTCGGCGGCGGGGCGACGTCGATCTCGACGGACGAGTCCAGCGTGAGTCGCGACTCCGTGATGCTCGACATCCGTCGCATGAAGAGCACCGCCGCGAGCATGAACCCGACGGTGACGGCGGCGACCATGTCGACGAAGACCGTCAGCACGAAGCACGTGAAAAGCACGATCACGTCGCTGCGTGGCGCGACACGGACGAGGTGAACGAACTGACGAGCCTCGGACATGTTCCACGCGACGACGAGCAGGAGGGCCGCGAGCGACGCCATCGGCACGAACGCCACGAGCGGAGCGAGCAGGACGATCGACAGGAGGACGAAGCCGGCGTGAGCCACGGCCGCGAGCGGCGAGCGCGCGCCCGCACGGATGTTGGTCGCGGTCCGCGCAAGGGCTCCCGTCGCCGCGATCCCGCCGAAGATCGGCGCAAGCACGTTGCCGATGCCGACGCCGACCAGCTCTGCGTTCGGGTCGTGCTTCGTGTTGGTCATCCCGTCCGCAATGACCGCGGACAGGAGCGACTCGATCGCGCCGAGCATCGCGATCGCGAACGCAGGGCCCAGCAGCTCGTAGATCATGTCCAGCGACGGCAGACCGGCTCCCCACGGCAGCGCCGGCAACGGCGCGACGCCCGGGATCCCCGCGACCTCGACGCCGTTCACGGTGGAGTGGAAGCGGGTACCGATCGTCGCGACGTGGAATCCCGGGACGAGACGCTCGGCGAGCGCGACGACCGCCGCCACCGCCGTGATCGCCACCAGCGGCGCGGGGATGCGCTTGATGACCCTTGGGATCGCGAGGAGGAGACCGAGCGTCATCAACGCGACGACGAGCTCCGAGAGGTGCGCGCTCCCTCGCGCACGCCACAGAGCCGCGAGCTTCTCGATGTAGCGATCGGGCAGGGCTCCGGTGCTCAGCCCGAGGACGTCCTTGATCTGGAGCGTCGCGATCACCACGGCGATGCCGCTCGTGAAGCCGGTGGTGACCGGATAGGGGATGAAACGGATCAAGTTGCCGAGGCGCGCGACCCCCAACGCGACGAGGATCAATCCCGCGATCAGGCCGGCCGTCAGCAGCCCGCCGAGACCGTACTTGCTGGCGATCGGAGCGAGGACGACGACGAACGCGGCCGTCGGTCCGGTCACCTGGAACTTGCAGCCTCCGAGCAGCGCGACCGACGCTCCGGCCACGACAGCCGTGTAGAGCCCGTGCTGCGGGGGCGTCCCGACGGCGATCGCGAGGGCCATCGAGAGCGGAAGCGCGACGACCCCGACGACCGCGCCCGCCATGAGGTCCGCGCGCAGCTCTGGAGCCCCGTAGCCCTTGGCGAAGGCACGACGAAGCGCGGTCGCGATCGGAAGCGCGGGCCGCTGCCCCGGCGCCTTGGGCTCCTCGGCGGCGCCGGGCAGCGGGGGCTCCTCATCCACGCTCACGTGCCTCCTCCTTCTCGTCCGTTCCTCTCCGAGCAGGGCCTTCGGAGCTAGGGCGCGCGCATGCAGCGGCACCAGCAACGCGAGTGCCAGCGAGCGCCGCGGCAAGCTCGACGTGGGCCGAAGTCCACCTCTGCCTTTGGTTCGGGGCACGATCGAACGCGCCACGCGACGAGCTCCACGTCGACTCTGCATCGCTCTTCGCGAGCTCGACGACCGATGCGCGTCACGTCGGCGGCGACCCCATGCCTGGCGGATACCACTCGATCCGTTCGACTCCTGCGCGCGCCGCGAGATCGGCGAGGAGCTTCGGCGGACGTGTCTCGAGGCGGCTTGCGCGCCATCGAACCTCGTAGCGGACCTCGCGTCCTCGCGCCTGCTCGCGATAGGTCACTGCCTCGGCGCTGATCCGGAAGTCGGACTCCACGAGGAGGCTCGAGACGTCTTCGTTCGAGGGGCCCTCCGACGTGAGCGTCACGATCAGGGTGGCTCGTTGCTCGCGCCGGATGAAGGGCTCGATCCGCTCGGCGCCCCAGAGGACCGTGATGCCGACCACCGTCGCTACGGTCCCGAGTGCGATCTGTCCCCCGCCGAAGCAGAGGCCGATCACCGTGGCGATCCAGAGGATGGCTGCCGTCGTCACACCGACGACGAGATCGGACCGACGAAAGATGACGCCGGCTCCGAGGAATCCGACGCCCGACAAGATGCCGAGCGGCAGACGCATGAGGTCGAGAGTGGCGAACGAGTCGGTCGCTCTGCCCACGGTCGGCAAGAGGACATTCGCCTGGATCATCGCCACCGCCGCCGCGAGGCATACGAGCATCGTGGTGCGAAGCCCCGCCGGTCGCCCGTGCTCCTCGCGATTGAACCCGAGCAGCGCCCCGGCGACCAGCGTGAGCGCGAGCCGCAACGCGATGTCACGCCAATCCAGTTCGAGCGGCATCGGCGACATGGCTTCTTCCTCGACCTCGACGAGCCCGCTCCCCGCTCCGTCGGGCTCGGGCTCCCGAGGCTCAAGCTAGCCGCTCGACCATCGATGCGCCGGCCGGCCGACGATCGCGGCGACGACGCCGCATCCGTCGGGATCGCGGCGTCCGCGGAAAGCACGGTCGATCCCATCGCGAACGCGCGCTCGTCGCGGGTCGCGGCTCGACGTGAGATCCAGACGGACGCGACAACGCTATCCTCGACGGATGCGGCGGCGGCTCGTTCTCCTCCTCCTGACGTTCGCCTCGTCCCCGGCGCTCGCGTGCGACCCGCCGAACAACACGCCGGTGACGAGGTGCAAGAACCACCCGCTGGAGGACTACGATCCGTGGACCTGCGAGGTGACTGCGGGCGTCCTCGAGAAGCGCAGCGGCGTCTACTTCGAGACCGGCTCGCGCAACGAGGTCGCCACCGTGTGGGCCACGCTACGCGTCGAGAAAGGGACCCTGCGCGTCGTCTACCGGGACACGAAGGGCGAGCCGCAGAACATCGACGTCGTCGCCGGTACAGAGAGCAAGCTCGAGATGAAGACGAAGTTGAACGACAAGCGAAGCTTCGGTCTCACTCTCGAGCCCGTCGGCGGAAACGTCGAGGGGTTCTCCGCGACGGTGCACTACGCCTCGCCGCCTTCGGGCTCCTGAACCGCCCCCACACGGGCGCCGCTCAGGACGCGTTCACTCGCGACTCGTAGCCGGCCTCGCCGAGGGCCTCGATCATCTCCTCCACCGGTGCCTTGGCCGGGTCGTGCTGGACGCGAACCTTCCCCTCACGGAGCTTCACCTCGATGGCATCGACGCCCTCGAGCGTGCGGAGTGCACCTTCGACGTGACGGACGCACGACCCGCAAGTCATGCCGTCGACATCGAGGACCGTCTCTTTCGTGCTGCTCATGGCTCTCTCTTCTTTCTGGGCTCTCTTGCCCGCCAACAAGACGCTCAACCCCTAGACCGATTACACCACCGGCGCGCACTGCCCGGCGCCATCGTCGCGCATTGCACACGTGCACGAGACACACCCGTGCTCCGCGCACGTTCCGCATGACACGGCGAGCTGACGGCGGAGCGCCTCCCTCGCCCGGAAGACGCGAACCGCCGCGTTGCTCTTCGAGATGCCTCGCTCTTCGGCGAACGTCCGCATCGAGACGCCGTCGACTTCGACGCGCCGGAGCGCGTCCGCGTATTCGGGCTTGAGCGTACCGGCCAGGCGGAGCACGCACGAGCAGACCTCCGCCCGCACCATCTCGACCGGCTCTTCGGCGGTCTCGATCTCCTCGGCGAACTGCGCGAGCGCCCGACCCGCCACCTTCGTTCGACGGTAGTAGTCGATGGTCGCGTTGCGAAGCGTCCGGTAGAACCACGGGATCACCGCCTCGCCGTCTCGCAGCCCCTCGAGCTTGTCGAGTCCACGGGCAAAGGCCTCCTGGAGGATGTCTTCGGCGAGATCCCGACGACCGACACGTTGCTCGAGGAAGCGAAGGAACGCGCGATGGTTCTCGACGAGCAGCTGCTTCACGTCGGTATCGAGCGGTCGCGTAGCGTCCGTCGCTTCCGTCGCTCCCGTCTCGGTCGCGACCGACACGGCGCGGTTCGAGGGCTCACGCATCTTGGCCGTGCACATCAGGCGTGCCGAGCCTGCTCGAACCGGCGAAGGCGGAGCGAGTTGACGAGGACGGAGACGCTCGACAGCGACATCGCCGCGCTCGCGACGACGGGCGAGAGGAGCCAGCCCGTCCAGTGGTAGAGCGCCCCGGCGGCGACCGGGATCCCGATGACGTTGTAGACGAAGGCCCAGAAGAGGTTCTGACGGATCGTCCGGAGCGTCGCGCGCCCCAGGCGGAGCGCCGTCGGCAGCGCCTTGATCCCGCCTCGCAGGAGGGCGACATCCGCCGCGGCGATCGCGACATCGGCCCCGTGACCGATCGCCACGCCGACGTGGGCGCCGGCGAGCGCGGGCGCGTCGTTGATGCCGTCCCCGACCATTCCGACGATGTTCCCCTTGGCGCGCTCTTCGAAGACGACGCGCGCCTTGTCCTCGGGCTTCACCTCGGCGATGACGTGGTCGATCCCGAGCTCCGACGCGATCGCGTTGGCGGTGCTGGCGCGATCCCCCGTCAGCATGCTCACGCCGATGCCCATCCCGCGGAGCTCTGCCAGCGCGGAGCTCGCCTCCGGCGTCGGAGGGTCGGCGACGGCGACGAGCCCCGCAAGGCGACCATCGACCGCGACGAAGAACGGAGTGTTGCCTCGGGTCGCGAGCCGCTCGGCCTCGGCTTCCAGCGCACCGGTATCCACGCTCGCAGCTCGAAGCCACGCCGCCGTTCCGACGCGTACGTTGCGGCCGCGAACCGTCGCCTCGACGCCGTGCCCCGCGACGCTCCGGAACTGCTCCGCCGTCTCGAGCTTCTCCGCCCGAGCCTCCGCCCCGGCAACGACCGCTCGCGCGACGGGGTGCTCGCTGCTTCGTTCCGCGCTCGCGACGAGGGAGAGCAGGCTCGACTCGCCTTCCCCGCTGATGTCGACGACCGCGGTGAGCGTCGGCTTGCCGCTCGTGAGCGTACCGGTCTTGTCGAGCAGCACGCGGTTCACGCGGCTCGCCGCCTCGAGCGCAGCACCACCCTTGACGAGAATGCCGAGCTCGGCGCCGCGGCCCGTGGCGACCGCCACGGCAGCAGGGGTGGCGAGCCCGAGCGCACAAGGGCAAGCGATGACGAGGACGGCGACGAACCTCTCGATGGCCGTCGCGAAGCCGTCGGCGGTGGGATCGATGACGACCCACGCGATGAGCGTGACGATCGCGATCGCGAGCACCACCGGAACGAAGATGCCGCTGACCGTATCGGCGAGGCGAGCGATCGGCGCCTTCGAGCCCTGCGCTTGCTCGACCGCCTCGACGATGCGCGCGAGGGCGCTGCCCTTCCCTGCCGTCGAGACCTCCAGCGTGAGGGCCCCGCTCTGGTTGAACGTTCCTCCGTAGACCTTCGCCCCTTCGCTCTTGTCCACCGGCAGGCTCTCGCCGGTGAGCATCGACTCGTCGACCGCCGACTCTCCACGGACGACGACGCCGTCGGCCGCAATGCGCTCCCCCGGTCGGACGACCACGTGATCGCCGCGCCGAAGAGCTGCGATCGCGACCTCTTCCTCCTGCCCGTTGCGGAGGCGGCGCGCGGTCTTCGGCTGGAGGGCGACGAGACCTCGGACGGCATCGGCGAGGCGCTTACGCGCTCGGGTCTCTAGCATCTTGCCGAGAAGGACGAACGTCAGGATCGCGGCCGCGGCCTCGAAGTAGAGGTGGGGGACCTTGCCATGCGCAGCGTGCGGGAAGAGGCCCGGCGCCACGAGCGCCACGGTCGAATAGACGAACGCGGCGCCGGTCCCGATCGCGACCAGCGTGTTCATGTCCGCTGCGCGGTGCTTCAGCGCGGTCCACGCGAGGCGGAAGAACCGGCGCCCCGGCCCCAGCACGACCGGGGTCGCGAGCGCGAGCTGAAGCCAGCGCCCGAACGTCGTCTCCGTCCACGCCATCAGCCCGTGGGACATCGCGACGACGAGGAGCGGCACCGTGAAGGCGGCGGCCACGAAGAACCCGCGGCGGAGCGTCCGCTGCTCGCGTTCCTCGGCCTCCTCGATGGCGGCCGCGCGCTGGGCCGTCGGATCGACAGGCTCCCCAGCGGCGGTCGGCGACGGCCCCTCGTCGCGGACCGGCTCGTAGCCCGCCTTCTCGATCGCCTCGGCGATGCTCTCGGCCGACGTCGTCCCCGGCTCGAACACGATCGTCGCCCGATGGGTCACCAGGTTGACCTGCGCCTCCTTCACTCCGGGCACGCTGGTCACGGCCTTCTCGATCCGCCGCACGCAGGCCGCGCAGGTCATCCCGAGGACACCGAGCTCGAGCGTCTTGACGGGCGGAGCGATCGCGGCGCGCGTTACCTCGTAGCCGGCGGCGACGACGGCGTCCGCCAGCACCTCCGGCGACGTTTGCTCCGGATCGTAAGCGACCGTCGCGCGCCCCAGCGCGTAGTTCACGTTCGCGGAGCGCACGCCTTCCGTCTTGGTGAGCGCCTTCTCGACGCGCCGCACGCAGCTCGCGCAGGTCATTCCCTCGATCGGCAGCTCGAGGATCTCTCCGCCCGGTAGGTTTTCGGGCTCGCTCGTCGTCTGGGCAGCCATCTCGTCTTCTCCTGTAGCAAGGACGCACCACGGCCGCGTTGATTACACCCAGGCGCGGAAGGCGCGCGGCGCGGCCGGGCTCGACGCCCTTGCGACGATTCTGGCGGCATCTCGGCCACCTGCGGCTTCCGGTCGAGCCTCTCCGCCCGCGCTACTCCACGCGGAGCTCGCCCATCATCCCGTGCTCGCCATGCTCGAGGATGTGGCAGTGGTACATCCACGACCCCGGTTCATCGAAGCGCGCCACGAGCTTGAAGGACGTCTTGGCCGGGACGGTCGATCCGGAGTCGGACGAGAGCTCCGGGCTGCGGGGCATGGCGGCCACGGGGCCGGCGACGACGTCGCTCCGCGTTCGTCACGTCGAGCCCCCGGACATCCGTGTTCTTCACCACAATCGGCGCCGTGCTCGCTCGAACATGCCAGGGCGAGGAGGGCGCCACCCGTCGCAAGCCAAATTCGATGGAGCATCTTCGATGCTCACTGCCTTCTGGATGTTCTGCATCTCGTGATCGCCTACGTCAAACTTGGTGCGGTCACGGTAGGCGCGACAGCCGACGCGCGCGGCAAGGCGCTCACTTCGTCGGGTTCTGCGTCATCTCGTTCGAGTACGTCGAATACGCGCCGCCGATCTTGCAGCGAAGGCGGTACGAGTAGTCCATGTCCTCGGTCGCCGAGGTGTCGTGCTTGTTGTCCGCCGCGCCCGGAAGCGTGAACGCGACGGCGTACTCCTCGTGCACGGAGCCATCCGGCATGGTCGCCTTGCGCTCGAGCTCGATAGATTCGCATCCGACCGCCGGATTCGCCCACATCACGTGCAAGGCGCCCATCATCTTGGCCACCTCATTGAGCTTCGGAGCTTCAGGGGCCGAGGAGCCGGACGTTCCGGATGAGCTCGGCGATTGCGTATCGGACGACGAGCATCCACTCGAGAGCGTAGCGAGGAGAGAGAACGTGACGATCGCGACGTACTTCATCCCGGATTTCGTAACACGCCTCCGGCAGCCACACCTCGCGGAAGGTCGACGCGGTTCAAGTCGACGACGACTGTAACCGCGCGAGTCACGCTTCGCTCCGTCGCATGCGACGTGACGAGGAGCGGAGAGTCTCTCGTGCTCGAAGTTTTGTTGCGATGGGGGGGTTGCGCGAGCGATTCTCATCGGCAGGGAAAGCACGCGCCATGAGCTTCGACCCGTACCAGCCACCCCAATCCGAGACGCAGGCCTCGGCGCAATCGAGGAACGACGGCGGCGGGTCGCGCGTGGGCACTCTCGCCGCTGCGCTCCTCGGCGCTGGGGTGGGGACACAGCTGATCGAGGTCGCCGTTTGGCTCACGGTCTCCGATCCGGACATGTTCGACGACGTCACGAGCACCGTTCGCACGGTCGCCACCGTGCTCCGCCTCTCCGGCATCGTCGCCTTCCTCATCTGGAGCCACCGCATCATCAGCAACGTGATTGGGTTCGGCGTGCGAGGCCTTCGGTACACCCCAGGCGCAGCCGTGGGCTACTGGTTCTTTCCAGGGATCAACCTCGTTCATGGCTACAGGGTCGTCGCGGAAGCATGGCGCGCGAGCGACCCCGAGGACGCCGGCGACGATAGTCATCGATGGATCTCGCGACGAGCCGACAACCTGATCCTCCACTGGTGGCTCGCGTACATGGCGTCCCGTATCGTCGCCCTCGTGGGGCGCTACGACGCGAGGCCGGCGCTGTGGATCACCGGTGTCGTCGTCGAGGTCGTCGCGGTGGTGCTCATGGCGATCGTGATCCGGCGCCTCGACGCACGTCAGCGCGCCTACGCGCGTGAGCTCCTCGTGCGCAGCCGTCCCTCGGCGGCATGAGGGTGAGGAAGGAGCTCGGCGAACGCCGGGACGGGACGCAGTAGCTCGATGCAAGCCGCTCGAGCTATCCGGTCGAGATCCACGGCTCCGTCGAATTGTTCGCGCTTCGGTTTCCTCCTACTCTGCTCCGTCCCGCCATGACCGGATCTCCACGACGCATCGGTGCGCTCGTCGCGCTTGCGGGGATCCTGCTCATCACGCACTCCGCACACGCCGAGGCTCCTCCTGGTGCCACGGACATCGACCTCTCCTACGCGGCACCCGTGGGGTGTGCGTCCCGGACCGAGTTCGAACAGGAGATCGGACGAAGGGTCGATCCGCGCTGGCTCGCAGGCGGCGATCGGCGAAGCTTCGACGTCCGTGTCGAACGTCTCCCGGACGGGACGTTCGCGGGCAGGCTCGAGGTCCTCCGCGCGGGGCATTCGCTGCGCGTCCGAGAGATTCGAGACCCAGCATGCAAGGCGGTGAGCACCGCGCTCGCGGTCTTCATCGCCATCGCCGTCGATCCTGCGAACGTCGATGCTGACACCCCCGCGATGCCCGCGCCGCTACCTCCAGAACCGCAGGCGGTCGAACATCCGGCATCGCCGCTCGCCCCCTCGGAGCCACCTCTCCGAACGTCCCGTCCTCCTCGAAACGTGAGCGGCGCGCCTGCACCGTCTTCGTGGTCGCTCGGCGCGGCTGCCGGTGCCGTGCACATGCGCGTTCCGAATGACGCGTGGGGAGCGCGCTTCGGCGCGGAGGTCGCACGCTCATGGCCAGCAAGTCGTGTCTCGCCTGCCCTGCGCGTGTCGTGGGGGTTTGCGGACTTCACGGTATTTCCACCCCGCGCCGGTCGAGCGGAGTTCCGCTTCCAGACCACGCGCTTCGAAGGATGTGCGCGGGTCGATGCTTCCCCTCTCCCGCTCACGCTTTCGCCTTGCCTCGGATTCGACGTCGGAAGCCTCGCCGCCGCCGCGCCGGATGCTCCGGAAGCCGGTCATGCTACGGTCGGATGGCGGGCTGCAACTGGGGTTGCGCGCGTCGCTTGGGAGCTCCTCCCGTGGCTCGCGCTGGAAGGCGAGGTCGGCTTCGAGCTGCCGTTCCAGCGCACGACCTTCGCCCTCGACAAGCCCATCCGTATGGCTTACCGACCGCCGGCCGTCCTCTTCACCGCCGGCGCAGGGCTCCACGTGACCACGCGCTTTCGCTAGCTGGCAGGCCCTCCAAGCACGCTTCCCAAAATCGGCGCGGGTCGTGATCAAACCGAGATCACCCGGCCACTCTACCGCTGGGCTGTCGTTCGGAAAGCGACGCGCCTTTCCGGGGCGTTTGGTCAGGACAGCCCGCGAAGGCGACTCATCGCCTTCCACCACGCATGACGGAGCGCCGAGCCCTTGGCATCGGGGACGAGGTTGAAATGAGGGATTCGATTCGAGGTCCGCTGGCGCCTGCGCGCCTGCTCGCGATGGTCTTCGGGCTGGGGCTTGCCATCTCTGCCTGTAATGAGGGTGACGACGGCGTTTCCGCCCCGACGTGCCCCGAGGGCTGCGGCCCGAACATGATCTGCCAGAGCGACGGCTCCTGCGCCTGCGCCTCCGACTTCCGGGACTGCGATGGCAAGCCGTCCAATGGCTGCGAGCACCAGGGCAATACCTGCGACGGCCCGTGTGTCGGCGAGGACGACGCGGCCTTCTGCAGCCGCCTCAACAAGACCTGCGGCGACGTAACCGGCAAGGACAATTGCGACGTCGCGCGCACGGCCACCTGCGGCTCCTGCCCGGACGGTAAGACCTGCGGCGCCGACAACACCTGCTCGTGCAAACCGGAGAGCGACGCCGCCTTCTGCTCGCGCCTGGGCAAGAACTGCGGCGACGTGATTGGCACGGACAACTGCAACATCGCCCGCTCGGCGACCTGCGGCTCCTGCCCGGACGGTCAGACCTGCGGCGATGACAAGACCTGCTCGTGCAAGGCGGAGGACGACGCCGCCTTCTGCGCCCGCCTGGGGAAGAACTGCGGCGAGGTAACCGACAAGGACAACTGCGGCACCGCCCGAACGGCGACGTGCGGCACCTGCCCAACCGGTCAGACCTGCGGCGACGACAACACCTGCGCGTGCATCCCGGAGGACGACGCCACCTTCTGCTCGCGTCAGTCCAAGGAGTGCGGTTCGTTCGCAGGCTCCGACAACTGCGGCAAGAGCCGAACGGTCGACTGCGGCACCTGCGAGGGCAACGCGACCTGCGGCGCGCCCGTTCCGAACATCTGCGGCCCCTGCGTCGGGGAGACGGATGCCCAGCTCTGCACCAAGGCGAACGCGACCTGCGGTCAGCTCCATACCACCGACCGCTGCGGAGACCCCCGCATCGTCGCCGATTGCGGCGCTTGCGCGGACGGAACGTCCTGCCTCGCCGACAACAGCTGCGGAGAGCCCGACGGCGTGTGGCTGCACGACACATGCTTCAGGCGCGGGAACACGATCGTGCTCTGCGCGACGAACCTCACGTGCATCCGCACGTACACCGGGGGAGTCACGAATTGGGAGGGCGTGTGCAAGCAGGCCTGCGAGTCCGACGCGGACTGCACGACGGGCGGTTCTTGTGCGTCCGTCGGAAAGACCGACGGACAGAAATTCTGCGGCACGCCTCGTTCGCCGGGAGACGCCTGCAGCTCGTGGAGGGGTTCTGCAGACGTGTGCCACGATCCGAGCCGGGCGGAGGAAACGTTCTTGGAATGCCTGGGCGGAACGTGCAGCTACGTGTGCGACTACGACGGCAATCTCGGCGCTCCGCCCTACGATTGCCCGGCAGGCCAGTCGTGTGGCGACGGTCGAGTGCGCGATCCCCAGACCAACTTCAACCTCCATCTCTGCGAGTAGACGCCTTCGGGCTCGCGGCCCACCCACCTGCAGTGGTGGGCCCTCTGCCCGCATCGCATTGCCGATGGTCGACCGCCGCCAACTGGCGACGGTCGGCGAGCAGAAGAGCAACGCTCGGTCGCTCACGAAGGAAGGTCCGCGAAGGTGACTTGACCCGTGACAGCGAGGGCGTGCCTTTCGAGCGCACGCCCCTCGAGAGAAGCCCATCCGTATGGTCTCGCCGCCGGTCCTCTTCACCGGCGGCGCAAGGCTCCGCACTGACCGCGCGCCTTCGCTAGAGTTCGGGCCCGTGCCCAGAAAATCGGCGCGCTTCGTGATCAAATGGAGATCACCCGGCCACTCTTCGCTGGGATGTCGTTGGTACAAACGCCTCCGAGCGCCCTTCAGGGGCCGCTGGTCATGATGGCCCGCGACGACGACTCGTCACCGCCCGCCACGGACGCGTCGCCCACCGAGCGCTTCGAGCATCTCGTTCGAACGCACTACACCTTCGTCTGGCGAACCTCGCGACGACTCGGCGTTCGCCCGGCGGATCTGGATGACGCCATTCAAGAGGTCTTCCTCGTGGCGGCCAGGAACCTCGATTCAATCACCTACGAGCGCGCCTACTTGTTCCGGGTCTGCGTGTTCGTGGCCTCGCAATCACGTCGGACGGCCCGAAGGCGGCGCGAAATCCACGACGAGCAGCACCTCGAAACCGCCCTCGACCATGCCGCCAGCCCCGAAGAGCATGTTCAAGCGAACGAAGCCCGCCGGACGCTCCAAGGGGTCCTCGACGATATGCCCGAGGAGCTGAGGGTCGTCTTCGTTCTTCACGAGCTCGAGCGTTTCACCATGTCCCAAATTGCCGACACGATGAGTCAGCCCGCGGGCACCGTCGCTTCTCGCCTCCGTCGCGCGCGAGAGGTGTTCATGAAACTCGCCGCTGCGCGCACGAAAGACTGGGGCAATCGATGAACGAGATGAAGCCACTTGGGGACGGTCCGCTCCCGCCCGCCATCGCCGAGCTCCTCCGCTCGGCCGAAGGAGAGATCCCGCCGGACGCCGAAGCCAAGCAGGCACGCATTTTCGCGGCCGGCGCAGCTACCTTGGCGGCCGCGCAGGCGCCTCGCGCGGCAAAGTCGGGCGTATGGCGGAAGCTCCCCTGGGCCGGCTTGGTGGCTGCCATCACCGCGTTCACCGTGGTGGAGGTCGGGAGCTCGGACGGTGGCCACCGCGACGCGGGCGTTAACGAGGGTCACGTTGCCCCGGCGCCACGCGCGGTCGAGACGACGGAGAGCTCCGCGGCGCTTCCGCAAGAAGCGATGCCCGACATCGCACCGAGCCTTCGCATCGACGAGCTTCCCTCCGCTCCGAGCGCCGAGCCGAACGTGAAGCCGCGGCCGCCTGCGGAACGATCACGTCGGGCGGCTACATCGAATCTCCAGGACGAGCTCGCAATGATCGACGCCGCGCGCAGCGCGCTCGCTTCGGGCGCGCCGGCCCGAACACTCGCACAAGTCTCGTCGTACCGAGCAACGTTCCGTGAACCGCACTTCTCGGCGGAAGCCGACGCACTGGAAGTGCAGGCGCTCTCCAACCTCGGCCGCCACGCGGAGGCGCGCTCGAAGGCGAACGCGTTCGAGCGCGCGCACCCGAGCTCACCGTACATGCAACGCGTTCGGTCCGCCGTCGGCGAGCGCGATTGATCGACAGTCAAAGGAGTCGTTCGTGCAGACCTCACTGAAAGGATCGCGCCCCCGAAAGGGGCTCGCGAGGTCCGTGGCTGCGCTCGCTGCTGGCGCGCTCGGCTCGCTCGCATTCGCGTGCGCGAAGGACGCCACCTTCGTGATGATCGGCGCAGGCGAGACCGAAGACGGCGGCCGCACCACCTCGTTCGTCCCGACCGACGACGCTGGCGATGCGGGGGCCCTCGTCCCCGAGCTCTTGCTCTGTCCAGCGACGGACTGCCCAGCGCCGTACGCGACGTGCCCCGACTCCAACGGGAGTTTGCCGGGATACGCCTGCGGGACGAATCTCGCGACGGACTCCCGCAATTGCGGCGGTTGCGGCCTGCGGTGTCGCGGAGCCCCCAACAGCGCGTATCACCTGAACGTCGCGTGCGTGAACGGCGAATGCCAGGGCCTCTGCGAACAAGGCTTCCTCGACTGCAACGGCATCATCGACGACGGCTGCGAGGTCGACCCGCGCAAGGACCACGACAACTGCGGTGGGTGCGGGATCAAATGCGCCGACGGGGTGACCTGTATCAACGGCTCGTGTGGCTGCCCTCCCGGAATGACGCTCTGCGACCTGGGCTGCACGGATCTGAGCCGTGACGACTTCAACTGCGGTTCGTGCAACTACTGGTGCTCGGACCATCAGCCCGACGGCGGCACCAAACCACTCCCTCCCAATACGTTCTTCGGCTGCTCCGAGGGCAAGTGCGAAGACATCCACTGCTACCACGATCTCTCGACGGTCTTCGCCGACTGCGACAACGACCGCTCCAACGGATGCGAGGTCAATATCTCGATCCCGAACATGGAGCACTGCGGTCGTTGCAATAACAAGTGTGACCCTGGCCAGCAGTGCATGCTCGTAGACGGGACGACGGCGCTCGATTGCCAGTGCAAGGGCGGCAAGACCTTGTGCGGATCGTCGTGCGTCGACCTCGAAAACGATCCGAAGAACTGCGGTTCCTGCGGCTACGGCTGCCCCACCAAATCCGGGCTCACGGCCACGTGCTCGCACGGACGATGCTCCTTCGAATGTCCGAACGGCTTCGCTGACTGCAACGGCAACCCTCTCGACGGATGTGAGGCGCCGCTCGCGAAGGATCCGCGCAACTGCGGGGCCTGCGGCAACTCGTGCGACGTCGCCAGCGGGCAGCCCTGTGTCGGCGGCATCTGCGTGATGAAGGAATGCGACGACGACCCGGAGACGACCAAATGAGCGCTGGACGTATTCGCGGGTGGACCGCCGTCCTGGGCGCGGCCACCGCTGGGATCGCCGTCGCGTGCGCCACGACCGACGCCCCCAACGAGGACGAGCCGACGCCGAGCGAAACCATCTCCACGCCCGACGCTGGGGACGCGGCCGACGCGGACAACGATGCAGAATGCACGGAGGCCCGCGGCTGCGTCACGACCTCGGACTGCTCGAAGGTGGACTTCTGCCCGGTGCAGTTTCCCGTCTCGCGCCTCGTCGCGCTGAACGCGGTGTGGGGGACCGGTCCGAACGACGTCTGGGCCGTCGGCACGCGTGGCACGATCCTCCACGGAGACGGCAAAGACTTCGTCGTCGTCCCGTCGGGGACGAGCGACGTCTTGTTCTCGGTCTGGGGCACGGCGAAGGACGACGTGTGGGTCCTCGGCGGGACAGCACCGATGCATTCGGACGGACTTCATGCTGGCACGACGCGCTTCGTCCCGGTGCGTGGCGCTTCGTGGAACGCGCCTCAAGCAACGAGCGGCCGGATCTGGAGTGGCTACAGCGACTCGAACGGACGCGTGTGGATCGCCGGAGAGCCGTCGCGTCGATTCGGAGTGTCGAGCAGCCTCTGGTATCTCGACGACGACGCCACGACGAACGATGCCGGCGACGCGAGCAAGGCTCTCTGGGCGCGCGTGGACCTCTGCTCGGCGAGCGATCCCTGCACGCCGAAGCTTCGTCGCATCTGGGGAACGGGCTCGCGCATCTGGGCGGTCGGTGCCGCGGGCCAGATCCTGCATACCGACGACGCACAGAACGGCGATGCCGTTCTATTCAGCGAGCAGGACTCGGCGACGCGAAACGATCTCGAAGGCCTCTGGGGAAGCGGTCCGGACGACGTCTGGGCCGTCGGCGCGGGCGGCACGATCCGCCACAGCACGGGCACCGCCTCGGCGTGGTCCGCCGTCCCGTCGCCCACCACTGCGAACCTGCGCGCGGTCTGGGGCAGCGGCCCCTCGGACGTATGGGCGGTCGGCAACGACGGAACGGTCCTCCATTTCGACGGTCAGGCGTGGAGCTTGGCCACGATCGGTCTACCTCCGGGAGACTCGCCGACGCACCTGTTCGGGATCTGGGGGAGCGGGCCGGACGACGTCTGGATCGTCGGGGAAGGCATCATCTTGCATCGAACGGCGGCGAGCCGGAGGCACTCATGAACCGCGCCACACGGGCCGTTCTCTTCCTCGGCACCATCTCGCTCGTCGGCCGAGGGGTCATCGGTTGTTCTGCGGACCGCGAGCTGCGCATCGCCGACGATGCCGCCGCGGACGGCGCAACGCCCACCGACGCGACGACGCTTCCCGAGACTCCGGACGACGGTGGCCTCAGCGACGCCGACGCGTCGGACGCCACGCGGACATGCAGCCTCGACGGCTGGTGCTACACCGAGCTCCCGGCTCCCGGCACGTTCGACGCAGGCGACATCGTCGTGCCCAGCCCGCGGTCGCTCTTCGACCTGCGCTCGGTGTGGGTCGCTCCGGACCATCGAGTATGGGCCGTGAGCGACGCCGGCCACATCCTGAACTGGGACGGATCGCGTTGGGACGTCGTCTTTGCCGCAAGCGAACGACTCCAATCGATCACGGGCACGAGCTCGACCGACATCTGGGTATCGGGCTACCAGGGGCTCGTGCTTCACGGGACCATGGTGAACGGCTCGATGACGTTCGAAATCGTGAGCACCGGTGTGAGGCACGGCATTGCCTCGATCACCGCGTTCTCGCCCACCGACGTCTGGATCCTCGCCGACAAGCCGTACCACCTCACGGCCGAAACGTTCGACAGCACGCCGGCGTTCACGGGGATCGACATCCCCAAGGGCTTCACCGACACGCGCTCGTCGCTGACCATCGACACCGCGTGGAACGACGGCACGAGTGTTTGGTTCGCGGGCACCGAGGTGGCGAGCTGCTCGAAGGACCCATGCCGCCGGGAGGTCGTCGCTTGGCGCTACCTCGAGGGTACCGACCCCGCGACCGCATGGGAGCGCGTCGGGATCCCCATGCAGGACGTCAACTCCCTCTATTCCGGCTTCACTACCGGCGACGGGTTGAATCTCGTTTCGTTCAATGGAAAGTCCGGCACCGGATTCGTGGACGGATGGGTGGCCCGCTTCGCGCCGAGCGACGCAGGCACGATCCCCACGCTACCTGGCGGCAGCGGAGGGATTACGGCCGACGGCGCATACGCGTGGTCCGCCGAGGTCGCCGAGACTCACGGCTCTCCAAACGGACTCTGGGCGAAGCAGAAGAACGACATCTGGCTCGTCGGCTCGCCGGGGGTCGTGCGGCACTTCAACGGCACGTCCTGGGAGCTCCAGCGGCTCGCGCTCAAGCCTACCATCCCGCTCCTCAACAATCTGTGGTCCGTCCACGGTAGGGGCGACGACGTGTGGATCGTCGGAGACAGCGTCGCGCTCCATCGAACGGTGAAGCCATGAAGAACCTGGTCTTCCGGGCCGCGGTATCGATCGCGACGTGCTCCGCTCTGCTCTTTGCGTGCAGCAGTGACGAGGACGTCCGTGTTCCGTTCGAGACGGACGCCGAAGCATTCCCCGACGCACCGCCGCCTGCTACTCCCGAGAAGGACGCGGGCATCGCGGAGACGGGCGCCGTCGACGCGCGGCCGCCGTTCGATGCGGCCGCGCCCGAGATCGAATGCGATGCCACGCCTTGCATCACTCGGATCATGGCAGGGCCGACGCACTACTGTGCGCTCGCCACCGACGGCCTCACGCGTTGCTGGGGCAACGCCTCGGCGATCGGCGACTTCGCCATGGATGCGGGGACCGACACGGCCGCAGGTGCTACGCCCGTCGTCCTCCCTGGCGTGACCGACGTGGTGGACATCGCGGCGGCCACGCTCATCACGTGCGTCGCGCACACGGACGGAGGCGTCGAGTGCTTCGGATTCAGGCAGCCGTCGCCGGAGCCCGTCCCCAACGTCTCGAACGCAAAACGCATCGCCGTCGGTGATAGGCGCTCGTGCGCCGTCCTCGCCGACGGCACCGCGCAGTGCTGGGGTGACGGCATCGGCACCGGCTCCGGCGATACGACGCTCGATCTCGGAGGCGAGAAGGCGGTCTCCGTAGCAATGAAGCAGTACGTCGGCTTCGCCCTCACCGAAAGCGGAAGGCTGCTTTCGTGGGGGAACGACATCAACATGCTCGGGCGCGAAACCTCGCTCAACACGGATCTGACTCCACGCCGGGTCGAGCATCTCCCTCCCGTTCGGGATTTCTCCGCCTCCGACAAGCACGCCTGCGCGCTCTCCACGGACGGCCGCCTCTTCTGCTGGGGCCGCGGAGACAACGGAGCGCTCGGGCTCGGGTACATCCGCACGGAGTACTACCCGGTAGAGGTCCTCTTCTCCGGCAGCGCGTGGCCCGCGCAGGTCTCCGCATCGGACACGCACACCTGCGCGCGCATGACGGACGGCACACTCGATTGTTGGGGTGGCTCGAACAGCATCGGGCACCTCGGGTACGAAGACACTGCAGGCGTCTATCGTCCGAGGAAGGTCGAGGGGCTCACCGACGTCGTCGCCGTCGCCGTCGGGACCTTGTCCACGTGCGCGCTTTCGAAGGACGGCCGCGTCCGATGTTGGGGGGACAACACGTACGGGCAGCTCGGCCGAGGGACGCGCGATGGCAAGCGACACCCGTCCCCGTTGCCTGTCGTCTTCCCTTGAGCATCGAAAGAGAACCACGCATGCGCCTCTCGTCCCGTCATCCGTTCCTCGCGCCCATCGCGCTCCTCGCGGGATTCCTGGCATGTAACTCGACGGACCGAGGGTTCTACCGAGACCCTACCCTGATCGGCCAAGACGACGCCGACGCAGGGGCCGCTCCGGAGCCGCCTTCGTGCGAAGGACAGCGCTGCTCGGCTGACTTGCACAAGATCATCGACGGGTGCACGGGGCAGGTCATTCAAGAATGCGCGACCGGCATGGGTTGCTACGCGGGCAAGTGCACCACCGCCTGCGAGAGTGCTTCGAACGCGCAAGGCTCCGTGGGCTGCTCGTTCTGGGCCACGCCCGCCGACACCATCCGGGTATCGGAGGGTTCTTGTTTCGCCGCCTTCATCGCCAACACCTGGAACACGCCGGTCAACGTAGAGGCAGGCTTCGGAGATGCGCCGCTCGACGTCTCGAAGAGCATCTATCGCGCGGTCGTCAACGACGACAGGTCGGTTCGGTATGAGCCGATCGAAGGTCCCATCCCGCCCGGCGAGATTGGCATCGTCTTCCTGGCTCAGAGCGGTCAGATCCCGGGGGCCAAGGACTACATCGCGTGCCCGCACGGCGTGAACGTCGCGTATGGCGGAGACGTCGTCACCGAGCACGCGACGAGCCTCTACAAGGCCTTTCACCTGTCGACGGACGCCCCCGTCGCGGCCTACTCGATCTTTCCCTACGGTGGTGCGAGGAGCTACGTGCCCGCCGCGACGCTTCTCCTGCCGTCGTCGTCGTGGGGAACGAACTACGTCCTTGTGGACGCCTGGCCGCAAAATACGGGCTCTCCGTTCGTCCAGATCGTCGCGAAAGAAGATGACACGGTCGTTCGTGTCCGTCCGAACGTCGACGTCCTCGACGGCGTCCGCGTCAGCGGCGGACCGCGCGGGTCGGTCACGACCTGGAATCTCAAACGCGGTCAGGTGCTCGAGTTCATGCAGAAGGCGAGCCTCGCAGGCAGTCCGCTCGAGGCGACGAAGCCCGTCGCGGTCTTCGGAGGCAACCAGTGCGCCTTGATTCCGGACGGCAGGTTGGCGTGCGACACGCTTCACCAACAGATCCCTCCGCTCCAGCAGTGGGCGTCGCGCTACTCCGCCGTGCCGTACAAGAGCCGACGCACGGGCATTCAGGGATCGGAGCCCGCGCCCGAGAACGTCCATTACCGACTCGTAGGGGCGCGCGAAGACACAATGCTCTCCTATGAGCCCGCGATGCCCGTGGGGGCACCGGCGAAGCTCACCGCCGGCCAGGTCGTCGACTTTTCGTCGACCGTCCCGTTCACCGTGAAGAGCCAGGGCGGCGATCATCCGATCTATCTCGCCGTCTACATGTCCGGATCCACGACCTACAACACGCTCGGCGATCCGGACTTCGTCAACATCATCCCCGACGAGCAGTTCCTCGACCGATACGTCTTCTTCGTCGATCACACGTACGCCGACAGCAGCATCACCGTCGTGCGGCGCAAGGATCAGCGGGGCATGCACGACGTGACTCTGGAGTGCTTCGGAGCACTGACCGACTGGAGGCCGCTCGGCAAGGACGGCTCGGTCGAGTACACGTGGCTCGATCTCACGAAGAGGGGAAAGGCAGTGAACACCCCCAAGGGGACGTGCTCCTACGGCCGCCACGAGGCCAAGAGCGACGGCCCGTTCAGCGTGTACGTCTGGGGCATGGACGTGGATGCGAGCTACGGCTTCCCCGCCGGCGCCGGCAGCCGTCCGACGACTCCGTACAAGATCGAGGTGCGCTAATCGCCAGCGCAGTCGCCCTGACTTCACATTTTCGCGATCCGGGAAATTCGGTATAACATGCGTGAATGCGTGTCATTCCGCACCTGCTCGTCACCGCAGCGCTCAGCACCTATCTGCTCACGGCCTGCTCCACGGAACACGAGCCAGACGAGAACCTCGTGGTGCGCGCGGCGCTCGGTCTCGAGGTTCCAGAGGAGGTGTACGCTCTGGGCGTGTACGCCGAGCGGCTCGATGCCAACGGCAAAACGATCAGCAGCTTCGGCGCCGAGGTCAACGCAGACGACACGCACTTCGTGGCGCCGTTCGACGTGGTTCCAAGCGTCGGTGCCCAGCCGGGCGACAGCGTGCGAATCACCGTCATCGCGTATGCGCCCCCGCGGGCTGGTGCGGTGCGGCCGCTCGCGATGCGCCGTGCAGAGCTCGCGTGGCCTGCAGACGGCCGCATGCTGCGGCTCGGCCTCACCAAGAACCATGTGAAGAACGTCGCCGACGCCAGGTTGAGGCTGCCCGTACCGGTCCAAACCGCCGCTGGCATCGGGCCAAGCCGCTGCGCGGCGCAGGAGACCGAGGACGACGGCGGACGCTGCGTACCGCTCACGAGCGTTGCCCTCGACCTGCCCGCGGTGGATCCGAAGAGGCCGCCGCCCGACGCGTGCTTTCCCGCGACCTGCTTCGCGGACAGCGAGCTTCCCGTGTGCAACGGCTACGAGTCGTGCAACCGTCCTGCGCTCTCCTACGGCAACGACTCGAGCATCGCTCGCGAAGACGGACACTGCAGCATCGAGCTGCCCATGCGCCCCGACGAGCGCGTTACCCCGGCGTTCCTACGCTTCGAAGACACCCCGAACACCACCGATGGAGTCTTCGGCCGCGCGCTCACGCCCGGCATCGACTACACGTTCGATGGTCCGTCGCGCACGGCCATCTTCTCCCCTGCCACCTGCGCGGCTCCCCGGGGCCTCGGCTTCATCGCATCGGCGCAATGTGAGCCTCCCTCCACGATCGCCACGGCGCGGTGCGGCGCGCGCACCGCGAAAGACGCCGTTCCGATCCCCAGACCGCGAACGCGTTCGTACTCTCGCCGAGCCAACTCTCGCTCGGCTTCGAGCCACTTCCGTTCGACGAGCCCCCGTCGATGCTCGCGGTCGTCGGCCACGGCAAGGTCCATGCGGTGCTCGGCTCGGAGAACCGCCTCTGGCTGCGCCCCGGCTCGCGCTACTACGAGGGACACCAATGGGGCCCCGCGGTGTCGTTCGAGCGCGACGGCGCCGCGTTCCGGGCGCTTCATGGCTACAGCGTCCCGTCCACGCCACTGAACGAGCCCCCTCGAGTATACGTGGCCCTGGGCGATGCCAGCCTGCGCCCCGTGACCCCCGAGGGCATCGGCGCACCGGTCGAGTTTTGCACCGCCCCCTCGAGCTGTCGCACCACGGCCAACGTCATCAGCGTGGCCGGCCCGAGCGGCGCCCGTGACGCGGTATGGCTGGTCCGCGACCCCGACGGCATTGCATTCTACATCGAAAAATCGCCCACGCGCTTCGTGCGCAGCGCGCTCGCACCGATTACGGGGGCAGGCCATGTCCTCGAGCTGGCCGACGATCCCCCCGGCGTCGCTACGGTGATCGAACGTGGAGGGACGTGGAGCCTCGTGCGTCTGGCGGCCGACGCAGGCACCGTACGCGATGAGCTCCCCCTCCCCGACGGCTTGGCGTATGCGCATTTTGCACGCGGCGAAATTCCGTACAGCACGGACTCGCTCGACGCGCTCCACGTTCTGGTGGCCGGCAGCGAAGGCGGTGAAGCAGCGCTAGAGATCGCCCCCGGCGAGCTCTCACTGAGCTGGCGCTGGCGAGCCGCGGTGTCCGCAGATGCATCGTGGTACGGACGCAGCGACCCCACGTGGTCGGGCAACGGCCGCGACGGCTGCTACCTCTCGGGCACCGAGCTGATCTGCCGGAACTCGAAAGGCCAAAGGACCGACCACGTCGCCGACGTCCTGGCTGCCTGCCACGTCGGTCAGCATCGGTTCGCACTACGAAAAGTGGCCGACGGCACCTACAGCGCGCAGGTGACAGCCTACGACGGCCCCGTCTTCCCGTAGTCCGAGCGTTTTCCGGGGACTCAGAACTTGATCGCGATGGACGACGTCGTCGACGCGAGCACGCTCGGCGGCAGCCCCAGCTGACCGTAGTTGTTGAAGCCCCAACATCGAAGCTCGCCCGCCGAGCTCAATGCGCAGGAGTCCCCGAAGAGCGTCGTGTTCTCTACACGAGCGACCTCGTTGAACTCGTAGGCTCCGCTCACGGGGAGACACCGAACCTTGCCGTTCGTGTGGCGGATACACCCGCCCGCGATGTCTTCCACGTCCGAGAGCACGCGGTTCGGATCCCCGGGTGTGGGGTCGAGGACCTTCGTGGGCGTGTACGACGTCTTGTTCCCCAAGATCCCCCAGAACCAGAGCGTCTTGTCGTTCGCGAGAGCGAAGGTCGTGTACCGAGCCATCTGGACCTTCTTGATGTCGCTCAATCCAACGACCCGTCCCGGCGTGGGCTTCGAGCCAACCGCGATGCCGTTCCCCAGAAAAGAGCTCGAGCCCCAGCACCAGACCTCGCCGCTCTTCACGGCGCACGTGCTCACCAAACCGCAGGCCACCTGATCAGCCGTGAAGTTCGGGATCTCCTGGGGCACGGGATGGTTGACGAAGTCGACTATCCCGAGACCGAGCTGGCCTTGCATGTTCCCTCCCCAGCACGCGACGTGGCCGCTGGTCGATAGAGCGCACGCGTTGGCCTCCACCATGTCGACGTCCGCGATGTCCGTCAAAAACGGCTCGTCGGGGACGCTCGGCCGTGGCGTGCCGCCCCCGCCGTAGCTCCGCCCCCAGCACTTCAGGTCGTCGTTCGCCGTGACGGCGCACACCGCGCCATTGGGGGGAGAGGCGTTGTTCGCGATCTTCTTGAAGGTCGCGGCCTCCGCAGACGCGATCGGGAACGGCTTGAAGGTCGTCCCGCTCGAAGAGACCGCCCCTCTGCCGAGCTCTCCGGAGGTGTTGTTCCCCCAGCACTCCATCGTGGTGACGTTCGCTCTCTTCAGGCGAGCGCAGTAGAACGTTCCTCGAGCCCAGATCGCCTCGACGACGGGCGCCTCGGCTTCGGGACCGCTGTCCCATTCGATGCGGCCGTCGTTCGCAACGTCGGCGGTCGAGGCGTCGACGTACTGGGAATCGAGGTCCTGGGAGTCGAGGTCGCCCGCGTCGGCGAGCCCTGCGCTCGCGTCTTCGTCGGCCTCTTCATCGGCCCCGCGCGTCGCTCCGTCCGATCCTTCACTGCACCCCGCGGGAGCAAGGAACCCGACCGCGACGCAGGCAAAAATGGAAAACCTCAAACCAAACCTATTCATGATTACGCCTCACCGCGCTCGGCCTGCTAGCGCACCACCGGAATCTCGACAGAAGAGATGGCTCGGAGCCCTGCCCCGCCCGGATAGCCGTAGCTGGCAGCGACATCCAATCCCCAGACGGTCAGAGCAAACGGCTCCTCGCTACGGATTCCGTGCCGGCCGTTCGCGCAGCTCTGGTCCCCGAACGGTTGGGGCTCGCCGTTCCGCACCATCGTCACGTAGGCGTACTGGTAGCGGCCCTCCGCATCGATGGGCTTCCAGTCCGTGATCGGTCCCGCACAGTCGAGCACGACGTCCTTGAACCCGTTCCCACGATCGTGACGAACCACGACGAGGGTCGTGTAGCCAAACGTCACGTCCGTGAAGAACGTATAGGAGTCCAGATACTGCTGCACCGGAATCACGTTGACGAAGTCCGGGTCGCCGATCTTGGAGTCGACGGACATCATAAATCCGACGCTGTACCAGAGACTCGTCATGTAGCTGGCCAAGTAGAAGGGATGCTGCCCATCCTGGCTGCTGACGACGAACGGCTTGTCCGTCCAGAACGTCACCGTCTCGCCTTGCGACAGAGTCGCCGGTGCTCCCTGCGGGCGTTGCGGTCGATACGTCAGCGTCGTACCGTCGGCAGCTCCGACGAGACGCCAAGGGACCGACTCTTCGACCGCGGTGGCACTGGACTCCTTGCCGGCGCGGATGGCCCCTCGACTCTCGTAGCGAACCGCCGCATATTCACTGCCCCACGCGCGGAGAGGCGGGATCTGCTGGTGTGAGACGTCGCAGTAGGACGTCATGTCTGTGCTCGGATAGATCGTGCACGTCGACCCACCGAACATCCCGATGGGCTTGTCCGACTCGATGGGGCTTCCGACGAGCGCGCGCGGCTGCGTGATCTGCAGGATCTCCCCCCGCGCGAGGTTGTAGATCTTCGTTCGTCCGTCCGCGCTCGCCGTCCCTCCTGGCAGCTCGATCAGGTCGTCGTTGGGACGAATACGAACTTCCGTATCGTCGTTCGCGGCGATGATCTGGAGCGACGGGTTCATTCCCGATCTCCCACGATCGATCGCGTCCCATGCGTCGACGACGAGATAGTTCGTATCCCATGCGCTGGTCGGCAAGAGGACCGTCGCCGCAGGGATGTAGCTCTTGGCTCCACCATACGGGTAGATCGAGTAGGCACTGACGGGCCTGTCCGTGGTGACGTTGAACGCCGTGCCTTCACCCGAATAGAGCGGGATCGTGGGGTCGTTCGATTCCACCGCGGCAGGAAACGGGCACCGGATGTGGTCGGGATTCCAAGCCGGAGGGTCGGCGCTCTGATGCAGGAAGACGATCGCAACCTCGCCCGGAGGAAGTGGGCCCTCGAGGAGCTCGTAGTCCACCTCTTTTCCTCGAGTACGCGGGATCGCGACGCTTCGCGACAGATCGAGCTTCTCGCCCTTGAACTCGACCTGGATGTTCACCGGGCTGTTCCAGGTATTCGCGACGAACGCCGCAAGGCAGGAGTTTCGATGATCCTGCAGCGGCGCGGTCGAGGGAGGGCCTCCGACCGACGCGACGGAAGACGTGGTCCAGAAGGAGCACCCGATCGTCCCTTCGTTCTTTTCGGCGCTCGAACAGGCCGGCACGCAAGATCCATTCGCGCATCCCATCTCGGGAGGGCATTCCCTCACCACTTCGCCCGTGCACGCGCTGAGGACCGAATGAAGATCCCGAGAACAGACGAACGTCTCGCAGGCCTCGCTGGTCGGAGCATCGGCCGCACCGAAGCCACCGGCGTCCACGTGCACGAACGACGGACGCTCGGCGCCTCCACACGCGCTCATCACACCGAAAGCGCCTAGGATACCGCTCCAAACGACGGGCACGAGCCGTCCGAAGCGCTTCCACGCCGAGACGGGGCCGGAGGGGCCGGAGGGCGAGCCGGCCCCCGTTTCGTCGTGCCGATCTGTCGCCGTCGGTGCGTTCTTCATCTCTGCGTCCTCGAAACTCCGCAGCTCGTCTCAGAAGATGACGGTCTGCGGGCTGTAGTGCGGAAGGTCGTCCCTGACGCCGATCCCGAGCTGTCCTTCGGCATTGCTGCCCCAGCACTGGACCGAACCGTCCTCGATCAGCGCGCACGTCGCTCGGTCCATCGCTGCAATTTGAACGATCCGAGCGCTCGAGCTCCCGACGACGACCGGCTTGAAGGCGACGTCGGCGTTCCCGCCGCCGAGCTGGCCATTCGTATTGTCGCCCCAGCAATAGGCCCTTCCCTCTCGGGTCCAGGCGCATGTCGTGATGTTGCTCGCTGCCACGTCCTCGATGGGCCCTGCCCCGAGGATGGTGACGAGGAAGGGAGCAAAGACATCCGACTTGTTGCTGTTTCCAATGGCTCCGGTGGCGTTCTGCCCCCAGCAGTAGACGTCTCCTCGAGAGACGGCGCAGGCGTGCTGCGCTCCGGCGACGACGCTCGTGACCTCGTTCAGCCCTGGGATCTCGAGGGGGTCGCCGTCGGGAGAGAACGAGGTCTCTCGCGCCAGCGCATCCTTCAGCCCCCCCTTCTTCCATTCAGCCCCGCCCCAAGACAACAGCGCGCCGTTGTCGCGAATGGCGAAGCCGACACGCATCGTCCCGGTGCCAGAGAGCACGTGACGATAACGAAGCCCGACGGGGCCGACGACGCCGCTCTCGATCGGCAGATATCCTCGGCCGAGCTGCAGGGCGGAGTTCTCTCCCCAGCAATACATGCTTCCGCCTGCGTTCCCGTTCGTCCCCAGCGCGCCGACCGCACATGCGAAGGCGCCGCCCACGTCCACGCGGCTCGCGAAGGGCAGCCCCTCGACGCGAGAGGCGCTCGGGTGAGACTGCGTGTCGGTCACGACCTGATCTGCACTGAGCCCGAGCTGCCCGCGCGTGTTGGCGCCCCAACACATCACGGAGCCGTCCTCGAGGCGGGCACAGCTCGTCCCGACACCCGACACGCTGATCTGCGTGGCGTTGTCGACGTTCGCGACACGCACGGGTCGCGCCGAGTACGGCCCGCTGGCCGCTCCGCCGTCGGCCGCCCCCGCGTCGGGGTCCGCAGGGGTCTCGGCCCCGAGTTGGCCGCTCGCGTTGCTGCCCCAGCAACGGACCGTCTTGTCCGCGAGGAGCGCGCAGACGTGGCTGCCTCCTTTTGCGGCAAGCGCGGTGACACAAGGCGTGACCTTGCACGTGAGCGGCACGGAGACCTCCGGCGCGTCCGCGTCCGCGTCCGCGCTGGAGCCGTCGCCGGGACCGGCGTCGACCGTGGGCGCGGGGTCGCTCCCAGCGTCGTCCGCGAGCTGTCCCAGCTCTCTGTCACTGTCCGAGCACGCGCCGCAGAGGACACCTGCTCCCAGAAGGAGACCGACGATACGAGTCGTCGTGGAGATGAGGCGCATCAGCTCAGTCCTGGTCCTGGCGGTTGACGTTGCGGTGGAGGGCGATGTTGTCTCCGACGACCCATACGTCGTTGGGGCCGCTGCCCGATACGGCGTGCAGGTTGTTGTTCAGGACGTCCCAGCTCTTGGCCGTCGCCGTGATCTTCAGGGAGGAGCCGTCCCAGTGATGCACGCGCCCACGTGACGACGCGATCCAGACGTCGTTCACGCCTGTCCCCCAAATGGACGAGCGTCGCTTCATGGCTCCGGCGACAGGCACCAGGTACTCGGACCAGCTGTACGCGCCCCCGTCGCCGGCCGGCGCCGCACGGAGAACGCCTCCCCCGCGGACCCAGAAATTCTGCCGGTCGAAGGCCCATATCTTGGAATAGGACTCGTTTCGGCTGGCGCCCGCGATCGTCGGCTGAGCGATCCAGCTCGCGCCGCTCTCGAGATAGATGCGTGGGCCGCCTTCGAAGATGTCCGTCGACCTTCCGGTTACCCACACGTCGAATCCCGAGCACGATACGGAATGGAGCTCGTGGTCGACGCCGGGAGTGGATGTCTCCCATGAGGGGTTTCCGTCCTCTCCAGTGGCTCCGGTCCACCGAAGCACGGTGCCCGCCACGCCCACGATCGCCATGTTTCGTGGGCGCTCCGTGTCGCGCGAAGCTTCGCAGATCTCCATGAGGTCGGTCGTCGTTCCGCTCGGGATCGACGTCCAGGTCGTCCCCTCGTGTCCGCGAAGGATCGCGCCCGCGGCGCCGACGACCCAGATGTCGCCCTCATGGTCGCCCCAGACTCCGTAGAGCGGCGTCTGCGCGTCCCAGACCACGGTCCATTGCGCGCCGTTCCAGCGCAGGACGAGGCCCTCCTCACTGACGGCCCAGGCGCTCTTCGGCGCAGGCACCCAGACGTCCATGAGCGTGAGCTTCCCACCGTCGGGGATCGGGAGAGGCGTTTCGCACCAATCCACCGTGCACTTCGGGACACCGCCCGCATCGGTCTCGTCCGCCGCATCGGCTGCGTCCGCCGCATCGCTCGCGTCGGATGCGCCCGCGTCGACGAGCTCGACCTGAGCGGCGTCCATGCTCGCGTCGCCGTCGCCGTTCTGGTCGTTCGTCGCGGGAGCCTCGACGTTCGCGTTGGCGCATGCGGCGAAGCCCAGAAGGACGAAGACCGTGCCTATCGCGTTCTGCCTGGGGAAGTACTTCATGGTCATTTCGCTCCCCGTGCCGGGCCGCGATGAAGGATGACGCGCTCGCCTACTACCCAGACATCGTCAGGCCCGCTCCCCCAGATGCCGTAGAACGGGGTCGACGGTGGCAATGACGGGACCATCGAGCGAGACCAGCTCGAGCCGTCGCCGTGAAGGATGGTGTTCTCGTCTCCGATCGCCCAGACGTTCGTGGCGCTCGTGCCCCAGACGGCGCGCAGGTGCGTCGTGATCGTGGAGTCGGAGACGAGCCACCTGAGATCTCCCCCCTCGTCGTGGGCATAGTGACGGATCGTGCCGTTCTCTCCCACGGCCCAGACATCGTCAGTGGCAGTCCCCCAGACGCCGGTCAGGTGCTGGCGCGTGTTGCTGTTCGTCTGGGTCCATTCCGCGGCTCGGTTCCAATAGCCGTCCGTATGGAGGATCCGCCCGGACGCGCCGACGATCCAGATGTCGTTCGGCCCCGTCCCCCAGATTCCCGCGAAGTTATTCGCGGGGTTCCCCGCGATGTAGTGATCGAGAGCCGCCGTCAGCTTCGTCGTGGCGCCGCTCCAGCCGTCGGAGTGCCAGCACTTGTTGAGCGTGTTCGACGAGAACGAGCTCAGCGGGGCGAGAAGGAGCCATACGTCCGTCGCGCTGCTGCCCCAGATGGCCCGAGCCGAAGTCGGCGTGAAGGCCTGGAGCTTCGGAGCCTCGATCCTCGACCACACGGTCGCGGTGTCGTTCCAGCCGTCCGCATGGAAGATCTCGTTGACGCCGAACGCCCAGACGTCGTTGGGCCCGCTGCCCCAGATCCCGAAGAGAGGCTTTGGTTGCCCGGCCTCCGTCAGGAGAGGCTGCTGACTCCACGTGACGCCGTTCCAGTGGAAGACCGCTCCGCCGGATCCCACCGCCCAGACGTCGTTCGCCGAGCTGCCCCATATTCCGTACAACGCCACCTTGTCGTTGGGCATCTCCACGCGACACCAGCCGTCTTCGCTGCAGCGCGCGTCTTCCGGCGTGCTACCGTCGCTCCCCGATCCATCCGAGGTCGAAGCGTCCGTCACTGGACTGCCGGGGAGGGTCTCGCCGCCTCGCTCGTCCGGACCGGCGTGGGCGGGCGCGTTCTCGCCAGTCGCAGCGCAGCCGACTGCGCGGACTCCGAACACGAGCACGCCGGCGAGCCAGAGGTCTCTCCGTCCGAAGAAAGCCATGCGCCGCATCAGTGCGTCACTCCAGGCGGGCAGGGTTCGACCACGCAGATACCGTCGATGCACGCTTGCCCAGTCGCGCACGCGTTCCCGCACGAACCGCAATTTTGAGGATCTTTCGACAGATTGATCTCACAGCCATCGGAGAGGTCACGATTGCAGTCGCCAAATTCTGCGTTGCATCGACTTCCACAGCGGCCGAACCTGCAAGTCGGCGTCGCATTTGTATACGAATCGCAACGGACGCCGCAGGCGCCACAGTTCATCAAATCTGCTTCGAAGTCCGTGAGACAATCGCAGCCACTCGGGCCGCGGTCGCACTGGCACGTCCCACCGTTGCAGACCTCGCCCGCGGCGCACTTGTTGCCGCAGGCCCCACAATTCTCGCGGTCACCGGCCACGTAGATTTCGCAACCGGTATCCATCTTCGCATCGCAATCGGCAAACCCATTTTGACACTTGAGGTTGCCGCAACTGGCATTCTGGCAGCCGTAATACATATTCGCGGGCGGCGGATCTTTGTCGGGAGGATAGCCGTTGCAGAAAGTTCCGCACGAGCCACAGTTGTAGTCGTCCGAATCCAGCTTTACGCAGTTACCCCAGCAGGAGGCCTCGCCTGGCTTGCACCCCTGGCAGGCGAAGTTTCCACAGATGGTGTCCCCGGGACAGACGTTGCCACAGGTGGCACAATTCTCTTTCTTACTCAGCGGAGTCTCGCAGCCGTCTTCGATACGGCCGTTGCAGTCTGCATAAAAGGTCGAGCTGCACGTCATCTGGCAGGCGCCACCGACGCAGATCCACTTCGCGTTGAGCTCGGCGTTCCTCCAGGCGTCCGTCGGGCACTTGTTTCCGCAGCTGCCGCAGTTCTCCGGATCGTTGGAGAGATCGACGTCGCAGAGGAAGCGCGAAGTCGAGCACGTCGCCCATGGGGCCTTGCACTTGTCGCTCGGGCACATGTCGACGACCGGAGTCCCGGGGACGCTCGCCTCGGCATCGCCTCCGTCGGGGCTACCGGTGAACGAGGGCGGCTGCGGCGCTCCAGCGTCGTCGTCGAACCCACGTCCGAGATAAGTCTGGGTGGTGCACGCCTGCACGAGAATGGTCGCGACAGCGAACACGGACGTGAAGCCAACGATGCGACGTTGCACGATTCGATCTCCTTGGGATGTTCGAGGAACGTGTTCGGGTCGCGAGCGAGCGCTCGTGCTCACTCGGGCACGCCACCGGGCATCTTGGCCAGGGTGGCGGTGACACGGCGCGCGAACGCGCCTTCGTGATGCTCGGCGAGGAAGCGAGAGCCGAGGCGGCGAGCTTCGTCCGTTCGCCCGGCTCGTGCGAGGGCTTCGACCCGGAGCACGGACACCTCGACGGAGAACGCGCCGTGGGGGAAGTCCCGGTCGTACGAGTCCAGGAGCCGGAGCGTCTGCGTCGGCTCGTTGCTCCCGAGCGCGGCTCGAGCCGCTTCGACGCGCGCGATCTCGCGACCGAGCGCGTCGCTCGACGCAGAGGCCCAGGCGCCGGCGCCGACTGTGGCCGCTCTCCTCGGAGGAGCGTCGAGAGCGGGGGCGTTCGGCAGGGAGTCCGGCGTCATGACAGGCGCCTTTGCTACGCCGTCGTCGTTCTCGAGCTGGTCGGTGCCCGCGCTGGCTACCGGGACGGCGAGCGCAGCGACGGCGGTCGGAGCGTCGCCGGTCGAAGGAGTGCGCTCGGAGGAGGTGAGGAAGCCCACGCCGATCGCGGCCCCCGCGAGCACGACGAGCGCAACGCCATGGACGTAGGAAGCGCCCGAGGTCCGTACGAGACGATCGCTCCAGCGCTCGCAGGACGCAACCGCGGGGACGCCGAGTGCCGCGAGCGTCTGCTCGCGCGCACCGGGGCGCGACGCATCGTCCTTCGCAGACTCGAGCAGACTCCGCTCACGTTCGTTCGCCGCGCCTCGGAGGAGCGGTTCGAAATCATAGTTCGTCACGGCTTTCCTCCTTGACCTCGTGCTTGAAGCCGAGCGACGGCCGCCTGAAACTCCTGCCGCGCGCGTCTGAGGCGTGTGGCGACCGTTCCGAACGGAAGACCGAGCAGCTCTGCGATCTCCGTAACGGTGAGCTCTTCGAGCTCGAACAGGACGAACACGGCTCGGCGCTCCTCGGGGATGCTCGCGAGGATCTCGTCGAGCGTGGCACGCTCCTGTG
>ERZ778025.258-NODE-258-length-142685-cov-327.502047_pt1 | contig 142685 bp, 134 predicted proteins | sample MGYA00375755_ERZ778025 | MGnify/ENA primary metagenome ERZ778025 (study PRJEB29350, sample SAMN05389825) | bioreactor metagenome | isolation source: Thiocyanate bioreactor | place: South Africa: University of Cape Town | collected 2014-03-17 ...
ACAGGACATTCGGCGAGGCGACGTGGTGATCGTATTCGACCCCAAGGGCGATGCCGGTCTAATGACCCGCTGCTACATCGAGGCGGCCATGGCCGGGCGCGAGTTCTTCATGTTTCACTTGGGCTACCCCGACCAGTCTGCACGTTATAACCCGATTGGAAATTTTGCCCGAACCACCGAGGTCAGCACCCGTATCGCTGGTCAGCTCCCGGGCGAAGGACAGTCTGCCGCGTTCAAGGAATTTGTCTGGCGCTTCGTGAACGTGATCGCACGCGCGCGCACCACCCTCGGTTACCGTCCGGATTACCGCATGATTTATGAGGATGCGGTCAATATCGATGCCTTGGCGCTGGAATACTTACGCTTCTGGCTTGACCGGGAACAGCCCGGCTGGAATGAGGCGGTTGATGCCATCGAGATGGATAAGACCCAGATTCAGCAGGCAATGAAATCCGGGCGGACGATGGATGCCATGAAAATCCTGCTGTTCGTCCGCGAGAATAATCTGCATGACCCGATAGCGGACGGCCTGGCATCCATCCTGTCGAACGACCGCAGCTATTTCGAGAAACTGGTGTCCAGTCTCTATCCCTTGCTGGAAAAACTTACCACCGGCAAAACCGCGCAGATACTGTCTCCACAGTACGACGACCCGACTGATCCAAGGCCGATCTTCGACTGGATGAGCGTCATCGAACGCGGCGCGGTGGTCTACGTCGGGCTCGATTCGCTCTCTGATTACGAAGTGGCTGGCGCAGTGGGCAACGCCATGTTCGCCGACCTGACTTCGATCGCCGGCCAGACCTACAAATTCGAGCAAGGCTACGGGCTGTCCACGGCCATCCCCAAGCGCAAACTATCCATCCATGCGGACGAGTTCAACGAGCTGATCGGCGACGAATTCATCCCGCTGCTGAACAAGGCCGGCGGTGCGGGATTCCAAGTAGCGGTCTATACCCAGACCTGGGCCGACGTGGAGGCCCGCATTGGCAACAAGGCGAAGGCATCCCAGATTGGTGGCAACCTTAATACCCTGATCATGCTAAGGGTCAAGAACAAGGAAACCGCCGAAATTCTCACCGACCAGCTCCCGGATGTGCAGCTGGTCACCTCGATTCAGGCCAGTGCTGCCACAGACAGTTCAGATGATCGTGAGGTGTTGTCTTTCACCACACGGAACGAAGATCGGATCAGCACCCAGGAAGCCCCCATGTTGTCGCCTGCTGATCTGGTGCAGTTGCCCAAGGGGCAGGCTTTTGCGCTTATCGAAGGCGGCCAGCTCTACAAAATCAGACTCCCTCTGTTCGACCCCGACGAAGCGCACCCCATTCCTGCATCGTTGGAAGACATTGCCGCGAGCATGCGTCAGAAATACGACACGCACGGCACCGAGACGGAAAATCTGGTCGTTGAAGGGAAGGGCAGTGGCTTCTAGGAATTCCGGTCTCTATGACAGCAATGTGGCAGTCGCCTTTCTGTGGCCATTGAAATGGCTTTTTGGGACGCTCTTGCTATATGTCATGCTTGGCCTGATCGCCCTCACCGCGGCTTTCCTGTTTGCCAAATATCAATGGCTGGATCCTGTGCAAGCTGCCGACGCTTTGTTCCAGTCGGAAACCGCACGCGTCAAAGAGCTTGTACGGCGAGGAAGCCACGCCGCCGGCCTTTCCACGTTGACCGAGCTGGCCCAGCAGTGGACTTACTGGCTTTTTTTCAAGGCGACATCACTCCATGAAGCCACCTATGCCTATTTCTCCGGGTATCCGGTCAACGAGGTTGACCGGATGTACCTCAGCCAGTTCGTTGCGCGCAATGCACGGGAAATCTACCTGGCTATGAACGTGATTCAGGTCTACGGGATCAGGATTGGCTTCGTACTGGCTGCGACCCCTTTGTTTTTCCTGTTGTATGTCTTGGCTGGCGTAGACGGCCTGACCGAGCGTTATATCCGCCGCGCGTGCGCAGGACGCGAATCGGCGGATCTGCACAAAATTGGGCGCCTCGCGAAGCTGATGTTCTTCGCATCCGGGGTCACGCTATATCTCTGCCTGCCGGTTGCAATGAGCCCGTTCTGGATCATTGCGCCGCTGGCGCTGGTTTTTACCGTGGCTACACGGGTTCAGTGGCAGTTTTACAAGAAGTATTTTTAGGTGAAAAACAGCTCCCAAACCCGCCACCTGTGCGTGATGGGTTTGGGTGGCGCAAGATGGGTGCTTACCATTTATTCCATTACAGGTATAATGCGTCAATGGCAACACAAGAAAAATCGCTCATCTGGGTCGGAGGGTGCAAAAAAGACTTGATGGCCCTTCCTGCCGATGTGCGGAAGTTCTTCGGTCACGCCCTTGACTTCGCGCAGCGCGGTGACCAGCATGACGCGGCGAAGGTGATGAAGGGATTCGGCGGGGCCGGCGTCCTGGAAGTGGTCGAAAACGACATCGGCGGCACGTACCGCGCTGTCTATACCGTCAAGTTCGAGGAGGCCGCGTTCGTCCTGCATTGCTTCCAGAAGAAGAGCAAGAGCGGGATCGCCACACCGAAAGAGGACATGGACATCATCCGCACCAGGCTGAAGGTTGCCGAGGTGCTTGCAAAGGAGCTACGAAATGGCAAAACGAATCATTGATGGCATTGAGGTCGAAATGGGCTCGGGGAATGTCTTTGCCGATCTCGGTCTGCCCGACGCCGAAAAACTCAAAATCAAATCCGGTTTGGTGATTGAGATAACCAAAGCCGTGCGCAAACTCGGGCTCACCCAGGATGAGGCGGCTCGTCGCATGGGCATCACACAGCCGAAGGTGTCCGGCATGCTGCGCGGCGACTTCTCCAACCTGTCCGAACGCAAGTTGATGGACTGCTTGAATCGGTTGGGCTACGACATCGAAATCAAGGTGAAGCCCGCAGCCGAACCCCTTGGTCATTTGGTGCTTGCTGTCGCTTGACCGCTGTACTGCGATCTCCAGTAAAGCCTGTGGTGCTTGCCGAACGATTTGATTTCGAGTTCGTATGTACGCGGAGATATTGACAAATTGAAATAATTTAGGTTTGATGGAGGCCTAGTAGGGTCAGGGATGTGGCCAGACGAGTCTACTTGAGCAGCGCGAACGCCCCTTTGGGGCTTTATCAAGACCCGTTAATATGCACATAATGTATATTATGTTAAATAAGTGATATTCGCTTTCGCAAGCATGATCGGCTTCTGTCGCGCTTGGCAGAATCTGCAAGAAGGCCAACATCCCAGCACTACCACGAGGCTCGAAAGAAATTTTTCATCGCGGGAACGCGGATTCAGATATGAGCTAAAAACGAAGTGTCCTTGAACCCATCACGACGGAGCCAGCCATGAAAATCCAAGCAGCGGTCACGCATGCCCAAGGCCAGCCTTTTTCCATCGAGGAAGTGTCCCTGTCGGGACCCAAGGCGAACGAGGTGCTGGTCAGGATCGTCGCCACGGGTGTCTGTCATACCGATGCAGTGGGGCGCGACCTGGGCGTGTCGCCCTACCCCATCGTGCTGGGCCATGAGGGGGCCGGCATCATCGAGCAGGTCGGCGAGAACGTCACCCGCCTGGTGCCCGGCGACCACGTGGTGATGTCCTTTGCGCACTGCGGCCAATGTGAAAACTGCCTCACCGGGCATCCGACCGTATGCGCGACCTTCAATGAGCTGAATTTCGGCGGACGCATGGACGATCACACCTGCCGTCTGCACCAGGGCGACGCCGATGTGCACACTTTCTTCGGCCAATCCTCCTTCGGTACTTACGCCATTGCCCACGAGCGCAACGTGATCAAGGTCGACAAGGCGGTGGATCTGGCGCTGCTCGGGCCGCTGGGGTGCGGCATCCAGACCGGCGCCGGTACGGTGCTCAACCGCCTCAAGCCCGTGTTCGGCACGTCCATCGCCGTGTATGGCTGCGGCGCAGTGGGGCTCAGCGCGATCATGGCGGCGAAAATCGCCGGCTGCCCGCAGATCTTTGCCGTGGATGTCCACGACAACCGTCTGGAGCTGGCCCGCGAGCTGGGTGCGACGCATGCGCTGAATGGCAGGAATGTCGACGTGGTCAAGGAGATCAAGGCCCGCGCCAACGGCGGTACGCACTATGCCGTGGAGACCACGGGGGTGCCGCCGGTCGTGCGCCAGTGCCTGAATGCACTGCGCCCGTTGGGGCAGGCGGCGATCGTCGGGGTGACCCCGGAAATGAGCATCGATGTGCACAACGACCTGATGGCCGAAGGCAAGAGCATGATCGGTGTGATCGAGGGCGACTCGGTGCCGCGGGTATTCATTCCCCAGTTGATCGAGTTCTACAAGGCGGGCCGATTCCCCTTCGACAGGCTGATCAAGTTCTATGATTTCAGCGCGATCAACCAGGCCTTCGAAGACTCCAGGTCGGGGGCGACCGTCAAGCCGGTTCTCAAGCTGGCCTGAACGCCTGCGTGCGACTGCAGGGAGCGGACCCGGAACAACTGGCATTGCTCGCGTGGCCGGCTATGCTCAAATTCAAGGCGCGGAACCGGATGGATTCTTCGTCAAACCTTCAGCAAGGGGCGTCGGCCCGGTCAGGTATTGAGTTCGAATGCATAGCGAGAGAACCTTCATGAGCAGCCCACCCGCCTATCAGAACCTCGAGTTGCTGCCGATCGCCGGTCAGTGGCGCGAAGGCACCTCGGGCCGCACCCTGGATGTTGCCGACCCCTTCACCGGGGCCACCTTGCTGAGCCTGCCGTTGGCCGGCCGCGAGGATCTGGATGAGGCCTATCGTGGCGCGTACGACGCCCAGCCCGAATGGGCGGCCATGGGCCCGACTGCACGCGGCGATGTCATGCACCGGGCAGTGGCCCTGTTCGACGCGCGCAAGGATGAAATCACCGGCTGGCTGGTCCGCGAGTCCGGCAGCACCCGGATCAAGGCGGAAATCGAATGGGGTGCGGCACGGGCCATCACCCAGGAGGCGGCCAGCCTGCCGGGGCGGATGCACGGACGCATTCTGCCTTCCGACGTGCCGGGCAAGGAAAGCCGGGTGTACCGCCAGCCGCTGGGCGTGGTCGGGGTGATCAGTCCGTGGAACTTTCCGCTGCACCTCAGCGCGCGTTCGGTCGCCCCGGCGCTGGCGCTGGGCAATGCCGTGGTCGTCAAGCCGGCCAGCGACACCCCGGTGAGCGGCGGCCTGCTGCTGGCGCGCCTGTTCGAAGAGGCGGGCTTGCCGGCCGGCGTGCTCAGCGTGGTGGTCGGCGCCGGTTCCGACATCGGCGATGCCTTCGTCGAGCACCCCATTCCGTCCTTCGTGTCGTTCACCGGCTCCACCGCGGTCGGTCGCAACATCGGCCGACTTGCCAACAGTGGCGAGCATCTCAAGCACGTTGCCCTGGAGCTGGGCGGCAACAGCCCGTTCGTGGTGCTGGCCGATGCCGACGTCGAGGCGGCCGTCGATGCGGCAGTGGTCGGCAAGTTCCTGCACCAGGGCCAGATCTGCATGGCGATCAACCGCATCATCGTCGAGGCTCCGCTGCTGGAGGCGTTCACCCAACGCTTCGTCGAGCGGGTCAAGGCCTTGCCCTGCGGCGATCCGGGCAAACCGGAAACGGTCATCGGGCCGGTGATCAACGACCGGCAGCTGGCCGGCCTGAAGGACAAGATCGCCAGGGCCAGGAAGGAAGGCGCGCGCGTGCTGCTGGGTGGCGAGCCGCAAGGCAATGTCATGCCGCCGCATGTGTTCGGCGATGTCACTGCGGAGATGGGCATCGCCAGGGAGGAGATTTTCGGTCCGCTGGTGGGGATTCAATCGGCCCGCGATGCCGAGCATGCGCTGGAACTGGCCAACCGCAGCGAGTACGGATTGTCCAGCGCGGTCTTTACGCGGGACATCACCCGCGGCGTGCAATTCGCCCAGCGCCTTCGCGCGGGCATGACCCACGTCAACGACATGCCCGTCAATGACGAGGCGAACGCGCCCTTCGGCGGCGAGAAGAATTCGGGTATAGGCCGCTTCAATGGCGACTGGGCGATCGAGGAATTCACCACGGACCATTGGATCACGGTGCAGAGCGCGCCGCGCGCTTATCCGTTCTGAGCCGGAACCGGCCATTACGGCTGAAGGAACGGGGCGATCATTGAAAAGCATCATCAGTCGCCCTGCCATCACGGATCGATGCAAAGGAGCTTGCCATGTTGTTTTTCTTGCGTAGTGCGATCGCGAAGCGGATGTTCGCTGCGTGCGTGGCTCTGCCACTGGGCTGGCTGGGCACCACCGCTCAGGCTGAAAGCCAGTGGGGTAGTGGCCAGAACCTGTACAACAAGCTTTGCGGCTATTGCCACAAAGCCGAGGTCGGCGTCGGCCCAGTGCTGGAAGGCCGCGGCCTGCCGGAGGTCTATGTCAAGGCCATCGTGCGCAACGGCTTCAATGCCATGCCGGCCTTCCCCGCCTCCTACGTCGATGATGAATCCATCGCCCAGCTGGTCAAGTACCTGTCGACCCTGCCGGCGCCGGCCACTCAGCCTTGAGGGATTCGCCATGAACGCCAATCGTCGTTTCGTTCTCAAAAGCATGGTCCTTGGCGGTGCCGCCGGCGTGGTGTTGAGCCGCTCGATGCCGTTGCTGGCGGGGGTGCCCCCTTCGCACAGCGGTATCCGCCCGGCACTGGCGCTGGTCGGCGGCGGCGTGGCTGAAGCGGCCTTTCTGCAGGGCGCCATGGCTGCTGCCGGCGCGCAGTTGCGGGTGCAGCAGCTGGACCAGAGTCTGAGCTCCATGCTGGATTTCGAGCAGCGGTTGCGCGCGGGTCGGCCGCTGCGGGTCATCGGTCTGCTGGACGATGCCGCGGCGACGCTGGTGCTGGATCTGGCACGCAGCGCCGGCGCCCGCGTCCCCTGGCTGGGGCAACACACTGCCGAGGCCGGTTCGACCCGCCATCGTCTGCTGAATACCGATCTCGCCGAAGGTTGCACACGGCAGCTGAGCCGCCTGCTGCATGCCTGCGGCGCCGGCTTCACCCTGGACGAGGAGCGCCAGGGCAGCGTGGCCCCTGCCCGGCAGCTGGCGGGGCCGGCCCGCAACGGCGCGGGCTCCGCGCAGTGGGCAGCCGGCGTCGGCTATCTGCTGGCCGCGCTGGATGCGCACCCAGCCATGACGCCGCGGGTTTCCGTGCAGGGCACGCTGCCCAGCGGCAGTTTCGTTTCCTTTTCGATCGAGGTCTGAGGGGGGTGATCCATGTCTGAACCGATGAATGGCGTACTGCCAAGGGGCGTGACGCAGAAAAAATTCAATGCGGCAGTGGAAAGATTCCGCGCCCTGCTGGGAGAGGAGAACGTGCTGGTCAAGGCCGAGCAGTTGATTCCCTACAGCAAAATCATGATGTCGGTGGAGAGCGCCGCCCATGCACCCTCGGCGGCGCTGACCGCCAACACGGTCGAGCAGGTGCAAGGCATCGTGAAAATCTGCAATCAGTACCGGATTCCGATCTGGACCATCTCCACCGGGCGCAACTTCGGTTACGGCACGGCGGCCCCGGTGCAGCGCGGGCAGGTGATTCTCGACCTGAAGAAGATGAACCGGATCATCAAGATCGATCCGGACATGTGCACGGCCCTGGTCGAGCCGGGGGTGACTTTCCAGCAGCTGTACGACTACATCGAAGAAAACAAGCTGCCGCTGATGCTGTCCTTCTCCGCGCCTTCGGCGATTGCGGGTCCGCTGGGCAATACCATGGATCGCGGCGTGGGCTACACCCCTTACGGCGAACACTTCATGATGCAGTGCGGCATGGAAGTGGTGCTGGCCAACGGCGACATCTACCGCACCGGCATGGGCGGCGTCAAAGGCAGCAACACCTGGCAGATCTTCAAGTGGGGCTATGGTCCGACGCTGGACGGCATGTTCACGCAGGCCAACTACGGCATCACCACCAAGATGGGCTTCTGGCTGATGCCCAGACCGCCGGCGTACAAGCCGTTCGAAGTGATCTTCGAGAACGAGGCGGATATCGTCGAGATCGTGGACATTCTGCGCCCGCTGCGCATCGCCCAGATCATTCCCAACGCGGTGGTGATCGCCAATATCCTGTGGGAAGCGGGCAGCGCGCATCTGCGCCGCCGGGACTATATCGCCGAGCCGGGCCACACCCCCGATCACGTCCTGGAAAAAATGCAGAAGGATAGCGGCATGGGCGCCTGGAACCTCTACGCCGCGCTCTACGGCACCCAGGAGCAGATCGATGTGAACTGGAAGATCGTCACCGACGCATTCAGGAAGCACGGCAAGGGCCGCATCGTCACCCAGGAAGAGGCCGGCGACAAGCAGCCCTTCAAGTACCGCGCCGAACTGATGTCCGGCGTGCCCAACCTGCAGGAGTTCGGCCTGTACAACTGGCGTGGCGGCGGCGGCTCGATGTGGTTCGCGCCGGTCAGCGAGGCCCGCGGCAGCGAGTGCGCAAAGCAGGCGCTGCTGGCCAAGCGCATCCTGCACAAGTACGGTCTGGACTATGTGGCCGAATTCATCGTCGGCCCGCGGGACATGCACCATGTGATCGACGTCCTCTATGACCGCACCAGCGACGAGGAGATCAAGCGGGCCGATGCCTGCTTCAACGAGCTGCTGGACGAGTTCGAGAAGGAAGGCTACGCCGTCTACCGCGTCAATACCCGCTTCCAGGAGCGGGTGGCACGCAGCTACGGCCCGGTAAAACGGTACGTGGAACACGCCATCAAGCGTGCCCTGGACCCGAACAACATCCTCGCGCCCGGCCGTTCCGGCATCGATCTGGACGCCTACGAGACGAGGCGGAGAGCCAAAATCGCATCGAGCGACGAATCGTGAGGATGCTATGTTGAACTGGGAGGTGTTCCGACATGAAAAATGGAAATCCCATCCTCAAAACGGTATGGGCGGCGCTTGAACGCGAGCCGCATATCAATCTGCATCGCTGGCCTGTCCGGCTCGACATGACCGACGACAACGCCTTGGTAGTGGAAGGCGACGTGGAAAGCGTGGCAGCAAAGAAACGGGTCCTGGAAATCGCGGGGACGACGCCCGAGGTGCGCGGCGTGGTGGACCGGCTGCACGTGGCGCCCTCCGAGCACAAGAGCGACGGCGAGATTCTGGATGGCCTCAAGGCCTTATTGCTTGATGCGCGCGAACTGAAGAACTGCACGCTGCGCGTGATGAAAAAGGGACAGGCCATCACGGTGCAGGAAGCCGGTGGCGAAGACGCCAGCGGCGATATCCTGGTCGCGGTGAAGGACGGGGTGGTGACGCTGGATGGCTGGGCCATCAGTCTTTCGCACAAGCGGCTGGCGGGGGTGCTGGCGTGGTGGGTGCCGGGCTGCCGCGACGTGGTGGACGGGATGGAAGTGGCGCCGCCGGAACAGGACAACGACGACGAAGTCAGCGACGCCCTGTCGCTGGTGCTGGAAATGGACCCGATGATTCCCCATCCTGAGCAGATCGGTATCCACACCCGCAATTACGTCGTTACCCTGGAGGGGCTGGTGGCCAGCCAAACGGAAAAGGACCGGGCCGAGCAGGACGCCTGGTGCCTGTTCGCTGTGGACAAGGTGATCAACCATCTCGCCGTGGGCAGGTAGGCGGCGGCAGGGCTCCCCTCCTCCTCCGCCCTGCGAACGCAAACCCGGGCCTCGGCCGCACTCTTGCGAGTCTTGATCGCCGTCCGTTTTGTCCATTGAAAATCCTGCCGGAGCGGCCACCTACCCATTTGGGTAATCCCGATAAAAATGGTCAGGTATTGCCTACACTGAGGCTTGTCTTCCTTCTTGATTGGAGACGGCCATGTCGACCCGCATCCCCCGCGACACCCCCATGCTCGACCAGCTCGAAAGCGGTCCGTGGCCCAGCTTCGTGGCCGGTCTCAAGCGCCTGGCCAAGGACAACGACATGATGGTCGACCTGCTGGGCCAGCTCGAAACCTCCTACGAAACCCGCAAGGGCTACTGGAAAGGCGGCACCGTCGGCGTATTCGGTTACGGCGGCGGCATCATTCCGCGCTTCACCGAACTGAAGGACGCAGCCGGCAAGCCGCTCTTCCCTGAGGCCGCCGAATTCCACACCCTGCGCGTACAGCCGCCGGCAGGCATGCACTACACCTCCGACCTTTTGCGCAAGCTGTGCGACGTCTGGGTAAACAATGGCGGCTCGGGCCTGATCGCCTTCCACGGCCAGTCCGGCGACATCATGTTCCAGGGCGTCAGCAGCGAGAACGTGCAGGCGGTGTTCAACGGCCTCAACGAAATTGGCTTCGATCTCGGCGGTGCCGGCCCCGCCCTGCGCACCTCGATGTCCTGCGTCGGTTCGGCGCGCTGCGAAATGTCCTGCTACGACGAGGCGCGCGCCCTGCGCACCGTCATCAACAACAACCTCGACGACATGCACCGCCCGTCCCTGCCCTACAAGTTCAAGTTCAAGTTCTCCGGCTGCCCGAACGACTGCGTCAACGCCATCCAGCGTTCCGACATGGCGACCATCGGCACCTGGCGCGACAACATCCGCGTCAACGAAGCCCAGGTGCAGGACTACTACAGGGCGCACGGCATGCATGATCTCTACAACGACGTGGTCGGCCGCTGTCCGACCAAGGCCGTCACGGTGGTGGCGTCCGATCAGGTCGTGCCCGGCCCGCATGCGTCGGTGGCCCAGCTTGGCGACGGCAACGCGCTGTGCATCGACAACAAGAACTGCGTGCGCTGCATGCACTGCCTCAACGTCATCCCCGGCGGTCTTTTGCCCGGCAAGGACAAGGGCGTGACCATCCTGGTGGGCGGCAAGGGCGTGCTGAAGATCGGCGCCACCATGGGCAGCGTGATCATTCCGTTCATGAAACTGGAAACCGACGAGGATTTCGCCAGGTTGAACGAACTGGCGCGCAATATTCTCGATTTCTTTGCGGAGAACGCGCTGGATCACGAGCGCACCGGCGAAATGATCGAGCGCATCGGGCTGGCCAACTTCCTTGAAGGCATGAACATCCCGGTCGATCCCAACATGATCAGCCAGCCGCGCTCCAACCCCTACTTCCGCTCCGACGACTGGGACGAGCAGGCCGCCAAGTGGGTCGAGCACAAGCAGCAGAAAGCGGCCTGAAGCACTGCCGCCGATGCGCAGGAAGTCCTCGCTGCCCGCCTGCGCGCCGCTGTCCGAGCGTCGTCCCGCCGGACGGCTGGATGTCCCTGCGCCACGCTTTGCCGCCATCCGCGGCGATGCCCGATGGCACGTCCGATCTTGCAAGCGCCACACAAAACTGACACAGTCCGGAAAAATCGGGCTTGGGTTTCACGGATGGATCGATCGAGCCTGAATGGAAACGACGTCGTTCGTGAAGGCGGTTTTACCCTCAAGCGCAAGATCAACAAGGAGACCATCGTGAACCAAAAACATTTCCTGGCCACCCTCGCCCTCGGATTCTTTCTGGCCGTTCCCGCGACCAGCTTCGGACAGGGCAAGGCGCTGATCATTTCCCCGACGGATGGCGCCACCCTGGACCCGCTGGACGAGATCCGGCTGTCCTATGAAGTGGATCCCGGCCCGCGCGGCGACCACGCGCATCTCTACGTCGATGGCAAGGAAGTGGCGATATTGCGCAAGCGCAAGGGCGATTATTTGCTGGAAACCCTGTCGTCCGGCAAGCGCAGCCTCTGCGTCAAGGTGGTGAACAAGGCCCACGTGCCCATCGGCATCGGGCAGTGCATCCAGGTCACGGTGAAATAAGCGGTGGGCGCGGAAAACCTTGCCTATGCCCTGACCCAGGTGGTGCATAACTTCGGCGCCGCCGCCGTGCTCGGCGGCGCGGTATTCGCGCTGTGGCCCGCCTCCCGCCTGGGCGACGGGCGCCAGTTTGCCTGGCTGATCCTGCTTGCCTGGGGCGCGCAAATCGCCAGCGGCGGCTTGTTCGGCGTCACCAGTTACTACTATTACGGCGAGATGCCGGATCTCAGCAGCGTCGCCATGACCGCTCTCGTCGTCAAGGTGGCGGCGGCGATAACCGGCTTCCTGCTGGCAGCCGTCTATCTCGCCCGCGGCAAGGAATGGGGCCATGTGGGCGTGAAGCGTAGCTTCCAGGGCCTGGCCGCGCTGGCCACCCTGGCCCTCACGGCGGCAGCCTTCCTGCGCTGGTTTTCATAGAAAAAACAGGCAGGAGGCCACGCTGGACGGTCCCCTGCTGAGCCGACCGTAGCAATCGCCGTCAGTCGTTTTCCATCTCTGCCGTATAGCTGCCCTGCATGGCCAGGCTGTTCAGCCGGGCTCGTTTGAGCAGGGCCAGCTGGGCTGCCTGGACATTCCCGCTCTTGCCGCCCCAGGCATGCAGCGCGGGCTGCTGCAGGGCGCGGCCGTAGGAGAGGCTCAGCCGCCAGGGCGGCGATCCTGCGCTCCGGTTCAAGGCATTCAGATTGGCCGTGGCTTCTTCCGGGCCCTGGCCGCCGGAAAGAAAATGAATGCTGGGCACCGCCGCAGGAACGGTCCGCCGCAGAACCTTGAGCGTGGCAGCGGCGACGGTTTCCGGCGCGGCCTTGGGCTGCGCCTTGCCGGGCACCACCATGCTGGGCTTCAGCAGCATGTGCTCGAGCACGACGCGATGGCGATGCAGGGCATGAAACACCGCGTGCAGGACGGCCTCGGTGACTTCCGCGCAGCGCTCCAGGCCGTGATCGCCGTCCATGAGGACTTCGGGTTCGACGATCGGGACGAAGCCTTCGCTCTGGCACACCGCCGCATAGCGCGCCAGCATTTCTGCATTCGCCGCCATGCCGGTCACGCTGGGGAGGTGTTTGCCGATGGTGTAGACCTCGCGCCATTTGGCAAAGCGGGCGCCCTGTTCGCGGTAGCCCGCCAGGCGCTGCGCCAGGCCGTCCAGTCCCTGGGTGATTTCATCGCCCGGACTCAGGGCCAGCGGTATTTTCCCCTTGTCCACCTTGATGCCGGGGACAATCCGCTGTTCCCAGGCAGCTGCCGGCAATAGCCTGCCGTCATCGGTTTTCTGGGCCAGCGTCTCCTCGAACAGGATGACTCCGCTGATGTAGGCGCCCAGCCCCGGCGCGCTCAACAGCAGGGCGCGATAGGCGCGCCGGTTTTCTGCGGTGGATTCGACCCCGATGGCCTGAAAGCGTTTTGCGATGGTCGGCGCGCTCTCGTCGGCCGCCAGGATGCCGCGCCCTGACTGAACCAGATCGCCGATCGTCGCCTGCAAGGCGGCTTCATGGGACATGCGCTATCTCCTCGGTGGCTCTCGACTTAGTTTTGTAGCACGCCTTGAGGGGGTTGCCATTGCGGGCTTGATTCATTCCCGATCTGAACTATACAGAACCAATGCAGTCCTATTTGGAAATCCTGGAGCGCGCATGTTACGCATCGCCAAACTCACCGATTACGCCACCGTATTGATGGTGCGGATGGCCCGCGAGCCGGGATGCTGCTTCAGTGCGGCGCAGCTGGCCGACGAACTGGGCGTGCCCCAGCCCACGGTGGCCAAACTCTTGAAACACCTGTTGCGCGCGCAATTGCTCGCCAGCGCCCGCGGCGTGGGCGGCGGCTACAGCCTGGCCCTGGCGCCGCATGCGATTTCGGTGGCCGACGTGGTGGGCGCGATCGAAGGTCCGCTCGCCCTCACCGAGTGCGCGCGCGGCAAGGGCAATTGCTCGCTGGAGCGGGGGTGCGCGACACGCACCAACTGGCAGCTGATCAATCGCGCGCTGCGGGTGGCGCTGCAAGCGGTCAGCCTGGCCGACATGGCCAGGCCGCAATTGCAGCCGATCCACGTGCAAGCCTTGCAGGAGAAAATGCCATGAGCGATACCGAAGCGCGCCATGCCGAATTGCCTGACCCCGGGTTGAGCAATCCCGAGCTGCGCAAGCGCATCGACGACGAATACCGCTGGGGCTTCGTCACCGATATCGAGCAGGAAATGGTACCCAAGGGGCTGAACGAAGACGTCATCCGCCTCATCTCGGCCAAGAAGGCCGAGCCCGCATTCATGCTGGACTGGCGGCTGCAGGCTTATCGCCACTGGCTGACGCTGCGCGAGCCGACCTGGGCCTCGGTGCATCACGCGCCGATCGACTACCAGGCCATCCACTACTACGCCGCGCCGAAAACGCGCACGCAGCCGAAAGATCTGTCCGAAGTCGACCCCGAACTGCTGCGCACCTACGAGAAGCTCGGCATTCCCCTGCAGGAGCGCGAGGCGCTGGCGGGGGTGGCGGTGGACGCGGTATTCGACTCGGTGTCGGTCGCCACCACCTTCAAGGACAAGCTGGAGAGCCTGGGCATCATTTTCTGTTCCTTCTCCGAAGCGGTGCAGAAGCATCCCGGACTGGTGCGCCAATACCTCGGCTCGGTGGTGCCCTACACCGACAATTATTTCGCCACCCTCAACTCGGCGGTGTTCACCGACGGCTCCTTCGTCTACGTGCCGCAAGGCGTGCGCTGCCCGATGGAGTTGTCGACCTATTTCCGCATCAACGCGAAGAACAGCGGACAGTTCGAGCGCACCCTGATCATCGCCGACGAAGGCGCGACGGTGAGCTATCTGGAAGGCTGCACCGCGCCGATGCGCGACGAGAACCAGTTGCATGCGGCGGTAGTGGAACTGGTGGCGCTCAAGGACGCCCGCATCAAGTATTCCACGGTGCAGAACTGGTACCCCGGCGACCGCGAAGGACGGGGCGGCATCTACAACTTCGTCACCAAGCGCGGCGACTGCCGCGGCGACCGCTCGCACATTTCCTGGACCCAGGTCGAGACCGGGTCGGCGATCACCTGGAAGTATCCGAGCTGCATCCTGCGCGGCGACGACAGCGTCGGCGAGTTCTATTCGATCGCCCTGACCAACCATCGCCAGCAGGCCGACACCGGAACCAAGATGATCCACATCGGCCGCAACAGCCGCAGCACCATCGTTTCCAAAGGCATCTCCGCGGGGTTCGGCAGCAACGCCTACCGTGGCCTGGTGAAGGTGTTGCCGACCGCGGCGAACGCGCGCAATCACACGCAATGTGATTCGCTGCTGATGAGCGATCACTGCGCCGCGCATACCTTCCCCTATATCGAGGTGAAGAACGCCAGTGCCACGGTGGAGCACGAAGCCACCACCAGCAAGATCGGCGACGACCAGCTGTTCTACCTGCGCAGCCGCGGGCTGTCCGCGGAAGACGCGGTGAACATGATCGTCAACGGTTTCTGCAAGGAAGTGTTCAAGGAACTGCCGATGGAATTCGCAGTGGAAGCGCAGAAGCTGCTTGCGGTGAGCCTGGAAGGCACAGTGGGATAAAGGAAAAGGAGAACGTCATGCTGGAAATTCGCAATCTGCACGTGTCCATCGGCGGCAAGCCCATCCTCGCCGGCATCGACCTCGCGGTGCGCACAGGAGAAGTGCACGCCATCATGGGCCCCAACGGTTCCGGCAAGAGCACGCTCGCCCAGGTGCTGGCCGGGCGCGAGGGTTACACCGTAACCGCGGGCAGCGTGCGCTACCTGGAGCAGGACCTGCTGGCGATGGCAGCGGAACAGCGCGCCCGTGCCGGGGTGTTCCTCGCCTTCCAGTATCCGCTGGAGATACCCGGGGTGGCCAACGTGCAATTGCTGCGCACCGCGCTCAACAGCGTGCGGCTGCAGCGCGGCGAGCCCGAGCTCGACGCGATGGACTTCCTCGATACGGTGAAAGGCAAGCTGGCCCTGCTCGGCATGGACGAAAGCCTGCTTTATCGCGCGGTCAACGAAGGCTTCTCGGGCGGCGAGAAAAAGCGCAACGAAATCCTGCAGATGGCGGTGCTGGAACCGCGCCTGGCCATTCTCGACGAGACCGATTCCGGGCTCGACATCGATGCCCTGAAGACCGTGGCAAACGGGGTGAACGCCTTGAAGAGCCAGCAGCGTGCCTTCATCCTGGTCACCCACTATCAGCGCCTGCTGAACTACATCGTGCCCGACCGCGTGCACGTGCTGGCGGGCGGACGCATCGTGCGCTCCGGCGACGCCGGCCTGGCGCTGGAACTGGAAAACCGCGGCTATGGCTGGCTGATCCCCGAAGCGCAGGAGGAGACGCGGCCATGAATACGCAGACTGCCAGCCGCTACCGCCAGGCGCTCGACGCCATCGGTGCGTCGGCCGATCGTCTCGCTTCGCGCCGCCAGGCGCTGGAGCGCTTTCTCGCGAGCGGGCTGCCGACCCCGCGTGAAGAAGACTGGAAATACACCTCGCTCGCCACGCTGGAACAGGCCGAATGGCATGCGCCGGAGCAGGCTCCGAAAACCGTCGTGGCCGAGGATTATCCGGGGACGCTGCTGCGATTCGGCAATGGCCGCCTGATCGATGCCGATCCGCGCGTGGTCCAGGCGCACAGCCTCGCCGCGCATGCCGACGCCGCGCCGGTGACCCGATACCTCGGCCAGCTTGCCGGCAGGATCGCGGGCGGCACGGCGCTGGCCCAGATCAACAGCGCGCTGTGGCGGGACGGGCTGTTCCTGCACGTTCCCGCCCGCCGCACGCTGCCGCCGCTGTTCGTGGCGCACAGTGCCAGCGAGGCCGACGCCATGCTGCACGTGCGCAACCTCGTGGTGCTGGAAGCCGGTGCCGAGGCGGTGCTGGTGGAGCATTACCGGGGCAGCCCCGACCTCCCCTACTGGAACAACCCGGTCACCGAGATCGTGCTGGGCGAAGGCGCGCGGCTGACCCACCTGAAGCTGACCGAGGAAAGCGTGGCCGCCACCCATACCGGCCTGGCCGCGGTACAGCAGGCGCGCGACAGCCGCTATCATGCCTTGTCGATCAGCCTCGGCGGCCGCTTGGCGCGCCACGACACCTGGGTGAACCTGGATGAGCCCGGCGCCGAATGCCAGCTTGACGGCCTCTTCATCGCCGATGCGCGACGCCACATCGACCAGCATCTGCATGTCGAGCACGCCGCGCCGCACACCGCGAGCCGCCAGACCTGGCGCGGCATCGCCGCCGGACGCGGACGCGGTATCTTCGATGCGCGCGTGGTGGTGCAGCCGGGCGCGCAAAAGGCCGACGCCCGGCAGTCCAGCCGCAATCTGCTGCTCTCGCCGCACGCCGAAATCGACGTCAAGCCGCAACTGGAGATCTATGCCGACGACGTCAAGTGCGCACATGGCGCGACCGTGGGCCAGCTCGACGAGGCGCAGCTGTTCTTTCTGCGCAGCCGCGGCATATCCGCCGATACGGCGCGCGCATTGCTGCTGCGTGGGTTCGTCGCGGAAGCGCTGACGCTTGCGGAGCGCAGCGGCCTCGCCGGCTGGCTGGAGCCGCATCTGGCAGCCGCGCTGCCGCTACCGGAAAAGGAGTACACAGCATGATGGCCGATCAGCGCAGCCTCTACGAGGAGGTCATACTGGAACACAACCGCCATCCGCGGCACTACCCGAGGAATCCGCGCGGCAGCACGCACCATGCGCACGGCTTCAACCCGCTGTGCAACGACGAGGTCCAGGTGCATCTGAAGGTGGCGGACGGCGCGATCCAGGACGTCGGCTTCGAGGGCGCCGGTTGCGCCATCTGCATGGCCTCCGCCTCGCTGATGACCGAAGCGGTCATGGGCAAGCCGCTGGAGGAGGTCCGAACCCTGTTCCAGAGGGTGCATCGCATGCTGGCGGAAAACGGCCCGGCGCAAGACGTGGGGAAACTGCGCGTGCTGGAAGGCGTGCGGGCGTTTCCCATGCGCGTGAAATGCGCGACGCTGCCCTGGCATACCCTGCAGGCCGCGCTCGAACAACGGACGGAAACGGTGTGCACCGAAGGCCCCTCCCCGTTCTGCCCGCAGCCTTCGTTGCCGACGCCGCAGCCATGACCGGCCCGGCGCGCCTGACCGCGGAAGGCCGCGACCCAACCGGGCTGCGTGAACGGCTTATCGCCGCCCTGCGCACGATTTACGATCCCGAGCTGCCGGTCAATATCTACGACCTGGGCCTGATCTACGCGCTCGACCTCGACGCCGGCGGCCGCGTCGACATCCGCATGACCCTTACCGCCCCCGGCTGTCCGGTGGCGCAGAGCTTTCCCGCGCAGGTCGAACAAAGCGTCAGGGCAGTAGCGGGCGTCAGCGATGCGCGCGTCGAAATCGTCTGGGAACCGCCGTGGGAGCCCAGCCGCATGACCGAGGCTGCGCGCCTGCAGCTGGGACTGGTGTGATGGCCGACTGGGTAAAAGTGGCGCGCATCGAGGCGCTGCCGCCGGGCAGCCGCCGCGTCGTCGACGTCGACGGCGTGGCCGTGGCGGTGTTCAACCTCGATGGGGAATATTGCGCGATCGAGGACACCTGCACCCACGATGGCGGCGAACTCGCCAGCGGCGAAGTCCGCGGCGACGAGATCGTCTGCCCGCGCCATGGTGCCCGCTTCAACCTGCGCACCGGCGCAGTCACCGCCCCGCCGGCCTATTGCGCAGTGGCCACCTTCCCGCTCAGGATCGTGGCGGGCTGGGTGGAAGTGCGCGACAACCGTTGGGACTGAACGTGCCGCCGCCCGCGCAGCGGCCCCTGATCCTTACAGGCCGACGAGCTGGGCATGCAGGCCCTGCTCCTGGATGCTGTGGAGCAGACGGGAAGCCCGGGTGGACTCCGAATCGTAGACCACCATGATCATGTGGGATTGTTCCGGATTGTGCCCCACCGAAACCACGCCGGCGTCGCGGCGGATGCCCTCTTCGAGGCTGTGCAAACTGTCCTCGTCGAGAGCTTCGTCGATGTGCACAAACACTTCATTGAGTCTGGCGTTCATCATGACCTCCTTGACGCGCCCGGCATGACAGGTGCCAACAGCCTGTGCGCGCGCCTTGCTCCTATCATTCTAGTCAACCGCGCAGGAGGGAGGCTATGCGGCTGGCGCCGCGGGAATGGACAGGCCTGTTCAATCTTGCGCCTTCGAGCTGCGCCTGTGAGCTTCAAGCAGCAACTCACAAAGATGGCGCAACCCCATCTTTTTACTTGTAACTTGTGACTTGTAACTTGTGCCTATTCCGGGCGCCGGATCACAGGGCGAAGATCAGCGCCAGGCCGGCGGTTGCGATGCCCGCTCCCGCCACCTGCACCGCGCGACGGCCGGCCAGACTGCCGGCGACTCCCACGCCATGCAGGAAAACCGTGGCCAGCACGAAACCCAGGGCATACAGCGCAGGCGACGCCGCCTGCGGCATTTCCAGCCCGTGGGCATGGCCGTGGAACAGCGCGAAAACGGCGGCGGCCGCCATGCCGGCCGGCACCGCCCACTGGCGCCGTGTGGCGATCAGCAGGCCCAGCGCCAGCACCGACAGGGCGATGGCGGTTTCGACCTGCGGCAGTTCCGCGCCCATCCAGGCCAGCGCGGCGCCCAGCCCCATCGCCGCGACGAACGCGGCCGGCACCGCCCACCGCGCGCGCGCGCCCTGCTGCGCCGCCCACAGGCCGACCGCAATCATGGCGAGCAGGTGATCCAGTCCCTGCAAGGGGTGGGTCAGCCCGTCGGCGAATCCGGCGAGCGCATGGCTTCCGCTATGCGCGGACGCTGTGCCCGCAAACAGGCAGAGGGCAGCCAGTGCGATCGGGCGTGCAGGTTTCATCGGCTTCATTGCGTGTTCTCCGTTTTCAATCGGCATTATTTGATTTTTACCTGCACCAGCTCCTCGCCGGCCGGGTCGGTCACGTGCACAGCGCAGGCGATGCAGGGATCGAAGGAATGGATGGTACGCAGAATCTCGATCGGTTGTTTCGGGTCGTGCATGACGTGGTTGTCCTGCAGCGCCGCCTCGTAGGCGCCCGGCTGGCCTTGCGCGTCGCGCGGGCCGGCGTTCCAGGTGCTGGGCACCACCGCCTGGTAGTTGCTGATCCTGGCGTCGTCGACGACGATCCAGTGCGAGAGGCCGCCGCGCGGGGCTTCCATCAGGCCGACGCCCTGCATGTGCTTCGGCCAGGTCGCCGGCTCCCAGTATTGCTCGTTGAAGGTGCGCACGTCGCCGGCCTTGATGTTGGCCATCAGCCGGTCGAACCAGCCCTGCATGGCATCGGCCAGGATCTTCGATTCCAGCGTGCGCGCAGCGGTGCGGCCCAGCGTCGAGAACAGCGCGTCGACCGGTACGTCGAGCGTTTTCAGCGTGGTGTCCACCAGTTCCCTGGCCTGGACATTGCCGCTGGCATACAGCATCAGCACCCGGGCGAGCGGGCCGACTTCCATCGACTTGCCCTGCCAGCGCGGCGACTTCATCCAGGAGTACTTCTTGTCGACGTCGAGCTGTTGGTAGGGCGGCTTCGGCCCGGTGTAGCCGAGTTCGGTCTCGCCCTTGAACGGGTGCAGGCCCTGTGCGTCGCCCTGGCTGTATCTGTACCAGGAGTGGCTGACGAATTCCTGGATTTCGTTGTCCGCATCCAGATCGATCGGGTGAATTCTGGTCAGGTCGCGGTCGAGGATGACGCCGCGCGGGATGAGGTAGGAATCAGGATTCCAGAAGTTTTCCGACGGCAGGTCGCCGAACGACAGGAAGTTGCCGAGGCCTTCGCCGCGCCCTGCCCAGTCCTTGTAGAAACCGGCGATCGCCAGCGTGTCCGGCAGGTAGACCTGGTCGACGAAGTCGCGCATCTGGCGGATGACGTTCTGCACCGTCTGCAGACCCACCATGTTGAGCGCGGTGGCATCCTGGCCGCCGCCGCGGGTGTGCACCGAAATGGCCGAGGGCACGCCACCGACGACGAAGTTGGGGTGCGGATTCTTGCCGCCGAAGATGGTGTGCAGCTTGACCGCGTCGCGCTGCCAGGCGAGCGCGTCGAGGTAGTGCGCCAGCGCCATCAGATTGGCTTCCGGCGGCAACTTGTAGGCGGGGTGACCCCAGTAGGCGTTGGCGAAAATGCCGAGCTGGCCCTGCTCGACGAAGGTCTTCACCTTCTTCTGCACGTCGGCGAAGTAGCCGGGCGACGACCGGGGATAGCCGGACAGGCTCTGCGCCAGCGCCGAGGTGGCCTTGGGATCGGCCTTCAGCGCCGACACCACGTCGACCCAGTCGAGCGCGTGCAGGTGATAGAAGTGCATCACGTGGTCGTGCACGTATTGCGCCGCGATCATCAGGTTGCGGATCAGTTCGGCGTTGGCAGGAATACTGTAGCCCGGGATGGCGCGGTGCAGCGCATCCTCCACCGAGCGCACCGAGGCGATGCCGTGCACCAGGGTGCACACCCCGCAGATGCGCTGAGCGAACGCCCAGGCGTCGCGCGGATCGCGCCCGCGCAGGATGATCTCGATGCCGCGCACCATGGTGCCGGCGGAGTACGCGCGGGTGATTTTGCCGCTGGCGTCGGTTTCCGCCTCGATCCGCAGGTGGCCCTCGATGCGGGTGACGGGATCAACGACGACGCGTTGTGCAGTGGTCATGGGTTCAATCCTCCAGATGTTCCGCGAGCAGTTCGGTCAGGCCGAGCAGTTTGGTATCCATTTCATAGTGGTCGATGGCCTCTTCCATCACGATGCGGCAGTTGGCACAGAAGGTGACCATGGTCTTGACGCCCGCTGCCTCGATCTGCCGCTTCTTGACGCCGAAGGCCTTGGCGCGAAGCGCTTCCGCCTCGTCGGTGTGGATCGCCGAGGCGCCGCCGCCGCCACCGCAGCACCAGTTCCATTTCTGCTGGTCGGCCACCGGAATGTAGTTTTCCGCCACCTCGCGGATCAGCGCCTCGGGCGCCTGCAGAACGCCGCCGCGACGCACGATCTGGCAGGGATCGTGCAGGATCAACGGCTCCGCGAACTTGTCCTTCATCTTCAGCGCGCCCTTCTGGCGCAGGCCATCGAGAAATTCCAGCACGTGCACAACTTCAAACTGGTAAGGACGGCCGATCAGGTTGGGGCCTTCCCAGCGGATTGCCGTGTAGGCGTGGCCGCATTCGGGCGACAGCACATATTTGACCTTGAGCCGCTCGGCGGCATCGACGATGCGCGAGACGATCACCCTGGCAATGTCGGACGCGCCGATCTGGATGCCGGCATTGGTCGCCTCGAAGGCGTCGGACGCCAGGGTGAAGCTGATGCCCGCCTTGTGGAAGATTTTGGCCAGCGCCTCGATGTATTCCGGGTAGTTGACGATCTCCATCGACGACAGCAGCACCAGATAATCGGCACCCGCCTGGTCGACCGGGATGGTCAGACCGGTGCTTTCCTCCGCCTTCTTGAGGACATTGGCGACCGCCGGCCATTTCAGGCCCATCGGCCCGCCGATCTCGACCGTGCGCTGGGTGGCGCCGCGGATGCCGTCGGGCACATGGCCGGATACCGCCATGCCCTCACGGAATTTGCGGATCATGTAGGTGATGTCATTGCCCACCGGACAGATCAGGGAACAGCGGCCGCACAGGGTGCAGCTGTCGTACACCAGTTCCTGCCACTGATCGAGTTCCTCGTCGGTGATCGGCCTGGACAGGCCGACCATTTTCTTCAACCGCCCGAGCAGCGTGTATTCCTGCTCGTAAACACGGCGCAGCGGCTCCACCTTGTGGATCGGCGTGTATTTGGGATCGCCGGTTTCGGTGTAGAACAAACAGGCCTCGGCGCACAGCCCACAATGTACGCAGCTTTCGAAATAGCTGGCGATGGGCGCGTCGATGACTTCCTTGAGGGTCTGGGTGACTTTTTCAAGTGAGGCGCTCATACCGGCACGCCCTTATGTGCATTGGCCTTGCCGTTGAACCAGCGCGAGCCGAACAGGGTGAAGACGTGAAGGAGCTTGGTGAAGGGCAGCACCACCAGCAGGACTTCCACCGAGAGGATGTGCAGCGCCAGCATCGTGGTGTAGGGCAGCAGTAGATGCTGCACCGCCATCCAGCCCGTCAGCACCGGCAGGAAGGTCACCATCCAGGTGAACCAGTCCTCGAAGGTGCTGAGAAAGCGCTTGACCGGCTTGTTGATGCGGTCGACCAGCACCACCACCATCGCCGCCATCGTCACCACCGCAGCCAGGTCGACGAACTGCGACGGCAGCCCGGGCCACGACAGTCCGGTAAGGTTCCTGATCAGCAGGATATGCGGTGCGAATCCGAACACGACGACGACCAGCCCGATGTGGAAGATGTAGCCGCCGAGGTAACTCACCGGCGAGCGCTTCAGCATGCCGGGCGGCGGCATCGAACGCCGGAACACGGTGTGCAGTCCGGAGGCGCCGGCGGCGTGGCGCGGTGCGGCCAGGTCCTGCTTGCGGCCCAGCGAATAGATCTCGAACAGGCGCCACGCCATCCCAAGCAGGAAGAGGCCGACGGCGAGATCGAGGCCGGGCCCGCGCACCCAGGTCAGAAATTGCAGTTCATTCATGATTTCTCCAGATCGGCCAGGGTGACGGGTTGGTGCGCCTTCTTGGCGGCACCCTTCTTGGCGCGGTTGGCGAAGCTCAGCCCCACGCCCACCGCCGCGCCTGCCGCTGCGGCGACGCCTGCGATCCTGAGCGGGTCGGCCGGCACCGACAACGCTTTGTAGAAGCCGCCGGCGTCCCAGAAATCCGGTTCGGAGCAGCCCAGGCAGCCGTGGCCGGATTCCACCGGCCACGAGGTGCCGCCGTTCCACTTCGCCGTGGCGCAGGCGTTGTGGGTCACCGGCCCCTTGCAGCCGAGTTCGAACAGGCACCAGCCATTGCGCGCGCCCTCGTCGTCGAAGGTCTTGGCGAACTTGCCCCGGTCGTAGAACGGCCGGCGGTAGCAGCGGTCGTGGATGGTTTCGCCGAAGAAGGCCTTGGGGCGTCCCTTGTCGTCGAGTTCGGGCAGGCTGCCGAAGGTGAGGTAATGCGCCAGCACGCCGGTCATCACCACCGGGATGGGCGGACAGCCGGGAATGTTGACGATGGGCCGGTCCTTGACGATGTCGGACACCGGCACCGCGCCGGTCGGGTTCGGGTTGGCTTTCGGGATGCCGCCGAAGGCGGCGCAGGTGCCCACGGCGACGATGGCGGCGGCACCCTGCGCCGCCTCCTTCAGCATTTCCACGTTGGAGCGGCCGCCGATGCAGGAATAGGCGCCGTCGAGCCCCAGCGGAACCGAGCCGTCGACGATCAGCAGATATTTGCCCGCGTTGTCCTGCATCGCGTCGAGCCGAGCCGCCTCGGCCTGGTGGCCGGCCGCGGCCATCAGGGTCTCCTGATAGTCGAGCGAGATCATGTCGAAAATCATGCCTTCGATGGTCGGCGAGTGCGAACGCGTGATCGATTCGGTGCAGCCGGTGCATTCCTGGAACGGCAGCCAGATCACCGACGGCCGCCGGGCTGCCGCCATCGCCTCAGCCATGGCGCGTCCGGCCGAGGGCGGCAAGGCCATCATCGAGGCCAGCGTGGCGCAATACTTGAGGAAGGTGCGGCGGGTGATGCCCTGCCGTGCAAGTGACTCGATCAACGGACCCGGCATGATGCTTGCCTCCTGATGTAAGACCCGACAGCGCTTGCTTCAGCCTAGAGACCAGACAGCGATAACTCAAGCTGTTCCAGTCCGATGGCAACATCCTGAGGGTGGGCCTTGACCAGTTCGGGCACGAAGGCCACCTCGATGAACTGCGATGTGACCGCGCCCTGCTCGTTGTGATGCGTCACCCACCAGACACCGGGGCAGGCGGTTTCATTCAGCGTGGATTCGCCATTTGCCTGCAGGGTGACCGCAATCTCGCCGCTGCCGAGCCTGTCGCGCAGCCAGTCGAGGTCGGCCGGCGTCAGCGGCAAGGCGGAAAGATCGATGGCGGAAGGCTCGCCGGTTTCGAGCAGGCGGCGCACCTGTTCGGCCAGTTCGCGCAGCAGGGGCGGCGCATTGCCGGTCAGAGCGGATTCGCCCGGCGTCGGATTGACGACATGGATGGGGATGGCGTCAAGCGACATGCTGCCATTCCCGGATCAGCTCGCGTATGGCCGCACACGCAGGGGGAATGGCGGCGGCGACGGCAGGCGTGGGGTGCTCGCCCCAGTCGATGACCGCGGGCTGGATCGCCAGCATCGCCCGCTTGCCCGGCCAGTGCCCCGCCAGCATCGCGATGGCGCGCAGGTCTGTCAACCCGACTTCGTGCACCGAAGCTTTGCGATTGCCCATCAGGAATGCGTCCATCTCCGCTCCCTTCAGCAATGCCCAGCCACCCGGCCTGGCTTCGATGTTGGCGGCATCGACGACGATCAGCGCGTCGGTTTCCTCGATCGGCCCCGCCAGGGTGAACGAAAGCGTGCCGCCGTCGAGCAGGGTCACCTCCGGCAGGTGCGCCAGCTCGGATTCGAGTGCCTGCAGCACATGCACCCCCACACCCTCGTCGGTGAGCAGGGTATTGCCGATGCCGAGCACGAGCGTTTTCATGAAATCAATCTAACAGCACGGTATTCGAATAACAACCGAGCAGATCGCTCAAGAACATGATTAATCATCATGATTTTCTAATACGCTTGATCGGATGTGAGTGTCGGCAAATCTCTTATACTGGTTATCAGTGTAGTGACTGATTGACGCTCATGTGCCTTGCCATTCCCATGCAGATCGAATCGATCGAAGGCTTTACCGCCCGCTGCCAGGCCAAGGGCGTGTGGCGCGACGTCAGCCTGTTCATGATGCAGGACGAACCGCCCGCAATCGGCGACTTCGTCATGGTGCACGTCGGCTACGCGATCCAGAAGCTTGCCGAAGCCGACGCGCGCAGCACCTGGGAACTGCTCGACCAGATACTGGACGAAAGCGATGCATGAACTGGCGCTCGCGCAGGCGCTGGTCGAACAGGTGGATGCCGTGATCAGCCGGCACAGCGCGACGCAGGCCAGCCTGATCCGCGTGCGCATCGGCCCGCTCGCCGGTGTGGTGCCGGAACTGCTGGCCACCGCCTTTCCACTCGCCGCTGCCGGCAGCCGCATGGAACACGCCCAACTCGAATTCGCCCATGCGCCGATCCGGGTGCGCTGCCAGGCCTGCGGTGCCGAGACCGAGGCCTTGATGAACCGCCTGCTCTGCGGCGCCTGCGGCGACTGGCACACCCAGGTCATCTCCGGTGACGAACTGCTGCTCGAAAGCGTCGAACTGATCAACGACACCCCTCTCGACTCTCCACGCTCCGCTCATCCCTATGTGTGACACCTGCGGCTGCAACCTCACCCCCGGCAACCAGCACCTCGCGTTCAGGCCCGTCGCCAAGGGCGCGACCGCGGTGTCGGTGCTGAAGGGACTGCTGGCGAAGAACGATGACCAGGCTGCGCACAACCGCGAGCACTTCGACCGCCGCGGCATCCTCGCGATCAACCTGATGTCCTCGCCCGGCTCCGGCAAGACCGCGCTCTTGGAGGCCACGCTCACCGCGCTGAAGGACGAATTCGCCTGCGCGGTGATCGAGGGCGACCTCGAGACCGAGAACGACGCCGAGCGCATCCGCGCCGTCGGAGTGACGGCGCACCAGATCGTCACCGGCACCGCCTGCCATCTTGACGCCCATCTGGTGCACGACGCGCTGCACCACATGAGTCTCGACGGCGTCGACCTCCTCTTCATCGAGAACGTCGGCAACCTGGTCTGCCCGGCGAGTTTCGACCTCGGCCAGCATCTCAACGTCACCCTGCTCTCGGTCACCGAAGGCGACGACAAGCCGGCCAAGTACCCGGTGATGTTCCGCGCGGCGGATGCCATGCTCTTGACCAAGACCGATCTCTTGCCCGTGCTCGACGACTTCGATCCCGACAAGGCCGAGGCGCACCTGCGCAACCTGGCCAACCCGGCGCCGGTGCTGCGGTTGTCGGCGCGCAAGAGCCTGGGGATGGACGCCTGGCTCGCCTGGCTGCGCGGACAGCTTGCCGCGCAGCGGGCCCGTGTCGCCATCGGCCAGTCGCGCCGTCCCGCCATCCAGAGCGACGGCATGAAATATCACAGCGTGACCGCCTGATGGATAGCGCCCGCGCCTGGCTGGAGAAAATCCACGCCCTCGACTTCGACCGCGCGATCAAGATCATGAACGTGTGCGGCGGCCACGAGCGCTCGATCACCCACGCCGGCCTGCGCGGCGCGCTGCCGGCATGGCTCGAACTGGTGCCCGGCCCCGGCTGCCCGGTGTGCGTGTGTCCGGAGGAGGACGTCTACCAGGCGATGCAGTTGGCGCTCAAGGACCGCGTGATCCTGGTCGCCTACGGCGACATGCTGCGGGTGCCGGTCAACGTGAAGAAGGGCGAGATTCGCACCCTGGCCGAGGCGCAGGCGGCCGGCGCCGACGTACGACCGATCGCCAGCCCGCTCGATGCGCGCAGGATCGCGCTGGACAATCCCGGCAGCGCGGTAGTGTTCTTCGCCGCCGGCTTCGAGACCACCACCGCGCCAACCGCGGCGATATTGGCCGAAGGCCTGCCCGACAATCTCGGCATCCTGCTGTCCGGGCGGCTGACCTGGCCGGCGGTGGCGATGCTGCTGGATTCCGAGAGTCCGGGCTTCGACGCGCTGGTCGCGCCGGGCCACGTGTCCACGGTGATGGGTCCGGAGGAATGGACCTTCGTGGTCGAGCAGCACAACATCCCCGCCGCGGTCGCCGGCTTCGCGCCGGAGTCGCTGCTGGCATCGTTCTATTCGGTGCTGCGCCAGCTGAAGAGCGGCGAGCGCTTTCTCGACAACTGCTACCGCGAAGTCGCGCATCCCGGCGGCAATCCCACCGCGCGCCGCATGCTTGCCGCCACGATGGACGTCGTCGACGCCAACTGGCGCGGCATCGGCGTCATCCCCAAATCGGGCTACGCACTCAAACCTGCGTTTGCGCAACACGACGCGCGCCGGCTGTTCGCCGACCACGCCGATGCCGACCGCCGGCGCGCCGGCGAAATGCCGCCCGGCTGCGACTGCGCCAAGGTGGTGCTGGGCAGGATCTACCCCAACCAGTGCCGCATCTACGGCCGCGCCTGCACCCCGCGCAATCCGGTCGGTCCCTGCATGGTGTCGGACGAAGGCGCCTGCCGCATCTGGTGGGCGGGCGGTGTGCGTGTCACCGCCGATGCCTGAACGCGTTGCGCAATTCATCACAATCGGCGGCCGGGTGCAGGGGGTGGGCTTCCGGCCCTTCGTCTATCGCCTGGCACAGCAGCATGGCATCACGGGCTGGGTGCGCAACGTCGACGGCGCGGTGGAAATCCACGCCGAAGGCGAGCCTGTGCAATTGCAGCGCTTCAATGATGCGCTGCTGAGCGAGGCGCCGCCCCTATCCGCGCCCGGCCCGCTTGCCGTCACCACCTGTGCGCCTGCGCACGCCAAAGCGTTTTCCATTCTCGACAGCCAGTCGATCAGCGCCGCCGATATTCATTTACCTGCAGACGGTTTCGTCTGCGCCGACTGCCGCGCCGAGCTGCACGACCCCGTCGACCGCCGCCACCGCTATCCCTTCATCAACTGCACCCAGTGCGGGCCGCGCTATACCCTGATCACCGCCCTCCCCTACGACCGCCCCAACACGGCCATGCGCGATTTCGCGTTGTGCCCGGACTGCCGGCGCGAATACGAGAACCCGCTCGACCGCCGCTTCCACGCCGAGCCGATCGCCTGCCCGGTGTGCGGGCCGCACCTGCAGTTTGTCTCGGGCGACGCAACGCACGACGGCGATGCGACGGCGCTGGCTACCGCCGTCGCCGCGCTGCGTGCCGGCAAGATCGTCGCGGTCAAAGGCGTCGGCGGTTACCACCTGCTGTGCGACGCCACCAACGCCGCCGCCGTCGCCACGCTGCGCGCCCGCAAGCCGCGCCCGGCCAAGCCGCTGGCGGTGATGCTGCGCGATCTCGCAGCCTTGCGCGCGGTGGCGCACACCACGCCGGACCTGGAAGATTTTCTGGCCTCGCCGGAACGCCCCATCGTGCTGCTGCAAAAACGTGTCGATTCCGGTTTGTCCGAACACATCGCACCCGGCCTCGCGGAAATCGGCTGCCTCTTGCCCTACTCACCGCTGCATGATCTGCTGCTGACCGACTTCGACGGCCCGCTGGTCGCCACCTCCGGCAACCTCTCCGGCGAGCCGGTGCTGACCGAAAACCACGAAGCGCAGACCCGCCTCGCCCATCTCGCCGACGCCTTCCTGCACCACGACCGCCCCATCGTGCGCCCGGCCGACGACCCGGTGTATCGCGTCATCGCCGGCATCCCCCGGCCGCTGCGCCTGGGGCGCGGCGCGGCGCCGCTGGAACTGGAACTGCCCGCGCCGCTTGCCGAACCGGTGCTGGCGCTCGGCAGCCACATGAAGAACACGCTCTGCCTTGCCTGGGGCAGGCGTGCCGTCGTCTCACCGCACATCGGCGAGCTCGATACGCTGCGCAGCCTCGACACCCTGGCGCAGGTCGCCGCCGACCTGCAGCGGCTGTATCAGGTGCAGGCAACAAAATTGCTCATCGATCGCCATCCCGGTTACGGCTACCGCCGCTACGCCCGCGACAGCGGATTGCCGCTGACTGAAATCTGGCATCACCACGCCCACGCTTCCGCACTGGCCTGGGAATTTCCTGATGTGAAAGAATGGATCGTGTTCGCCTGGGACGGCGTCGGACTCGGCGAGGATCGGACCCTGTGGGGCGGCGAGGCTTTCACCGGTTCGCCCGGCCGCTGGCAGCGCGCCGCCTCGTTCCGCCCCTTCCGCCTTCCCGGCGGCGACAAGGCCGGGCGCGAGCCGTGGCGCGCCGCCGCGGCCTTGCTGTGGGAGAGCGGCCGGGCCGCGCCCTTCGCGCCCGAGCCGCTGCAGCGGGCGTGGTCGCAAGGCATCAACAGCCCGGCGAGTTCGTCGCTTGGGCGGCTGTTCGACGCTGCGGCAGCCCTGATCGGCGTCTGCGCTCACGCCAGCTTCGAAGGCGAAGGCCCGATGCGGCTGGAGGCCGTCGCAGCAGCCGACGGCGAGCCCGTCGCCCTGCCGCTCGCACGCGACGCCACCGGAATCTGGCGCAGCGACTGGGCGCCGCTGCTGCCTATGCTCGCCGACATCGCCCGCCCGCAGGCCACGCGCGCGGCGAGTTTCCATCTCAGTCTGACGCAGGCGCTGCTCGAACAGGCGCAGCAGTTGCGTGCGCAAACCGGCATCACGTCGGTCGGCCTTGCCGGCGGCGTGTTCCAGAACCGGCTGCTGGCCGAGGCCGCCATCGGCCGCCTTCAGGCCGCAGGTTTTGCCGCGCATCTGCCGCAACGTGTACCCGTCAACGACGCCGGACTGAGCTTCGGCCAGGTCATCGAATTCCTCCACCCATAAAAAACCCATGGACGACACCCGCATCCTCCTCGCGCACGGCAACGGCGGCCGCCTGATGCGCGAACTCATCGCCGGCATCTTTGCCCGTCATCTCGGCAACCCGCTGCTCGACACCGACGCCGACGCGGTGACGCTGCCGACGCTCGATGGCGAGCCTATGGTCACCACCGACGGCTTCACCGTGCAGCCGCTGGAATTCCCCGGCGGCAACCTCGGCTCGCTGGCGGTGCATGGCGTGGTCAACGACCTCGCGGTGGCCGGCGCCGACCCGCGCTACCTCACCCTGTCGGCGCTGATCGAGGAAGGACTCGAAGTCGACGTGCTGGATCGCTTGATCGCCAGCTTCGCAGCAGCGGCGCGGGAAAGCGGCGTGGCCGTGGTGGCCGGCGACACCAAGGTGGTGCGGCGCGGCGAAGGCGGCGGCTTGTACCTGTCGGTCGCCGGCATCGGCGTCAAACGTGCGCAGGCGAAACTCGCAATTGAAACCATCTCCCCTGGCGACGTCGTGCTGGTGTCCGGCCCGGTGGGCGACCACGGCATCGCGGTCATGCTGGCGCGCGAACAGTTCGGGCTGTCCGGCGAACTGCGCTCCGATTCGGCCTCGGTGCTGCCGCTGGCGCGGGCGGTGCGCGACCTGCCCGGCCTCAAGTTCATGCGCGACCCGACGCGCGGCGGGCTGGCCACCGTGGCCCACGAAATCACGCGCGCCTGCGGCCACGACGTGGCGCTCGAACAGCACGCGGTACCGCTGCGCCCGGAAGTCGTGTCGGTGTGCGAAATGCTGGGCTACGACCCCTATTACCTGGCCTGCGAAGGCCGGGTGGTCGCGGTGGCCGATGCGGCGGCAGCCGGGGACGTCCTCGCGCGCTGGCAGGCGCTGCCCCAGGGCGCCGACGCGCGCATCATCGGCCGCATCGAAGCCGGCGACAGCCGGGTCATCCTGCAAACCGAGCTTGGCGGCCGCCGCGTTCTCGACGAACTGGAAGACGATCCGCTGCCGCGGATCTGTTGAACCGATCGGGGGAAACGCCAGCGCCTGCGGACTCCCCCGCCGGCAATCGGCCGGTCAGGGCTTGGCCTGCCGCCGGCAGCGGTCGGCCCAGACGGCGGCTTCCACCCGCGAACGCAGGTTGAGCTTTTTAAGCAGATGCTTGACGTGCACTTTCACGGTGCCCTCGGCAATCCCCATGTCCTTGGCGATCAGCTTGTTGCTCTTGCCGTCGACCAGATGTTCGAGAATGCGGTTTTCCTGCTCGGTCAGCCCGGCTTCGGCCAGACCGGCGGGACGGCTCTTTTCGCGCAGCGAAGCCACCAGCAGCTGGGTGAGGCGCGCGCTGATGGTGATCTTGCCGCGTGCGGCCTCGCCCAGTTGCTGCATCAGGTCTTCCGGTTCCATGTCCTTCAGCAGATAGCCGTCCGCGCCGGCCTGCAGCGCGGCGATCAGGTCTTCCGCCTGGTCCGAAACGGTCAGCATGATGACGCGCGAATCGGGACCGTCGTCCTTGATCGCTTTCAGCACTTCGACGCCGTTCATGTCCTTCATGTTGAGGTCAAGCAGGATCATGTCGGGTTGCAGGGCGCGGGCGAGCGCAATTCCTTCTGTTCCGCTGGGGGCTTCGCCCACGAACCGGAATTCGGGCACAGCCTGGATCAGTTGGATCACGCCCTTGCGAAACAGCGGGTGGTCGTCGACGATCAGGATGGTCTGGGGGGCTGCCGGATTCATGAATACCTAGGCCTGGGCGGGGTGGATCGGTATCGGGATTTTACGCCGGTTGCTCGGCGTGAAATGCAGGGTGACGCGGGTGCCGAACACGGGCAGCCTCTCGACCGTCAGTTGGCCGCCCAGATTTTTTGCCCGCTCTTCCATGATCGTCATGCCGTAATGATGCGCTCCCGCTGCCTGGCGGACCCCGATGCCGTCGTCGGTGACGGTGGCCAGAACCGACCCATCGCCGGCGCACGCCACTTTGACTTGCGCCTGCCGGGCCTGGGCATGGTTGAGCACGTTGGAGAGGGCTTCGCGCACAATTTGCAGGGCATGAATCTCTTCGTTCGGGGTGAGCGAGCAGCCTGCCAGGTGGGCTTCCAGTGTGATCGGAATGCCGCCGCGGCTGGAAAATTCGGCCACGGTGGTTTGCAGGGCGGCAGTCAGTCCCGCGCCATCGATGCGCAAACGGAAGGTGGTGAGCAACTCGCGCAGTTGGCGATAGGCACTGTTCAAGCCTTCGCGCAGTTCTTCCAGCACCTTCCCGGCTTCCTCGCCGCGTTGCGGATTGTCCACCAGCGGCTTCAGGCGGCTGACCTGGATTTTCATGTAGGCCAGCGATTGCGCCAGCGAATCGTGCAGCTCGCGGGCCAGTGCGGCGCGTTCCTCCAGCAGGGGCAGCCGGCGGCTCTGTTCGGTGCGCCGCGCGGTGCCGATGGCAATGCCGATATGGCGCGACAGCGCTTCCAGCAACTGGATCTGCCATTGCGCCAGCGCCTTGTCGGGTGGCATTTCCAGCTGCAGCACGCCATAGTGATGCTCGGTATCCATGAGCGGCAAAGCCATCACGCGCCGGCCATCGGGCAGCGGATGCACCGCCAGCGCCTGATGCTTCAGGCATTCGGCGCAGCTTATCAGGCCGCACTGGCCGGCATCGCCGCTGTTCGGCCGCAGGGTGCTGGCGATCACCCGCGCACGCGAGTCGCCGGCTTCCACCAGGCAGGCCAGCCCTTGCCCCACGCCGAGAACGTTTTCCAGATCCTTGAGCAGGATGACGTAGGTGTCCGGCGCCACCGGGCCGTTATAGAGCCGTGCGATGGTGTGATAGAGCAGCTCCAGCGAGCGATTGGCGATGGTGAGCTCGGCGGTCTTTTCCTCCACCCGCGCTTCCAGGTTCTGGTACAGCTTGGAAAGATCTTCGGCCATGTGGTTGAACGCCTGGCCCAGCCGCCCCAGTTCGTCGTTGCCGGTATGCTCGGTGCGCGCCGCCAGGTTGCCGCGCCCGACGTTGGCGGCGAAGGCGAGCAGGTCGCGCAGCGGCAGGATCAAGTCGTTGCGCGCCAGATACAGGGTGAGCGCACCGACCAGCAGGGTCATCAGCAAGGCGGCGCCGAGCACCATGCGCAACACCAGGATCTTGGCCTCGGTGTCGCGTTCGATCTGCTTGACCAGATCCTGGATCTGCCCGACGAACAGCGTGACCTCCTCGAGCAACGCTACCTTGTCCGCCGCGCCGGGCGGAGCCTTCCCCGCCACTGCCAGGAAGCGCGGCTTGATCCGGTCGTTCCAGGCATCCTGCACCGCCGCGTAGCTGCCGGACAAGGCCGTCTTGCTCTGCTTCGTCATCATGGCAGTGATGCGCGCATCCTGCAGGGTGGCCTCGAAGGCGTCAATCGCCCTGCGCAGCGGGACTGCGGCATCGGCGCCCTCCGCCAAGGCAAGGCTGGTCATCTTGTAGGCTTGCATGCGCAGGCTGCCCGCCAGGTTGATCGCTTCGCCGCTGCCTTGCACCGATTCGGCGATGATGCCCGAACTCGCCATGCCGATGACGGCAAAGCAGGCGATCAGCGCCAGTGCGCCACCCAGCTTGAGCAGCAGCGAATGCTGCAGAAATCCGTGTTTTTCTTTCATGTCCGCATCTTCGCCGGAATGACGGTTTCCGGGAATATTAAGGAGTACCTCTAAAGTGGCATGGCCCGCGAGCCAGGCTTGCAGGAAAATGACTATTCAACATTAAAACAAACCCTTAACACCGTACTCCCGGTAATGTTCCGGGACAAGGCCCGCCCGGTCGCGCGCAGCCCCGCTGCTGGCTATTTGCCGGGATCAATAGATTTGCATATCTTTTTTTGCTAGAGTCTGGCTGCGACGTATTGTCGCAGCGGCGGGTGCCTCGACAGCCACGCCTTTTCGAACGATTCGGGTTGTTTCCTTTTTTTCCGCGAATCGATAGTCAGCGGTTAATTTTGATACATGGAGCTGGGCAATCATGACACAGGACGACATCAAACCACTCGACACCCAGCCTGATCTGGGCCGCCGCAAATTCCTGGGTACCACCGCACTGGTCGGCCTTTCCGGCGCAGGGCTTTCGCTCGGCCTGTCGGCCTGCAACAAGGAATCGGTCCCTACCGAGGCGGCCCCGGGCGCCAAGGGCGAAGTGGCTGCGCATAGCCCGTACGAGGTGGCGCCTGGCAAACTCGACGATTACTACTCGTTTTCCAGCGGCGGCCATTCCGGCGATGTGCGCATCTACGGCCTGCCGTCCGGGCGCCAGCTGAAGAGCATCCCGGTCTTCAACACGGACAACCTGGTGGGCTGGGGCATCACCAACGAATCCAAGGCGATCATCGGCACCAAGCCCGACGGCTCGCTGAAATACTCCACCGGCGATACCCACCACGTACACCAGACCTACACCGACGGTACCTACGACGGCAAATACTTTTTCGTGAACGACAAGATCCATGGTCGTCTGGCGCGTATCCGCATGGACACCATGGAATGCGACAAGATCACCGAACTGCCCAACGTCCAGGGCTTTCACGGCACCTTCACCGACAAGCGCGATCCGGTCGATCCGAAAATCAATCACACCACCCGGGTATTCTGCGGCGCGGAATTCGCCATTCCGCTGCCCAACGACGGGCGCGACATGGATGACGCCAGCAAGTACAAGTCGCTGTTCAGCTGCGTCGATTCCGACAGCATGGAAGTGCGCTGGCAGGTGCTGATCGACGGCAACTGCGATCTGGTGGCGACTTCCTACGACGGCAAGCTGGCGGCAACCAACCAGTACAACGTCGAGAATGGCATCCATTACGAAGACATGATGGCTGCGGAAATGGACGCCTGCCTGTTCTTCAACGTGGCCCGCATCGAAGAGGCGGTGAAGGCCGGCAAGGTGACCACCATTGGCAGTTCCAAGGTTCCGGTGGTGGACGGCACCAAGGCCGCCAACAAGGATCCGAAAACCGCCCTGACCTGCTACGTTCCGATCCCGAAAAACCCGCACGGCGTGAACATCAGCCCGGATGGCAAGTACTACGCCTGCTCGGGCAAGCTCTCGCCGACGGCTTCGGTGATCGAGCATGCCCTGGTGCTGAAATGGTTTGACGGCGGCTTGGCGAATCCTCGCGATGCCGTGGTCGCCGAACCCGAGATCGGCCTTGGACCTCTGCACACCGGCTTCGACAACAAGGGCAATGCCTACACCACGCTGTTCCTCGACAGCCAGATCGTGAAGTGGAACGTGGAAGCGGCGATCAAGTCGTACAAGGGCGACAAGAGCGCCAAGCCGGTCGTGGACCGCCTCGACGTGCATTATCAGCCGGGACACGGTTTCACCTCGATGGGCGAAACGAAGGAAGCCGACGGCCGCTTCTTCCTTTCGGACAACAAGTTCTCCAAGGACCGTTTCCTGCCCGTGGGCCCGCTCCACCCCGAAACCGCTCAGCTGATCGACATCAGCGGCGACAAGATGAAGCTGGTGCACGACCACTCGGTGCTGTCCGAGCCGCACGATTCGATCATCGTCCGTCGCGACATCATCAAGACGCGCCAGATCTACAACCTCGACGAATTCCCGCTGGCGGTGAAGGATCCCAAGGAATCGGGCGTCTTCCGCAACGGTAAGAAGGTGACGGTCAAGCTCACCAGCCAGGCACCGTCCTTCAGCCTGCGGGAATTCAAGCTCAAGAAGGGCGACGAAGTGACCCTCATCCTGACCAACCTGGACAAGGTGGAGGACTTGACCCACGGCTTCGCGATTCCGAAGTACGACATCAACTTCATCGTCAGTCCGCAGGAGACCAAGTCGGTTACCTTCATCGCCGACAAGCCCGGGGTCTACTGGTGTTACTGCACCCACTTCTGTCATGCCCTGCACCTGGAGATGCGCAGCCGCATGATTGTCGAGGTTTGAGCGGCGGCCCCGTTCCCCGAACAAGGGGAATGGGGTATCGTTGCCGTGCACCCGCGATAAACGAGGTGAATGAAATCCGCACCCGAGCGGGCGCTGCAGCTTGGTTACGTTTGTTCCGCTCGATGTTCAGAGGCTCGCTGGTTTTCCCATGATTTATCCTGCCGGTTTTTTTGCCCGTTTCCTGACTGCACTTTCCCTGTTCTGCGCCTGCGGGCTGGCCGTCGGCGGAAGCTACGAGGCACCGCTGCCGGCACAGTTGTCCACCGACCCCGACCTTTGCGCCTATGTCCCATGCAAGGATGTGCTGCCCGGAGCGGACAGCTTTTCCCACCGCATGGGCAAGCCTGCCTATGTCGAGGCCTACCAGAGCAGGAAAGGCGGCCATGACGGGAAGGAAGACCATGGCGGAAAAGAGGGTCATGGCAAGAAGGAAGGCCATGGCAAACAAGACGATCGGAAACTGATCGGTTACGTCTTTCTGTCCACCGACATCGTCGACATTCCCGCCTACTCGGGCAAGCCGGTGGTGACCCTGATCGGCATGGACACCAAGGGCATCATCACCGGGGTGCGGGTGCTGCGCCATTCCGAGCCGATCCTGCTGCTGGGCATCCCGGAGCTGGAACTCACCAAGTTCGTCAATCAGTATCTGGGCAAGTTTGTCGGTTCCAAAATCGAGGTGGGCGCAGGCAGGCCGGATCAGGGCATCATCGGCCTGGACGCCATCACCGGGGCCACCGTGACGGTGATCGCGGAAAACCAGATCGTGCTGCGCAGCGGCCTGGCGGTGGCAAAGCAGGTGGGGATCATCGAACCCACCGTTCGCCCTCAGGCGAAGTTCAGCCAGGTCGAGGGCAAGCTGGACTGGAATGCGTTGCTCAAGAACGGCAGCGTCCAGCGACTCAAGGTCGATACTGCTGCGCTCGGGATGCCGCGCTCGGACCAGCCCTACATCGACATTCATTTCGGCTATCTCAATGCACCGGCGGTGGGCCGCAGCGTGCTCGGCGACGCCGTATACAAAGGCCTGATGTCCCGGCTCAAGCCTGACGAGCATGCCATTTTCCTCATTGCCAGCGGCCTGGAATCGTTCAAGGGCTCGGGCTTTGTGCGCGGCGGGATCTATGACCGGGTGCAGGTGTCGCAGGACATGGACACCTTCACTTTCCGCGATCTGGATTATCTCAACCTGTACGGGATCGAGGCGGCCGGCGCGCCGGCCTACCGCGAGTCAGCCATCTTCATCATCCGCTCACCGGCATTCAGCGCGGCCTACCCGTGGAACCTGGTGTTCCTGGCCAACAAGATGGACCCGCAGACGGGCTCCCGTACCTTCGTCAACTTCGATCGCGAGTACTGGCTGCCCGGCAGCTATCTGGAAGGAGGACGCCCGAAAATCGTCAAGCCGGAAGCGACCTGGGTGACGGTGTGGAAATCGCGCAAGATCGAAATCGTACTGTTCCTGCTCTGGCTCACTGCGGCGGGAACGGTGTATGCGCTGCGCGACAAGCTGGTCCGGCGCTCGACGATGAAGGACACGCGCTGGAAGGATTACCCCAAGTATTTCCTGTGGATCACGTCGATCGGCTTCGTCGGGTTTTACCTGCTGGCCGTGCCCTCCATTACCCAGGTGTTGACCTGGTTCCACTCCATCCTGTTCGAGTGGAAGTGGGAGCTGTTCCTGTCCGACCCGTTCATCTTCCTGTTCTGGATTTTCATCATCGTCAGCGTGTTCTTCTGGGGGCGCGGGATGTTCTGCGGCTGGATGTGCCCCTACGGCTCGCTCGCGGAACTGGTCTACCATGTGGCCGGCAAACTCGGGCTCAAGCGCTACCAGCGCCATCTGCTGCCGCAAAACTGGCATGACCGCCTGAAGTGGATCAAATACGGCATTTTTGCGATTTTGCTTGCGGTGTCCTTCTATTCCATCGGCCTGGCTGAAAAGCTCGCCGAGGTCGAGCCCTTCAAAACCACCTTCCTGGTGGGCGTGTGGAACCGCTCCTGGCCCTTCGTGACCTTCTGGACGGTCCTGATCGTGGCTTCCGCCTTTTTCGAGCGCCCGTTCTGCAAGTACCTGTGCCCGCTCGGCGCCGCCCTCGCGGTCCCCTCCACCTTCCGCTGGTGGGGCCTCAAGCGCAAGAAGGAGTGCGGCCCCTGCGCCGCGTGCGCCGTCGGCTGCGGCTCGCAGGCCATCGACGCTAGCGGCCGCATCGACCAGCGCGAATGCCTGCTGTGCCTCGATTGCCAGGTGCTGTATTACGACGCCCACGCCTGCCCGCCGCTGGCCCAGGAGCGCAAGCGCCGCACCAAGGCGGGCGAGCCGCTGACCGCGATCGGGTCGGATGGCTACTTCATCCCCATCGTGCCGGCCGTCGCGGCCCCCGCCGCTGCGGTACGGCAGAGCCTGCCCGCCTTCATCGGGCAGGAATTCTTCGATCACCTGTTCCCCTGGAGCCGCAAGGCGCTGGCGCAGCCGCGCCTGCTGCAGGCAGCCAGCCTCGCGCTGGCGCTCCTGGTGACGTGGGTGTGGGTGCTCGGCGCCGCCGGACAGATCGGCCCCGGCATCGTGCTGGGCTGGTGGCTGGCATGGAGCGCTTACGAGCTGGTGGTGCGCATGCGCTGCAAGCCCTACGTCAAGGACGGCCCGTGGTGGGGGCGCAACCTGCGTCCCGCTTCGTGGGCCGACATGGCCTCCTACGTGGGGTTCAAGAATCTGCTGATCGCAGCCGCCCTGTTCCTGCTGATGAAAAGCGCCGGCATCCTCGAATTCCTGCAAAGCCAGCCATCCCTGCAATGGCTGTATTAAGGGGCTGCCGCGTCATTTTCGGCGTGCTGGCCTGCCTGCTTGTCGGAACCGCCGCCCAGGCGGCCGAGTGGACGGTGCATCCGGGCGAGTCGATCGCCGCTGCCATTGCGCAGGCCGCGCCCGGCGACGTGGTACGGGTGGAACGCGGCCACTACCGGGAACGGCTGCTGATCGACAAGCCCCTGACCCTGAAGGGAATCAATCGGCCCACGCTGAGCGGCGGCCTCAAGGGCGATACCATCCGCGTCGTTGCCGAGGATGTCGTCATCGAGGGGCTGATCGTGAGCGATTCGGGCGACAGCCTGCTCGATCAGAATGCCGGCATCTACATCCGGCCGGGCGCGCACCGTGCAGTCGTGCGCAACTGCGACCTCAGCTACAACCTGTTCGGCCTATGGATCGAGAAGGCCAACGACGTGCGCATCGAAAACAACCTCATCACCGGCAAGCGCGATTACCGATCCGCCTCGCGCGGCAACGGCATCCAGCTCTACAACACCAAGGGCGCGCGCATCGTCGGCAACCGCATCGGCTTCGTGCGCGATGCGATCTATGTCGACGTCTCGCACCATGCGGTCTTCCGCGGCAACCGCCTGCACCACAGCCGCTACGGCACGCATTACATGAATTCCTACTACAACCTGTGGGAAGACAACGACTCGCACCACAACCGCGGCGGCCTCGCGCTGATGGAAGTGCGCAACCAGGTGGTGCGCAACAATCGTGCGTGGGCCAATTCCGACCACGGCATCATGCTGCGGACGATCCAGGACGCGCGGGTGGAGAACAACGTGGTGGCCGGCAATGCCCGCGGATTCTTCATCTACGACGCCGAGTACAATACCCTGCGCGGCAATCTGGTGGTCGACAATATCGTCGGCGTGCATCTGTGGGCCGGCTCCATCAACAACCAGGTCGAACGCAACGATTTCATCTCCAACCGTGAACAGGTCCGTTATGTGGCCTCGCGCGACGAGATCTGGGGTGCCAAGGAAGGCAATCACTGGAGCAATTACCTTGGCTGGGATCGCAACGGCGACGGCATAGGCGACGTCCCTTATGAAGCCAACGATGTGGTCGACCGGCTGTCGTGGCGCCATCCGATGATGAAGTTGCTGCTCGCAAGCCCGGCCGTGCAGACCCTGCGGATAGTGGGGCAGCAGTTCCCGCTGCTGCGCGCGCCCAGCATCGTGGACCCGAAACCGCGCATGCATCCCGACCATAAAGACTGGAGAAACTGGCTTGGCAAGTATTTCCCCGGCGCCCGCTGAGGTGCGTCCCGCTTCGAATGCCGAAGCCGTGGTCGCCACGCGCGCCGTCACCAAACATTACGGCGCCGTGCATGCGGTCGACGGCGTCGATCTCGAAATCGTCCGCGGCGAGCTGTTCGGCCTGATCGGCCACAACGGCGCCGGCAAGAGCACCCTGTTCAAGATGATGCTGGGCCTGATCCCGCTCACCTCGGGCGAGATACTCATCGACAATGCATCGGTGTCGGGCGGCGGGTTTCGCGCGGTGCGCCGCAAGATCGGCTACCTGCCGGAAAACGTCGTGCTCTACGAAAACCTGACCGGACTGGAAACCCTGCAGTTCTTTTCGCGGCTGAAAGGCGCCCCGTTGCGTGACTGCGCCCCCGCGCTGGAGCGCGTCGGGCTTACCCACGCGGCCAGGCGGCGCGTGCGCGAATATTCCAAGGGCATGCGCCAGCGCCTCGGCTTTGCCCAGGCCCTGCTCGGCCGGCCGCAGATCCTGTTTCTCGACGAGCCGACCACCGGCCTGGACCCGGAAGCGATCCGCGAGTTCTACGCGATCCTGCGCGGGCTCAGAACGGAAGGGGTGACGGTGGTGCTGACCTCGCACATCCTGGCCGAGATCCAGGAGCGGGTCGACCGCCTCGCGATCATGGCCGCGGGCAAGGTCCAGGCCATCGGCAGCGTCCAGGCGCTGCGCGAGCAGATGGATCTGCCGCTGTGGTTCGAGATCCGGATTGCGCCCGAACATCTCGGCGCCGTGCGCGCAGCGCTCGGCCATCTGCCGATCAGCGCCATCGAAGCCCGCGACGACCACGTTGCGGTGCAGTGCCGGCGCGAAGCCAAGATGGCGGTGCTCGAAGCCCTTGCCGCGCTCGACGGCAAGGTGCTCGACCTGCACGTGCGCGAGCCCTCGCTCGAAGACGTGTTCTTCGGCTTTTCCGATTAAAGGGGCGCTGATGGAATTCAGACAAATCGGCATCATCGCCGGCAAGGAGTTCTGGGATCGCATCCGCAACCGCTGGGTGCTCGCGGTGGCGCTGGTGTTCACCGTATTCGCGCTGGCCATCGCCTACTTCGGCGGCGCGCAACAGGGCGCAGTCGGATTCCGCTCGATCGAGTTCACCATTGCCAGCCTGGTCAGCCTAGTGATCTACCTGATTCCGCTGATCGCGCTGATCCTCGGCTTCGATGCCATCGTCGGCGAACGCGAACGCGGCTCGCTCGATCTGCTGCTGTCGATGCCGATCACCCGCTTCGAGCTGCTGCTGGGGAAATATCTCGGTCTGGCCGCGGCACTGGCGTTCTCCACCGTGGCGGGCTTCGGCCTGGTCGCCGTCGTGCTGGCCACGCAACTCAACCTCGGCGCGCTGCTCCACTACTTCGGCTTCATGTTCAGCTCGGTTCTGCTCGGCATGGCCTTCCTCAGCCTCGCGGTGATGGTTTCGGTGTTTGCCGCGGATCGCACCCGCGCATCGGGCATGGCCATCGCATTGTGGTTCTTCTTCGTGCTGGTGTTCGATCTGCTGCTGCTGGGCGCATTGGTCGTCACCGGCGATCGCTACGGCGGCGAAGTCTTTCCCTACCTGCTGCTGGCGAACCCGGCCGACGTGTTCCGCATTCTGAACATCTTTGCCCTGGACGACGTTCGCAGCCTGTACGGACTGGCGACCGTTTTCCCCCGCGCCCTGGCCGATCCCTGGCTGCTGGGTCTGGTGATGTTCGCCTGGATTGCGGCACCATTGGGCATTGCAACCTGGAGATTCCGTAAATGAAGCTTGTACGACCTACGCTCATCCTTGCCGTGCTGGCGGCCGCCGCGCTCACCGCCTGCGGGCGGCCGGAGACCGCGGATGCAGTAGTCCCGCTGGAAATCAGCCAGGGCACGTCCTGCGCGCTCGACGGCATGCTGCTCGCCGATTATCCCGGCCCCAAGGCGCAGATCCATTATGCCGGCCAGGCGGCGCCGGATTTCTTCTGCGACACGGTGGAAATGTTCCACCTCTATCTCAAGCCCGAACAGGTCCGCGCGGTGCGCGGCCTTTTCGTGCAGGACATGGGCAAGACCGACTGGGAGCAGCCGCGCGATCACTGGATCGATGCGAAGAGCGCCTTCTACGTTCACGGCAGCAAGCGGCACGGCTCCATGGGCCCGACCATCGCCAGTTTCGCGCTGGAAAAGGATGCCGCGAAATTTGCCGCCGAGTATGGCGGCAAGGTCTATCGTTTCGCCGACGTCACCCCCGACATGGTGGTGCTGGACGGCGGCGCGCTCCACGACAGCCACATGTAGACATCATGGCAAGCTTCTTTGAAAACCTTGATTACGACACGGCGACGGAACTCGAACAGCTGTCGCAATTGATCTATGAACTGCGCCAGAACCACAATGCCATTCTTCAGACCTATGACGCAGCGGACGCGGCGGCACTGCTGCAGCAAATCCAGGACGGCGCAGTGGCCGAGCATCCCGCCTACGAACACTACCTGGCCGCGCGGATTCTCGACGACACCCGCGACATGGCCCGCGCAATAGTCGGCGAACGCCTGAAGGAGGCCCGCCAGAAATGAGCCTGCACCTTGAACTCGGCTCGGCGATCGAGACGGCCTTCGGAGACGACCTCGATTCGCCGGTCGAACAGAAGCAGGACGCAATGATCGTCCGCCTGAAGAATGGCGTGACGCTGGAGGTGCGCTACGCCGCCGCCGATGCCTATTCGCTGCGCTGGGTCTATGGCGACGCCGAGTCCGGCATCGACACCGCGCCCCTGCACCATGGGCTTGCGACCTTCCCCCATCACTTTCACGATGCGGGCGGCCGCATCGTTGCGGACCCGATTACGCGCCCCGACGCCTCCCCGGAAGACAATCTGCACAGACTGATCCATGCCCTGATCGGCGACCCGATGCTCGGCGCCAGGGACATCGCCTGATGCGTCCGCCGGCGCGGCTGCTGTCCCTGGGGGCGGCGGCGCTCGCCATTGCAGCCACGATCGCACTGCTGCCCCCCGGCAGCCGGACGATCCGCAAGCCCGAGCCGCCCACGAACGATTTTTGCGTCGTGGCTCCGGCAACGCCCTACGATCCCGCTTCCGGCCTGGCGATGTACGCGCCGAGGCCGATCCCGGCCGAGGCGCGCTGCCCGGTATGCGGCATGTATCCCGCCCGCTTCCCGCGCTGGGCTGCGCAAACCCTGTTCAGGGACGGCGCCGCCCAGTATTTCGATTCGCCGGTCAACCTGTTCGTCTTCCTGCAGAGGGTCGAGCGCTACAACCGCAGCTACACCCTGAACGACGTCGCCGCCAGCTTCGTGACCGACTTCGAAAGCGGACAATGGATCGAACTCCAGAATGCCTTCTTCGTCCGCGGTTCCGCCGTCCCGGGCCCGATGCGCGGCGCCGACCTGCCGGCCTTTGCCAGCCGCGCCGCGGCAGACGGCTTTATCCGCCGCCGCGGCGGCCAGGTGCTGACATTCACGCAAGTCACGCCCGAGCTGATCCGTTCCCTGGGAGGTAACGCGCCCCATCGCCACTGAGGCTAGGCTGCCGGATGCGGGCATGAAAAAAGCGGGGGAGATCTGCATCTCCCCCGCTTTGCGTTTTCGGAACCGGGATCGTTCCGTATCCGGCGCTTACTTCGACTGGGCGACCATGAAGTCCACCGCCGCCTTGACATCGTCGTCCGACAGGGTGGTGGAGCCGCCGCGCGCGGGCATCATGCCTTTCGCACCCGTGAACCCTTCAAGCGCATGCTTGTGGAGGGTGTCCATGCCCTGCGCGATGCGCGGCCCCCAGTCGGCTTTGTCGCCGGGCTTCGGCGCACCGGCAACCCCTGCCGCGTGGCACATCGCGCAGACGTTGCCGTAAACCTTCTTGCCCAGGTCGTTGCCTTCAGCCACATGCGTCTCCTCCGCCTCCGCTGCCGGAGCGGGCGCAGCCGCCTCCGGTGCTGCGGGGGCCGGCGCCGGGGCTTCCGGCGCGGCGCTCTCCTGCTTCCCGCAAGCACTCAACAAAGCCGCCAGTGAAACGGCCAGTACGAGTGATGTCATCTTCATTTATATATCTCCTGTTGAGTGGGGCCCGTTTGAAAGCCCGGAATGGGTAGGGCCGATGCAACGGGCTGGCGCCATGCAATGACGGGCAGCCCCGGGTTTGATTGGGTGCGGCAGCATCGACACGGCCAAAATATAACACACCCCTTTCCGGCTTATCCGGGGGCTGAAGGATTACCCACATTACATCAAGCACACCCCCACGCACCACAAAGGAACCAAACAATCCCTTAAATAACATTGGTTTACGCGAATGCACCTATACCTATTTAGGGGTAATCCCGGGCCTGATAAGGAGAATACAACATCTTTTCATCTGCTTTAAGGCGCATATACTCGGTTCAGTATTTAGGATAAATCAGTCCAGAATACCCGGAAAGGACGCCATCATGTCTACCCAGTCGCACAAGCAGGTTTCGGTGCTCACCCTGAGCACGCTGGCGTTCACCGTGTGCTTTGCGGTGTGGGTGATGTTCTCCATCATCGGCATTCCGATCAAGGCCAGCCTCGGCCTCAATGAAACCCAGTTCGGCCTGCTGGCCGCCACCCCCATTCTCACCGGTTCGCTGATCCGCCTGCCGCTCGGCATGCTCACCGACAAGATCGGCGGCCGCATCGTGCTCTTCGTGCTGATGGTCAGCACCGTCCTGCCGATCTATCTCATCAGCCTGGCCACCGAATACTGGCATTTCCTGCTGCTTGGGCTGTTCGTCGGCGTGGCCGGCGGCGCCTTCTCGGTCGGCATTTCCTACGTCGCGCGCTGGTTTCCCAGACAGCGCCAGGGCTTGGCGATGGGCATCTTCGGCGCCGGCAATGCGGGCGCCGCGGTGACCAAGTTCGTCGCCCCGTCGCTGGTGGTGGCCTACGGCTGGCAGGCGGTGCCGCAGGTCTACGCCGTCGCCATGCTGGCGATGGCCATCCTGTTCTGGATCTTCACCTATACCGACACCACCCACCATGTGCCGGGCCACGTCACCGTCAGGGATCAGCTCGCCGTACTCAAGGACCGCAACGTCTGGAAGCTGTGCCAGTACTACTCGATCGTGTTCGGCGGCTACGTCGCGCTGAGCCTGTGGATGACCAAGTACTACATCACCGAATACGGCTTCGGGATGCAGACCGCCGCGCTGCTGGCCGCCGTCTTCGTGCTGCCGTCCGGCGTCATCCGCGCGATGGGCGGCTGGCTGTCCGACAGGTTCGGCGCGCACAGGATGACCTGGTGGGTGATGTGGGTGTCGTGGATCTGCCTGTTCCTGCTTTCGTATCCGCAGACCGAGATGGTCGTGCAGACCACCAAGGGCGAGATGTCGCTGCACCTCGGCCTCAACGTCTGGGTATTCACCGCCCTGCTGTTCATCCTCGGGATCGCCTGGGGTTTCGGCAAGGCCTCGGTATTCAAGTACATCTCCGACGAATACCCGCACAACATCGGCGTCATCTCCGGCATCGTCGGCCTGATCGGCGGCCTCGGCGGTTTTCTGCTGCCCATCCTGTTCGGCGCCATCGTCGATCTCACCGGCGTCAACAGCGGCATCTTCATGCTGATGTACGGCATCACCTGGGTGTCGCTGATCTGGATGTATCTGACCGAAGTGCGCAAGGTGCCGATGATCAGGAAGACGGCCGCAACCGACACCCGCGAATAAATCCCTGCCTTTCCAACCAGGAGCGTTCAATGCCCGCCAACATCAAGGAATGGAACCCGGAAGACCCGAGCTTCTGGGAGACGACCGGCAAGCGCATCGCCTACCGCAATTTGTTGATCTCGGTGCCGGCCCTGCTGTGCGGCTTCGCCGTGTGGCTGATGTGGGGCATCATTACGGTGCAGATGTCCAACCTGGGCTTCCCCTTCAGCAAGGACGAGCTGTTCACGCTGACCGCGATCTCGGGCCTCGCCGGCGCGACCATGCGCATCCCGTCGTCCTTCTTCATCCGGCTGGCCGGCGGCCGCAACGTCATCTTCCTCACCACCTCGATGCTGCTGGCGCCCGCCATCGGCACCGGCATCGTGCTGCAGCATCCGGAGTGGCCGCTGTGGATCTTCCAGCTGATGGCGCTGTGGTCGGGCGTCGGCGGCGGCAACTTCGCCAGCTCGATGTCCAATATCAGCACCTTCTTTCCCAAGCGGCTGCAGGGCACCGCGCTCGGCATCAACGCCGGCCTCGGCAACTTCGGCGTCACCACCATGCAGATCCTCATTCCGCTGGTGATGACGGTGGGCGTGTTCGGCGCGCTCGGCGGCGAGCCGATGACGCTGGTGAAGGACAGCGGCTGGATCTTCGGCAAGATCGCCGCCGGCACCGCGACCTTCGTCCAGAACGCAGGCTTCGCGTGGGTGCTCTCGCTGGTCCCGCTCGGCGTCATCGCCTGGTTCGGCATGAACAACCTGCTGTCGGTCTCGCCGGACGCCGGCCATCCCATTGCCGCCTTCATCAAGGTCACCTGGCTCTACACCCTCGCCTTCATTCCCGCGATCGGCGGCCTCTACCTCTACCTGCCCGCCCCCACCGGACTCGGCCTGCTCAACATGTGGGTGGCGATGCCGCTCATCATCGTCGCGACGCTGCTGATCCTGAAGCTCGCCGCCTTCGGTCCGATGAAGGAGAACATCGGCAAGCAGTTCGCCATCTTCAGGAACCGCCACACCTGGTCGATGACGGCGCTCTACCTGGTCACCTTCGGCTCCTTCATCGGCTTCTCGATGGCGCTGCCGCTGTCGATCACGGTCATCTTCGGCGACACCCACGTGCTCGACGCGGCGACCGGCACCTGGGTGCACGCCAAGAACCCGAACGCGCCATCCGCGCTGCAATACGCCTGGATCGGCCCCTTCGTCGGCGCGCTGATCCGCCCGGTGGGCGGCTGGATTTCCGACAAGGTCGGCGGCTCCATCGTCACCCAGGCCATCTCAGCGGTGATGGTCGCCGCCTCGGTCTATGCCGGCTGGATCCTGATGCAGGCCTACCAGTCGGCCACCCCGGAAATCCATTTCACCCAGTTCCTGGCGGTGTTCGTGGTGCTGTTCGCCGCCACCGGCATCGGTAACGGCTCCACCTTCCGTACCGTCGGCGTGATCTTCGACCGGGTGCAGGCCGGCCCGGTGCTGGGCTGGACCTCGGCCGTCGCCGCCTACGGCTCCTTCATCGCCCCCGAGGTGATCAAGAACCAGATCAAGGCCGGCACCCCGGAGATTGCGATGTACGGCTTCGCGCTCTTCTACGCCGTGTGCCTGGTGCTGAACTGGTGGTTCTACCTGCGCAAGAACGCGTATATCAAGAATCCGTGAGGCGTACTGGATAAAGCGTGAGGCGGGAGGCGTAAGGCGAAAAAGCAAACCGGCTTCCGCACACCTCGTCGCCCACGCCTCACGCACTAACCGCCTCACCGCGACTGTAAGGAGCAATGCAATGAGTCACTTCCTCGACCGACTGACGTTCTTCAAGAAGACCGTCGCCGAATTCTCCAACGGCCACGGCGTCGTCAGCAACGAAGACCGCAGCTGGGAAAATGCCTACCGCAGCCGCTGGCAGCAGGACAAGGTGGTGCGCTCCACCCATGGGGTGAACTGCACCGGCTCGTGCAGCTGGCGCATCTACGTCAAGAACGGCCTGATCACCTGGGAAATCCAGCAGACCGACTACCCGCGCACTCGTCCCGACCTGCCCAACCACGAGCCGCGCGGCTGTCCGCGCGGCGCCAGCTACTCCTGGTACGTGTATTCGGCGCAGCGGGTGAAATACCCGCTGATCCGCGGCCGCCTGATGGAAATGTGGCGCGAGGCGCGGAAAACGATGGAGCCGGTGGCGGCGTGGAAGTCGATCACCGAGGATCCGGAGAAGGCGAAACGCTACAAGTCGGTGCGCGGCCAGGGCGGCTTCGTGCGCGCCAAGTGGGACGAGGTGACGGAAATGATCGCCGCGTCCAACGTCTTCACCATCAAGGAATTCGGCCCCGACCGCATCTACGGCTTCTCGCCGATTCCCGCGATGTCGATGGTGAGCTATGCGGCCGGATCGCGCTACATGTCGCTGATCGGCGGCGTGTGCGGCTCGTTCTATGACTGGTACTGCGACCTGCCGCCGTCGAGCCCGCAGGTGTGGGGCGAGCAGACCGACGTGCCGGAATCGGCCGACTGGTACAACTCGACCTATCTGATGGTGTGGGGCTCCAACGTGCCGCAGACCCGCACCCCCGACGCCCACTTCTACACCGAGGTGCGCTACAAGGGCACCAAGACGGTGGCGGTTTCAAGCGACTTCGGCGAGATGGTCAAGTTCGGCGACATCTGGCTGGCCCCCCGGCAGGGTACCGACGCCGCGCTGGCGCTGGCGATGGGCCACGTCATCCTGTCCGAATTCCACGTCAGGAACCGCAGCGAATACTTCGACCAGTATTGCCGCCAGTACAACGACATGCCGATGCTGGTGATGCTGAAGGCGCACGAAGGCAGGCTCATCGCCGACCGCTACCTGCGCGCCTCCGACCTTTCCGGCAACCTCGGCCAGGACAACAATCCCGAGTGGAAGACGGTGGTGGTCGACGAGAGCACCGGCTACCTGGTGGCGCCCAACGGCTCGATCGGTTTCCGCTGGGGGCAGTCCGGCGCGTGGAACCTCGAAATGCGCGACGGCTATTCGAACAAGGACGTGAAGCCGCAACTCACCCTGCTCGGCAGCCACGACGAAGTCGTCGAGGTGGCGCTGCCCTACTTCGGCGGCGGCGACCACAACGAATTGCTGGCCCGCAACCTGCCGGTCAAGGTGATCAGCGTCGGCGGCGAGGACGTGCGCATCGCCACCGTCTACGACCTGACGCTCGCCAACTACGGCGTCGACCGCGGGCTGGGCGGGCCGAACATTCCCACCAGCTACAACGATGAAGTGCCCTACACCCCGGCCTGGGCGGAGAAGCATTGCGGCGTGCCGCGTGCCGACATCATCACGGTGGCGCGCGAGTTCGCCGACAACGCCGACAAGACCCGCGGCAAGTCCATGGTCATCCTCGGCGCGGCGCTCAATCACTGGTACCACAACGACATGATCTACCGCGGCATCATGAACCTGCTCATGATGTGCGGCTGCATCGGCCAGTCGGGCGGCGGCTGGGCGCACTACGTCGGCCAGGAAAAGCTGCGTCCGCAGACCGGCTGGGCGCCGCTGGCCTTCGGCCTCGACTGGCACCGCCCGTCGCGGCAGATGAACTCCACCTCCTTCTTCTACGCGCACACCAGCCAGTGGCGCCACGAGAAGCTGGCGGCGTCGGAAATCCTCTCGCCCACCGCCGACAGGAAGAACGGCGACTACCGGCTGATCGATTTCAACGTGCGCGCCGAGCGCATGGGCTGGCTGCCGTCCGCACCGCAGCTGGAAACCAACCCGCTCGAAGTCACCCGCGCCGCCGACGCCGCCGGCATCGATCCGGTCAAGTACGCGGTCGAGCAGATCAGGAGCGGCGCGCTCAAGTTCGCCTGCGAGGATCCGGACAACCCGAAGAACTTCCCGCGCAATTTGTTTGTCTGGCGCTCCAACCTGCTGGGCTCCTCGGGCAAGGGGCACGAGTACTTCCTCAAGTACCTGCTCGGCACGCAGAACGCGGTAATGGGCCCCGACCTCGGCGAGCTGGGCGAGGCCAAGCCGAAGGAAGTGGTGTGGCGCGACAAGGGCGCGGAAGGCAAGCTCGACCTGCTGGTGACGCTCGACTTCCGCATGTCGACCACCTGCCTGTATTCCGACATCGTGCTGCCGTCGGCCACCTGGTACGAGAAGGACGACCTCAACACCTCGGACATGCACCCCTTCATCCATCCCTTGAGCGAGGCGGTGCAGCCGCTGTGGGAATCGAAGTCGGACTGGGAGATCTACAAGACCATCGCGAAGAAGTTTTCCGAACTCGCGGCCACCCATCTGGGAACCCAGAAAGACCTGGTGCTGACGCCGCTGATGCACGACACGCCCTCCGAGCTGGGCCAGAGCCTGGGCGTGCGCGACTGGAAGAAGGGCGAAGTCGACCTCATTCCCGGCAAGACCATGCCGAGCATGAGCGTGGTGACGCGCGATTACGCCGATACCTACAGGAAATTTACCGCGCTCGGCCCCTTGATGACCAAGATCGGCAACGGCGGCAAGGGCATTGCCTGGAACACCGAAGACGAAGTGCGGCAGCTCGCCGAGCTGAATTACACCGTCACCGAAGACGGCGTCGCCAAGGGAATGCCCAGGATCGAATCGGCCATCGATGCCTGCGAGGTGGTGCTGATGCTGGCGCCGGAAACCAACGGCCAGGTCGCGGTGAAGGCGTGGGAAGCGCTGTCGAAGATCACCGGGCGCGACCACAGCCATCTGGCGATCCCGCGCGAGGACGACAAGATCCGCTTCCGCGACATCCAGGCGCAGCCGCGCAAGATCATCTCCTCGCCGACCTGGTCGGGGCTGGAATCCGAGCACGTCTCCTACAACGCCGGCTACACCAACGTGCACGAGCTGATCCCCTGGCGCACGCTGACCGGCCGCCAGCAGTTCTACCAGGATCACCCGTGGATGCTGGATTTCGGCGAGGGCCTCGCCGTCTACAAGCCGCCGGTCGACACCAAGACCATCGCGCCGCTGCTCGGCAAGAAGCCGAACGGCCACCACGAACTGGTGCTCAACTGGATCACCCCGCACCAGAAATGGGGCATCCACAGCACCTACACCGACAACCTGCGCATGCTGACGCTGTCGCGCGGCGGTCCGCACGTCTGGGTGTCGGAGGTCGAGGCCAAACAGGCCGGCCTGGTCGACAACGACTGGGTCGAGGTGTTCAACGTCAACGGCACGCTGACGGCGCGCGTGGTGGTCAGCCAACGGGTGCCCAAGGGCATGTGTCTGATGTACCACGCGCAGGAAAAGATCATCAACGTGCCGGGCGCCGAGGTAAGCGGTTTCCGCGGCGGCATCCACAACTCGGTGACGCGCACCATCACCAAGCCCACCCACATGATCGGCGGCTACGCGCAGCTGGCCTACGGCTTCAACTACTACGGCACGGTCGGTTCCAACCGCGACGAATACGTGATCGTGCGCAAGATGAAGAAGGTCGACTGGATGGAAGGCCCGCTGGTCGAGCGCTAGGCGAAAAAGTTTCGAGGGCGGCGTCTCCCGCCGCCCTCCCCCGCACCGCCTCTCTCCGGTGCGGGGTTTTTTACAACGCGCCGCGGCATGCCACCGCGGCCATGCAAGGAGTTGGAACATGAAAGTGCGTGCGCAAATCGCCATGGTGCTGAATCTGGACAAGTGCATCGGCTGCCATACCTGCTCGATCACCTGCAAGAACGTGTGGACCTCGCGCGAAGGCATGGAATACGTGTGGTTCAACAACGTCGAGTCGAAGCCCGGCATCGGCTATCCCAAGCAGTGGGAAAACCAGGACGTGTGGAACGGCGGCTGGAGGCTCAAGGGCGACGGCAAGATCGAGCCGCGCCAGGGCAGCCGGCTGAAGATCCTCGCCAACATCTTCGGCAACCCCAACCTGCCGGAGATCGACGACTACTATGAGCCTTTCACCTACGACTACCAGCACCTGCAGAAGGCGCCGCTGTCCGAGACGCCGCCGACCGCGCGGCCGATCTCTGCCATCACCGGCAAGAAGATGGACAAGATCCACTGGGGCCCCAACTGGGAGGACGACCTCGGCGGCGAATTCTCCTCGCGCGGGCGCGACAAGAACTTCGACAACGTGCAGAAGGAAATGCACGCCACCTTCGAGAACACCTTCCTGATGTACCTGCCGCGCCTGTGTGAGCACTGCCTCAACCCGACCTGCGTCGCCTCCTGCCCTTCCGGCTCGATCTACAAGCGCGAGGAGGACGGCATCGTGCTGGTCGACCAGGACAAGTGCCGCGGCTGGCGCATGTGCATCTCGGGCTGCCCGTACAAGAAGATCTACTACAACTGGAAGAGCGGCAAGGCGGAGAAGTGCATCTTCTGCTACCCGCGCATCGAAGCCGGCCAGCCGACCGTGTGTTCGGAGTCCTGCGTCGGCCGCATCCGTTATCTGGGGGTCATCCTCTACGACGCCGATCGTATCGAGGAAGCCGCCAGCGTCGCCGACGAGAAGGAACTCTACGAGGCGCAGTTGAAGATCTTCCTCGACCCGTCCGACCCAGCGGTGATCGCCGCAGCCCGCGCCGAGGGCGTCCCGGAGGCCTGGCTCGACGCCGCGGTGAAGTCGCCGGTCTACAAGATGGCGATCGACTGGAAGATCGCCTTCCCGCTGCACCCCGAATACCGCACCCTGCCGATGGTGTGGTACGTGCCGCCGCTCTCCCCGATCCAGGCCGCCGCCGAATCCGGCCGGATGGGCATGAACGGCATCATTCCGGATACGAAATCGCTGCGCATCCCGATCACCTACCTCGCCAACCTGCTCACCGGCGGCAAGGAGAAGCCGGTGATCGCGGCGCTCGACCGCCTGCTGGCGATGCGCGCCTACATGCGCGGCAAGTCGGTGGAAGGCAAGCCCAACACCGCCGCGCTCGATCAGGTGGGTCTGACCTCGGCGCAGGCCGACGAGATGTACCGCTACTTGGCGATCGCCAACTACGAGGACCGCTTCGTCGTCCCCACCACCCACCGCGAGGAGACGATCAACACCTTCGAGGAGAAGTCGAGCTGCGGCTTTTCCTTCGGCAACGGCTGCTCGGACGGGGTGACGCCCAGGACCACCCTGTTCGGCAACCGCAGGAATTCGGTGCCGGTCGACCTGTCGCAGCTGCACGCCAAGAAGAAAACCGGTTGAGGAGCCCGCACGATGAAAACCTTCAAAGTCATTTCTATGCTGTTGATGTATCCGGAATCCGACTGGCTGTCGGCCCTGCCCGAGATGCATGCCGCGCTGCTGGACGAAGCCGGGTTCAACGGCAATGCCACCGCCCGCCTGGCGCCTTTGTTCGACCTGCTGCACGAGTCGGAATTGATCGCGCTGCAGGAAAACTACGTCGCCACCTTCGACCGCAACCCCTCGCATTCGCTGCACCTGTTCGAGCACATCCACGGCGAATCGCGCGACCGCGGCTCGGCGATGATCGACCTGCTGGAGGAATACTGGAAGCACGATTTCGACGCCAGCGCCGCCGAGCTGCCGGACTACGTGCCGCTGTTCCTCGAATTCCTCTCTCTGCTGCCGGCCGGGGAGGCCCTCGAATTGCTGGGTGACGCGGTGCACGTGCTCGCCGCCGTCGGCCGCAAGCTCGACGCCAACGGCAGCCCCTACGCCGCCGCCTTTCGGCTGCTGGAAACCCTGTCGCCGGTGGCCGCGCAGGAGCTGGCCGAGCCGCCGGTGCGCGACATGGACGAGGCGATGGAGATGTTCGGCCCCTCGATCGATGGCGTCGAGCCCTTGATGAATCCCGGCCCGCAGGTGTCGGTGGTGCAGATGCCGGCCTCGCGCCGGCCGGTCGCCCCTGCCCAGACGCATTGATTACAGGAGGATCGGAAAATGTCCTACTCGCAATATTTCCTGTTCGGGATCTACCCGTACATCGCCCTGGCGATATTCCTGCTCGGCAGCCTGATCCGCTTCGACCGCGAGCAGTACACCTGGAAAAGCGATTCGTCGCAGCTGTTGCGCAACGGCCAGTTGCGGCTGGGCAGCAACCTGTTCCACATCGGCGTGCTGTTCCTGTTCTTCGGCCACTTTGTCGGCATGCTGACGCCGCACTTCGTCTACGAGCCCTTCATGAGTTCCGGCGCCAAGCAGATCCTGGCGATGGTGTCGGGCGGCACCGCCGGGGTGCTGGCTTTCATCGGGCTGTCGCTGCTGCTGCACCGGCGGCTGAGCGAACCGCGCATCCGCGCCACCTCCAAGCCCAGCGACGTCCTGATCCTGCTGCTGCTGTGGCTGCAGCTTGCGCTCGGCCTCGCCACCATCCCGCTGTCGGCGCAGCATCTGGACGGCAGCATGATGCTCCGGCTGGCCGAATGGGCGCAGCACATCGTCACCTTCCGCAGCGGTGCGGTCGAGATGCTGGCCGGCGCGGGCTGGGTATTCAAGACGCACCTGTTCCTCGGCATGACGATTTTCCTCGTCTTTCCGTTCACGCGTCTGGTGCACGTCTGGAGCGGCTTCGCCGCAACGACTTACGCGGCCCGTGCCTGGCAGCTTGTACGCCCGCGCGGCTGAAGCGGCCGATCCAAACCGAATTTAGGAGACTGAAATGACGCATGTTGTCATCCTGGGTGCCGGCATCGCGGGCGTGTCTGCGGCCTACGCATTGAAAGCGCAACTGGGCCCTCACGACGAGGTGACCGTGGTGTCCGACAAACCCTACTTCCATTTCGTGCCGTCCAATCCCTGGATCGCCATGGGCTGGCGCGAGCGCTCCGACATCGCCTTCCCCATTGCGCCCTATTTCGAGGCGCGCGGCATCAGGTTCGTCCACAGCGGGGTCAAGCGCATCCAGCCCGACGTCATCCAGGTCGACCTGGAAAACGGCGACGTGCTGTTCTACGACTATCTGCTGATCGCTACCGGCGTGACCGGCATGTCCGACGACATCCCCGGCCTCGCCGAGCACACCCAGTCGGTGCTCCACATCGAGCAGGCCGAGCGCGCCCTGGCGGCCTACCGCGAGTTCGTCCGCCGCCCCGGCCCCATCGTGGTGGGGGCGGCCGCGGGGGCGAGCGTGCTGGGGCCGATCTACGAATATGCCTTCCTGGTCGACGCCGACCTCAAGCGCCGCAACATCCGCGAGCGGGTGTCGATCACCCTGGTGACCCCCGAACCCTGGCCCGGCCATCTCGGCGTGGGCGGCGAAGGCGCCAGCCGCGGCGCCGTGACCGCGGCGCTGGCCGATACCCGCATCAGCGCAATCTGCAACGCGCGCACCGTGCGGGTCGACCAGGATACGATTCACGTGGTGGAAGTCGACGCCGCCGGCAACGAAAAGCAGACGCATGCCCTGCCCTACGCCTATTCGGTGTACTGGCCCGCCTTCGGCGGCGTGCCGGGGGTACGCAATGCGCGCGGGCTGGTGAACGAGCGCGGGCTGGTGGTGGTGGACGAATACCTGCGCAACCCGGACTATCCCAACGTGTTCGCCATCGGCGCCTGCGTGGCGCAGCCGCCGGTGGAAAAAACGCCCGTCGCGGTCGGCGCGCCGGATTCGGTGTATTCGATCCAGAAGGCCGGCGCGATCGCGGTGCAGAACATCCTCGCCCTCATCCGCGACGAAGCGCTGACGAGCCATGTGCCGCAGCGCGCCAAGTGGCTGACCGACATGGGCAGCACCGGCGCGACTTATCTGTCGGAGCCGCAGGTGCCCTTGCGCGACATCAACTGGATGCGCCAGGGGCGCTGGGTGCACCAGGCCAAGGTCGACTTCGAGAAGTATTTCGTCAACAAGATCCGGCTCAGGCCGGCCGGGCCGGCGCCTTCGGTCGCCTCCCGGATTGCCGAGGTGATGAGCCGGCTGCAGGCCGGTCAAGGCGGCGAGCCGATGCCTGCGCCGCAGAGCGGCGGCAAGCCGCTGGAAATCCGCCTGCCGCAGGATCCCTGCTTCGAACTGCGGGCGCTGGCCAAATCCGTGGGCCACGATCCCGGCGCGCTGGCGGCCGAATTGCTGGCGGCAGCGGTCGCCGATGCCAAGTCGTATCTGAACGAGGCCGGCGTCGACGCGCTGGCGCACAGCCGGCGCGAACTGCTGGTGGAGGAGTTGCCGGAACGCCAGCCTGGGGTCGAATTCCACGGCGGCGGAACTTGATGCGATAAAGATGTATCATGGATGCTTCTTTAACAGAACCAGGAAGGAGAACCGGAAGATGGCTATCGATTTGCCCGAACGCGATGCGGAGGGATATTTGATTGAACCCGGCGACTGGAACGAGGATGTGGCGCGGGCGCTTGCGGAAGACGAAAACATCCAGCTCAACGACGACCACTGGGACGCCATCCGCTTCATGCGCGAGTATTACGAAGAACACCAGGTTGCGGCGGATGCCCGCTTCGTCATCAAGCATCTGGCCGAACGCATGGGCAAGGATGCCCAGAAGAAACTGTTCGAACTGTTCCCGTACGGCTACGTGAAGCAGGCCTGCAAAATTGCCGGCATGCGGCGCCCGCGCGCCTGGAGCACGGGCTGACCGCAGCCCGGCCCGCGCTTGCCCATGCCGACGTGCATGGGCCTGATCGGCCTATACTTCCCGGGCCGGGCATGCCCGGCCCTTTTCTATTTTCCAGTCAAGCCAATGAGCACTTCCCCGCCCCGTACTGAAAGCACGCGCAAGCCTTCGCCTCCCGCCGGCTATGCGCCATTCGCCCTCGGCTTCCGGCCGTTTTTCCTGGCGGCAGGCATCTATGCGGTGCTGCTGATGGGGCTGTGGCTGGCGGTGCTGCAGGGAGGCCTCGATTTCGGCGCCTGGCGCCCTTCCGTCTGGCACGGCCATGAAATGCTGTTCGGTTTCGCCGTGGCGGTGATCGCGGGATTCTTGCTCACGGCGGCGCAGAACTGGACCGGCCTTGCCATGCCGTCGGGCCGGCCGCTGGCCGCGCTGTTCCTGCTGTGGCTGGCGGGACGGGCGGGATTCCTGGTTCCCGGCCTGCCGCCGGGGCTGGTCGCGGCCGTCGACCTGTCGTTCCTGCCGCTGCTGGCGCTTGCGCTCGCACTGCCCATCCACCAGGCTAAGCAGCTGCACAACTATCCTTTCCCGGTTTTGCTGCTGGCGCTGGCGGCGGCCAATGCGCTGGTGCATCTGGAAGCGCTCGGCTGGACCCGCGCCAGTGCCGGCCTCGGCCTGCATCTGGGGATCTATGCGGTGGTGATGATCATGGTTGTGATGGGAGGGCGGGTGATTCCCAGCTTCACCGACAACAAGCTGGGCACCCGCGCCCGCCGCTGGAACCTCATCGAGCGGCTGTTGCCGGCTGCTACCCTCGGCGCGCTGCTCGCCGCCCTGATCGCCCCCGCCTCGCTGGTCACCGCGCTGCTCGCCGCCGTCGTGGCGGCGGCCCACTTCATCCGGCTGGCCGGCTGGTACACGCGCAAGTTCTGGGCGGTGCCGCTGCTGTGGATTCTGCATCTGGGGTATGCCTGGATCGCGCTCGGCTTCGCGCTGCTCGCGCTGTCGGCGGCGGGAGTGGGCGCAGCGGCGATCGGCGCGCTGCACGCCTTCACCGCCGGCGGCATCGGCGTGCTGACCCTGGGCATGATGGCGCGGGTGTCGCTCGGCCACACCGGCCGCCTGCTGGAGCCCGCCCCGGTGATGACGCTGGCTTTCGTGGCGGTCAATCTCGCGGCGCTGGTCCGGGTGCTGCTGCCGCTGCTGTTTCCGGCAGCCTATGCGCCCGGAATGGCCGCTGCCGGGCTGCTGTGGGTGGCGGCATTCGGCGTGTTCGTGGCGGTGTACGCCCCCATGCTGCTGCGCCCGCGGGTCGACGGCAAGCGGGGCTGATCCGCCCGGGCCTCAGGCACGGGCCAGGCGTGCCATGAGGCCTGTGCGCCGGATGACCAGTTTTTCCAGTTCCGCCACGCCGAACACCAGCAGCCCGGCTCCAGCGACCTTGAGCCATTCGAGCGCCGACAGGCCGGCCGAGCCGAACACCGCCTGCATCGCCGGCAGATAGGTGAAAGCCAGCTGCAGGGGGATGCAGGCGGCGATGGCGAGCAGGACATAGCGGTTTCCGGTCAGCCCGCTCCGATTGAGGACCGGGGCGAAGATGGAGCGGCTGTTGATCAGGTAGAACATCTCGGCGGCCACAACGGCATTGACCGCCATCGTGCGCGCGGTTTCGATGCTGGTGCCGATCTGCTGCTCCCACAGGAAAAGGCCGAGCGCGCCGGCCATCATCAGGATGGAGACCATCAGCACCCGCCAGACGAAGAAGCCCGACAACAGGGCTTCGCCCGGCGGCCGGGGATGGCGCGCCATGATGTCGCGTTCGGCGGGCTCGAAGGCGAGCGCCAGCCCGAGCGTGCTCGAGGTGACCATGTTGATCCATAGAACCTGGACAGGCGCAAGCGGCAGCGTGAGCTCGAACAGGATTGCGGCGATCACCACCAGGGCCTCGCCGCCATTGGTCGGCAGCATGAAGAGAATGAATTTCTTCAGGTTGTCGTAGACTGCCCGCCCCTCCCGCACGGCGGTGGCGATGGTGGCGAAGTTGTCGTCGGCGAGCACCATGTCGGCGGCTTCCTTGGCCGCCTCGGTGCCTTTCATTCCCATCGCCACGCCGACGTCGGCACGCTTGAGCGCAGGCGCGTCGTTCACGCCGTCCCCGGTCATCGCCACCACCTGGCCGTCGTCCTGCAGGGCCTGGACCAGTCGCAGCTTGTGCTCCGGGCTGGCGCGGGCGAAGACGTCCGCCTCCATCGCCACGCGGCGCAGCACGGCATCGTCCATCGCCGCGATCTCGGCGCCGGTGACGGCCGGCTTGCCGATGCCGATGGCAAGCTGCGCGCCGATGGCGCGCGCTGTTTCGAGGTGATCGCCGGTGATCATCTTGATGCGGATGCCGGCGCGGTGGCAGTCGCCCACGGCGCGGATCGCCTCCTCGCGCGGCGGGTCGACGATACCGGCCAAGGCGAGCAAGGTATACCCCGCCTCGACGTCCCCGAACGCCAGGTGCTCGCCCGCAGGGGCGGCGCGCTTGCAGGCGAGCGCAAGCAGGCGCAGGCCCTGGGCGGCCGTGTCGGTGGCCATGCGGCGCCAGTGATCGGCATCGAGCGGGCGTTCGCCGTCGTGGTTCAGCTGCCGGTCGCAGATGTCGAGGATGCGCTCGGGCGCACCCTTGACGAAAATCCACGGTGCGCCATTAGCGTCGCGGTGATGGGTGGCCATGAAACGGTGTTCGGACTCGAACGGGATGGAGTCGATGCGGGGCCAGGCCGCGTCGCCGGCATCCCGGGTGAAACCGGCCTTGCCGCCGAGGACGAGCAAGGCGCCCTCGGTGGGATCGCCCTCCATCCGCCACAATCCCTCTTCCTGGCGCAGGCGGGCATCGTTGCACAGCACGCCGGCGCGCACCGCCAGGGCCAGGGCGGGATAACGCCCGGCGTCGACGATGCGCCCGTCGATGCTGAAATCGCCGACCGGCGCATAGCCGATGCCGCCGACGGCGAACTCGTGGCCGGCGCAGATCACACGCTGAACGGTCATTTCGTTGCGCGTCAGGGTGCCGGTCTTGTCGGAACAGATCACCGTGACCGAACCCAGCGTCTCGACGGCGGGCAGGCGCCGGATGATGGCATTGCGCCGCGCCATGCGCTGGACCCCGAGGGCGAGCGTGACCGTCATGATCGCCGGCAGCCCCTCCGGAATGGCCGACGCCGCCAGGGCCACGACCATCATGAACATTTCTGCGGCGGCATGACCGCGCAACAGCGTGCCGAGCAGGAAGGTCGCGGCGGCCATGACGAGAATCGCCATCGCCAGGACGCGGCCGAAACGGTCGATCTGGCGCAGCAGCGGCGTGGTCAGGCTCCGGATGCCGGCGAGCATGCGGTTGATCCTGCCCAGTTCGGTGGCGCTGCCGGTGGCGACGACAATGCCGCTGGCCTGACCATGGACGGCGAGCGTGCCCGAATAGGCCATGCCGCAGCGGTCGCCCAGCGGCGCATCGACCGCGACCGCCGCATCCGACTTCTCGGATGGCAGCGATTCCCCGGTCAAGGCGGCTTCCTCGACGCGCAGCTCCTTCACCGCGATCAGGCGCAAATCCGCCGGAACGCGATCGCCGGAGGCGAGCAGGACCAGATCGCCCGGCACCAGGCCGGCGGCCTCGATCTCGCGCCGGCTGCCGTCGCGGATCACGGTGGCATGCGGCGAAAGCATGGCGCGAATGGCGTCCAGCGCGGCTTCGGCCTTGCCTTCCTGGAGAAAGCCGATGATCGCGTTGATCACCACCGCGGCGAGCAGCACGCCGGTATCGATCCAGTGGCCGAGAAAGGCCGTGATCGCTGCGGCGCCCAGCATCACGTAGAGCAGAATGTTGTGGAACTGCAGCAGCAGGCGCAGCAGCGGGCCGCGGCGCTTCGACGGTGCCAGCCGGTTCGCGCCGTACTGGCCAAGGCGACGCCGGGCCTCGGTTTCGCTGAGGCCGTCCGGCCCCGTCCGCCAGCGCCGCTGCACGGCCTCGCCGGACAGCGTGTGCCAATGTTCCAGCGGCGCGGGAGCCTGGAAGGCGGTCGGGCGAGCGGTCATCCGGAAGGGTCCTGTGGGTACATGGAGATATCTGCCTCATGCATTTCCATGAATGAGCATATAGGTGAATTTTATCGGAGCCGCCGCCGTCGTCGAACCGGCGCTCAAGCTTGCGCATCATTGGCTCGGGCCGATGAAGTTTGAAACAGCCCTGTTTTTTCGGTGCGGCAGTCCGTTAGTTATAGTGATGAAAAAAATCTGGGGAAGCGGCCGGGTGCAATCGACAAGAAATTTGAGCTTTTCCGGTTTCGCTTTGATGCTGGGTCTGATGGTGGCGCTCATGGTGGCGGGGTTGAGCCGCATGAGCGTCATGAACGAAAATCTGGAAGCGATCGTCAGGACACACAACGCCAAGATGGCGCTGGTCTGGGAAATGCGCCATGCCGCGCGCGAGCGGGCCATGATCCTGCATCACATGGCGCATGCCGCCGACCCCTTCGACCGGGACGAACTCCGGCAGCGTTTCAGCGGGCATGCTGGCATGTTCATCCAGGCCCGAACCGGCCTCATGGCGAGCGGGTTGAGCCGGCAGGAACGGGTTTATCTGGACGACTCCCTGCTGCTGGCAAGGCAGGGAGAGAGTGCGCAGAACGCCGTCCTGGCCTTGCTGGACGAAGGCAAGCTGGACGCCGCGCAGCATCTGCTCTATCACCAGGTCGTGCCGGTGCAGAACCAGGTCATGGCGCAGCTGACCCTGATGCTCGAATTCCAGCAACAGGCTACCCGGATCGCACAGGACAAGGCCAAGCGCGCCTTCCAGGACGCGCTCCACCTGATGCTCGCGTTCGGGCTGCTCACCCTGCTGGTGGGCAGCCTGGTCGCTTTCTACGTGATCCGCCGGGCCTCCGCGATCGAAACCGAACTCCACCAGGAGAAGGAACGCGCTCAAATCACGCTCCAATCCATCGGCGATGCGGTGATCAGCGCCGATGAGCACGGCGCGGTGACCTTCCTCAACCCGGTCGCCGAGCGCATGACGGGCTGGACGGATGGCGATGCGCGGGGCAAGGCTTTGACGGATGTTTTGCATCTGACCGCCGAGGACAGCGAAGACCCCGTGGACAGCGTCCTCGACGCCCTGCAGATCGGAGGCTGGGTCGAATCGTGCGGCGATTCCAGCCAGCTCACGGCGCGGGACGGACGGCGCTATGCCGTAGAGCTGACGGCCAGCCCGATTCACGCGCCCGATGGCCGGATCAGGGGTGCGACCCTGGTGCTGCACGACGTCACCAGTTCCCGCGAGCTTTCACGCCAGCTGAGCTGGGCAGCCAGCCACGATGCCCTGACCCGGCTCATCAACCGGACCGAGTTCGAGCGCAGGCTGGAATGGTTGCTGCAGGACGCCCGCACGCTGCGGCGCGAACACGCGCTGCTGTACCTGGACCTGGACCAGTTCAAGATCGTGAACGACACCTGCGGGCACGTCGCGGGCGATGAACTGCTGCGCCAGTTGACCGCCAGGCTCGCCGAAAAAATGCGCAGCAGCGACAGCCTGGGCCGGCTGGGCGGCGACGAGTTCGGCCTGCTGCTGGAAAACTGCCCGCTTGAGAAAGCGGCCGAAATGGCGGAAATGCTCAGAAGCACCGTCGCCCAATTCCGCTTCATGTGGGAAAACAAGCCCTTCGATGTCGGCGTCAGCATCGGCGTGGCGCCCATTACCGCCGATTCCGGCACTACCGCGCAATTGTTGAGCACGGTGGACGCCGCCTGCTATGTGGCCAAGGACAAGGGGCGCAACCAGGTGCACATATTCGAGCCGGACGACCAGGAAACCATGCAGCGCACCGGCGAAATGAACTGGTCCCAGCAGCTCTCGCAAGCCATCCAGGAAGACCGCCTGCTGCTGTATGTGCAAAAGATCATGCCCCTCGACGCGCACTCCGGGCAGAGGCCGCATCTGGAAATACTGGTGCGCATGGTGGGCGAGTCGGGCCGGCTGGTGCCGCCGATGTCCTTCATTCCCGCCGCCGAGCGCTACGGCATGATGCCGGCCCTGGATCGCTGGGTCATTCGCAACGTATTGGCGAGGCTGTCCCGGCGCCAGGCGGTTTCCATGGATTCCAACTGCGCCATCAACCTGTCCGGCCAATCGCTCGGCGACAAGACCATGCTGCCGTACATTCTGGCGCAGTTCGAACAGACCGGAGTGCCGCCGCAGCATGTCTGCTTCGAGATCACCGAGACCGCCGCCGTGGCCAATCTGCGCGCGGCCGCCGAGTTCATACAGACCCTGCGCGAGCTGGGCTGCCATTTCTCGCTGGACGATTTCGGCAGCGGCATGTCCTCGTTCGGCTACCTGCGGCAGCTGAACGTGGATTACCTGAAGATCGACGGCGCGTTTGTGCGCAACATGCGCGAGGACGCCACCGACCGCGCCATGGTGGAGGCGATCAACAATATCGGCCATGTCATGGGCCTGCGCACCGTCGCCGAATATGTGGAGGACGCCGCCACCGCCGAACTGCTGTTCGGCATGGGCATCGATTATGCCCAGGGCTACGGGATCCACCGCCCCGAGCCGCTGACCGACGATTTCATCCTTCTGCTGGATGGCCGCCCGAGCGGCGCGGCCAGGCCGCTGCCCGCAGCTGTTTACGGTAATGGTTGAGCTTGCGCGGGAACATTTCGATGGCCGGCAATGCCGCTCGAGGGTGAGCGGCGGCGCCGAAATGGCATAATCAAACCCTGCACGCACCGCGTCCTCATGATCCCCGACTTCCCCACCGCCGCCCTGCCCGACACCTTCGCCATGCACGAAGGCGAACTGATCGCCTTGCAAATGCGCGCCGCACGCGCGCTGGGACTGCCCGACCCGCATTTCCGCGACGATTTTCCCGACGCAGCACCCGCGCCCGCGCTGCTTGTCGTTCCCGCGGGCACATTCGAATATGGCGCCGCCGCCTGGGAAAATGCGCCGGCCCAGGAACGCCCGCGCCGTGCCGCCTCGATCGAACGCAGCTTCGCCCTGGGCGTTTATCCGGTCACCACCGAAGAATTCGAAGCCTATGCCCGCGCCACCGGCTGGCAGCGGCGCGCGGAACTGCTGTGGCTGTCCGGCCGCAAGCCGGTCATCAATGTGCGGCAGAGCGATGCGCGCGATTATTGCGCCTGGCTTTCCAGCCAGACCGGACAGCGCTACCGCCTGCCTACCGAGCAGGAATGGGAATACGCCTACCGCGCCGGGGCCGCAAGCGCCTACCCGCAGGGCGACCGCATCACCCCGGCCGAGGCGCGCTACAACACCCGCAAGGGTTTCGACGCCGCACGCCCCCGGCGTGCGCACTTGCTGTCGCGCTGTTTCGTCCGCTGCGGTGCCGTGGAAGTCGGCAAATTGCGCCCCAACCGCTGGGGCCTGCACGATATGCCGGGCAACGTGTGGGAATACACGGCCAGCCCCTGGACCCGCGACCACGCCAGCCCGCCGGAGCGCCCCCTGCCCGGCAAACCGCAAGCCGTCGTCGCCAAGGGGGGGTCGTGGTTCGACGGCCCCGAAGACTGCCGCGCCGCCGCGCGGCGGCGGCGTCTGGAGAACGAGCTGGACATCAATCTTGGCTTTCGCGTGGCACGCGATGTTTAGCCGGAGACCTTCACGCCATGGATAAGCTTTTGAAATTCAAGGCCTAGCAACGCGCCCATGCCAGTCCTTCCCTCCGAAACCGATATTTTCATCGCCGAACTCGATACCGCGGTCGAGGCGCACATGAACTGGACCCGCCGCATCCTGCGCTGCGTGGTGCTGCGCACGACCCCGGGCGATGACGTGCTCGACCCGATGGCTCACACCCTTTGCCATTTCGGGAGCTGGTTCATGTCGAGCCGGGCCGAATTCGAGGCGCTCGATGCGCAAGCCGCGCAACGCGTCGAGGCGGTGCATCAGGCGATGCATGACGCGATTCGTTCCATCTGCACCCGGGTGCTGGCCGAGCAGCCGGGCAACCATGCCGATCTGGAGGCATTCGAGCAATCGCAATCCGAACTGCTGGTTCTGCTGGCCCGCTTCAAGACCTTGATTCTTACCAAGGCTGTGCGGCACGATCCGCTGACCGGGCTGCCCCTGCGCTACGGAATCGAAAACGATTTCGCCCTGTACCGCAAGGCAGCCAGGCGCAACCGCACCCTGCTGTATGTCGCGATGATCGATGTGGACCATTTCAAGCCGATCAACGATACCCATGGCCATCTGGTGGGCGACCTGGTTTTGCGCCAGCTGGCCGACGTCCTGAAACAGACTCTGCGAAGCAACGAACCCTTGTATCGTTTCGGCGGAGAGGAATTTCTCTGGCTGCTGCAATGCCACTCCGCCGCGGAGGCCGAGCAGTCCGCGCAACGCCTTCTGGGTGCGGTCCGCACCGCCTCCGTGCCGATTCCCGATGGCGCCCCGCTGGCGCTGACCGTCACCCTTGGCCTGGCCCGGGTGCGCGAGCAGGACGACCTGTCGAGCGCCATCATGCGTGCCGACCTGGCGCTTTACGAAGGCAAGAAAAGCGGGCGCGACCGTTACGTCATCGCCGATTTTTGAGGTGCCGCCGCGGCGGCTCAGATTGCCAGTTCTTCCTCGGCCTGGAGCAGCACCTGGGCCAGCCGCTGGCCGCTTTCCCAGGCGCGCTCGATTCCCGCGCCGGCAATGCTGTCGCCAATCAGGGCGACCCGGTTTTCGCGGTCGCCCAGCCAGTAGCCGCCGACCGGGTTTTGCGGCAAGGCGTAGCGCCACAGGTGGGTGGCCTCGACGTCGACCGGGCATGGCAGGCCGAGCAGCCCCATCAAGGCCGAAGCGGCACGGGTGCCGGCCTCTTCGATCGAGGCTTCGAGGTAGGTTTCGGCGAATTCGTGGCTGCTGTAAACCGCCCACAGGCCGGGGCCATTGAACGACTGGCGCACCGCCAGATTCAGCAGATGGTCGTCGAACTTGATGACATCCGCCGCCGGACCGCCTTCCCAGCGCATCAGGAACGACCAGATCGGGCGATAGCGCACTTCGCCCAGGCGCTCGCGCAGCAGCGGCAGCGCATCGAGCATGGGGAGGGCTTGCGGGGCGGGGACGCTGCAGATGACGCAATCGTAATCGCCAAGAGCGCGGCCGTTTTCAAGGACGATGGTGCGCGGCTGCAACGCCGCGACCGGACTCAGGGTGTGCAGTCGCGCATCGCCCAGCAAATGGTGCACCAGTTGCGAAGGCTCGATGGTGGGCCGGTAGTGGTTTTGCAGCTGCGCCTGCGCCCACGACACGGTGGCGCGCCCCTGCCAGATGTTGCCGCGCACCGGCGCGACCCAGCCCTGGCGCACCCAGTCGCGCAACTGGCTGCGGAAGGGATCGCGCCGGGCCGAAAGAAACGGGCTCGCCAGCGATGCCCAGCCCTGTTCCATGCGCCTGGTCGACAAGCGTCCGCCGGCGCCGCGCGCCTTGTCGTAGACGTCCACATCCCAACCCGCTGCGGCGAGTTTTCCTGCACAGCTGGCGCCGGCGACACCCGCGCCGACAATGCCTGCTCTAAGTCTTGTCATGCTTTTTTCCCTTGTTGCGGCCGCATCGCGGCCGGCTTGTTGCTTGCCTTGCGGCTTTCAAATTCAATGACCGTGGCCACCGGCTATCGGTTCCGGTCGGCGCATGTTTTCTGCATGGATACGTGCTGTATGCCCGCGTCTTCGTATTCCTCGCCCACAGCGACGAAACCGGCCCGCGCGTAAAACCCCGCCGCATGGGTTTGCGCGCTGAGCCTGACGGTAGCGTGTCCGCGTGCCTGCGCCGCCTGCAAGGCCGCGGCCAGCAAAGCCTGGCCGACCCCGCGCCCGCGCCAGTCCGGCAGCACCGCCATGCGTCCGATATGGCCGTCGGGCAGTAGACGGGCGCAGCCGATCGGGACAGCGCCATCGGCGATGGCCAGCAGATGCAGCGAACGAGCGTCGTGCGCGTCCCATTCCAGCGCTTCGGGCACGCCCTGCTCGTCGATGAAGACCGCACGGCGTACCGCGCTCAAGCGTTGCGCATCGTGCGCCCAATCGGTTTCGAGCAGCGTGAAGGCGGCCATGACTCAGCCGCCGCGGGCAAACCGCCGCGCCGCGCGGTGGCCGCGCGCGGCTTGCACGCCGCGCAACGCCCACAATCCGGCGACGAAATAGCTGCCGGTTATCAGCAAGGCCCGGCGATGGTCGCCCCCGCTTAGCCAGCTGCTGACGCCGTAGGTCAGTGGGCCGATGATCGACGCCAGCTTCACCGCCAGCCCCCACAGGCCGAAGAATTCGGCCTGCTGCGCGGGCGGCGCCAGCAGCCCGATCATCGCGCGGCCCGCCGATTGCGAGGCGCCCATGCACAGGCCGGCCAGGTTGGCCGCCACCCAGAACATGCGCTCGTCGGGCGCGCTCCAGGCCAGCAGCACCATCGCGATCCAGCCGGCCAGCGTGAACGCGATCGCCCGCACATGGCCGATGCGATCCTGCACATGGCCGAAGACAAAAGCGCCGATCGCCGCCGTGACGTTGACCAGCAGCACCAGCAGGATGGTTTGCGAGGTATCGAAATGGAATGCCTGGCTGGCGTAAATCGCCGCCAGCACGATCACCGCCTGGATGCCGGCCTGGTACAGCACGGTGCAGACCAGAAAGCGCTTCAGATCGGGCAGCTGGCGCAGATGGCCCAGGGTATGCCGCACCTGTTGCCAGGCACTGCGCGCGCTGCGTCCGGCCTGCGGCGCAGCGCGTTCGCGCAGCAGCAGCAGCGTCGGCAAGCTGGCGAGCAGGAACAGCGCGGCCGTGATCAGCATGCTGACCGGAACGAAGTCGCTTGCCTGCTGCCCGCGTGCCTGCGCCCAGCCGATATAGGCCAGGCTCGCGCCGAGCGACACCAGCCCGCCGGCATAGCCGAGCGACCAGCCCCAGCCCGATACGCGGCCGAGCGCGCGCGGACGGGCGAGCTCGGGCAGAAAGGCCGCGATCAGGTTCTCGCCGGTGCCGAAAAAATAGTTGGACAGCACCAGTGCGGCGATGGCCCATGCCAGCGCGCCCGGCGCGGCGAAATAAAGCAGCGCGGTAAACCCGACGCAGCCCAGCGTGGTCAGCCACAACAGTTTTTTCTTGCTGGCATGGGTGTCGGCCCAGGCGCCGACCAGCGGCGCGGTCAGCATCACCAGCGCGTAGGAAACGGACAGGGCAAGGGTCCAAACAAAGGTCGCCCACGGCGCATCGCCCGCCACGCCGGCGACGAAATAGGCGCTGAACACGGCGGTAACGACCACCGTCGTGTAGCCCGAGTTGGCGAAATCGTACATCGCCCAGGCCCATACTTCGCGGCGCGTCACGCCCGGCTGCAGCAGGGGATTCATTGCGTTGCGTGGTCCTCGGCCTGCTGCTGCAGCGCCCACATGTGGGCATACACGCCGTTCTTTTCCAGCAGTTCGGGATGCCGCCCGCGCTCGACGATGCGCCCGTCCTCCATCACCAGGATCTCGTCGGCCTCGACCACGGTGGACAGGCGGTGCGCGATGATGAGGCTGGTGCGGCTCCTGGCGATTTCCAGCAGTTCGCCCTGGATGGCTTTTTCGGTCTTGGTGTCGAGCGCCGAGGTCGCCTCGTCGAGAATCAGGATCGCGGGGTTTTTCAGCAGGGTGCGGGCGATCGCCACGCGCTGCTTCTCGCCGCCGGAGAGCTTCAGCCCGCGCTCGCCCACCACCGTGTCCCAGCCCTGCGGCAGGCTTTCGATGAAGTGCAGGATGTGCGCCGCGCGCGCGGCCTCGACCACTTCCTCGCGGCTGGCATCCGGCCGGCCGTAGGCGATGTTGTAGTAGATGCTGTCGTTGAACAGCACGGTGTCCTGCGGCACCACGCCGATGGCGGCGCGCAGGCTGTCCTGGGTGACGTGGCGGATGTCCTGGCCGTCGATGCTGATGCTGCCGGCGCCGACGTCGTAGAAGCGGAACAGCAGGCGCGCGAGCGTCGACTTGCCGGCGCCGCTGGAGCCCACCGCCGCCACCGTCCGGCCGGCGGGAATGGTGAAGCTGACGTCGTGCAGGATCGGCCGGTCGGCATTGTAGGAGAAGCTGACGCGATCGAACTTCACCTCGCCCGCCGCCACGTCGAGATCGCGCGCGCCGGGCCTGTCCTCGACCTCGCGCGGCCGCCCCATCAGCGCGAACATGCGCTCGACGTCGGTGATCGACTCCTTGATCTGGCGGTACATCACGCCGAGAAAGCTGAGCGGCTGGAACATCTGCAGCAGGAAGGCGTTGACCATCACCAGGTCGCCCAGCGTCAGCGTGCCCTCGACCACGCCGGCGGCGGCGCGCAGCACCATCAGCGTCACGCCGACGGCGATCACCCCGGCCTGCGCGGTGTTGAGCAGGCCCAGCGAGCGCTGCGACTTCAGCGCCATGTCCTCCCACTCGATCAGGCTGCTGTCGTAGCGCCTGGCCTCGTATTTCTCGTTGCCGAAGTACTTGACCGTCTCGTAGTTCAGGAGACTGTCGATGGCGCGGCCATAGGCTTCCGAGTCGAGCGTGTTGGCGCGGCGCACGAACTGGGTGCGCCATTCGGTGATGGTGACGGTGAAGCCGATGTAGGCTGCCAGGGTGACCAGCGTCAGCACCCCGAAAACCCAGTCGAGCTTGACGAACAGGATGCCGGCGACCATCAGGATTTCCAGCACCGTGGGGGTGATGCGGAACAGCAGATAGCCGACCAGGCTCGACAACGCCTTGGAGCCGCGCTCGATGTCGCGGGTGATGCCGCCGGTCTGCCGCTCCAGATGGAAGCGCAGCGACAGCGCGTGCAGGTGCCTGAACACCGCCATGCTGATGCGCCGCATCGCGCGCTGGGTGACCTTGGCGAAGATCACGTCGCGCAGGTCGGCGAAGGTGGTGCTGGCGAAGCGCAACACGCCGTAGCCCAGGATCAGCGCCAGGGGCAATACCAGTTCGGGGCGCGGCCGGTCGAGTGCGTCGATGATCTCCTTCAGCACCAGCGGCACCGCCACCGACGCCAGCTTGGCGCCGACCAGCAGCGCCAGCGCCAGCAGCACGCGGCCGCGGAATTCCCACAGATAGGGGAACAGCCGGCCCAGGGAGCGCAGACTGGGATCGCCGGGCGGCGGCGGTGCGGTGTGGGAATGAACGGCGGGATGCATCAGGTCGGGTAGAATCGTGGCTTGTTTTTCCCGATTTTACGTCCATGGGCGGCCGATTCCGACCCGGGCGACTGAAATAGCATGAAGCTCTACGGTATCCCCAACTGCTCCACCGTCAAAAAAGCCCGCACCTGGCTTGCCGATCACGCGCATGACGTCCCCTTTCACGACTTCAGGAAACAGGGCGTCGATGCCGCCTGGCTGCGCGAGGTCGTGGCGCAAACCGGATGGCAGGCGCTGGTCAATACGCGCGGCACCACCTGGCGCAAGCTGACGGACGCGGAAAAAGCCGCCGTCACCGACGAGGCCGGCGCCATTGCCCTGATGCTGGCCCAGCCCAGCGTGATCAAGCGCCCGGTGCTGGAGCGGGATGGCAGTTATCATGTCGGCTTTGCCGAAGAACACTATCAAGCCCTGTTCGGAGAATGAGTCTGCATGGCCAATGAAACTTTCGAGCTTGCAGTCGAACTGCTGAAGCGCAAATCGCTGACCCCGGATCACGCGGGCTGCCACGATCTCATCGCCGCCCGCCTGCAGAAACTCGGCTTCCGCATCGAGCGCCTCTGCCACAACGGCGTCGACAACCTGTGGGCGCGCAAAGGCGACGCCGCGCCGGTGGTCTGCTTCGCCGGCCATACCGACGTGGTGCCGACCGGGCCGCTGGAGCAATGGCTGTCCGATCCGTTCGAGCCGACGGTGCGCAACGGCCAGCTCTACGCGCGCGGCGCCGCCGACATGAAGACCTCGGATGCCGCTTTCGTCACCGCCACCGAGCGCTTCGTCGCCGCGCATCCCGATCACCCCGGCTCGATCGCCTTCCTGCTCACCTCGGACGAAGAGGGTCCCGCCACCGACGGCACGGTGCGCGTGGTCGAGGCGCTGAAAGCGCGCGGCGAAACGCTCGACTACTGCATCGTCGGCGAGCCCACCAGCGCCGCCGAATTCGGCGATACCATCAAGAACGGCCGCCGCGGCTCGCTGTCGGGCGCACTGCGCGTCAAGGGCGTGCAGGGCCATATCGCCTATCCGCATCTGGCGAAGAACCCGATCCATCTGGCCGCGCCGGCCATCGCCGAACTCGCCGACACCATGTGGGACGAGGGCAACGCCTATTTCCCGCCGACGACCTGGCAGATATCGAACATCCATGCCGGCGCCGGCGCCACCAACGTCATTCCCGGCGTGGTCGAGATCCTGTTCAATTTCCGCTTTTCCACTGCCAGCACGGCCGAAGGCCTGATGGACGCGATGCACGAAATCCTCGACAGCCACGGCCTCGATTACGAAATCGACTGGAGCCTGTCGGGCAATCCTTTCCTCACCCCGCGCGGGCCGCTGTGCGACAAATTGAGCGAGGCGATCCGCGAGGTCACCGGCCTCACCCCCGGACTGTCGACCTCCGGCGGCACCTCGGACGGCCGCTTCATCGCCGACATCTGCCGCGAAGTGGTCGAATTCGGCCCGCTCAACATGAGCATCCACAAGCTGAACGAGCACGTCGCGGTGGAGAACATCGAGCAGCTGGCAGCGATTTACCAGAAGACGCTGGAAAAACTGCTGGGCTAATCCTTATAAGAAATCGGCGCATGAAACACTTCGACGACACTGAATCCCTCATCACCGTGCGCGACTGGCTGCGCTTCGCGGTGTCGCGCTTCAACGAAGCGCGGCTGTCCTTCGGCCACGGCTCCGACAACGCCTTCGACGAAGCGGCGTACCTGATCCTGCACACCCTGCATCTGCCGCTCGACCGGCTCGAGCCCTTCCTCGATGCCAGCCTGACGCATGGCGAATCCGAACAGGTGCAGGCGGTGATCGAACGCCGGGTCAAGGAACGCATTCCCGCGGCCTACCTCACGCGCGAAGCCTGGCTGGGCGAGCACCGCTTCTATGTCGACGAGCGCGTGATCGTGCCGCGCTCCTTCATCGCCGAACTGCTGCACGAGCAGCTGGCGCCGTGGGTCGAGGATCCGCATGCAGTGGGCAGCGTGCTCGACCTGTGTACCGGCTCCGGCTGCCTCGCCATCCTGGCGGCGCTGGCCTTCCCCGGTTCCCGCATCGATGCAGTCGATCTGTCCAGGGATGCGCTTGCCGTCGCCGCGAAGAACGTCGCCGATTACGGCCTCGCGGATCGCGTCGAACTGGTTGAATCAGACCTGTTCGCGGCGCTGAACGGCCGCACTTACGACGTGATCATCAGCAACCCGCCCTACGTGAACGCCGAATCGGTCGCCGCACTGCCGCCGGAATACCGGGCGGAACCCGCGCTGGCGCTCGGTTCCGGAGAAGACGGCCTGGACGCCACCCGGCGGATTCTGGCTCAGGCCCAATCCCATCTCAACCCCGGCGGCCTGCTGCTGGTGGAAATCGGCCACAACCGCGACGCCCTCGAAGCCGCCTACCCCACCCTGCCCTTCACCTGGCTCGATACCGAGCGCGGCGACCAATTCGTGTTCATGCTGCGGCGCGAGGATCTGTAGGCCGCCTCAGCCTCCCAGGCTGGCCGCGATGATCGCGGCCAGCTGCCGCGCGGCGGCCTGAATCTCGGGCCCTGGCGCTGCGCCCGGATGCGCCGCGGCGATTTCGATTCCGTACAGCTCCAGCCGCGACGGCAGGCCGCCGAGTTCGCGTGCCAGCGTCAGCGCCGCCAGCACGCCGAAGCCATGGCTGGACAGGCCATGGCCGTAGCGGGGCCAGTCCTCCTCATCGAATCGCGCCAGCCGGCCGGGCCGGCCATGGCTTTGCATGGCGTCGACCAGAATGACCCGGTCGGCGCCCCCCAGCAGGCCGATCAGCCCCGCGCCCGGCCGATCCAGTTTTTCGATGACGAGCACCTCGCCGGCCTGCATGCCGCCGGCCAGCAAGGCATCGACGACCAGCCAGCCGGCCTGGTCGTCGCCCGACGGCGAGCCGATGCCGAGGATGCGCACCCCGCTCATGTCCGCTCCACCGTCATGCGCAGGAAATGGGTGGCGCAGGAAATGCAGGGGTCGTAGTTGCGGATGACTTTTTCGCAGTGCAGCCGCAGCGCCTCGTCCGGCTGATCGAGGCCGAAGTCGAGCAGCGACCGCCGCAAGTCCTCTTCAATCCGTGCCTGGTTCTGGCTGGTCGGCGGCACGATGCGCGCGCTGACCACGCAGCCGTCGGCGTCCATCTCGTAGCGGTGCCAGAGGAGCCCGCGCGGCGCCTCGGTGCAGCCGGCGGCCACGCCGGCGCGCGGGGTGACCGGCACCCAGGGCGAGTCCGGCACGCGATAGCCGTCGAGCAGGCGCAAGGCTTCGTGCAATGCCAGCAGGATTTCCACTGCGCGTGCCAGCAGGCTGTGAAACAGGTTGCGGCTGGGCAGCACGAGGCCGGTTGCGGCCAGCAGCGCCTTGATGCGCGCGGGCAGCCGCGCGTGGTTGAGGTTCAGCCGTGCCAGCGGCCCGACCAGATAGGGCTGCTGGCGATAGCTGCTGAACAGCGCGGTGGAATGCGCTTCGTGGCGCTCGGCGAAATGCTCGTCGTAGGCCGCCGCGCCGATATGCAGGCCGTCGCTGGCGCCGATGTCGCCGCATTCGATGGCGTAGTCGAGCGGGTGCCGCATGGCGACGCAGACGAAGGCCTGATCGTCCTGCGGCACCGCAATGCCGGCCGCCCAGCGGATCAGCGCCTCGGCTTCCGGCAGCGCCGCGCGCAGCTTCTCCCGGATGTCGCCGATGCGCTCGACCGAAGGCGCGCCGTGAAACCCGCCGACGCGAATGCCGACCGGATGCACCGAACGCGCGCCGAACAGATCCATCAGTTCGTTGCCCAGCGCCTGGATGCGCAAGCCGCGGCGCACTTCTTCGGGGGCGATGCGCGCCAGTTCGATGACGCTGCTGCAGCCGAAGAAATCCGGCGCGGCCAGCAGATGGATGTGCAGGCTGTGGCTCTGGATCCATTCGCCGCAGTAGAACACCCGGCGCATCGCGCGCGCCCACGGGCTGAGTTCGACGCCGAACAGCCGTTCCAGCGCCTGCGCGGCGGTGGCTTGGTAGGCCACCGGGCAGATGCCGCAGATGCGCGCCACCATGTCCGGGATTTCGGTGTAGCTGCGGCCTTCGAGGAATTTCTCGAAGAAGCGCGGCGGCTCGAAGATGCGCAGGCGCAACTGGACGATCTCGCCGTTGTCGATGCGCAGGTCGAGCGCGCCCTCGCCTTCCACCCGGGTCAGCACGGGGACGTGAATGGCCACGCTGCGGCGCTGTTCACTCATCGCGCTTCATCCTTGCCTTGTCCGCCGCCGCCAGAAACGCCGGCGCCTGGCTGTTGATCGACCGGAAGCGCCGGGCGATGGCGGGCGGATCGAGCCCCTGGCGGCCGAACTGCGCCGCCAGCGCGTCGGTGTTGGCGTTTTCCGCGGGGCCGTAGCAGCCGTAGCAGTCGCGTCCCAGGCCGGGGCACAGGGCGCCGCAGCCGGCCCGCGTCACCGGCCCCATGCAGGGGATGCCGCGGCTCACCATCACGCAGGCGAAGTTGCGCCGCTTGCATTCGGTGCACACCTTGTCGGCGTCGTCGCGCGGCGCCGCCCCCAGCAGCAGGGAATTCACCACTGCCAGTATCTGCGGGCCGCTGACCGGGCAGCCCCACAGCTCGAAGTCCACGGCCACGTGGCTGGAAATCGGCGTCGAGCGTTCGAGGCTGGCGACCGCATCGGGGCGGCCGTAGATCTGCGCGATCCATTGTGCGCCGTCGGCGCCGTTGCGCAGGGCCTGGATGCCGCCGGCGGTGGCGCAGGCGCCGATGGCGATCAGCATGCGACTGTGGCGGCGAATGCGCTGGATGCGTTCGAGGTCTGCCGGCGTCGACACGCTGCCTTCGACGAACGCAAGGTCCACTTCGGCATCCGGGTCGAGCGGGCCGGCTTCGGCGAAGTGCACCAGTTCGACCCGTTCGGCCAGCGCGAGCAGATCCTCGCCGAGGTTGAGGAAGGCCAGCTGGCAGCCATCGCAGGAACTGAACTTGTGCACCGCCACGCGCGGTCTTGTCGGCGCGCGCATCAGAACCCCCGGTGCTCCAGCAAGGATTTGACCTGGCCCCAGTCGAACACCGGGCCGTCGCGGCAGACGAAGGCCCCGCCAAACTGGCAATGGCCGCAGCGGCCGACGGCGCATTGCATGTTGCGTTCCATGCTCAGATGCAGGCGCGACTCGGGCAGGCCGCGCGCCAGCAGCTTTTCGGCAGCGGCACGCATCATGCCTTCCGGCCCGCACATCAGCGCCGCCGCGCGGCCGGGGTCGAACCGGGCCTGCTCGAACAGTTCCGTCACGTGCCCGACATGCCAGGGCCACAGCGCCCCGCCCTGGTTCGCCGCAAGCAGCACCTGGGTATCCGGCAGCGTGGCCCAGCGGTCGTATTGCTCGCGCCAGATCAGGTCCTCGGCATGCTTCACCCCCTGGATGACGACGAGCTTGCCGTAGCGTTCGCGGCGCCTGAGGAGGTAGTGAATGACGGAGACGACCGGTGCGCAGCCGAGTCCGCCGGTCACCAGCACGACGTCGCGCCCTTCCATTTCCCGCAACGGCCAGCCGCGCCCGTACGGTCCGCGCAGCCCCAGGCTGTCGCCCGGCCGCAGCGCCGCCAGCCCCTGGGTGACGCGCCCCAGGGCCCGGATGGTGTGGCCGATGCCGTCGCGTTCTTGCGGATCGGACATGACCGAGATCGGCACCTCGCCCACCCCGGCCAGATACAGCATGTTGAACTGGCCGGGTGCGAACCGGTAGGCCGCCTGCGCCGCCGCATCGCTCAGGCGCAGCTGCAGGGTGAAGATGGTGGGCGACTCCTGCGTGCGTTCCACCACGATGGCTTCGAGCGGCTGGCGCGCGGTCATGACGGTTCCCGGTCCCCGGCCAGCACGGCGGCTTCCGCGGTGAGGTCGATTTCCGCCGGGCACCAGGCGATGCAGCGCCCGCAGCCGACGCAGCCGCTGCGCCCGTATTGGTCGTGCCAGGTGGCGAGCTTGTGGGTCAGCCATTGGCGGTAGCGGCTGCGGATGTCGGGCCGCACGTTGAAGCCATGCAGATGGCCATGGCTCTCGCCAAAGCAGGAATCCCACATCCGCACATGCTCGCTTGCCTGGCCGTTCGGCGCAGGCTCGTCCATCTCGGCATGGCAGAAGCAGGTCGGGCACACCGCGGTGCAGTTGCCGCAGGCGAGGCAGCGTGTCGCCACCTCGTCCCACCGCGGATGTTCCAGCCGGCCCATCAGCACATCGCGCAGGGCGCGGCCGGGCAGGCTGCGCGTCTGGCTGGCCGCCGCCGCCTGCCCCTGCTGTCGTGCCGCGGCCATCTGCTGCGGCGATGCGGGCGGCAGATTCAGCGCATCCAGCAGCGCCGCCCCCTTCCGGCTTCCCGCCGCCGCGACGAAGCCGTCGGCCAGTTCCGCCAGCGCGATGTCGTAGCCGGCGGTCGGAGTCGGACCGTCGCCGGTGGACGCGCAAAAACAGGTGGATGCCGGCTCGGCGCACTGCACCGCCACCAGGAACAGCTGTTCACGGCGCCGCGCGTAATGGGCGTCGGGCGGGTCGCCCTGCAGGAAGTGGGCATCCTGCAAGGCCAGCGCGGCAAGGTCGCAGGCGCGCACGCCGATCAGCGCCAGCATCGGGGCGGGCGGCGCCACCGCCGTGAAGCGCAGCCGGCCCTGCTCATCCCGCTGCGCCCGCCATAGCGATTCGCGGGGCGCGAACAGATGCGGCTTGATCGCCTGCGGCCCGTTCGCCCAGGCGAAATAGCGCTGGTGCGGGTCCTGCTGCAAGCGGTAGCGCCCCGGCGCCTGCGCGGCCTGCAGGCCGCGCGGCAACGCGTCGGGCGCTGCGAGTTCGCGCATGACGATGGCGCCGTTCTCCGCCGCCGGGCCGAGGCAGCGATAGCCCAACTCCATGAGCCTCGCCACCAGCATGCTCAACTGGGCGAGAGGCAAAAAACCGGCTTCTTCAGGTGAGGGGGACATAGGCTGCGGCAAGGGTGTTTTCTGCAGTGTATGCAGAAAGCCCCGGGCGGAACAGGTCCTTTGCCCTGCCCATCCCCTGCCGGCAAGCATAAAAGGCCGTTGCGGAGCGTTCGTTATAATAGGTCTTTGAGTGGTAATGGAGGAGTGCCTCATGCAGCAGCAACTCGATGTGTTCGTCGCATCCCTGACTTCTTTCTGGACGCAAATGGCGGGGTTCGTGCCGCAGTTGCTGGCAGCCCTGCTGCTGCTGTTCGTCGGCTGGCTGCTCGCCAATCTGGTGCGCACCGGTGTCATGAAACTGCTCGACGTGCTGCGCTTCGACAGCCTTGCGGAAAAAACCGGCATCGAAGCCTTCCTCAAGCAGGGCAACCTGGATGTCTCGCTGTCGCGCCTGCTGGCCAAGCTGGCGTACTGGGTCATCATCTTCATCGTCATCGTCACCGTGGCCAACAGTCTCGGCCTGCACATGGTGGCCGACCTGTTCAACAAGATCGTGCTCTACATCCCCAACATCATCGTCGCCATCCTGGTGCTGGTGTTCGGCGTGCTGGTGGCGCGCTTCATCAATCGCCTGGTGTTCGCCTATCTCAACAATATCGGCGTGCAGGGCGCGCTCACCATCAGTACGCTGTCGGAATACGGCGTCATCATCTTCGTGGTGTTCGTGGCGCTGGAACAGCTGGCGATCGGCACCGCGCTGCTCACCGCAGCGTTCCAGATCGGCTTCGGCGCGATCGGCCTGGCGTTTGCCCTGGCGTTCGGCCTGGGCGGCCGCGAATGGGCCGCCGGGGTGATCAAGAAACTGACCGAGAAGTGAATCGAATCCGGGCGGGCAAACCCGCCCGGATTATCGAGGCGGCCCGGCAATGTTTGAACCCGGCAGCGTTTTTCGCGCCGTCATGAGCGGGACGGTTCGCTGAACCGCGCTCAACAGAGCGCTGCTTCAAATGCCTACTGGTTCGGCCTCCCGCGCCGCCTCACGCAGTCCGGGCCAGTTGAGCTTCAATGCCCTTCCGTCTTCATCAGGCCGAATCATTAACGCATGCGCGGCTTGCGGGTGTGCTTGTCCGGCACGCCGCGGGTTTGCCGGCGCGGGCTGGGCGTCATTTCCGCCCATTCCAGCACGCGCGCCACCAGGTCGTCGTCGAGCTCCATCTTCTGCCCGCGGCGCAGTTGCGGCGGCAGCGCGATCGGGCCGAAACGGATCCGGGTGAGGCGCGACACCGTCAGGCCGAAATGCTCGAACAGCCGCCGCACCTCGCGCTTGCGGCCTTCCTTGATGATGACGCGATACCAGCGGTTGGCACCCTCGCCGCCGGCGGCGAAGCAGCTTTGCAGCTGCGCCGGGCCGTCGTCGAGCTCCACCCCGGCCAGCAGCTGCGCGATCATGTCTTCGCTCAGTTCGCCCAGCACCCGCACCGCGTATTCGCGCTCGACTTCGAAGCGCGGGTGCATCAGGTTGTTGGCCAGTTCGCCCGAGGTGGTGAAGATCATCAGGCCGTCGGTGTTGTAGTCGAGCCGGCCGATGGCGATCCACTTGGCGCCGCGCAGCCTGGGCAGCGCGTCGAACACGGTGGCGCGGCCCTTGGGGTCGTCGCGGCTGACGATCTCGCCTTCCGACTTGTGGTAGATCAGGATGCGCGTGCGCTTGTCCTCGAAGCGCAGATACACGCGGCGGCCGCTGACCTTGACCACGTCGCGCGGCCCGACCTTGCTGCCGATGGCGGCGGTCTCGCCGTTGACCTGCACCCGGCCCTCGGCGATCCATTCCTCCATTTCGCGGCGCGAGCCGAGGCCGGCCGAGGCCAGCGCCTTCTGCAGACGCTCGCTGGGGGCTTCGGGCGCAGTCGCCTGCTGTAGACGGCTCGCGGCGCGCCCCATGGGGGCGCTGGGCGAACGGCGGATGGGGGATGGGCGAGTGGCCATATCAAAGAATCTCGGTAGCAACGCTGACGCGGGCGGTCTCGATCACCGCGCCAAACGTCCGGGGAGCGTCATTGTCCGTCAATTCCGCGCGCAATTCAGGAATCAATGCAGTTTCATCCGGGGTGATGAGATTCCCCAGCTCTTCCAGCGGCGGCAGCTCGGACAGCGAGACGAGTCCCAGGTCGCTGAGAAAATGCCCGGTGGTGCCGAACAGCGCCGGGCGTCCGGGCACGTCGCGATGGCCGATGGCCTCGATCCAGCCGCGCTCTTCCAGCGTCTTGACGATGTTGGGATTGACCGACACGCCGCGGATGTCCTCGATGTCGCCGCGCGTCACCGGCTGGCGGTAGGCGATGATGGCCAGCGTTTCCAGCACCGCGCGCGAGTAGCGCGGCGGCTTCTCGTTCTTCAGCCGCGACAGCCAGGGCTGCATCTCGGCGCGCGTCTGGAAGCGCCAGCCGTCTGCCACCTGCACCAGTTCGACGCCGCGGCCGTGCCACTGGGCGCGCAATTCGTCGAGCGCGCGGCGCAGCACGTCGCTGGCCAGGCTTTGACTGGACGCATCCTGCTCGAACATGCGCTTGAGGTCGGCCAGCGACAGCGGCTCGACCGCCGCCAGCAGGGCCGCTTCCAGCACGACTTTCAGGTCCTCGGGATTGTCACTCGGTTGCAGATTCATGGAGCTTCACGTAGATGGGGGCGAACGGCTCGGCTTGCGTCACGTCGAGCAGGGTTTCCTTGGTCAGTTCCAGCACCGCGAGGAAGGTGACCACCAGTTCGTGCACGGTCGACGATTCCGGGAACAAGTCCTTGAATTCCATGAACTCGCCGGGCGTCAGCCGCTTCAAAATGCGGCTCATGTGCTCGCGGATGGAGAGTTCCTGGCGACCGATGCGGTGGTGGGTGCGGTTCTTCGCGCGCGACAGGATCGCCAGCCAGGCGGCGGCGAGTTCTTCCGGATGCAGGCTGGGCATGCGTTTCGCCGCCGCCGGCAGGAACACGCTGACGGTATCGAAGTCGCGTCCCGCCTGCGGCAGGGCATCGAGGTGCTGGCCGGCCAGCTTCATCTGCTCGTATTCCAGCAGGCGGCGCACCAGCTCGGCGCGCGGGTCCTCGCCCTCGCCCGCCTCCTCGGCCTGCTCGCGGCGCGGCAGCAGCATGCGCGACTTGATGTCGATCAGCATCGCCGCCATCAAGAGGTATTCCGCCGCGAGTTCCAGCCGGGTGGCGCGCGCCGCCTCGACGTAGGCCATGTATTGCTTCGTCAGCGCCGCCATCGGAATGTCCAGCACGTCGAGGTTCTGGCGGCGGATCAGGTACAGCAGCAGGTCGAGCGGGCCCTCGAAGGCTTCGAGGAAGACTTCCAGGGCGTCGGGCGGAATATAGAGGTCCTGCGGCAGCTCGGTGAGCGGCTCGCCGCGCACCTTGATGACGGGCGCGGGCGGCGGGGGCGGCGTATCGAGCAGCTCGGGGGCGTTCATGGCGGCATTTTACCCGACCCTGCCGGGATGGCTTGATCCCGCCAGGCCAGAACTTGGTGAACTGCGCGCAATGCCCTGAGTTTTAATCCCTTTTCGGTCGTTAGGCTGATTCCACCAAACATCCGCTTGTCGGCCTTTGCTGCCGTTGAGACACTTCCCGTGCAACGACAGCAAAGTATCCTATTGCGGACTGTGTCCTGCCCCACTTCTAGATTTCAGTCTGCTCCGAGATCTCCAGCGCATCATCGACCTCGATCCCAAGGTATCGAACCGTACTCTCCAGCTTGGCATGGCCGAGCAGGAGTTGGACGGCCCTTAGGTTCTTGGTTCGCTTGTAGATGAGTGTCGCCTTGGTCCGTCGCATGGTGTGCGTGCCATAGACCGTCGAATCAAGTCCGATGGCGGCAACCCATTGATGCACAATCCGGGCGTACTGGCGGGTAGAAACATGGGGTGATTTCGCCAGGCGACTGGGGAACAGATAGTGCTCCGGCCTCAACTTCGCCAACTCGATCCATGCCAATACGGCAGACCTGGTCGGCTCGGTCAGTTCGAACTGCACCGGACGTTGGGTCTTTCGCTGCACGACCATAGCTCGGGGCAATATCTGGTTGCCGTGGGTCACGTCCCGAACGTGCAGATTCACCAGATCGCAGCCACGCAACTTGCTGTCGATCGCAAGGTTGAACATGGCCAGGTCGCGAGCACGATGTTCGTTCTGGAGGTGGATTCGGATGGCCCAGATGTCCTTAGGCTTGAGTGGTGGCTTTTGGCCGACCAGTTTGCCCTTGTTCCAGGGTGCCCGTGATTGATTGGCTTCCATGTCAGACTCCTTAGTGGTTGATGGGAGTCTGATTGTCTTGCCGGCCGCGGGCGGCTGCTTTCAGGGAGATAGGTTGGATGCGTACAACCGGCCAGCAAGGCCGGTCGGGCTGATAACGATCAAGGTCCCCTCCATGCCTGCGGATAGTCAACGTGGGGAAGTAAATGCTATCCCCATACAACAACGCGCCGACAGGCGCGTTTTTACTTTGAGGCGGCAATTGACTCCACGTCTACAGTTGTGTAATGCTTATTACATGAATGTAAAATCTATTACATGGTTGTTGATTGTTCTCACACTGCCCACGCAGAACGCCACGGCGCGCATGCGCATCTGGCGCGGTCTGAAGAGTCTGGGGTGCGCGCCGTTGCGCGATGGGGCCTGGCTGCTACCGGAAACCCATGTGACGCGACAGGGGCTGGATGAACTGGCAAACGAAACCCGCGAGGCAGGCGGGACGGCTTGGCTGCTGAAGCTGGATGCTGAGGACGACCAGTCGGCCGCTTTCAGGGAAATGTTCGACCGCAGCTCCGAATACGCCGATCTGTTGGCGGATATGACCCACTTCGATCCGCTTGCCGAGAATGTCACGACTGCCAACAAGACCCTGAAGACCTTGCGGCGCCGTTACGAAACCTTGGTCGAGCAGGATTATTTTCCGGGCGCCGGCAAATTCGAGGCGGAAGCGCGGCTGTTGACTCTCGAAGCCACGTTGGTGTCGCGCCTCTCGCCCAACGAACCGCATTTCCAGGACGGCCAGCCCGAGCGTCTCGCCCTGGCCGATTTCCAGAAGCAGACCTGGGCCACCCGGCAGGACCTGTGGGTGGACCGGCTGGCTTCCGCCTGGCTGATTCGCCGCTTCATCGACCGCAAAGCACGCTTCGTCTGGCTGGAGCGCGTCCAGGACTGTCCGTCAGATGCATTGGGATTCGATTTCGACGGTGCGCGCTTTACCCATGTCGGCCATCGCGTCACCTTCGAAACCCTGCTGGCGAGCTTCGGGCTGGAGAGCGACCTCGCCCTGATGCGGATCGGTGCCATCGTCCATGCGCTCGACGTGGGTGGCGAAGCCCCCGAGGCCGCCGGTTTCGAGACGCTGCTTAAGGGGCTCAAGGCGCGCATCCAGGATGACGACGCCTTGCTGAAGCAGGGCGGGCAGATGCTGGACGATTTATACGCAGTTTTTACCAACCCGTAACATGACCAAGGATGCCATCTTGACCACCCCGACCGAACGTCCCGCCCACCCCAGTTTCTGGGAGGCCTTCAGATACTGGTTGCTGCTCGGCTTCATCAGCTTCGGCGGCCCCGCCGGGCAGATTTCCATCATGCACCAGGAGCTGGTGGAAAAACGCCGCTGGATTTCCGAGCGGCGCTTCCTGCACGCGCTCAACTACTGCATGGTGCTGCCCGGTCCCGAGGCGCAGCAGCTCGCCATCTACATTGGCTGGATGCTGCACCGCAGCTGGGGCGGCATCGTCGCCGGCACGCTGTTCGTGCTGCCGTCGCTGTTCATCCTGGCGGCGCTGACCTATGTCTATCTCGCCTTTGGCGACCTTACCTTCGTGCAGGGCGTGTTCAACGGCATCAAGCCGGCGGTGGTGGCCATCGTGGTGTTCGCTGCCTGGCGCATCGGCTCGCGCGCGCTGAAGAACAATCTGCTGTGGGCACTGGCGGCCGCGTCCTTCATCGCGATCTTTGCCTTGAAGGTCCCGTTCCCCTACATCGTGCTGGCGGCGGGCCTGCTCGGTTTCATCGGCGGCAAGGTCTGGCCGGACAAGTTCAAGGTCGGCGGCGGCCACGGCGCCAGCAACAAATCGTATGGCCCGGCGCTGATCGACGACGACACGCCGCCGCCGGCCCATACCAAGTTCCGGCTCGGTCGCCTCGTGATCCTGACGGGATTGTTCGTCGCGCTGTGGGGCGTGGCCATGCTGCTGCTGCCGGCCGGCACGCTGCACGACATGGGCGTGTTCTTCACCAAGGCCGCGCTGGTCACCTTCGGCGGCGCCTATGCGGTGCTGCCCTACGTCTATCAGGGCGGCGTCGAGCATTACCAGTGGCTCACCGCCACCCAGATGATCGACGGCCTGGCGTTGGGCGAAACCACGCCCGGACCGCTGATCATGGTGGTGTCCTTCGTCGGCTTCGTCGGCGCCTGGACCAAGGAAATCTTCGGCCCCGACGCCCTGCTGCTGGCCGGCTTCGCCGGCGCCAGCGTGGCCACCTTCTTCACCTTCCTGCCGTCCTTCCTGTTCATCCTGGCCGGCGCGCCGCTGGTGGAAGCGACCCACGGTGACCTCAAGTTCACCGCGCCGCTCACCGGCATCACCGCCGCCGTGGTGGGGGTGGTGCTGAACCTGGCGCTGTTCTTCGGCTGGCACGTGATCTGGCCGCGCGCCACCGAGGCGGCGCCGTTCTCGGGTGGATTCGAGTGGTTCTACGCGCTGATGTCCGTGGCGGCCTTCATCGCGCTGTGGAAATACAAGATGGACATCATGAAAGTGATCGGCGCCTGCGCCGCCATCGGCCTCGTCTACACCTACATCGTTTGAGGAGTGCGCCATGCCCTATGAACTGAAGTCCCTGTCCTGCGACCCGGCAAAACTGTCCGGGCTGTCCGAGAAACTCATCGTCAGCCACTGGGAAAACAACTACGGCGGCGCGGTGAAGCGCCTCAACGCCATCGAGCAGAAGCTGGCCGAATTGAACTGGGCCAGCGCCCCGGTATTCGAGATCAACGGCCTCAAGCGCGAGGAGATGATCGCCAGCGGCTCGATGATCCTGCACGAGGTCTACTTCGACTCCCTCGGCGGCGCCGGTGGCGACCCGGCGGGCGCGCTCAAGGCGCGCATCGAAAAGGACTTCGGCTCGCTCGACGCCTGGCGCGCCGAGTTCATCGCCATGGGCAAGGCGCAGGGCGGCGGCTCCGGCTGGACCCTGCTCACCTGGAGCCCGCGCCGCGGGCGCCTCGTCAACGCCTGGGGCGCCGACCACGCCCACAACCTGGCCGGCGCCACGCCGCTGATCGCGCTCGACATGTACGAGCACAGCTACCACATGGACTTCGGCGCCAAGGCCGGCGCCTATGTCGACGCCTTCATGCAGAACCTGTCCTGGAAGGCCGCCGAGGCCGCCTTCGCCACACTGGGAGCCTGACCATGGAACGCACCATCAAGCCCGACACCCTCAAGAACGAGCTGGCCGGCAAACTGATCCTCGATGTGCGCCGGGCCGCCGACCGCGAGGCCGCGCCCGCGCACCTGCCCGGCGCGCAATGGAAGAACCCGGAGCAGCTTGCCGAATGGGCCGACGGCCTGCCGCAAGATCAGGACATCGTGCTGTATTGCGCGCGCGGCGGCTCGGTGTCCAACAGCGTGGTCGATGCCCTGCAAGGCAGGGGGCTCAAGGCACGCTTCATCGAAGGCGGGATCGAGGGCTGGAAGGCTGCGGGCGGCGAAGTGGTAGCCGAGCTCTGAAACGGGGAGAAGCAGACATGGCGCATGCCGACAAGCACATCGAGATCAGTGATGGAAACCGCCCCCGCTCACGCCACCAGGAGACCGAGCCCATGACCCGCCTGTTTCGCGCACTCGCCTTTCTGTCGATGACATTGGCAGCGACGCTCGCCCACGCCGACATCCTGCCGGCTCCCCGGCAGGTGTCGGCCCATGCATGGGCCTGGATCGGCCCCTACGATGGTCCGACGCGCGCGAATCGGGGGTTCCGCATGAACCTGGGTTTCGTCGTCGGCAAGGAGGCCGTCGCCATCATCGACAGCGGCTATTCGCCTGAGATGGCCGAGGCGATGCTGCATGACATCCGTGCACGCACCGCGCTGCCGGTGCGCCACGTCATCAACACCAACTCGCAGCCCCATCGCTTCCTCGGCAACGATGTCTTTCGCCAAGTCGGGGCCCGCGTCCTCGCGGGCCGGGAGGCGGCCGAACGCATGGCGCAGGACGGCGCCATGATGGCCAATGCGGCGGCCGGTATCCTCGGTGTTGCCAGCCTATCCGTGCCGGCTGCACCCGACCGGCTGCTCGGCGCGGGGGAGTCCATCGATCTCGATCTCGGCGGCGGCGTCGTGCTGCGCGTGCGCCACGCCGGCACGGCCCACACGAAGGGCAGCCTAGTCGTCGAGGTGCGCCCCGACCGCACCGTGTTCGCCGGCGACATCCTCTACGGGGGCAGGCTGCCTGCCCTGATTCCGGACGGTAGCGTCAAGGGCTGGCTGGAAGCCTACGAATCGCTGCGTACCGGCGACGCTGCCCTCTTCGTCCCCGGCCATGGCCAGCCCGGCCCTCTGGCCGACTTCGACCATCCGACGCGCGACTATCTGGCGCGGCTCAAGCGCCACATGGACGAAGCGGTGGAGAAGGGCACCGATATCGAATCGGCCAAGGCTACTTTCGACGCATCGGACTGGAAATCGCTGGCCAATTTCAACGAGCTGAACGGCCGCAATGCCTACCAGGCCTATCAGGAAAGCGAAGCCGAAGGCTTCTGAAGGGAAATGCCATGAAATGGATCACCCGCGAACGCCCGAAGGTCGATCGCCTGGCCTGCGCCTGGCTCATCCATCGCTTCATCGACCAGGAGCCGGACTTCCTGTTCGTGCCCCGCGAGCAAGTGCTGGCCGGGGCCGAGCGGTTCGGCGCCATCCCCTATGACGTGCCGGGTGTCGAGCTTGGACATTCCGGTCCCCTGTGCAGCTTCGATGCCTTTCTCGCCAGGTACCACCTCGACGATCCGGCACTCAAGCGCATGGCCCAGATCGTGCGGGGCGTCGACACGCACTACCCCGACCTGGCGGCCGAGACATCCGGACTCAAAGCCGTCGTGCTGGGGCTCAACGCCAACATCGCCGACGACATGGAACTCGTCGTCCGCAGCCGGCCGATGTACGACGCCCTGTATGCCTGGTGCGACCGGCTGGTACGCCCTCCGCTGGGCATCCTGGGCGGCATCGCCCGCCTCTTCATGAAAGGAAAACCGAGATGAAATGGATCACCCGCGAACGCCCCAAGATAGACCGCATCGCCTGCCCGTGGCTGGTGGCGCGCTTCATCGACAAGGATGCCGAGTTCATCTATGTCCCGCGCGACATGGTGATGTCGGAGGCCGAACGCCTGGGTGCCACGCCCTTCGACGTTCCCGGTGTTGAGCTGGGCCATCACGGGCCATTGTGCAGCTTCGACGCCTTCATCAGGAAATACGGCCTCAACGACCCGGCGCTGGACCGGCTGGCCCTCATCGTGCGCGGCGCCGACACCGACTCGCCCGATCTGGCGTCCGAGGCCGCCGGCCTGGTCGCGCTGTCCTGGGGACTCAACCACAACCATCAGGACGACCACGAACTGCTCGCCCAGGGCATGGTGATCTATGACGCCCTCTATGCCTGGTGCGCCCCGCGTCCGACTGAGGCAGCCAACCAGGCCAGCCATGCGGCCTGAAATGCAGACCCAGCGCCCACCGGGTTCGCTGTCCCCCGAGTGGGCGTCAGTGTGTCTGGGACGGACGGGTACGTGCAAATGATCCTGCCCGCCGGCGTCGCGCCCGAAGCGCGCCTGCTGCTCGCCGGCCGGGCGCTACGCGCCTTCACCGACGGTTATGTCGCCATCCTGCTGCCGGTCTATCTGCTGGCCCTGGGGCTGGGCATGTTGGAAGTCGGACTGATCAGCACGGCGACGCTGCTCGGCTCGGCCCTGGCGACGCTGGCCGTCGGCCAGTGGGGCCAGCGCTTCCCTCAACGCCGGTTGCTGCTCGCGGCCGGCTGGCTGATGGCTGCGACCGGCCTGCTGCTTGCGGGTTTCTCGGACTTCTGGCCGCTGCTCGTCGTCGCCTTCCTCGGCACGATGAACCCCAGCTCCGGCGACGTCAGCGTCTTCCTGCCACTGGAGCATGCGCGGCTGGCGGAATCGGCGCAGAGCGAGGCGCGTACCTTCCTGTTCGCGCGCTACACCTTCGTCGGCGCCTTTTGCGCCGCGACCGGTTCGCTGGCGACAGTCATCCCACAAGTCCTGACCGATGCTGGCATGGCGCAGCTCGACGCGCTGCGCATCATGTTCGTCGCCTACGGGTTGACCGGCATCGCGATCTTCTTCCTCTATCGCCGTCTGCCGGATCACCGCTTGAATGAGCAGGCGGCCCCACCCGCGCCGCTGGGCCCTTCGCGCGGCGTCGTCGTCCACCTCGCCGCGCTGTTCTCGATCGACGCCTTCGCCGGTGGGCTGATCGTCAACACCCTGCTTGCGCTCTGGCTGTTCGAGCGCTTCGATCTCTCGCTCGCCGCCGCCGGCCAGTTCTTCTTCTGGGCGGGGCTGCTGTCGGCCGGCTCCCAGCTCGCCGCGCCCTGGGTGGCGCGCCGCATCGGTCTCATCAACACCATGGTGTTCACCCATATCCCGTCGAGCGTCTGCCTGATCCTCGCCGCCTTCGCCGACAGCCTGCCGGCTGCGCTCGCGCTGTTGTTCCTGCGCAGCGCCCTGTCACAGATGGACGTGCCGACGCGTTCGGCCTTCGTCATGGCGGTGGTGACCCCGGCCGAGCGCGCTGCGGCGGCGAGCTTCACCGCCGTCCCCAGGAGCCTCGCGGCTGCCGTCAGCCCGAGCATCGGCGGGGCGCTTCTGGCCGCTGGCTGGCTGGCGGCGCCGCTGGTGGCCTGCGGGGCGTTGAAGATCGCCTACGACTTGGCGATCTGGCGTGCCTTCCGGGGTGTCGACCCGCGAGGGGCGTAAGTTGGTCCGGATGCTGTCGGCGCACCGTGCCACGGCCACGGCATTGCTCGGCCCGTTATTCCGTATCGGCTTCCTGTGGCGGGGCTGATGGATACTGTGTTCCGATCACGGCGCGGCTTTCTCCTTGCCCTTGTGTTGTCACTGACCTTGCACGCCAGTCTGTTGCCGCCATGGTGGGGCAAGCCGAAGCCGCCCGCACCCGAAGAGCCCTTGCAGTTGCACCTGAGGATTGAGCCCGAGGTGAAACCGCCGCCGCCCAAACCACAGAAGGCCCAGCCAGCCAAACTCGCCAGCCCACAGACCGTGCCTGAAACTCCGCCGAGTCCCGTTCAAGAGAAGGTGCTGGCATCCATGCCTGCGCCGCCCGCGCCTACGGCTGAGGATTGGCAATTGGCTTCAACCTACACACCCAGGAACAGCAAGCGTTATCGCCACGCCTGGGGACAGCAGGTTCGCAGCATGATGGGAACGGCCGTTGAGGGACCTGACCAGGGGGCAGTTCGGTTCCGCATCGAAATCGCGCCTGACGGAAAGATTGCCAAGGTGGAAGAGCTTTGGTCAACCTCGGAGGTGGCCTCAAAGCTCGCTCGGGAGGCGATCCAGAATCTGCCGCCACTGCCGCCAATACCTACAGGAAAACCGCTCATCTTCGAGCAGACCATCTCCTTCCAGCCCTACGAGACAGGCTGGCCACCCAGCTATAAGCTTGACTGCCTGCCGGAGCCCCTGCCTTTCAATAACCCGTTCGCGTGGAACGGTTCATCCCCGCCCAACGTGGCGACACGGGAGCATCGCCCCCCTCCACCCGATGGGTGCCCGCCTGATTCCACCGAGGACACGATCGAAGAAGAAGAAAGATCATTCAAACGTCAGATGGATCAATGGCGGTGGGGGCGTTGAATGGAATCGATTGATCAGTTGAAGCGGCTATCCAGCGGCATTTCTAGCCAATGGCCGGTGTGCGGGTTTAACGTAGACACTCAAGGATTTCGTAGGTCGGGGCTCAATGCCCATGGCGGTGATGGATGTCCGGAAAGTGCGGATGCTTGTGGGTTAAGACAGCATGCCGGTGCAGATGGCTGTGCGGCTCGGTGCCATCCCAGTCGAAATCGTGCTTGTGCTGGTGATGCACGTCGTGAACATGTGGGTGGGTGTGTTCGAGTGGCTCGTGCGTGTGCTCATGTTCGTGACGCTCGGTCAGATGCAGCCAAACCCCAATCCCCATCAGTGAGGCGGCGACCCAGAACGGCGCAGGTGTCGGTTCGCCCAACAGCAGGATGGCGATGGCAGCGCCGATGAAGGGGGCCGTGGAGAAATAGGCGCCGGTGCGGGCCGTGCCCAAGTTGCGCAGTGCCCGCACAAAGAGAACCAGGCTCAGGCCATAGCCCAGCAGACCCACGGCCATGGCTGCGCCCACAGTGGGCCAGGCGGGCAGGGATGCGCCCGACAACAAGGCGAGACCGGTGTTGACGACGCCTGCCGTCCAGCCCTTTGCCCCAGCGATGAACAGGGCATCCGAGCCGGAAACCCGGCGCGTCAGATTGTTGTCCACGGCCCAGCACAAGCAGGCTGCGGCGATGGCCAGGGGACCGATCCAGTCCGGGGACTCGCTGTTAGCGCTGGGCCAGGCGAGTACCGCACCGCCCGCGACGATCAGCAGCATGCCGAGCACGATGCGGCGGTCGGCGTTTTCCTTGAAAACCACCCAGGCCAGCACGGCCGTGAAGACCGCCTCCAGGTTGAGCATGAGGGAGGCGGCGCCCGCATCGGCATGGGTGAGGCCGATTACCAGCAGGGCCGGCGCCAGCAGGCCGCCGAAGACTATGGCCGCTGCAAGCCAGCGCCATTCCCCGGGTGCCAGTCCGCTCGGTCTCCAGCGGCGATCCCGCAGCAGGCGGATCGCAGCCAGGCCGAGGCCGCTGCCCAGATAGAGCAGACCGGCCAGCAGCAAGGTCGGCAGCTCGCCTACCAGCAACTTGACCAGCGGCGTGCTGGCGCCGAACAGCGCTGCCGCAGCCAGCGCAGGCCAGATGGCCGAGCGCGCGTTGCTCATGACAAAGGGCCTCGGCGGCGCGGGCTCACTTCAGGTTGAAGGTGGCCTTCGCCGGAGTCTTGCCGGGCAGGGTCGTGGTGAGAATGACCCGCACACCAACGCCGACCTTGAAGTTGCCCTTGGCGACCATGCGGTTTTCCCCAGCTGGCTCCAGCTTGACCGTGGTCTTGTCGTTTCCGGCGTAGATTACGGCTTCCGCCGTCGCGCCCTGGGACGGGATGGGCTTGCCGTGATCGCTGATGTACAGGGTCAGCGAATCTGGCTTGGCGACCAGTTCATAGGCGATGTGATGCATCTCGCGCACCACGCCGCCGTACTTCGGCCCATGGTCGTGGCCGCCGCCGGCGAAGACGGGAACGGCATTCAGCGCGGCAGCAAGGCCAGCGGCGATACACAGCGAGAGGATTGAAGATTTCATGCTTGACTCCTTTTCATTCAAAAAATTAAGACAGCGAAACTCAGACGGGATTGATGCTTTCGACGGCGCGGGGGTGCGGTGTGTCGCCATTTTCCAGCAGCTGATGAACGGCGCCGAAGCGCAGGTAAAGGGCCGGCACGACGATCATGTTCAGCACGGTCGAGCTCAACAGGCCGCACAGGATGACCACAGCCATCGGCGCCTGGATTTCGCTGCCCGGCTGGCCGGCGGCGAGCGCCAGCGGCACCAGGGCGAGGCCGGCGGCGAGCGCGGTCATCAGGATCGGCACCAGCCGTTCCTCGGCGCCACGCCTAACCGCTTCAGCGGCGTCGCGCACCCCTTCATGCTCCACCAGGTGATGGATGTGCGAGATCATCATCACGCCGTTGCGGGTGGCAATCCCGAACAGGGTGATAAAGCCGATGATCGACGCCACCGACAGCACGCCGCCAGCGGCGAACACGCCGATCACCCCGCCGATCATCGCGAGCGGCAAGTTAAGCATTACCAGCAGCGCGTCGCGTGCGGTGCGGAAGGCGATGAACAGCAGCAGGAAGATGCCCACCGTCACCGCCACCCCGAGCACCAGCAGCGTGCGCGAGGCCGCTTCCGCACTCTCGAACTGGCCGCCGTATTCGATGTGATAGCCGGCTGGCAGCTGCACCCCTTCCGCCACCTGCTTGCGAATATCGGCCACCACGCTCGCGAGGTCACGCCCGGCCACGTTGGCCATCACCACCATCTTGCGCTGCACGTTCTCGCGGCTGATGGAGTATGGCGCGCGGTCGTTGCGGATGTCCGCCAGCGCCGAGAGGGGCAGACGTGCGCCGTCAGCCGAGGTGATGAGGGTGGCGCGCACCGCATCGATGTTCGCCCGCGTCGACGGATCGAAGCGCAGCACCAGATCGAAGCTGGCCTGCCCCTGCTGCACGCGGTTCACCGGCAGGCCGGAGAAGGCCGCCTCGATGGCTTCCGACACCTCACGGATGCTTAGGCCATGCTGCGCTAGCGCATCGCGGTGGAAGCGGATGGTAAGGAAGGGGATGTCGGTCTGCTGTTCGTCGGTGACATCCACCGCCCCCGGCACGGCCTGGGCGATGCCCTTGACCTGCTGGGTCAACTTGCGCAGTTCGTCGAGGTCCGGCCCGAAAATCTTCACCGCGATATTCGAGCGGCTGCCCGACAGCATGTGGTCGATGCGGTGCGAGATGGGCTGGCCAACAACGATCTGGGTGCCGGGCACGCTGGCGAAATCCTCGCGCAGCGCGGCGAGGAAGTCTTCCTTACTGCGCTCGCCCATTTTCAGTGTCACCTCCATTTCCGAGGCCGACACGTCCATGGCGTGGGGGTCGCCTTCGGCACGGCCGGTGCGGCGTGCCGTCGCCACCACCTCGGGGTGCGACAGCAGGATGTTCTCCACCATCCGGCCCAGACGGTCGGATTCCTCCAGCGCGGTGCCGGGTAGCGTGGCCATGCCGACGGTGAGCGTGCCCTCGTTGAAGTCCGGCAGGAAGGCCCGCCCGGCGAAGCCCAGCGCGACCAGCGCGGCGGCGAGCGTCACCACGCTGACCCCGGCCACGGTCTTCCAACGCGTCAGCGTCGCGTCTAGCACGCGGCGGTAGCCAGCCTTGAGGCTATGGATGAAGCGCGGCTCGATGCTCTCTCGCACCGTCTTCGAGTTCGGGAGCAGCAAGGCCGCCAGCACCGGCGTCACCGTGATCGCCACCACCAGTGAGGCAGCCAGCGACACCACATAGGCCAGACCCAGCGGCGCCATCAGCCGCCCCTCGACGCCGGAGAGGAAGAACAGCGGCAGGAACACCAGCATGATGATCAGGGTGGCGAACACGATGGAGCCCTGGATTTCGCGCGTTGCCTCGTATACCAGATGCATCACATTGACCTGCTGCTCCGCCGGCTTGGCGCGGTTCTCCCTGAGCCGACGCACGATGTTCTCGACCACGATGATCGCGTCGTCTACCAGTGCCCCCAGCGCGATCGCCATGCCGCCCAGCGTCATGGTGTTGATGGTTGCGCCCAGTGCCTTCATGGCGAGGACCGCCGCTACCAGCGACAGCGGTATGGCCACCAGGCTGATCGCCGTGGCCCGCGCGGAAAGCAGGAAAGCGAAGACGATGGCCACCACCAGGATCGCGCCCTCGATCAAGGCCTTGTTCAGGTTGTCGATGGAGACACGGATGAAGTCGGCCTGGCGGAAGATGTGACGCTCGATCTTCATCCCCTCGGGCAGACCGGACTGGATTTCCTCCAGCGTGGCATCGAGGCGGTTGGTCAGGTCCAGGGTATTGGCCCCCGGCTGCTTCTGGATGCCGAGCACCACGGCCGGCTTGCCGTTATGCGAGCCGACGCCGCGCGTGGGCGCGGGACCGACGTCGACCTCCGCCACGTGCCGTACCAGCACCGGCTGTCCGGCGCGCCGCCCCACCACGGTATCGGCGATGTCATCCAGCAGCTCGATGCGCCCCAGGCCCTGGATCAGGTATTCCTGGCCGCCTTCGACCATGAAGCCGGCCGAGGTGTTCTGGTTGGCATCGCGCAGGGCGCGGGCCACCTCGTCCACCGTCAGGCCATAGGCCGCCAGGCGTTCGGGGTCGAGCGTCACCTGGAACTGCTGGGTGTCGCCGCCGATGGGCAGCACTTCGGCCACGCCGGGCACCGCCAGTACGCGGCGCTTGATGACTTGCTCGGCGGTGTTCTTGAGTTCCATGCCGCTATGTCGGTCGGACGCCAGGGCGATGAACAGTATCTCGCCCATGATGGACGCCGCCGGCGCCATGGCGGGCGCCGGGATGTCTGCCGGCAAGGATGCCCGGGCGAGTTGCAGGCGTTCGGCCACCACCTGGCGGGCGAGATAGAGGTCGGTGCCCCACTCGAATTCCACCGTCACCACCGACAGCCCGATCTTGGTGCTCGATCGCACCCGGCGCACGTCCGGTGCGCCGTTCAGCGCCGTCTCGATGGGAAAGGTGACCAGGTTTTCCACGTCGGTCGGCGCCATGCCGTGGGCCTCGGTGACTACTGTGACGCTCGGCGCGGTAAGGTCGGGGAAGACGTCCACCGGCGTCTTGGCGGCCTGCCAGCCGCCCCAGGCTAGCAGCAGGACACCGGCCAGGACGACGAAGAGTTTATTGCGCAGTGACCACGCGATGATGTGTCCGATCATGATGTGAGTCCCCGATCAGTGCGCATGGCCGTGGCCGATTTGCGCCGTGCCGGTGGACGCTAGCTTGACCAGATAGGCGCCGCGCGAGACCACGCGCTGCCCCGGGGTCAGGCCATCCAGCACTTCCACCCAGTCACCTTCGCGCGCACCCAGGCGAACCGTGCGCCGCTCGAAGGACTCGCCGCCCGCTTGCACGAACACCACGGCCATGCCGCCTTCGTCCAGTACGCTCGATGCCGGGATCGCCACCGCGTCGCGCGCGCCGCCGGCAAACACCTGGGCCTGCACCGCCATGCCGATGGGCAGATGGCGGTCGGCCGCGGTGAACTCGAACACCACCGGCACGGTGCGGGTGGTGGCATCCACCACGCCGCCGACGGCGATCAGCCGCCCGTTCTTGCCAGGGATGATCTCGATGCTGCGTTCGTCGCCGGCCACCCGGAAGGCCGCGCCGGTCGGGCTGGCGAGCCGCGCCGCATCGGATTCGGCAACGCGCAGTTCCAGCCACAGCTTGCTGCGATCGGCGATGTGGAACAGCAGTGCGCCCTCCTGGGCGAACGTCCCGGGGGACACGCGCACATCCGCGATCGTTCCGCCCACCGGTGCGCGGATGGGGATGCCGCCACCGGCGCCACCGTATTGGCCCAGCCGCCGCTGTGCGGCCGTCAATTCGGCGCGTGCCAAGGCTGCGGCTGCACGTGCCGCCAGCACCCGTTTCTCCGGCACGGCTTCCTCGCGGAAGAGCGTTTCCATGCGTGTCAGTTCCTGTTGAGCGAGATCGTGCTCGACCTGAGCCTTGTTCGCCGATGCCCGCAGGGTGGCGAGATCCGTTTCGCCACCCATGCGCGGCACGAGGTAGGCGAGCAGTTCGCCTTTTTTCACCTGCTGGCCGAGGCGCGGGAAGGCGCCTGCGGGCTGCACCTGTCCCGCGACCGCGGCGGTGAGCTGGGCCTCGCCATCCGGGCGGGCGCGCAGGGTACCGGTTGCATTGACCGCCGTGCGGATCGGACGCGTCACCACCTCGGTGGTGGCGAAATCGACCTTCCACTGCTGTTCCTTGGTGAAGCCGATTCCTTCGTCGCCGTGTGCAGCCGGTTCGGCCTCGGCGGCCTTGCGGTCGGGATACACCGTGAACGGACCGAGTTGATGCGACACGCTGAATTCAGGGGTGGCGACTTCGATCGTCAGATCGCGATCCCCCGCATGCTTCGGCATGGCCTCGGGGCGGAAGATGCCGGGCTGGCTTGGGCCGTCGACAGCGAATACCTCGTCAGGCTGACCGCCGCCCGACAGCCGGACCGTGACCTTGCCGGCGTTAAGTGCCTTGAAGTCGGCCAGCGTGGTCAGGTGCGCGGCAAAAGCCGATTTCTCGCCGACCACCAGCCGCGGAAACTCGACGAACAGTTCGGTGCGCTCGCTGAAGTGCGTGAGTTTTTCGCCGCCGGTACCGTGGCCGTGTTCGGCCTCAACTTCCGCCGCAGGGGGATGGCTGCCGTCTTCGGCATGTTCGTGGTCACGGTCGCTACAGCCCATCAGCAAGAGGGCGGCGCAAAGGGATGCGCCAAGAGATTTAATGAGGGGCTTGTTCATTGGTCGACGCTCCCGGTCAGCAGTTCATATTCAATGCGGGCGTCTCGTGCCCGCTTTTCAAGTTCAAGGGCGGTGGTTTCCGTCTCCAGGGTGCCGCGGTAGGCGTCGAGCAATTCCAGCAGGCTGGATTCGCCACCCTGATAGGCGGTTTCCGCGATGCGCAGCAGTTCCGGGGAAGCCGCCACTGCACGGCTTCGATAGTCGATTGCCGTTGCGCGCAGCCCTTCCGCCTGCCGGTAGAGGCCGCGCAGCTCGCCTTCGGCACGGCGTTGCGCCAAGCGGTATTCGGCGCGCGCCTGTAGGGCTTCTGCCGCCGCGCGCTGCTGACCGGCCTGCTGGCGGTCAAATACCGGCAGCGGAACGGAAAGCGAAAGCGCCACGCCGTTGTCCTGGGTGCTGCCGTTATCTACATATTTGGGCCCGATCCCCACGGTCACCTCCGGAATTCCACCACGCTTGGCGGCACGACCCTCCAGATCCGCCGCCTCGGCGCGACGGGACAGAGACTGTAGGTCGGGACGCTGATCGAGGCGGGACAATACCGTTTCGAGCGGAGTTGGGGCCGAAGGCAGTAGCTCTCCTTTTAGGAGAAGGTCCTCGGGTGCGCCAGTGAGCGCCATCAGGCGCGCCAAGGCCCGATCCAGCTCGGCGCGCTCGGCCGCCAGCCGGGCTTCTGCCGTCTGCCGTTCGCGTGCAAGGCGGCGCCGGTCATAACCGGAAGCCTCGCCCGCGCGGGCCAGCTTGCCGACCATGCCCTCGACCCGAGCGAAGCGTTGCGCCCAGGTTTCGGTCGCGCGAATGGTCTCCTGCCGGAACAGGACTTCATGGAAACTGCGGCGAATTTCGGCGGCCATCAGGAGTTGCCGGCTGGCGTTGCCGGCGGTGACGGCCGCCACCCGGAGGCTGGCCGCTTCACGATGCAGCCCACGGCGCCCGGAAATGTCGAAGGCTTGTTCGAGCATCCAGGTTTGTTCCACCGTGTCCGGCGAGCCGTCAACACTTTCCCGGCTGTAGCTCAGGGTGGGATTGGGGAACAGGCCGGCGGCAAGGAGATCGGCCTCGGCAGCTTGCACCGCGCCGCGCTCAAGATCGGCGAAATCGGCGCGCGTCAGACCCAGGCGCACAGCCTCGGCCTCGGTAAGCGGGGTTTGTGCCCACGCTGCCAACGGCAGCGCGAGCAGGCATACGGATAGCGTGAATCGCATGGTTTTCCTCGTGATCAAAACAGGGGACGAAGAACACCGGCGTGCGACAGGAGAACACGGCCAAAAGCCGCGGTAGAGCAAGCGCTCGCCGGTTCAGGCGCGCGTTAGAGGGGGACGGTCGAGAAGCGGGGGGGTGTGGGAAAAAAAGGCCGCAGGCGGATACAGAATCGGCCCCCCGGACAAGGCTATATCCAGCGTAACACCGGACTCCATCGGGATGGAGGTGAAGACGGGATGGTAGTGACCATGATGGCCGTCCTCGTTGTGATCCTGATTATTCGTGTCGCCAGAGGAGTCGTGGTCTGGGTGAGCGCTTTCATGATGGTCATGCTCATGCGTATGAAAGCCCGAGGTGGCCACATCCTTCCCCGCATGCCCATGCAGCCCGGCCGCCGCTGCCCAGGCGAACTGGAGCGGGACGATGAGCATGATGATCAGGGTGATGAAGCGACGCATTGGTCGGATTCTACAGATTCCAGCGTATTCACCAAGAGTTCGATCGTACGCATTCGCCGGAGTTGGTAATTCATCGGAGTTTATAGTCAATGGCCGGTGAGCGGTGCTTAGCTGACCTGGCTGGCGCAGTACGCCTACGGCAGCAATGGCCGACTTTGAGACGGTCGCCCCCCTCAATCTGAACGTCCGCTTCTGGCAAATCTTTCCTGACCGAGCCAGCATGCATCCCCACCCTTCTTCCGGTTGATTCGCGACGAATCAATTCTCACCGAATACCACCCCCGCCACATCCTGATACCGCTTCGCGAAATGCACCGTCAGCCCTTCGCGGATGTGCCCGGGCAACTTGTCGAAATCGCGCCGGTTGGCGTCGGGCAGGATCAGCTCGCTGATGCCGACCCGGCGTGCGGCGATGACTTTTTCGCGGATGCCGCCTACCGGCAGCACCTGGCCGGTCAGGGTGAGTTCGCCGGTCATCGCCAGTGGACGTGAGATTTTGCGGTTTTTCGCCAGCGACAGCAGCGCCGTCGCCATGGTGACGCCAGCGCTGGGGCCGTCCTTCGGGGTCGCGCCTTCCGGCACGTGCAGGTGGACGAAGCTGCTGTCGTAGAACTTCGCGTCGGCGCCGTAGGTTTTCAGGTGCGAGGCGATATAGCTGTAGGCGATCTCGGCCGATTCCTTCATCACCTCGCCGAGCTTGCCGGTGAGCTTGAAGCCGCGGTTGAGGGTGTGCACGCGGGTGGCCTCGACCGGCAGCGTGGCGCCGCCCATCGCGGTCCACGCCAGGCCGGTGACGACGCCGACGCCGGTGATGGGCTTTTCCTTCGTGAACACCGGCTTGTCGAGGTAGGCCTCGACTTCCTTGACGCCGATCTTGATCGGCGTCGCGGCGCCGCCGAGGATTTTCACCACGGCCTTGCGCGCCACCCGGCCCAGCTGTTTTTCCAGGTTGCGCACGCCGGCTTCGCGCGCGTAGCCTTCGATCACGTGGCGCAGCGCGCCTTCGCTGATGCTCAACTGCCTCTTTTTCAGCCCTGCCCGCTGCAGCACGCGCGGCCACAGGTGGTGCTTGGCGATCGCCACTTTCTCTTCGGTGATGTAGCCCGACAGGCGGATGACTTCCATGCGGTCGAGCAGCGCCGACGGGATCGAATAGTCGTTGGCGGTGCAGATGAACAGCGCCTTCGACAGGTCGAAGCGCACGTCGAGATAATGGTCGAGGAAATCGGCGTTCTGCTCGGGGTCGAGCACTTCCAGCAAGGCGGATGCCGGGTCGCCCTGGTAGCTGGCGCCGATCTTGTCGACCTCGTCGAGCATGATGACCGGGTTGGCCGACTCCACCTCTTTCAGCGCCTGCACGAACTTGCCCGGCATGGCGCCGATGTAGGTGCGGCGGTGGCCCTTGATCTCGGCCTCGTCGCGCATGCCGCCGACCGAAAAGCGGTAGAACTTGCGCCCCAGCGCCTCGGCGACCGATTTGCCGATGGAGGTCTTGCCGACACCGGGCGGACCGATCAGCAGCAGGATCGAGCCCGCCATCTCGCCGCGCATCGCGCCGACGGCGAGGAATTCGATGATGCGGTCCTTGACGTCGTCCAGCCCGTCGTGGTCGCGGTCGAGGATGCGGCGCGCGCGTTCGAGGTCGATCTTGTCCTGGGTGTGCACGCCCCACGGCAGCACGGTCAGCCAGTCGAGATAATTGCGGGTGACGGTGTATTCCGGCGAGCCGGTCTCCAGCAGCGACAGCTTGTGCATTTCCTCGTCGATGCGCTTTTTCGCCTGCTCGGGCAGCGTCAGTTTGGCGAGCCGTTCGTTGAAGGTGTCGAGCTCGGCGGTCTTGTCGTCCTTGGCCAGGCCCAGCTCCTTCTGGATCGCCTTCAGCTGCTGGCGCAGGAAGAACTCGCGCTGCTGCTCGCTCATTTTCTCGTCGACCTTTTCGCGGATGTCGGATTGCAGCCGCGCCACGTCGAGTTCCTTCTTCAGCAGCACCAGCACCTTTTCCATGCGCTTTTTCAGGCCGAAGGCTTCCAGCACGTCCTGCAGTTCCTGCTTCGACGCGGTGGTCAGGCTGGCGGCGAAGTCGGTCAGCTGCGAGGGCTCGTTCGGGCCGAAGCGGTTGAGGAAGAACTTGAGTTCCTCGGAATACAGCGGGTTGAGCGGCAGCAGCTCCTTGATGGTGTTGATGATGGCGATGGAATAGGCGCGGATTTCCTCGGAATCCGGCTTGCCGGTCTCGTTCGGATATTCGACCCTGACCTTGTAGGGCGCGGTGTCCGACAGCCATTCGACGATGCGGAAGCGGCGCACGCCCTCGGCGATGAACTGCATCTTGCCGTCGGAACGCACCGGATGGTGGATGCGCACCACCGTGCCGATGCTGCGAAAATCCGCCCGCTTCACGTCGTCGGTATTGTCGGGTTCGACCACCACCAGTCCCACCATGTGGTGCGCGGTTTCGCCGATGGCCTCCACCGTCGGCAGCCACGGCGCTTCGTTCATCAGCAGCGGCAGGGTTTGCGCCGGGAAAAACGGCTTTTCGGTCAGCGGCAGAAGGTACAGCTCAGCCGGCAGCGCCGGGGTGGCCGGCAACTGACGCTCATCGGGCAGGACTTCACCTTCCAGTGCGGGGTCATTGGGCATGATGGTCTTCACAATCCGGTCGACAGGACTCTGAAGTATCGGGCCTATCCGCCCGTTTTCAAGGGCGGGGCTGATTCGGCTTGACCGGAATTTCCTCGACCGTATCCGGCAGGCCGGACAGGATCATCAACTCGACCCGGCGGTTGCGCGCACGCCCTTCGGCGGTGTCGTTGGGGGCAATCGGCTGGCTGGCCTCGCGCCCGATGGCCGACAGGCGCGCCGGGGCGATGCCGTTGTCGGCCAGCAGGCGCACCACGCTGGTGGCGCGCACCGCCGACAATTCCCAGTTGGAGGCGAAAACCGGGTTGCTGATCGGCATGACGTCGGTATGGCCGGTGATTTCCAGCTTGAACGGTTCATTCCGCAGGCGCTCCGCCACCGCACGCAATACCGCCAGCGATTTCGCCTCGAGTTCGGCGCGGCCGGGGGCAAACAGCACGTTGGCATTGATTTCGATGCTGACGCCGCGGCGGCTCTGGGTCACCCGCACCTTGCCTTCCTTCACCAGCGGCGCCATCACGTCGAGCAGGCCGCTCGCCACCTCGGTCATGTGCGCCTGCTCCTCGATCGCCTGCTGCTGTTTCAGGGTGCCTTGCCTGACTTCCGCAGGCAATGCCGCCTTTGTCGGTTGCGGCACCGGCGCCCCGCTTGCCGGCGTCTTGCCGAAAGCATCGCCGAGCGAGCCGGCCAGGGCGCGCAATTTGTTCTCGTTGACCGCCGAGACCGCGTACATCACCACGAAGAAGGCAAACAGCAGGGTAATGAAATCGGCATACGAAATCAGCCAGCGGTCGCGATTGTCGTGGTCGGAGACGATGCGCCGCCGTCTGCGCATTACAAATATCCCTTGAGCCGCGCCTCGATGATGCGCGGATTGTCGCCCTGGGCAATGCCGATGAGGCCGTCGCAGACGATTTCGCGCTCGGCGACCCGGCGGGCGATGGTGAACTTGATCTTGTTGGCGATCGGCAAAAACACCAGGTTGGCCAGGCCGACGCCGTAGATGGTGGCGACGAAGGCGACCGCGATGCCCGCACCCAGCTTGCCGGGATCGGACAGGTTTTCCATGACATGGATCAGGCCTATCACCGCGCCCAGGATGCCGAGCGTGGGCGCGTAGCCACCCGCCGCTTCCCATACCCGCGCGGCCTGCCGCTCGGCCGTCTCGAAGCCGACGATCTGCACGTCGAGCGTGTCGCGCAGCTTGGCCGCATCGGCGCCGTCGATCAGCAATTGCAGTCCGGTTTTCTGGAACGGATCGCGCGTCATGTTGAGGTATTTTTCCAGCGCCAGCGCGCCGTCCTGGCGCGCGGTGTGCGACCACTGGACGATGCGGCGGATCAGCGCCTCGGCCTCCGATGCGGGCGGCCGGAAAGCCCACTTCGCCATGCGCACGCCCTTCATGAACACCGGCAGCGGGTAATGCAGCAGCACCGCGGCCAGGGTTCCGATCACCACGATGACGAAAGCGGCCGGCTGCAGGAACAGACCGATCTGCCCGCCTTCCATCGCCTGGCCGCCGAGAATGGCGGCAACCGCCAGCACCAGCCCGATCAGACTGCCGCGATCCATGCGTCTTCCTTCAGCTTGGTGCGCAGCCGCGCGATGGCCTGGCCGTGCAGCTGGCAGATGCGGGATTCGCTGACCCCGAACACTTCGCTGATCTCGCGCAGGTTGAGTTCCTGTTCGTAATACAGCGACATCAGCAGCTGTTCGCGTTCGGGCAGGTTTTCGATGCCGGCGATGATGCAGGCGCGCAGGTTGGCGTCGAGCAGCTGCGGCAGCGGCATGCTGGTCTCGTGCGCCGACTGCTTGTCGAGGAAGGAGTCGTCTTCGTCGGATTCGCCGAAATCCTCGAAATACAGCAGTTGATGGCCGCGCGCGTCGCCCAGCATGGCCTGGTATTCGGCCAGCGGGATTTTCATCGACGCGGCAATTTCGGTTTCGCTGGGCTGCCGCCCCAGCTGGTGCTGCAAGGCGCCGATGGCCTGTTCGATCTTGCGCATCGACTGCCGCGCGCTGCGCGGCAGCCAGTCGGACTGGCGCAATTCGTCGATCATCGAGCCACGGATGCGCTGGATGGCGTAGGCCTCGAACTGCGCGCTCTGCGCCTCGTCGTAGCGGCTGACGGCATCGAGCAGGCCGATCATACCGGCCTGCACCAGGTCGTCCTCCTCCACACTGGGCGGCAGCCGGCCCATCATGTGATGCGCCAGCCGTTTGACCATGGGCATGTATTGCGTCAGCAGGTCGCTCTTTTCGCTTTTGCCTGTTGCGGTGTACATACCCCCTACCTCCTGCAGGCTTCCATCATGCGACTGCCCTGGATCACGCGCTGCATGAACCCGCCGACGTTGCCCAGGCCGGCCTGCTGCGGCCAGCGCAGCAGGCCATCGGCCAGCTTGCGGAACTGCGAGGTGGACTGGGCGACGGGAAAGGCGTCCACCACGGAAGTGCGCAGGTGGCCCGCGCGGCTCAAACGCTCGTCGAGCGGGATATAGCCGAGGTAATCGACCGATACCCCCAGATAGCGCTCGGCGGTTTGGGCGAAATTGCGCGCCACCGCCTGCGCCTGCTCCGGCGATTCCATGCGGTTGAGCAGCAGGCGGAACTGGCGCTTGCCGAAATTGTGCGCCAGCCGCTTGACCAGGGTATAGCCCTGGGTGATCGCCGTGTTGCCGGGCGGCAGCACCACCATGATTTCGGAGGCGGCAAGCCCCAGCGGCAAGGCATCCGGGTCGGTGGCCTCCTCCATGTCCACCAGCACCACGTCGACGCCGCATTGCAGGCGGTTGAAGCTCTGCGCCAGCCATTCCTGATCGCGTTCGGACAGCTGTCCCAGCCGGTTGAAGCAGCCGCCGATCGGCAGCACCTGCACGTTGTCGGGGCCGTCGAGTATCAGCGCATCCAGGGTGCAGCGTCTTTCGAGCACGTCCGATACGTCGAAGCGCGGCGTCAGCCCGAGGGCGGCGCAGGCGCCGTGGCCGTGCCGATCCTGGTCGACGATGAGCACGTCGCGCCCCGAGCGGGCCAATGCCACTGCCAGGTTGGCGGTGGCGGCGGTCTTGCCCGCCCCTTTCTGCCCCGACATCACGGTAATGACCTGAAACCCGGTCTGCCCCAGCAGGCGGCGCAGCCCGGCGGCCTGGTCGCTGACGAACTTATCCAAGGGACACCGCGCTTTCGCGATGCGCCGCCTGGCTGCCGGACAGCGCGAAGGCCAGCTCGCTGTCGTCCAGCTGCCACGGCGAGGCTTGCGTGCGCGCCTTGAAGGCGCGGTGAATGAGGTACTGGCGATTGGCCAGATGCAGGTCTTCGGGCACGCGCTGGCCGGTCGCCAGATAGTGCACGCTCAACTGGTGGCGGATCGCGCAGTCGAGCGCCGGGCCGAGGCTTGCCGCCTCGTCGACCTTCGATAGAATGCAGCCGTCCAGCCCGCGCGTGCGGTAGGCCTGCACCACTTCGTTCAGGGTGTCGCCGTGGCTGGTGGCGTTCAGCAGCAGCAGGCGCTTGATCGGCTTGCCGGCCTGGCACAGCATCTCGACCTGCTCGGCAACGGCCTGGTCGCGCTGGCTCATGCCGACGGTATCGATCAGCACCGTGTGCTTGTTGCGCAGTTCGGACAGCGCCAGCCGCAGGTCGGCCGCATCGCGCACCGCGTGCACGGCGACGCCGAGGATCTTGCCATAGATGCGCAGTTGTTCGTGGCCGCCGATACGGTAGCTGTCGGTGGTCAGCAGGGCCAGCTTGTCGGCGCCGTGGCGCACCACGAAACGGGCGGCGAGCTTGGCGGTGGTGGTGGTCTTGCCGGCACCGGTGGGGCCCATCAGGGCGAACACGCCGCCGCCGTCGAGCATGTCGGTTTCGCTCTGCATCACCTGCAGGCGCTTCATCAAGGTGTTTTTCGCCCAGCCCTGCGCCTGCTCCACATCGCCTTTCGGCATCGTTTCCAGCAGCTCGCGCGCCAGGGTGGCGGAAAAGCCGGCCGCCAGCATGTCGCGCATCACGGCGGCGCCGGCCGGATCGCGCCCCGGCAGATCGCGCCAGGCCAGATCGGCCAGCTGGCTTTCCAGCCGCATCTGCATCGCCTTGATTTCGCCGCGGATTTCACCCACCACGCTTTGCGCCAGCTGGGTGCTGTCCGTACTGGGCACGGCGACCCGCTCGACCAGACGGCGTTTGATGGCGACTGCCGGCGCCGGCTCGGTTTCGTCCTGCACGTCCGCTAGCGGTGCCTTGGCAGGAGCGGCAATTGCCGGCGCCTCCACCACCGGCGGCGCCATCGAAGCGATGTCTTCCGCCGCCAGGGCCAGCACTTCCACCCCGCCGTCTACGGTGCGGTTGGAGAGAATGACCGCGTCGGGCCCGAGCGCATCGCGCAGCTGGCGCATGGCTTCACGGGATGTTTTGGCGACGATTCGTTTGACGTTCATGCTGCTCCTCCTACCAGGGAAGTCACTTTGATCTGCTTGCCTTCGGGCACTTCAGCGTGCGAAAGCACTTTGAGCTGCGGCACGGTGCGCCGCAGGAAACGTGCGAGTAGCGGACGCAGCACGGCAGGCGTCAGCAATACCGGGGGATGGCCCAGCGCTTCCTGCCGCTGCGTCGAGGTCTGGGTGCGCTCCAGCAGGGTGTCGGCCAGGCCCGGCTCCATGCCGGCGGCATCGTGCCCCGCCTGCAGCGTCTGCAGCAGCAGCCGCTCGAGGCCATGGTCCAGCGCGATCACCGGCAGTTCGCTGGCCGAGCCGTAAATCTGCTGCACGATCGAGCGCCCCAGCGCCACCCGCACCAGGGCGGTGAGTTCGTGCGGATCCTGCACCCGTGCGGCGTGTTCCAGCAGGGTGTCGATGATGCTGCGCATGTCGCGGATCGCCACGCCTTCGGTGAGCAGGGTCTGCAGCACTTTCTGCACCGTGGAGAGCGGCAGCATTTTCGGCACCAGGTCTTCCACCAGCTTGGGCGCGCTCTTTCCCAGGTGATCGAGCAGCGCCTGCGTTTCCTGCCGCCCCAGCAGTTCGGCGGCATGCTGGGTCACCAGATGATTCAGGTGGGTGGCGACCACGGTGCCGGGGTCGACCACGGTGTAGCCCATCGCCTGCGCCTGCTCGCGCAGGCCGGATTCGATCCACACCGCCGGCAGATCGAAGGCGGGATCGCGCGTGGCGATGCCCGGCAGGCTGGCGGTGATGTTGCCCGGGTCGATGGCGAGGAACAGCCCGGTGCGCACTTCGCCGGAACCGATCTCGACGCCTTTCAGGGTGATGCGGTAGCTGTTCGGATTGATTTCCAGGTTGTCGCGGATATGCACGGCAGGCGGCAGAAAACCGATCTCCCTGGCGAATTTCTTGCGGATACCCTTGATGCGGCGCACCAGCTCGCCGTCGGTGGCGCTGTCCACCAGCGGGATCAGGCGATAGCCCACTTCCAGGCCCAGGGTGTCGATGGGCGCGACGTCTTCCCAGCTGGCTTCCTGGCTTTCGACCGCGGCGGCGGGCGCGGCCTGCGCCTCCGCCGGCGCTTCCTGCTGTTGCTGCTTGCCGTTCCGGTAGGCCAGCCAGACCAGGCCGCCCGCCAGCAGCAGGAAGGCAAAGTTCGGCATACCCGGAATCATGCCCATCAGGCCGAGAATCGCGGCGGTGATATAGAGCGCCTGCCGCTTGCTGAAAACGTTGGACAGCATCTGGCCGGCGATGTCTTCCTCGGTGCTGACGCGGCTGACGATGATGCCGGCGGCGATCGAGATGACCAGCGCCGGAATCTGCGCCACCAGGCCGTCGCCGATCGCCAGCAGGGTGTAGTTGCTGGCGGCGTCGGCCATCGCCATATCGTGCTGCATCACGCCGATGATGAGGCCGCCGACGACGTTGATGATCAGGATCAGGATTCCGGCGATGGCGTCGCCGCGCACGAATTTAGAGGCGCCGTCCATCGAGCCGTAGAAGTCGGCTTCCTGGGCGATTTCGGCACGGCGCCGGCGCGCCTCGTTTTCGTCGATAAGGCCGGCGTTGAGGTCGGCGTCGATTGCCATCTGCTTGCCCGGCATCGCGTCGAGGGTGAAGCGCGCGCTGACCTCGGCGATCCGCCCTGCGCCCTTGGTGATGACGATGAAGTTGATCACCACCAGGATGACGAACACGATGATGCCGACCGTGTAATTGCCGCCGACCAGGAAATGGCCGAAGGCTTCGATCACCTTGCCCGCAGCGTCCGGTCCGGTATGGCCATCCAGCAGCACCACGCGGGTGGACGCGACGTTGAGCGACAGCCGCAGCAGCGTGGACAGCAGCAGCACCGTGGGGAAGGCGGCGAATTCGAGCGCCTTCTTGGTCGATAGGCTGACCAAAAGCACCATGATGGAAAGCGCGATGTTGAAGGTGAACAGCATGTCCAGCGCAAACGGCGGCAGCGGCAGCACCAGCATCGCCAGAATGAGGACGATGAAAATCGGTGCCGCCATCGCGCGCGCATTGGCCGGGTTGAAGATATTCGAAAGACTCAGGGTGCCGTTCATACGGATGCATTCAACGGATCGAGTTCAGGGGGAACCGGCAAGGTGGTCGGCGTGTTGGGATACGCCCCGCCCGCCTGCTGGAAATGGCGCAGCTGGAACACGTAGGCCAGCACTTCGGCCACCGCCGCATAGAGCGTGGCCGGGATCTCGTCGCCGAGTTCGGTATGGCGGAACAGCGCGCGCGCCAGCGGCGGCGCTTCCAGCAGCGGTACCTTGTGCTCGGCCGCCAGTTCGCGGATTTTCGCGGCGACCGCATCGGCCCCCTTGGCCACCACGCGCGGCGCGCGCATCTTGCCTTCGCTGTACTTGAGCGCCACGGCGTAATGGGTGGGGTTGGTCACCACCACGTCGGCGCTGGGGATTTCGGCCATCATGCGGCGGCGCGCCACTTCGCGCTGCTGGGCGCGGATGCGCGCCTTGACGTGCGGGTCGCCCTCCGATTCCTTGCTTTCCTGGCGCAACTGCTCCTTGGTCATCTTGAGCTTGTTGTAGTAGCTCCACAGCTGATACGGCAGATCCAGCACGACGATGAAAATCATCGCGCCCGAAGCCAGCAGGAACACCTTGCCGATGAGGTCGCCCATGTGCTGGATGGCGAGGGGCGGCGACTCCAGGCTGAGTGAAAAGAGCGCGTCGAGATTGGACCAGATCAGCCACACGGCGACCCCACCCAGCAGGCCGACCTTGGCCAGCGACTTGACCAGTTCGACCAGGCCCTGGCTGGAAAACATGCGCTTGATGCCCGACAGCGGATTCAGGCGCTTGAAATCCGGGGCGAGTGCCTTGGTGCTGAACAGCCAGCCGCGCAGCAGCAGCGGCGAAGCCAGGGCGGCGATCAGCACCAGCGCCAGGAAAGGCGCCAGCGCCAGCGCGGCGTCGAAAAACTGGCTGGACAGCTGCGCCATGACGTACGCGCTATCGCGGGCGATGGCTGGCTGGAACTGCAGGCCGCCGCGCACGATCTGCGACATGGCCTGGCCGAGGCCGCTGGCCATCATCCACAGCGCCGCACCGCCGGTCATCAGGACGACGAACGTGGCCAGCTCGCGCGATTGCGGCACCTGGCCATCTTCGCGCGCCTTCTCCAGCCGCTGTGGCGACGGGGCTTCTGTCCGTTCCTGATCGCTTTCTTCAGCCATCCCTGATTCCACCTGTGAAAGGGAGCCTTGCCGTCCGCGAAGCGGAGGCAGGCTTTCTTAGGCTGGATTATTGGCCACGCCCGGCGCGGGCGATCGGGGGAATAAGGGTGGATTTGACCTGCTATTTCGCGCCAAGCGGCGCGCGACGGTCAGTTTTCGGCGTTGGCCCTGCTCATTTCTTCGCGCACGCCGGCTTCGTCCGCCACGTTGACGCCGCTGGCTTCCTTGGTGATGGCATCCTCGGTGCGCTTGTTCATCACGATGATGCTGATGCGGCGGTTGATCGGATCGTGCGGTCCCGCCTGGTTGAACGGCACCGACGATGCCAGCCCGACCACGCGCAACATCTTCGCTTCGTCCATGCCGCCGGCGATCAGTTCGCGCCGCGAGGCATTGGCACGGTCGGCCGACAACTCCCAGTTGCTGTAGCCGCGCGCGCCGTTGGCATACAGCATGGCATCGGTGTGGCCCGACAGGCTGATGCGGTTCTGCACGTCGTTCAGCACCTGGCCGATCTCGTGCAGGATGATCTTGGTGTAGGGCTGCAGCTCGGCGCTGGCGAGGTTGAACATGGGCCGGTTCTGCTCGTCGACGATCTGGATGCGCAGGCCTTCGCTGGTGATATCGATCAGCAGCTGCCGCTTGAACTGCCGCAGGGTGGGATTGGCGTCGATCGCCGTCTCGAGACGCTTCTTCAGCTGCTTGAGCTTGGCGGTCTCGATGCGCTCGAGTTCGGCCTGCGCCGCCTTCAGGTTGTAGGACTTTTTCTCGGCCTGGGTATCGCCTTTTTTCACCTGGCCCAGTTGCCGCGTCATATCAAGGCCGCCGCCCTTGATGACGCTGGAGCTGTCGCCGCTGCCGGAGCCCCCCTGCATCGCCACCTTGAGCGGCGTCTTGAAATATTCCGCGATCCCTTCGAGGTCGCCCTTGGTGGTCGAACCCAACAGCCACATCAGCAGGAAGAACGCCATCATCGCCGTGACGAAGTCGGCATAGGCGATTTTCCATGCCCCGCCGTGGCGGCTGCCTCTCACCTTCCTGATGCGCTTGATGACGATGGGCGTCTTCTGTTCGCTCATGTATGTATGGGTATGAGGTGATGGCGTCCCGGCCCGGCAGCGGGAAAATCAGCGCGACCGCGCGCCTCTCACATGCTCTTCCAGTTCGCTGAAGGAGGGGCGCTCGGTCGAGAACAGCACCTTGCGCCCGAATTCGACCGCGATGGCCGGCGCATAGCCGTTGATGCTGGCAAGCAGGGTGACCTTGATGCATTGCAGCATCTTGGTCGATTCGTGCAGCTTTTGCTCAAGCAGGCTCGCGAGCGGCCCGACAAACCCGTAAGCCAGCAGGATGCCGAGGAAGGTGCCGACCAGCGCGTGCGCAATCAGGATCCCCAGTTCCGCCGGCGGCAGGCCGACCGACTCCATCGTGTGCACCACGCCCATCACCGCCGCGATAATGCCGAAGGCAGGCAGGCCGTCGCCTATCTTGGCGATGACATGGGAAGGGATCTCGCCCTCGTGGTGGTGGGTTTCGATTTCATTGTCCATCAGGTTTTCGATTTCGAAGGCATTCATGCTGCCGCTCACCATCAGGCGCAGATAATCGGTAAGGAATTCGACGATGTGGTGATCGGCCATCACTGCCGGATATTTCGCGAACAGCGGGCTGTTCTCGGGCGAGTCGACATCGGATTCCACCGACATCAGCCCTTCCTTGCGGATCTTGGTCAGCAACTCGTACAGCAGCGCCATGATGTCCATGTAGAGCGCACGGGTATATTTCGATCCCTTGAATGCGGTGGGCAAGGCCTTCAGGGTGGCCTTGATGGCCTTGCCGTTGTTGCCGACGAAGAAGGCGCCCGCCGCGCCGCCCCCGATCATCAGGAGTTCGACCGGCTGGAACAGCGCCGCCAGGTGTCCGCCCGCCAGCGCGAAGCCACCGAAGATGCTGAATAAGACGACGATATATCCAACGATGACTAGCACGACCGTGTGTTCCTTTTGGCGGGGACATGGAGCGGAAGCTGTCCCGTCCGCCCCGATGTTTCAGCATGCGAAGCAAGCGCTCTCAACAGGAGGATTCGACCGCCGCGGCGGAAACTTGATGGCTCGGCGACAGTATTTCCGTGTGGCGGCGCCTCACATCCGCCACGCATACAGGGTGTGCCGTGCGCCTTCCGCCAGCGTTACGACGCGATCCGGCGGCTGCGCGTCCACCGCGAACGACAGGCTGACGAACAGGCTGCCGCTGCGCATCTGGGAGCGGGCCTGCTGCCACAACCCGGGCATGGCAGCGGGCGAAAGAAAAACGAATACGACATCGAAGTCCGCCAGACTGAGTTGAGCGTAATCGCGCCGCATAAAGCGCACCCGGCTGCCTGTCAGCCAGGCGCGCAAACGGCTGACGAGCCAGGGGGCGGGGGCAAGTTCGGTGCCATAAAAGCGGCCGAGCGGAAAGCGGCTTTCCAGATAACACGGCACGCCGCCAAATCCGCTGCCAAGATCGATGAAGCGGAGCGGCTGCGCCTGCGGCAGCAGCGACGCCAGCGCCTGTCTGGCTTTGCGGCTGGACAGATACAGCGGCACCCGGGTGCGGAAGGTGCTCCAGTAAAACGCGAGCAGCAGCAGGAATGCGGCCAGATGGAACCAGGCCGGCGCATCGATCCGCTGGGCCAGCAACACGGCAGGCAGGAAAGCGAAATGCAGCGGCGGCCACCACGCCGGCTGCCGCCAGGCGATGCTGAGGCCGGCGGCGATGGTCCCTTGTGCCAGGGCGAATTGCCACAGCGCGGGCTGGAATGGAAAAACGGTTTGCGGCAGGGTGTGCAGCAGCATCGCCAGAAGCACGGCGGTGCACTGGATGACGAGCGACTGGAGACTGACTGGCAGGCGCGTCATCACCGGACTTCGGGGAGAAAATCCGTCAGGCGGCGGCGCTCAGTTCGGTTCCGGCCGCAGCTTTGGCTTTGCGGGTTTTGCCGGCGCGCGCCGGCACGTTGCAGAGGCCGCACACGTACTGGCTGTGCAGGTCGTCCGGATGCACCACAAAGTGACCACCGCAGTCGCTGCAGACGGCTGTGTCGAGCATGCGGCTTTCGAAGAAACGGTTCAGGGTCCAGGCGCGGGTGAAGCTCAGCACGGCTTCGATTTGGTTGGTGTGAAGATATTCCTGATACAGGCGATAGCTCTTGAGCACCGCTTCGATGCCACTGCAATCGCTGTTCCTGGTGAGATAGCGATGAATGTTGATGAACAGCGAGGAATGCACGTTGGGCAGCCAGGTCAGGAACCAGTCGGTCGAAAACGGCAGCATGCCCTTGGGCGGCGAGACGCCTTTGACTTCCTTGTACAGTTTGAGCAGGCGTTCACGCGACAGCGAGGTTTCGGACTCCAGCACCTGCGGGCGGGCACCGAGCTCGATCAATTCGATCGCCAGTTGCGTATCGCGCATCTCGGTCAACAGACTTTTCTTGCTCATGGCCCCTCCCCTTGCTTGTTTTATTTCTTGCGACGCAGAATCAGGCGAACGCTTCCGCAGCCTGGCCCGCCATCAGAATGGCGGCATGGGATTGCGCCAGCGCACGATCCTTGGTGTAGCTGGTCAGCATGTTCAGCACCGCGCCGTCGTCGAAGCGGAAACGCGACACCAGCATGCCGGAAGCGGCCAGCTTGAGGATTTGCGCGGGGGTCAGCGCCTCGATCAGGTCGGCAACGTCCTGGCTGATGCCGAGGCGAAAAACGGCGGTCGCCTTGTCGTGCCGGATCATGTTTTGCGCGAGCATCAGGTAGTTGAGATTGACATCGCGCATCTCGTCCAGCATTTCGTCCAGTTTCATTTGCTTGCCCTTCTTCGTTGAATTTTTTTCGAATTCACACTTAAGTCAGCGTGGTGAATTCGTTTTCGGACGCCCCCCGGGAAAGTTAACGTAGAGATGCGCTGTATTGACGGACGGAATCTGGGCGGATTTTCTTGTAGGCGTTTGTCCTACATGCGCGGCAGGTAGCGCGATGAGCGGGCCATCCCGGGCCGAAACAGCGTTCCGGCCGCTCGGCGAATCAAAAGAAACCCCATAAATAACAAAAGATTGCGACAGGATGGCGCATGGGTCGCGCAGCCGGCGAGCCCCGGGCGCGAAAAGCCGGCCGGCAGCCTCAACTGCGCCTGTAAATATCCTCGAAGCGCACGATGTCGTCCTCGCCCAGGTAAGAGCCCGACTGCACCTCGATCATGTGCAGGTCGACCTTGCCGGGGTTCTCCAGGCGGTGCGTGGTGCCGAGCGGAATATAGGTGGACTGGTTCTCGGTCAGCAGCATGGTCGCCTCGCCGCAGGTGACGCTGGCGGTGCCGGACACCACGATCCAGTGCTCGGCGCGGTGGTGGTGCATCTGCAGGCTGAGCTTCTCGCCCGGCTTGACCATGATGCGCTTGACCTGGAAACGCTCGCCTTCGTCGATGCCTTCGTACCACCCCCAGGGCCTGTGGACCTGCTTGTGGACCAGATGCTCGCAGCGCTTTTCGGCTTTCAGGCGGTCAACCAGTTTCTTCACGTCCTGCACCTGGTCCTTGTTCGCCACCAGCACCACGTCGGCGGTTTCCACCACCACCAGGTCGGATACGCCGAGCATCGCCACCATGCGCGTTTCGGCGCGGACGAAGTTGTTGCAGGCGTTTTCCAGCATGACGTCGCCGCGGGTGGCATTGCCCTGCGCGTCCTTGTCCGCCACTTCCCATAATGCCGACCAGGCGCCGATATCGTTCCATGCCATGTCCGCCGGCACCACGGCGGCGCGGCGGGTATGCTCCATCACCGCGTAGTCGACCGATTCCGACGGACAGGCCTCGAACGCGGCGGGGTCAAGCCGAACGAAATCGAGGTCGGGGATGGCGGCATCGAGCGCGGCACGGCTGGCCTCCAGAATGTCGGGGCGCAGGGTCTGCAGTTCATCGAGGAAATCCGCCGCCCGGAACAGGAACATGCCGCTGTTCCAGAAATACTCGCCTGAGCCGACATACTGCTGCGCGGTGGCGAGGTCGGGCTTTTCGACGAAGCCCGCCACCTGGTACGCGCCGGCGCAGCCCGGCAGCGGCGCGCCCTTGCGGATGTAGCCGTAGCCGGTTTCGGGGGTCGCCGCGACGATGCCGAAGGTAGCCAGATGACCTTTTCCTGCCGCTTCGGCGGCAGTGCGGATGGCGGCATGGAAGGCCGCGACGTCGCCGATCAGGTGGTCGGCCGGCAGCACCAGCATCAGCGCGTCGGGGTTGGCGCGCGACAGCATCAGCGCAGCCACGGCGATGGCCGGCGCGGTGTTGCGTCCCGCCGGCTCCAGCACGATGGCATGCGGCGCGGTGTCGATCTGGCGCATCTGCTCGGCAATCATGAAGCGATGCTCGACGTTGCACACCATCAGCGGTGCCGCCATTTCCGGCATGTCCGCCAGACGGCTGACAGTGTCCTGCAGCAGGCTGCGGTCGCTGGCGAGCGGCAGCAGTTGCTTGGGCAGGGCCGCGCGGGACAAGGGCCACAGGCGCGTGCCCGAGCCGCCGGAAAGGATCACGGGATGGATGGTGGTCATATCGTGTGCTCTGCTAAAAAGTCATGTCGTCGATTGAGGCAAATTCCGTTCCAGGCACAGGGCGAGCGCGCTTTCCCAAGCGGGCAGCCGCACCCCGAAAGTCGCTGCCAGCTTGCCGCAATCCAGCTGCGAGTTGAGCGGGCGAACGGCGGGGGTCGGATAGTCGGAGGTCGGGATCGCGGTCAGGCGGGCACATTTTTCATCCGGGCCGCCCTGCTGCGCCAGGATGGCTGCGGCAAAGCCGTGCCAGCTGGTGCGGCCGCGGCAGCTCAGATGATAGATCCCGGACGTTGCAGCCCGATCGGGCCGGTCCAGCCAGCGCGCAATGGTCAAAGCGCTGGCTTCGGCGATCAGGCGCGACCAGGTCGGCGCACCGAACTGGTCGTCGACCACCGTCAGGATGTCGCGCTCGCGCGCCAGCCGCTGCATGGTCAACAGGAAGTTGCGGCCGCGCAGGCCGTAGACCCAGCTGGTGCGCAGGATCAGATGGGGGGTGCCGCTGCGCTGCACCGCCTGCTCGCCCGCCAGCTTGCTCGCGCCATACACGCCCAGCGGATTCGGCACGTCCGCTTCCGTATAGGCAACGGGTTTGCGGCCATCAAACACGTAGTCGGTGGAAAACTGCACCAGCGGAACGCCGCAAGCGGCGAGTTCGCCCGGCGCGTCGGCGTTGACGGCATACGCCAGACCGGGCTCGGATTCGGCCTTGTCGACCGCCGTGTAGGCTGCCGGGTTGACGATCAGATCCGGCGCGATCGCCGCCACCGTGCGGCGGATGCTTGCCGTATCGGCGAGGTCAAGGAGACTGCGGCCGGCAGCGATCACGTCGCCCAGCGGCGCCAGCGTGCGCTGCAATTCCCAGCCCACCTGGCCGCCGACGCCGGTAAGCAGGATTCTCACGCAAACACCTCGCACTCGGCGAGCGGCAAGCCGGCCTGGTCCTTGGCGGACAATAGCGGTTCGCCCTGCAGCGGCCAGGCGATGTCGAGCGCCGGATCGTTCCACAGCAGGCTGCGCTCGAACTGCGGCGCGTAGTAGTCGGTGGTCTTGTAGAGAAATTCGGCATGCTCGGACAGCACCAGAAAACCGTGCGCGAAGCCCGGCGGAATCCACGCCATGTCGTGCGTTTCGGCCGACAGGCGGAAGCTGGCGGCGCATCCGAAATGCGGCGAGCTGCGGCGCAGGTCGACCGCCACGTCTAACACCTCGCCCGCCGCCACGCGCACCAGCTTGCCCTGCGGCTGGCGGATCTGGTAATGCAGCCCGCGCAACACGCCTTTTGCCGAACGCGAGTGGTTGTCCTGCACGAACTCGGCATCGATGCCGAGTTCGGCAAAGGCCTTGCGGTTATAGCTTTCGAAGAAAAATCCACGCGTGTCGCCGAACACCCTGGGACGCAGCAGCAGCACATCGGGGTGCCGGGTGGCAATGACCTGCATCAGAACACCCGCTCGCTCAGCACGTCGATCAGATAACGCCCGTAATCGTTTTTCAGCAACGGCTGCGCCAGCGCCTGCAGTTGCGCGGCGTCGATGAAGCCCTGGCGGTAGGCGATTTCTTCCGGGCAGGCGATCTTCAGCCCCTGGCGCTTCTCGATGGTCTGGATGTACAGCGCCGCCTCGATCAGCGAATCGTGGGTGCCGGTGTCGAGCCAGGCCTGGCCGCGTCCCATTACCTGCACGTCGAGTTCGCCCCAGTCGAGATACTGGCGGTTGACGTCGGTGATTTCCAGCTCGCCGCGCAGCGATGGCTTCAGCGCACGCGCGACGTCGATCACCCGGTTGTCATAAAAATACAGACCGGTGACGGCGTAGCGCGATTTCGGCCGGGCGGGTTTTTCCTCCAGGCTGACCGCGCGCCCGGCAGCGTCGAATTCGACCACCCCGTAGCGCTCGGGGTCTTGCACCGGATAGGCGAACACGGTGGCGCCGTGCGCGCGCTGTCCCGCCGCCCGCAAATCCTGGCTCAGTTCGTGGCCGTAGAAAAGGTTGTCGCCCAGCACCAGGGCGCTGGGATCGTTGCCGATGAAGTCGCTGCCGATGAGAAAAGCCTGCGCCAGCCCCTCGGGCGCCGCCTGCACCGCGTACCGGATGTTGAGCCCCCATTGCGCGCCGTCGCCCAGCAGCTGCTCGAAGCGCGGCGTGTCCTGCGGGGTGGAAATCAGCAGGATGTCGCGGATCCCCGCCAGCATCAGCGTGGTCAGCGGGTAGTACACCATGGGCTTGTCGTAGACCGGCAGCAGCTGCTTGGATACGGTCTGCGTGATCGGGTACAGGCGGGTGCCGGAGCCGCCGGCGAGGATGATGCCCTTGCGTGTGCTCATGCCGGATGATCTGCGTAGTTTCTGGAAACCCAGTTGCGGTATTCGCCGCTGGTCACATGGGCCACCCAGTCCTGGTTGTCCAGATACCAGGCGACCGTCTTCCTGATCCCGCTCTCGAAGGTTTCGCTCGGCACCCAGCCGAGTTCGCGCTCGATCTTGCGGGCGTCGATCGCATAGCGCCGGTCGTGGCCGGGCCGATCCTTGACGAACGCAATCAGGCTGGCATGCGGCATCACCGGCGATTCAGGATGGCGCTCATCGAGCATCGCGCACAGGGCATTCACCACCTCCAGATTGGTTTTCTCGTTGCAGCCGCCGATGTTGTAGGTCTCCCCCACCCGTCCGGCCTCCAGCACGCGCCGGATCGCGCTGCAGTGGTCGCCGACATACAGCCAGTCGCGGACATTGCTGCCGTCGCCGTAGATCGGCAGCGGCCTGCCCGCCAGCGCGTTGTGGATGACCAGCGGGATGAGCTTTTCCGGAAACTGCAGCGGCCCGTAATTGTTCGAGCAGTTGGTGGTCAGCACCGGCAGGCCATAGGTGTGATGATAGGCGCGCACCAGATGATCCGATGCCGCCTTCGACGCCGAATACGGGCTGTTCGGCGCATACGGCGTAGCTTCGGAAAACGCCGGATCGGCTGCGCCGAGCGAGCCGTACACTTCGTCGGTCGACACATGCAGAAAACGGAATGCCGCCTGTTCGTCCGCGGGCAGCTGCGACCAATGCGCGCGCACCGCTTCCAACAACTGGAAGGTACCGACCACATTGGTCTGGATGAACTCGGCGGGACCGTGGATGGAGCGGTCGACATGGCTTTCCGCCGCGAAATTGATGATCGCGCGGGGCCGGTATTGCTGTAGCAGCGCATCAACGACCGCTCGGTCGCCGATGTCACCCTGGACGAAGACATGCCGTGCATCCCCCTGCAGGGGCCGCAGGTTTTCCAGATTGCCCGCATAGGTCAGCTTGTCGAGATTGACGACGGGCTCGTTTCCCTCCGTCAGCCAGTCAATGACGAAATTGGCGCCGATGAACCCCGCGCCGCCGGTGACCAGAATCATGCCGGGCTCAGGGCTTGCCGGTTTGCCCAGCAGGCTTGCCGATTTGCGGAGCCGGCGCGAAACCAGTGGCGTATTCGATTTTTCCGCTGGCGCGCAGTTTTCTGATTTCGGCTTCCAGCAGGGTTTTGCGTTTCTCGCCCAGCACGACGCGCCCGATTGCGGCCCTGGCCTGCTCCAGCGTTACGGGCTGCGCCTGGCTGCCCTGCAATTGCAGCACGCTGACACGATTCTCCCCCATCGGCACCACCACCACCTGGCCGTCCTTCATGTTGATCAGTTGCGCCAGCATGGGGGCGGAAATCTGTTCCGCCGGCTTGACCGCCATGCCCGTCTTGCCGTCGATCCCCTGCGCGCGCAACCAGTCGGCAAACTCGGCCAGCGTGCGGCTCTGCTTGAGTTGCGCCTCGACCTCGGCAACGCGCGCCGGCGCCAGCTGCAGCTCCAGTTCCTGGACGCGGTAGATCTTGCGCTGCGCGAACAATTCGGGATGCCGGTCGTAATAATCCTGGATTTCCGTGTCGGCAGGCTGGGCCATGTCTTTGAACAGGCGTTCCATGTACGCCTCGACCAGCACCTGACGCTGCGCCTGCTGCATTGCCAGGACAACCTCGGGAGCCTGGTCCAGCCTGGCCTCTTTGGCTGCGTGGCTGACCAAATGCTGATCGATCAGGGCTTCCAGCACCCTGCCGCGCGCCTGAGCGGACTCGGTCGCGTCAAGCTTGCCCAGACGGGCCACTGCACGCCCCAGCTCGACCTCGCTGATTGCGTCGCCGCCTACCGTTGCCGCGATGCCGTCCTTGGCGGTCGTGGCCGGCTGTTCGCAGGCGACCAGCGACAAGGCCGCAACGGCCACGAGAAAGGATGTGCGGTGGATTTTCATTGACGCTCCGGTCGTTCAGACGAATCGCCGGTATGGTGCGGGATTCCGCTGCATTCGGCAAGTTCGCCGGGCGGGGGCTAAAGAAAAAACGACCGACGCCGTAATTCAGAATCACTACCTCAGCTTGAAGCCATATGCCGCTGGCGCAAGCCGTTTGTTGGCCTATATTCAGACTGTGTAGAACTCCTGGTAAAGGGTTTATCCCTAGGCGCTCCTCCTCCTGCCACACCAGGTTTTTTTGCGGCGCCTCGGGCGCCGCTTTTGTTTTACGGCTCCGGATCGTGCTAGCGGCCCGACTCTTCAGCAAACGCCCTCACCCCGGCCGATGCACGCGCTTGACTGAGCGCCTCGGCCGCCCTTTCCCTGGTCGCCCGTAGCCTGGCCGCCTGCTCCTCTTTCGTGGATTGCGCCGCCAGAGCGAGTTGCTCCTCGCGTTTGGCCTTCTCTGCCTGCTGCCGCTTCGCGTGCAACGCCTCCTGGCGCTCGCGTTCGGCTTGCTCAGTCCGCGCCGCCGCCTCCAGGCGGGTTCGCGCCTGGGCGGCCTCGACGGCCTGCCGATGTTTGCTTTCCCTGATCGCCTGCTGGCGCGCCTGCTCCGCCTCTCGCTTGCGCTCCGCTTCCTCTTGCGCCTTCTGGGCATCGAGGCGGGCACGTGCCTCCTTGATGTCGGCGCGGATCTGCGCCCCGGTCTGACGGATACGCTCGCCTATCGCCGCCAGATCTTCGGCGGAAACGGCCGGGGTTTCGGACACAGTCTTGCCACGTTCCGTGTCGGCAGCCTGGGCGCAGACTGACAGCAGCATTGCCAGCGTGGCGGCGGCACGCGATGCGTAGTGGACGTTCATTAATTTCCTTCCGTCTCGGCAAACAGACGCAGGCGCCAGCAACCCAATAGCGCCTGCCGCTAGGAAGGTTTACGGCCACGCATGCATGAAGCTTTACGGGAAATTACGCCGCCACGGCCTCTTCAAACTCCAGGCCGACCTTTCCGCTGGCGTCCAGGTCGATCGTCACCCGCCCGCCGTGCGCCAGCTTGCCGAACAGCAACTCATCGGCCAGCGCCTTGCGGATGGTGTCCTGGATCAGGCGTGCCATCGGCCGCGCACCCATCAGCGGGTCGAAGCCGTGCTTGGCGAGATAGGCCTTCAGCGCGTCGGTGAATACCGCCTCGACCTTCTTCTCGTGCAGTTGCTCTTCCAGCTGCATCAGGAACTTGTCGACGACCTGCAGGATGACCGGCTCGGTCAGCGGCGCAAACGGAATGATCGCATCCAGCCGGTTACGGAATTCCGGCGTGAACATGCGGCGGATTTCGCCCATCTCGTCGCCGCTTGCACGCGTGCCGGAGAACCCGATCGTTGATTTGTTGAGCATTTCCGCACCCGCATTGGTGGTCATGATGAGCACCACATTGCGGAAATCGGCCTTGCGCCCGTTGGTATCGGTCAGCGTGCCGTGATCCATCACCTGCAACAGCACGTTGAAGATGTCCGGATGGGCTTTTTCAACTTCATCCAGCAAAACAACGGCATAGGGATGCTTGTTGACCGCTTCGGTCAACAAGCCGCCTTGATCGAAACCGACATAGCCGGGCGGCGCGCCGATCAGCCGCGACACCGCATGGCGTTCCATGTACTCCGACATGTCGAAACGGATCAGCTCGACCCCCAGCACATACGCGAGCTGGCGCGCGACCTCGGTCTTGCCGACCCCGGTTGGGCCGGAAAACAGGAAGTTTCCGATCGGCTTCTGCGGATTGCCGAGGCCGCTGCGCGACATCTTGATTGCCGTCGCCAGCGCATCGATCGCGGCCTCCTGTCCATACACCACGGCTTTCAGGTCGCGATCCAGCGTCTTCAGCGAGTTCTTGTCGTCGGACGACACGGTCTTGGGCGGAATGCGCGCGATCTTGGCGATGATGTCCTCGATCTCGCGCGGCGTGATGACGCGCTTCTGCTTCGATTTCGGCAGAATGCGCTGCGCCGCGCCCGCCTCGTCGATGACGTCGATCGCCTTGTCCGGCAGATGGCGGTCGTTGATGTAGCGTGCCGCCAGTTGCGCCGCCGTGGTCAGCGCCGCCGCCGTGTACTTGACGCCATGGTGATCCTCGAAGCGCGACTTCAGGCCACGCAGGATCGCCACGGTTTCGTTGACCGAAGGTTCCGGCACGTCGATCTTCTGGAAGCGCCGCGACAATGCGTGATCTTTCTCGAAAATGCCGCGGTATTCCGTGTACGTGGTGGCGCCGATGCAGCGCAGCTGGCCCGACGACAAGGCCGGCTTCAGCAGGTTGGAGGCGTCGAGCGTTCCGCCCGATGCCGCCCCGGCACCGATCAGGGTGTGGATCTCGTCGATGAACAGGATGGCACTGGGGTTGTCGGACAGCTGCTTCAGCACGCCTTTCAGACGCTGTTCGAAGTCGCCGCGATATTTGGTGCCCGCCAGCAAGGCGCCCATATCCAGGGCATAGACCGTGCTTTGCCCGAGAATTTCAGGCACCGAGCCTTCAATGATGCGGCGCGCCAGGCCTTCGGCAATCGCCGTTTTGCCCACCCCCGCCTCGCCTACCAGCAAGGGATTGTTCTTGCGCCGGCGGCACAGGGTCTGGATCACGCGCTCCAGTTCCTGGTCGCGCCCGATCAGGGGATCGATCTTGCCGGCCAATGCCTGCGAATTCAGGTTCTGCGCAAAGCTGTCGAGCGGCGAAGCCGCCGGAGCTTCGGCATTGGTTTCCACCGCCTCGTCGGGACGCACCGGCTCGCTCTGCGGAGTTTTGGTGATGCCGTGAGAGATGAAATTGACGATGTCGAGCCGCGTCACGCCCTGCTGGCTGAGGAAATACACCGCATGCGAGTCTTTCTCGCCAAACACCGCCACCAGCACGTTGGCGCCGGTGACTTCCTTCTTGCCCGATGACTGCACGTGCAGGATGGCACGCTGGATCACGCGCTGGAAACCGAGCGTCGGCTGGGTGTCGACCTCGCCCTCGCCGGTCACCTTGGGCGTGTGCTCCTCGATGAACTTTCCGAGCTGCTCGCGCATGGCCTCGATGTTGGCGCCACAGGCGCGCAACACTTCCACCGCCGACGGATTGTCCAGCATCGCCATCAGCAGGTGCTCCACGGAAATGAATTCGTGGCGCTTCTGCCGTGCGTCCATGAATGCCATGTGCAGCGTGACTTCGAGTTCCTGGGCAATCATCTAACTTTCCTCCATCGTACATTGCAGCGGATGCTGATGCTGCCGCGCGAAATCCACAACCTGCTCAACCTTGGTATGAGCGATATCCCTGGGATACACCCCGCACACACCTACACCTTCAGTATGCACTTTGAGCATGATTTGTGTCGCCCGTTCTTGGTCGATGCCAAAAAACTTTTTCAGGACAAGCACCACGAACTCCATTGGAGTGTAGTCGTCGTTCAGCAGCAATACCTTGTACAGGGGCGGCGGCTTCACTTTCGCCGCTGTTGGTTCCAGTAGGGTACTGCCTTCTCGCTTGGTTGCCATAGCAGGAATAAGCCCGAGTTACTGGCTTTATTTTGATGTGACGGGAGGAATTTTCAAGCCCGCTGCAAGTAGGGCCAAGCGCTTCCGGATGGAAGCCCGAGCGGGGATCGCAGCCGGGACCGGGATCATTCCGCTACAAATCAGGTACTTAGCAAGCTGCAAGCCAACGATGCATCGGGGCCATTGTAACAAGCTTCAGCAGGCCCCTCTTGCTGTCCTTGCCCTGCATGGCCCCGGCCATGTCCGGACGCAGCGCCGACTGTTTCACGCGCACGTAACGCTTTCCGCCTATCGTGGGGGCATTTGCATTTCATTCCTCCTTATGAGCCAAGAAGAACTACGCCTGCACCTGCAACAAATCCTGGCCAGCACAAGGCTGACGACCCTGTTGCAGCCGGTGCTCGACCTGTTTGACGGCCGGGTGATGGGCTACGAGGCCTTGTCGCGCGGTCCGTCGGACAGCCCGCTGCACGCCCCGCAGGCATTGCTGGGCGTGGCCGAATACCATGGTCTGCTGCCAGCGCTGGAATGGGCCTGCGTGCGCACGGCATTCAAGACGTTTGCCAGGCTGAATCTGCCGGGACAGCTGTTTGTGAACCTGTCTCCCCACAGCCTGCTCGACGCCGCTTTCGCTCCGGATGCCATGCTGGCCGCGCTGGATGAAGCTGGCATGGCCGGCCATCAGGTGGTGATCGAGATCACCGAGAACGCCGCGGCGCTCGATTACGCCGACATGCGGCAAGCCGTGTCCCTGCTGCGCGCAGCAGGGATCGAGGTGGCCATGGACGATCTCGGCGAAGGCTTTTCCAGCCTGCGGTTGTGGTCCGAACTGAAGCCCGCCTTCGTCAAGATCGACAAGCATTTCATCAGCGGAATTCATCTGGACCCCCACAAGATCCAGTTCGTTCGCTCGATCAGGATGCTGGCCGAGGGCGCGTATTCCTGCGTGATCGCGGAAGGCGTGGAAAGCCAGTCAGAACTTGCAGTGCTGAAAGATCTGGGCATTCGCTTCGCGCAGGGCTATCTGATCGGCCGTCCCTCGCCGGTGCCGGTCCGGCTGCCGTCGAGCGAAGTGCAGGCATGCCTGCAATCCGGCACGGTCAGCGTATTTCCCGTGCCGCAGGCGCGCGATGGCCTGCGCATCTCGGCCGGCCGGCTGCTGGTGCCTGCTCCGTCCGTCCCCCCGCAAACCATCAGCGAGGATGTGCTTGAATTGATGATGCAACGTCCCGAACTGCACGCCGTGGCTGTGGTCGACCAGCAAGGCGTTCCGGTCGGCATCCTGCACCGTCCGGCCCTGCTCGACCGGTTTCTCACCTTGTATGGGCGCGAACTGCACGGACGCAAACCCTGCAGCGAACTGATGGACCCCGACCCGCTGATCGTCGACAAGGCCACGCACATGACCGAGTTGTCGGAACTGGTGGTTAAGAAAGGCAAGGAGGCCTTTACCCAGGGCTTCGTCATCACCGACGAAGGACGCTACCTGGGTCTGGGGTCGGGTTTCGACCTGATGCGCGAAGTGACCGAAATGCAGATCGCCGCCGCGCGCTACGCCAACCCGCTGACCGGCCTGCCCGGCAACGTGCCGATCCAGGAACACATGGAGCGTCTGCTCGCCAACGACCAGATCTTCGTCACGGCGTATTTCGATCTCAATCACTTCAAGCCCTACAACGACGTCTACGGCTTCCGTCGCGGCGACGACATCATCCAACGGCTTGCGCGCATCCTGCGCGAAAGCTGCAACCTCGAACTGGACTTCATCGGTCACATCGGCGGCGACGATTTCGTGGTGCTGTTTCAAAGCCTCGACTGGATGGAGCGTTGCCAGGGCATGCTGGACCGGTTCGATCGCGAATGCCTGGCCCTGTTCAACCCCGAGCACGTGGAAGCCGGCGGCTACCGCAGCGAAGACCGGCGCGGCGCCATGGCTTTTCATGCCCTGGTATCGTTGTCCGTCGGCGCAGTGCTGGTCGATCCCGCCCACTTCCACGAGTACCAGGAAGTGGCGCGCGCAGCCTCCGAGGCAAAACAGATAGCCAAGCGCGCCGACGGCAGCAGCCTCTTCATCGATCAACGCAGAATGCCATTTGGCCGACGACTGGCAACGGAAGAACAGCTTGTCGAAGAAGCCATTACGTAATAACAAGCCCGCACGCACATGCAATCCAGCTCGAAGCGGGCCAAAGAGACGTCAGTTTTGTAGCGAAGCTGCGGTGTCCCAGCCGCAGCGCAGGGCGGAGAGGATCGGTGGAAATTTTGCGGCGCTACCGCAGGCGGGCTACCCTTTGCACCGCGTGGCTGGCGCAACGCTTCAGCGAACAGGCCTTTGCATGCCTTGCTTGGCAATGCCAGGAAAACCAGGGGGAATGGGGATGGCGGAGAGGGTGGGATTCGAACCCACGGTGAACTTGCGCTCACGCCTGATTTCGAGTCAGGTACATTCGACCACTCTGCCACCTCTCCGGCGGCGCGTATTGTAACCGAGTCGGACGGTTTGCTGGACGAAAATTTCGCACTCGGTCAGACTGCGTCCATGCCCACCATAAAAACGAGGGAATCGATCGGGAGGCTCGCAGCGCTGGTGCTGGCTTTGGCACTGGCCGCCTGCAGCCGCCCCCTGCCCCCGCCCGAAGCCACCGGCGAGTTGCGGGTCGGCGCACGCAATAGCCCGGCCACCTATTACATCGCCCACAACGGCGAGGCCGCCGGGTTCGAGCACGACTTGATGGTGGCTTTCAGCCGGTCGCAGAACTGGTCGCTCAGCTGGACCGAAAAAAGCCGCCCCGAAGCGCTGTTCGAGCTGCTCGACACGCACCAGGTCCATCTGGCGGCGGCGGCCCTGCCGCTTGCGGTCGTGAAGGATCGCCACCTGATTGCGGGCCCGGTGCTGTTTGAAACGCCGGTCCATATCGTTTACCGTGCCAGCGACAAAGCGCCGCGCGGCATGGCGGACTTGCCCGGCAAAAGGCTGGCCCTGATTATCGGTTCCGGGCATACGCCCATGCTGATGCGCTTGAAACGCAAGCATCCAAAACTTGCCTGGTCGGCACTGGACAACGTCTGGCCGGAGGAACTGCTCGCGCAGCTGCAAGCCGGCAAATACGACGCGGTGGTGATCAACGGCATGGATTTCGATCCGATGCGCAATTTCTACCCTGAACTGGCGGTGGCGTTCGACATCGGCGATACGCAGAAAATCGTATGGGCGTTGCCTCCCCACAGTTCGCAGGCGCTGCGCAATGCGCTGGCGCGCTTCGTCGAGCAGGCGCGCAAGGACGGCACCATCAAGCGCATTTACGAACGCTATTTCGGCCACGTCAAGCGGCTGGACAGCACGGACATCCTCGGCATCCTGCAGCGCCGCCGGCAACGGCTGCCCGAACTGCGCCAGCATTTCCACGAGGCGCAAACGCTCACCGGTATCGACTGGCGCCTGCTCGCCGCCATCGGCTATCAGGAATCGCAATGGGACCCGTTCGCCACCTCGCCGACCGGCGTGCGCGGTTTGATGATGCTGACCGGGGAAACGGCCGACCGCATGGGAATCACCGACCGACTCAATGCGCGCCAGAGCATTCTTGGCGGCGCGCGTTATCTGCTCATGCTGAAAACAGCCCTGCCCGACCGCATTCCCGAGCCCGACCGCACCTGGTTGGCGCTGGCCGCCTACAACCAGGGGCAGGGACACATGGAGGACGCGCGCCGCATCGCGCAGGCGCGCAGCGGCAGCCCGGACAGCTGGGCCGACGTCAAGGAGGCATTGCCCCATCTAAGCCGGGGCACCTATGCCAAGGCGATGAAGTACGGCTACGCGCGCGGCACCGAGGCGCTGCATTTTGCCGAAAACATCCGCAACTATTACGACATCCTGCTGCGGCTGGAGCCGGAATACAACCCGCTGATCAATCTGGGCGACAGCGAGGAAGGCCTGGCTGTCGGGCCGGGCTGAATCAGGCGGCCGTCAGCCGCTCCACCCCGCCCATCCGGGCACGCAGCGCCTCCGGCACGCTCACGCTGCCGTCGGCGTTCTGGTAGTTCTCCAGGATCGCCACCAGCGTGCGTCCCACCGCCAGCCCGGAGCCGTTCAGCGTGTGCAGCAGTTCCGGCTTGCCCTGCCCTGCCCTGAAACGCGCCTGCATGCGGCGCGCCTGGAAGGCCTCGAAATTGGAGCAGGAGGAGATCTCGCGGTAGGTATTCTGCGCCGGAAGCCACACTTCCAGGTCGTAGGTCTTGGCCGACGAAAAGCCCATGTCGCCGCTGCACAGCGCCATCTTACGGTAAGGCAGGCCGAGCTTCTGCAGGATCGCCTCGGCGTTCGCCGTCAGCGCCTCCAGTGCGGCGTAGGAATCCTCAGGCCTCACCATCTGCACCAGCTCGACCTTGTCGAACTGGTGCTGGCGGATCATGCCGCGGGTGTCGCGGCCGTACGAGCCGGCCTCGGAGCGGAAGCACGGGGTGTGGGCGACGAACTTCAGCGGCAGCGCATCAAGAGGCACGATCTCGTCGCGCACCAGGTTCGTCACCGGCACTTCGGCGGTGGGGATGAGGTAGAGCTTGTCGGCATCGCTGCGCGGGACGTGGAACAGCTCTTCCTCGAACTTCGGCAGCTGGCCGGTGCCGCGCATCGAGTCGGCGTTGACCAGGTAGGGCACATAGACTTCCGAATAGCCGTGCTCGGTCGTGTGGACGTCGAGCATGAACTGGGCGAGCACGCGGTGCAGTTTCGCAAGCCCGCCCTTCATCACGGTGAAGCGGCTGCCGGTGATCTTCACCGCCGCGGCGAAGTCGAGCTGGCCGAGGCCCTCGCCGAGGTCGACGTGGTCGCGCACCGGGAAGTCGAAGCTGCGCGGCGTGCCCCAGCGGCTCACCTCGACGTTGGCGGTCTCGTCGCGGCCGACCGCGACCGACTCGTGCGGCAGGTTGGGCACGCCCATCAGGAAGTCGTTGAGCTCGGTTTGCAGTTCGCCGAGGCGCGTTTCGAGCGCCTTCAACTCGTCGCCCAACCCCGCCACCTCGGCCATGACCGCCGTCGTGTCCTCGCCCTTGCCTTTAAGCATGCCGATCTGCTTCGACAGCGCGTTGCGCTTCGCCTGCGCGTCCTGGGTGCGGGTCTGGATCGTCTTGCGTTCGGCTTCCAACGCATCGAAACGCGCCGCATCGAACGCAAAACCGCGCGCGGCGAGGCGCTCGGCGACGAGGGCTGCGTCACGGCGCAGCAGCTGGATATCAAGCATGGGAGATCACACGCATTACGTTAAAACTGGAATTGTCCCTGATCGTGCCGGCCATTGCCATCAAATGCCGCTCGATTCGTCCAGCAGCCACGCCGGGATGTCACGCTGACCATGCAGTACCCGCCACACATCGATGTGGTCGGCGCGCTCGACATAGAAAACCAGGTACGGGTAGGTTTTCAGCGGCCAGCTTCGCAGCCCGGGAAGATTCAGCTCAAGTGCATATCGCGCCGAGCCCGTGGCCGGATGACGGGCGATGTGCGAATACGCCCGCTCTAGCGCATCGACCAGGCCAAGTGCCGCCTGCACCGCGTTTTCCTTCAGATACCAGGCAATGGCCTCGTCGATATCCCGGTTGGCCAGCGCACGCGGGATGACGGGCTTTGGTTTCACCCGCTGCGCCCGCCGACGCGGCGGCGCAAACTTTCGAAATACGCGTCATCTGCCGGGCCAGCCGGCGCGGAAGCTGCGCCCTCGAGCAGCAGGCCGCGCAAGTGCTGACGGTCCTGATCCTTGCGGATCAGTTCGCGCACGTATTCGCTGCTGGTGCCGTAGCCGCGCTGCGAGACCTGTTCGTCAACGAAGCTCTTGAGCGAGTCAGGCAGGGAAATGTTCATCGTGCTCATGGCCTGATGCTAGGCAGTTTGGCAAACTTTGGCAATAGCCGTATCAAGCCGCTTCGACCATCCCCACCGCCTCTTCCACGTCGACCGCGACGATGCGCGACACGCCCGGCTCCTGCATGGTGACGCCGGCTAAGTGCTGGGCCATTTCCATGGTGACGCGGTTGTGGGTGATGAAGAGGAACTGGGTGTGGTCGGACATCGCCTTGACCAGGTTGCAATAGCGCTCGGTGTTGGCGTCGTCGAGCGGCGCGTCGACCTCGTCCAAGAGGCAGAACGGCGCCGGGTTGAGCTTGAACATGGCGAACACCAGCGACAACGCGGTCAGCGTCTTCTCGCCGCCCGACAGCAAATGGATCGAGGCGTTCTTCTTGCCGGGCGGCTGGGCGAACACCTGCACGCCTGAATCGAGCAACTCCTCGCCGGTGAGGATGAGCCTGGCCTGGCCGCCGCCGAACAATTTCGGGAACAGTTCGCCCATGTGCTGGTTGACGGTGTCGAAGGTCTCCTTCAAGCGCGCGCGCGACTCCTGGTCGATGCGGCGGATCGCATCCTCCAGCGTGGTGACCGCTTCCAGCAGGTCGGCGCATTGCGTGGCGAGGTATTCGGCGCGCTCCTGCGCCTGGGTCAGTTCGTCCAGCGCGGCGAGGTTGACCGCGCCCAGCGCGGCAATCTCGTTCTGCAGGCGGTTGATCTCGGCCTGCAGTTGCGAAGGCCTGGGGCTGTCGGCCAGGCCGGATTCGAGGCTCGCCTCGTCCGCCGCGGCCTCGCGCAGCTGCAACTCGAACTGCGACTGCATCAGCATCGCTTCCTGGTCCTTCAGCTTCAACTGCTCGATGCTGCGGCGCAGCGGGTCGAGCCCCTGCTCGCAGGCCAGGCGCGCCTCGTCGTGGCTTCTTAATTGCGCGGTCAGGCCTTCCAGCGCGTCGCGCGCGGCGGCGAGCGCGGCTTCGGCCTCGGTGCGGGCGGTCAGCGCGAGTTGCAGTTCGACATCCAGCGCGTCGGCGGGCAGGCGGGCGAGTTCTTCGCGCGCCTGGGCGAGGCGCGTCTTGTCGTCGGCGATTTCCTGTTCGATGCGCGCCAGCGCGTCGCCGAGTTCCCTGATCTTGTTGCTGCAGGTGGTGAGCGCAAAGCCGGCCTCCTGATGCCGCCGCTCGGCCGCGCGCTGCAGTTCGCGCGCCTCGAACACCGCGCGGTCGGCCTGGTCGCGCTGCTGGCGCGCGGCGTAGAGCGCCTCGCGGGCGGCGTCGTCCTGCGCGCGGTAGTCCTTGAGGCGGGCTTCCAGCATCTCCAGCGTGGCGTGCTCGCTGGTCTGCTGCTGGACGACCTCTTCCAGTTCCTGGGCGATCTGCGTCGTCCGGCTCTGCACCCGTTCCACCGCCTGCTGCAGGCGCAGCAGTTCCATTTGCGCAGTGTGATGACGGCTCTGCGTCTGGCCGGTCTGCGCGCGCAGCGCCTGGATTTCGCGCTGGCGATCGCCGTGGCTTTGCTGGGCCTCGGCATGGGCGGCTTCGAGCCAGGCGGCTTCCTCGCGCAGGCGCACGGCGTCATCGGTGAGCCGTTCGAGCTCGCGCCCGCGCGCGAGGATGCCTTCCACCGCCGTGTGCGGGCCATGGAAGGTGACGCTGTGGCGGGTGAACAGATGGCCCTGCGGGGTGACGATGTATTCGCCGGGAGCGAGGCTGGCGCAGCGGGCGCGCGCGGCATCGGCGTCGTCGGCCCAGTAGCCGTTGGCGAGCCAGTCGGTCAGCGCCGCGCGGACCGCCCCGTCGTCGCAGGCGATCTTGCTGGCGAGGCTTTCCGGCGCGGCCGGTAGCGCCGCGCCCTCCCCGGCCCAAACCGTGAGGCGGGCCGGCGGCGCATCGGTGAACCAGCCGGGCTGCGCGTCGGCCGCCACCGCCTGCAGACGTTCGCGCAGCACCGCCTCGATCGCCGCTTCCCAGCCAGGGGCGACGCGCAGTTGTTCCCACAGGCGCGGTGCGGCATCGAGGCCGCGGCTGCGCAGCCAGGCGCCGAGCTTTTCGTCGGCCTTGAGGCTTTCCTGCAGCTTCTTCAGCGCGGCAAGCTCGGCTTCGGTCTGGTGCAGGGCCTTGCGCGCAGTTTCGAGTTCGCGCATGTGTTGCGCGCGCGCGGCATCGAGTTCGGGCAAGGCGGTTTCCGCTTCCTTGAGGCCAGCCTGGGCAGCCGCGAGCGTTTGCGCCAGTTCCTCGACTTCGACCTGTTTCTGCGCCAGCCCCGCCGTATCGGTGCGCGGCAGCTGCGCCTGTTCCTGGACGAGCCGGCGCTGGCGGGCATCCAGCTGTTCGAGCTGGCGCCTGGTGTGGCCGAGGCTGTTTTCGTCGACCTGGCGCGATTGATCCACTTGGGAAACCAGGCGCTGCGCCTCGCCCACCGCCTGCTGCGCCTCGCGCAGCGCGGCCTCCTTCTGCGGCAGGGTGCTGCCGGTGGCCTGGCGCGCGGCGGCTTCGGCCTCCATCAACACCTCCTCCAGGCCGGGCTGCTGCGCGTTCACCTCGTTCAAGGCCTCCAGCGTGGCGGCACGGCGCGCCTGCTGGCCCTCGACGCGCACGCCCAGGTCCTGCACCTGGCGATACAGGCGCTCGCGGGTGGCGTTCTGGTGCGCCATGGTCTGCTCGATGCGCGCGACTTCCGACTGCGCCTGGTAATACGTTGCCTGCGCGCTGTTGAGCGTGTCCTGCCCGGAGAACTGGGTCTGGCGCGCGGTTTCCAGTGTCGATTCGATGTGGCGCAGGCGCGCGGTCTCGGCTTCCAGCCTGTTCTGCGCCTCGGTGAGATCCTTGTCGATGCGCGCGCGCTGCTGCGCGGCGTCGTGCTTCCTGGCATACCACAGGCGGTGCTGGGAAAAGGTCAGGTCGGCCTGCAATTGCTTGTAGTGCTGGGCGACCTCGGCCTGCGCGGCGAGCTTTTCGACCTGGCTCCTGAGTTCGCGCTGGATGTCCTCGACGCGGTTGAGGTTGTCGCGCGCGTCCTTCAGCCGCGCCTCGGTTTCCTTGCGGCGCTCCTTGTACTTCGATACGCCGGCGGCTTCTTCCAGGTAGCCGCGCAGTTCTTCCGGCTTGGCCTCGATCAGCCGCGAGATCATGCCCTGCTCGATGATGGCGTAGGCGCGCGCGCCGACGCCGGTGCCGAGGAAGAGGTCGGCGACGTCGCGCCGCCGCACCCGCATGTTGTTGATGTAATAGGTGGAATCGCCGCTGCGGTCGAGCACCCGCTTGACCGAAATTTCCGCGTATTGCGACCACTGGCCGGCGGCGCGCCCAAGTTCGTTGTTGAACGCCAGCTCGACCGAGGCGCGCGACGCCGGCTTGCGGCTGGAGGAACCGTTGAAGATCACGTCCTGCATGGTTTCGCCGCGCAGATGTCTGGCCGACGATTCGCCGAGCACCCAGCGCACCGCGTCGATCACGTTCGACTTGCCGCAGCCGTTCGGCCCCACCACGCCGGTCAGCTGCGCGGGGACGGGAATCACGGTGGGGTCGACGAAACTCTTGAAACCGGCCAGTTTGATGTGGGTTAAACGCAAGACGGCGGAACCTTAGCTTTTATAATGGGGTCTCCAAACGTCCTTGCGGGGACGTTTTTGTTGCCGTCATTCTACACCGAGCTTTTTTATGCCCTCCACGCCCGCCAAGACCCTCGAAACCTTCCCCAACCCGAAAGTTGAGCGCGACTTTCACATTCACATGGAAGTCCCTGAATTCACGTGTCTTTGCCCCAAGACCGGGCAGCCGGATTTCGCCACGCTGATCCTCGACTACATCCCCGACAAGACCTGCGTCGAGCTGAAGAGCCTGAAGCTTTACATGTGGAGCTTCCGCGAGGAAGGCCATTTCCACGAAGACGTCACCAACCGCATCCTCGACGACCTGGTCAAGGCGACCAAGCCCAGATACATGCGGCTCACCGCCAAGTTCTACGTGCGCGGCGGCATCTTCACCAACGTGGTCGCCGAACACCGCAAGAAAGGCTGGCAACCGGCGCCGCGCGTCGATCTCACGCAGTTCGAGCATCAGTCGAATACACGCGGATAATCCCTTGTATTTCCTCGGCATCGACTTCGGCACATCGGGCGCGCGGACCTGCGTCATCGACACCGAAGGCGCGGTCGTTGCCGAGGACGCGCGCGACTTCGGCAGGCTGGAAGAATACGAGCGCGCCGGCATCTGGCGCGAGGCGCTGTGGGACCTGGTCGCCTCGCTGCCGCCCGCGATCCGTTCGCAGCTGTCGGACATCGCGCTCGACGGCACCTCCGGCACCGTGCTCGCCTGCGACGAGGAACTCGCGCCGCGCCACCCGCCGCTGCTCTACAGCGACGGCCGCGCGGTCATTGAAGCCGCGCTGATCGCGAAAACCGCCGAGCCGGGCCATCCCGCTGCTGCCGTCACCTCGGGGCTGGCCAAGGTGCTGTGGCTGAAAAAGCGTCTCGGCCTCACCGGCGCGCGGCTCTATCTCAACCAGGCCGACTGGCTGTCGGGCCTCTTGACCGGCCGGGTCGGCATGACCGACTACCACAACGCCCTGAAAATGGGCCTCGACCTCGACGCGCTGAAATGGCCGGCCTGGGTGGAATACCTGGCCGACGTCGACTACCTGCCGGTGCCCATCGCGCCGGGCGCCCGGCTTGCCACGGTGTCGCGCCCGCGCGCGCGCTACCTCGGCGTGAACCCCAGCTGCATGGTGCACGCCGGCACCACCGATTCCATCGCCGCCTTTCTCGCCGCAGGCGTCAGCCAGAGCGGCGACGCCGTCACCTCGCTCGGCAGCACCCTGGTGCTGAAGCTGCTGTCCGACAGCCGGGTGGAATCCACCGCACACGGCGTCTATTCGCACTGGTTCGGCAGCCGCTGGCTGGCGGGCGGCGCCTCCAACGCCGGCGGCGCGGTGCTGCGGCAGTTCTTCGACGACCGCCAGCTTGCCGCGCTCTCCGAACGAATCGATCCCGCCGTCGCCAGCCCGCTCGATTACGTTCCCTTGCCGCGCACCGGCGAGCGCTTCCCGGTCAGCGACCCTGCGCTGGAACCGCGCCTGTCCCCGCGCCCGGCGGACGACGCCGAGTTCCTGCATGGCCTGCTGGAAAGCCTGGCGCGCATCGAGGCGCGCGGGTATGCCCTGCTGGCCAAATTGGGCGCCACCCCGGCGGGCCGGGTCGAGACCGCCGGCGGCGGCGCGCGGAACGCCGTATGGACGCACATTCGCCAGCGCCTGCTCGGTATGCCGGTGGCTTGCGCCGCCCACACCGAAGCCGCCTACGGCGCGGCGCTGCTGGCGCGCGATGGCCTGCAGCGCTTCGCTTCGATCCCTCAATAAGGCCCATTCCTCCGCCTGCAAGACGGGGCTTTGTTCTATGTTGATAATGATGTCGTGCTGCAGCCGAAGCCCGTGAATCGCGCCTGATTCCGTTTCGCCCGCGGCCAAGTCCTTCAACAGCGGAGACGGGCGGGCGGGTTTCGGCCGCCTCCCGGCAAACGACGACAGCAACGCGCTGATCGCCTTGCTGTCCGCTCTGCAAGAGAGGCCGCCATGCATACTCCTACCCGAGAAGCCCACACCCCCGACCCGAAATGCTGCTGCTGCGGCCTCAGGCCACGCCGCACAAGCGGCAACGACGTGCTGCGCCTGGTCGCCGTCGTGCTGCTCCTGCTGCCGGTGATTTTCATGCTTTGGGGCTGCCCGGTGCAGACCGGCCCCGAAACTTCCGGATCGAAGGCTGGCCGTCTTGCGGCTGGATCGCGGTAGGAACGGTGCCTTTATGCCCGCTGCGTCAACAACCGCGTTCAGCCGACTTCGACGAATTCCAGGGTATTGGCGTCCGGGTCACGGCAGAACAAGGCCGCGCGGCCCGACCTGCTCGCGGTATATTTCACCCCGGCCGCATCGAGCCGGCTTGCCAGCGCTGCCATGTCCTTGACGCCCAGCGCGATATGGCGGTCGCGGCCGCCGTGCTCGGGGCGCAGCGAACCCGCATCCGGATTGGGCAACCGCATCAGGTGCAGCTGCTGCCCGTTGCCGAGTTCGTACCACTCGCCGGGATAAGGCAGGTCGGGGCGGTTCGGGTAAAGCTTCAAGCCCAGCACCGTCTCGTAGAAGGTCTTCGCACGCGCCAGATCGGAAACCAGCAGGCCGGCGTGCAACAGGGCATTGATCTCAGACATGGCGTGCCTCCTTCAATTGCGCGTCTTCCATGCGGCCGGAAAACAGGCTGGCGGTGACGATCATGGCAGCGCCGACCCATTCCTGCACCCCCATGCGCTCGTCGGACAGGAAGTAGGCCGCGATGGCGGCCACCACCAGTTCGAACAGGAAGATGACGATGGCCTGGTTGGCCGGCACCCGCGCCAGGCCGTACTGCACGGCGTAGGTCATGCTGCCGATGGCGAAGCCGATGCCGATCAGCAGCAGCCAGGTGCCGGTTGCGGCGGTCGCCATGAAATCGAGTTCGGCCGGTCTGAGCGCCAGGCCGATCAACGCCAGCACGGCCACGCCCGCCCACACCGACACCGACTTGGCGCCTTCGGCCACCCCATCCAGGTGCCGGCTGATGACGTTGCTCGCTGCGAACATCACCCCGGCCGACAGGCCCAGCCACTCGGCACGGTGGCCCGGCAGCGGCCATTCGCCGGGCTGCCACAGCATCACCAGCGCGCCGCCCGCCGCCAGCGCCATCACCGCCCAGCCGGCGCGGTTGAGCTTTTCACGCAATAAAACTCGCGCGAACAGCACCGTCCACAGGGGCGACAGGTAGAACAGCAGCAGCACGCGCACCACCTCGCCTTCGAGCACCGCCAGCACGTAAGCCAGATTGGTCCAGCCCGCCGCCAGCCCCAGCGCCGACAGCCACAGCCAGTGTCCGCGCGCTGCGCGCAGCGCGCGGACATGCAGCCAGCCCAGCAGCAGCAGCGGCGTCGCATAGGAGAAGAACCCCGACGCGATGCCGCTCACTCCGGCCTGATCGAGCAGGCGATAGGGGTACCACACCAGCCCCCACAAGGTGGCGGCGTAGACCAGACTGGCGATGGCAAGGGTGCGCTGCAAGGGAATCGACGGCATAGGGCTTTATAATGAAAGACGTAAATGAAACCTGTACTGCAATGAATCCGCGCCTCGAACTGCTCCACCCCTATCCGTTTCAAAAGCTGCGTGAACTGTTCGCCGGCGTGACGCCGAATCCCGACCTCGCGCCGATCAACCTGTCGATCGGCGAACCCAAACACCCGACGCCGCAATTCATCAAGGATGCGCTGGTCGCCGGACTGGACGGGCTGGCGAATTATCCCATCACTCAGGGTTCGGATGCGCTACGCGGCGCCATTGCGGCATGGGCGCAGCGGCGCTACGGCGTGAAACTCGATCCGGCGGCCGAAGTGCTGCCGGTCAACGGTTCGCGCGAGGCGCTGTTCGCGTTTGCCCAGGCCAGCGTCGATTCCAGCCGCCACGGCCGCCGCGTGGTGCTGTCGCCCAACCCGTTCTACCAGATCTACGAAGGCGCGGCGCTGCTGGCCGGCGCCCGCCCCTTCTTCCTCAACACCCTGCCGGAAAACGACTTCGCCATGGACTGGTCGCGGGTGCCGGAAGATCTGTGGGAGCAGGTCAACCTGGTCAACGTCTGCTCGCCCGGCAACCCCACCGGCAAGGTGATGTCGCTGGACGACTGGAAGCAACTGTTCGAGTTGTCGGATCGGCATGGCTTCGTCGTCGCGGCCGACGAATGCTATTCGGAGATCTACTTCGCGGAAGGCGCTCCGCCGCTCGGCGCGCTCACCGCCGCGCAGCAGCTCGGCCGCGGCTTCAGGAACCTGATCGTGTTCAACTCGCTGTCCAAGCGCTCCAACGTGCCCGGCCTGCGCTCCGGCATGGTGGCGGGCGACGCCGCGCTGATGAAGTCGTTCCTGCTCTATCGCACCTATCACGGCAGCGCAATGAGCCCGGCGGTGCAGGCCGCCAGCGTCGCGGCCTGGAACGACGAAGCGCACGTGGCCGAGAACCGCCGCCAGTACGCCGAGAAATTCGCCGCCGTGATGCCTATGCTGAAAGGCGTGCTGCAATTCGACGCCCCCGACGCTGCCTTCTATCTGTGGGCGCGGGTGCCGGGCGGCGACGATGCCGCGTTCGCGCGCGAACTGTATGAAAAACAGCATGTCACCGTGCTGCCCGGCAGCTACCTCGCGCGCGACGCCGCCAACGTCAATCCGGGCAAGGGCTTCGTCCGCATCGCCCTGGTCGACAGCCTGCAGGCCTGCGTCGAAGCCGCCCGACGCATGGCCAGCCACGTCGGCGAGACGGCGTAAGCCGCCCAATTCAATTTCCATCGCTTTAATTTCAACTTTCAACCACAGGAATCCACCATGCAAGACCTGCAGAACATCATCGAAGACGCTTTCGAACGCCGTGCCGACATCACCCCGCGCAATGCCGACGCCAAGCTCAAGGACGCCGTCATGTCGGTGATCGAGATGCTCGACCGCGGCCAGCTGCGCGTCGCCGAGCGCACCGAAGGCCAGAACTGGATCACCCACCAGTGGATCAAGAAGGCGGTGCTGCTGTCGTTCCGCCTGGAAGACAACGCCTTCATCAAGGGCGGCTTCACCAATTATTTCGACAAGGTGCCGTCGAAGTTCGCCGACTACAACAGCCGCGACTTCCGCGAAGGCGGCTTCCGCGTGGTGCCGCCGGCTGCGGCGCGGCGCGGCGCCTACATCGGCAAGAACGTGGTGCTGATGCCCTCCTACGTCAACATCGGCGCCTACGTCGACGAAGGCACCATGGTCGACACCTGGGCCACCGTCGGCTCCTGCGCGCAGATCGGCAAGAACGTGCACCTCTCCGGCGGCGTCGGCATCGGCGGCGTGCTCGAGCCGGTGCAGGCCAACCCCACCATCATCGGCGACAACTGCTTCGTCGGCGCCCGTTCCGAGGTGGTCGAGGGGGTGATCGTCGAGGACAACTGCGTGATCTCGATGGGCGTGTACATCGGCCAGAGCACCAAGATCTACGACCGCGAAACCGGCGAAGTGCATTACGGCCGGGTGCCCGCCGGCTCGGTGGTGGTGTCCGGCAACCTGCCGTCCAAGGACGGCAGCTACAGCCTGTACTGCGCGGTGATCGTGAAGAAGGTCGATGCCAAGACCCTGTCCAAGGTCGGCATCAACGAGCTGCTGCGCGGGATCTGAGCCGCGGCCCCGCCATTGCCGCTTCATCGACCCGAAAAAAGGAGACGCCATGAAACGCACCCTCGTCGTCACCGTATTGCTCGCCGTCGGCCTGACGGCGTGCCAGGAGAACCCGGTATCCGGCCGCAAGCAGCTGGTACTGGTGTCCGAGGAGCAGGCGCAGTCTTCGTCGGCGCAGGCCTACGCACAGACGCTGAATGAGGCGCAGAAGAAAGGCAAGCTCAGCACCGATGCGGCGCTGAACAGCCGCGTCAAGCGCATCACCGACCGCCTGATCGCGCAGGCGGGCAACATGTATGCGCCCAGCCGCAGCTGGAACTGGTCGGTCGCGGTGATCGACGAGCCGACGCTCAACGCCTGGTGCATGCCGGGCGGCAAGATGGCGATCTACACCGGCATCATCCACAAGCTGAAACTCTCCGACGACGAAATCGCCCAGATCATGGGCCACGAGATCGCCCACGCCATGCTGGGCCATGGCCGCGAGCGCATGTCGCGCGCCATCGCCATGCAGGGCGGCATGACGCTCGGTTCCATCGTCGCCGGCCGCGACCTCAGCGTGCTGGCGCCGGTGGCCGACATTGCGCTGACCCTGCCCAACAGCCGCGCCGGCGAAAGCGAGGCCGACCGCTACGGCATCGAACTCGCCGCCCGCGCCGGATTCGATCCGCGCGCCGCAGTGCGCCTGTGGGAAAAAATGGGCAGCGCCGGCAACGGCGGCCCGCCGCAATTCCTCAGCACCCACCCCTCTCCCGACAACCGCATCCAGGCACTGAACGCGCTGGTGCCGCAGATGATGCCCCTCTACGAGAAAGCACGTTGATGAACATGGAACCCGCCTCCGGCGAAAAAATCGCCAGCCTGAAAACCCTGGCCACGGTCATCTATGCGCTGTATGCCGTCTCGCTGTTCATCGGCATCACCGCCGTCGTGGCCATCGTGCTGAACTACCTCAAGCGCGAGGACGCCCGCGGCACCTGGCTGGAAAGCCACTTCGGCTGGCAGATCAGGACGTTCTGGTGGGGCCTGCTGTGGTTCGTCGTCGGCGCCGCCACCTGGATCATCCTCATCGGCTGGCTGGTGTGGGGGGTGGCTTGCGTCTGGTTCGTCTACCGCATCGCCAAGGGCTGGCTCAATCTCAACGACAACAAGCCGATGCCCGTTCAGTAGTGGCGCGCCTCGCATGGCGGGGCGATCGGCCAGCCCGCCCCCTGACCCCGATGACTGCGCTTGCACGCCGTGTTTTCGCCTGCCTGCTTGCCGGCCTCAGCCTGGCGGCCCCGGCCGGGGAGTTGCCGCCGCTTGCCCGCGCGGTGACGGGCGGCGACAGCGAATATGCCGTTCGTCCCGGGGATTCCCTGATCGCCATCGGCGCCCGCTTTGGCGTGGCCGCCAAGGTCCTGGCGCAGCAGAACGCCATTCCCTTCGCAGCCATCATCCGCCCCGGCCAACGCCTGCGCATCGACAATCCGCATATCGTGCCTGCGGCGCTCGACGACGGCCTGCTCATCAACATCCCGCAGCGCATGCTGTTCCACTTCAGCGGGGGCACGCTGCTCGCCGCCTATGCCGTCGGCCTCGGCAAGCCCTCCTGGCCCACGCCGCAAGGCGAGTTCGAGATCGTCGCGCGGGTGAAGAACAAGACCTGGAAAGTGCCCGCATCCATCCAGGAAGAAATGCGCAACGAGGGCAAGGCCGTGCTGGAGGAAGTGCCGCCCGGCCCCGACAACCCCCTGGGCGCCCACTGGCTCGGCCTCAGCATGTGGGGCTACGGCATACACGGCACCATCGCACCGGCGAGCGTGTTCCATTTCCAGAGCCATGGCTGCATCCGCCTGCACCCCGACGATATCGCCGAACTATTCGAGCGGGTGAAGGTCGGTAGTACTGGCCGCCTCGTCTACCAGCCGGTCCTGCTGGCGGCAACCGGGGACGGCCGCATCCTGCTCGAAGTCCATCGGGATATCTACAATAAGGGCAGCGACCCGGCGCAGACCGTTCGCGAGCTCGCCGAAGCCCACGGCCTAAGCCGCGACATCGACTGGCCCAGGGTGGATGCCGTAATCGCAGCGCAGGAAGGCCTTGCCCGGGAAGTCGGCCGCCAGACGCGCAACGGATCGAAAGGAACGCCGTGAAACCCACCCTCAGCCGCCGCCAATTTCTCAGACTGGGCATGCTTGCCGCCGCGCTGCCGCTGCCGGCATTCGCCAGCCGGGAGGCGGCCGAGCGCCGGCTGGGTTTCCTCAACCTGCATACCGGAGAAAAGCTCGACCTGCCCTACTGGATAGAAGGCGACTACCTGCCGGAATCCCTCGCGGAAATCAACCGCGTGCTGCGCGACCACCGCACCGGCGCGGTCGCGGCCATCGATATTCAGCTGCTGGATCTGCTCGACCGCGTCAAGGCCGCACTGGGCACCGCGCAGCCGTTCCAGGTCATTTCCGGCTACCGTTCGCCCGCCAGCAACAGCCTGCTGGCCACGAACTCTTCCGGCGTCGCCAGGCGCAGCCTGCACATGGAAGGCAAGGCCATCGACATCCGCATCCCCGGCGTGCCGCTGGCCGACCTGCGCCGCGCCGGCCTCATGCTGAAAGGCGGCGGCGTCGGCTATTACCCGGGTTCCAACTTCGTGCATCTCGACGTGGGGCGCGTGCGGACCTGGGAAGCCTAACCGCCGCCTCCCCTCCCGCGGCTGCATGAAAGCGCGCAGGGCTTTTTGAAGTAAATTCGGTATCCAGTACTGGCCATGCCGGGACTGATCGTTTGCATGACAGCGAGGCCCGGAATGAACCGTACATTGCCTATCGCATCGGACCGTGGCGTCAGCCGGCGCGCCTTCCTCAAGTTCTGTGCCCTGACCGCCTCGCTGCTCGCGCTGCCGCCGGGCGCGGCGGCCATCCTGGCCGACTCGCTTGCCAGGGCCCGGCGCCTGCCGGTGGTATGGCTGTCATTCCAGGAATGCACCGGCTGCACCGAATCGCTCACCCGCTCGTCCGCCCCCTCCATCGAGCGGCTGCTGTTCGAACTGATTTCGCTGGACTACAGCCACCCCCTCCAGGCCGCCGCCGGCGCGGCCGCGGAACAGGCGCGGGAAGCAAGCCTGGCCGCAAACCACGGCCGGCTCCTGCTGGTGGTGGACGGCTCCGTGCCGACCGCGCTCGGCGGAGCCTGTTCCACCATCGCCGGCGAGGACAACCTGAGCCTGCTCGCGCGCTGCCTGGACGCCGCCGAGGCGGTGCTTGCCGTGGGCACCTGCGCCGCCTTCGGCGGGCTGCCCGCCGCCGCCCCCAATCCGACCGGGGCGATGGGCATCGCCGAGCTGATGGCGCAGGGTCTGGTGCCGCGCCGGCCGCTGGTCAACCTGCCCGGCTGCCCGCCCATTCCCGAGGCGATGAGCGCCGTGCTGGCCCACCGCGTGGCCTTCGGCCGCTTTCCCGAACTCGACGCCCAAGGCCGTCCGCTGGCGTTTTATGGCGAAACCGTGCACGACCGCTGTTCGCGGCGCGGCCACTACGAGGCCGGCCGCTTCGCCAAGACCTTCGACGACGCCGGCGCGCGCGCCGGCTGGTGCCTGCTGGAACTCGGCTGCAAGGGGCCAACAACCCGCAATGCGTGCTCCACCCTGCGCTGGAACGGAGTGAGCAACCCGGTCGAATCCGGCCACCCCTGCCTCGGCTGCAGCGAAGCGGGATTCTGGGACCGCGGCAGTTTCTACGCCCCGCTTGCGGCACCGGCGGCAGCCGCCGCCGAACCCCAGGCCCGGCGGGGCGCCGCGGTGTACGACAGGAATTGCGCCAGCTGTCACGGCAGCGCGCCGGGCGGCCTGGCGACCCCGGCTGACGAGGTGCCGGCCCTGCTGCGGTCGGGCAAGGTGCGTGCCCACCGCTTCAGCCTGAAGGACGGCGACATGCAGGCGCTGCTGGATCACCTCAAGGAAGCGCGCTGACGCGGCCGGGCCGCCCGCAGCATTTGTTCGACGGCAAGCAAGCCCCGGGCAGGCAAAAACCGCTTCCCCTGGCCTGGGGAATGGTCTTTACTGGACGCGAGGGCTGCCGCCATGAAAGAAATTCTCCCCGGCGTATTCCACTGGAAAACCTTCCACCAAGGCATCCAGGCCTACGTCCATTCCTACTACTGCAATGCCGCCGATCCGCCGCTGCTGATCGACCCGCGGGTTCCGGCGCAGGGAATCGAATGGTTCGCGGCGCGCGGCGCGCCCCGGCATATCTATCTCACCAACCGCCACCACTACCGCCACAGCGACCGCTTTGCCGCCCGCTATGGCGCGCAGGTCTGGTGCCACAAGGATGGCCTGCACGAGTTCAGCCACGGCGAGCGCGTCACGGGATTCAGCCACGGCAGAGCGCTGCCCGGCGGCATCCTAGCCCTCAAGGTCGCCGCGCTGTGCCCCGAGGAAACCGCGCTCTATCTGCCGCTGCACGGCGGCATCCTGAGCCTCGGCGACGCCATCGTGCGCGCGCGGGGCAAGCTCGGCTTCGTGCCGGACGCCTACATGGGCGACGACCCGGAGGGCGTCAAGCATGGCCTGCGCAAAGCCTTTCTCAAGCATCTGCGCGAACGCGAATTCGACCATCTGCTGTTCGCCCACGGCGCCCCCTTGATCGGCGGTGCGAAGGTCAGCCTCGGGAAGTTTCTGCAAGGAATCGGGCCCTGACCCGGCGCGGCTGCTGCCTTTCCTGGCAGCAAGCCCCATCCGCAGCGCAGCACATGACAAAACAAAACGGGGCCAGGCGATTCGCCTGGCCCCGGTCTTTACCGCCGCAGTCAGCGCGGGATTGCGTTTACATGCGTCCCAGGTCCTGAATCGCATCCACCACCATGCCGGTGCCGATCGCGATCAGCAGGATATCGCTGGCCACCCGCACGTACTTGTGGCCGGAAGGCGGCACCCCCAGGCTGACCACCACGCGCGGCGGCAAATCGTAGTAGACCACATCCCGCGGCAACGGCCGGCCCCGTTGCCATTTCCTGGCCTGGCCGGGCGGCATGCAGCCGTTGTGCTTTTTCGCCAGCCCCGGCGGGCAGCGGCCGTGCCGGAAGCTTTCCTCGTAATAATCGCGCACCACCGTGCGCTGATGGTCATTGAAATACACGCTGACCCGTGCGTCGCCCCCATGATCGCCCCTGTAGTCGTCGCGGCGGCCGTCGTGACGATCGCCGCTGTGCGGGCCTTCGTCGTGCGGGCCCTGGACGCTTTTGCCCGGCTTGCCGCTGCCCGCCCATTCCGGCTTGTCGGCCAAAACCGGGCTGGCGGCGAAGATTCCGGTCACCAGCAAGGCCAGGGCGCATTTTCTTTGCAAGGGTGCTCGCATACTGTTTCTCCGCTCATCAAGGTCTGTGAATTATCCACCGCTAAACCATCCTCGCAATCAACGCGCCGCCTGTTTATGTGGACTTTGTCGCGCCGCCGCGCCGGCGACTGCCAGGCAAATCAGGCAGGCGAAAACGATCTTTGCGAATTTCGGCATCGGTTCCGCTGGCCATTGCCCTTTGCTATTTGGCAGCGCCAGCCGGATAGCCCACCGATTGCGCGAGGACGACGCGCTGATGGCGCCCCAGCCCGAGGGCGGCGCCCAGTGCCTCGCGGTCGAGCAGGCCGCGCACCACCACCGCCAGGCCGGCCGACGCGCAGTACAGATACACGTTCTGGGCGACGAAGCCGGCATCGGCAGCGCTGTAGAACGCCTTGTCCTCGGTGCCAGCCCCGCCCATCCGGTCGAGGTCCGCCACATACACCAGGTTCACCGGCGCGGTCGCCACGAAATCCTGCGCGCCGGTGAGATGGCGGATGTCGCCGGCCGCCACTTTGATCAGCGCATGGGCTGGCGGATCGTAGCGATACGCGCCGTCCGCGGTCGTCACGTACACGTCGATCTCGCGCCAGTCGCGTGCGGAGGGCGCGGTGCGCTGGCCCGAATCCGGACGGTTCACCCCGTTCGCCGCCCACAGCAGGTTCGACAGCAGCTGCGGCGGCAGCGGCCGGCCGTCAAACGTCCGCGTCGAATGCCGCGCCTGCAATGCCTGCATCAAAGGCATGCCGCCTGCCGTCTCGGGCGGCGGCAGCCTGGTCGTGCCGGCTTCCTGCGCCAGTCCGCTTCCCGTCATGCTCATCATCAATACCCCCGCGACTCGCCACCATCCCATGTCGGTTTCTCCCTTGCAGAGAACGAACGGCCTCTCTCAATCTAGACCCGCCACCCGCCGGAGCAAGCCCTCATCCGGGCTGGTCGCGCTTACAAGGCCTTGCCGCTGCGAATCACCCCGACCGCGATGCCCTCGATAACCAGTTCCTGACGCTTGAGATCGACCACGATGGGCTCGAAATCGGGGTTTTCCGGCAGCAGCCGCACCGTGTGGCCGCGCTGCTGGAAACGCTTCACCGTGACCTCGTCGCCGATGCGCGCCACCACCACCTGCCCGGCCTTCGCCTCGGCGCTGCGGTGCACCGCGAGCAGGTCGCCGTCGAGGATGCCGGCGTCCTTCATGCTCATGCCGCGCACCTTCAGCAGGTAGTCCGCGCGCGGCGAAAACATGGCGGCGTCGAGCTGGTAGTGCCGCTCGATGTTCTCCTGCGCCAGGATCGGGCTGCCCGCCGCCACCTGGCCGACGAGCGGCAGGCCGCCGCCGTCCGCAAGGCGGATGCCGCGCGACGCCCCCGGCACCAGTTCCAGCACGCCTTTTTTCGCCAGCGCCTTGAGATGCTGCTCGGCGGCGTTCGGCGAACTGAAGCCGAAGCGCTGCGCAATCTCCGCGCGCGTCGGCGGCAGGCCGGTGGTTTCGATCCACTCGCGGATGAGGTTGAAAATTTCTTCCTGGCGGCGGGTCAGGTCACGCATGGGGCTTCCTCCAAATGCTGTATGCATGTACAGTTGTGTTTGCATACAGTATAAATACCGGATCCGGAAAATGCCATACGCGATAGGCGCCTGCCGCCTGGCAGGCGCCTGCAACCACACACGCAGGAGAAACCTCATGATGAAACTCGGAAAGATCAGCCCCCTCGCCTTCAGCCGCATGAAGCAGCGCGGGATTTCCATCGACGCCCTCAACGATCTGCTCGCCCGCGGGCAGGTCGAAAAGCAGTTCGACGGCGCCCAGGTGGTGTATCTGGACAGCCCCACCCCCGCCCCGAGCTGGGCCGGCCGCCCGAAGCCCAGGCTGTATGCGGTGGTGGATGCGGCGGGCGAAGTGCTGACGGTGGAGCGGCGGGTGCGGTTGCGCGCATGAGCCGATCGCCGGAATAAGCAGGTGCTGGCTGGACCGGCAGGCGAGATCAGCCGCCGCCTCGGCGCCCGGTCCACCCGGATTTGATGCGCGGGCGGGTACTATTACGCCTCTGCCCCGCAGCGAGCCCGCGCACCCGCCCCAGTGCCGATGAACCGACCGCACCTTGAACGCCGCCCCCGCTTTCCGGAGACCCCGGATGCTCACCCCTTGCCCGCACCCGCCAGCCCGTGCCTGCAGGATTGCATCGCACGCCACGCCGCCGCGATTCCCGGACTGGCCGAACTCGGCAAGCGACTGGCCGCCACCCACGACGCTGATGCGCTGATCGACCTCTACGAACAGTGCACCCCCTTGCTGGAACAGGCCATGTGGTCCGCCGAGGCCGACTTCCATCCGCTGCTGGCGAGCTACCAGGCGCTGTTCCGCGAACAGGAGGCGCTGATCCGGC
>ERZ778025.278-NODE-278-length-132707-cov-14.180932_pt1 | contig 132707 bp, 97 predicted proteins | sample MGYA00375755_ERZ778025 | MGnify/ENA primary metagenome ERZ778025 (study PRJEB29350, sample SAMN05389825) | bioreactor metagenome | isolation source: Thiocyanate bioreactor | place: South Africa: University of Cape Town | collected 2014-03-17 ...
CCGACTCGCGTCGGAGACCAAAGATGTCGGCGTGCTACGTGCACGCCGACTCGCGCGCCTGAATCACATCCTCATCCCGAAGACGAAGGACGAGCGCGATCGCTTCCGGAAGCGATGGATCGGTCGAGCAGTCCTCGTGGTGTGGGGGGCGCTCACCGACGAAGGGCGGATGCTGCTCGTGGTCACCGCGATGGCCGGCGGCGTGGCGATCGACGTCCAGCGAACGAGCGCCTACTTCGTCTTCTCGATCCTCGTCGGCCTCTTGATCGGCTCGCTCGTCGCAGCACGCTCTCTCCGCCTCGGTCACGCGACGGTAGACGTCTCGGTCCCGCGCCGGGTGACCGTGGGTGACGAGGTCTCGTTCACGATCTCGTTTCGATACGAGGATCCGCTCTCGGGTGCCGCCCCGATCGCGCTCCGCATGCGTGGCCCGTTCCTCACGTGGGACGGTCGCTGGACGGGACCGCGGCCGAAGGAGATCACCGTCGCGCCGGGCGAGAAGGCCGAAACGACGATGCGAGCACGCTTCGTCGCGCGCGGCCTCCACCACCTCGATCCCTTCACCGTCGCCCGGACCGCCCCGCTCGGGCTCGCCTGTGGCCCGCGGACATCGAGCGACGGCGTGAAGGTCTACGTCGTGCCGAAGATCGCGAACGTCGTGCGCCTGCCGCTCGCGATCGCGACGAAGCACCAGCCCGGCGGCGTCGCGCTCGCGTCGAAAGCCGGCGAGTCGATGGACCTCCTCGGAGTGCGCCCCTATCGGCCCGGGGATCCGGTCCGCGACCTGCACGCGAGGACATGGGCCCGCACGGGCAAGCCGGCGGTCCGTGAGTACCAGCAGGAGTACTTCACGCGCGTGGGCGTGGTGCTCGACACGAGCACGCGCGATCACGACCTCCTCGAAGCCGCGATCGAGCTCGCCGCGGGCGTCGTCGCGCATCTCTCGCGGGGCGAGGCACTCATCGACGTCCTCGTCGTCGGCGAGACCGTGCACGAGCTGACTCTCGGACGCAGCCTCGGGTGGCTCGATCAGGCGCTCGAGCTCCTCTCCGGTGTGGACCGAGGCCCCGAGCTCGACGCGAGCCGGCTCGTCGCGCGCCTCGAGCCTCACCTAGCTCAGCTCTCGATGGTGATCGCGATCATCCCGCGATCGGACTCCCAAGAGCAGCAGGCCCTGTTGCAGAAGCTGAGCGACCGCGGGCTCGTCTGCACGCCGCTCGTGGTCGACGAGGAGCTCGCCCAGGCGATCCGCTCAGGCGAGGCGCTCTCGTGGTGAACCTCGCGATGCGCTTCCTTCCGCCGCTGAGCGCATCGGCGGTGGTCGGTCTCGTCGCTGCCACGCGACCGCTCGGGTCCGTCGCTCGCGCGGCCGCGCTCATGTGCTTGGTCGCTGCTTGGGGAGCAGCCGCCGCAGTCGGGCGGCGTGAGGTCCGTGCCCACGCGAGCGTCGCCCTGGCGATCGGAGCGGTGACCGCGGCCGGACAGGTCGACGCGGGCATCCCGTACGGCATCGCGTGTGTGCTTTTCCTCCTGGCGTGTCTCGCGTCGATGCGCGCCGCGCGCACGGTCCCGGCGGCGAGCGGCCAGCCGCGCGCGCGCGCGCCGGCTCGAGCGACGATCGTCCTCGCCGTCACCGCGACGTGCGTCACCGCGGGCCTCATCGTGGGCCTTCCTCGGCTCGCCGATCGCATCGAGCGACGCCTCCAGGCGATGTTCGGCGGTGGTGGCGAGGAGACGACGGCGTTCTCGACGACGATGGTGCTCGGCTCGACGCGCGGGATGCTCCAGAGCGACGCGATCGTGATGCGGATCGAGGGCGAACGCCCCGAGTACCTCCGCGGCGCGGTCTACGATCGGTACTCGCCTCCCTACTGGGTGACGTCCGACACAGGACGAGCGCGCCGGAGCGTGCCGGCACACGTGCCGGCCGGAGCGGATACGACGCGCGTGACGCTCGTTCGTGGAGCGCCCCAGGGAGAGGACATGCGCTGGTTCCTGCCCGGCGCCGCGTGCGATCTGGGCGTGGCCTCGGAGCAGATCGAGATCGATGCGTTCGGCATCGCCCGCCGCGCTCGCGGTGACGTCCCGCTCTCACTGACGTTCCGTACGCGTGGCTGCGTCGCCACACCGACTCCGGTCGCGCCGCCGACGGAGAACGACCTCGACGTGCCATCGAAGCTGAAGGGGGCGCTCGCGCCGATCGCCGCCGGCTGGACCGTCTCGGCGAAGACGGATCGCGAGAAGCTCGAGGCGCTGAGCCGCGAGCTCGCACGCTTCGAGTACTCGCTCGCGGTGCCGCGGACGGCAGGGATCGATCCGATCGTCGACTTCGTCACCGTGCACCGCGCCGGGCACTGCGAGATGTTCGCATCGGCGATGGTGCTGATGGCGCGCCTCGAAGGGATCCCGGCACGCGTCGTTGGCGGCTACCACGTGACCGAGGTCAACCCGCTCACGGGACGGGCGGTCGTTCGCGACCGCAACGCCCACGCGTGGGTCGAGGCGTGGATCGACGGGGCCTGGCGTGGATTCGATCCGACGCCGGCGAGCGAGTCCGCCGGACCGAGCGCAGGCGTCTTCGATCACGTCGGCGACCTCCTATCGACCGCGCTCGAACACGTCGTGAGCGCGATCGCGGCGCTCGGGCTCCTGAACACGGCCGCGGTGCTCGCAGCGGTAATCGCGTTCCTCCTCGGCATCCGCTGGCTCGGTGACCGACTCCGCGAGCGCCGCGGCCGACGGCGACACGACACGCGCGCGAGCGCGCTTCCCCTGCCCTGCTTCGTCCTCCTCACGGACGCGCTCGCGAGCGCAGGCCACGCACGCGCCGAGTCGGAGCCGATCGAGGCGTTCGCGCGAAGGATCGGCGCGCTCGACGCGCCGTGGGCGCTGGCTGCCTCGCAGGCCCTGCTCGACTACGCGAGCCTCCGCTACGGGGACGTCGGCGACGAGGCGCTCGTTGCACGCGCCATCGATCGGGTCGCGCGCAGCGTGCGGCCTCCTGGCGGATGACGCGAAGTCCGGCGCGCGAGAGTGCACGCGCGCCGGACGACGACGAAGGCGCTACTTCTGCGAGCAGGTGATCGCGGCGCCGCCCTCTCCCGGATCGAGGACCTTGTTCCCGTTCGCGTCGCTCCAGCTCGTGTTGCCGTCGCAGACGGTGTTCCTCGCGTCCGAGAGCGTGATGCCCTTGCCGACCTCGTTCGCGACGAGAACGCTGTTGTTGCCGTCGATGTCGATCTTGCCGAGCACGGTGCAGTCGGCGATGACGGTGTTGTTGCCGCGGATGATGACGTCACCCTCGACGACGCACAGGACGAGCGCCGCGTTGTTTCCCGTCAGCTCGACGTTTCCCTTCACCGTGACGCCGCGCATCGCGAAGTTGTTTCCCTCGGCGGCCACCTTGCCACCGATCGTCGACACGCCCGGCCCCTGCCCGTAGACGGTGACGTTGTTGCCCTTCGCCGTGACGTCGCCGGCGACGTCGCCGATCGAGACGACGGCCTTGTTCTCCTTGCCGAGCTCGACGTTGCCATCGGCATCGACCGGCGCCGGCTGCGGCGAGGCCGGATAGCAGACGATCTCGACGACCTTGCCGCGCGAGTCGATGACGACGTCCGCTCGCTCGCCGTTCTTGCACTTGTCCTGCGGCCGCACGCATTCGCCGGATGGAAGCTGAATGCACTGGTCTCCGTCCGGGGTCTTCGTCACGGTGCCAGCGCCCGCACCCGCACCGACGACGACCGTGGTGCCCGACTCGCTCCCGTACGGATCGCCGGGGGGTGGGGCCTCACTGCTGCTTCCCCCGCACGCGATCGAAACGAAACCGACGACGACTCCGAACAAGACCTTACGCATGAAGCTCCTCCGAGGTCGACACTACGAGCCCCAACGACGTCGCGCTCGATCGAACCGCGTGGTGCGCGAAGATATGGAGGACACGTCCCCACGGTCACTCGAGCGACCATGAAGCCACGGCACGAAGCTCGCTTTCTCCACGCGCGTCAGCGGCGCCGCTCGAGCAACGATAGGAGCGCCGCACGGCGTTCGGGCGAAGCCCAATACGGGATCGTGTCCTCGCGGAACTTCCTCCGGTCGTCCTCGGAGACCTCGAGTCTCGGACGAAGGACGAGCTTGGTCGCGGCGTAGATGTCACGCGGGTGCGAAGCGAGCGTGGAGAACGTCGCGCGCGCGAGCGACTCGTCACCGACGACGTCCACGAGGCCGAGCGTGCGCGCGTCCTCCGCCTCGTAGAGCGCCGCCTCGAGAAGCACGCGTTCGAGCGCAGGCGCCGTGAGACGCGCGCGGACCATCGCGAACGTGAGCGGAGGGAACCGAAGACCGAGCGCGACTTCGTTGAGGCCGATGCGCGCGCCTCGACGCGCGATGCGGACGTCGGCGGTGAGAGCGAGCACGCAGCCACCGGCGATCGCGTGACCGTTCACCCAGGCGACCACCGGCGCGGGGTGCTCGTAGAGCGCCTTGACGAGCTCCTCGAGCGTCCCGAGGAACGTCGTCATGCCCGCGACGTCGAGCGTCGACAGCTCCTTCAGATTGAGGCCCGCGGAGAATGCGTCACCGTCCCCCGTCAGGAAGATCGGCTCGTCCTTCGCGTCACGGACCTCCGCGAGGGTCCGCTGCATCAGCGAGGTCGAGAGCGCGTTCTTGCCGGCGCCGGAGAGCGTGATCGTCTTCATCGACGTCGACGAATACCGCACGCAAACGGACCACAGAGCGCAATACTTGCGCGTATTCCCGCCGCCACGCACGTCTGAGTGTCGGGATCGGGGCTCACGCCCCAGGAAAACTCGCCGCAGAGCTCCCGTAGAGCTTTGAAGAGAGATGCGCTGCTCTGAAAGCTGCGGTAAAGACGGCAGCATGAGTGCTGCATTGGATTCGTCGGGCAAGCTCCTCACGAAGAACGATCACCTCCTCAAGTGGGTCGCCGAGATGGCAGCCCTCACGAAGCCTGAGCGCATCGTCTGGTGCGACGGCAGCGAGGCGGAGAAGACTCGTCTCACAGACGAGGCCGTGGCTCAGAAGATCCTCGAGCCGCTGAACCAGGAGAAGCTGCCCGGTTGCTACCTCCACCGCTCGAACCCGAACGACGTCGCTCGTGTCGAGCAGCTCACGTTCATCTGCACGCCGACGAAGGACGAGGCAGGGCCGACGAACAACTGGATGGCCCCCAGCGAGGCATACGCCAAGCTCGGCAAGCACTTCGACGGCTCGATGAAGGGCCGCACGATGTACGTCGTACCGTACATCATGGGGCCGGCCGGCTCGAAGATGTCGAAGGTCGGCGTCGAGCTCACCGACAGCATCTACGTCGTCCTCAACATGCGCACGATGACGCGCATGGGTCGGATCGCGCTCGACATGCTCGGCGACTCGGACGACTTCAACCGCGGCCTGCACTCGACGCTCGATTGCAACCCCGAGCGCCGCTTCATCTGCCACTTCCCGCAGGACAACACGATCTGGTCCGTCGGCTCCGGCTACGGCGGCAACGTCCTCCTCGGCAAGAAGTGTCTGGCGCTCCGCATCGGCAGCTACCTCGGTAAGAAGGAAGGCTGGCTCGCCGAGCACATGCTGATCCTCGGCGTCGAGAGCCCCGAGGGCGAGATGACGTACGTCGCGGCGGCGTTCCCGAGTGCCTGTGGCAAGACGAACTTCGCGATGATGATCCCGCCCAAGCGCTTCAAGGGCTGGAAGATCTGGACCGTCGGCGACGACATCGCGTGGATGCGCGTCGGCGAGGACGGCCGCCTCTACGCGGTCAACCCGGAGTTCGGCTACTTCGGCGTCGCGCCGGGTACGAGCTACGACTCGAACCCGAACGCGATGACGACGGTCATGCGCGACACGATCTTCACGAACGTCGCGCGTACGCCCGACGGCGACGTGTGGTGGGAGGGTAAGGACGGTCCGGTGCCGCCCGAGCTCATCGACTGGAAGGGCAACCCCTGGAGCCCGAAGTCGACGGAGAAGGCCGCGCACCCGAACGCGCGCTTCACCTCTCCGGCGACGAACAACCCGTGCCTCTCGCGCTTCTATGACGATCCGCAGGGCGTGCCGATCAGCGCGATCATCTTCGGCGGGCGCCGCGCGACGACGATCCCGCTCGTGATGCAGGCATTCTCGTGGATGCACGGCGTGTTCTTCGGCGCCACGCTCGGCTCGGAGACGACGGCCGCGGCGACGGGCAAGGTCGGCGTCGTCCGCCGCGACCCGTTCGCGATGCTCCCCTTCTGCGGCTACAACATGGGCGAGTACTTCCAGCACTGGCTGCACATGCAGTCGGCGCTGACGCAGCCGCCGAAGTTCTTCCTCGTGAACTGGTTCCGGAAGGGCAAGGACGGCAAGTTCCTGTGGCCCGGCTTCGGCGAGAACATGCGCGTCCTCAAGTGGATCGTCGACCGCGCGCGCCTGCGCGTCGGCGGCCAGGAGACGCTCTTCGGCTGGGTGCCGAAGGCGGGTGACCTCGATCTCTCGGGTCTCGACATCCCCCACGAGAAGGTCGACGAGGCGACGCACATCGACCTCGACGAGTGGGAGAAGGAAGTCCAGTCGTACGGCGAGTTCTTCGACAACATCGGCCCGGCGATGCCGCGCGCGCTCAAGCTCCACAAGGAGCTGCTCCTCTCGCGCATCGAGGCGGTCAAGGGCGGCCACGGCTGACGACCCCCGACGAACGAACGCCGCACGCGGTGCCCGTCACCGCGTGCGGCGTTTCAATTTAACCCGGGACGTAGGCCCACCACTGCGGGTGGTTGGGGCAGGGCGCGCGCCCCAATCGGATCGTGAGCCGGCGGGTCAGGGCAGCGCTTCGTCGAAGTGCACGCACCAGTTGTAGAGTGAATAGCCGTGACGCGACGGCGTCGCGTCCGAGTCCCGCAGGTTCCCGCGGGCGCCGGTGGTCGGGCCTGCGGAGGCCTGCGCGGGAGCGGTGAATGCGTAGCGGAGGCGACGCTGCGATCCCGTCGGCTCCGCGGCGAGCGTGATGGTGACGGTGTCAGGAGCCGTGACGGCGACGCTCGCGATCGCCGGCGGAGGCGCTCCCACCTGCGCGATCTCGAAGCCGAAGCGGCCCGGATTGCTCACGAGCACCTCGTCGAGGACGAGCGGCGGCGCGGGGACGACGAACTTCACCGTGATCACCGCGCCCGCGCGCGCGATCGAGAGCGGACGCACCGGATCCCAACGTCGGCCTTCGAGGACGATCCGTCGATACGCCTTCGCGTAGTCCTCGCCCATGTGACGGTACCCCTCGTTCGTGAGGTGCACACCGTCGGGCGAATACGGCAGGTGGTACTTCGGCCCGACGAGGACGACCTTGCCACCGCTGTTGACGTGCGCCGCGAGCTGCGCGTCGGGGATCGCACTCGTCGTCGAGTTGTACCTCGTCCAGCTGCTCATCTGCGTCTGGAGCAGCGGGATCGCGTCGGCTTGCCCCGTCAGCGCCTTCACGTCCTTCTCGTAGGCGGCTTGCCACTCGAGAAGGTTGCTCTCGTAGGCCGGGTTGTTCTGGACGTGATCCGTCTCGCCGTGGACCGTCGTCACCGCACGGACGACGTACGACTTGCCGAGCGCCTTTGCGAGCTCGAAGCCCGCCTTCGCCTGCGCCATGCCCGCGGCGAACGCGCTCGTCCCCTTCTTCAGGCCCGAATATGCGGTCCCGCCGATCCCGTGGACGCTCACGAGGAGATCGTGGCTCGTCTTGTCCGCGGGCTGACCGACGAGGAGCTCGTCACGCGCCATCTTCGTCACGAGATTCGCGAGCCCAGCCGACATGGTCTCGACGTCCGGGTTGTTGCCGTTGGGCACGCGGCCCTCGATCAACGGAGCGAAGGCCGTGAGGTTGGTCGGGCCCGGGATGACGCCGTTCGTGAACATCAGGTTCCCGAAGGGCTGCGACGTCGAGAGCGGCGGCGTCCCCGTGGCGCCGACAGAGAGGCTCTGCCCGGTCGAGAGGACATGATTGACGTCGCGATGGACGAAGCTCGACGAGAGTTTCGTGTTGGGCCGACCACCTTCCGGTCCGCCGTCGGCCGGCGAAGTCGAGGCATCCTGCCCCGCGCTCGCGTCATTGCTCGGCTCGTCACCCGCGTCGTTGCCGGAGAGCACTGCCGGGGCCTCTTCCTCGTCACCGCAGGCGACCGCCATCCCGACGACGATACCGACGAGCGCCAACGGCGCTAGGAGGCGGCCTCGCGTCGAGCTGAGAGGACTCATCGCTGCGAGGATAGCCGCCCAATTCGGAGTCGCGTCGTGTTCCGCGCCGCGATCGCACTCCACGAGCTCGAGCCGGACGCGCCGCCGCGCTCGGCGAGACCGGCGGCATCGTCGATTTCCGCCCACTCCGAACGGCGCGACGCTGTGCGTCGATCCGGTGTTCGAGCGAGCAGAGGCTCATCCGTCCCCTCCTCTCCGAAGCCGCGGCATTGCGCTGGAGGGTCCGCCCGACGCAACCTCGAGACTGGAGAGGGGACGGGACGCGCAAACGGCAGCGCTGCTTGAGGGTTCCGTAGACAGAAGGTATGCCCATCAAGGAGAATCGACCGCGGGCCGAACGCCCACACCTGCGGAGGGGTCGGGGCGGCCCCCGCGTTGGTCGGGGCCGAGCCCAAGTTCGTCCGAACGCGCCGGAGGCCCATGAGCGACAGCATCGAATCGCGCCTGAAGGAAGATCGCCGTTTCCAGCCTTCCGAGCAGTTCTCCAAGCGTGCGCGCATCACATCGCACGCGGAGTACACGGCGATGTACCGCCGGTCGCTCGACGAGCCGGACGAGTTCTGGCGCGAGGAGACGTACGACCTCGTCTTCCGGACTCCGTGGACGACCTTCTGCGAGTGGACGCTGCCGAAGGCGAAGTTCTTCGTCGGCGCGACGCTCAACCTGACCGAGAGCTGCCTCGACCGTCACCTCGCGACCGAGAACCGCACGAAGGCGGCGATCATCTGGGAGGGCGAGCCCGGCGACGTCCGGACGCTCACCTACTGGGAGCTCCATCGCGAGGTCGTTCGCCTCGCGGCGACGCTCACCGACCTCGGCGTGAAGGCCGGCGACCGCGTCGCGATCTACATGGGCATGGTGCCCGAGACGGCCATCGCGATGCTCGCCTGCGCGCGGCTCGGCGCGACCCACTCGGTGATCTTCGGAGGCTTCAGCGCTGACGCCCTCCGCGACCGCATCAACGATTGCGGCGCGAAAGTGCTGCTCACGCAAGACGGCGCCTGGCGTCGCGGCAACATCGTCCCGCTCAAGCGAATGGCCGACGAGGCGCTCGAGAAGACGCCGTCGATCGAGAAGGTCCTCGTTCTCCGACGCATCGGCGGCGAGCAGTGCCACCCGCCGATGAAGGAAGGCCGCGACGTCTGGTGGGACGACGCGCTCGCCCGCGAGCCGAGCGAGGCCGCCTGCGCGATCGCGAAGAGCCCGCCCGCATTCGACGCGGAGCACCCGCTCTTCATCCTCTACACGTCGGGCTCGACCGGGAAGCCGAAGGGCGTGATGCACACGACGGCGGGCTTCCTCGCCGGCGCGCACGTCACGACGAAGTACGTCTTCGATATTCGCCCCGGCGACCTGTACTGGTGCACCGCCGACGTGGGCTGGGTCACCGGGCACAGCTACCTCGTGTACGGTCCGCTCTCCTGCGGCGCGAGCGTGATGATGTACGAGGGCGCGCCGAACGCGCCGGACTGGTCACGCTTCTGGCGCATCATCGAGAGGCACGGCGTATCGATCCTGTACACGGCCCCGACCGCGATCCGCGCGTTCATCCGCGCCGGAGACCAGTGGCCGGAGAAGCACGATCTCTCCTCGCTCCGGCTCCTCGGATCCGTCGGTGAGCCGATCAACCCCGAGGCCTGGATGTGGTACCACCGGGTGATCGGCGGGGGCCACTGCCCGATCGTCGACACGTGGTGGCAGACCGAGACGGGCTCGATCATGCTCACGACGCTGCCCGGCGCCTGTTACTCGAAGCCGGGCTCCACCGGCCTCCCGTCCTTCGGCGTCGACATCGCGGTGGTGAAGGACCGCGGTGACGAGTGCACGGCGAACGAAGGCGGCAAGCTCGTCATCCGGAGGCCGTGGCCGTCGATGGCCCGCACGCTCTGGGGCGACGACGAGCGCTACCTGAAGACGTACTGGGACGTGATGCCGGACGTCTACTTCACCGGCGACGGCGCCCGCCGCGACGAGGACGGCTACTTCTGGGTGGTCGGGCGCATCGACGACGTCTTGAACGTCGCGGGGCATCGCATCGGCACCGCCGAGATCGAGAGCGCGCTCGTGAGTCACCCGGCGGTCGCAGAGGCCGCAGCCGTCGGCAGGCCCGACGAGCTCAAGGGCCAGGCGCTCGTCGTGTTCGTCACCCTCAAGAACGGCTACGACAGCAAGGACCTGAAAGCGAAGCTCACCGAGCACATCGACAAGGAGATCGGTAAGTTCGCCCGGCCCGACACGATCCGCTTCACCGACTCTCTCCCGAAGACGCGCTCGGGCAAGATCATGCGCCGCCTCCTCAAGGAGATCGCCTCCGGCAACCTCGAGACGAAGGGCGACACCTCGACCCTCGAGGACTTCAGCGTCCTCGCGAAGCTGAAGGCCGACGAGGAGTGAACGACTACCCGCACTCTCGTCCTCGTCGCGGGATCGCGCGCGACGAGGAGTGAGCGCGGGCACGGCGAGTCATGCGAGCGAGGACGGCGCCCCGGACCGCAGCGGTCGGGAGGCGCCGGCGCTCGCGATTTCAACGCGGGCCGGAGGCCCACCGCTGCGGGTGGTTGGGGCGCGAGCCCCAACTTACCTACACCCGCACACGCACGCGGTCCGGCGCTCACCCCTGCGGGTGGTTGGGGCGCGAGCCCCAAGTGCAGCGACTAGGGTCACTCATCGAGGGGTGAGCGCCTCCGTTTCGTCGTATGAAGGGGGGATCGGGCACGCCCCCAATCCAGGCTATGCTGGAGCCTCGCTCGGCCTGGGGCGCGCGACGACGAATCGATTCTCCAGTCCAGGCTCCGGAAGCAGCGAGAAGAGGAAGTAAGGGTGGCGGCGACGTACAGCTCGTTGGTCGGCCTGGCGGTCGGCGGAAAATACGAGATCCGTCGTGTGCTCGGCGCAGGCGGCATGGGCGTCGTGTGCGAGGCCATTCACCTCGACCTCGGCAAGCGCGTCGCGATCAAGCTGATCGACAAGTCGATGAAGGAGAGCGAGCTCATCGTCGCTCGCTTCCGCCGCGAGGCGCGCGCCGCCGGACAGATCAACTCCGAGCACATCGTCGACGTCTTCGACGTGGGCGCGGACGGCCGCGTCGGCCTCTACATGGTCATGGAGCACCTCGCCGGCGAGGACCTCCAGGCACGCCTCGAGCGCGAGAATCGACTCGACGTGAAGACCGGCGTCATGATCGCGCACCAGATCGCGCGCGGGCTGGTGAAGGCCCACGAGGCCGGCGTCATCCACCGCGATCTCAAGCCGGCGAACGTCTACCTCACGAAGCGCGATAGTGGGCAGCTGCTCGTGAAGCTGCTCGATTTCGGCGTGTCGAAGCTGCTCGCCGAAGCCCCCGGCAACGCTCGCATCACGGGCAGCGGTACGCCGATCGGAACGCCGCTCTACATGTCGCCCGAGCAGGCCGAGGGCAAGGACGACGTCGACGGCCGCGCGGACGTCTGGTCCCTCGGCGCCGTCTTGTACGAGACCCTCGCCGGCACGGCGCCGTTCGCCGATCGCGGTAGCTATCACGGCACCATCGTCGGCATCCTGACGTCCCGACCGAAGCCGCTCCACGACGCGGCGCCATGGGTCCCCGCGGAGCTCGCACGTGTCGTCGATGCGATGCTCGTCCACGATCGCGATGCGCGGATCCCGGACGCGGAGACCGTGACCCAGCGCCTGCTCGACGCGTTCCCCACGGTGCTCCCCGACGGCACCGGTAAGCACACCGCCGTCATCGTCGCGCAAGCGGCCGCGGCGGTCGACACGACGGGGGACACCGAGGTCTTCACGGCAGCGGCGTTTGCTGCAGCTCGCGGGAGCAAACCGAGCGGGCAAGGAGAGCGTCGCGAGAGCCACCTGAGCGACTCGCGGCAGAGCGAGTCGGACCACGCGGAGACGATCCGCGACTCGGACGACGCCATGCGCACCGGCGTGGAAGCCGCGTTCGCCATCGCAGCGAGCAGGTCGCGCAGCGACTCCGAGATCACCGGCGGCTCCGGTCCGAAGACCCTGCCGCTGCCTCCGACAGGGCACTCCGCATCCTCGCCGGGACCGCCGAACCCTTACCCCTCTTCGTCATCCGGCGGCGTCGCGTTGCCCGGAACTCCACCGGAGATCGCGCCGCTCCCGGCCATCGAGCCCGCGCCGAACACGGAGCGCGACGAGCGGATCGCGCTCCGGGCCGAGCGACGTCGACGCATGACACTCGCGTCGATCGTCCTCGCGGTCGTCGGCATCGCGATCGGCGCATTCCTCGCCGGCCAGCGCACGCAACCGAACGCGCCCGCGCCATCGAACGCGACCCACGCGATCGCGGAGCCGCCGCCGGCGGAGACGAGCGCAGCGACGCCGACGCAGGCGGCGGAGACGAGCGCAGCGACGACGACGCAGGCGGCGGAAGCGAGCGCAGCGACGACGGAAGCGAGCGCAGCGACGACGGAAGCGAGCGCAGCGACGACGGCCACGGAGGGCACCGTTGCCGCCCCGGTGACGTTGAGCCCGAACGACCTGCCTTCGCCGAGCGCAGCGCCTTCGGCGCGACGCAAGCTCCGTCCGAAGGCGCCCGTCGTGAAGCCCGATGTCCCGACGCCGGAGGACGAGTCGCCGGCGCCGAGCCCCGCGCCGGCCCCCGAGCCTCCGGCGAGCGAGTAGATCAGCGGAAGAGCCGCTCGAGCTCGGGCGGAAGCTCGCGCGCGTCCATGAGCAGCGGCTCGAGCGGCGCCGTCGACAGCGTGTGCCAGTAGAGGATCCTGCCGACCTGCCGAGCGCGTGCGAGCGACAGAGCGCACGCGAATGCCTTTGCTGTGTACGTCGGGTCGAGGACGACTCCAGCACGTGCTGCGTCGTCGATCGCGGCTTGGCCTTCCGGTAGAGGCCAACCGTAGCCGCGCCCGACCCAGCGTCGGTCGACCTCGATGCGCTTCACCGCGCGCGCAGCCTGAGCGCCGGAGAGGCCAGCGCGCTCGGCGGTCTTCTTCGCCACGCGGCGAGCCATCGCTGCGAGCACCGGAACGGGCTGCGAGATGGCGACGCCGACGACGCGCGTCCGCATCCCCGCCGCCTCGAAGCCCACGGCTAGACCAGCCGCTGTTCCGCCCGAGCCCATCGCGACGACGACCACGTCGGGCTCCGGCATCGCGCCCGACGAGACCTGCCCAGCGAGCTCGTTCGCGGCGTCTACGAACCCTAGTGAGCCGAGAGCGTTGGAGCCACCGAGTGGGACGAAATACGTGTCCCCGCGGACGAGCGCGCGCGCGAGCGCCGGTGCCGCGGGCCATGAAGTCGCGACAACGGGCTCGAGCCCCTGCGCGAGCGCAACACGCAGGTTTCGCCGGCCATGCTCGGAGGGCGGCTGCGAGACGAGGACCGCCTCCACGTCGAAGCCCTCGCGCCGTCCGTAGAGCGCGGTCGCGACGACCTGATGACTTCCGGCCGCGCCGATCGTGAGGATGCGCGACTTCCCCGAGGCGCGTGCGGCCCCGAGGAGCCGCTCGAGCTTGCGGACCTTGTTGCCACCGTAGAGCGCTCCGACCTGATCGTCTCGCTTCACCCAGAGACCGAGGTCTTCGAGGTGCTCGAGCGGCGTCGGGTATGTCCCGAGGGCGAGCCCGGCGCCCGTCATGCGCCGCCCCGCGCGACGGCAAGGACGCTCGCGGACCGAGGTACGTCGGTGCTCGTCGCGACGGCGCAGCGACGAGCCGTCCTGCGTCGGCTCGGGATGCCGCCGCGCGTCAGCGCGTCTTTTTTCGAGTCGCTACTGCACCGAAACATTTCCGAAACCGATGACGATCAAAAGAGAGATTGAAAGCGCTTGGCAGTCCCCTACGCCGGGTGTCTGATGGCGCCGCGCAGTCAAGCTGTGCCACAAAGAAGCCTGCCATGAAGAAGATCGAGGCCATCATCAAGCCGTTCAAGCTCGACGAGGTGAAAGACGCCCTCAGCGAGGTTGGCGTGCAGGGCATGACCGTCACCGAGGTGAAAGGCTTCGGTCGGACGGGCGGCAAAAAGGAAGTCTATCGAGGGTCGGCGTACGTCGTCGACTTCGTCCCGAAGGTGAAGATCGAGATCGTCGTTCCGGACGAGCTCGTCCACGACGTCCTCGACGCGATCGAGAAGAGCGCCAAGACCGGCCGCATCGGTGACGGGAAGATCTTCGTCAGCCCGATCGAAGAAGCGGTGCGCATTCGCACCGGCGAACGCGGCAAGGACGCCATCTAGCCATCGTTTGGACCAGCCCGGCCTTTACGCCACGCGAAGGTTCCGGGGGGAAAGCAAGGAAGCCATGAATCCGAAGGAAGTCATCGAGCTCGCGCACAAGAACGACGTCAAGTTCATCGACCTCAAGTTCATCGACTATCCGGGCGTGTGGCAGCACACGACCCTGCCGGTGGCGAGGCTCGACGAGGCCCTCTTCGAGGACGGCATCCAGTTCGACGGGTCGTCGGTGCGCGGATGGCAGCCCATCAACGCGTCCGACATGACGATGATCCCGGATCCCGCGACGGCGCAGCTCGATCCGTTCTTCGCGCACCCGACGCTCTCGCTCGTGTGCAGCGTCTTCGATCCGATCACGAAGCAGCCGTACTCGCGCGATCCGCGCCACATCGCGAAGAAGGCGGAAGCGTATCTCCGTCAGACCGGGATCGCCGACACGTCCTTCATGGGTCCCGAGGCGGAGTTCTTCCTCTTCGACGACGTCCGCTTCGATCACACGAAGCCGAACGAGGGCTACTACTTCCTCGACAGCGTCGAGGGTGCCTGGAACTCGGGCCGCGAGGAGTATCCGAACCTCGGCTACAAGACGCGCCACAAGGAAGGCTACTTCCCGGTCCCGCCGACGGACACGCTCGCGAACGTCCGCATGGAGATGATGCTCGCGCTCCAGGCCTCGGGAATCGAGGTCGAGGTCGGCCACCACGAGGTCGCCACGGGCGGGCAGTGCGAGATCGGCATCAAGTTCAATCGGCTGCTCCCCTGCGCCGATCAGCTGATGTGGTTCAAGTACATCGTCAAGAACGTCGCCCGTAAGCACGGCAAGGCGGCGACGTTCATGCCGAAGCCGCTCTTCGGCGACAACGGCTCGGGCATGCACGTGCACCAGTCGCTCTGGAAGGAGGGCAAGCCCCTCTTCCACGGTGACGGCTATGCGGGCCTCTCGCAGACGGCGCTCTATTACATCGGCGGCATCATCAAGCACGCGAAGTCGCTCGCCGCGTTCACGAACCCGACGACGAACAGCTTCCGCCGTCTCGTCCCGGGCTTCGAGGCGCCGGTCAACCTCGCCTACTCGAGCCGCAACCGCTCGGCGTCCGTCCGCATCCCGATCACCGGCCCCTCGCCGAAGACGCGCCGTGTCGAGATCCGCTTCCCGGATCCGAGCTGCAACCCGTACCTCGCGTTCAGCGCGATGCTTCTCGCGGGTCTCGACGGCATCCAGAACAAGATCGATCCGGGCGATCCGCTCGACAAGGACATCTACGCCCTCAGCCCCGAGGAGCTGAAGAACGTCCCCCACATGCCGGGCAGCCTCGAGGAGGCCCTCGACGCGCTCGAGCACGATCACGAGTACCTCCTCCGCGGCGACGTCTTCACGAAGGACGCCGTGGCCGAGTGGCTCGACTACAAGCGGACCAAGGAGCTCACCCCGATCCGCATGCGTCCGACCCCGCACGAGTTCTACCTGTACTTCGACATCTGATCGATCGGACGAGAGCGTCCGATCGGATGTCGCCGAGACATCTGATCGGACGACGCGACGTCCGCACGATGACGACAACGAGGCCGGCCACGCGTCGTTCGTGGCCGGCCGAAGCTCTTTGTGACGCGCGTGCAGGGGCGTGGCGGGTCGGTCACTTCGCGTTGGTCGTGAGCCGAACCGCCGCGGCCGGCTCGATCACGCGAAACGTGAAGGACTCGGTGAGGTAGAGCTCGACCTCGTCCTTCGTGTGGTACGCGTAGCCGATCGAGAGGTCCTGACCGACGTAGAGCTCGTAGTCGCCTCCACGGAGCGAGAGGAGCGCGGCGCCGCGTACGGCCTCGGCGCGGACGATCGGGCGGTCGACGAGCTGCTGCTCGATGCGCTTGGCGAGCGGATGCCCTTCCTCGGTCGCGGAGTAGACCTGATCATGGAGCTCGGCGCCGAGGACGAGGACGTACGGGCCGGCGACGCCCGCGCGACGGAGCGTCTCCTTCGCGTCGATGAGCACCCTCGGTAGCTCGAGCACGTCGGCGGGAAGCGGCAACGACGGGTGCGGGGTCGACTCGAGGATGCCCTGGATCCCCGCCGCGACGAGCCCGTTGAAGACGGCGTTGTCCTCGACGAGGGCGACCTTCTCGGCAGCCTGGACCACCGATTCGAGGTTGGGCCCCTCGGCGCCGCGCGCCACTGTGTCGAGATCCATGGTCGAGAGCTTGATCGGGACTCTCACCTCGACGAGCGGCTGCACCTCGCGAATCCCCATCCCGACATCGGGGGCCGGCCCTTGCGAGAAGAGCTTCAGCCTACCCGTGTTGACCGCGGCGAACTTCCAGCCGAACGGCCCCTCGAAGTCGACGATCTTGCGCCCGGCGAGGAGGAGGCGGAGGACACGCGCCGCCTCGGCATCGATGAGCGTCCAAGCTTCGGGAAGGATGGGTGCGAGGTTGCGCTTGAGCAGGTCCACGGTCATGCCCTCGTTTGCAGTTGCGTCGTCGGTTGGGTTCACATGAGCTTGAGACTTCCGATGCCGAGCGAGCCCTCGACGCCGGACGGCTCCGCGGGGCCTCCGCTCGCCGTCGGCTCACCCTCGCCGTCCCGCCCCGCCCGGCCGCCCCCTGCGTCGCCCTTCGTCTTCTCCTCGACCTCGGTGATCGGGCCCTCGGTGAAGAGAAACGTCCGCGCCGCCTCGTCGAACGTGGGGTTGTTCCGCCGGATCCACTCGAGGTTCATCATCGCGTGCTCGATCTCCTCGTCGCGGTTGTGTGCGAGCACAGCCTTGAGGGCCTCGTCCTTCGTGCCGTCGACACGCTGCTGGTACCAGTCGATCGCCTCGAGCTCCTCCATGAGTGACACGATGGCGCGATGCATCTCGCGGGCGTACGGGGTCAGGTCTTCGAACCGCTCGTGGAAGTTCTCGCTGCTCACATAGCTCGAGCCATGCACGACAGCGGCCAGCGGGGCGAGGCACGGCGTCGCGTCGGATGAGCATCGAGCACAGGGCGTCGGCTCGGGCTCGGCCGGGGCATCCGCCCTTGTCGATGCGGGCGCGCCTTGCGATGCTGGGCGTCCCATGAAGACACGCGCCGCTATCGCCTACGAGGCCCGCTCACCGCTCATCATCGAAGAGGTCGACCTCGAAGGTCCCAAGGCGGGCGAGGTGCTCGTCGAGATCAAGGCCTCCGGGATCTGTCACACCGACGAATTCACGCTCTCCGGGGCCGATCCCGAGGGCATCTTCCCGGTGATCTTCGGTCACGAGGGAGCCGGGGTGGTCGTCGATGTCGGCCCGGGCGTCACCACGCTCCAGAAGGGCGATCACGTCATTCCGCTCTACACGCCGGAGTGCCGCAACTGCAAATCGTGCCTCAGCCGGAAGACGAACCTCTGCACCGCCATCCGCGCGACGCAGGGCAAGGGCGTGATGCCGGACGGAACGAGCCGCTTCTCGATCGGCGGCAAGAAGGTCCATCACTACATGGGCTGCTCGACGTTCGCGAATCACACGGTGTTGCCGGAGATCGCCCTCGCGAAGATCCGCAAGGACGCGCCGTTCGAGAAGGTTTGCTACATCGGCTGCGGCGTCACGACCGGCATCGGCGCCGTGATCAACACCGCGAAGGTCGAGGCTGGCGCGAACGTCGTCGTCTTCGGGCTCGGCGGCATCGGCCTCAACGTCATCCAGGGCGCACGGATGGTGGGCGCCGACATGATCGTTGGTGTCGACATCAACCCCGCACGCGAGGCGCTCGGCCGGAAGTTCGGGATGACCCATTTCGTGAACCCGAAGGAGGTGTCCGGCGATCTCGTCGCTCACCTCGTCGAGCTCACGAAGGGCGGCGCCGACTACAGCTTCGAGTGCGTCGGCAACACGCAGCTCATGCGGCAGGCGCTCGAGTGCTGCCATCGTGGATGGGGCGTCAGCGTCGTCATCGGAGTGGCCGGCGCGGGACAGGAGATCTCGACGCGTCCGTTCCAGCTCGTCACGGGCCGAGAGTGGAAGGGATCAGCGTTCGGCGGCGCGCGCGGGCGCACCGACGTCCCGAAGATCGTCGACTGGTACATGGAGAAGAAGATCGACATCGATTCCCTCGTCACCCACGTGATGCCGATCGATCGCATCAACGAGGGCTTCGAGTTGATGCGCAAGGGCGAGTCGATCCGCGGCGTCGTCACGTTCTGAGACGGCTCGGCCGGACGCACTCCCTCCCCAAAGGCCGGGTCCGCGTGAAACGCGCGACCCGGCCCTCGAGAACCGTCGCCTCGTCGCAGCAGCTCTTCTCCCGCCGCGCGTCGAAGCGGGGCATCTCGCGACCGCACGTGTCGAAAGGCCGCGCATGCGTCGCGATGCGCCGGCATGCGGCTCCTCCACGGAACCCGCGCGTGGATCGGCGAATTTAGGGCTCGCGCCCCAACGACCCGCAGTGGATGCCCCAACCCCCCCGCAGCACTGCCGGCAATCCCTACGTGTGGCCACCTCCTTGCTTTGCCCGCGCGACGGAGGAGACAATCAATGCCGGAGAAGAAGACGATCGCGCGCGCACGGAAGGCGAAGCGCGAGGGCAAAGCACCGACGACGCAAGCCGGTGAGTTCGTGCGAGAGGAGATCGAACACATCCGTGAGGGGAAGCATGGCGCGAAGAACGCCAAGCAAGCGATCGCGATCGGGCTCTCGAAGGCGCGCCGCGCCGGCGTGAAGCTCCCGGCTCCGAAGAAGGGCACGACCTCGGAGCGCACGCGCAAGCAGGCCAAGCGCACGACCGCGAAGGCCAAGGCGTCCCCGACCACACGCCGAAAGTCGGCAAAGCGCTCGCGCGCCACGACCGAGGCGCTGAAGCGCGCCCCCCGCTCGGCGGCATCGACTCGCGCGCTCTCGCGCCAGGCGCGTCAGGCGGCCCCGCGTCGCCGCAAGCGCACGGCACGTTCGCGGACGAAGCGCGCCGCAGCCTCGGAGTAGGTAGGCGCCGAGCGAACGCCGATCTCGAGCGCGCCCTCGCGCCCTGTCGCGAGCGCTTCGGAAGGGGGAGAAGCGATCTCTCGCAGGGCCTCGGTCACGCGCCGGCGAGGGCGCTCCCACGAAGGCTTTCCACACCCGACGTAGGCCCGGATGGCGGGACGATGACGCACGAATTTGGCGTTTTCTATCCCGTCCAGAACAGATGGACGTCGACTCTTCGTGATGGATCACGAGCACATGCGCGGCTGTCCAGAACTTGGACGCCCGAAGGAAGCGCGCCGCGCCCGAAGATCGCAGCTTGCCCTCCTCAGGTTTTCCACAGGGCGGGCGCGAGCGCCTATTTCACTTCCGACGGCGGGAAGACCTTGCAGGCCGCGTCGAAGGTGTCGAGCGCCTTCTCGAGCGCGTTGCTCAGATCGCCGTCGCAGATCGAGCTGAATGTTCCGTTCTTGCCCGCCAGCGAGACGAACTCCTGCAGCCGCGCCGCCTCGCTGGCATCACCGAACGACGACTTGCATGCGGTCGGGCCCGCGATGACCGCGGTCGCCCACCGGCCCGCCCCCTTCGCGACGGCGTCGAGCATCTGCTTGTAGTCGGCGACCGGCTTCACGCCATCCATCGTCTTGCAGACGTCGTTCTGGATAGTGAAGTTGTTGTCGGTGCGTGAGCAGTCGTCCTCGTCCGAGAGGACGACGACCGCGAGCAACGCATCGTCGCGAAGGAAGCCGGCGTTCGTGCCGTCGCTCATCCGATCGTCGAGCGCGAGCTTGACCGATTCGAGCGGCATCTCGATGCTCGGCCCGGAGGTGCCCACCTGAGCGAGGCACTGGAAGTCCTTCGCCGCGGTCGCGTCCGCCTTCTCGATCCAGCGCTTCGACGTCCCGCACTTCCCGCCCATACGGAACTCGCCATTGTCGCCCTTCTCGGACTGAGGGACGGCGGGGACTGAAGGGAACCCGGGAATTGCGGGCGGCGTGATGGTGTAGGCGATGTCGCGCCCCGTCGTGGTCACGGCGATCCGCCAGTCGAGCTTCGAGCCGCCCTTCGTCTTGAACGAGTCGATCTTGGCGATGAACTTCGGGAAGTTTGCGGCGAGATTCGCTTGCTCTTCCTTCATCGATCCGGAGTCGTCGACGACGAAGACGATATCCATCTTCTCGCATTCCTCCGGCTGAGGCGGCTCCGCCGGAGGCGGGTTGTCGCCGAGCGAGTCGCCGGAGCTGCTGCTACCGGTGCCGGAGGAGCCGTTGCCGTTCCCGGCACCGTCCGAGAAGGCATCCCTCGTCGACGAGCTTCCGCACGCGAACACGAGCGACGACGCGATCAGGAACGCCCCGAGACCGAACGACTTGCGAATCACTGCGAACCTCCCATGCCTCGAGCTCGAGCGAGCTCGCGAGGGGAGTACACACCGCGAGCCTCACGAAAGCTCTTCCTGGATCGCGATGTCATTCAGTTGAGACATTCTGTAAGTGGCGAGAAAGGAGCCACTGTCAGACAGTCTGTCCGAGCTGGCCCGAACGCGTCCCCCCGAGCACGCCACGCGCACGCCACGAAAAAGGGCGCGCCCCGGATGGGAGCGCGCCCTTCTCAGCCTCGATGACGAGGAGCTGGCTCGAGGGTCACACTTCGGCGAAGCGTGCGCCGCCCTTCTTGCCCTTCTTGCTGGCCTTCTTCTCGCCCTTCTTCTCGCCCTTGCCCGCGTCCTTCGCGGCATGGCCGTTGAGCGCGCCGTTCGTGCCGTTGCCGTTCGCGTGCGCCTTCTTCGTGTCGACCTTCTTGCCGCTCGGCTTGCCGCCGAGGAGATCCGCCGCGAGCTGCGCCGCGCGGTGGGTCTTCTCCCACGAGAACTGGCTGCGGCCGAAGTGGCCGTAACCGGCGGTCGCGAGGTACTGCGGCGCGAGGAGGCCGAGCTCGTCGATGAGCGCCTTCGGGCGCATGTCGAAGTTCTCGAGGATGTACTTCTCGAGCTTCTCGTCCGAGATCTTGCCGGTGCCGAACGTGTTCACGTGCACACCAACGGGCTTCGCGACGCCGATCGCGTACGCGATCTGCACCTCGCAGCGCTTGGCGAGGCCGGCCGCGACGACGTTCTTCGCGATGTAGCGCGCGTAGTAGCAAGCCGAGCGGTCGACCTTCGTCGGGTCCTTGCCGCTGAACGCGCCGCCGCCGTGACGGCCCATGCCACCGTAGGTGTCGACGATGATCTTGCGGCCGGTGAGGCCACAGTCGCCCTGCGGTCCGCCGATGACGAAGCGCCCGGTCGGGTTGACGTGAAACTTCGTGTTCTTGTCGAGGAGCTTCTTCGGGATGACCTTGTCGATCACGAGATCGAGCACGGCCTCGCGAAGCGTCTTCTGCTTCACCTCCTCGTTGTGCTGCGTGGAGACGACGATCGCGTCGATGCGGACCGGCACGTCGTTCTCGTACTCGAGCGTGACCTGCGTCTTGCCGTCGGGACGGAGGAAGTCGACCTTCTTCGACTTGCGGATCGCCGCGAGCTGGCGCGCGAGCTGGTGCGCATAGTCGATCGGCGCCGGCATGAGGTTCGGCGTCTCGTCGCACGCGTAGCCGAACATGAGGCCCTGGTCGCCGGCCCCCTGCTCCTTGTGCATGCCCTGGCCTTCGGTCACGCCCTGGGCGATGTCCGGGCTCTGCTGCTCGATCGCCGTGATCACCGCGCAGGTGCCGGCGTCGAAGCCCATCTCGGAGCTCGTGTATCCGATGTCACGCACCGTCTTGCGGATGATCTTCGGGTAGTCGATCGTCGCGGTGGTCGTGATCTCACCGGCAACGACGACCATGCCGGTCTTCGCGAGCGTCTCGCAGGCGACGCGCGCATGCTTGTCCTGGGCGAGGATCGCGTCGAGGATCGCATCCGAGACGTGGTCGCAAAGCTTGTCCGGGTGGCCCTCGGTGACCGACTCCGACGTGAACTGGTAACGTGCCATGCGCGAGCTCCTGAAGGTTAACGAGCGTCCTGACATAGCGCGGCAGAGCCGAGACGCAAAGCCCTATTGGCCCTCGACGCAGCGACGGTCCATGCTCGGGTCACGCCTCAACGCGGCATCGTTTTGGTCGCGTCTTTCGCTACTGCGTCGGCGTCAGCGTGCACGCCCTTCCCCAGGGCCGTCGCATTCGACGGGCGCACCGGACGGTGCGCCTGCGTATACGACGAGAGCGGCTCAGTCAGTCCTTGTACGGATCGGGCGGCGGGCGAGACGGACGCTTCGGCGGACCGTTCACCAGCGGCGGAGCCTTCGCGCTCGGGCGCGACATCAGCTCGACCTCCGCGCCGGGGAGAGCGGCGATCGCGAGCGTCACGGCAGGCTCGAAGCTCAAGGGAGCGGTCGGCCCACCGACGCGATCGTAGAAGCGCGCGGTCACGAGGCCCATCCGCTCGGGGCCGAGCTCCTCCCAGACCCGGCGCCACGTCCGTCCCTCGCGGATCGCGTTCGTGAACGCCTCCGCGCTCGGGAACGCCACCGTGTGACGGAGCACGGTGTGGCGGACGAGCGAGAGCCCGCCGTCCTCGAACATCTTCGCCATCGACTCGCGGTCGGACGCCACGCGCGCGGGCGTCGCCTCCGCGTTCGGCTCGAGGTCGCGAAGCGCCTGCCCGAGCAGCTCGAATGGATCGTTCTCGTCGGGCGGGCCGAAGGTGAGCACGCCGACCTTACCGTGAGCGGAGAGCGCGCGCGCCCAGCTCCGGAGGACCGCGGAGCGATCGGCGATCGGCCACAGCCCGAAGCAGCAGACGATGGCGTTCCAGTCACCGGGCCCGACGTCGCCGATGTCGGCCTGCTCGACCTTCACCGCGCCGAAGCCGGCCTTCTTCACCTGCGCTTCGCAGATGCCGACGAGGTCCGCGCTCGCGTCCGTCGCACGCACGAGACCGCGATCGCCGACGACACGTGCGACGGCAAGCACCTCGGCGCCGGGCCCCGCGCTCGCAACGAGCACGCGCTGCCCCTGTGTGAGCGCGAGCTCCTGAACGAGATCGAGGTGATAGGGGACGAAACGCGGAACCCATTCCTCGAGATATTGAGTAGCCGGCTGATCCCAGGGCGTTCCCATGACCTGCCGAGCATAACCCGAATGGAGCGCGCCGGCACTGGCGAGGGTGGATTGGCGCACCGCGGGCGCCGGTCTCGTGAAAGCCCACGCCGCATGCATCGCTTCGACTGTACGCTCGAGCTCGACGTCCCCGTGCTCGCCGCCTTCGGGCTCGCGATCGAGCCGCTCGACGACGTCTCCTTCGCTTCGCGCGGCCCTTGACGCGCGTGCACTTGGTCGCCGCGCAACGGCGTGACGCACGACACCGAATCACTCCACTTTCGGACCTGCGGCGGCTCGTCTAGTGTGCCCCGCGATATGACCGAGGCAGCCCCCCGCAAGACCTCTCTTTTTGACCGTCACGTCGCCGCCAAGGGCCGAATGGTCCCCTTCGCCGGCTTCGAGTTGCCCATCCAGTACACGGGCATCGTCGACGAGCACCAGGCGGTGCGCACCGCCGCCGGGCTCTTCGACGTCTCGCACATGGGCGAGCTCGAGCTCAAAGGCGAGCACGCGGCCGCAGTCATCGACTACCTGGTCACGAACGACGCTTCGAAGCTCGTCGACGGCCAGGCGATGTACACCGCGTGCTGCAACGAGAAGGGCACGATCCTCGACGACCTGATCGTCTATCGCGCCGCGCAGGACCGCTGGCTGATCGTCTGCAACGCGTCGAATCACGCGAAGATGGCGGCGGTCTTCGAGAAGGCCGCAAAGGACCACTGCGAGTTCGCCGACCGCACCGACGAGACGGCGTTGATCGCGCTCCAGGGCCCCAAGGCCTTCGACATCCTCGACCAGGCCGGCGCCGACGCCGCGAAGCTCCGCGACCTGAAGAGCTTCCACTTCCGCGACGCCGTCATCGGCAACGTTCGCTGCACCGCTGCGCGCACCGGCTACACGGGCGAGGACGGCGTCGAGATCTTCTGCGCCTGGAACGATGCTCCTGCGCTCTGGGATCAGCTGCTCCTGCTCGGCGCGCCGTTCGGCATCAAGCCTGCCGGGCTCGGCGCACGTGACACGCTCCGCCTCGAGGCGCGCCTCTCGCTCTACGGCAACGACATCGACGAGACCACCAACCCGATCGAGGCTGGCCTCGGCTGGGTCGTGAAGCTCGACAAGGCGATGTTCGTCGGCAAGGACGCGCTCGCAGCGGTCAAAGCCGCTCCCCTTCCCCGCAAGCTCGTCGGCTTCGAGGTCGAAGGGCGCGGGATCGCGCGCCACGGCTATCCGCTCCGCGACGTCGACGGCAACGAGGTCGGCATCTGCACGAGCGGAAGCCCGGGCCCGACGGTGGGCAAGAGCATCGGCCTCGGCTATCTGCCGACGGCGATGGCGCAGGTCGGGACGAAGTTCCTCGTCGACTGCCGCGGCAAGAACATCGAGGCGGTCGTCGTGAAGACCCCGTTCTACAAGCGCGCATCGTCCTGACGGACGGCCGACGAGCTCGAGAACGGACGAGGACGGGTTCTGGGGCCCGGTGCCCCGAGTGGTGTAGAAAACAGACGAGCGAGCACGCTCGCGAGCGCAGAAGGAAAAGGCGAAATGGAATTCCCCGCGGAGCTCAAGTACACGAAGGACCACGAGTGGACGAAGGTCGAGGGCAACCGAATCACCGTCGGCATCACCGCGTTTGCGGTCGAGCAGCTCGGTGACATCACGCTCGTGAGCCTCGATGTGAAGGTCGGTGACGAGCTCACGTCGGGCAAGACCTTCGGGACGATCGAGAGCGTCAAGACGCTGAGCGATCTGTACGCCCCCCTCAACGGCAAGGTCGTCGCGGTGAACCAGGACCTCGACGCCAAGCCGGAGCTCGTCAACGAGGATCCGTACGGCAAGGGCTGGATGGTGGTCATCGAGACCTCCGACAGCGCCGGGATCGCCCAGCTGATGGACGAGAAGAGCTACGGCGATCACGTCAAGGCGTCCTGACGCGGACGCCTCGGGGCAGCATCGCGGGGGGGCAGTAGACGATGCGGGAGCTGAGCGTCCCCGGATATGACGTCTGGGGCCTCCTTGGCGAAGGAGGAATGAGCGAGGTCTGGCTCGCGAAGCACGAGGTGCTCGCGACGCCGGTCGTGATCAAGACCCTGCGCCGCACGCTCCGCGCGAGCGACACGCAGGGCGCAGCCGCGCGGATCCTCCAGGAGGCGCGGCTGATGGCGCGTGTGTCGAGCCCGCGTATCGTACGCGCGCTCGGCGCCGGCCAGATCCCCGGCGATGACGGCGAAGGGGCCGCCCCGACGCCGTTCCTCGTTCAGGAGTACGTCGACGGCCTCGACTTCGCCGAGCTGGATCGACGCCGGCGCGCCGCGCTCGGCGTCGGCCTCCCCCTCTGGCTCGTCTGCCACGTGATGCGCGAGATCTGCAAAGGTCTGCGCGCGGCCCATCAAGCCGGGGTCATCCATCGCGATCTCAAGCCGTCGAACGTGTTCGGGGAAGCCCAGTCGGGCATCCGCCTCGGTGACTTCGGGATCGCCGTGGCGCGCAGCGACGGTGCGCCGACCGAGACCGCCGGCACGCTGCCCTTCATGGCGCCGGAGCAGCTCCGGCACGGTGAGCTCGGTCGCTTCACCGACGTCTGGGGAGCAGGCGCGACCGCGTGCGATCTCCGGTACGGAAGCAATCCGTTCAAGAGCGTCGGGGAGATCCTCGACCCGAATACCGCGCCTCGCATGCCACCGCCGACGTCGCCGGCCGAGGCGTACTTCCAGGACGTGGTCCGGCGGATGCTCGCGAAGGACGTGCGCGATCGCCCGGCCGACGTCCTCGCCCCGCTCTCGCACTTCGCGACGTTGACGAAGGCGCTCGAGCCGCCCGAGCCCGCCGTGAACCGTGTCGGCTCCTGCACCTTGCATTTCGGCCAGCTCGAAGTGACCTTCGCCACCGGCGACATCGCGAGGGCATCCGCCGACGCGATCGTCTCGAGCGCGAACTTCGAGCTCCGCATGCGCAGCGGCGTCGGCGAGGCGCTTCGCCTCCGCGGCGGTGACGAGATCGAACGCGACGCCATGGCGGGCGGCGAGCAGCCGCTCGGGACCTGCATCCGCACCGACCCCGGCGCGCTCGAGACGAAGCACGTCTTCCACGCGGTCAGCGCATGGAACGAGGTGTCGTGCGTCGGTCGCGCGTTCGCGCGCGCGCTCATCCTCGCCGAGGAGCGCGGCTGCACGTCGATCGCCGCTCCCGCTCTCGGCACCGGCGCAGCGCGAGTCGGCGTCGAGATGTGCGCCAATGCGATGATGACGACGCTCCGATGGCACGCGATGCTCGGCGGCACTCGCATCCGCAAGGTCACGGTGTGGCTCGACTCGGAGGCGAAGCGCCGGATCTATCAGGACATCGCCGAAGAGGTGCTCGGCCTCCGCGACGTGCGCCACTTCGGACAGACCGACGTGGGCCTTCCCGACGACGAGGCGATGATCAGCCCCGAGGGCGCGACGTTCCTCGATCCGCACACGCCGGGTCGCTGACGCTTCCACCTACAGCGCAACTCAGGTGCGCTGATTGTGAAAAGTAGGAAGCGAGTGCTCAGCTCGGTCCATGCAAGCGAGCACCGCTGTAGCGAGCTCGGCCGAGCCGGGGTCACTCCATCTCGACGCGATTACGACCGCCGCGTTTCGCTCGATAGAGCGCCTTGTCGGCGCGATCGACGATGTTGTCGACGTCGTAGTTGTTTCGCTCGTCGGCGGCTGCGACTCCGCCGCTCAAGGTCACGTGGCGCATCTCTTCTTTCGCGCCGAGCGTGATGCCCTTGGCGGCCACCTCCGAGCGGAGGCGGTTCGCGACCACACGAGCGGCAGGGCCCGGCGTGGCGCGGAGGAGAATGATGAACTCCTCGCCGCCGAAGCGACACGCGATGTCGTCTTCACGAAGCGATCCACCGAGGAGCTCCGCGACGTGACAGAGGACCCGGTCACCGTCCTCGTGCCCGTAAGTGTCGTTCACGAGCTTGAAGTGATCGATGTCGACGAGGATGAGCGAGAACGGCCGCTTGTGCCGCTTCGCATGCGCAGCCTCTTCTCTCAGGCGTCGCTCGAAGTAGCGCCGGTTGAAGAGCCCCGTGAGCGCATCGTGTGCGGAGTACTCGAGCGCCAGGCGCAGCTTGTTCTTCAGCTCGCGCTGCATCCGTGAGCGCTCCGCGACGGCCTTGACCTTCGCGCAGACCAGCGTCGCGTTGAGCGGCTTGACGAGGTGATCCATCACGCCCGCCTCGATCAGCTTGAGCGAGTCGGCCTCGCTCGGCGGCCGGCCGAGGATGACCATGACCGGGATCATCGCCGTCTCGGGCTCCTGCCGGAATTGCCGGAGGAGGCTCCACGCGTCGAGGCCAGCGAGCCCGACGTCGACGATGACGCAGTCGAGAATGCTCGCCTTCTCCGACACGATCGAGGCGGCACGCTCGGCGCTCTCGGCGTGCGATGCCTGCATCGCGAGCATGCTGATGTGGTGCGCGACGAGCTTCCGCGTCGCCTCGTCGGCGACGACGAGGAGCTCACCGGCGGCGATCGGCGCGACCGAGGACAGGAGCGATTCGCGGACACTCAAGGCGGCCGATTCTACTCGATCTCTGCACGTTGTTGCCGCCCTGCGGTGATGACCGCGACTGCACCGATCAGGATGAGTATCCCACCCAGGATCTGCGCTTCTCCGAGCCCCTGGCCCAAGAAAAGCGCTGCCATGACCACCGCCACGAACGGCTCGAGGAGCGTGAGGACGGAGGCATGGGTCGCGGCGATCCGACGCAGGCCCCAGACGAAGGTAAGCCCGCCGAGGGCGCCCGGGCCGAGCGCTCCGGCCACGACGACGGCGATCGACGACGCGGACACCGCGGCAAACGCGCCGGCCGGGACCATCGCCCAGAGGAGCGGTATCGCGACCAAGCCATGGAAGAACATGAGCTCGCTCGCGGAGAAGACGTGCGCGAGGCGCTTGTTCACGAGCACGTTCGACGCATAGAAGACCGCGCTCCCCGCGCCGAGGGCAGCGCCGACGAGATCGCTCGACGAGAGCGCCGCGTTCCATGGCTGGAGCAGCAGCACGAGCCCGAAGAACGACGTCGCGACGGCGCCGAAGGTGCGGGCATGCGAGCGCTCGCCGAGGACGACAGGCGCTGCGAGCGCGACGAAGACCGGGGTGAGGTAGTGCGTGAGCACCGCGATGGCGACGGACGTCCGCTGGTAGGCAGCAAAGAAGAGGAAGACGTTGAGGGCGTCGGCCACTCCGAGCCACGCAATGCCGAGCCAATGCGACGGGCGCGCTCGAGCCGGCACGCGGTCCTTCAGCATCACGGGCAAGCTGAAGACGGTCTGGACCACCATCATGATCGCGGCCGACAGCGCGGCCGGCATCACGGCGTGTTTCAGGATGAGCGGCCAGGTCCCCCAGCCTGTCGCGGCTGTGGCAACGAGGACATAACCGAGGTTTCGCGACCCGCGGTGCGGGGCGGCGACCTCGGACTGCCGACTCGCGGCCGTCACGATCCGGCGCCCGCGAGCCCCTTCAGCTTCGCGAGAGTCGTGAGCGCCTCGATCGGCGTGATCCGCTCGACGTCGAGCGCGCGGAGCATGTCGAGCGCGGGGCTCGTGGGCTCCGCGACCGCGGGCGAGGATGCACGACTCGCGGCGTCGTGCGAGCTCGCAGCGAAGAGGCCGAGCTGCCCGTCGTTCTTCCGCCCGCGCGGTGACCGCGATCCGCCACCGGTGGGCAGTGACGCGCTCCGCTCGAGGTCCTCGAGGATCGCCTTCGCGCGCGCGAGGACGGGCTCGGGCAGCCCCGCAAGGCGTGCGCATGCGACGCCGTAGCTCCGCGAGGCCGCCCCACGCTGCACCTTGTGGAAGAAGACGATGCTCCCGGCGTGCTCGCGAGCGCTCACGCTGTAGTTGTCGGCGCGCGCGGCGCTCGCCGCGAGCTCGGTGAGCTCGTGGTAGTGCGTCGCGAAGAGCGCTCGGCAGCCCGAGACGTCATGGAGGTGCTCTGCGACCGCCCACGCGATCGAGAGGCCATCGTAGGTGCTCGTGCCACGGCCGATCTCGTCGAGCACGACGAGCGAGCGTCGCGTGGCGCGCCGGACGATGTTCGCCGTCTCCTTCATCTCGACCATGAAGGTGCTCTCGCCGCGCGCGAGGTTGTCGCTCGCACCGACGCGCGTGAGGACGCGGTCGACGATGCCGACACGTGCGCGCTTCGCAGGGACGAACGACCCCATGTGCGCGAGGATGACCGCGAGCGCGACCTGACGCATGAAGGTCGACTTGCCCGCCATGTTCGGGCCCGTGACGATCCAGAGGCGCGATCGGTCGGACGGAGCATCGGGGGACGCGTCGAGCTGGACGTCGTTCGGAACGAAGCGCCCCGCCGCGGCGAGCCGCTCGACGACGGGATGACGCGCTTCCTCGAGATGGAGCTCGAGAGAGTCGTCGACCTCCGGCCGCACGTAGTCGTCACGATGCGCGATCTCCGCGAGCGCGCTGGCGACGTCGAGCACGGCAAGGCGGGCGGACACGGCCCGGAGCCGCTCCACGTGAGCCGAGAGATCGCGAACGAGCGCGGTCCACAGCTCGGTTTCGCGCGAGGCGAGACGGTCTTCGGCGTGTGCGAGCTTGTCTGCGAGCGTATCGAGCTCGTCGCAGGTGAAGCGCTCGCCGGTCGCGATCGTCTGCTTGCGTCGCCACGTCTTCGGAGCCTTGCCGAGATGGCTCTTCGTGACCTCGACGTACCAACCGAAGACGCGCGTGTAGCGCAGCTTCAGCGACGGGATCTGGGCCTGCTCCCGAAGACGCGCCTCCAGCTCGACGATGAGTCGCTGCCCGTCCCTCGCGAGCGTGCGCGACTCGTCGAGCTCCGCGTCGAAGCCGTCGAGGAAGACGCCGCCCTCGCTCGCCCGCGCGGGCGGATCTTCGACGAGCGCACTCGCGAGGGTCGTGTGGAGGTCCTCGCAGCGATCGATGAACGGCGCGGGTACGGAGGCTCGCTTCTGCGCCGAGCGCCGAGCGCCCCCCGACGGAGATGAAACACTCGGGACCTCGAGCGCGTCCCGCGTCGTCGGATCGGGGCATGCCGCCAGCGCGTCGTCGATCGCGGGGAGCTCGGCGAGGGAGGCGCGGAGGAGCGACAGCTCGCGCGGGCCGACCCGGTCGACGGCGAGCTTCGTTGCGAGACGCTCGACGTCCGCCACCTTCGCAAGCCGTGCGCGGACCTCTCCGCGCAGGCCGGGCTGCGTGACGAAGATCTCGACGCCGTCCAGGCGCCGGCGGATCTCCGCAACGTTCGTCCGCGGCGCGAGCAGCCGGCGCCGGAGGAGCCGCGCGCCGGGCGCGGTCTTGGTTGCGTCGATCTGGTCGAGGAGCGAGCCCTTGGTCTCGCCGTCCATCGTGCGTACGAGCTCGAGATGGCGCTGCGTGGCATCATCGAGCACGAGGGTGTCGCCGAGCGGGTACTCCGCGAGCCGCGAGATCGGCAGCTTCCTTCCGGGCTCGCAAGCCTTGGCGAGGGCGATGCAGCGCGCGGCGGCACGCAGCGCGAGATCGCTCGCGCACGCGTTTCGCGCCTGCCCTGCGCCGAGCACGGAGTCGAGGACGGCGATCGCGTCGTCGAGCTCGAGGGTCGACGTCTCCTCGCGGACGGCAGCGCGCGGCAGTGCGTTTCGAATCGTCGCGCCGAGCGGCCCCGTCCCCGCACCGAGCAGCACCTCGCGCGGATCGAGGCGCACGATCTCCGAGAGAGCCGCCTCGCCGTGGTCTGCCTCGCACGCCAGGAGCTCACCGGTCGAGAAGTCGAGGACGGCGATCCCGACCCGGTCGAGATCTCCGTGGACCTCGACCCCCATGAGGAAGAGGTTCTTCTTCGAGTCGAGGCCCGCGTCGTCGTACGCCAGCGCCGGCGTCGCCACGCGCACGACCTCGCGGGGGACGATGCCCTTCACCGTCGCGGGGTCGGCCATCTGCTCGCAGATCGCGACCTTGTGGCCGGCTTCGAGCAGCTTCTGGATGTAGCCGCTCGCCGCGTGATACGGCGCACCGCACATCGGGATCGGCTCATCCGCCGACTTGTTGCGACTCGTCAGCGTGAGGTCGCAAATCTTCGCCGCAACGACCGCGTCGTCGAAGAAGAGCTCGTAGAAGTCACCGAGCCGGAAGAAGATGATCGCGTCCGGATACGCGGCCTTCGCGGCGAGGAACTGCCGCATGACCGGCGTGTCTGCGCCGTGGCCCTTCTTCGCTGAACCGCCAGAGGCTCTCGGAAGGCTTGGGGAACCGGCTCCCCCGAGCGAGGACGACATCGCCGAGAGGTCTGTCAGAAGTAAGGCGCGCGCGCAATGGTGACGCCCGCGAGATCGATGAGCACGAGGCCCTGGGACGCGCCGTCGACGACGGCGATCTGGCCGAGCGACTCGATGAAGCGCATCGACTGCGGGTTCACGCCCGTGGTCGTCGCCGCAAGGTTGACGACGAGCGGCTGGAACTGGCCTCGCGTCTGGAACCGGAAGGCCATGTCGCGCGTCGGTCTCATCGCCTTCGCATCCTGGTGGCCCTCCTGGATGAAGAACGAGAAGGCGGGGTTCCTCATCGCCAGGGGGCTGTCGCGGAACGGAGCGAAGTCGGTGGTCGATTCACCGTACGGGAGGGACGGGGCCCGTGCGTTGAGGAGAGCCTCCCGCGGATCGCACGAGGGCACGCAGCGCCCGCCCTCGCCTCGCGTGACGTGGTTCAAGAAGCCCACCGTCGAGCCCACCGCAACCCACTGCCCGCTCGCCCGTACCTCGAACCGCGCCTGATGATGGAAGCAGCAGCGCATCATCTTCAGTTGCTTGGCGTTCGACGGGTCGGCGTAGACGACCTCACGCGAGAGATCCTTACCGAACGACGCGAAGCGACCGACGACGAGGTGGTCGTCGTAGGCCTCGAGGATCGGGAAGTCGCGGTTCGTGTTCTGTTCGCTCACGGAGGAGCCGAAGAACTTGGAGCACTGGTCGAACCGATCGCGTGCCGCGATCTCGACCTGCCGCGGATCGGAGGGATTTGCAGGGTTGAGCCGCTCGTCCCAGCAGCTGTTCGGCTCCGCGATGTCGGGCTGCCGCCAGAACGCGTCTCCCGCCGGGAGCAAGTCGTCCGAGATCTGTACGTAGTCGACCATACGGCGGCCGAGGGGCTCGGCGGCGGGGTACGGAGGCCGGCCCGCGATGGCGAGCGCGTTCGTGACCGCGTTCGCGCGCGCACCACCGACGCTCCAGTCCTCCACGCCCTTGGAGCAAAACCGCGCCTGGGGCTGCGAGAGGATCAGCGACGAGTACCCGTCGGTCGTCGAGATCGTGGCCGGGAGTCCTTCGAACCCGAGGAGCTTGCCCTCGTAGGTGACCTCCCAGTCCTGATCGAAATGCACCTCGGGAGTGTCGAGCGAGAACCGGACGCCGACTTCCTCGGTCCCGGCCGCCAGTCCGCCGGGGCGAGTCGCGGTGGGACGCATCTTCGGCGTCGCTTCGCTTCCCGGCCCCTGGAGCGGCGGCGTTACGGCGCCCGTCGATGTGATCGTCGGAGTGGACTGGAGGTAGGGGGTGTGCCTTCCGCTCACCGCGTCCTCGCGAAGGACGTAGTTGGAGCGCGCCCGGTGCGGAGCCGAGACCGGGAAGAAGGCCTCCTGCGAGACGCTGTCGGGCGCCGCCTGAGGAGCGTGGTACGGATTGTAGTCATCGTCCCCGGAAGGGGCCGGCTGCGCGACCGCGAGGGCGGACGCGGTCGTGGCCACCCCCTCGCTCGTCCCCTCCCCGCCGATGAGCTCCTGAGGCCTCCGACAAGGCGCATCCCAGTCGTCGACGTCGATCGCAACCACCTTGCCGTTCGAGAGCGTCGCGAACGCGAAGATGCCGCGGAGGCGGATCGGTCCGAGCCCGACGTCGACGTTGCTCGAGCCCGAGCCCGAGCGGTAGAAGACGCCGAAGTCGGGGGCGGCCTCGCCACTCGCCGGATTGAGGTTGGGATTCGGGTTGCAGAGCAAGCCGGTCTTCGCGTTCGCCTGCGCAACGCCGTTGATCCGCGTCAGCGGAAAGTCGTGGCGCGCAAACGCGACCGCGACGACCGGCGCCTCGAACACGATCCGATCGGGCGGCTGGAACGGGTTGAGCTCGGGATGCGGCCGGAGCATCGGGCTGCGCTCGCCGTTCACCGGATCGGTCACGTCGAAGACCGCGATCGAACCGTGCTGCTTGCGATCGATGGCGTAGAGGAATCGCTTGTACTCGCGCGTCGGCGGACTGATCGCGATGTCCCCGATGGATGCGGCGCGCGATGGATCGATGCTGCTCGAGACCACGAGCGGCGGGAGCTCGCGCGGGGCGCCGGGCACCGAGAGATCGACGACGTGGATGAGCGGAATGCCCTGGTCCGCGATGTAGAGCATCTGACCGTCGCGCGCGATCGCCATCGGCTGCGGCGGGTCGAGCGGACCGAGCTCGAACGCGCGCTCCACGACCTCCGTGCTTCCGGCATCGGGGTCGCACGCGGGAACGACTCCACCACCAGCGTCGATCGGGCTGCCGGCATCGAGGCCCGTCGTCGGATCCTTGCACTTGCAGGAGCGGAGCCCGCAGCTCGCCGGCTGCTCGGGCGTATCGCACGTGAGGTCGACGCCGCCGTCGACCCACTTCACGCCGTCCTCCCACTTCTTGCCCTCGCGGAACGTCTCCGGGACCGCCGACTCGCCGACGAGCTCCATCGCGGCCGTGATCGGGCACGCGTCGAGCTCTCCGGGCGCGAGTGTGGGGCCTTCACCGAAGTCCTCGAGCGGCTGGCCGTCCGCGCCGAGGCGCGGCGAGGCCCGGAGGAACGGGCGCGGATCGATCGTGATGACCTTCGCCGAAGTCGTCCGATCGCCCGGGAGCACCGCGACGAGCTCGTACGGGAGCTCGGTCGGCGTCGCCGCCTGCGCGCCCGCGTCCTCGGCGCCGCCGTCGGCGGTGACGGGCGAAAGCGATCGTCGAGGCACGACCGTGAGCGAGCCGGGACGTTGCGGAAGCGCGCAGACCGGCCACGAGGAGAGCGTCACTGCGCCCTCCGGATCGCGCCGCCCCGCCGCGTCGCCGAGGATGCGATGCCCGGGGATGCCGTAGATGGCGAACTTGTTGGGCTCCGCGGAGGCGATGAACGCCATCCGCCCGTCGGGCGTGGCCGCGATGTCCGTCGGGTTCGCTCCGACCGGAAGGAAGTTCAGGCCGGGGACGGCATGGCTCTGATCGATGATGGCGCCGGCCGAGAGGTCGACGACGGCAACCTCTCCGCGGCTCGTCTGGGTGACGAGCGCGAAGAGCTGATTGTCGAGGTTGCCGCCGTTCACGTTCGGCGGCACCGGCGCGCACTCCTCCTGCTTCAGCGGCTCTGGAGCATTCTCGCCGAACACGCGAAGGCAGATCACGTCCACCTTCTGAGCGCGCTCGAAGGTGCGGATCGGGACGCTCGTGGGCGTCTGCGAGCAGGCGAAGAGGACCGCGGAGGCGGCGACGGCAGCGACGGCCGCAGTGGAGAGGACGAAAGCGCGGGCTCTGGACATCACGTGCCCTTGGGGTTGGTCGGACGGCCGAGGGTGTAGACGACCTTCCCGTACGTCGCCGGATTGGGCAGCGCCTTCTCGAGGTCGAGAATCTGAACGAACGACTGCATGAAGCTCGCGACGTACGCGAAGCGGTAGCGGCGCAGCTGGAGCGCGCGATCGCGCTCGTTGTACGGGACCTGGGCGTGCGTCGCGACGTCCTCGAGCGAGAACGGGTCGAAGGCCATCGCGAACGGCCCCGGCGCGACGCGAATGTTTGTCTCCATGACGCCGGCGTCCGGGTCGTAGACCCAGATCGTCGCCGAATCGAAGCAGACGACGAAGACACGGAGCGCGTACGCTCCATCACTGTCGACGATCGGAGCCAGGTAGACGCGCGACGGGCCTGGCGAGAGCGGCTCCGACGAGTGGATCGTGAGGCGGTCGGGGTCGTAGGCGCCGTCGATCCCCTGTGCCCCGCCGACCTCACCGATGAGGAGCGCTGCGGGCGAGCGGTTCGCGATGAAGACTCGCGCCGGCTTGCGCGCACACGCCAGCATCTGGCGATCGCGCTCTTCGGCGGTCTGGTTGGGCCCGACTGCAGCAACGCGCGCCTTGCACGCGAGGCGCGGCGTCGGATCGATCACGATGCCGCGCGAATCGGCGCCGCCGGCGCTCACCGTGATCGGAAACACCGCCTCGAAGTCGAGGAAGGGACGCGGCGTCGACGGCCCGACGCCGCCCTCTTCGTCCGAGTAGCGGCGGATGAGGCTGACCTCCGGGATCGAGCGACTCGTCTGGAGGAACGCGGGCCGCGGAAGGTCACGCGCGCCGAGGAACGCATCGGGATCGTGCGGCACGCCGGCGATGTCGATGCCGCCGACCGGAAGCTTGTCGGCGACGAACTGGATCGCGGGCAGCGGCCGATCGTTCTCGCCGTCGTTGCGCGTGCGCGACAGACCGGTCGAGAAGAGCGTCGTCTTCGTGTCGTTCTGGTGGGTGATCACGAGCGACGTGCCGTCCTCGCTGATCGTCGCTCCGAACGGCTCACCCGGCATCGTGAGGTGGCGCGAGTTGCCTTCCTCGTTCGGGTCCTCGCCGATCTGATGGACCGCATCGCATCGCTTCGACGGCCCCTGACCGCAATCGAGCCGGAACGGCGCGTACGGCGCCTTAGGGTCGGCCGGCGGAACGCTCTCGACGCTGTCGCGCACGACCGTGGCCCAGGTCAACGTCGCGTTGCCGCGGACCGGGACGAAGAGGCGGTCGAAGCTCGCGTTCCCCGCCGGGACCGGCGGGTCGTCGGCGTGGACCTTCGTGCTCTGCCGGCACGGCGGGCTCGTGCAAGCGCCGTCCGCGACGAGGAACTCTCCCTGTAGCTCCGCCGGAGGGCGGGACAAGAGGAGGTCGGTCGCGAACGCGCCGATGATCGCCGAGTCGCGGAAGTAGTGCTTCGAATCGACGGGCGGGGCACAGGTCTCGCCGAGCTCCCGGCGCGGCTCGCCCTCCTTGAGAGCGTCGGCGCACGTCGTGTCCGAATCCTTGATGAGCGGGAGGTTCTTCGTCGGGTCCTTGATCGCCTTGACCGTGTCGTGGCGGATCTGGTGCAGGTCGTACGACTGGATCGTCCCGCCGTTGAACTGGAGGTCGAAGTTCGAATTGACGGCGTAGAGGACCGTGCCGCCGTGCGAGACCTTCAGCCCGACCGGGAAGTAGAAGTGCTCGAGCGGCGGGGCACTCCCGTCACCGGTGTCGTAGCAGCCGCTGTCCGCCACCAGCCCGATCAGGAGGAGGGGCAGGACGGCGACCGACCGCTGCCATCCGCGAAGGAAGCCCATGTCGGCCGGCACCCTAGTACAGCGGTGGCCAGGTTCGTACAGCCTTTAGAACCCCTCCGCCGGCAGCTCCCGCCAGCCCCACCCGGCCGGGGGTAGCCGCGCCCGGGCCTACGAGAGCAGGCTTTACGAGAGCCTACGATTACGAGAGCCTACGAGACGAGAACGGGCGGCCGAGCGGCGGCGCCCGTCGGGTCAGAGCTCGACGACGATGACGCCGCGCTGTCCGCTCTCGTCGCTCTCGTCGCGGCGTTTGGCCGGCCCGGGAGGTGCGAGCGGGAGGTCCAGCTGCGGCTGCTCGTACCGCTTCCGATCCTCTTCTTCGCGCTTGCGGATCTGCTCGATGATGAACGGAGGGAGCATCCTGGTCCTCCTCCAAAAGGAACGGCGGTACAAGCTCCGGACTACTCACATGGAAGCTAGCAATCCGGTCCTAGCGGTCAAGTAGGCGGCCGATATGGAACGCAGGCAACGTTGTCGATAGTGTCGACATGAGCGATGACTAGCGCGCTCACCTCTCCCGCTTCGAGGTCGGCAACGAGCCCCAAAAGCTCGTCCGTTCGCGTTCATCCGGCCAGGGCTCGTCGAGCTCCGTGGCGCATCGCGTTGCTGCTCGTCTTCTTGGTCCTGTTCGTGCCTGCCTCTGTGGGAGCGACGCCGTTCGACCTCGCCGGCAGCGACTGGGAGGGCGGCACGGAGCTCGTGCGTCTCGCGCGAGCAGAGCTGGGCACCGCCCGCGTGGTCGCCACCACCCAGGTCGATTTCGCGGAGCTGACGCCCGACGACGGGCTCCTCTTGCTCTACCCGGAACGCGCGCTCGACGTCGGCGAGCTCACGAAGTTCATGCACGCGGGCGGGCGCGTGATCATGCTCGACGATTTCGGCCGCGGAGAGTCCCTGCTCACGACCTTCGGGATGAAGCGCGTGCCGAGCCCGAGGCATCCGGCGGAGTCCCTGCGAAACAACCCGCAGCTCGCACTCGCAGAGCCCGCGAGCGCCCATCCCGTCGTCGCCGACGTGAACCGTGTCGTCACCAACCACCCGACCGGCCTCTCGCATCCGGACCTCTCGCCGGTGCTGAAGATCCACGCAGCCTCGGGGGAAGCGGACGTGACGGTCGCGGTCGCGGGCGCCGTTGGCCAGGGCCGCCTGCTCGCGGTCGGTGACCCGTCGGTCGTGATGAACTCGATGCTCCGGTACTCGGGCAACAAGGCGTTCGCCCGCGGGCTCGCGCGCTACGCCGTCGACAGCGACGCCTGGGGAAAGCGCGGCGGGAGGCTCTTCATCGCCTCGGGCAACTTCGAACAGAAGGGCTCGTACGGCGGTGATCAGAACGCGCTGACCGAGTTGTTCCGGGACCTCAAGGACCTGCTCGACCAGATCCGCAAGGAAGGCCTCCCTTCGATCCTCGCATGGAGCGCCTCGATCGCCCTCGGGCTCGCGCTCGTCGTGTGGGTCGGGTCACGCGCCGGGCGGCTCCACAAGCCCATCGTGCCGAGGTTCGTCCGGCGCGTCCCTGCGGTGGCGCAGGGCGGCGTCGCCGGCCACGCCGCCGTCATCGGCGCGCCGCAGACGACACGCGTGCTCGCTGTGCTCGAGTTGAAGAGCGCTCTGGAAGAGCAGCTCACCACCCTGCTCGGACTCTCCAAGGTCCCGGGCCACCAGGACCTGCTCGATCAAATCAGCGCCCGGGGCCTGCTCGACGCCGAAGGGCTGCACACCCTTCGCCGCCTTCTGCTACGAATGTCGAACGTCGAAACCATGGTCGTTTTCCAGCGCAGCGGGGGAATGGTGCAGTCGGTTCGCGACAACGAGGTCGTGTCGATCGCACGCACCGTGAAGCAGCTCCTCGATGCCGCCCAGGCCGGAGCGCCGCACGCGCGCCACGACGACGTGCGACGCGACGGCCGTGAGGCGGAGCCTCGATGACGACGCAGCCGATGCAGCAGGGAGCGAAGGAGATCGCGGCGGCGAAGGAGCGCGTCGAGGAGCTCCGGCGTGAGGTCCAGCGGGTCTACATCGGCTCGGCTCGCGCGCTCGACATGATGATGGTGGCGCTGCTCGCGCGCGGCCACGTGCTGCTCGAAGGCGTCCCGGGCGTCGCGAAGACCACGCTCGTGAAAGCGTTCGCGACCGCGCTCGGCTGCTCGGCGCGACGCATCCAGTTCACGCCCGACCTCCTGCCGGCGGACATCACCGGCACGTACGTGCTCTCGCCGCGCGACGGGACCTTCAGCCTTCGTGCCGGTCCGATCTTCGCGAATGTCGTGCTCGCGGACGAGATCAACCGCGCCCCCGCCAAGACGCAGTCGGCGCTCCTCGAGGCGATGCAGGAGAGGCAGGTCACGATCGAGGGCGATCGCTTCGAGCTGCCCCTGCCCTTCCTCGTCCTCGCGACGCAGAACCCGATCGATCTCGAGGGCACCTATCCCCTCCCCGAGGCGCAGATCGATCGCTTCCTCGTGCGCGTCCCGATGGGCTACCCGTCGGCACGGGAAGAGTCGCAGATGCTCCGCACCCACGGCGTCGAGGCGCCGGCGGTGCGCGCCGTGCTCAATCCGCAGGACGTGATCGACCTCCAGGGGATCTGTTCGCGGATCCACGTGGACGACGATCTCCACGACTACGCGGTGTCGATCACGGGGTACACGCGCTCGCATCCCAAGGTCGCGCTCGGCGCGAGCCCGCGCGCGACGCTCGGGCTGGTCCAGGCCGCGAAAGCGCACGCGCTCCTCGCCGCGCGAACGTACGTCGTGCCCGAGGACGTCCGCGCCGTGGCGCCTGCCGTACTCGGCCACCGCCTCGTGCTCGTCGCCGACGTCGAGGCCGACCCCCGCGTCCGCGACCAGATCGTCGAGGAGGCGCTGCAGAAGGTGGGCTACCGCCGCGGGTTCCGCGCGGTCTGATCGGGAGAACCGCGCGTGCAGCTTCACCCGACGCGCGCCACGTTCCAGGTCGCCCTCGCGGGCGCTGCCATGGTCGCGGTGGGTGTCGCCGCGAAGGTCAGCGCCGCCGTCGCGTTCGGAGGGGCGATGCTCCTCGCGATCACCCTCGGTCGCGCGCTCGCGCTCTCCACGGTCACACGCATCCGGGCCTCGGGCTTCGAGATGGTGTGGACCATGACGAGACGGGTGACGCGCCTCGAGCGTGACGAAGAGGTCGTGCTCCACGCAGAGCTTCGCAACCGCGGCGTCGACGACGCGCGCGGCGTGAACCTCCGCCCCGTCGCCTCGAGCCTGCTCGACGTCACGATCCATCCGCCGGTCCTCGACCTGCCCGCGGCGTCCAAGGTCCGCTTCGACGTGCACGTGCGCGCGAAGCGCGTCGGGCGCTGGGGCGTTCACGGGATCGCGCTGGAGGTGCGCGGGACACCGCTCGGCGGTGAGGGCCTCTACGAGGTGCCCCTGATGTTCGCGAATCCTCACGGCATCGAGGTCGTGCCGAAGCCGCTCTTCGCGATGCTCCAGAGCGCTCGCGGTGGACGGGCTCGGGCCCTCGCGCCGGCCGGGCGAGCGGCGCCGCTGCCGGGCGAGGGCGAGACGCTGAAGGAGCTACGCGAGCACGTGCCCGGCGATCCGTTCAAGCGGATCGCGTGGAAGGCGAGCGCGCGTCGCGGCCAGCTCCTCGTCCGCGAGATGGAGCGCGAGGAGCGCGACATCGTCTGGCTCGTGATCGACGCGTCAGTCGAGCTCTGGGCGGGAGATGCCGGACGCGCACCGCTCGACATCGCGGTCGACGAGCTCGGCGGGATCGCGGCGCGTCACCTCGCGCGCGGTGACAAGGTCGGCCTGGTGGTGTTCGCGTCGCGGATACGCACATGGCTCGTGCCGGAGTCAGGACCGCTCCAGGCCTCGCGAATCGCCGCGGCGCTCGCGAGCACCGCGAGCGCCGTCGACGCCGACCGGTGCGAGCTCGACGAGGTGGAGCTCGCGGCGCGCGTCGCCGAGCACCTCCGCCCGCTCGATCCGCGCGGCCTCGCCGACGTTCCGCGTGGGAACTTCGACGCGCTCGCGACGCGCGCCGAAGCGATGCGCGCCCGTGCGCCGTTCGCGCCGCGCCTGCCGCAAGCGACGACGACGCGCGACCAGCGCCTGCGCCACTACCTCGCTGCGTTCGGCATCGAGGTGCCGCCGCGAGTGGACGGCGAGCGCGAGAAGGCAGAGGTGCAGCTCGCCAACCTGCTCGAGAAGATCCTCCTCGAGAAGCGCAAGAAGCCGAGCATCGTCCACGTCTGGGCGCCGCCTCCCGGACCGGGCACCGAGACCGGAGACAGGGCCGTAAGTGTCGAACGAGCCGTACGGAAGCTCCGAGCACGCCACGTCGACGTGCGCTGGACCATGCCGGCGTTCGAGCCCGCGCTCGAGGTGCAGACGTCCGAACCGTTGACGGTCGAGGACGTCGTCCGGAACGCCGTGCGCATGCGCGTGCGCGCCTCGCAGTCGCGTGCCGAGCGAGTGATGCGCGGTATGGGCGTCCGCGCGCGCCCGATCGAAGTTCGCCGGCGCGCGGTGAGCGGACCGCTCGCCGGCCACGCTGACGAGGATCACCGGCCCGCCCCAGCGGCGGCCGAAACAGCAGAGGAGGACCGACGGTGAGCACGGATGCCCGCGCCGTATTGAGGCGCGTCGGGCTCGCGCCGAAGAAGAGCTTCGGCCAGAACTTTCTCGTCTCGCCGCACGTCGTCGAAGCGATCGCGCGCGCGTGCGTCCCGGACGACGAGATCGGCCGAGCGCGTGTCCTGGAGCTCGGCGCCGGGCTCGGCGTGCTCACGAGCGCGCTCGCAGCGCGCGCTCGCTCCGTCGTCGCCGTCGAGCGAGACCGCGATCTCGTCCCGGTGCTCGGGCAGGAGCTCGCGACGCACATCGAGGACAGCCGCGTGCGCATCGTGGAAGGTGACGCCCAGACCGCCGATCCCCGCGAGCTCCTCGGCGATGTCGATCCGTCGTCCCCACGCGTCCTCGCGGGCAACCTGCCCTACCAGATCACCGGACGCCTCCTCGAGCGAGCGGTCGCGCACGCCGAGGACCTCGATCGCGTCGTCTTCATGGTGCAGCTCGAGGTGGCCGAGCGACTGACGGCCAATCCCGGCACCAAGACGTACGGTGCGCTCACCGTCTTCGTCCGTGCGGCATACCGCGTGACGAAGCTCTTCGACGTCTCGCGTGGATCGTTCCATCCCGCACCGGACGTGACGAGCGCGGTCGTCCTGCTCGAGCCGCATCGACCTCGCCTCGCCGAAGAGACGGAGACCTTCCGCTCGCTCGTGAAGGGCGCGTTCGGTGCTCGCCGGAAGACACTCCGCAACGCATGGTCACGCGTGGCCGACGCGACGAAGATCGCGGACGCCGCCGCCCAGGCGGGCATCTCACTCGACGCGCGCGGGGAGACGCTCGACGTGGAAGTGTTCGCGCGAATGGCCTCACTCCTCGCGAACGACTGACGCCGCGGAGCGACGGCGGACGAGCGGCGGAGCGATCGCGCCGCTCGTCTTCGTTCCCCCGCCGCAGCCACGGATTCAGAACCGGGGACAGGGAACTGGCTGGACTCGCCGTTCCCCGTTCAACTTCCCTGTTCCCTGTTCCCGCACCAGCGCTAGCCGGCGAGGGTCCTGGGGATCAGCGGCCCTCCCACGGGCAGCCGAGGTCGCTCTGCGCCTTGATGGCGTCACGGCGATCCGGAGAGGTCGTGGGAGCGAGCTCCATGAAGAGCTGGAAGTGCTCGCACGCTTCCTTCTTCTGGCCGGTCTTCTGAAGCGCCTCACCCGCCTCGAACGCCGCCGGACCGAGCCACCCTGGGCGCGGCTGCGCCGTCCTGCCGTTCGCGACCGCATAGACGAGGTGCTTGGCCGCCTCGGCGTTCGAGCTTCGCTCCGCGAGGATCTTGCCGTACTTCCAGCGCCAGTACGGCGGCTTGTCGTCGCCGGCGATGGCGCGCTGCCACTCGCTGGTCGCCGCGGCGACCTCGTTCTTGTCCTCGTACGCTTCGGCGAGCGCCGCGTGGGCCTCGTGACGCGAGGGCTTCAGCTCGAGCGCGCGCTTCAAGTCCTTGATCGCGTCGTTGACCTGCCCCTCCTTGCGAAGGAGGACACCTCGCTGCCAGTACCCATCCGCGAGGAGCTTGTCGAGCTGCAGGGCCTTGTCGACGTGCGTCCGCGCGAGCCCCAGCTGCGCCGGGGTCGCCTCGTTCGCAGCCCACGCCACGTAAAGGTGATACTCGGCCTTGTTGGGGTCGAGCGCGACGGCGCGCTGGAGGTAGCGCATCGCCGCCGCCGCCTCGAGCCCGCCCTGCCTCAGGTAGGCGCGCCCCACGAAGTGGTTCGCCTCGGCGCTGTTCGGGCGCAGATCCTTCACCTGGATCAACATCGGGAGGGCCTTCTCGACCTCGCCGATCGCGACGTACGCGGCACCGACGCGGAGCTTCAGGTCCACGTCGTTCGGGGCCTTCTGCGAAGCGCTCTCGAACTGCTCGAGCGCCTTCTGGACGTCCCCCGACTCCTCGAAGAGGAGACCACGCTCCAGCGCGATGCTGGGGTACTCCTTGTCGATCGCAGCGACCTCGTCGAGCGCCTTGGCCGCGAGGTCGAGCTTGTGCATTCGCCGGTAGGTCCTGCCGAGCAGGAAGCGGGTGCCGAGGTCGCTCGGGTTCTTCTCGAGCGCCACCTGGAAGTGCTCGAGCGCCTCCTGGAACCGGCCCTGTTCGGCCGCGACCTCGCCGAGAGCGCGCTGGAGCGCGGGAGAGTCGGGGAGCTTCGCACGCGCCTCCTCGAGCTTTGCGGCCGCGTCGGCGGTCTTGCCTTGCGACGCGAGGAACTTCGCGAATGCCGCGTACGCGTGGATCGCGTCCGGGTTCTGCGGATCGACGAGGTCGACCGCGGTCGAGAAGAGGTCCTCGGCCACCTTCTTGTTGCCGAGCGCCTCCTCGGTGCGCGCCAGCCAGAGGGCGACGCTCATGTCCTTCGGCGCCTTCTGCCGCGCCACCGTGAGCTGCGCCTTCGCGTCCGCGAGCCGCTCGAGCGCGATCTTCGTCTTCGCAGAGCCGATCACCGCCGGCAGGCTGGACGGATCCTTGGTCACGGCCTCGTCGAAGCGCGTGAGCGCCTCGGTATGCCGGCTGTCGGAGTAGAGCACCTCGCCCTGCCCGACCAGCGCGCTCACGTTACGCTGGTCGACCTTCACGGCCTCGTCGAACGCGGCGCGCGCCTCGCTCGCACGGTCACGCGCGAACATGATCCAGCCCTTCGCCGAGAGCGCATACGAGAGCTCCGCGGCGCCGAGGGTCTTCCGATTCTTCTCGTCGAGGACGGCGTCGAGGTCCTTCATCGCCAGGACGTCGTCGCGCTGCATCTCCCAGATCAGCTGCGCACGGAGCGTCAATGCGCTCGCGTGGGTGGGCGAAGCCTTGAGCACGTTGTCCACCGCCTCGCGCGCCTTCGGGAACGCCTTCGCCAGGAAGTGCGCGCGCGCGATGCCGAAGAACGTGCGCGCCGAACCGCCGCTCGCATGCGCGGCGTTGAAGGCGGCGAGCGCCGCTGCGTGGTCCTTCTCGGCGAGCGCGATCTCGCCCTTGAGGATCGACAGCTCGTGCTGGATGCCGTCCTTCGGCTCCTGGGCGACGGCGGTGGCGACCGCGCTCTTCGCCTTTGCCCAGTCCCCTGCCTGCGCCGCTTGCGCGGCCTGCGCCGCTGCGAGATACGGGACCACCTGGTCCGGCGGGATGTCGGCGAGGAACGTGCTCACTCGCGCTGCGCGCGCGGGATCGACGCCGAAGCGGACCTGGTTCATGTACTCGACGAACGCCGCGTAGGCGCCGAGCGGGCGCGAGCGCGGGGCACGTTTTCGGGCCTCGAGAAGATCATCCGCAGCCAGCTGAGCGGCGGGGAACGTATCGCCCGCGAGCTTCGCGCGCGCGAAGTCCGCCTTCGCCGTCGCGTCGGTGATGTTCTCGCCGGAGTGAAGCTTGTCGCCAATCCACACGTAGCCGAATGCACCGAGCGGTGTGAGCTGGAGGGCCGCGCCGCCGACCACCACGAAGACGAGGGCGGCGCCGATGATCTTCGGCAGCTTCGACGGGCGATCGACCGGCGCGTGGTGGAGCCTTCCCGGTAGGCCGATGGCGGGGCCGGGGCTGGCGCCGGAGCTCGCCGACTCGAGCGAGGCTTCCTGGAAGGCGAACGTACCGGCGCTCGTCGCCGGCGGAGGACCGAGAGGCGCGACGCTGTCGGAGCCGCCGCCACCGAGATCGACCTCTCCGAACGCCATGCCGCCCGCGCTCGGCGGCGCGCTCGCGATCGGCAGTGCTCCCGGCGGCCCGGGATCGGAAGGAAGATCGACCTCACCGAAGCCACCGCCGAGGCCCCCCGCGGAAGGCGGAGGTGCTCCGAGCGGATCGCCACTGCCACCAACGAGCGGCAAATCGAGCTCGCCGAATGCGATCGGCGCCGGCCCTGGCTTGTTCGGGAGCAGGCGATCGTCGGAGACCGGCAGCGGCATGTGCGCGTTCGGGCTCATCGCCGACGGAAGATGCGCGCCCGGTCCCATCGACGACGGAAGGTGCGCGTTCGGGCTCATCGCCGACGGAAGATGCGCGCCCGGTCCCATCGACGACGGAAGGTGCGCGTTCGGGCTCATCGCCGACGGAAGGTGCGCGCCCGCACCCATCGGCGACGGAAGGTGCGCGCCCGCACCCATCGGCGACGGAAGGTGCGCGCCCGCACCCATCGGCGACGGAAGGTGTGCGCCCGCACCCATCGGCGACGGAAGATGCGCGCCCGCACCCATCATCGGCGACGGAAGGTGCGCAGCGCCTCCGCTGTGAAGCGGGAGGTCGTTCTGCAACGACGGCAGATCGATCTCGCCGAAGCCACCGCCGCCCTTCGGCGCAGGCAGATCGCCGAACCCGCCGCCCTTCGGCGCAGGCAGATCGCCGAACCCGCCGCCCTTCGGCGCAGGCAGATCACCGAACCCGCCGCCCTTCGGCGCAGGTAGATCGCCGAACCCGCCGCCCTTCGGCGCAGGCAGATCGCCGAAGCCCCCGAACCCGTCGTCTCCCTTCAGCGCGGGGAGGTCAGGCGCGCCAGCGTGCCTGGGCGCCGGAAGGTCGATCGATCCGAAGCCCCCACCGCCCGACGGCGCTGCGGGCGGCGGCTGAATGGCGGGGAGGTCGACGTCGAAGCTGAACTGGCTCTGAGGGGGCGCCGGCGCGGGCGCCGGCTTCGGAGCGGCCTTCGGAGCGACCCTCGGAGCCGCCTTCGCAGCCGGCCGATTGACCGCGGCTGGCAGGCCGACGTCACCTGCGAGCGCGGGCAGATCGAGATCGTCGAGCCCCGGAAACGGCGGGGGCACCGCGGCCATCGCGGGCGCCGTCGGCTTCATCGCGAAGCCCGGTGTCGGCCGCGAAGCCGCAGGCTTCACGGCGGGAAGGGCGGCATCGAAATCGAGCGCCGGCATCGGCGGAGCGGGCGCCGGCGGAGCGGCCTTCGAGCTTGCGCTCGTCGGAGGCTTCGGCGCGAGGCCGACCATCGTCGCCTTTTTCGGCGGCGGCGGCTTGGGAGCGGCACCTCCGTCTGCAGCAGGCACGGCCCCCTTCGACGGATCGGTAACGAGAAACGTGTGCCCGCACTTCGGGCAACGCATCTTCAGCCCGGTCGGCGGTACGCGCCGTTCGTCGACCTGGTAGGGCGCCTTGCACGACTCGCACTCGACCTTGAGCATGACGCGTCTAGGCTAACACAGGGCTCAAACTCATCGCGAAAGCCTGACTATCGTGGCGCCCGCGCGAGGCGTTTCGTAGGGCCTCCGCCACCGCCAGCTCGTCCCTCGCATCCCAGGAACGGCGCTCGGTCGCTGTCCCTCTTTCTTTCTCGCCCCCACCCTTTCTTCCCTCCCCCCACTCAGCTCACTCCCGAGGACACTACTTCCTTGCCATCCCCCTCGAGCTCTACCGCGACCTCCGCCGATCCCGTTCCAGATCTCGAACGGCCATGGCCTGGCCGCCCTCCTCCCGAGAGGCGGCTCGGCCCATCCGAGAGCCGCGCCTCCGTTGCCGCGCTCGCCCTGATGGCACTCGGTGCGACCCTGTTCGCACTGATGAACCTGCTCGCGCGGGTCGCGACGTCATCGGCGTCCTGGGCCAGCGTCGCGGCCGTGCGTGCGCTCGTCGGCGCGCTCGTCGCGTTCGCCGTTGCCCGGATGCGCGGCCAATCGCTCGCCGTGAAGGACGGGCGCGCCGTCTTCTGGCGGAGCCTCGTCGGTACGGTCTCGATGGTGGCGACGTTCTACGCGCTGTCGTCCCGGACGATGTCGCTCGGCAACACGGTGACGCTCCTCAACCTGGCTCCGGTCTTCCTCGCCGTCCTCGCTCCTATCTTCCTGCGCGAGCGCACGACCGCTGCGGTCGCTCTCGCGATCGGGCTTTCGCTCGCTGGTGTCGTGCTGGTCGTGCGGCCGGCGTTCCTCTTCGGCGGCGCCGGCCTCGACGACGCGGGCGCCGGCGCTGCTTCGTCGGGGCCGAGCGCAGGGATGACCGCGCTGGTCGCCGTGCTCGCCGCGCTCTCGACGTCGATTGCGATGATGCTCCTCCGGCGCGCCGGCAGGACGGAGACGACCGAGGCGATCGCGTTCCATTTCTCTCTCTTCGCCGCCGCGACCATGGGCGTCCTCTCGCTCTTCGATCTCCGCCTCCCTTCGCTGCGCGACGCCGCGTGCATGGTGGGGGCCGGGCTCTCCGCCGGCTTTGCTCAGCTCGCGATGACGCGCGCCTACGCGCTCGAGCGCGCGGCCCGCGTCGGTGGGATGAGCTACCTCGCCGTCGTCGCGAGCGCACTCCTCGGTGCAGCGGCGTTCGGCGAGCGGCCCGGGCCGACGGCGATCGCGGGAATGGTGCTCGTGATCGCGGGCGGGCTCGTCTCGGTCATGAAGCGCGACCGCTCCCCCACCTCGCTCCCGACACGTCATGCGTCGTGACCGCTCTCCGCGGCGAGCTGCTCTCGGGTAACCTCTCCGGCGTGATCGATCCCTCCATCGGGTACGGTGAGCAGCTCCGGAGCCGCGCCGACGCGCTCGCGACCCTCTGCGTGCATGCCGGCGAGCCGCCGGGCGAAGACGGCTCGCTGGATCCGCCGATCGTGATGTCGAGCGCTTTCGCCTTCGAGAGCGCCGAGCATGCCGCGCGGGCATTCCGTGGAGAAGAGGAGGCCTGGATCTATGGCCGATGGGGCAACCCGACGGTGGCCGCGCTCGAGACGAAGCTGGCCGCGCTCGAGCAGGCCGAGGCCGCCTGCGCGACGGCGAGCGGGATGGCAGCGATCAGCGGCGCGGTCCTCACCGCATGCGAAGCCGGTGACCACGTCGTGGCGCCGCGATCGATGTACGCCGAGAGCGCCCGTCTCTTCCGCGAGCGCCTCCCGAGGTTCGGGATCCAGACGACGTTCGTCGACGGCGACGTGAACGCCTACGCCGCGGCGATGACGCCCCGGACTCGCATCCTCTACGTCGAGACGCCGTCGAACCCGATGCTCGGAGTCGTCGACGTCGCCGCGATCGCCGCCCTCGCCCGTACCGGCGCGAATCGCCCTCTCGTCATCGTCGACGGGACCTTCGCAACGCCCTTTGCGCAGACGCCCCTCGCCGTGGGCGCAGACCTCGTCTTGCATTCGATGACGAAGGGCATCAGCGGTCACGGCGACGTCATCGGCGGCGTCGTCGCAGGCTCGGCCGAGCTCGTCTCTCGCGTCCGAGACACGGTCATCAAGGGATTCGGCGGCGTCCTCTCCCCGCTCTCGGCGTGGCTCGTCGCGCGCGGCCTCCGGACCTTCGCGATCCGTCAGGAGCGAGCGTGTGCAAGCGCGGCCGCGCTCGCAGCTCACCTCGCCGCGCATCCACGCGTCGTGAGAGTGCATCATCCGTCACTGAGCAACCATCCCGGCCACGCGCTCGCGCGCCGGCAGATGTTCGCCTACGGCGCGCTGCTCTCGTTCGAGATCGCCGGCGAGAACGCCGTCGTCCGCGGGCGCACCGTGCTCGAGTCGCTCCGGCTGGCGACCCACGCGGTGAGCCTCGGTGACGTGCGCACGCTCGTCGTCCATCCCGCGTCCACGACACACTCGACCATGCCGGCCGAGACCCGCCGCCTTGCAGGGATCCAGGACGGCCTCCTCCGCGTGAGCTGCGGTCTCGAAGGGGCCGCCGACCTCATCGCCGACTTCGATCGAGCTCTCGGCTGAGCCCACCGGCGACCCTACCTACGACCGCGAAGCGTGGTCCGGCGGGACGTCAGGGGCGCTGAACCGCGTCTTCGAGAGCCGCGAACAGGAGCTCGAGCTCGACCGGCTTGCCCAGCCCGGCCACGGCGCCGACCTCCTCGGCCCGCGTCCTCGGATCCTCCGCGGCGGTGAGCACCACGATCGGCGCGGGGTGCTCGAATGCCGCGCGGTACCTGCTCGCAAACTCCCAGCCGTCCATCACGGGCATCTTCATGTCGAGAAGGATCACGTCGGGTTTGCTCTGCCCCAGCACCTCGAGCCCCTCCCGGCCATCCGATGCAGTCAGGACGGTGTACCCCCGGTCCTCGAGCACCAGGGCCATGAGGGCACGCAGGTCGGGCTCGTCTTCGATCACGAGTACGGAGCTGACATCCGCGTGCGTCTTCATCCCGGCTGGATCGGGAGACGGAAGCAAAAGGTGCTCCCCTCTCCTTCCGTGCTCTCGAACCACATCGCCCCGCCGTGACGCGCCACGATTTCGCGCGATATGTAGAGGCCTACCCCCATGCCGCCGTAGTCGTACGGAGTATCGGTGTGCGGCCGGTAGAAGCGCTGGAAGACGCGCGTTTGCTTCTCCGTCGGAATCCCGATGCCGTGATCGCGCACCGACACGACCGCCACGCCGTCGCGTACGACGAGACGCACTTCGACGTCTCCGCCGCGCGGCGAGTAGCGGACGGCATTGTCGAGCAGCTTGCCGAGCACCTGCTCGATCCGAACCCGATCCGCCTGGACGACCACAGGCTCGGACTCGACGACGCGGATACGATGCCGGTGCGTCGTCAGCGCCATGCGCCCGGTGACGATCGCGACGAGGGCGGAGAGATCGACCCTCTCACGACGGAGCTCCATCTGCCCCAGGTGGAGCAGCGAGAGGTCGAGCAGCTCCTTCACGATGTCGTCGATCCTCACGGCGCCCCTCGCGATGGCCTCGAGCGCGTCGCGACTCGCAGCGGGGAGCTGCTCCCTTCCACGAAGGAGCAGGTCGGCGTAGCCCTTCATGATGGCTACCGGCGTCTTGAGCTCGTGCGCGGCGACGCGGATGAACTGGTCCTTCATCCGGTCGAATTCGACGAGATCGGAGACGTCCCGGCTCACGGCTACCGCTCCGACGATCGCTCCCGTCTCATTCCGGATCGGCGTCGCGTTCGCACGCACGCACACGGTGCGTCCCGCGCGCGAGTAGCGGAAGAGTGCGTCTTTCACGATCTCGCCCGACAGCGCGCGCAGGAGCGGGAGTCCACGTTCGTGCAGCGGTCCACCGTCGAGCTCGCGAAGCCCCGTCGTACGGGCGTACTCGCCCACCGTCCGCCCGACGACGGACAAGTTGGGAAAGCCGGTCATCCGAGTATGCGCCTCGTTGACGTGCGTGATGCGGCTGTCCGCATCGCAGACGAGGAGCCCGTCGAGCATGTTGGCGTGGATGCTCTCGAGCTCGGCCGTCTGGCGCCGGGACACCGCCGCTAGCTCCTCGATCCGTAGGCGGGCTCTCACCCGGTCCGTGGAGTCGACGTAGAGCGCGACGACCGCCGCCCCCTTCGGACTGGGGACTCGCACGTAGGCGATCGTGAAGTAGGCGTCCTCGAACGGACCTTCCAGGGTCCGACGCACCCGCAAGGGCTCGTCCACCGCGCGATAGGGCACCCCGGTCGCCAACACGCGCTCGAGGATCGAGCGTCGCTCCGGCGCGGTACCAGGAGCCACGGCCGCGAACGGCCTGCCGAGACGGGGCTCGTCGCCGAACATGGCCATTAACGCCGGGTTGATCAGCTCGTAGACGAGGTCGGGTCCGCGGTGGAGGGTGATGCCTACCGGCACGTGGTCGAAGACCGTCTTCAGCAGCTCGCGCTCGCGGCTCACCTCCGCGAGCAGCCGCTCACGCTCCGCCTCCGCGCGCCGTCGTGCCGTGACGTCGCGAAAGCTCCAGACCCGGCCGACGGCTTCTCCAGCGATCTGCTGCGGGCGCGAACAGCGCTCGTAGATCCGCCCGTCGGCAAGCTCGAGGAGCTCTTCACTCTCGCGCTCCGGCGACGCGTAGACCTCTCGCGTCGACGCGACGACCACGTCTGGGGCCTTCAGCTGGTCGAGCACGTACTTGGTCACGCGTCCCTCGTCGCGACCTTCGACGAGCGCGCGGGGAATGCGCCACATCTCGACGAACCGGTCGTTGAACGCGGTGATCCGCCGCTTGCGATCGACGACGAGGATGCCGTCCGCCGTCGCTTCGAGCGCCGCAGTGAGAGTGGAGCGCGACCGCTCGAGCTCCCGTCGCGTTCGATTGCGCTCCGTCACGTCGACGGAGATCGCCACGACGGTCGGCACGCGTTCGACGGCAATCGGCAACGCCGTCGTCTCCACCTCCACGGGCTCACCGTTCCGCCGCACGAGCCGCTGCGCCTGAGGCGGAACGAAGCGTCCCTCCTCGATGGTCGCCCGCATGCGCTCGCGCACGATCGGGCGATCGTCCGGGTGGATGAAGTCGAGGAGCGGGCGTCCGACGATCTCGTGGGGAGCGTAACCGAGCATCTCGAGGATGGCTGGATTCGCGTAGAAGATGTGCCGATCGCGTTGCAGCGTAATGCCCTCTCGAGCCTGTTCGAGGAACATTCGGAAGCTCGACTCCGCGCGCTGCAGCTGCTCCGCTGCGCGCGTGCGCTCCGTCACGTCGACGAGCGAGACGACGGCCCCCTCGACGGCTCCGTTCGCGTCCCGCAGGGGCGCCGCGCGGTGTGCGACGACAGCCCAGGCCCCGTCGGGACGTCGCAAGGCATGCTCGACCTCCCCAGCTGACTCGCCGGTGCGCAGGACCTCGAGCACCGGAAGCGCATCGACAGCGAGCTCGGAGCCGTCGACCGCGGCGACCTCCCAGCTACGACACGACCGGCCGACGACGTCCGGAGCCGAGAGCCCGAGCATCGTCGCTGCAGCAGGGTTCGCATACCGGAACAGACCTCCGCGATCGACGACGAGCAGACCGTCCGGTGCTGCGGTCAGGACCGCCGCGGCTTCGAGCTCCATCGAGTCCGAGTCCTCCGCTCGACTGCCGGGTACCTTACCGCTCGGCCACTACGCCTGCGAATCGGCCCATCCGCACCACGATGGATGCGGTTCGCCCGAACACGGACGAAGCCCAAGCCGAACGTGCGCATGCGTTCGTCGTCGCCGTCGCGCTCGAGCAGGGAACGAGAGACACGCGGCGGGCGCCCAGGCCGATCCGCCCCACGACACGTCGGTTTCCACTCCAGCGGCGAGCCGCAGGCTGCACCGAGGATGATAGGCTGCCATCCAAGGAGGCGCCCGCCTAGACCGATGTTGCTCGAGTGGGTGGCCCCTCCGGAATGTCCGAACGAGCACGAGGTCGTGTCGCACGTGACGAGCCTCGCAGGCGAGACGGCGACCGCGCAGCCGCTCCGGGTATGGGCCCGCATCGTCCGGGTGCCGGGAGACGAGCCGGCTCGCTGGCGTCTCGAGTTGCGCATCGGGAGCGAGAGCGAGGCGCCGCGCACCCTCGAGAGCAACGAGTGCCACAAGCTCGCCGAAGCGACCGCATTCATCGTCGCGCTCGGGCTCCAGTCCCGCGCCGAGCCCGAACGCACGGAAGCGCCGGCGCCCGCGCCGCCGGTCGCGCCCACCGACGGCACGATAGCTCGGACGCACACGGAGCCTCCGGCGCGGTCCGCCGCCGTGTCGCCACCGCGGCGCACCTCGACGAGCTCACTCCACGGCGCGCTCGGGAGCGACCTCACCGCGGACCACGGGTCGTTCCCGTCGCTCGCGTGGGGAGGAGGCATCTTCGGCTACGTCGGATACGGTGCGTTCCGGGGGGAGCTCGGTGCCGCGCTCTGGCCTCGAAGCCCGGCCACCGTCACCTCACCACGGGGCGCCGGCGCTTCGATCACCCTTCGCACGGTCGGCGTTCGCGGGTGTTGGAGCCCTGCCCGCGTCCCGTGGCTCGATGCCTGTCTCCGCGCGGAGGTGGGCGTCCTCAACGCGGCGGGCTTCGGCATCATCCGCCCGATGACATCGGATGGCCTGTGGTTCACCGGGCTGGCAGGCCTCACGGCGCGGCCTGTCAGTGCGGGCCCCCTACGTCCGCGTGCCACGGTAGAGCTCGGATCGCCCCTCCGCTACTCCGCGGTCACGATCGACGGCATCGGGCAGGTCTACTCGCCGGCGCCGATCGTCTTCCGGGTCGCGATCGGCCTCGAGAGCAAGCTCTTCTGAGCAACGAAGCTCGACCTTACGTCAGCCGAAACAAAGTTTGATGATTCGTCACGGCCCGTGCACTCAAGTGGCATGAAGGCGGCTGCTGCTTGCCCCGCTCTCGTGCCTCCCATCGATGCATGGGGGAGCACGCGCGAGGACGATCCGACGGCCGCCGCGCCCGTTCACCACGCCGAGGGTGATGCCCCGCCCGACGACGCAACGGCGGTGCCTTCGTTCGACGAGATCTACGACCGGTACCTGGTCTTCGTCTGGCGCGCCCTCCGCGCGCTCGGCATCGCACCGCCGGCTCTCGATGACGCGGTCCAGGACGTCTTCGTGGTCGTCCATCGACGCCTCTGGACGTTCGAGGGACGCTCGAAGCTGACCACCTGGCTGTTCGGCATCGCGCTGCGCGTCGCGCGCAACTACCGCCGCAGGCAGGCGCCGAGCACCGATCTCTCCGAAGTCGGAGAGCGACTGCTCGACGATCGCCCCTCCCCCTTCGAAGAGGTCGCCCGCTCCGAGGCCTTCCAGCTCATCGAGCAGATCCTCGACGCGCTCGACGAGAAGAAGCGCATCGTCTTCGTCTTGATGGAGATCGAGCAGATGACGGCCGAAGAAGTCGCCGGCCTCCTGGGCGTCAACGTCAACACCGTCTACTCGCGTCGCCGGTTCGCGCGGATCGAGTTCGACCGACTCGTCGCGCTCCGCGGCGGGAACGCGAGGTAGCCGTGGAGCCATCGATGGATTCGCTTCGAACGATCCCTACCGTCCCCGGGGCAGCGGTGAGCGGAGTCTCGTCATGAGCAAGCTGTCCCACGAATCCGTCTCGCTCATCGAAGCCGCGCGCGTCGAGTTCGGCCCGACGTCGAGCGATCGACACCGACTGCGCGAGCAGATCCTCGCGCGCGTCGCGGCCCCTGCCCCCGCTACCGAAACAGCGGGCGGTGCGCCCGCCGCGCCGGAGGTGGCCCCCGCCTCGGAACGACCGACGGAGCCGCCCGTATCGGGCATCTTCCGGAGTCACGCACTGAAGCTCATCGGCGCGAGCGCTCTCGTCGTCGCCGCCATCGTGACCACGCAGCACGCGTCCACCTCTTCCGTTGCGACGACGAACGGCGACACGGCTCGAGCCGCGTCCATGAACGAACCGCAGCGTGCGGACGAGACGACGCCGGCCCCCGAGGTGGTGCACGCGCCGGCCCCTGCGCTCTCACCGAACCACTTGCCCGATGCGCCGGTCGCAACCGACGAAGTGCGCCCGCGCGCGAACCTCATCGCCACGACTCGCACTCCCTCCGCACCGCCCCCGGTCGATCGCGGCGCGCGCCCGACGGCGCTGCCCGAGCCCGTCTCCGAGGTGCAGACCGACGCGCTCGGAGTCGAGATGCGCATCCTTCGCGAGGCGCACGCGGCGCTGAAGAGCGGTGAGCTCGCGCGAGCACGCGCGTCCCTCGACCAGCACGCGCGGTCGTACCCGCGCGGGATCCTTCGCGAGGAGCGGCTCGCGCTCAGCGCCATCGTGTTCTGTGCCGAAGGTCGCCGCGACGAGGCGCGACGCTCGGCCGAAGACCTCGCGCGCGAGACCCCACGCTCGTCTCACCTCGAGCGACTCCGTGGCTCGTGCGCCGCCGATGCCTTGCTCGCTCCGGCACGCACGACGAACTGACGACGCGCAGGCGGTTCACCGCGGCGACGTTTTTCGTCACGACACATTCACAATTTCCAATCGTCCACGCACTCACGAGCGATGCAGAAACAGACCGTCGAGCTCCGACCCCTGCGAGCAGCACCGCTGCTCGTCGCGCTGATCATGGCGGGCCCCTTTGCTTGCGCGGAGACGATGAGCGCCGGGGTCGCGGTCGAATCCGACGCGGGAGCGCGCGGCCCCTTCGGCCCCTCGGTCGAAGAGGACACGTCCACCGACGCGAGCCAGCCTCCTTCCGACGTCCGGATGTGCCCGGTGACGACGTGCTCGGCGCCGTGGGCGACGTGCCCCACATCCGAGTTTCCATGCGACGCCAACCTGTTGATCGACGACGACAACTGCGGTGGTTGCGGCATTCGTTGTGGCGGCCCTCGCGCGAACTTCAGCGTTTGGTCGTGCGTCGACGGACAGTGCGCGTTCGGTTGCGTCGGGGACTTCCGCAGTTGTGACAAGGACCCCACCAACGGCTGCGAGATCGACACGTCCTCCGATGTGGACAACTGCGGAGACTGCGGGCTCGCGTGCAAGTCCGGGGAGAGGTGCGAAAAGGGCACTTGCATCGGCCCGTGCAACGACCCCAGCGCCCAGGACTATTGCAACGGCGCATGCACGAACCTGCAGAACGATGATCGGAACTGCGGAGTCTGCGGCAACACCTGCGACCCCACCGGCCCGGGGAAGCCGGCGCTCCACTCCTCCATGTACTACGGGTGCGGAGGCGGGAAATGCGGGGTCCCGAAATGTAGAGATCAACACCAACGCAATTGCAACAATGACCTGAGCGACGGCTGCGAGGCCAATGTCCTCACGACCGAGCGTTGCGGCTCGTGCGACTCCGGATGCGGCGCGGGCAAGCTCTGCGCGTCGATGAACAACGCCTATTACTGCCTCTGCGCCGACGGATACGAGCTTTGCACGTCTCCGAACTTCGGCCGAACGTGCGAGCGACTGACCGACGATCCGGAGAACTGTGGCGGCTGTGGTCACATCTGCCCGGGGAAGCAGTGGCCGCACTTCGTCCCCACGTGCAACTTCGGAGTCTGCGGAGGCACGTGCCAAGCTGGCTATGCCGACTGCGACCAGCTCAGCGACAACGGGTGCGAGGTCAACACGCGCGTCGACAATCGCAACTGCGGCGCCTGTGGGAACGCGTGCTCGCCGGGTCAGGTCTGCTCCGAAGGGCAATGCCTCGTCGCCCCGTGCAAGCCGGAAGAACTGCCCAAATGATGTCACGCCCTCTCTCCACGGGTCGCCTTCGCTCTCGTCGAGCCGTCACCGTCACGGCCTGGCTGGCGCTCCTCTCGCTACCGCTCCTCTCGATCCAGGCCTGCGCCGAGACCGAGAGCACGTCGGTGCCCCGGACCGACAACGGCGTCATCATCCCCACGAACGACGCTGGTGCCGAAGCCTCGCCCTCCGACGACGCCGCGGCGGAGGCCGCTGCGCCCGTGCCCTGCGCCGTCGGAAACCTCTGCACCGTACCGACCCCGCTCACCATCGGGTCCATCGCCGCGTTGAGCGGGCGCTCGAAGGACGATGTCTGGGCGAGCGGCTCGTCCGGCCTTCTCCTCCGTTGGGATGGGAAGCAATGGGCATCGCTCGAAGCCGATAGCCGCGAAACGCTGACGAGCATCTTCCTGACGCCCGACGAGATGTGGGGTGTCTCGGGCAGCCTGGTCGTTCGACGGGGCGTCGACGCGAGCACCATCCGCACTACGCGATGGAACTACTACGGTCTCTATCGATACCTGACCGGGATTGCCGTGCTCGCGAACGGCGACCCCTACCTTCTCGTCGCGGCACCGTGGGACCCGGGCACCGCACCGGACTCGCTCGTGAAGCTCGTGGACTTCGACGCCGGTCAGACCGAGTCGATGGAGCCTCCGGTGATCTCCGGCACGGAGCTGACTCAAGATCTGAGCCCGCGAGCCCTGTTCTTGGTGCCGAATCGCGCGCTGTGGATTGTGGGCGATCGCGGACAAGTAGCCCGCTACCCGGTTGCGACGCCGGAAGCCGGCGTCGTGCTCCCGGTCGACTCGCAAGCCAATCTGCTCGCCGCCTGGGGCTACGACGACCATCTCTGGGCGGCGGGTAGCAACGGCGCGATCCTTCATTACGACGGAGCCACGTGGCATACGGAGAGCTCCGGCACGAACGTGACGCTCAGAGCGATCTTCGGATTCTCGTCGAACGACATCTGGGCGGCCGGCGACGAGGGCACCGTCTTGCATTTCGACGGAAAGAGCTGGTCGCGGATCTCCGTCGGCACCTATGACGGCGCCCTGCGAGCGATCTGGGGCTCGGCGCCCGACGACGTGTGGATTGGTGGCGCCCAGGCAATGTTCCACTGGGGAGCACTTCGATGAAGCACAGGATGCTCATGGCCGCGGGGCTGATCGCATTGGCCGCCTGCGCGGCGGACGGCGCCGTCGACCCTCCGCGCGAGACGCCTTCGCCCGACGGCGGTGACGGCGGGACCATCGTCGTCGAGCCCGAGCCGACCGACGCCTCGGCCCCGCCCGACGGCGACGCCGACGCGGGCGTCGAGCTCCCGCTCGTATGCGGAGATGCGGGATTCTGCGAAACGAGGATCCCGACTTCGAAGCTCGGACTGCCGCTCTCGCTCCAGAGCGTATGGATGGTGGCTCCGAACGACGTCTGGAGCGCGAGCGCCGAGGGCTACGTTCTGCACTACGACGGAACGAGCTGGGCGACCGCACATCAAGAGAACCGTGGCCTCTTTGCCGTCTGGGCGACGGCGAGCAGCGTGTGGGCGGGCGGCGAAGGCGGAAGCCTCTTCCGCAGGAGCTCGGACGGCACCTGGGCACGCTTCGAAACGGGCCGGCTCGGAACCGTCCGCGCGATCTACGGCACGAACGACGACGATGTCTGGTTCGCCTTCAGTGACGAGACCGTCAGCCACTTCGACGGAACCACACTGACGAATCACCCGGTCGACATCCCGGGCCTTCGCATCACGACCGTCTTCGGTCGCCCGGGCGTCGGAGTCTATGCAGCGGGGTACGTCGAATCGCGGACCCTCTCGGAGGAGAGCGGCCTCTACGACCACGAGCCGCATCTCTTCGAGCTCTCACCGACGGAGGTCGTCGAGTTCAACCCGATACTCCCGATGCTGCGAGGGTTCGCCCCGCTCTCCGGAGTCGTCACGGACACGCCGAACGAGGACCAGCGGATATCTCTCGTCATGCTCACGGGCAACGACAGCTTCGGAATGGGATTTCACTTCGCGCTCGGAAGCGAGAACCTCGGGACGGTCCAGGCCCTCGGGAACGACGCGCTCTTCTTCGACGTCTCGGGCTCTCCGCTGCGGCCCCCTCACGCGCTCTTCCTCCCGGTCTGGGCGCGCAACTGGGACGACATCTACATCCCGGCTCAGGTCGGCGCGATCCTGCGCTGGAACGAGACCGAGCTCACGTCGACATCGCTGAAGATGGGACAGGACTTCGTACCGCGCTCCGTCTTCGGCATTCACGGGAACGCGACGGAGGCCTGGCTCGTCGGCGACGGCTTCGCGCTCAAGGGAGCGACGCTATGACGACGCGATACGCTTGGCTGGCGCTGGCGTCCGTTCCTTTCGCGGCGCTCCTCACGGCGGCATGCTCGTCGGACGAGACCTCGCCGCCGCTCGACACGAACGTGGATGGCGGCAGCGACGCCGTCGATGGCGAGGCAACGCCCCCCGACGCCGCGACGGACGCAGGACGCGAGGCGGGGCCCTTGGTGCCACCGCCGCCGTACGACTTCACCGTCAAGTGCACGAGCGACCCGTGCGTCACTCGACTCGCGGCACGCGGCGGCGGGCACGCATGCGTGCTCCTGCAAGGCGGCTCCGTCCGGTGCTGGGGCTCGAACGACTCCGGTCAGCTCGGCACCGGCAATGGCGACGGCGGTTCGCTCGCGAAGTACGAGAGCGTCCCGCGACAGGTGCTCGGGATCGCGAACGCGACGGGTATCACGGCAGCGGGCAGCGGCATCACCGGTACGACCTGCGTCGTCTACGGCGCAGGTGAGGTCGCGTGCTTCGGCGATGACGCGTGGGGGCAGCTCGGGCGTGGGGACGAGACGTCGAACCGCACGAATCCCGACCCCGTCGCGATTGCAGGCCTCCGGGCGAAGTCGGTCACCCTCACCGGCACGTTCGCACTCGCCGTGGGAACGGACGATCGCCTCTGGTCGTGGGGGGCGAACGACGCGACGCAGCTCGCTCGAGCGACGCCCGGCCCGGATGCAGGGACCACGAACGCACCGGCTCACGCGGACCGCGTCGCGGGCGCGGTCCTCTCCACTGGAGGCACCTCGAAGAACGGCTTCGTCGTCACGGAGAGCGGCGACGTCCTCTCGTGGGGAGGCACGGCCGACCAGCTCGGTCGCGCGAGCTCGGTGACGCCCGATCCGACACCGAAGGCGCTCGCCGTCTCCGAGGCATCGAGCGTGAGCGCCAGCGCCACGCACGCGTGCGCCCTCAGCCGCGGCGAGATCCTCTGCTGGGGACAGAACGATTACGGTCAGCTCGGCACCACTCGCCGCGCGGACGAGTCGTTTCCGGCGCGTGTCGTTCTGCCGGACCGCGCCTATGCGGTCGCGGTGGCCGCAGGCGGCAACAACACGTGCGCCATCATGGCGGACGGCAAGCTCCTTTGCTGGGGTGCAAACGGGAGTGGACAGATCGGAGCAGCCGCGGACCGAGATCGTCCGACGCCGACCATCGTGGACGGGCTCGCCGAGGAGCCGGTCGCGGTCGCCGTCATGGACGCGTCCATCTGCGCGCTGTTGCGAAGCGGCACCGTCCGGTGCTGGGGGGACAACCTCCTCGGGCAGCTCGGGCGCGGCACTCGCGACTCGAAGAGCCATCCAGAATCGGCCCCCGTCGTCTTCAAGTAATCGCGCTCGAGCGAGGAACCTCCCATGCGTAGGCCCCAACTCTTTTTCTCTCTCGTCATTGCGGCCGTCTCGATCGGTTGGGCGGGTTGCTCCTCCGATCGCATCGGATGGACGCCTCCGCCAGAGAATGACTTCGGCGGGAACGACGCCGGCGACGTCGTCGATGCCGGATGCGGCACGGTCTCCTGCTCTCGCGACCTTCGCTCGATCCTCGATTGCGACGGCAAGGTCGTGCGAACGTGCTCGGAGGATACGGCGTGCGCCAAGGGCGAGTGCGTCGATCCCTGCGCTTCGGCTGCGGCGAACGAAGGCTCGGTCGGATGCTCCTTCGCGATTCCGGACAGCAACCGCTACGGCGGCGACGGTCGCGGGAGCTGCAACGCGTTCTTCGTGGCGAACAACTGGACTTCACCTGCCACGCTTCGCGTCGAGTTCGACGGCAAGGAGATGCCGCTCGACGGCGCGGTGTGGGTCCCCTCCGTCGAAGACGGCGTCGTGAAGCACACGAAGCTCGACGGCCCGATTCCTCCCGGAGGCGGCGCGGTCATCTTCGTGTCGAACGAGGAGACGGGGGCGCAGCGCTGGGTCTCTTGTCCCCCGGGCGTCAAGCCGATCTTCGAAAAGGAGAGAGCCCTCAACGGCAAGTCGGGCATCGGCAGGGTGACCTTTGCGAGCTCGGACGTCCCTGTCGCGATGTACTCCGTGTATCCCTACGGAGGAGCCAAGAGCGCGATCTCGAGCGCGATGCTCTTGTTCCCGACGACGTCGTTCAAGAAGAACTACGTCGCGGTGAGCGCATGGGGCGGCAGGAGCGACGGCTTCGGTCTCGGACTCCTGCCCGGCAGCGACAACGTCTCCGCCACGGGCCCCTTCTCCACGCTCCAGGTCGTGGCGATCGAGGACGACACGTCGATCAGTCTCCTTCCGAAGACCGACGTCGTCGGTGGGAACGGCATTCCTCCGACGCCGCGAGGCAAGGTCGCGAGCTACAAGCTGCGACGCGGAGAGCTCTTGCAGCTCACGCAGGACCAGGACCTCACGGGATCGGTCGTCGAGTCCGACAAGCCCGTCGGCCTCTTCGGCGGACATGGCTGCATGGCCGTACCGGGCGACGTGAGCGCTTGCGACATCGACAACAGTCAGGTCCCTCCCGTCTCCGCATGGGGGCACGAGTACGCGGTGTTGCCGGCTCCGAATCGACCGGCGCTCGCGTCCCAGGGCGACTCGAAGCAGCGGGATCCGAGCGTGGCGCGCATCGTCGGTGCCGTCGCCGGCACCAAGCTCGTCTACGAGCCGAGCCGTCCGGAAGGTGCACCCGACACGCTCGAGCCGGGAAAGCTCGCTGCGTTCTTCGTCCACCAACCGTTCGTCGTGCGTAGCCAGGACAGCGAGCACCCCTTCTATCTGTCCATCGTCATGACCGGTGCGTCCGCGTCCGGGGCGGGCAGTCTCGGCGATCCCGAAGTGGCCATGGCGGTCCCGACCGATCAGTGGCTCGACTCCTACGTGTTCTTCTCCGACTACATGTACCAGCTCAGCTCGGTCTTCGTGACGCGCCGCAAGGTCGACGGAGCGTTCCAAGACGTCACCCTCGATTGCACCGGCGCGCTCACGGGGTGGAAGCGGATCTCGGACGACTACGAGTGGACGTTCGTCGAGCTCAGTCGCTACGGCAGGGCGCAGACGTATCCGGGCGGCACGTGTACCGACGGCCCCCATCGCATCAAGAGCGATGGTCCGTTCACCATGACCGTCTGGGGCCTCGACTACTACGTGAGCTATGGCTATCCGGGCGGTGCGGGCCTCCGCCCGATCAGCGAAGCGCAGGTCACCGTCAACTGAAGCGCCAGGCGTCAGCCGCGCGCCGTGACCTCGAGCGGCAGCGCGATCGTGCGCGTGCTAGACGGGGGGCCGTGAGCATCTCGGAAGAGCAATCGATCACGTGCCCCGGCTGCAGCGCGACATCGCGGGTGCGCATCCATCGCAGCGTGAACGTCACGACGGAGCCGTCGCTCAAGGAACAGCTCGTCACCGGACGACTCTTCACCTTCGCGTGTCCGTCGTGCGGACGCACCTCCCGGGTGGTGCATCCGGAGCTCGTCTATCACGACATGCGACGGGGCTTTCTGCTCCAGATGGATGCGCTCGGGAAGTTCGACGCCGCCTCTCTGCAGAGCCTCGAGAGCTCGCTGCCCGCCGTCACGCGCGTCGTTCACGACAGCAATGCTCTCCTCGAGAAGGTGAAGATCTTCGACGCGGAGCTCGACGACCGCGTGATCGAGGTGCTCAAGCTCGTCGTGGCTTCGCAGAAGGCCGGCGACACGGCCATGCGTTACCTCTTCGAAGGGACCGGAACGCCGAGCAATCCCGAAGGGCGCGACCTTCGCTTCACCCTCCTCTCGTCGAAGGGAGTCACCGGCCTCGCGGTTCCGCGGGCGGCCTACGACGACCTCCGCACCAAGCTCGAGGCCGCGGGCAAGCTCATTCCGCTGTCCGCATGGGCCGTCGTCGACGCCGACTACGCGCGCCTCATGCTGGAGACGTGAGCGGGCTCTACCGCCGAGATCGCCGTCGGGAGTCAAGCCTCTATCCCGATCGATTCTAACCGCCCCGTCCTGGGTTCTCACAGCACACCTCATTGTCCCGTGCTAACAAGGCTGTTCCCCATGGACCGCCTGGTGGTCACAGGAGCGCGGCAACACAACCTCCGCGACGTGAGCGTCTCGCTCCCGCGCGGGAAGCTCGTCGTCTTCACAGGCCCGAGCGGCTCAGGGAAGTCGTCGCTCGCGTTCGACACAATCTACGCCGAGGGTCAGCGGCGCTACGTCGAGTCCCTCTCCGCTTACGCGCGCCAGTTCCTCGAGCAGCTCGCGAAGCCCAACGTCGACCGCATCGAAGGGCTCTCGCCCGCGATCGCGATCGAGCAGCGCCCACTGTCGAAGTCGCCTCGCTCGACCGTCGGCACGGTCACCGAGATCGCCGACTACCTGCGCCTGCTCTTCGCTCGCGTCGGCATCCCGCACTGCCCGAGCTGCGGGAAGCGGATCGAGGCCCAGACGGTCCAGCAGATCGTCGACCGCGTCCTCGCTCTGCCGGAGGGCTCGCGCTTCAGCGTCCTCGCGCCGATCGCGCGAGCGCGGAAGGGGGAGCTGAAGCTCGAGCTCGAGCGCCTCCGCCGCGAAGGCTTCGTGCGCGCGCGCGTCGACGGCGCCGTCGTCGATCTCGGCGATCCGATCGAGCTCGACCGAAGCAAGGCCCACGACCTCGATGTGGTCGTCGATCGCATCGTCCTCAAGGAGGGCGTGAAGGGTCGTCTCACCGACAGCGTCGAGCTCGCGCTGAAGACCGGCGAAGGCCGCCTCCTCATCGCAGTCGAGGGCAAGGAGCCCTTCTGGCTCTCCGAGCGCTTCGCGTGCGTCGACTGCGGGATCTCGCTGCCGCCGATCGAGCCGCGGATGTTCTCCTTCAACGGTCCGCACGGCGCCTGTCCTTCGTGCGACGGGCTCGGAGCGCGCACGGTCGTCGATCCCGAGCGCGCCATCGGCGATCCGCAGCGCACGCTCCGTGAGGGCGTCATCCTCGCGTGGGGCCGGCGCGGCTCCGTCGCGCTCGCGACCGAGCTCGCTCGAGCCGTCGAGGCCCTCGGCGTCGATCCCGACAAGTCGTGGAACAAGCAGCCGGAGGACGCGAAGAAGGCGCTGCTCTTCGGCGGCGGCGGCGATGCCGACGGGAAGGGCAAGGCGCGCGGGCGCGGCGCGGCGAAGAAGAACTACGTCGGCATCGTGAAGCGCCTCGAGGCCCGGCTCGAGGAAGGTGGCGGATCGCCTTCCGGGCGCGATGACGTCGACGACCTCGACGAGGACGAGGGCGCGATCGGCGACGACGAGATCGGCCGCTTCCTCGTCACGCGCACCTGCTCCGCGTGCAAGGGCCGCCGCCTCCGCCCCGAAGCGCTCGCGGTGAAGCTCGGCGAAAAGGACGTCGCCGAGCTCGGCCGGATGCCTCTCGAGAAGCTTCGCGCATTCCTCTCGACGCTCGGGAAGGACGGCGGCCCGCAGCAGCTCTCCGCGCGCGAGAGCGCCGTCGCCGAGCCGCTGCTCCGCGCGGTCACGGCCAGGCTCGGCTTCCTCATCGATGTCGGCCTCGACTACCTCTCGCTCGATCGCAGCGCGCAGACGCTCTCGAGCGGCGAGGGCCAGCGCATCCGTCTCGCAACGCAGATCGGCGCGGCGCTCGTCGGCGTCCTCTACGTGCTCGACGAGCCATCGGTCGGACTGCACGCGCGGGACAACGCGCGCCTCCTCCAGGCACAGGTTCGCCTCCGCGATCTCGGCAACACGGTCTTCGTCGTCGAGCACGATCGCGAAGCGATCCTCGCCGCCGACTACGTCGTCGACATGGGCCCCGGCGCAGGCGTCCACGGCGGGCAGATCATCGCGCAAGGACCGCCGAAGAAGCTGATGGAGGACCCGGCGTCGATCACCGGCCCCTGGCTCAGCGGCAAGAAGCAGCTCCCGATCCCGCGGACGCGCAAGAGCCGCGGCAAGGGCGCGGTGCGCATCGTCGGCGCGCGAGCGCACAACCTGAAGGACGTCACCGTCGAGGTGCCGACCGGCCTCTTCACCTGCTTCACCGGTGTGTCCGGCAGCGGCAAGTCGAGCCTCGTGGTCGACACGCTGCTCCCGGCCGCGCGCGCGAAGCTCTACTCGGCCACGGCCCCGATCGGGGAGTGTGATGCCGTCGAGGGCCTCGAGAACGTCGACAAGGTCATCTCGATCGACCAGGCCCCGATCGGTCGCACGCCGCGCTCGAACCCGGCGACGTACACGGGCGTCTTCTCCCTCCTCCGCGAGCTCTATGCCGGTCTCCCGGAGGCCCGCGCGCGCGGCTACAAAGCCGGGCGCTTCTCCTTCAACGTGAAGGGCGGACGCTGCGAGGCGTGTCAGGGCGACGGGGTGCTCCGCGTCGAGATGCACTTCCTCCCGGACATCTTCGTCACCTGCGACACCTGCGGCGGCAAGCGTTACAACCGCGAGACGCTCGAGGTGAAGTACCGCGGTCTCTCGATCGCCGACGCGCTCGAGGTGACGGTCGAGCAGGCACTCCCGCTCTTCGAGACCATCCCGCGCGTGCGCGATCGCCTCGATGCGCTCCGTCGCGTCGGCCTCGGGTACCTCACCCTCGGCCAGCCGGCGACCACCCTCTCCGGCGGCGAGGCGCAGCGCGTGAAGCTCGCACGCGAGCTCGCGCGCAAAGCGACGGGGCGGACGCTCTACGTCCTCGACGAGCCGACGACCGGCCTCCATTTCACCGACATCGAGGTCCTCCTCGCAGCGCTCCTAGAGCTCCGCGATCAAGGCAACACGGTCGTCGTCATCGAGCACAACCTCGATGTCGTCGCATGCGCCGACTGGGTGATCGATCTCGGGCCCGAGGGCGGCGACAAGGGCGGGACGATCGTGGCGTCGGGGACTCCCGAAACCGTCGTGACGAGCAAACAGTCGCACACCGCGCGCTACCTCGCCGAGGTGCTCACCCGCGCGGCCACGAAGCCGTCGAAGAAGAAGGGCGCCGCGGCCGAGGCGACCTGACGCGAGCGCCCGTCGCGGGCTTGGGGCTCGCGCCCCGACCACGCGCAGTGGTGGGCCTGAAGCGCTCGTCGCGACCGAACAGGAAGGCAAAAGGACGGAAGGACCGATCAAAGGATCCTTCCCGCCTTCCTGTTCTCTCGCTCTGCTCTTCTCTTCTCGGACGTGACCCGACGCTGCGCGATCGCGATCCGAAATGAGACGAAGGGCGCCCGCTGCGCGATCGGCAGCGGCGCCCTCTTGCGTGTCTAGCCTACGACCGAAGCCGAGCGCTCCCGATCATCGGGAGCTCTTGCTCAGGTGTAGTCCTTCTCGTGACGCTCCTGATCCTCCTTGCAACGGATGCAGAGGTTGGTCTCGGGACGTGCCTCGAGTCGCTTGACGGAGATCTCTTCGCCGCACTCTTCGCAGATGCCGAAGCTGCCGTCCTCGATCTTGCGAAGGGCCTTCTCGATCTTGTCGAGGAAGACCTTCTCGCGACCGCGGAGCCGGAAGGTGAACGACTGGAGGTACTCGCTCGAGGCGAGGTCCATCTCATCCGGCAGATCGTTCGAGTCGAGGGTCATGTCCTCCTCGAGCGTCTGCTTGGCCTTCTTGACGATCTCGTCGCGCTTCTCCGTGAGCAGCGTCTTGAACTTCTTGAGCTGGACCTTGTTCATCCGCCTGCCTCCGGCGCGCGGGATCAATTCCCCCGCGCTGAGCTGAGCCGTGTGAAGCTCGTGAGAGTAACCGCCCCCCAAAGGGCCCGACACCTTAAACATCGGGATCGATAAGGTCAACGCGTGTGTCGTGAATCGTCGCCGGCTGGCCTCGATGCCTCGGCCGGCGCTGCTCTCTGAGATAAGCACCTCTCTCGTCAGACGTTGGCGTCAGATGTTGGCGCCAGGTGTTGGCGGCCATATGGGCCGAGCTTGCTTGATTCGGCCGCGCGGCCGCGGCTTCCAACAGCTTTCCCCAGCGTTACGAAGAACCTGGGGACGCACCTTTGTCTACCATCGGTCTTGGTGCGATGCTCTTCAACGAGGAGATGTCGGCACTTGTTCCTGAAGAGTCGCCACGCTAGCGCCGGTGTCGTGCCGCGCTCGCCCAACCTCCCGCCATGGTCCGGCTCACACTACGTCGGTATCGACGAGAACGGAATGGGCCCACGCCTCGGGCCCCTGATCGTCACGTCCGTCCTTGCTCGCGCTCGTCCCGACAGCGACGGGGCGAAGCTCGCGACGTCGAAGCCGCGCGGCGTTCTCGCCAAGCGCATCGGTGACTCGAAGAAGCTCGTCGCGTTCGACGACAGCACGCTCGGTGAAGCCTGGGCGCGCGCGATCGTCGCCCGCGCGGCGAAGGCACGGGCCGAGCGTGAGCCCTCGGCGGGAGCGTCCCCATACGTCGGGCCCCTCACGCCGGCGGACCTCCTCGCCGCCGTCGCGCTCGACTCCGACGCGACGCTGCGCTCGCCGTGCCCGTCGCATCACGTCGACCTCTGCTGGGGCTCGGAGGGCGAGGCCTTCACCGCAGACGAGAAGGCCGTCGCAGCCTGCGCGAAGGACCTCGACCGCCTCGAAGCCCGCGGCCTCGACGTCCTCGGCGTGCGCGTCGCGATCGTGTGCACGCGCAAGCTCAACGACGCAGTCGACGCGGGGCTCTCGCGCTTCGACGTCGACCTCCACACGATGGAGCGATTGGCGCTCGCGGCGCGCGAGGAAGCCGGCGACCACATCTACGCGCACTGCGGCAAGGTCGGCGGATTCGGCTTCTACGGCGAACGCTTCGGCCCGCTCGCCGGAAGGCTCTACACGGTGCTGTGCGAGGGGCGCGCGCGGAGCGAGTACCAGATCGCCGGCATCGGACGGCTCGCCTTCCTCCGCGACGCCGACGACTCGCATCTCATCGTCGGGCTCGCCTCCCTCGTCGGCAAATGGGCGCGCGATCACCTGATGCGTCGGATCGTGCGCTGGCATCGTTCGCACGTGCCGGACGCGCCGGAGGCGAGCGGGTACCACGATCCGGTCTCGTCGCGATTCATCGCGGCGACGGCGCTCGTGCGGAAGGAGCTCCGCGTCGACCCGCGCTGCTTCGAGCGCACGTCGATCGGCAAGAAGGACGCCGCGACCGCGAAGAGCGCCGGACGCTGACGCGACGGGCGGCGCGACGTCGAAGACGTCGCGCCCTGCCCGAACGGCGACGCTACTTCTTCGGGGCCGAGCCCGCAGGCGCGACGGCGGGCTTCGCTCCCGCATCGGACGCGGGGGCTGCGCCGGCGGCGGGGGCCGCGGTCGCGAGGAGGTCCTTCATCTTCGCGACGGCCTCGTCCTTCGTGACCCGAACCTTGTCGCGATCCACGCCCGTCGCGCCGCGCAGCACGTACTCCTCGTCGCCGACGCCCCACACCACGTTGCCCTTCCGCGCAACGAGCATCTCGACCTTCGGCGCGCTCGCCTTGTCCTCTCCAGCGGACGGGACGACGACGTGCGCGGCCTCGTCGCCGGTGGCGGAGACCGGCAGCGTGCCGGGCTTCGACTTGATCGTCTTGAAGGAGTCCTTCGCCTGATCGGCGTCGTCCTTCACGATCGCGAGGACGCGCCAGCGGCGATCGCCGTCCTTGTAGAAGCCGACCGCGCCGGGGCCCGTCGCGTTCCAGCCGAGGACATCCTTCGGATAGAAGACGATCCCGTTCGGCACCCGCTTGTCGACCGGCAGGAGCTGCGCCGCAGGCGGGAGCGTGGTCGGGCCGGGCAAACGCTCGCCGACCTCCTTGGCGACCGTCGTCAGGATCGCCTCGCTCGACTTCGCGAGCTGCTCGGGGGACTCGTTCTCGTTGACGTACTGGAGCTCGGCGAGATGCTGGCCTCGCCACACGTAGGCGCGCCCGGTCCCGATCGCCGCGGCGGCGCCCGCCGCGAGCGGCTTCGGCGTCGACGGCTCGGCGGGATCGCCGGCGACGACGCGGAGCGTGTACATGCCGTACGCGCCGGGCACGTCGGCGAACTGCGAGAGGTTCACCTCCACGGTGCCGCCCTTGCCGCTGCCGTCCACGTAGTGGAGGGAGACGACGCGCTTCAGGCCGAAGCGCTTGTAGACCTCACACTCGCCGTCGAACGCGGTCGTGCAGACCTCGTCCATCGAGAGCTTGCCCTTCTCGCCGTACGTCTTGATCTCGCCCTGGGGATCGACGCAGTAGCCGCCGGCCGTCTTGGCGAAGAAGGGAGCCGAGATCGCATCGCTGAGCTCACCACCGCCGCCGCTGCAGGCGCCTGCCTTTGCGACGGGGGCCTCCGGGGGAGGCGGGGGAGGCGTGTCCGACCGGGGCTTGTCGTCCTTGCACGACGCGCAAGCAGCAGAGAGGAGGAGGACGGAAGCGACGAACGAGCGGGACGACATGGGGCGTGTTCATACCGGAAGAGTGGTTGCCGATGCGAGCCGCGCATTCCTGGTAGGGCCGGCGCGCCCGAAGCGCTTCCGGCCGACTCGAACCTTTTTTCGTACCCCCGCAAAGGATTCGACGTAGGGGGAGCGCCTCCAGCCCAAAATCCCGCGCAGTTCCCATCCCCTACGGGCGGAGCTCGGGGCACGCACCTTGCTTTGCCGCTCCGGGGCAGCGCGTCATGGTCAAGCGAGGAGCACTCCGTCGTACCCGAGCGAGGCTTGCGAGCCGAGCCTTCACGCTCATCGAGCTGATGGTCGTGGTGATGCTCATCTCGCTCATCGCGCTCCTTGCCGTCCCCTCCTTCGTGGAGGCTCGCAACGACCGCGCGGCGTTCGACTATGCACGGCAGTATCAGCAAATCCTCGTCCAGGGTCGGTCGCGCGCCGCCGGGACCGGGTCCGCGCACCTCGCCATCCTGACGGGCGGAACCGGCGGACGCGGGGTCATTCGCCTGTACTCGGCGCTCGACGGAGCGGCGCCCCCCAGCGGCCCGAACCCGGTCGCGTCCTGCAGGGGCCTCGGTCAGTGGACCACGGCCATCCCCGAGCTCGCCGGCGCCTTCCCGACGAATGCCTTGATGGCCGACAACCGGTCCCGCTTCATCGACCACGTGGACCTGAATCTCGGCGGCATCAACGTCGACATGGACGTGCGCACCACGCTGGTGATCGGCGATGGTCCGGTCGGCTCGCCGATGCTCGGAACGCCGGCGATCGCGATCTGCATCACCCCGGCCGGAGTCACGTACGTCGGCTCCGGGGCTAACGCCGCGGCGGCAGTCGCGATGATGGTTGCGTCGGCGCCGTTCAACGGCATCGCGGAGGCACAGATCCGGCGCAACACGGGAGGCGCCGGCGTCGGTCTCCGGCGCCGTGTCGTGATCGCCGGCGGCGGCGCGCCAAGGCTGAGGTCGGACACGCCATGAAGAACACCGCTCCTCGTTCCTGCGCGAAGCTCGGCTCCGCTGACGCACGCTCCCGTTCGCTTGGCAGCCGGCGCGGCTACACGGTCGTCGAGGTCCTGAGCGCGATGACGCTCTTCGCGATCGGCGCCGCGGGCGTGATCGGGATGCAGCGCGTGACGATCCAGGGCGGCGCCGACGCGCGCAACTTCGACATCGCGACGAACATCGCGCGCGAGTGGCAGCACCGCCTCCAGCGCGACTCGCTCGCCTGGACCGAGCCGAACAGCCTGGTCACGACCTCGAACATCGACAACACGTTGTGGCTCGACGCGGCGAACATCGACGACGCGTGGCGGGTCCCGATTGCTGGCCCCGCGATGGAGGGGTATTCGGCGGCCTTCGATCTCCTCGGTCGCGACATCGACCCGGCCTCGGACGACCGCGCCTTCTGCGTTCACTACAGGCTCGCCTGGATCGCGAACAGCGGCAGCGGCGTGAACCCGACGGCGATCATCCGCGCGGAGATCCGGGTGGTGTGGTCGCGGCTCGAGTACGGCCCGCCGAACTGCGCCAACCTCGACGTCACCTCCGCGGCGGAGCGCAACCACTACCACTTCGTCAACGTGACCACCGCTCTTCGAGGAAACCCCACGCCCGCGCCCGGAGGAACCCCCACGCCATGAAGCGGCGCGCACTCGTCCGAAGCCGAGGCTTCACGCTCGTCGAGCTGATGGTCTCGCTGGTGATGGGGCTCATCATCGCCCTCGCGGCGGTCGCGCTCGCGCGCACGGCGACGACGACCTTCTACGAGCAAGCGCGGATCTCCGGCGTCGAGGCCAGCGTGCGCGCGGCGTCGGAGCGGCTGCGCAACGACCTCTCGCGGGCCTCGTACATGTCGACGCCGAACATCCAGTGGGATCCGAGGATCGCGAGGATCCCGGGCGCGGTGGGACAGCCCTACCGCATCCCCGCGCTCCAGGACCTCCAGGGGATCCGCATCCTGCCGGCCGACGCGAGCGTTCGGGGGCACGCGTACACGCTGCGGAACGGCCTCTCGCCCCACGAGCTCCAGATCGCCGGCAACCTGACGACCGACGACGTCTACCGTGGCCAGTTCATGGTGGACGCCGGCGGCGGCTGCGGCACCGTCGTGCGCCTGAGCGGACAGGCGGATCCCGCCGTGCGCCGCCTCTTCAACGGAGCGGCCGATGCGGCGGGGCGCCAGGCAATGACGGAGGTCGCGTTCATGCCCGGCCTGCGGATGAGCCCGCCGGTGCCCGGCATGCTCTACGCCGTCCAGGTCATGGATATGCGTGGATGCTTCCACTACCTGACCGTCTGCGGCGTCGCCCCGGACCCCACCCAGCCCGAGTCGGTCCTCCTCCAGCTCGAAGGCTCCGGCAGCGATGGGATCCTGACCACCCAAGCGACGCTCGGGGACGTGTGCGGCGCGCGCGTGATGGAAGAGGTGGCGATCGCGCCCATCCAGCGGGTGCGCTGGTTTCTCGGGGTCGAGAACGAGCCGCGTCGCCTCGATCCGGTGCTCGAAGGGACAGGCACGAACAAGTTCAACTTGTACCGCCAGGTGCTGGCCGCGAACAGTCTGCCCGTCGGCGCGCCCGAGGTGGTTGCGGAGCACGCGGTCGACATGAAGTTCGGCCTCTTCGTCGACAGCTCGGTCCCTGGCGCCCCGCCGACCACCGTCAACGCCAACTTCGAATCGGATGATGCGCTCTTCGCGACGTGGGCCGGCCAGGTGGGGGCAGCGTCGCTCCAGAACATGGGTCCGCAACGGATTCGTTCGGTCCGCTACCGACTCGCCTTCCGGACGCCGTTCCCGGACCGCCGGGCGGACCTGCCGACGAGTGCAGGGCCGCCGTACATCACGCGCTACTGCATGGGGCCTGAGCCGTGTACGGACTGGGCGCGCGTTCGAACCGTGATCTCGGAAGTGGCTCTCCTCAACCAGGCAAGGGCGAACTACTGATGCGCATCGCGAGCCCCCCCAGCTCTCCCTCGGTGTCGGCGCGCAGTCGCGGAGCGCTCGCTCGTGCACGCGCGCGTCGTGACAGCGCCGGCGCGGCGATGTTCATCGTCGCGATCACCCTCGGGCTCCTCGCCGCGATGGGCATCTACGGGCTGAGCGCGACGGCAATCGACATCCGGTCGGCGGGCCATCTGCGCCAGTCCGCGCAGGCGCAGAGCGCGGCCGAGCACGCGCTCGTGCTCACCGCGGAGACCTTCACTCCGGGAACCACCGGCGAGATCGTCAAGGCGATGCAGTCCGGTCGAACGGGCGCGGGCACCGACATCCAGGCAACGAACTGCAAGACGGCAAACGCGTTCAACGCCGGAACGAACGCGGAGTTCCGCGGAGCGCAGGCGTGCCTCTCGTGGAGCGTCGCGGAGATGCAGCACATGGCGAAGAACGTGAACCCGTGGACGCTCGACGGAACGACGCAGACCACGTTCAGTCCCCAGAGCTTCGGTGACGTCCCGCAGCGCGCGTACGTGCGAGTCGAGGTCACCAACCCGGTCGACATACCGCCGCCCCCCGGCACCGGGCTCAACGATCGCTTCACCTTCACCCAGGTCACCGTCACGACCTTCGTCGACATGAAGAATGCAGCGACCCCAGTCGCCGCGTCGACCACTCCCGCAGAGAGCATCGCGCAGGGGCGCGGCCGTCTCACCGTCGGCCCGTACTTCCGGCAGTGATTGGAGGACGTATGCGAGCGAATCCGAACCCTCGAGCACTTCGCCGTGGCACCTCTCGCGGCATCCTCACGCTGGCCCTCCTCGGCGCAGGTGCGTCGCTCGTCGTGTCGCGCGATGCCCATGCGCAGAGCAGCGCGACGCAGAAGCCGATGCCGAACGTCCTGCTCCTCGTCGACACGTCGGGCTCGATGGAGCGCATGACGGACGGCTCGCTCCCGGCCGACAACTCGACGGGCAGCACCGGTCTCACGAACGCGTGCAATCCGGGCGTGGAGTCGACCCCCAACCGCTGGGGCATGCTCCTCCAGGCGCTCACCGGCAACATGCAGCCGTATTACAGCTGCGCCGCGATGAATCGCTCCTCGTCCGCCGCCGGTAACGCGTTCCGGAACGAGTACAAGATCGCCGGCGTCAGCCCGTACGATACGGATTACTTCCTGCCCTACCATCGCCCGCTCTCCGGCTCGACCGCGAACGGGGGCTCGGTATGCGCGATCGGCCCGCACCGCCTGCCCGGCGCGGCGAGCGGAACGACCGGCGTCGGTCCGACGTCGCTCGGGTACGCGGCGGCCGCGGGACAAGGCGGCGACGTCCGTGACTTTCCCGACGACGCGCTCGTCTCCGCCAGCTACTCGTACATGCAGTCGCAGTACGCAGCGAACTCGGCGCTCTCCTCGCCGCTCGGCAATTATTCGTGCGTCTTCGATCAGGCACCTGACGGTCAGCTCGACGCCGCTCGCGACTACGTGCGCTTCGGCCTGATGACGTTCGACAACGACGAGAGCGCCGAGATCGGCGTCAACGGCGGGTCGTGGCCGCCGCAAGGCTCGGTTCAGACCGCGTCCGGCACCACGCTTCCGTTCCTCGGTCTGTGGAGCTACAGGCGCGATCCGTCCAACCCGGCCTACGGCCTGAGCACGCTCCTTCCGGGCGCCGCCGATGGCCTCCCCGAGCTCTGCGCGCCTCCGAGCCAGGCGTTCGAGGTCGGCGCACGGCACGCCGGTGCACCGCCGTGGGAAGGCCGCATGGTCGAGTTCCCGCGCGAGGACGCCACGCTCCTCGACATCCAGCGGGTCAACGAGCAGATCCAGCGCGTCCTCTTGTCGAGCCGTCCCTACGGCGCGACGCCGATCGACGGCATGATGGACGATGCGCGCGACTACTTCTGGTACCACCAGAACGGTCCGAAGGCGGACGCGTACGTCGCGACGGCGAACTGCCGCGAGCAGTACATCATCCTCCTCACGGACGGCGCCCCGAACCTGAACCTTCGCCCCGCCTGTCAGGGACCGGGCGGCCGGTGTCCGTTCCCGCAGACCGCCGCGCAGACGGCAGCGGCGCTCTACGCGGACCCGGCACGTCGAGTCACGACGTTCGTCATCGGGTTCTCGGTCAACGGCACGAGCACCACCGGCGGCGACGGCTTCCCTGCCCCGTACAACGTCCCGGGGATGAACAACTGCAAGGCCTGGTACAACGGCGTCGGGAACAATCCGACGGCGATGGCGGCGGCCTGCGCGACGGCACCTCCGCCCGGCTCGACCGCCGAGGCGTGCTGCGAGCTGAACCGCATCGCGTACGAGGGATCGGGAGGCGCTTCGGCACCGGCTTCGGCGCCTGCCGTCGGGCCGTTCTTCGCCGAATCGCAGGCGGACATCAACCTCTCGTTCGGACGCATTCTCGCGTCGATCACGAAGTCGGTCGCCACGCGCACGGTCCCGGCGTTCACGCCGGCGGTCTACTCGGCGGCAGGCGTCAACGCAGGCGCGACGACCGCGCAGTACCTCGCCTCGTTCATCCCGAACGCGCAGAAGCCCTGGTCCGGCGAGATCCGGCGCGAACGCTCGGTCTGCGGCGGCACGCCGTTCAAGGCCAATCTGCAGGACCCGTCGATCACCGCCGGCGACAGCATGGCGATCAACCTCGCGGCGCAGGGGGCCGCGAACCGGCTCTTCATCACGATGGTGCCGGAGCGGGTGCCGGGAGCCTCCGGGGTGGTGGACGCGGCGCGCACCGTTCGCCCGTTCGCCGCCACGACCACGGACGGCGTGCCCGCCTATCGTGGGACGGAGCGCGGCGCCAGGGACTGGGACCTCTGGAACGCGAACGACATGCGGCTCGCGCTCGACATCGATCGCTACACGTGCAAGCGCGGTCGTGCGGCGAGCGGCATCGGAAGCGGGACGGTGGAGATCCCTGCGCTCGATCAGGACGCCGGCGAGGCGTGCTCGCGCGTCGTCATGGGCTTCGCGACCGCCCACTTCGGTGCGATCAACGAGACCGGCACCGTTCCCGGTGGCGGAACGACCTCGTACGACTTCAACGTTCGCTGCAAGTCCCTCGCTGGCTCCGCCTCGGCGGGACGATGCTCGATCAGCAACGCCGCGTGTGATGTCTCCGATCCGAGCGGCTGCGCGACGATCCCCGGCCAGGTCTGCGTCCCGGACTGCGCTCCTCTCGGCGCGATCTTCCGCGCGAACCCCGTGGTCAACGGCCCGCCCGACGGCCTCCTGCGCGACGCGGGATACCGCGCGTTCCAGGCGAAGCGTGCGGGGCGCAAGCCGACCCTCTTCGCCGCGACGACCGACGGCGTCCTTCACGCCTTCAAGGCCGTCGAGACCGCCGCCGCCGGGCACCACGAGCTCTGGTCCTTCATCCCGCCCGCCGTCCTTCCGCGACTCGCGAGCAACTATCCCTCCGGCAACCAGATCTTGCTCGACGGGACACCCGTCGTGAAAGACACCGTCTGGGATCGTGCTCCGGGTGACCTCGACGTCGGCGGCGGCACGTCACCGGGAGCGAAGTGGCACACCACGCTCGTCGCCGGTCTGGGCGTCTCCGGCGGCGGTTATTACGGCGTCAACGTCACCGACTCGGACTGCAACGCCCAGGCCCAGCCTGGGGCGATCGCGGGCGAGTGCCTCAACTCGGGCGGCGCCACCGGCTACCAGTCTCCGTCGGCATACAGCCTGGACGAGGCCGGCGCCGGCGACTACGACGGGCAGGGCACCGCGGCGCGGCGTGGTCCGCACTTCCTCTGGCAGCTCACGGACGTACCGTCGAACGGCCCCAACGATCCCGCCCGCGTCGTGCGTCGCGCCAAGGACGGCACCGAGATGGTGGCCCTCTTCGGCCGCAACACGGGGACGCCGGCGATCACGACGCTCCAGCTCCAGACCTCGACGGGGGAGCGCCAGGTGGGCGTCGCGATCCTTCCGGGCGGCATCGACGGGACGCCGGTGCGAGGCGCGAGCTGCAACCGGTCGGCGGCGCTCGCCGATCTCGCGCACGACACCGCGCGCGGCTATCGCAGCACCGTCCGAAGGTGGGCGCAGAACTGCAGCACCGACGCGACCTCGTTCACCGCGAACGCCGCGGTGCCCGGGCGCGGGATCACGATCGTCCGCCTCGACACCGGAGAGATCCTCCGTCACTTCGGCCGCCGCGATGACACCCCCGACCGGATCTGGGCCTCGGGCGTCGTCACGCCGACGCCGTTCGACTCACCGATGGTCGGCACGCCGGTCGTCTATCCGCAGACCGTCGGCGCCGTCGCGCAGAAGGTGTTCGTCGGCGACGCCGACGGAACCATGTGGCGCATCGACGTCACGAGCAAGGATCCGGCGCAGTGGAAGGCGATGCTCTTCGCCGACCTCATCCTCGGAACGAACCCCGCGGAGAGCCAGCCCGTCCAGATCACTCCGGTGATCTCGCTCGACACGGGCGGTGCTCTCGTGATCAACGCGGCGACCGGCGATCAGGAGAACATCGTCTACCGCAACGGCGAGAAGAACTACGTCTGGTCCATCCTCGAGGGGCGTCCCACCGGGACCATTCCTCCACGCGCTCAGACCCGATGGGTGGAGACGCTCGACAACGGCGAGCTGGTGACGGGTCCGATGACCGTGTTCGATCGCACGCTCTACTTCGCGACGTTCGCCCCCCACGTGCCTGCGCCGAATCAGTGCGAGAACGCGGGTGTCGCGCGCCTCTGGGGCCTCAACTACGTGACGCCGGACGGGACGGGAACGCTGCCGGGCGGCCAACCAATGTGGTGCGCGAACGTCACCGCGACGGGCGTATGCAGCTCCGGCTCGCTCGACAAGAAGGAGGATGTCGTCGGCGCGCTCGCGGGTCACGTCATCACGGGCGTCACCCTCCGGCCGACGCAAGCCTGCTCCATGATCGGAGACGTCGGCGAAGGCACCGGGACTACCGGGTTCCAGGAGCTGACGCCGAGCCAGTTCAATCTCACCTACGGCGTCAGCAAGGCGGGACTGCCGCAGAACGGCTTCCCGCCGTCCGCGACGGCGATGTCGTCCATGCGACCGCTGCCGCGCATCTCGACGACGGTGAACGCGTGGGCGCTCGTCGTCGACTGATCGCCATCGCGCTCGCGTCGCTCGCGCTGAGCAGCGCCTCGGCGTGCAAGCGGAAGGAGCAGGCTCCCCCGACGCCGGCTCCCTCTGCCGCACCGAGCGCCGATCGCCTCGCCCCGGGCGAGATCGCAGAAGGGCGGGACCATGCCTTCACGCTCCCCCTCCCCCTCCACGCGACCGTCAAGGCGCGCTTCGCCGGCAGCGTCCACGTCGCCTCGACCCACACTCAGGAAGAGCTCGCGAGCTTCGTCCGCGCACGGGTGACCGAGGGGACGAGCTCTTCTGGCGCGAGCGAGACGCGCTTCGAGAAGGTCGTGGTGACGAAGGATCCGTCGAAGAGGCTCACGATCGAGATCCGACGACCTGCGATCGCGGGCGAGTATCGCAGCCAGATGGTGATCGACGACGTGACTCCCGCTCCGGAAGAGCCCGGCCTCACCGACGAGGATCGGTGGAAGAAGGCCGGGATGACCCCGGAGGGAAAGCTTATCGACCGGAACCGGTTGCAGTGAGGTAGAACTCCGGGCGTGAGGTCTCCCCTCCTCGCTCTACCTCTTCCTGCGCTCGCTGCCCTGCTCGCGACGGCGCCGGCGTGCAGCTCGAGCGAGGCGCCTTCTTCCGGGGCGACATCATGCGAGGGCGTGGAGCTCATCGTGGCTGCGAGCGACTACTCCTCCAGCACGCTCTGCGGCGCCCCGGGCGAGTGTGCCCGCGGTTCGGACCTCGGCACGGATCCGATGCTCGCGTTGGCGAACGGCCGCGCGTTCTTCCTGGCGCGGGACAACGATCTCCTCTTCGAGGTCGACACCTCGTGCGGCAGGCCGCTCTCGCGGATGAGCGTCGCCTCCCTCGGACCGACGGATCCGGTGAGCGGCGTGAGGCGCGCGGCGAACCCTCACGACGCGGCGGCGGCGCCCGATGAGACGGTCGTCGTTCCGCTCTACGATGCAGCTCGCATCGCGTTCTTCAAGGACGGCGAGCTCGAGCCGCACTCGATCGACCTGTCCCCCTTCGATGCGGACGGTAATCCGCAGGCCGATGCGGTGCGCGTCGTCGTCATCGATGGAGCCGCAAAGGCGTTCGTCACGCTCGAGCGACTCGACGACAACGACCTCCTGCGATCGAAGCAGACCTCGCAGATGCTGCGCATCGACGTCGCGACGCGCTCGGTCGACGGAACGTTCGACCTCGTCGGCAGGAACCCGTTCAACCCGATGTCGGAGCTCGCCGGCGCGCTCTTCATGGCCATGCCGGGGAACTTCGACGCCGACGACGAAGAGCTGGCCGGCATCGAGCGCTTCGACACGGCGACGTCGACCTCGCGGCTCCTCGTCCGCGAGCGCGACCTCGGCGGGAGCGTCGCCGAGATCGCCGTGACGGACGGCTGCGGTGCGGCGATCGTCGCCGGCCCGCAGCCGGACGTGAACCCGACCTCGGTCGTCACGTTCGATCCCGAGAGCGGTGAGGTCCTCTCGACGTTCCAGGCGCCCATCCTCGGGCCGACCCCCGGCTACGATCTCCAGGGGCTCGCCTGGCGAGGCGACCGCCTCTACGTCGGCGACCGCCGGCGGGGCGGCACCGGCTACGCCGTCCACGTGCTGACGCGGACGGATCGCTGCACGCTCACGAGGTCCGGTCGGACGATCGACCTGCCCCAGCGTCCCGTCGCACTCCGTGCGGCGGACCATTCCCGGCTCCGATGACGGACACGAACACCGAAACCAACACGACTCGAGCAGGGGCCGACGAAGAGCAGAAGCGCGCCGGACGAGGAGGTCTTGCCGTCCTCGCCGCGAAGGTCTTCTTCATCGTCACGGGTCTCGTCCAGCAAGCGCTGCTTCCCCGCGCGATCGGCCTCGCGGACTACGGCGCGCTCGCGCGTGTGTTCGCGGTCTCGAACGTCTTCAACAACGTCATCGTCGCCAGCTCCACGCAGGGCGTGAGCCGAACGGTCGCCGCCGCCGGAGCGTTCGAGCGTGAAGCGCTCCGCGCCACCCTCCGCGCGCACGTCGCGATCGCCGCGGTCGCGACGGGGCTCCTCGTCGTCGCGGCCCCAGTGGTGGCTCACTTCCAGAGCGCCCCGGAGATCCTCGCTCCGATCGTGGCGATGGGCGGCGTCCTCGCGACGTACGGCATCTACGCACCGCTCGTCGGGTACATCAACGGCCGGCGGATGTTCGCGAAGCAGGCGACGCTCGACATGGTCGCCGCGACGCTCCGCACTGCCGGCATGCTCGGCTTCGGCTGGTTCTTCGCGCGCAACGCACGTGGCATCGCGGAGGCGGCAGGCACGCTGCCGGGCATGCTCGGCGCGACCGCGGGCGCGGTCATGGCGGCGATCGGCATCTTGCTCCTCGCGCTCCGGTGGACGGGCACCGGCAAGGCACTCGCCGGCGCGCGGCCCTCGGGCGTGCCCGAGGTGCGCGCCTACGTGAAGCTCGTCGTGCCCGTGATGCTCGCGCAGCTCTTCGTGAACGGGCTGATGCAGGCCGACATTTTCATGCTCGGCCGCTACCTCTCGCTCGCGGCGGCGGCGGTGCCCTCGCCACTCACGCCGGGCGGAGTCGCCGCCGAGCCGTCGACAGCGGCGAACGAGTGGGTCGGCGTCTACCGCGCCTGCCAGCTGTTCGCGTTCCTCCCCTACCAGCTGCTCTTCAGCGTCACGCAGGTGCTCTTCCCGATGCTCGCACGCGCGAAGCAGGAAGAGGGCGACGCGCGGGTCGCCGAGCTCGTCTCGCGCGGCGCGCGCATCGGCGCAATCGTGTGCGGCCTCATGGTGACAGTGATCGTCGCCATGCCCGAGTCGCTCATCCGACTCGCGTACAACGCGGAGATCGCGGCCTCGGGCGCCCCTGCCCTGCGCGTCCTCGTGCTCGGTCAGTCGGCGTTCGCGATGCTCGGCCTCGCAACGACGATCCTCGTCAGCCTCGGCCGCGAGCGTACCGCGATGAGCCTCACGGCGCTCGCGCTCGCGCTCCTCGTCACCGCCAGCGTCGTGCTCGTTCCGAACGCACCGTTCGGTCACGCGCAGATCATGGCCGCAGCCACGGCGGCAGCCGGTGCGCTCGGCGTGTCGCTCGTGTTCGGCGTGACCGCCGCGCGAAAGACCGCGGGCGCGTTCGTCCCGCTCAAGACCGCGCTTCGTGTCGGCGCGTGCATCGCCGGGACGACGATCCTCGGGCTCTACCTTCCGCGGTTCGGGAAGGTCGTCACGCTGCTCGTCGCGCCTGCGGTCTCGCTCACGTACGTCGTCTCGCTCGTCGTCATGGGCGAGCTCGGGAAGAGCGACCTCACCCTCGTCCTCTCGGTCGTCCGTCCGAAGAAGCGGTAAGCGAGCTTCAGGCGACCGTCAGTCCTTGAGCATCGGTCCGACGCGGATCGCCTGATGCTCCCCGCTGGCGCCCTGCCCGCGCCCGCTGCGAAGCCCGTGCTTCTGCACGAGCCGATGGAGATACATGCGGTCCATTCCGGCCATGCGAGCGGCCTTGCTCATGTTGCCGCCGGCGGCCTCGAGGAGCTGTGAGAGGTACGAGCGCTCGAAGGAGTCGATGACGGAGTCCTTCGCGATGCGGAAGGGGACCGAGAGATCGATCCCGTTGATCGGCCCCGCTGCGGGCGGCGCAGCGCCCTGTCCACGACGGAGCGTGGGGCTCGCCGACTGGAGCACGACGCTCCGTTCGACGTAGTTGCGTAGCTCGCGCACGTTCCCCGGCCAGTCGTGCTTCGACATCTCCTGGAGGACCGGCTGCGGGAAGAGGCGCTCCTCCTCCGGCACGCCGAGCTGCTGGAGGAAGGTCCGCACGAGGACGAGGAGGTCGTCGAGCCGCTCGCGGAGCGGAGGCACTCGCGCGCTGATGACGGCGAGGCGGAAGTAGAGGTCCTCGCGGAAGCGCCCCTTGTTGACTTCGCGCTCGAGGTCGCGATTCGTCGCCGAGATGACGCGGACGTTCACGCGGCGCGCGCGGGTCTCGCCGACGCGGCGGATCTCGCGTGCCTCGAGGGCGCGAAGGAGCTTGGGCTGGAGCTCGAGCGGCAGCTCGCCGATCTCGTCGAGGAAGACGGTGCCGCCGTCGGCCGCCTCGAATGCGCCCATGCGATCGCGATCGGCTCCGGTGAACGCGCCGCGGACATGGCCGAAGAGCTCGCTCTCGACGAGGCTCGGGCTGATCGCGCCGCAGTCGACGACGACGAACGGTTTGTCCGCACGCGAGCTGCGCTGCATGATCTCGGTCGCGACGAGCTCCTTGCCCGTTCCGCTCTCACCTTCGATCAGCACGTTGATGTCGCTCTGCGCGATCTTGTCGAGCAGACCGAACATCCGCCGCATCGGCATGCTCGTCCCGACGAGCGCGCCGAACGACGGAAGCATCGGCACGATGTCTTCCTTCTGCGGAGCACCGGCGCGGAGTCGGACGACCGAATCGCCAATCGTGAGGACGCCGCCCTCCACGATGTCGGCGTCGCGAATGCGGACGCCGTCGAGCTTCGTTCCGTTCATCGAGCCCGAGTCACGGAGCCGCCACACGCCGTCCTCGCGGACGAGGCGGCAATGGAAGCGCGAGACCATCGGATCGCGAAGGACGATGTCGTTCGAAGCATGCGAGCCGATCTTGCAGAGGTCGCCGTCGTGGACGATGGTCCGCTGCACGGGCATCCCGCCTTCGCGCTCCACCGAGAGCGACATGCGCGGGACCGCGACGGTCTCGATCAGCTGGCGGACGGTGTGGATGCTCTTGCCCGTCGGCCGATCCAGCTCGATGTCGGGGAGCGTCGGGTTCGCCGAGGCGCTCGCCGCAGGCTGCCCAGTGGGTTTGCTCACCGGCGAGCTCGTCGCGCTCGCGCCGAAGTTCGCGGGCAGTGGCGGCGGCGGCGGTACCGAGGGTGGCAGCGGCGCCTGCGGACTCCGCGGCGCGATCCCCGACGCGCTCCTTCCGGCCTGCGGGACCTGCGGCGCCATCGGCGCGATGGGAGCAGACGGGCTCTGGAGTCGAGCGGGCATCTTCGGATGGGCCATTCGGTCTCTCGTGAGAGGGTCCGGTCCGTGCACGGGATCGGAGTCGTCTCTGGTGGGCGGTTCGGGAGTGCGCATGCCTTTCCACTCGGGAGAAATTTGGGGCTCGCGCCCCAACCACCCGCAGTGGTGGGCCTTCGGCCCGCGTTGAGTTGCCCGTGAAGGGCGATCTCATCCTTGGGCATGGTCGAATGTGCGCAGGCAAGGGTGATGCCCGTATCCCGCGCACTTGATTCCCCTCGAAGATCCGTCACAATTTCAGATTCGCACCGAGTCTCGTGAGCAGTCGCCTGAGTCAGGCGTCCATCACCCTGCTGCCTCGGTCACTCAGAGACCGGCGCTTTGTTGAAAGCACACGGGAAAAGTCCGATGAGCCCGGCCGCCCATGCTCTCTTCCGCCATCGGAATATTGCATTCTGCACGGTCAAGCGAGCCGCACTCCGGACCACGTACATCGCGAGCCTCGCGGCGCTCCTCATCGCGCTCGATGCGTGCTCGCGCGACCAGCCGATACCTCCGCCAGCGCGGTCCGCGAGCAAGGCAGAGCGAGCGCCACGCGCCTCCGAGGTCGAGACACCGAAGCAGATCGAGACCGCGACGGGGTATCGCGCGCGGATCGGACGCGGCGCGGAGCTGTTCATCCCGCCTTGGTTCGTGGCCAAGCGAGGCGGCTACGATCTCATCGTCCACTTCCACGGCGACGGCCGATGGCAGCAGGCGAACATCGAGCACGCGAAGCTCAACGTCGTCGTCGTGAGCGTCAACCTCGGAGCAGGTACCGAGCCATACTCGAACGCGTTCAAGAGCCCGGCGGCGTTCGACCAACTCCTCGCGGATACGCAGGCCGAGGTCGCGCAGAGCGGCCACGCTGAGGGAGCCCAGCTCCGTCGCATCGCCCTCTCGGCGTGGAGCGCGGGCTTCAGCTCGATCGCGCGAGTCCTCACCGAGACCTTCACGCCGCGCGTCGATGCGGTGCTCCTCGCGGACGGCTTCTTCACTCATTTCACCGATCCGAAGAAGCGCACCGTGAACACGCGCGGGCTCGAGAAGTTCGCCCGATTCGCCGAGGCGGCCCGTCGCGACGAGAAGCTCTTCGCGATCACGCACACGACGATCCCGACGGGCCCCTACCCGAGCGTGCAGGAATGTGTCGCGAAACTGCTCGCGATGATCGACATGGAGAAGACCCCGTCCATCGCCACCGGCCCGCGCGAGATGCATCAGTTCTATGCGGTCGATCAGGGCAGCTTCCACATCCGCGGCTTCGAAGGCACACAGGCCTCCGACCACGTGAAGCAGCTCCAAGCGATGGGCGAGACGATGTACCCGTGGCTCAAGGCGCGGTGGGACAAGCAGGACGAAGCCGCCGCCGGCAGATGACCGTGCGCGGCGCGCTCTGCGCGCTCTCAGGCCGCCGACGTACCGCTGATGAGCCCGAGGACCTCGCCGTTGACGTAACGCGATTCGTCGCACGCCAGGAACACGAAAGCGGGCGCGATGTCGGCGGGCGAAGCGGGATGGTCCAGCGGTGACCGCTCGACGAAGGACCTCCCCTCCGCCCTCGGGAACGGCTCGACGACGAGCGGTATCCATGCGGGGCCCGTCGCGATCGCGTTCGCACGGATGCCTCGCTTGATGACCTCTTCGGCGAAGCCCTTCGTGAGGGTGACGATCGCGCCCTTCGTCGCGGCATAGTCGAGGATGGCGGCCGAGGGGTGGTACGCCTGGATGGAGGCGACGTTGATGATCGACGAGCCCTCGCGCATGTGCGGGAGGGCTCGTCGGACGAGATGGAACATGGCGATGACGTTGATACGGAACGCCTGCTCGATGCGGTCGTCGTCGATCTCCTCGAACTTCTCGACGGCCCTGCCCCGGTAGGCGGCGTTATTGACGAGGATGTCGATCCGTCCGAACGCGCCGACGGTGGCATCGACGATGCGGTCGCAGGTCGAGCGCTCGGAGAGATCCCCCGGGATGAGCAGCGCGCGACGCCCGGCGGCCGTCACGAGGCGCTCGGTGACCTTCGCTTCTTCGTGCTCGTTCAAGTACGAGATCGCGACGTCGGCTCCTTCGCGCGCGAAGGCGACCGCGACCGCGCGACCGATGCCGCTGTCCGCGCCCGTCACGAGCGCCACACGGTTGGTCAGTCTGTCATGCCCGCGGTAGCTCTCTTCACCGTGCTCGTGCTTGTCCCGCGTCCGCGATTCGCGGCCCGGAGCGCTCTCTGTCGTGTCGCGAAACGCCGGACGCTTCGCCTGGGCTCTCGGGTCGTGACGCGTCACGTTCCTCATGCAGGCCGGAAAACCAAGAACGGTGCCGCCGTCGCTCATGCTCGGCCGTGACCTCTCGGGTGGAGATCGATCGCCGAGCCGGCTCAGCTGGTCGCGCGGCCGGTCCGTCGATCGAGCGATCGCTCTGGCGGCCGAATCGGGTCGGGCGCCCGTAGGTGCGCCCTCCGCTCCGCCTGCCGCGTCAGGGGCGGACGTCGCTCGTTGCGACGGAAGGTGTCGGCATCACCGACCGCCGCTGGGTGCGTCCGGAAGGCCCGCCGGCTGCCGGTCAGACGGCACGCTCCGCTCGCGTCCGACCGCCGAAGAGAGGCCGCCACCGATCTTCTTGCCGATCCGCCGGTTCTGACCGTCGATGACGTCGTCTATCACCGCCAGCGCTGCGGGGCGCGTGACCGTGCGAAGGGTTGCCGTGTGCATCGCAGCTGCACAGTGTCTCGCTGAGCGTGACAGCGTCGGTCTTCTTCGCCAGCTCGCCATTCGGTCCGTACGCGAAGGAGCTGCCGGCGAGCATCTTCTGCCGGTCCTGCGCGTCGTAACGAGCCCAGGACCCGAGGTCTTACTGGCAGAGGCGGATCTGCAAACTCACAAATCGGGGTTCCTCATACTCGCTACAGGTTTCCGCTTCTCCGCAGTCGGAACGACGTGCCGTTCACTTGGACGCGAGCGGCTTGATCGCGGCATCATGCGCATCCACGTAGCCGACCCGACCTTGCCACCTAACGCGCAAGCAAAGGCGCTCCTTCTGCGAAATTTCCGCCAGAACCTCCACACTCGATCCGCTAGACACTACGACCGTTTTGCCCGGCTTCCAAGAGCCACCGCATTCCGATTCCGTGTCATGGATCCACGCGTCGCGACCGGTCACCCTCGCGTCCCCTCGGCACGCGAACAGTACAATTCCAGATGCGATGATAACCCATTTTGTCGAACGCATCAGTACATGCTCCAGAAGCTATCCGAGCAGCAATCGATCACGGAGGACCGAACGGCGAGCGGGCCGAGCCTGGATGACACGTCTGCCCGATGGCGATGTCGTTGAGACTCCGCGCCGGTGGGCAGCAGAGCGCTGAGCGCCGGATCGCGTCGACCAGCCGACGACACCCCGCGCTCTACCCGGCTCAGTGCAGTTGTTCTTCAGCGCTGAGTAGCTCTGCCCAGCCATAGCCGCGAACTTTCTCCGCAGCTCATCCTCTTCCATGCTCGCTATGGTACCGGGGGCACGACTGCTCCGTCTCTCGTCTTTGCTTCATCGCGTATCGACGTGAGCTGGTGGGTAGACGGATCGTCCCCGAACGTAAAGCCAGTTCCGCTCATTGATACCAACGTGATGGCCGGATCGACCGCCGACTCTGATGTCCGGTCATAGACGGGCCATGCTCCCCTTCCACCCATGCGCCCGAGCGCGAGGCAGCTCTCCTCGGCGGGGGAACCAAGAAGAGCCGCCTCGCCCCGAGTCTCAGCCGGGGGGCTACGCCTCGACCGGCGGCCCGTCGTTCGATCAAGCGACGGGCATCGTGCGCTACGCCTCGCCTTCGGCGCGGCGCCCCGGCCCCGATGCGAGGATGGCGTGGCGTGGCGTCCTCTGGACGCTCGGCGCTCGCCGCGATCCTCTCGCGCGAGCGCTTGTGGCCGTTGCCGACCGTCGTCCCGGCGAGGCTAGGTGGTTGCCGCTCCTTTCGACCAGCCCGCGCGAGGGCCCGAGATCGATGAGGTGTGACGTGGCCGGCCGGAGGTTCACGGGGACGCCGACCCGGGACCGGATCGCGGCCGGGTTCTTGAGCCGTCCTCGATCTCCTTAGCCGTTCTGATTCCGCACCTGGCAGCCGCATCTGAGGCGTAGTCGGTCACGTGGGTCGACTACGCCTTCTCGTCGGGATGGGAATGCGTCGACGCCTCCTCGGTGCGAGCCTGAACCTTACCGCCCCCGCAATGTCCCCGAGCGCCGCGCGACAGCCAGAGCCGCACGGGGTCATCGTCCGGCGTCGCCCCGGCGCTTACTGGGGCGGACCAACGGGACACGAATTGTCTTGAGCATCGCGTCCAGCTCAGCGCACGCGGTCGACCCACACTCGAACCGCGCATGAACGCGGCGATAGATAACATCGCGCTCAAGCGCAACAAGGTCCGTTGCTACGCGTGTTGTTCTTCCAGTTCGCTTTCTCGCAATCCTGCCCTTCACGTGTGCGTACTCAACCTGTTCGATCTCGGGCTCCCGATAACCTTCTTCCGAAAAGTTCGTCCAATCCGAGTCCAACCGAAACGATACCTTTGTCGTACCGACCTCAACGAGCCAATCGAGCGCCTCCCACCCCTCGATACTCAAGTTTTGCTCGATCACGCGCACCGGAGCTGCTGCGGAAAATTCAAGCCCGAAGCTACAGAACCGCGTGAGCCCGTCCTCTACGTATGTGAACGCCTGCCCGGGAACTGCATCGCGCACGCAACCCGACTGATAGCGGCTGAGCGACTCCTCCGGCGAGTTCGCCGCGCCGTCGCTCGAATCGCCTCCCACCCCAGCTTCTTGCATCGGGGGCTGCTCCGCTGCTCTCGCGCAGGATGGGCTACGGCACGACGCCGCCAACATGAGCCAGAGTGCGGCGGCAACGCTGTTCACCATTCGTAGTCCTTGGCCGGGTTGCGCCGCAGAACTTGGTCGATCCCTGTTCGAGGCTGCCACCGATCTTCTTACCGATCCGCCGGTTCTGGCCGTCGATGACGTAGTCTATCACCGCCAGCGGTGCTGGGCACGTGACCGTGCGAAGGTTGCCGTGTGCATCGTAGCTGTGCGTCTCGGCGAACGTGACAGCGTCGGTCTTCTTCGCCAGTTCGCCGTTCGGTCCGTACGCGAAGGAGGAGCCGCCACGCGTGACCGGCTCATGTCGAGCATCAAGGTGATGGGCGTGCGACCAGCCGCCATCAGGTCGATCGATCGGATCGCTCGCCGCGGGAGGGCGGTCACCGTCCCGAGTCGGTCTCTCGCTCGGCAAATGGAATACGTATCGTACTGAGAAGACGGTCGTACTCGAGACACTCCGAAGGTCGACAATCGTAACTCACATGCACTCTTCGATGCACCGCCTGCTCACGAGACAACAGGTCTGTCCTCACTCGCATCCGCGCGCCGCGCATCTTCTTCGCCACTCGCCCCTTGACATACTTAAACTCAACTTCAGCTATGTCGGCCGCCTCAAACCCTTCCGCCCGAAAATCGGACCAATCGGAATCCAGCCGAAACAGCACTCGATTCCCACCGATGTCCACCTTCCAGTTGAGTGCCTCCCAACCCGGAGCCGCCCTCTCCTCCTCTAAGACCAGCAAGGGTTTGGCAGAGGAAAACTCAAGCCCGAAGCCACAAAACCTATTCATCCCGTGGTCATCGTAGACAAAGGCGTGGTCGCGCTCGGCCTCACGAATACACCCCGAAACGTAACCAACTCCTCTGACGGTGCGCGGCCCTGCTTCAATCAATGTCGCGACAGGACGCACGTCAACGCTGGACGGGGCACCACCGTCGCGGTCGGACTCGCTCCTCTTGCACGAGATGAGAGCACCGACTACCGCAACGACGACCGCCTGCAACCGGGTCACCATTCATAGCCTTTCACTGGATTTCGCCGCAACACGTCTCCAATCATCGCCTCCGTCGGCCGCGCGCATCGCTGGGCGCGTGCACCCGCCGACGTATCGACGACGAGGCACGGGCTGCCGAGGTCGTCCTTGACGAATCGGTACGTCGCACCGCCCTTCATCATGAAGTCCAGCGCGTGACCGCCGCTCGCGTACGAAGCGCGAGACGACGGCTCCGGTAGCGTCGAGCTCCGCGAGCCGCCATAGAGAAATCCCTGCTCGAGGCTGCCACCGATCTTCTTACCGATCCGCCGGTTCTGGCCATCGATGACGTAGTCTATCACCGCCAGCGGTGCTGGACGCGTGACCGTGCGAAGGTTGCCGTGTGCATCGTAGCTGTACAGTGTCTCGGCGAACGTGGCAGCGTCGGTCTTCTTCGCCATTCCGTCCATACGCGAAGAGGAGCCGCCATGCGTGACCTGCCAGTGCTGCGCGTCGTACGTGCAGTCATCGCGTAGGTCGTCGTGTAGACGCGTGATCCATGCGTGATCTGGTCGATGCGACCACGGCCGTCGTAGTGGAGCTGCACCGGATGCAAGGCGACCGGATCGGTGCCGCAGAACCTCCCCTCGTCCAACGTCCTTCCTCCCACGAACTGACGAGAGCATCGTCGCCGAAGCCCGCTTCCTGTCCGTCGATGGGCGGTACTCGCCTTCACCGCTGCTCGGAGGGGCGAGGCAGCGTCTTCTCGGCGGGGGGAACCGAGAAGAGCCGCCTCGCCCCGTGTCTGGCCCGAGGGGCTACTCCTCGAGCGGGGGCCCGTCGTTCGATCAAGCGACGGGCCCGTGCGCTACGCCTCGCCTTCGGCGCGGCGACCCGGCCGCACCGGCCCCGATGCGAGGATGGCCTGGCGTAGCGTCGTCTGCAGCTCGGGGCTCCCCGCGATCGTCTCGCGCGAGCGCTCGCGGCCGTTGCCGAGGGTCGTCCCCGCGAAGGAGAGGTGGTTGCCGCTCTTCTCGATCAGACCGCGCGAGAGACCGAGGTCGATGAGCTCGCTCAGCCCGTCGACGCCCTTGCCGTAGCGGATCTCGAACTCCGCCTCACAGAACGGCGGGGCCATCTTGTTCTTGGCCAATTTGACTCGCGTCCGGCCACCGACGAGCTCGTCGCCGACCTTCACCTGACCGATCCGGCGCACGTCGAGACGCATCGACGCGTAGAACTTGAGCGCGTTGCCACCCGTCGTCGTCTCCGGGTTGCCGAACGTAACGCCAATCTTCTGCCGAAGCTGGTTAATAAACATGATCGTCGTGTTCGTTCGATGCGCGATCGCCGTCAGCTTCCGGAGCGCCTGGCTCATCAGACGCGCCTGGAGACCCATGTGGCTGTCGCCCATCTCGCCTTCGATCTCCGCGCGCGGAACGAGCGCCGCGACCGAGTCGACGACCACCAGGTCGACCGCCCCCGAGCGCACGAGGACGTCGACGATGTCGAGCGCCTGCTCGCCCGTGTCCGGCTGCGACACGAGGAGCTTGTCCGTCTCGACGCCAATCGACCGCGCATATGCCACGTCGAACGCGTGCTCCGCGTCGATGAACGCACACACGCCGCCGTTCCGCTGCGCCTGCGCGATCGCGTGGAGCGAGAGCGTCGTCTTCCCGCTCGACTCCGGGCCATACACCTCGACGACGCGGCCGCGCGGATAGCCACCGACACCGGTGGCCAGATCGAGCGCGAGCGAGCCGGTGGGGATCGTCGGAACGGCCTCGAGCGCTCCCTCGTCGCCGAGCGACATGATGGCGCCCTTTCCGAACTGCTTCTCCACGGACACCACGACGCCCTTGAGGACCTTCATCTTCTCTGCGAGCTGCTCGAGCATGTTCCTTCGTCTCCTTCGTTCGCCGAGGACATTCCGGTGCGCGCATCGCCGGCGATCGCGACGCGTGCGGATTCGAACCGAGGGCGCGACCGCGCGCCGAATCGCTGAGGCTCAGGCGGCGTCGGTCTCGAACGGCCGCCCGTTGGTCTGATCGCGATCGAGGACTCGCCCGAGCACGGCCTCCATGACGTGCTTCGCCGCGATCGCGGTAGCGCCGTCCATGTCGGCGATCGTCCGCGCGAGACGGAGGACCTTGCCGTAGGCACGCGCCGAGAGCCCGCGACGTTCGACCGCCTGGGCGAGCACGTCCTTCCCCGTTGCGTCGAGAGCGCAGACGCGCTCGACGTCGCGCTGCGAGAGGTGCGCGTTCGCCTGCACCGAGACCTCGCCGCGACGCCAGCGCTCGCGCTGGGTCGCGCGCGACGCCTCCACACGCGCACGGACGACGGCGCTCGATTCCCCGCCCGACGCCGACTGCAGCTCGAGGAGATCCACGCGCGGAAGCACGACGTGGAAGTCGAGACGGTCGAGCAACGGACCGCTGAGGCGCCGACGGTACTGGCGAATCGCCTCGAACCCGCACCCGCAGCGCGGCGTGCCGTCGCCGTAGTTCCCGCACGGACAGGGATTCGTCGCGCCGATCAGCATCGGCCGCGCCGGGAACGTCACCGTCATGCGCATCCGGCAGACCGTGACGACGCCGTCCTCGAGCGGCTGCCGCAGCGCCTCGAGCGCGGTCCGTCGCAGCTCGCTCAGCTCGTCGAGGAAGAGCACGCCGTGGTGCGAGAGGCTCACCTCCCCCGGACGCGAGTGCTCGCCGCCGCCCACGAGCGCCACGTCACTCGCGGTGTGATGCGGCGCGCGGAAGGGGCGCTCGACGACGAGGCTCGACGTCGTCCCGAGCAACCCGGCGACGCCGTGGATCGCGATCACCTCGAGCGCCTCCTCGCGCGACAGCGCGGGCAGGATCCCCGGCAGCCGCCGCGCGAGCATCGTCTTGCCCGCGCCAGGCGGCCCCATCATCAAGAGGTTGTGCGCGCCGCTCGCGCAGATCTCGAGCGCGCGCCGCGCCCCGTGCTGGCCGCGAACGTCGGAGAGATCGTCGATCGGCGACGTCACGGTCGCCGATGCGACGACCTTCGGCTGGCGTAGCGCGCCCTTGCCACGGAGCGCGTCCACGATCTCGCCGAGCGTCGAGGCGAGCTCCACTTCCACCCCGTCGACGAGCGCCGCCTCGCGCTCGTTCGCACGCGGGACGATGGCCCGGACGACGCCGCGCTCCTTCGCGCCGAGCAGATGAGCGACCACGCCGCGCAGACTCTGCATCCCGCCGTTGAGCGACAGCTCCCCGAGCAGAAGGACGCCCGCGATCGACTCCTCCGGAATCGCACCGAGCGCCACGAGCGTGCCGAGCGCGATCGCGAGATCGAACGAGCTGCCGCTCTTCTTCACGTCGGCAGGCGCCAGGTTCACCGTGACGCGGCACTCGCTGATGTCGACACCGACGCCCGCAAGCGCGCTCTTCACACGTACCCGGCTCTCGCGCACCGCGGCCTCCGCGAGGCCAACAAGCTCGAACGTCGGGATCCCCCGCTCGGCCTGCACCTCGACACGAACCGGGAACGACGTGATCCCGACGAGGACGGCACTCTGCGCAATCGCCAGCATGACGAGCCCCCGTAGCGACGACCATGCCGACTCCGCGTCCGCGTGATTCCAAAGGCTTCGAGCCGCTCGCCCCTGGCCCGGGCCGATTCGGGCCGGCCGATGGGCCAACCTCGGACGACCGGGCGCTCGGAGACGAACAGCGACCGAGCTCGCGGCGCCCGGTTAGGATGCGGGTTCGATGAACCGATCCTGCACGCACACCGCATTCTTCGCCCTGGCGCTCACGTGCGGGTGCGCGGCGTCTCCGTCGCCGTCTCCCCCAAGGCCGACGCCCGAAAACGTGCCGACGATCCAGGTCTCTCCGGTCGGCGGCGGCGAGGCCGCAGCCGGAGCCGCGGACCGAGCTCGACGCGGGCGCGCCGCCCTCCGTGGCGGTCGACGCGTGCCGAGGCAGCGCGTTCGAGCTCGATGCGCTGCCTGACGACTGTCGCGCGACGCGCGCCGCAACACGCCATGCGCTGACTGGCCTTGCTGCATCGATTTCGATCGATGGAACGTCCGTGCGCTCGGGGGAAGAAGTCGGCGTCGCGTTGACGCTCACGAACACGACGACGGAGGACCTCGAGCTCGTTCTCAAGCCCGGATGCGCGTCGCTCGAGCTCCAGGCCTTTCAAGGAAAGAAGCGCGCCGATTTCGTCAATCCACACTGCGGATTCGGCACGGGATGCGGAGGCGCCCATTACCGTCTGGTGCTCACGCCCGGCGGCACGCTCACCAAGCGCCTTCGCTACAAGGCGCGGCTCGTTCGCTTCACACCTGCATGCAAGAGCGTCGAGGCACCGCTTCCGGCGGGCCGCTACGAGCTGCGCGTCGAGGCATCGCCATTCTTCGGACTTCAAGATGCGCTCACGAACGTGACGGCCCCGCTCGTCGTCACGCGCTGAGGACAACTCGTCAGACAGGTCAGTCCGTTTGCGCGTCGGAGATGTCGCGCATCGCTTCCTCCTCGAGCCACTGCATGATCTGTCGGACGCCCTCGCGCGGCTTGGCGCGACCGGGGGTCACGAGAAAGTAGTCGGATCCGGTCGTCAAGACGCGCTCGGAAACCTGGACGAGCCTGCCGCTCCGAAGATCGGGAGCGACGAACGCTCGGCAGGCCAGAGCGACCCCCTGACCGGCCAGAGCGGCGTCGAACGTGTCGCTTTTGGCTTCTTGCCGCTGGTGCTTGCGGCGACGCGTCTCGGTGCCCTCCGACGGGACCAGCTACGACATGTTCCGCATTTCGCGGTGATGTCGGTCCTGGCGACGGCGTTTTACTATCTGGCGTTCGCCAAGGGAGCGGCCCTGTTGCCCTCCGGGATGGCGGGCATGTTGAGCGGCTCCATCCCGCTGTTCACCTTTCTCTGCGCGCTGCTCTTTCTCGACGACGAACGGCCGAACGTCATCATGGGTAGCGGCGTTCTGGTGGCGTTCGTCGGCATCGTCCTCACCGCACGCCCCTGGGAAGAAGGGGCAGGCATGACGGCACTGCCGGGCGCAGCGTGGATGCTGGCGGGCGCGCTCTCGGTCGGGCTGTCGTTCGTCTACGCTCGCCGGTTCCTCTCGCCACTCGACCTTCCGCCGCTGGCTCTGGCCGCCTGGCAGACGGGGCTCGCCCTCATCATGCTGCTGGCGCTGACGGATCTCTCAGGCACGGCCCGGATCCTCGAGGACTGGAAGGCGGCCGCTGGTCTCGTGTTCGGTCTCGGACTGCTCGGCATCGGACTCGCCTACCTGCTCTACTACTTCATTCTGCGCGATCTCGGTGCCGTCGCCGCGTCGGGCGCCACCTATATTCCGCCGGTCGTCGCGCTGGTGCTCGGAGCCATCTCCGGAGAAGCAGTCGGATTGCTCGATATCGTCGCAATGGCGCTGATCCTGTCGGGCGTCACCATCTTGCAGATCGGGCGTCGCCCCGCTCGGGTAAGGCCCCCCGCCGGCCGCACGACCTCTTCGGCCCGGCCTTGACCTTCGCCGTGGTCCTCGCCGCCTTCGAGCAAGCGTCGATGCCGTCGCTAGTTTGCGCGATGTCAGCCGCCGCGCGGCGAACTCGAGTCGTGGTGGCCCCCGATTGCGGGAGGAAAGCGGCGCGGCGCCCGACACTTTCCGAATGGCTCGACGATGCTCGGCGGAACAATCTTGTTTGTTCGTCGCGCCATCCTCCCCGCCCTCGAGACATTTTTTTGCTTTAAAACCTTGCGCGGCGCGAAACCGAGAGCTATAGCTTGAATGCCGCTCCTGCCGGGAGCGTCCAAAGGCAACCGACTCTCCACCATGGAGGCACGTCCCGGAGACCCCGGGCGTGCGAGTTCCGCGTGATTCTCTCCCTTCGAGACAAAAGGACGACAGCTGAGGCGCTCCGGCGCAACGGCTTGGCGTGCCTCGCGTCCGAAGGACGGGCGGCTCGCGCGTGGGGTCGCCCTGTCTATGGCGGTTTCGCCCGCCCGAACGGCCCAAGCTCGATCGTGAGCTCGGCCTCTCTGTCGATCGTCTTTGGCGGTCTCTTCGGTCTCCAGCAGGCCGATCGCCGCATGCACGCTGCCGCTCCTCATTCGCGCAGTTCGCGTAATCCGCGCGCCAAGCAGGAGGAGGGCGACCCCTAGCGGTCCCTCGTTTCGTCTCCATCGATCGGAGTCGTTCGTAGAGGCCGCCCGGGTTCCCGCCCGAGGTGGCCTTCGTTGTTTCTGGGCCCCGAATCGGCGATGCGCGGTCCTCGACGGCCGACTTCACCGAGACGGCGGCGGGCCTCTTCCGCGGCGATCGCGCCAGCCGAGACGGAGGCCCCGAGCACCCGGATCGGCTCCAGCCGAGCACGGAGGAGGAAGGGGCGAGCCCACCTCCCCGCACCGATGCCCCAGACACGCGCGCCCGCGACGGCGCGCGATCAGTACGACTTTATCCGCAGGACTCAATCATGTTTCTCAAGCTTGGTATCTGACCCGTGAGCGGCGCGTTCAAACGCTATTCTTTGCCGCTCGCACGGGACGCTAGCTCAATCGGCCGAGCACCGGCCTTTTAAGCCGAGGGATGAGGGTTCGATCCCCTCGCGTCCCACCCACCGCGCGCCACGCGCATGCAGCATCGACGCGGTCCGAAGGCCACGTCAGCACGTGGCGCCGCTCTGCTAGTCATCGCTCGCGCATGTGCCGCCGCACTCGACGAGCGGCCTCGTCACGCGCGCTCACTGCGCTTTCCTCTCCCTCCATCCCCGCTCTCGGCAATGGGTCGCTCCGGAGTCATCTCGCTCTCACTTCGGCCACTGCTGATGCCGATTCGTCTCGCACGCGACAAGGCCGTCGCTCGCGCACGAACCGCATCAATGAACGAAGGAACACCTCCCCGACACACGACACGACTCGTCTACTCATAGGTCCGTAGCGCAACTGGAAGCGCACCCGGCTCTTACCCGGGGTGGTGAGGGTTCGATTCCCTCCGGACCTACCGCTGCGTCGAACGACGCGGCTCCGGCGACGTGCGCGCGCTCTCTGGCTCGCCACGCCGTCACCTGCTCCGGGATCGTCTAGCTGGCAGGACACTGGCCTCTGAACCCAGAAAGACAGGTTCGAATCCTGTGCCCGGAACTATCGGCCCCTCACTCGAGGGTCCCTCGCTCTCTGACAACTTGGCGCCAAGGCTCGTCGCGTACGTACGCGCTGACCGCTTCGTCGTTCCGCCTCGCAAGAGATCGGACGCGTCGAGACGGCAGCAGCACGTACGTACGTGACGAGCACATATTCCAGCGAAGCCTAGTGGTCAGGCAGCCGGCTGTTAACCGGCCCATTCGAAGGTTCGATTCCTTCCGCTGGAGCCCCTTCGTCCGCTCGAAGAGTCCATACACGCACCCAATGTTGGTTCGAATCCAACGTGGTCCACCAAGCCGCAAGGCTGGACCGCGCGCCAAACGGTAAGGCACTCGTTTCGTACACGAGCACATCGCAACGGATTCTCCACTCGGACGAACCAATTTCTCACCCGCTCGCGCCGGCGCGCTCGCCTCGCACTCCGCAACTCTGCGGTGGACGCGGCCTGCGTGCACCGCGAGCACCCTGCCCGCGCAGCTCGAATGGTCGAGCGCCCGCCTCGTATTCGGGAGGATCCGGTTCGATTCCGGACGTGGGCTCCCTCACTCGCTCATTCGCCCGGCGCTTGCCGCGCTCCCGCTCTCGTCCCTCGCGACATGAAAAAGTGGCGCGAGGGACTTGCGCGAACCGCAGGCAAGCCCAACACTGAACGCCCTCGCGGCACGACACCGCCGCGGCGCGATGCATACGGCCTCTCGTCGAGACGCCGCGTCGCGAGGGTCGGTCGGCTATGCCGGCTCTTCCGGCGCTCGAGCAGCGCCGAGGAGGAGGCTCCTCGCCCGCGGAGCTCGACTGGCCGAGCACCCGCCTTGTATCCGGGAGGATCCGGCTCGACTCCGGACGCGGGCTCCGCTCTCCGCGCAGCTCCGGCTCGCGTTCGCGCGACACGATGGCGTCGTCGCCGCTCGACAATCGCCGGCCATATTCGTGACACGCGCTCCACGCCCGGAGCCGCCGCGCGAGCCCAATCGATCTTCTTCACCCGCCCGAAGATGCCCTACACGCAATCGAGAACATGTCGGTTCGAATCCGACTCGCCGCACCGGGTGCTCGTCACCCAAGCGCGCTGACTCCTCGAGTCACCGAGCCTCACGCGGCGATAGCCAAACTGGTATAGGCGCTCCTTAAAAAAGGATGGGAATCCCCAAAGGCTTGTTCACTCGGGTGAAGACCTACTCTCGCAGCTCGCGCGTCCGGCACAACGGATCGACGCCGAGCTTGCCGAGCTCGCATCTGAGCTCCACGCCTGGCAGGCTCGCCGCCTGACCCGGCGCTACCTCTCCCGCACGGCGCTCGTCCGTGCTTCGACTTCCGCGTCGCTCGCGACGCGAAACGGCTTCATCGCCCGCCCGAAGAGACCCTACACGCAATCAAAACGTTGGTTCGAATCCAACCCGGTACCCCCGAGCACGACGTAGCCCTCCGCTGCGCCGAGCTCCGCTCGCGGTCCTCCGATCGTCCGAGCTCTCGGTGCCGGTAGCCTAGTGGTCAGGCATTCGTTTATGGAACGAAAACGCACCCGGTTTCTCCACTCGGGCGATGACATTTTCACGAATCGGCTCTGCCCCGGCACGCCGACTCTACTGATCTGGCCTCGCGAGAGCCGCGAGCGAGCCCGCGCGATGCGCGACCCTCGCGTCCTCTCCTTCTCTCGCGAAGCCACCTCTCTTCGTCCGACCGAGCAGGTCCTACACGCAAATGGGATCGTTGGTTCGAATCCAACCGCCGGCGATTTTCGCCGTCGTAGCCAAGTGGTCAAGGCACCGGCATTTCCAGCCGCCATCAGAACGATGGCCTGCTCACTCGGACGACCCTCTTGCTCCCGTCATCTAGTGGTCCGGATCTCCGTCTTTCAAGCGGAAGGTGTCGGTTCGATTCCGACCGGGAGTGCCACGCACGTCGCAACCAAACGAATCGACAATTCCAAATATAGACACCTTGACACACCTCAACCAAATGACGACATGACATCGTGGTAGCGTTACTCGTCTAGTGACGAGGGCTGACTGTGACTCAGCGGAGGCGGGTGCGATCCCCGTACGCTACACCGACCGCGCGCCTGCTCGCGAAGAGCTCGCCCGCGCGGACAGCAAGCTGTCCTCGTGGCCGAGCGGAGAGGCGCCGGTTTCCTAAGCCGGGCAACGCAGGTTCGACTCCTGCCGGGGACGCCGATGCGCACGCGCGCCTCGGGTCGGCTCGAGCTTCGTCCTCGTGGCCGAGCGGATAGGCGCTGGTCTTCTAAACCGGCAGACGCGGGTTCGACTCCTGCCGAGGACACCAGTACCGCGTGTGAACGACGAATCGATTCAAGCCTCGTGATGCGACTGGGGTCGCAGCTCCACTGTCTATGGAGTGCAGGTGGGTTCGATCCCCATACGAGGCGCCGGGCCGAACGCCCGAACATCGCTCGCACTCGGGCCGCAGAGTCATGGTGACCGGCCGGGCCTCCAAAACCCGGAGAGAGGGTTCGATTCCTTCGCGGCCCGCCGCGCGTCCGGCGTCTCGACGTCACGCGCAGCTCGTCGCTCGTCGACGGGGCGATGGTTCAACAGGAGAACACTGCACTCGCACTGCAGAGATCGGGGTGCGATTCCCCGTCGCTCCACTCAGCTCAACACGAAAGTGCACGATACGAAATGGGGCCGTAGCTCAGCGAGGAGAGCACCTCGGTGGCATCGAGGAGGTTGCCGGTGCGAGTCCGGCCGGTTCCACCATCTGCGGGCATCGTCCAAAAGTAGGACCACAGTCTTCCAAACTGAAAATGAGGGTGCGAGTCCCTCTGTCCGCTCCGCGCAGCCCCAACACACGACGCTTCACGTGACGTCGGTGCCACGAGGAATCTGCGCCCACTCTCTCGGCTCTCACGAGCGCTCTCATCGCGAGGCGGTCGTGAGGCCTTCGCGACACGAGCCGATTCTCCGGCGAGGATCGCCGTCTGCAACACGGCGCGCGAGGGTTCGACCCCCTCTCGGCTCTCCAGGTCACGAACGGATCACGACGGGTTGGTTACCCTGGACTCTCTGATACGGAGCCCGCACTGCGTTCGATTCGCAGGTGATCCACGAAGAACGGCGCGCGGCGCTGGCAGTCTAGCGACTGCGCCTGCATGACGAGCAGGAGGAGGCAGGTGCGATCCCTGCGCGCCGCACCGGAGAGCCACCAAGCTCACCGACTTCACGGGCCTCGCGCGAGCGATGCTCACTACGGGCTTGTCTCCGAGGGGAGACGTCTGCCTTGCAAGCAGATGGTTCGGGTGCGACTCCCGACTGGTCCACCGCTGGCTCGTGCGAGCTCGCCGTCGACTTCTTCGTTCTCTGTGCATGGCTCAATCTGGCTAGAGCACTCCGTTCGGGTCGGAGGGATTGGAGGTTCGAATCCTCCTGCACAGACCGAGCACGTTCCTTCGGGACGCGGCTCTTCATGCCGACGTGGCCCAATCTGGTAGAGGCCGCAGTCTCAGAAACTGTGTGTTGTGAGGGTTCGAATCCCTCCGTCGGTACCAACGTCGCGGGTACACCTCGACATCCCCGCAGACGCGACGTGGACGAGATACGTCACCGTGGTGGAATTGGCATACACGCCAGCCTGAGATGCTGGGCTCCATCGTGAGTTTGAGGGTTCGAGTCCCTCCGGTGACACTACGCGCACATCCGGGATCCCGGGTCACCCCATCGTCTGCTCGAGCAGCTCCCGTCGTCGTGCCTCGCACGACTTCCCAATCCTCCGAAAGGAGATCGAGCCGTGAAGAAGAGAAAGAGAAGGTGACCCATGCAAACGCTGATGCTGACGCCCTGGATGGCGCCCCACAAGATCATCTCGTGGCAGCGCGCCGTCGTGCTGGCCTACCTCGACAAGGTCGAAGTCATCGAGACCTGGGACGCGGAGCTCCGCGCTCCGAGCGTCGCGATGATGGCGCCCGCCGTCGTTCGCCTGAAGAAGGGGTCGGTGTCGACGAAGCAGTCGGTCCGCTTCTCTCGCGTGAACGTCTTCACGCGCGACAAGTTCCGCTGCCAGTACTGCGGCGACAAGAAGCCCATCAAGCAGCTGAACTACGACCACGTCATTCCGCGCGTTCAGGGAGGAAAGACCGTCTGGGAGAACATCGTCTCCTCCTGCTACGCCTGCAACCTTCGCAAGGGGAGTCGCACGCCCGAACAGGCCGGAATGAAGCTGCTTCGACAGCCGAAGAAGCCGGCCTCGCTGCCCGTCGTGCCGCCGGTCCGTCTCGACGAGGGTGAGATGCCCGATGTCTGGCAGCCGTACTGCGACGGCTACGCTGCGTCGGCTCCGCTCTCTGCCTGAGACGCGCTCGCGCACCTGATGTGGCGGCCCGAGCGTCGTCGCACTCTCCCGCGTCCTGGTCCAAGACGTGAAACTGGACCACCTATTCTCTCGGTCCTCCTTCGTGGAGGCCCCGATCTCGGCCGCGACCTCCGCGTCTCGGCATGCACAGCCGGGTATGTCCTGGCGTCTCAGGGCGTAGCTTAGCCCGGCAAAAGCGCCAGTCTGGGGGACTGGAGACCGCAGGTTCGAATCCTGCCGTCCTGACCACTCGTCGATCGAACACCAAACATGGAAGGCAAATCCGCCAGGGGCGGAGATCGCCTGGAACGCGATTCGCGCGGAAGCACCTGCGTGAGGTTCGACTCCTCTGCCTTCCTCTCACGGTCGGTAAGCTCAATTGGTAGAGCGGAAGTTTGAAACACTTCGCGTAGGGGGTTCGATTCCCTCACCGACCACTACGCAACGTCCCGGCGCGCGCCCGCTGCGCGGCACACGGAAGGAAAACCGGCTGGGAGCCGGGCTTGCCTCGAAAGCAAAGCGCACCCCGGAAGGGGTGTGGGGTTCGAGACCTCTTTCTTCCTCCCTGTCGTGTCCTCCCTCTCCTCGTCGTGGTGGCACCACGCATCGGTCTACGAAGCCGGTTGTCCAGGTTCGATTCCTGGCGAGGAGACCAGCTCACCTTCGTCCTGACGGAATCAGGGTCGAGCCTCCGAAGCTCGCTCTCCCGGGTTCGACTCCCGGCGAAGGTGCCATCGGTCGAGCCTCTCGAGTCTCGACAGCCGTTGTGCAGCGTGGGGGAGGAGCCACCCCGCGAGCCTCATAAGCTCGAGACGCTGGTGCGACTCCAGCCGCTGCACCCATTCGACCGCCTTCGCTTCAATCGACGACGCGCACGCGTCGCTCTCATTGTTCCTGTCGTCTAGACGGCCAAGGACACTGGGCCCTCAACCCAGTAACACGGGTTCGAATCCCGTCGGGAACGCCTCGCCTCGACAACCACACGATGCCGCCACGCTCGAGCACGCGCGGGCCGGCCCACGCTCACCGAGCTCGCTCGGAAAGGAGAACAGCATGCTGAACAACGATCGATTCGAGCACGAATACACGACCTCCCAGCCCGTCGCCGTCGACGACGCTGGCGGTTCGGCGAACGCGTTCTCGCCCGAGCACGAGCTCGCGCTGGCGCAGTACGCCGTGACCGGCATCCTCCACGGGAGGTTCCACGCCACGGACGAAGAGCAGCTCGACAAGCTCTCTCGACTCGCGAGCGCGGTCCGCCCCGAGCTCCTCGCGAAGACGGCCATCTACTGTCGGAAACACGGCAGGATGAAGGACGTCCCCGCGCAGCTCGTCGCCTGGCTCTCGTTCCGCGACGTCGCGCTGATGCAGCGGGTGTTCCCGCACGTCATCGACGACGCTCGCGCGCTGCGAACCTTCGTCGGGATCGTTCGCTCCGGCGTCACGGGCCGCAAGTCGTTCGGCTCGGCGCCGAAGCGCACACTCCGCGAGTGGTTCGCATCGAGGAGCCCCGAGACCATCTTCCGCCAGTCCATCGGTCAGAGCCCGTCCATGTCGGACGTCATCAAGATGGTTCGCCCTCCCCCGCGGAACGACGAGGGCGAAGCCGATGCCGTCCGTGAGGCCCTCTACGGCTACCTCATCGGAAGGAGCGTGGACGACTCGAAGCTCCCACCGCTCACTCGGGCCTTCGAGGCCTGGAAGAAGAACGACCGTGAGCCGCTGCCCGACGTTCCGTTCGAGATGCTCACCGCTCTCCCACTGCGCGCCGAGCACTGGACCGCGCTGGCGAAGACGATGACCTTCAATCAGCTCCGGCAGAACCTCGACACGCTCTTCCGGCACGGTGTCTTCGCCGATCCCGCAATGGTCGACGTGGTCGCCGAGAAGCTCTCGGCCCCCGAGGCAGTAAGGCTCTCGCGCATGCTCCCGTATCAGCTCCTCGCGGCGTACCGCGCCGTGTCGGCGAGCATGCCGCCCGCGATCGTCTTCGCGCTCGCTCGATCCATCGAGCACGCGGTGGCGAACGTTCCGGAGGTCCCTCGGTCCGTCGCGCTCTGTCCGGACGTCTCCGGATCGATGCACGCGCCGGTTACCGGTCATCGAGGCAGCACGACCTCGAAGGTCCGCTGCATCGACGTCGCCGCCCTGGTGACCGCCGCGCTCCTCCGCAAGAGCGAGCGCGCCACGGTGCTCCCGTTCGCGGACGACGTCGTGCCGCTGCCGCTGGCGAGCCGGCTGAACGCGCTCGACTCGGTGGTCACGAATGCCGAGGTCCTCTCGTCGCTCCCGGGCGGCGGGACGTCCTGCGCTGCGCCGCTCCGGTGGCTCAACGCACGCGGCGAGGCCCCTGACCTCGTCGTGTTCGTGTCCGACAACGAGTCGTGGGTGGACCTCCGGCGGCGAGGCGACGACGGCAGCACACGCGGCCCCGTGATGATCGAGGAGTGGGACCGCCTTCGCGCGAGGAACCCGCGCGCGAAGCTCGTGCTCGTCGACCTCCAGCCCCGCGCGACCACCTCGGCGCACGGGCGCCCCGACGTCCTCGAGGTCGGCGGCTTCTCGGACTCCGCCTTCGACATCATCGCCTCCTTCACCCGGGACGAGACGAACGGAGCCGTTCTGCTCCAGGCGATCGAGTCGATCTCGATCTCCTGACCGCACCGCGAGCTCGAACCGGTCGAAGGCGCAAGGCTCGTTCGCGTGAGGGCCACGGCGGGGCCTCCCTGCCCCGTCGTGGCCTTCACACCTTTGTCGACGCGGAACGTGCGATCTCTCATCTGCCGCCCACGCCCAGACAGCGGGGCACCTCACTGGTAGCGAGGAACGAGGAGGGTGCAATTCCCTCGGGCGGCTCCAGGCACGCAACCGCGGTCCGGCTCGTCCGGCGTCGCTTGCGCGACCGCCTGCGGTGATAGTTCAACAGTAGAACCCGAGCACGCCACGCTCGAGATCCGAGTGCGATTCTCGGTCACCGCTCCATCGACGCTCGCGGAAGTTCCATGCAGAGCGCACCCATCGCTGCGATCCTCGGAGGAGGGCGCGTCTCATACGCGCGGCCCAGGCGGTTCGACTCTGCCCGCAGCGACCGATCCGGAGGTTAGAGGAGCAGGATCCGCGGCCTTGAACCGCTGGGGTGGGGGTGCGAGTCCCTCCTCCGGAACCGGGGCGTGCCCCGTCTGCAGGTCGAGCCACTCGGCAGCTCCGCCGATGGCCCGCCGGAGCGCCCGTTCATGCGGGGCCCGTCATCTGGTGATGACGCCTGCCTCACAAGCAGGAGAAGGAGAGTTCGATCCTCTCGCCCCGTACCGTCGTGCCTCGCATTTCCAGCGCGGCCCGAGCAGAGGCTACCGCCTCGACCCCGGTGTGTTGGGGGTGCAACTCGGGGCTCGCACCTCGAGCACCCGCAGTGTGGGCTCGAACGCTCCCGAGCCTCGCTTATGGAAGTCAAACCGCGAATGGTCGCGGGCCCGGCCGCTACCCGGTGCGTACCGAAAGGTATGGTGTTCGAGTCGCCTGACTTCCGCCCGAAAAGAGCGGGCCCGCTGAAAGGGCCCCGAAAATCGGCCCGATCCACGGGCCTCGGCTTGGCGCCAAGTGTCATTTCCGGGTCGGAGGCGGATATCGGATGGCCGCACCTGTCTGTAAAACAGGTTCTTTGATGACGATGGGGGTTCAATTCCCTCCCGATCCACTGCTCGCCGCGCGCGAGATTTTAGGTCCCGTTTCGCCGGTCGAGTTACGCTGCTGGGTATGAAGAAGGAGGCCATCCGCGTCTCGACGATGGTGCCGACGGCTCCCACGACGCTGTATCTGGCTTGGCTCAATGCCGAGCAGCACAGCGCGATGACCGGGGGCGTCGCCAAGATCGACCCGCAGGTCGGGGGGAAGTTCACCACGTGGAACGGGTACATCAGCGGCAAGCTCGTCATCCTCGACCTTGGACGACGTCTTGTCATGAGCTGGCGCACGACCGACTTTCCTCGCGAGGAGCCTGACTCGCGCGTGGAGGTCCACTTCGAGGCGCTCGGCGGGAGCACTCGGCTGACGATCCTCCACACGGAAATCCCGGAGGGTCAGAGCGAGAAGTACCGCGAGCTCTGGAGCGAGAAGTACTTCGGCCCGATGCGGACCTTCTTCAGCAAGTACCTGCCCGACCCGCGCAAGCCGCCGCCTCCGCGGCCTCCGCCTCCCCCGATCGAGGAGGAGGAGGAGGAAGAAGAGGAGGCGGAAGTGACGCCGAAGAAGGGGAAGCTCGCGGCCAAGGCTCCGCCTCCGAGCAAGAAGGTCATCGCGAAGGCGCCGGCTCCGAGCACGAAGGTCATCGCGAAAGCGCCGCCTTCCAAGGGAAAGCTGGTGACCAAGGCGACTCCCGCAAAGGCCGTCGCGAAGCCCGTAGCCGCCAAGGCGAAGCCGGCGCCCGCGAAGAAGCCGGCGAAGCCTGCCCCGAAGAAGCCAGCAAAGCCCGCCGCGAAGAAGCCCACCGCAAAGAAGGCGGCGGCGAAGCCCAAGGCGAAGAAGAAGTAGGAGCGCCCGCAGCCGGCGCGACGACGCTCGGGAGTACCCCTTCCGAGCGTCGTTTCATTTTGTGCCACGGGCCCGGCCCGTCGGGCGCGGCGCCGACGCGGCTCAGCGCGACGAGCCGCGCTCCACGTCCGGCCACCACAGCACGCTCAGCGCAGCGCCGACCGGTGGCGTGACGCGCCGGCGGCCGTCGCGATCGATCGCGACCGGCTCTTCACGGAGGTCGTCCTCTTCGACGGGGATTTCCTGCGTCGCGTCCACTTCGTCACTCATATTTGAGTTACTAACCCCGCTCCGCCTCTCACGCAAGCGCCGGGTCGGACTAGGATCCGGCCACCGTGACCAACGATCCGTTCCTCGACGACCTCCTCGCCTTCCTCGGGGCCTCCCCGACGCCTTTCCACGCCGTCGCCAGCGCCACCGAGCGCCTCGCGGCCGCCGGCTTCCAGCCGATCGCCGAGACCGACCCCTGGACCGACCTACGGCCGGGTCGCTACACGTTCGCGCACGGAGGCTCGAGCGTGTTCGCCTTCGTCATTCCGGAGGGGAAGCGGATCTCCGGCTTCCGCATCGTCGGGGCCCACACCGACAGCCCGAACCTCCGCCTCAAGCCGAACGCCGAGTACAAGAAAGAAGGCTACGCGCAGCTCGGCGTCGAGGTGTACGGCGGCGTTCTCTTGAACTCGTGGCTCGACCGTGACCTCTCCCTCGCAGGACGCGTCTACGTCCGTGAGGGCGACCGCATCGAGACACGCCTCGTCCGTTTCACGAACCCCATGGCTCGCGTGGCGCAGCTTGCGATCCATCTCGATCGGGAGGTCAACGAGGGCCTCAAGCTGAACCGGCAGGAGCACCTCGCGCCAATCTTCGGGCTCGCGGGCGCCGACGCCAGAGACCTGACCGCGCTCCTCGCCGAGGAGCTGAAGACGACGCGCGAAGCGATCTTGGGCAGCGACCTGATGCTCTACGACACCGTCGCCCCTACCCGCGGCGGACGCGACGGCGAGATGATCTTCTCCGCCCGCCTCGACAACCTGGCCATGTGCCACGCCGGCGTGCGCGCCCTCATCGACGCCGCCGCGGAGGCCCAGGCCGGAGACGTCGTCCCCGTCGTTGCGCTCTTCGACCACGAGGAGGTGGGGAGCGAGACCGCCTACGGCGCCCAGTCCGGGTCCCTCCCCCGCGCGCTCGAGCGCATCATCGGCGGCCGCGGCGGATCACGCGAGGACTACCACCGCGCCCTCGCCGGCTCGCTCTGCGTGTCGGCGGACATGGCCCACGCGGTCCATCCCAACTACGAGAGCCGCCACGAGGCGCGCCACAAGCCGGTGCTCAACGGCGGACCGGTCATCAAGATCAACGCGCAGCAGCGCTACGCCACTTCGGGGGCGACGGCGGTCCTCTTCCGCGAGCTCTGCGCGAAGGCCGAGGTCCCGGTCCAGCACTACGCTCACCGCACCGACCTCCCGTGCGGCAGCACCATCGGGCCGATCACGTCGACGCTCCTCGGGATCCGCACCGTCGACGTCGGCAACCCGATGCTCAGCATGCACTCGATCCGGGAGCTCGGCGGCGCGAAGGATCCCGCAATGATGACGAAGGTGCTCGGCGCGTTCTACGCTTGTCCTGATCCGGACGGCCCCTGAGGCCGCCTCGGCAGGCGAGGGAACGAGCCCGGATCTTCGAGCACCCATGAGGAAGAAACACATCGTCGTCGTGCTGGCGCTCTCCATTGCGTCAGTGCTCACCGCTGCGTGCGGGAAGAAGGTGGGCGGGAGCTGCAAGGGGACCGAGTCGACCTGCCTCGACAAGAAGACCGCGCTCGCCTGCCGTGGGGGCACGTTTGCCGAAGTCGCCTGCGCCGGACCGATGGGGTGCTCGAAGTACGAGGACCACGCGAACTGCGATACGTCCGTCGCCAGCGCAGGTGATCCGTGCCTCGGCGAGGACGACGAATACGCATGCTCTCCGGACGGGAAGCGCGCGGTCGCGTGCAAGGGCGGCAAGTTCGAGCCTTGGCTCGAGTGCCGTGGCAAGGCGGGCTGCACGATGCTCGGGCACACCGTCTCCTGCGACACGTCCATCGCCGAGGTCGGCGACACGTGCAAGACGCAGGGGGCGGTCGCCTGCGGCGGCGATCAGAAGCACATGGTCGTCTGCCGCGACGGGAAGTTCGCGCTCTACCGCCAATGCCGCGGGCAGTACGGCTGCTACAACAAGGGCGAAACGCCGTCGTGTGACCTGACCATCTCGCTCGCCGGCGACCCGTGCGGGATCCCGGGCCAGGTCGTCTGCTCCGTCGACGGCAAGTCCGAGCTCGTCTGCCAGGGCGGCGTCTTCACGAAGTCGATCACCTGCAAGACGGCCTGCACCGTCACGAACCGACCGGGCCGCCCGATCGACTGCCAGTGACGAGCCGTCGCGCGCCCGCGAAGGCCGTCCGCTGACTCCGGCGGCGGGGCGGCGCGCTCCGTCAGCGAGCGTCGGCGCAGCAGCGGAAGCCGGTCGAGTAGTCGTGGTAGCTCACGTCGTGAGCGACCGTCTTGTACTTGCAGCCGTCGCCGTTGAGGCGCGTGTCCTGGTAGTAGCCGCCGCGGAACACGCCCCGCGTCCCGTTCACGTCGGCAGTCCACTCGTGGAGGTTGCCGACCATGTCGAACACGCCGAAGGCGTTCTTGCACTTCGAGAACTGGCCCGTCTTCGCGACCGTGTTCGGAGACCTGTTGATCCGAGGATCGTTGAGCGCCTCCGAGGACGAGTAGAGGGCGTCGCCCATCCCAGGGTTCAACTTCGCGAGCGGCGCGCGACCGGAGTCGTTGCAGTAGCCGTCCTTGCGATCGTCTCCGTACGGGAACGTCGTCGGCTTCTTGCCTCGACACGCGAGCTGCCACTCGTCGCCCGTGCAGAGGCGCTTTCGCGCCGCCTTGCACGCAGCCTCGGCCTCGTTCTTCGAGATGTAGCCCTGCGGGACCACGCCGGGCTTCGAGACGGCCTTCACCATGAGGTTCTTGACCGACTCGTACGGAGGATGAGGAACCTCCTTCTTCCCGCGGACCTCGACGATCGACCCCTCCCACCTGTCGATGCAATAGGCGCGCGACGTCGCGTCGTCCGGTCGGATGTACGCCATCCCCGACGGACACGGACCGCTCCGGCCCTCGCTGTTCGACGTGAAGAGGGAACATGAGGCCCCCGCGCCGGCGAGCACCACGAGAACAGAGCGACGGAACGACACGCCCATGAAGCCCGAGCTACATCGGCGTCAGTCGGCGATCAACCTATTGATGGGGTATCAGGCCGGAAAACCACGCCGCCCCGGCGGCCGCGGCCACCACGAGGAACAGCACCACGCCGATCGCCGCGCTGCTTCCGCCACCGCTCTTGGACGTCTTGGACGATTCGCGCCCCGCGAGCTGGCCGCTCGGAGGTCCCGGCGGCGTCGAGCCGTGCCCGAGCTGCCCCGACGGGACCGACTGCGGGGGCAGCCGAGCCGAGGACGGCATCGGCTCCTCTTCGAGCGCCGACAAGTTGCCTTGCTCGAAGACGTCGCCCGGAAGCGAATGGCGGATCTGCTCGAAGGTCTGCGCGGGCCGCTTCTCCTGGATCGCGATCTCCTCCGCCCAGTTCGTTGGATCGACGAACTGGCCGGGGTTGAGCGGAGCCGCGGCGCCGATCTTGAGGGCGCCCTCCGACGGAGCACCGTCCTCCTTCAGGGACGTGAACTCGAAGAGCGCCTCTTCGATCAGCTTGTCGATGATCGACCCTTGCGGCGGGCGTACTCGCTGCTTCTCACGCATCGTGCTCTGCACGATCGTCGCGACGTCGAACGTGCTGATCGGCTGGCCGAACGCGTAGAGAAAGCGGCTCAGGTCCTGTCCGAGCTCGCGCGCGGTCTGGTAGCGCTGGAGCGCGTCCCTCGCGAGGGCCTTGTTCACGATGCGCTCGAGCTCCGGTGGGACCTTGCGATTCACCTGCGAGATCGGCGGCACCTGCGCCTGCTGCACCTTCTTGACGGTCTGGAAGTCCGTCTCGCCGAGGAACAGGCGCTGCCCCGCGAGCAGCTCCCAGAGGATGATGCCGACCGCGAAGATGTCGGTCTTGGGGTCGACGTCCTGCCCCGTCGCCGCCTCGGGCGAGAGATAGGAGAACTTCCCCTTGATGATGCCGGGCTCGCTCTTCTCGAGCTGCGAGCTCGCCTTCGCGAGCCCGAAGTCCACGATCTTCACCTCGCCGTACTTCGTCACGAGGACGTTCGGCGGTGACATGTCGCGATGGACGATGTTGAGCGGCATCCCCTGCGGGTCCGTCAGCTCGTGCGCGTAGCTGAGGCCCTTGCAGATCTCGTGGGCGATGAACGCGGCGGCCGCGACCGGAAAGTCCTTGCCCTGCTTCTTCAGCGACTCGGCGATCGACTTGAGGTTCGCTCCGTCGACGTACTCCATGACGATGAAGTACGCGTTGTCGCCGACGCCGATGTCGAAGACCTGGACGCAGTTCGAGTGGGTCAGCTGCGCAGTGACGCGTGCCTCGTCGAGGAACATCGCGATGAAGCGCTTCTTCTCGCTGAGGTGCGGGAGGACGCGTTTGATCGCGACCTGCTTGCGGAAGCCCTGAAGGCCCTCGCTCTCCGCGCGAAACACCTCGGCCATACCGCCCGACTCGAGCTTCTCGACGACGCGATATCTTTGTGCGCTTTCGCTCATGCCGCGGCTCAGGAAGCGTGCCACCCAGGGCCGCGATGCGTCAACCAATTCGATGCGCGCCGAAGGCGCACCGCCGCGGGTGGTTGGGGCATCCACCGCGGCTAGATGGGGGCGAGCCCGATCTACGTTACCCGCGCTACCCGCGCGCAAGGGCGCACCGCTGGGGCGGTTCGGGGCGGTCCGGGGGCGGTCCGGGGCCACCACTGCGGGTAGTTTGGGGCGCCAACCTCGACCACCGCTGCGTTTCGCCGCGTGGTGGAGAACCTCGCCCTCGGCATCGACAGCGGACCTCGGCCGTTGACACGACCACAGCGGTTCCCCGATGCTGGCGCCGCGCTGCCCGACGCCAATCGCGGCGGCCGGAGTCATGCGCGTTCGAGGTCCTTCCTTCGCTGTCTTTCTGGGCAGCACTGCACTCGCTGCCGGAATGCTCGTCAGCGCGCGCGCGCACGGGCAGGACGGAGCGACGAAGGCGACCGGGGCGCCCGCCGCGAGCGCGAAGTCAACCGCGGCCGCAGCGCCGGCGAGCCGCCCGCTCGACGCCGAGATCACGAGCGACACCTCCGCCCAGTTCTACGAGATGCGGAGCCCGACCGGGCAGACCATCATCGCCCGGCGACGCCTCACGACCACTCTCGGCGTCGCCGTCTACGATCTGTTCGACAAGGTCGACGATCCGCGTGCCCCGACGGTCACCTTTCGCGCGCGCCTCCGTTACGACGCGGACTACGGCGGGAGCGTGGAGGAGACGGCGATCAATCGGCCGGACCGCCTCGTGCCCGGCTTCTCTCGCGGCCCGGTCGACCTGATGTACGGCTACATCGAAGGCCGCCGCTTCTTCAACGGCCTCCTCGGATTCCGCCTCGGCCGCCAGTACGTGACCGACTCGCTCGGCTGGTGGTCGTTCGACGGCGGACAGGTCAAGGTCACGACGCCGTACTACTTCGCGGTCGAAGTCTACGGCGGCCTCGAGCAGCGGGGTGGCCTCCCCCTCTCGACGTCTCGCTTCGAGCGCGACGGCGTCTGGCGCGGGGACCGCTCGGGCTACGAGCGCGATCCCTCGCTCTACCCCTCGTTCCAGCCTTCCGACATCGCACCCGCGATCGGCGCTGCGGTCGAGTCCGCCGGCGTCACCTGGCTCCACGGCCGGCTCACCTACCGGCGCGTCTACAACACCGGCACCTCGAACGTCTCTCAGTTCGCGAGCGGCCTGCGCTCGCCGGCGACCTACGACGGCACGCGCATCTCGCAGGAGCGCCTCGGATACTCGATCGACGCGACCCTACCCACGCTCGGCGGCATCAAGGCGGGGTTCGCGTACGACCTCTACGTGAAGCAGATGGGGAACGTCTTCGCGTCGCTCGACTGGTACACGAGCCCGAAGGTCACGCTCAGCCTCGACTACGACTACTTCCGCCCCACGTTCGACGGCGACTCGATCTGGAACTTCTTCATGGCGATGCCCATGAACGATCTCGGGCTCCGCGCCTCGTGGGATCCCACCCCTCGCCTCGGGATCGCGGGCGGCGTGCGCGCACGCGCCTTCACCGTCCAGACCGAGCCCGAGAAGGACCTCGCGTTCCAGACGTCGCCGAACGCGCTGTCGGAGGCCAACTACTACCCGACCAGCGCGATCGACCCGATGGGCGGCGCGAACCTCTCGGGACGCTACCGCATCGGCGAGGGCTTCCTCGGCGCCCGCGCCGTCGCGGACGTCCATCGCACCGGCGATCGCGTGGGGATGGACGTCTACGGGGAGCGCACGATCGAGACGCGCTACGTCCTCCAGGCGCGCACCGGCGTCTGGCAGTGGAACGACAAGCTCCGCACCGATCGCGACGCGACCAACTTCGGCTACGTCCTCGGCGTGGGCTACAAACTGTTCCCCCGCTCGCTCGTCCTCGCCGACTTCCAGCACGACATGAACCGCATCGCTGGACAGCGCTTCCGCGCGATGCTCTGGCTCACCATCGCTCTCGCAAAGTAGCTCGAGTCGACAGGTCGGCCCCATGACCGGTCGCTCACGATCTCCCGAGACAGGAACGCACCCGATGAATCCGGCAGCCCACGAAGACGAAACGACGGAGGAGACGCGGCGCGGAAGCCTCGGCGCCCTGTTCGTTCTCGTCATCGCGCTGTTCGGCGCGATCGGGACGGCATTCGCGCAAGGCGAAGGCGCCAGCAGGCAGTCTCCACCGGTCACCGACACGCAGGCGGACGCGGGCTCGGATGCGGCGTCGACGCAACCGCCCGTCGGCCCGGCGCACACCGCTCCGGCGACGGGGGCTCCGTTCACGTCCGGGCTCGCGCCGCTCCCGGGCAACGCGCGCGTCCCGCTCGGGTGGCTTCCGCCGGGCGCATTCGAGCAGGACACCGGCCCCTCGACCGCGGTGTACCCCCCGCAGAAGCTGACCATCCGCTTCAACCACAAGTTCCACGTCGTCACGCAGAAGCTCGAGTGCAAGAGCTGCCACCCCGGAGCGCTGACGAGCCAGTCCGTGAACGACGTGCTCACGCCGAAGCCGACGCTCTGCGACGGCTGCCACGGCACCGACCACACGAACCTGAACGACGTCCAGGCGGGCGACGACGACTCCGGCCAGTGCGCCTTCTGTCACATCGGCTACAAGGCCGGTGACGGCAACCGCGTCGCGAAGTTCCACATCCCGCACTCGAACATGGTGTTCAACCACCAGAAGCACGCGGCGCGGAACATCAACTGCCAGCAGTGCCACGGCGACATCCACGAGCTCGAGCTCGCGACGCGCGATCAGCTGCCGAGGATGCGCGGCTGCTTCGGATGCCATCAGCATCCCGACTCCGTCTCGCGCGGCGACGCCAAGAGCAGCTGCGATACCTGCCACGTCAAAGGCGGCGCGAGTGAGGGCGGTCTCTTGAAGACCACGTTCGCGAGCGGCGTGCTCAACCCGCCGCGCTGGATGCACAACGCGCAGCACGCGCCCGACTTCATCCAGCGCCACAAGTACGTCGCCGCGAACGACTCGCAGTTCTGCGCGAACTGCCACAAGGAAGAGTACTGCACCGGCTGCCACGACGGTCGCGTCCGGCCGCGGAGCATCCACCCCGCCGACTACCTCAACATGCACGCGACCGAGGCACGGCTCGCCACCCAGAAGTGCACGAGCTGCCACCGCGAGCAGAGCTTCTGCCTGGGCTGCCACCAGCGCCTCGGCGTCTCGATGAGCGGGCCGACGGCCGCGCGCGAGGCCGGGCGCTTCCACCCGCCGAGGCAGGAATGGAGCGACGCGCCTCGCCGTCCGGGGCACCACGCCTTCGAGGCGATGCGAAACCTCAACGCTTGTGTTAGCTGCCACATCGAGCGTGACTGCGTCGTCTGCCACGGCGGCCAGGGCATCGGCGGCGGCTTCAACCCGCATGGTGGAGGCTTTTCGAGCGGGTGCGCGACCCAGCTCAAGCGGAACCCGAGGCCCTGCTACGTCTGCCACGAGCCCGGCGCGCCGGTCCTCCAGAGGTGCCAGTGATGGCCGGCAGAAGGCGTCCGCGCACGCGTTCTTTGACGCGCTCGCACGCGCCCGCCGTGAGGCGCCCCGAAACTCAGCAGAAACGCGCCTGTGACGCCGTGTTGGAGCGGGTCCGATGAGCCGGCAAGGCCGCGCAAACCCCACAAGACGCGGCGTCGGAGCGGGATTTGCCACGCAATCCATATGTTTTGGGTTGTGCGACAACGCCTCCGGTGGCTATATGGGCTGCTCGGCCGGCACCTGCCGACCTTTACCTGAGGAGACCCCCCATGAAAGAGCTCGTCCGATACCTCTTGGACAATATCTACGTGGACTTCCAGGGAGAGATCTCGCTCGACCAGGTGCGTCAGTTCCTCCGGGGCGACGACAGCCGCGAGGCGAAGGCGCTTCTCCAGAAGCTGATCGAGGACAAGGGCGTCGACGATCTCCTCATCACCCTGGCCGATGTCTTGAAGGACCACGTCCGCACGGGCGTGAACGACCAGGTGATGAAGGAGCAGCTCGTGATGTACGCAGAGAGCTGACGCTCTCCAGCTCGCCTCGAGCGCGAGCCGTCATCAACCGTCGCCGCGTCACCGTTCTATCTGCGTTCGCCCTCGCGGCCGTCGCCTTCGCGTGCGACATCGAGGGTACGCAGCACGATCAGCGTACGCTCGGACCGGCGATCACAATCGTGGGGAACAGCATCGACGCGAACAACGGCGTCGTTCCATCGGACGGCGTCATCCAGCTCGCGTTCGATCGGTACTTGCTGCCGTCGACGGTCACGCGGCAGTCCTACGTCATCCTCGACAACACGAACAGGCCGCTCGAGAGCCTGGCGCTCAAGACGGTCTACGATCCCGTCGCGCGCACCGTGACGATCCTCGGATCCGACGGCCCAGGCAGGCCGTGGCTGACGCCGGACCAGGTCTACAAGTTGGTGCTCCCGATCCCGAAGGATCCGAAGAGCGACCTCGGTGGCTTCCGCGCGATCGACCGCACGCCACTGCATGCGAACCAGAAGCTCGAGATCGTCTTCCGTGCCGGTCCCCCCACGCACCAGACGCAGATCGAGCCGGTGGTGGACTTCTGCGCGGACGTCTTTCCGCTCTTCTTCATGAAGTGCAGCAGTCCGACCTGCCATGGCCCGTCGGACTCAGCCGCTTCGAGCCTCGTCCTGGGCTCCTCCGAGGGAGTGCGCCTTACCGCACGAGGGCGGGTCGCACAGGGCTCGAACACCGCGGGGCGCGCCAACACGCCCGAGACGACACCGTCCCTGTTCGGGGCGAACATGGAGATCATCAAGCCGGGCGATCCCGGATCGAGCTGGCTCGTCTACAAGCTGGAGCTCGCACGAGAGCGTCCCGCCTCTGCGGGGCCGAAGCCGGAGCTCCAGTGCACGCCCCCTCCGGGCGCACCGTCGATCCCCGCCCCTGCCCCCGCGTTCGCCACGCTGGCCCCGGCGCAGACGAGCCCCGACGACATCGAGCGGGCAATCCTGAGCGACCACGTCCTCGGGCCCGAGATGCCGTACCCGTACACGCCCGAGACCTACAGCTCGGCTCGCTCGGCGTACTACTACACGCCGCTCACTTTCCAGGAGCGAGAGCGCATTCGCATCTGGATCGCGCGGGGCGCGGAGGTCCGCGAGTGTGGCGGCTGCGGCATCGTCACGCCCCCGGACGCTGACGCCGGCGCGTCGAGCGCGCCCGACTCGGGCACGCAGGCCGACGCCGGCGATCGCTGACCCGCCGGCGCGGAAACGCGTCTCGGCCTCGTCAGCTACCGGCAACGACGCGATTGCGTCCGCCGCGCTTCGCTTCGTAGAGGTTCCTGTCGGCGGCCTCGTAGAGCATCTGCGGCGTCGTCAGGCGAGGGTCGAACGAAGCGAGCCCCGCGCTGACCGTGCAGCCGAACTCCCGCTGGTCGACGAGGAAGCGTGCACTCTCCACGAGCCGCCGAATCTTCTCCGCGGCCACGAGCGCCCCTGCGGGCTCGACCTCCGGGAGGAGCACCGCGAACTCCTCGCCCCCTACCCGCGCGAGCACGTCCTGCTGGCGGAGGCGCGGCTTCACGACGCGCGCGAGCTGACGGAGGACGCTGTCGCCCGCGACGTGGCCGTACGTGTCGTTGATCTGCTTGAAGTGATCGATGTCGAAGAGCACGAGCGCCAGCGCGCGGTGGTAGCGAAGGCTCCGCTGGTACTCGCGCTCGAGCGCCTCGTTGAAGTAGCGACGGTTGTGCGTCTGCGTGAGCGCATCCATCGTCATCAGGCGGTAGATCTCTTCGTGGTAGTTCGCCTCGATGTTGTCGCCCGACATGTACTTGAGGATCGAGCGCCCGACCTTCACCTGGTCGCCATCGTTCAAGACGCTCCGCTCGAGCTTCCGCTCGTTCACGAACGTGCCGTTCGTCGAGCCGAGGTCCTCGATGACGTGCCTCTCTCCGTCGAAGCTGATCCTCGCGTGGTGACGGCTGATGCTCTCCTGGTCGATGCAGAGATCCGACCGGGACGAGCGACCGACCTCGAAAGTGCCGTGCCCCAGCGAGGCGCGCTTGCCGAGCTCGGGGCCATAGATGACGACGATGCACGCGCGATCGGAGCTCTTCGGCGTCGTGCTGAAGACCTCGATGTCGGGGAGCGTCGTACGCCCGCTGTCGTCACGCTGATCGCGCTCGGTCTTGTCTGCGATCACGACCGGCGACGATGTCTTGTCCTTCGGCTCCACGGGCACTCTGCATCATACGCCGACACGCAGGCGGCCAATCGGGGAAAGCGGGGGCTTCGCTCGCGCCTCTGCGCGCGCCTTGGTCACGAGACACTGCTTCTCGACATGCCGGCTCGGCACGCACGGGACCGAAGCACGTCGGGCCGAGCTCCGAAGAGCCCGGCCCGCGGCGCGTCGTCGTCGTTCGATGAGTCGATCCGCCGGCGCGGCTAGACCGTGAGCTCCTTCAGAACGATCTTCTCGCGATCGTGGACGCCGAGGCCGAGGTCCGCCGCCGCCTTGATGTACGCCGGCTCGCGGCCCTCTTCAGTCAGCGTCTTCAGCTTGAAGTCGGCGCGGTACTTCTCGACGACATCCCAGCCGACCGTGTCGATCGCGACCGGATCGGTCGAGACGTACACCGCGTCGTGCGGCTTCACGAACTCGGGGCGCTTGTAGAGCGGCCCGCCGTTGGCCATCACCTTGAAGCCGTCCGCGATGCAGAGGCGAACGCGGCTCTTGATGACGTCCTGCGCGTAGAGCAGCGCGATCTGCGGGCTCGCGTGGTGCACGTGGAAGTCGTGCGGATTGATGGTGCAACCGTGCGTCATGTTCTTGAGCGCGCCGGTGTAGCCGCAGATCGAGTGATCCTTGATGAGCGCGAAGTTGATCGCGGCGGTGGCCTCGGTGAGCCAGCGCACGAACTTCGTCTTCGTTCCGGTACCCGGAATGTGACGCTCGTCCATCGTGGCGTTGCCGTTCGCGTGGCTCGCGATCTTCACGCCGGCCGGCACGTTCTGCGCCGTGATGCGCGTCGCGTTGAAGAAGCCGGCGTACTGCTCGAGGAGCGTGATGTTCTCCGGCTTGATGCCGCCCTCGATCATCGCCTCGACGAAGGGCAGAACGAGCTCCTTGCCCGTCGCCATCTGCGACTGGGCGATGCCGTTGACCTTCACGACGACGATGTCGTCCTTGTGGACGAACTGCTGGACGGCGGTGACGAGATCCGGCTTCCCGGTGAGCTCGGTGAGAGCCTTCGTCAGCATCTCCTTGGCCGCGTCGGGCTTCGGATAGAGCTTGTTCGCCTGCAGCGAGTCGGCCTTCGAGACCTTGACGACCTTGCCCGGCGCGTTGAACGGCGAGAAGCCAGGAGGCGGCGAGGCCGCGAGGTTCTTCGCAACAGGAGGGTTCTTCGCGGCGTGCGCGTCCGACGGCGTCAGGGTCGCTGCCGTCGCGGCGACCGCGGCGGCGGTCCCGATGAACGCGCGGCGGCCCACATTGCTCGAGCCGTCGGCCCGAGGAGCGAGCTCCCGCTCGATGCGTGCGATCTGTCTCTCGTCGTCGTTCATCGAAGCCTCCTCCGGTCCGGATAACCTTACGTGCCTTACCACGGAGCGCAACCGGCGAACAAAGGAAGGGAAAACCCCTCATTTCACGCGGTCTGCACCGGCAGAGCTCAGCGTTCCGAGGCGCTTCGCTCTCGCGCCGAGCCGGGCGATCGGAGGTGGCCCGGGGCCGGCCCGATCTGGCCCGGGCCGGATCGGCGGCGCGCCAAACGCGCGTGATCACGCGCGCACGAGCGTGGCGCGCGCCTTGTAGACGGCCGCGCAGGAGGCCCGTCATGGATTCGAGGAAGAGGAAGACCGTCTACACGATCGTCGAGCGCGACGGCCGTTGCTGGTGGCGCCCGCTCGGCGTGGGATTCGTGAACAAGGATGGCTCGATCGACGTGAGGCTCGATGCCTTCCCGCAGAACGGCGCACTGCAGCTCCGGGACGTCGAGCCGCGCGCCGTCGCGCAGGAGAGCGGGACATGACGGGGCGCGCTCCGATGAACCGTGACGCGACGCCCTCCCGGACGCTCGTGGATGCTGGCCGCGGACGAGCAGAGTCGGAGCCGCCGCCCGAGCGCCGCTCCGGGCGCGTGCGCGAGCTCGTCCGCCGCGTCCGCGCGAGCGTCGGGGCGTCGGCCTGGGCGGGGCTGGTCGGCCGAGCCCTCCTCTTCGTGGTCGGGCTCGTCGTGCTCGCGTGGATCGGCCGGGTCGCCACGGCCGCTCCGGCACAGGCGAACCCGCTCCACCACGAATCGGCGTCCGATGCAGGTGCGGCGTCGCTCGCTGCTCGAGCGATCGCGGCGCTGCCCGCACCGCCCACTCCACCACCTCCCGCAGCGGCGCCCACACCAGTGCCTCCGGCTCCCCCGCCGCCGGCGACATCGTCGGCGCGTGCTACCCCGGAGGATCCCGTCTACGTGAACCACGCGAGCGCGGAAGAGCTGCGCCGCCTCCCCGGCGTCGGCCCGAAGCGCGCCGAGGGGATCATCGCGCTCCGGCAGCGCATGGGACGCTTCCAGCGGATCGAGGATCTGCTGCGCGTGAAGGGCGTCGGCCGCGCGACCCTTCGCAAGTGGAGACCGCTCGTGCGCCTCGACGCGCCCGCTCGGAGCGACGGAGTCCCCGCGCTCGACGGCGGCGCGCCCTGATCCGGCTCGCGAGGCGGGTCAGAGCGACTTGAACATCGAGAGGGCGCGCTGGCCGTCCGCGTACACGTTGTCGAACGGAGCCAGGACCTGGAAGCCGGCGCTGCGGAAGAGGCGCTGCGCCTCGGTGTTGGTCTCGGCCGTCAGCAGCGAGAGCGACACCGCCCCGCGCGCACGCGCCACCTTCTCGGCGTGGGCGAGGAGGCGGTGTCCGATGCCCTGGCTGGACATGTTCGGACGAACCGCGATCGCGTCGAGGTGCGCCACGCTGGGGCGCTTCAACGGGCCGAACGGTCGACCGAGCGCCTTGATGTCGACGACGACGAAGCCCATTCGCGTCTCTCCGTGCTCGGCGACGGCGATCTCGCTCGTGCGGCTTCGCATCATCCGACGCATCGCGCTCCCCGCGTCGCGAGAATAGAGACGAAAGACACGCGCGCTGAGCGCGACGAGGAACTCCTCGTCGTCGAGACGCGCAGGCCGGATCGTAGCGTCGAGGGGACGGACGCGATCTCGTGGCTCACGCCCCACGCCGCCCCCGCGAGGGCCCTGCGGCCCGCGTTGAACTGTCATGATCGAATCAAAGCGCAGCGCGGCGACCTGGCAAAGCGCGGGGCCGCTCCAGCTCGCCCTGAGAAATGCGGACGAGGTCGAAGCGCGGCGTGCGTGCGTGCCGCCGACTCGACGCGGCTTTTGCTCAGGCGTTCAGGACGGAGCGCAGCGAACGGACGAGCGCGCTGATCGGCTCGGAGCGAAGCTTGTAGGACGCACGGTTCGCGATGAGGAGCGTGGACACCGCGAGGATCTCCTCCTTCACTTCGAGGCCGTTCTGCGCAAGCGTCGCGCCGGTCTCGACGAGGTCGACGATGACGTCCGCGAGACCGGTGAGCGGAGCAAGCTCGACCGAGCTATGCACGTTGACGATCTCCACCTGCACGCCGCGGCGCGCGAAGTGTCGCGCGGCCGTACGCGGGTACTTCGTCGCGATGCGCGGCATCCGCGTGGTCGTGTCGAGCGACTCGCCGACGCGTCCAGCCACCACGAGGCGACATCGTCCCAGGGCGAGGTCCACCGGGTGGTACGCGTCGATCTCGCGCTCGGCGAGCACGTCGCGGCCACAAACGCCGAGGTCGGCCGTGCCGTACTCGACGTAGGTCGGCACGTCGTCGGGCTTCAAGAGGAGGAGGTGGACGAGATGGGATCCGAGCCTCGCGCGCCGGACGAGGGCGCGGTTGTTGTCGTCGAGCGCGCTCGCGAGCGTGGTGCCGGCGTCCCCGGTCATGCCTGCGCGCTCGAACAACTTCGAGACCGGACCGAGCGTGCGGCCCTTCGGCAGCGCGATCGTGATCGCTGGTCGCGTGTCCTTGCCGGTGGAGACTGGACCTCCGCTCACCGGCGCGCCTGCCGGGCTCATGACTCCGCCCCCTTCACCCGCTGGACGTCGGCGCCGAGACCGCCGAGCTTCTCCTCGATGCGCTCGTAGCCGCGGTCGAGATGGTAGACGCGACGGACCTCGGTCTCGTCGTCGGCAGCAAGACCTGCGATGACGAGCGACGCGCTCGCCCGAAGATCGGTGGCCATGACGGACGCGCCGTAGAGCTTCGAGACGCCCTGGACGACGGCCGTGTTGCCCCGGAGCGCGACGCTCGCGCCCATGCGCTGGAGCTCGGGTACGTGCATGAAGCGGTTCTCGAAGATCGTCTCGCTGACGACGCTCTCGCCGCGAGCGAGGCACATCAGCGCGAGGAACTGCGCCTGCATGTCGGTCGGGAAGCCCGGATGCGGGTTCGTCGTCACGTTGACCGCGCGGAGCGGGCCGGTCCGGCGGACGCGGATGCTCTGTCCCTCGGTCGTGATCTCGACTCCGGCCATTCGCATCTTCGTCGCGAGCGCCTCGAGATCGCCGACCTCGGCGCCCTCGAGGACGACGTCGCCGCCCTCGAGCATCGCCGCCGCGCACATGTAGGTCCCCGCTTCGATGCGGTCGGGGATGATCGCGTGGTCGAACGGCGCGAGCTCGCCGCGGTCGGCGCCCACGATGTGGATGACGTCCGTGCCGGCTCCGTTCACCTCGGCGCCCATCTTGTTGAGGATGCGTCCGAGCTCCTCGACCTCGGGCTCCCGCGCGCAGTTCACGAGCGTGGTGCGCCCCTTCGCGAGCGCCGCCGCCATCATCAGGTTCTCGGTGCCCGTGACGGTGGGGAGGTCGAAGCAAACCTCTGCGCCCCGAAGGCGCCCTCCCCCGCCCGGGCCCTCCGCGATCACGTAGCCTCGCTCGAGACGGATCACGCACCCCATCGCCTCGAGCCCCTTGAGGTGCTGGTCGATTGGGCGGGCGCCGATGGCGCAGCCGCCGGGGAGCGAGACCTTCGCGCGACCGAAGCGCGCGACCAGCGGTCCGAGCACGAGCACACTCGCGCGCATCTGCTTCACGAGCTCGTACGGCGCCTCGGGCTTCACCTTCGAGCCGGCGGCGACATGCACCTCGGGAGCGTCGAAGGTCACGTCGCGGCCGAGGAAACGAAGGAGCGCGGACGTCGTCTCCATGTCCCGGAGCTTGGGGACGTTGCGGAGCTTGCTGGCACCGTCGGACAGGAGGGTGGCACACAGGATGGGCAACGCGGCGTTCTTTGCGCCGCTGATGCGGACCTTGCCCACGAGCGGCTTCCCCGTTCCTCGAACCCGAAGTGCGTCCATGTGCAGAGAGCTTTGCCAAAATACTGGGCGGAGGCCAAGTAGAGGATGAGGATGGGCCGGCCGCCCGCGTCGCCCGCGACGGAGGCCCTGCCCGGAAGATCGCTCCGGCCGTGCTTCATCGGCTTGAATCGCAGCGCCATCCGCTGGACGATATGCGCCGAGGGGGGGAATGGACCGCGTATCTCGACTCGTCGAAGCCGTTCAGCGACTCTCGCTCGCCCGGGACCTCGAAGCCGTCGGAGTGGTCGTTCGAGAGGTCGCGCGCAACCTCACCGACGCCGACGGCGCGGCGCTGATCCTCCGCGAGAACGACCTCTGCCACTACGTCGACGAGGACACGATCGCGCCTCTCTGGAAGGGCCGCCGCTTCCCGGTCGACCAGTGCGTCAGCGGACTGGCGATGCGAGCCGGTGTGCCCATCGTCATCGAGGATGTCTTCGACGACGTACGCGTCTCCTCGGACGTCTACCGGCCCACGTTCGTGAGGAGCCTCGCGATCGTGCCCATCCGGACGAAGGCGCCGATCGGCGCGATCGGCAACTATTGGTCTTCCCCGCACCGCACGACCGATGCGGAGCTCCAGCTCCTGCAGGCACTGGCAGACAGCACGTCCGTCGCGCTCGAGAACATCCAGCTCTACGAGCAGCTCGAGCGCCGCATCGCCGAGCTCGATCGGGCCGTCAGCGCACGCGACGCCTTCCTCGCGATCGCCTCGCACGAGCTGAAGACACCGCTCACCCCGCTCTTGCTCCAGGTCGAGAGTGCGCTCGCGCTCATCCCGGACCACAGCGATGGCTTGGTCGACACGGCCAAGCTCGCGTCGAAGCTGAAGAGCGCGTCACGTCAGATCGACCGGCTCACGCTGCTCGTGAACAACCTCCTCGACCTCACCCTCATCGCAGGCGGCCATCGGGGCGCGCGTGACCTCGTCGGGCTCCGCTCCATCGTCGGCAGCGTCATCGAGCGCTCGCGCCCGCTCATCGAGCGTGCCGGCGCGGCCGTCACCCTCGTCGACGGAGAAGAGGTGATCGGGCACTGGAACCGGTTTCGCATCGACCTGGCGTTCGACAACGTCCTGTCGAACGCCCTCAAGTTCGGCGAGGGCAAGCCGATCACGATCGCGATCGACCGCCGCCAGGAGGTCGCCGAGCTGTTCGTCCGCGATCGCGGCATCGGCATCTCCCGTGAGCACCAGACCCGCATCTTCGGACAGTTCGAGCAGGCCGTCCCGACGAATCACTACTGCGGGCTCGGGCTCGGGCTCTGGGTGACGCGCAAGATCGTCGAGGAGCACGGCGGCGCCATTCGCGTCGAGAGCGAGAACGGCAAAGGCTCGACGTTCACCCTCGAGCTCCCGATCGCCCAGGACGGCCTCACGGAGGCATGATGAGCCGCGCGAACGACGACGAATCCGGAACCTACGTCCTCGTGGTCGACGACGATCGCGGCATCCGCGAGGCGATCGTCGAGATCCTCGAGGACGAGGGCTTCGCGGTGAAGACCGCGAGCGACGGTGATGCCGCCATCGCGCAGATGAGGCAAGCGCGGCCCGCGGTCGTGCTCCTCGATCTCAACCTGCCGCGCGTGACCGGAGACGACGTCCGGAAGATCCAGCTCGCCGATCGCTCCCTGCGCGGCATCCCGACGGTCGTCTTCAGCGCCGCCGATCGACTCGCGGAGCGCTGCGCCGACCTCGCCCCGTCCGAGGTCCTCGCGAAGCCGATCCGGCTCGCGCAGCTGCTCGCGGTGGTCCGGCGCTTCTGTCTGCCGCTCGCGGTCGGCGCGCGGGCGTGAGCACGCCGGCTCGTTCGGCTGGAGCACGGAGCGAAGGAAAATGAGCGGCCCGGGAGCGCGCCAGCTCCCGGGCCGTCCACACCCATGCGTTCGCGAGGTTCTCCGATCGTGCCTGCCTTTCCCGCCTCGGCGATGGCATCGCATCACCGAGGCAAGAGGTCCGTCGGCCGGAGCCCGCGCAGGTTGCGGACTATTTCACTCGCTACGCTTCGAGCAAGCCGAAGGCCGGCGGGGCCTTCGGGGCCTCCGTCAGCAGACGTCGAGCGCGAGGCGCTCGCGAACGGAGGCCGAGGCCGAGAACGGCGCGCCGCGCGTCACTTCTTCGCTGCAGCTTCCTTCGCCGCCTTCAGCCGGCCGCGGAGGCGCGCGGCGTAACCTTCCTTGTTCTCCTGCTTCGCTCGACCGATCGCGAGCGCGTCCGCGGGGACGTCCTTCGTCACCGTGGTGCCGGTGCCGACGTACGCTCCGTCGCCGATCGTGACCGGCGCGACGAGCTGCGAGTCGGACCCGATGAACGCGCCCTTGCCGATGCGCGTGACGTGCTTCTGGAACCCGTCGTAGTTGCAGAAGATGGTCCCCGCGCCGACGTTCGCGCCCTCGCCGACGAAACCGTCGCCGAGATAGGCGAGGTGATTCGCCTTCGCGCCCCGATCGAGCTTTGTCTTCTTCGTCTCGACGAAGTTGCCGATGTGAGCCTCTTCGCCGACGTCGCTCTCGGGACGGAGGTGCGAGAACGGGCCGATCTGGGCGCGCGCCCTCACGATCGAGTCGGTGACGACGCTGTACGGCTTCAGCGCGACCCCTTCACCGACGTCCGCGTTCGTGAGGACACACCCGACGTCGATGGTCGCGCCGGCGCCGACGCGCGTCTTTCCACGGAGCACGGCGAAGCTCTCGATTACGGCGTCGGCGCCGATCTCGACGCCGTCCTCGATGCGCGCACCGTCGCGGATCGTGATCCCCGCGAGGCGGTGCTTCTTGAGGAGGCGCTCGCACATCGCTCGGTCGGCCAGTGCCAGCTGGGCGCGATCGTTCACGCCGTCCATCACGTCGGGGTTCGACGGCACGGCGGCGACGCGATCGCCGCGCTTGGCCGCAAAGGCGACGATGTCCGTCAGGTAGTACTCACCCTGCGCGTTGTTCGGCTCGAGCGACGCGAGCGCGTCGTCGAAGAACCGGCGGGTCGCGGCGTAGATGCCGGGGTTCCACTCCTTGATCGCGCGCTCGGCGTCGCTCTTCAGGTCCCGCTGCTCGCGGATCTCGAGGACGCGTCCTTCCGGATCGCGCATCACGCGCCCGTAGCCGAACGGATTTTCGGTGGTGCACGTCGCGAGCGCGACGGTCGCGGCCTTCTCCTCGTCCTCGTCGAGCGCGCGGGCGACCGCGGCGACGTCGTCCGCCGAGAGCATCGGGACGTCCCCGTAGAAAAGGAGGACGCGCTCGGCCTCCGAGCGCACCCCCGAGAGGCCCGCCTTCGCGGCGTCGCCCGTCCCCCGCTGCTCCTTCTGCACGGCGGTCTTCACCCGGCCGGCCCATTCCGGCTTCTCTCCGGATGCCCCGAAGGCTTTGGCGAGGTAAGCTTCAACGGCTTCGCGGCCGTGACCGACGACCACGACGACTTCTCCGCATCCAGCCTCGAGCGCCGCGCGAACTGGATAGTGAACGAGTGGCTTACCCGCGACCGGGTGCAGGACCTTGGGCAAGGAGCTTTTCATCCGGGTGCCCTGGCCGGCGGCAAGGATGACGGCGGTCGTCTTCTCGAACATGGCGCGCCTTTCGCTAAGCGATGAGTGGTGACGGAGACTTCTATGCGACTGCGTCGCAGGTTTCGATGGGAGTAGGCTCGGGGCCCGAGTCTAGTCGATCAGAGATGGATGAGAGCCGATCCTCCAGCTATCCGCGTCAGCACATCCACGCGCACCGGCAGCGGCTCACGTCGCCGCGCTGCGTCAGCCTCGCGCGACTCCTTCGGATCGGCGTGGTCGGCCTCGCGGCGCTCAGCTCCCTCGCGCCCGGTTGCCATGAGTTCGACACCGAGCGCACGCTTCCGAAGCGAGCCTCCGTCGGCCAGGAGATGTTCGGGGTCATCTGCGACCGCGTCTCCGCTCAAGCGCTCCGCGAGGACCTCTCGGGCGCTTCGTTCCGCGACATCTGCCACAAACCGTTCAGCGGGGACTTCGCCGACACCGTCGACGAGTCGAAGCTGCCGCCGATCGCGGTCGGCCTCGTCGACGAGAACGGCAAGCCCGTCAGCGTCGAGAAGCAGCGGGCGGACCGCAAGAAGGCGACCGGACGGATCGAGGCGCTAGCGCGTCGCCGCGACGATCTCATCCGCGCCTTCGACGCGACGTTCCCGGGCGACGAGAAGATCGCGATCAAGGACCTCGACAACGCCGACCCGACGAAGTCCTGCGACGCCCCGAAGAAGAGCGGCGAAGGCCTGCTCGTCGACGCCCTCGCCGACATGCTCGGCCGGATGGGCGACCTCTACAACGACGGGACGCTCCCGCACTCGACCGGGTCGCTCGCGCAGGTGATCACCCAGTTCGAGAAGGACACCGAGGCGCAGGAAGCGTGGCAGCGCATCAGCGCGCGCCAGGGCTATCGCCCGATCGACACCGCGCTCGGCACCGCCCGGCCCGTCGTCGCGTACCCCGGCCTCCGCGACTTCGCCAACGCTAGCCTCCGCCTGCTCTCGGCCGACTCGCAGCCGTACGAGCCGAGCCCGCAGCGCGACGCCGACGGCAACCGCATCCCGATCGCCGGCCCCGGCAATCACGCGCTCAACAAGATGCTCGAGGTCGCCCACGAGGAGTTCCTCGCGGCCAAGGCTGACCCGAAACCGAAGCTGCTCACGGTCAAGACGGACGGCGCCGGACGCGTCGTCATCTCGCGACCGCGCGACAACCTCGAGATGATGCAGGAGGTGCTCTACGCCGAGGACGACGCCTTCGTCAGCGGCAGCCCACGCTTCATCGTCCGCCGTGACTCGCGCGGCTACGCCATGATCCGCGGCGGAGCCGTCCCCTCGCCGTTCATCGACGCCGACAAGGACGGCCTCCCCGACGTCGATGCGGTCGGTCGCTTCAAGACGTCGAACGGCTCGGTCGCGCCATCGCCCTTCTCGTACCCGAACTCGCCCGAAGCGAAGCGGGACAAGTACGACCGAGTCACCGTCGGTGATGGGCTGCTCTACGAGTACATCGACACGAGCCGCACCTTCGCCGCGCAGATGATGAAGGACATGAAGCCGCTCGTGAACTCCGACCCGGAGGCGAAGCACGAGACGCTCATGGACATGATGGGAGGCCTTCCGGTCGTCATGGGTCCGCGCGAGACCCGGTCGAAGAAGTACGAGAACAAGTCGATCGAGTACGACGGCATCCGCACCAAGGACTCGCCGATGCTCGACCTCGTCTACGCGATGGGCGCCATCCTCGGCGACAAGAGCGCCGACGCGACGCTCGCAATGGTGAAGGAGCTCTTCACGACGAGCTCGAAGCCGATGGCACGGCTCACCGGCGCGCTAAACACCGCGTTCGACATCGCGAAAGAACACCCGGAGGCGTCGATCCCCCGCACCTCGACGTTCTGGGACGAGAACCTCGAGATCATGGCCAAGCTGGCGAAGGAGCCGGGCCTGCTCGAGGACCTCCTCCGGGCCCTCGCCGCCCCCGAGACGCAGCAGCTCGGCACGATCTTCTCGAAGTACGCCCAGTTCAAGGACGAGGTCACCTACGACGAGAACGACATCAACGGCCCGGCCTGGAACGTCACGACCAAATCGAAGGCCGAGCTGAAGACGCCGGTCGACCGCGCTACGCCCTACACCGGCAAGAACCGGAGCGCGCTCTTCCGCTTCCTCGGTCTCATCAGCGACACCTCCGGCGTCACCGCCTGCAACAAGCCCGGCGCGAGGGTGCACGCGAAGCTCGCGGGCATCAACGTGACGATGCCCATCACCGGGACCTACAAGGAGTGCGAGGTCTTCAAGATCGAAGACCTCGCCGCCTACTACGTCGACGTGATGGCGGAGGCCTGGCAGTACGATCCCGACACGAAGCCGAACAAGCGCGGCGCGATGTACCTGCGCAACAACCTCCTCCGCACCGGCATCGTCGGGATCGGCGCCGCGACGACCACTCTGCTCGAGGAGTCGAGCGGGCTCCTCGGTTTCGTCGACACCGGCAACAACCGGAACCTCACGCCGACACCTCAGTGGCTGAACCGCCTCGTCTTCTTCGACACGAGGAACGACACGAAGAACCCGAAGACGAAGACGTTCATCCAGGACCTCTCGGGTGACTTCATGGGCTCGAGCGTGTGCCCCGAGCGCGTCATCGACGACCCGATGCCGGAGGCGCCCGACGCCCGCTCCGACGGCAAGGTCCGCGGTCTCCGCAACTGCCCGTCGGGACAGTGGCTCCAGGAGCGCGGGAAGAGCACGATCTTCACCTGGGAGCACTTCGGCTTCTACACGGCGATGAAGCCGCTCGTCGGCGCGTTCGCCAAGCACAACCGCGAGGACCTCTTCATCGAGCTCGCGTCGGCGATCTACCGCCGCTACGGGGGCCAGGAGACCACGGTCGACGAGTGCCGCCTCCCCGACAACAAGCAGTGCACGCGCGAGAACATGGGCTCCTACGAGGGCCTCATCGCCGAGGCCTTCGCCACCGACGTCGTGCCTGCCCTGAGCGAGCTCACCAAGGCGCTCGAGAACCTGCCGGTCAAGACCTGCACCGAGACCGACGCGACCGGCGCCTGCACCGCAGCCGGCGTGAAGACGATCAGCGGCATCGACGTGGCGGCGCAGGCCGCGCGAGCGGCGCTCGACCCGGACTACGCCAAATCGATCAAGCTCACCGATCGCAACGGCCAGACGACGACCAAGCGCAATGACGGCACCACCGTCCCGCAGGTGACGCCGGCCTACCTCCTGACGAACGCGCTCTTCGCGATCGACCTCGCGTTCGACAAGTACGAGGAGCAGAACCCGAACGACAAGGAGCGCCGCGCCAACTGGCGTCGCGCCCGCTCGCAGCTCGTCGATCAGTTCCTCGGCACGACGGGGATCAAGTCGAACTCCGCGTTCGCCAATCCCAGCATCGCCAAGATGACGCCGGTCATCGTCGACATGCTCCGCGCGCAGCTGTGGGCACACTGCCCGAAGTCCTTCGTTCCACCCTACGAGAAGTGCGCCTGGGCGCGCGAGGAGCTGGCGAAGAAGGCCGAGGAGTCGATGGCCGGCCCGCTCATGACCGCGGGGATCGACATGATGGATGCACTCCGCGAGGATCCGGAGGGCCGCCGCGAGACCGAGAAGCTCATGGAGTATCTCCTCGACTCGAGCTCGAAGAACGACGCCCTCGCGAACGTCCTCGCGTCCGCGAACGACATGGTGCAGGTCCTCCGTGACGACGAGAACCTCGTGCCGCTCTACAAGGTGCTCGCCGCCGCGGTGGACGGCTCGAAATACGACGCGAAGGGCAAGCTGACCCAGAAGAGCCTGGTCGACGCTCAGATGGCGCTCCTCGCCCGCATGAGCGGCAAGTACTTCGACAAAGACGGGAAGGAGATCTGCCGGAACGAGGTCGACCCGAATCAGGTCCTCGCCTCGGTGCTCGGCAAGCTCGTGACGCCGATCAAGGACGGCGAGTTCAAGGGGCAGGCACCGCTCGAGGTCCTCATCGACGTCATCGCGGAGGTGAACCGCGAAGATCCGACCGAGGAGTACGACGGCACCCTCCAGCAGAAGGACTACGCGTCGGTCAGCAGGAACGTGGCCGAATTCCTCGTCGACCCGCAGAGCGGCCTCGAGCAGTTCTACGAGGTCATCCGGCAGGGCACGAAGTACTGAGGCCGGAGCGAGGCAGCACCGTGGCTCCGACAGCACGGGCCGAGAGCGCGATGAGCACAGCGATGAACGGCCTCGCGCCGTGAGTCCGCGGTCGCTCGGCGGCGGACAGAGCTTCCGACGCGCCCCCAAGGCTTCCGACGCCTCCCCGCGCCCTTCCGGCGCGAGCGCCCACGCCGTCGACGCGAAATTCAGGCCCGGAGGCGCGCCCGGAGCGCCCTCCGGTGCGCGACGGATGGCCCAAGTCATGGATTCGAAAGCCTCATTAGCGCGTCGGAGGCCACCCGGACTGCTCCGGAAGGCTTCCGGTCGGAGGCCAACGGCCTCTCGGTCACGCAGGAGGCTCTCGCGGCGGCGCCGGGAGCCGGATCGGCGCTCCTTCGCGGTCCGACGCCGCACGTTGATGCGTCCGTCAGCCGTCGACTGGGTCCGCTCCGCCACCGGTATCCGGCGCGACGGTGTCCTTGCCGTCCGAGGGCGCCCGCCTCGAAGCGAGGCCGAGACGAATGAGGTAGTCGCGGCGCTTGATGGTCGCGCGCGCCACCTCCGTCCACTCGCGGTACCACGCGTACACACGGACTCGCGCGTTCGAGGCACCGCATCGAAGACCTCGTGGGCAACGCAACACTCTCGCGCACCCCATCGCAGATGGCTCGCGTCGCGCATCCATCACGTCGTGGCCGACATTCACGACGAGCTTCAATGACGAGACATCCAAACGCGCTCCACTCGATCACCTGATGCCGGAGCTCGACTAACCATCGGGCGAACCCGGCCACCGCTTCGAAGCTTCCGACGTTCGGAAATCGGATATCGCGCTGCACTCACCAATGGAGCCCCGCGTCGTCCCTTCCGCCTCGGCAACGGAGCGACTAAGGCGCAACTCAGTTGCGCCGATCCTGAAAGCTCGAAGCGGTCGGCTCACACGTACTCGCTTTGACCGGAGATTCACGCCCGCTCGCCCAACGGGCGGGCGTGAATCGGAGGTCACTCCAAGTGAGCACCGCTATAGTCACGCCGGGCTGAAGACCACCGCGGCGTTCGTGCCGCCGAAGCCGAAGGAGTTCGAGAGGACGTGGCGGAGTGAGCGGCGTTTGGCTTCGCGCGGGACGAGGTCGAGGTCGCAGCCTTCGTCGGGGGAATGAAGGTTCAGGGTCGGCGGGACGATGCCTTCGCGGAGGGCCATGATGGCGAAGATAGCTTCCACCGCACCGGCAGCGCCGAGGAGGTGGCCGGTGGCGGACTTGGTGGAGGACATCGAGAGTGCGCGGGCGTGGTCGCCGAAGAGCGTTTTGACGGCCTCGATCTCGACCGGGTCGCCAACGGGCGTCGAGGTGGCGTGGGCGTTGATGTAGTCGATGGCGTCGGGTGAGAGGCGCGCGCGCTCGAGGGCGGCCTTCATCGCGCGGCGGGCGCCATCCCCGTGGGGATCGGGGGCGCTGACGTGGTGGGCGTCACCGGAGAGACCGTAGCCGGTGAGCTCCGCGAGGATGTTCGCGCCGCGTTTGCGGGCGTGTTCGAGCTCTTCGAGGACGACCATGCCGGCGCCCTCGCCGATGACGAAGCCATCGCGGTCGCGATCCCACGGGCGTGACGCTTCGTTCGGACGGTCGTTGAACGACGTCGAAATCGCACGCATCAGGGAGAAGCCCGCGAGTGTCAGTCGGCAGGTGGCCGCCTCGGTGCCGCCCGCGATCATGACGTCGGCGTCGCCGATGGCAATGAGCCGTGCCGCGTCGCCCAAGGCGTGAGCGCCCGTGGCACAGGCAGTGACGACCGAGTGATTCGGGCCTCGAAACCCGTATTCGATCGACACCACACCCGACGCTTCGTTGATGAGGCTCGCGGGAATGAAGTAAGGCGAAATGCGCCGCGGACCGTCTTTCTCGAGCTTGATGGCATTCTCCGCAATCAGCGAAACGCCACCGATACCCGACCCAATGAGGACGCCCGTGCGTTCGAGCTCCGACTCCTCGGTGGGTCGCCAGCCCGCGTGGTCGACCGCCTCCCGCGTCGCCGCCATGGCGAAGAGGATGAAGTCGCTGAGTCTTCGCAATTCCTTGGCGGGCCCAAGGGAGAGTGGATTGAATTCTCCTGCGCCTTCACCGCGCGGAACTTGTCCGGCGATCTTGGTGGGAATGTCGCTGACGTCGAAACTCTCGATTCGACGAATTCCCGATTGCCCCTCGACAAGGGCTTTCCAGGAGCGTTCGACGCCGACGCCCAGCGGTGACACGACGCCCATCCCGGTGACCACGACTCGTCTCATTCGATTTCCTCCGATTGCAGCGAACGCACGATTCGTCTTCCCACCGCGAGCACGCGCGCCGAGAGCGGCGTATCGCCGAGCGCCCTCGCGAGCACGAGCGACCCGATGAGCACGCAGCCCACGGCGATCGCCTCGTCGGACAGCGCCGCCCCCCGCTTCTTGGGCTTGAGCTTGGGCTCGTCGTCCACTGCCATCGCGCGACCGACGTTATCCAGAAAGCCGCTCGCGGCGAGCGCGACTGCGCTTCGTACGGGCTCCGGCTGACGATACGCCGCCGGCGCCAGCGCGGTGACCGGACAGCCCGCGCCCGGCTGATCACGATGCTCCGCGCTCAGATATCGCTTCGTGAACTCGGCGAACGACACGACCTCGCCGCGCGCGTCCGACCGGAACCGCGCCACCGCCAGCTCGCCGGCCCGCGCCAGCGCCGCCACGATGAGCGCCTCGCGATCGGGGAAATGCACATAGAAGCCGCCATGCGTGAGCCCGAGCCGACGCATGAGCGACTGAATCCCGATTCCCTCGAGCCCATGCTCGCGATACGCCGCCGCCGCCTCGTCGACGATGCGCTTGCGAACCTCTTCCTTGTGCCCCGCGGGGTACCGAGCCATTGCATGATGGTCATCATGCAATCAACCAGGCGTCAAGCGGCGCGGTGTCGATGCCGCCCCGTAAGTCGATTTTCCCTCGCTTGCGCGGAGGCGCTCGCGCCAAGGAGCGAAGCAACGGGGAAGACCTCGGATACCGACACATCGCCGCTCGATGCGGGAGCAGACGATCAACGACGGACGCCACCGGCTTCGCGATCGTCGCGGAAGACGGCCGACTTCAGACCGTCGCGGGATTCGTGGACGCGGCTCCCATGCACTGACGCAACGCGCGCGAACGGACTCCTTGCACATGCTGCCAACGAAAGCGATGGCAGACCGTTTCTCCGAGGCGCTCGCGCATCGGGACCTCGAGGCGATCACGAGCTTGTTCGCCGCTCGCGTCGACTGGGACATCCCCGGGAACGTTGCCCTGGCTCCCTGGCTAGGGCGACGTCAAACGCGAGACGACGTGCGGGCGGGCTTCCGGCTCGTGAGCAGAATCTGTGGGTGAGCCACGTGGTTCGTGGTAGGTCGCCGAGCGGGTGATACAGCATGGGTCGCGTGCATCTTGCCGGCCGCCCACGGCACCGTCTCGACGGTGACCTTCCCGGTCCATAGCGCCGAATGCGACCATCGCGGCAGCGGGGCACCGACCGAGGTCATCGACGTCCACCGATCCGCGACGGGATCGTAGAGGGCGCCGTCGCTTCGCATTGTCGGCGGTGCATCGCTGCGCGTCTGGGCAACCCCAAAGAACCATCTTCTCCCCCGTCCAGATGGCCGAAAGGTCAGAGCGATACGCGGCGGTTGCGCAGCGGCCCGCGCGGTAGCCGTCGGGAGAGCCGATCGGCGCGTACAGCGCCGTGGCGAGCGCGGAGGGCATCGGATACGGTGCCGCGTTGCACCGGCTCCGAAACGTGACGGGTTCGTGTCTGAGAGCGCCGCGATCGCCTGTTCGTCGAGCGTCGACGTATTGGCTGGAGGGATAGAGAGACATGACGACGATGGGAAGCGTGTCACGCGTGCTGACGGTGCTGGCCGTCACGCTGCCGCTGGTTGTCGGATGCGGAAGTGATGGCCCCATCGAAGCGGGCCCGGAGGTGGGGCGCGACGCTGGCGACGTCGAGGCGCCTCGCGACGTTCGCGCGACGACGGACGATCCAGCACGTGTGCGCGTGACGTGGTCGCCGTCGCCCGGGCCGGGCGTAACGGCGTACGTCGTGTACCGGGATGGCGGCGAGCTCGCGAGGGTGGCGGGGACCGCGACGAGCTACGACGACACGGGAGCCGGGGCGGCGGCCCTCGCGCCGCCGCTGGACGTGACCGCGAGCGACGGGACGAGCGAGGCGGGGGTGACGGTGACGTGGAAGCCGTCAGGAGTGGACGGGAAGGCGTCGAGCCACGCGTACACGGTGGCGGCGGTGCGCGGAGAGTCGACGAGCCGCGCGTCGGAGCCGGCGACGGGCAGTCGGTCTGCAGAGGTGACGGACTACGAGGTGACCCTCGACGAGGGCGCTACGTGGAAGTCGGCGGGGTTGAAGCTGACGTACGAGGACGCGGACGCGCCCCGTGCAGCGGTGGGCCTCGGAGCACCGCAGGTGACGCCCGACGACGCGCGCTCGGCGCTCCGGCTGGAGCTGCCGGCGGAGCCGACGGTGGGGGCGATGCCGAGCCGGACGTATCGCGTGCGCGCGCGCGCCGGGCACGTCGCGAGCGACGCATCGGCACCGGCGACGGGGAAGCGGGCGGTGGGACGGCTGGAGCTCTTGGCGATCCAGTGGCAGCGCTCGTCGGGGACGACGGACGGGGGCTACAGCGATCTCCCGAACGTGACGGGGCGCGTGTGGTTCGACGCGACGTCGTCGGTCACGGAGCCTCGCTACTTCCGCGCGCGCGCGTCGTCCCCGTGGGCGGAGGGGGTCTCGAGCGCCGCGTCCGCGCAGCCAACCGTGTACGCGAGCGTGGCGGCGGGCGCGTCTCACACGTGCGGGGTGCGCGCGGCGGATGGCAAGGTCGTCTGCTGGGGATACAACGGCAACGGTCAAGCGCCGGCGGGGCCGAGCGCGGAGGCGTTCACGAGCGTGGCGGCGGGCTACTACCACACGTGCGCGGTGCGCGCGGCGGATGGCAAGGTCGTCTGCTGGGGATACAACAGCGGCGGCCAAGCGCCGGCGGGGCCGAGCGCGGAGGCGTTCACGAGCGTGGCGGCGGGCGGGAATCACACGTGCGGGGTGCGCGCGGCGGATGGCAAGGTCGCCTGCTGGGGAGAGAACACCCTCGGCCAAGCGCCAGCGGTGAGCGCGGAGGCGTTCACGAGCGTGACGGCGGGCGGGTCACACACGTGCGGGGTGCGCGCGTCGGATGGCAAGGTCCTCTGCTGGGGATACAACGGCAACGGTCAAGCGCCGGCGGGGCCGAGCGCGGAGGCGTTCACGAGCGTGGCGGCGGG